>Ga0268298_10000015_pt1 | contig 203445 bp, 182 predicted proteins | sample WWTPWeurt_MetaG_FD_194462 | JGI IMG/M metagenome (GOLD analysis project Ga0268298, IMG submission 194462) | Activated sludge microbial communities from WWTP in Nijmegen, Gelderland, Netherland - WWTP Weurt | ecosystem: Engineered > WWTP > Aerobic digester > Activated sludge | place... | reverse complement strand
CCTAAAACGCTTTGATGCAGCCTGTTAAAAGCGGTGGCGGAGCGTTGCTGCTTGCGCTCCCCCTCCGTTGAAGTGGAAATCATTTTTTTCTTTCCCCTTGACTTCCCACTTCATCTGTGTGCACGCTTTGTTAGCCCGCTTTTGACTTGGAAAGGACTTTGCTTTTTAGAACGTAATTACCTTCCCGAATTCAACTGACTATAATCATTGTTCTTGTACTAAAACTTTAATTGTCACATTTCCAGAATTCTTGAAATTCAATACCAATGAAATTGAATCACCGACTTTTAAATCTTGATTGAGAGCAACGAACATTACGTGCAGTCCACCTGTCTTGAATTCCACCTTGTTTCTGGCTGGAATCTCTACTACTTCCTACATTTTCATAGACATCACTCCGTTTGCGTCTGCCATGCTCATATGAACTTCTGTGGCACTGGCAATATTAGAACTTACGCTTAACAAAGTATCATCGGATTTTGTTCCGTTTTCGATGATGAAGTAAGCCGCACTGTTTTCGCCCGTACTGGCAGGGCGCACCCAAGCGTCACTAACTACAAGCGCGTTATTTGACGGCGAACAGGCGGTAAGAATTCCAACAGCGAATAACGCCAATAGTAATGGTTTAATCATTTTTCTTATCATTATCATCACAACAATCATCACTAATACCTGCGGCTTTTTCAAATGCTTCCTTGCCTTCGTTAATTGAAAAATAAATCAAACCAACTGCACCCAGACTATCTATAAAACCAAAGCCAGTAAATTGATAAATGAGACTCGACACTAACAATACAACGGACATATAAATACAAACCATTGTGCAGTTTGCGTCTGCAAGAATTGGAGACGAGTTGAGAGCGTGCCCAACTTTGCGCTTGCCCATAACCAATGCCCACATTATTGTGATGGAGATTAATGAGATTACAAGACCAGGCAATGTTGTTGTGGGTTTATGGGCAGTGAAAAGATTGTAAATGGCTGTTGCGCCAAGACCTACGGCAAGCAGATAAAAAGAAGTGCCTGTAATGCGTAGCGCGGTTCTTTCAAATTGAGAACGTGGCGCGTCCGTATTTTGGCGGATGCGAAGCACCATAGCAAGAATTCCTATACCTGACATGACTTCAATGAATGAGTCTACACCGAAGCCAAAAAGAGTAAGTGTCTCATCTTGAACGCCGAAATAAATGGAGATGAGACCCTCTGCAAAGTTATAAAAAATTGTGAATAGAGCCAGCCATAGAGCATATTGCCAGTATTTGATTACAGATGTTTGAGAAATGGTAGTCATGGACACTCCTAAAGAAATTCTGTTTATGAATAAAACCTATTTATGCAAGGGACGGGCTAACGGATTGCGTTACCTGCGCTGGGGCGGACGGGGGAACCCCGTCCGATGTGGAAAATGATAAGGCGTGTGAAACTGCTTGAGATTGCCGCAGAATCCCCAGCGTCAGGTGCACGCTTTGTTGGGCGGTGTGTTGTGCAAGACTAATTATCTTCGGGATACAAACCGAAGATTGATTCATGTAATCCATCTAGTGTTCGTCCTGTCAATTTTCGCTCATTATTTGCTTCTACGGTTTCCATAATTGACCAACTTGGCACATTAGCGATTGTATCAATATCCGAATAAGAAACACCGTCTAACATCTCAACAAAATTAAGAGCAGTCCTACAAGCGGTCGCGCGTGCTACTTGAATAAGGTCTTCTTGATTAACACCAGATGCGACTAGACGATTAAATGCTTCCTCTCCAACTTGCAATTGCTTTAACGGCGATAACGATTTTCCAGAATCTACATTTTCTGGAATTGTAAACTGTAGATGACCGTTAATCACTTCTGAACGCACTCGATGAAGGAACAAAAAGCGTGCTACTTGCGGAATGTTTTCACGCATTTCCGATGATACCCACCCCAAAGGGTCATCGGCATTAAACTGCCTCAGTATTGCTAACTTTTGATCTGCTATTTTTCGAGTTTCATCATCTAAAGACTCATACCATTCTTGCGGTGTTGTCCAATGATATTCAGACATTTTTTCCAACCTTTTGTCTTCGTAAACTTTATTTCAACCGCCCAACGGTGTGCGTTACCTGCGTGTGGGCGGGCGTGGACAATGCTTGGGAGCAGGAAAAACTCGAAGCCAGAAAAATGCTTGAAAATGCCGCAGAATCCCACACGTCAGGTGCACGCTTTGTTGGGCGCATTTTACCAGAACCACGTTTTTTAACTTGAAATATCGAACCGCCAAAAATTGGTTTTCAAACCAAGTTTTTCAAATATCTCATGTGCTTCTGTGATTGAGCGTCCTTTGAATTCAGGCAAGAGACGGTCTTGATACCATAATTTAGAAAGTTCCCAAACTTGTTCAAAAGACAATAATTCTCCAGCGGGCATTTGCATTTGATTACACCAAATTTCAGCGTGTTCTTTCGACCGAAAGAGCAAAATATTTGCTCAGGTAAAAATTAAGTCATCGTACCAATGACCACAAGGTAATGGAAAATAAACAATATGTCCTTTTCCGTCCACTATTCCATTATCTACTTGTAAATCTACAGTCTCTTGAGTATCAGGATAACTGGCTTTTATTTGCACATCAATTTTAAGAGCGGCGGCAATGCCTAAAGAATCCCAAGCGCAATTTGCCCACCATTGTTTATTTCCAGAGATGACCTTGAATCTCGTTGGTATTGCCGAAAATGGATTTGCCATGCGAATAGAATCGCTGTCATGTTCCAGAAAAATCATATGCCGCTCATGCAGTTTATGAAATGAAATACGTACATTTTCATCATCCGCATTGAGTGAATTAGCGATTTGCTGATAAGAAGGCGTAATACAATTATCTGCAAAAAAATTATAGATTTGATAACGGACTTGTAAGTCAAACTCGGAGATTATCACTTCCATATAAACTCACTTATGTTTTGCTTTCTGCGCCAGCGCCCAACTACTGCTTATACAGATGGCTGTATAACACCCCAATTTGGGGTACTTAACCGCCATTTGGCTGTATAACACCTTATAGATTCCATAACAGCATTATACAACCGCACCAAACAGCGGGCAAGAAACATACAAAACTCTCCCGTTTACACAGGCTTGGGATTAAAAATCCCCTCCACCTCATGCGGGATCGCCTTCGGACGGCCCGTCTTCACATCCATAAAGACCCAATCCGTCTCCCCCTTCACCAGCACCTTGCCGTCGCTTTTGCGCACAAATTCATACATCCGCAGCGACCGCACCTTGCGCAGATCCTCCACCCACGTGCGCGCCTCCACCTCCTCCCCCTCAAAAGCGGGCAGAAAATATTCAATGCTGTGCTTGCGGATTACCCAGGTGGCATCCGGACCCTGCGCTGCGACCCCGCCGATCGCGGCATAATGCTCCACGGCAATATCCTGCATCCACTGCACATACACCACATTATTGACATGGCCGTTCTCGTCAATCGCAGCAGGCGGAATGGTGATGGTCTTGGAATACACGGATGAAATGGGCATGCATCAATTCTACCCGCTGCTTCCCCCAAACGGGGGTTGGCGCAGCAGAACTGCGGATTAGAATTTCCATCGTACTCATTTCATTCAGGAGAATGACCACATGGATGTCTTTACCATTGTTCCGGGAATTATGACCCTTCTCATCGGCGGGTGCGTTTGTCTGGTGACGTTGATCTCCCTCGGCGTCACCGGCTTCTTTTTATATCGCACCTTCGGCAACATGACCAAAAACAGCGGGCTGCTCAAAACTGGTGTCTCTGCTCCGGCGGTTATCATCAACGCCGAAGACACCGGCACCACCATGAACGAAAGCCCGCAAGTCCGCCTGACCTTGCAGGTCACGCCTGCCGACCGTCCGCCCTTCCAGGCGGTCACCACCACTTTTGTAGGACGCTTGCAGGTCGGCCTGATCGTCCCCGGTGCATCCGTCATGGTCAAGTATGACCCGAACGACATCAGCAAGGTCGCCATCGAATCCCTCGGCGCGCCCGCCATGGGCTCCGCCAATGTCGCCGCCATTCAATCGGCCATGCAGACCCAGGATCAATACTACGAACAGCTCCGCCGCACCGGCGAAGAAGCGCAGGCCAAAATCCTCAACGTGCAGGATATGAACATCCGCGTCGGCGACAATGCCTCCATGATGCGCTTCACCTTCGAGGTGACGCCGCTCGTGGGCGAGCCCTTCCGCGCCGAGACGCAGGCTGCTGTGGTCGATACCTCGCGCGAAAAATATTCAATGGGCAAAACCGTCTACGTCCGCTACGACCCGGCCAATAAAGCGCAAGTCGCCCTCGACCGCGCCGCCTGAAAAACCGATTTCCATCTATAATCAAAAAGGATGTGGCCCAGGCCGCATCCTTTTTCTATGCATAAGGAGAATAGACCCATGGCTCGCCTCATCCCCGCTGCCGAACGCATCATTCGTGCCCGAAAATTGATTCAACAAGCCCGGGACCTGCCCGTCCCCGAAAGCGGACTCGGTAAAAGCGACCTGTCCTATGTTGCCGGAGTCAAAGACTTGTTGCGGCAGGCCAAAGACATGGTCAAGTTCATTTCCATGACCCCCAGCGCCAGCGCTGAAATGAAGGCAGAGGTCAAAAGCATCTACGCTGAGATCGAACAGGCCGACAGCGAGATCTTGAGATAATGTCGTTTTTTGGCTTTTCCCCTTCGTGACCCTTCGTTTCCTTTATGGTTGAAGAAAGAATCCCGTTAATATCCGTAGGGCCAAAATTCTTAACTACGGCGTGCTGGTCACCGCCGGGGTCGTAACATCTCCAACAATGATCTGCACCGTCAGCGTATCGCCGAAGAAATTTCCCGTATCGTCTGCCATGCGCCAGGCGCTTTCGATCACCCCGTTGATGCCGCTTGGCACCACCAGTTCCACCGAGATCTCGCGCTTCGACCCGGTCTGAATGGCTTCGGTCAACACCACCGGGTTGCCGCGCATCGCATCCCCGCCCACATGCTGAAAGGTGAATCCGCTCCGCCATGCGCAACCGCCGATGTTCTGCACCTGCCAGGTCTTGGTGAACACCTCGCCCGGTTTCATCTGCGCCCCGTCTGGTACGGTGAGGTCCTCAAGGTACATCAGGTTGTAGCACGGGTTGGAAGTGGGCGAAGGCTCCAACGTCACCGTAACCAAGGCTGTGGCAGTTGGCATCTCTACCACCGGCGTGGATGAACTCACAGGCGCCGAATCCACTTCTTCGGTCAGGGAGGAAGCGTACGTCGCCACCGCTTGTGTACGGATGGCATTTGCATCCAAAGTCGGAGCCTGAATCGCTGGGTTGTTTGCGCAGGAGATAAGCAGGGCACCGGTCAGGAAAAGCGTGATCATGGAGAGGGGAAGTTTTTTCATGGTTGGAATAAATTATACCCGCATCAGTTTGGCATGATAAAATAGCCCCTTATGGCGAAACATTTAGTGTTAGTGGCAGGGAATATTGGTGTGGGCAAGACAACGCTGACCGAACGCATCGGCGCGCGCCTCGGCTGGTGGACTGGTTACGAGTCCGTGGCAGACAATCCATACCTTTCCGATTTTTATGGGGATATGCGCGCCTGGTCCTTTCATTTGCAAATCTTTTTCCTCGGCCATCGCGCCGACCAATATCTCGAGGCTGCACGCGATGCGCGTTCCTCCATTTTGGATCGCAGCATCTATGAAGATGCCCATATCTTCGCGCGCGCCCTGCATCACATGGGTAACCTGAACGAACGCGATTATCTGGCCTATCGCAAATTATTTGAACTCGTGGTGAACGGCCTGCCGCGCCCCGACTTATTGATTTATCTCAAAGCGCCTGTGCCGGTGCTGATGGACCGCATCCGCCGCCGCGCCCGCAACATGGAGACCGGCATCTCTGCCGATTACCTCGCCCTGTTGGATTCTTTCTATGAAGAATGGCTGGGCGCCTTTGATCTGTGCCCGGTGCTGACCATCCAAACCGACGACCTGGATTATGCCAACCTGCCCAGTCATTTGGACCTTGTGACCAAACGTATTCAAGACAAACTGGCCGGAAAAGAAGTCATGGACCTGCGCGGAGACTGAATGGACCGAACCGTCTTTCTAAAGATTCCGCTCCTCAAAGACCTGCCCAAACTTGAATTGTTCAAGTTGGTGAATACGCTTCCAGTTGAAAAATTCGAAGCGGGTACCTACCTGTTCCGCGAAGGCGACCCCGGCGATAGTTTATACGTGGTTAAAGAAGGGGTGATCGAGATCGTGCTTGCGCCCGAAACCCCGGATGAAATGATGTTGCGCGTCTGCGGTCCCGGCGAGTACGTTGGCGAGATGAGCCTGATCATGCCCAAGGGCAAACGCACCGCCAGCGTCCGCGCCAGGCAGGCCACCAGCGCATGGATGATGAGCCGCGAGAAGTTCAACGAGGTGCTCCAGCAATGGCCCAACCTGGCTTACTCGATGGTCTCGATCATGAGCGAGCGGCTGGATTCTTCGAACGAGACCGCCTTCCACGATCTGGTGCAAAAGAACCAGGCGCTGCAGCAGGCGTATGATGAACTCAAAACCGCGCAGGCGCAGTTGATCGAAAAAGAACGCCTCGAACGCGAACTGCAAGTGGCAGCGGATATCCAACTCAGCATTCTGCCCGATGTTCTGCCCAGCGTGGACGGCTTTAGTTTTGGCGCACGCATCCTCCCGGCACGGCAGGTGGGCGGCGACCTGTACGATGTCTTTGAAGTCAAAGACAATCGCATTGGCATCCTGATCGGGGATGTTGCCGACAAGGGCGTACCTTCGGCTTTGTTCATGGCGCGCGCCCATGCCTTGCTGATGGCCGAGGCGGATATCGGCCTGACCCCTGGCGAAGTGCTGCGCCTTGTCAATCGCCACATTACCCGCCTGCAAAAATCAACCCAGTTTGTCACCGTGCTGTATGGCATCCTCGACCTGACCACCCGCGAATTTTCCTATGCCCGCGCCGGTCACGAGACCCCGCTCCTGCTTCATAGGGATCGCACCGTGGAACGCCTGCCTCATAAATCTGGCATGGCCCTGGGTTTGTGGGATGAGATCACCATCGATGAGCAATCTGTGCATCTTCACCCCGGCGAGACCCTGCTGCTCTACACCGACGGCATGACCGATTGCCGTGACCCCGGAGGCGAGGCCTTTGGTTTGGAACGCATCAAGACCGTATTTTCAAACCTTGGGAGTTTTAATGCCCAACAGATCTGCGACCACCTGCTTGAGACATTGAGGAAATATCAGGGTGGCGCGAAACAGGATGACGATGTGACCTTGGTGGCGGTCAGCGCCGCCAGTGATGAGAGCACCATTCGATTGGCATGAAAAAAATGACCTCCCAAAACGGGAGGTCTGATTTTTAAAAAAAGTACTGCAACATTTATGTTGCCACCTCACTTCAACGCCTGCTCCAGATCGGCGATCAGGTCGTCCACATTTTCAAGGCCGACTGAGATGCGCACCAGCCCCGGGTCCACCTCCAGCGTCGAGCCTTGCGTGGAAAGATGAGTCATCGCAGCGGGGACTTCGATCAGCGATTCCACACCGCCCAGCGATTCGGCCAGCGTAAATATTTTTGTAGATTCGGCGACTTTGACTGCCGCCTCGCGACCGTCTCGCATGATGAACGAGATCATGCCCCCGCCGCTCTTCATCTGCCGCCTCGCCACCTGCACCTGGGGATGAGTCTCATCAAAAGGGTAGATCAACCGTTTGACCTTTTTCTGCTTTGCGAGGAAGGCCGCGATTTTCTCCGCGTTCTCCGTATGACGGTCCATGCGCACAGGCAGGGTCTTGATGCCGCGCAGCACAAGGAACGAGTCCATCGGCCCCTGCACGCCGCCGATGGCATTTTGCAGGTAGGCGAGTTTTTCTCCGAGTTCCCTGTCTCGGCCAATGATTGCGCCGCCGACCACATCTGAATGGCCGCCGAGGTATTTCGTCATCGAGTGGACCACCAGGTCTGCGCCCATCTCCAGCGGACGTTGCAGATAGGGCGTGGCAAAGGTATTATCCACCACAAGCAGCGGCCTGTTGGGATGGTTCTTCGCCACCTCGGCCACTGCGCGAATGTCTGAGACCGCCAGCAATGGATTCGTGGGAGTCTCCAGCCATACAATGCGCGTGGAAGGCGTCAGGGCTTCGGCGAGGTTCTCAGGGTCGGTCGTATCGGTAAAGGTAAAGTCGAGGCCGAAGCGGCGCAAAATTTTATCGAAGAGGCGAAAGGTTCCACCGTACACATCATTGCCAGCCACCACATGGTCGCCTTGTGTAAGCATCCGCAGCACCGTATCCGTTGCCGCCATGCCCGAGGCAAAGCACAAGCCCCAATTTCCGCTTTCCAGTTCAGCCAGACAATCCTGCAATGCCTTGCGCGTTGGGTTTAGCGTGCGCGAGTACTCATAGCCCTGTCGTGGTTTGCCGATTCCATCCTGCTTGTAAGTGGAAGTGAGATAGACCGGCGTCATTACTGCGCCGTTGTTGGGGTCGGGTTCCTGTCCTGCGTGGATGGCAAGGGTTTCAAATTTCATTCATGCTCCTTTGAGTAATGTCATTGCGAGGGCAGAGCCCGAAGCAATCTTTGTATTTTCATCATTATATACTTTTACTTTAAGATCTTCCCATTTTTTGCCAGCCATACATCTGTGGCGAATCTTTCGATGAATCTGCGGTCATGGACCACGGCGAGGATGGTGCCGATGAAGTTTTCCAGCGCTTCTTCAAAACGCTCGCGCGAAGGGATGTCGAGGTGGTTGATGGGCTCGTCGAGGATCAGGAAAGTGCAGCCTTGTGCTACGAGCAGGGCCAGTTGCAGGCGCGAACGTTCTCCATAAGATAAGTCTCCGGCGGGCCGCAACGCCGCATCGCCTTTGAAGAGGAAGTAATGCAGGAAATTTCGCGTCTCGGTCTCGTTTTGGCCGGATACGCGTTGGATGGTCTGGGTGGCGCTGAGGGCGGGGTTGAGCAATTCCTGTTCTTGAGCCATGTAGCCGGTCTTGGTTGCGCCGCCGAGGCGAAACGACCCGGCCAGCGGGGGAACCTTGCCGACGATGGTTCGTAAAAATGTTGTCTTGCCGGAGCCGTTCGCGCCTGTCAATACCACGCGCTGCCCTGCGCGGATGAACAGGTTGATGTTTGTCAGCAAAGGATTTTCTGGTGCGTACCCAATGGATAGCGAATCTGTCACCAGCACATCTTTGGACTGATGCTCCGGTTGAGCTAGATCAAGTTTGATGCCCCATTTGGGCATCGGTCTTTCTACACGTTCGTCCGAGCGGAGATAACGGTTAAGTTTTTTCTCACGCGATTTTGCCTTTATTGCCACCTTTTTTGCAATGCGGCGCACGCCCGGCTGGCGCGGAGTGGTGGTCATCTCCACATGCAGGGCTTGCTGTTTTGTGCGGTTGATATCATCCTTCATGCGGCGGATCTCAGTTTCCTGATCGTGATAAGCATCCCGTTGCTTATTCCACTCTTTTTCTTTTGCGTCGATATAATCGCTGTAATTGCCTTCATATGTTTTGATCGTATGCGTGGACGCATCCAACTCAAGCACCCTTGTCACAGTGTTATCCAAAAACGTGCGGTCATGCGAGACGATCAGCGCTGCGCCGTTGAAACCGTTGAGCCAATCTTCCAGCCATTCGAGCATTTCGATGTCAAGATGATTGGTGGGTTCGTCGAGCAGTAAAAGTTGGGGTTCATTCAACAGGACTTTGGCGAGCATCAGGCGCGTCTTTTGTCCGCCGGAAAGATGGGCGATTGGCGTTTGGGCGGGGAAACGGTCAAGGCCGAGCGAAGCGAGGATGGTTTCGGGCGGAGTATGCCCGGCGGACAGTTTTTCGAGTGCGACGCTATACCTGGCCTGCAGGGCAAAGTCGTCTGGGGTTTGGGATAGGGCCTGGGCGAGGGACTCTACTTCCAGTACAGGATCGATCTGGGAAGTTGCACCCGGACCAAGCGCGGTATGAAGCGTTTGCTCGGGAGGGAAATCCATGCCCTGGGCGAGGTATCCAATCCTGGGGTTGGGGCGCGTTGAAGCCACGTTGCCTGAGTCGCCGGACTCGAGACCGGCCAGAATGCGCATGAGGGTGGTCTTGCCGGCGCCGTTGGCGCCGACCAGCCCAAGGCGTTCGCCTGTGCTGATGTTGAAGTTGATATTTTTGAGAACGGTCTGGATGCCGAAATTTTTGTTGAGGTTGTGAATACTAAGCATGATGACACCTATAGTTAAAAAGAAAACCGAGGGCAGGCCTCGGCAGATTAAACGCCAATGGGGTGTGCCCTGACAATTGGTTTAACTATTTGCTGTCCGTCATTCGCCGGGTATCCTTTCGGGAAAAATTCTATCACATCGGGGTAAACTTGGGGACGCTTTGATCGTCAATAAACGAAAATCATTTATGAAAAATCCAATTTCAGAGGCAAATATGACGAAGAAGATTCTGGCAGTGCTGGCTCATCCCGACGATGAGTCATTTGGTTTGGGCGGGACGCTGGCTTTGTATGCGGGGCGCGGGTACGAAACCTATTATGTCTGTGCCACGCGCGGTGAGGCAGGCTCGGCAGATCCGGAATTCTTAAAGGGCTTCAAAGATACCGCTGAAATGCGCACAGAGGAGTTGAATCGTGCGGCCAGAGTGTTGGGTCTCAAGCAAGTGATTTTTCTCGGCTATCGTGATTCTGGCATGCCCGGCATGGAAGCAAACCAGCATCCTGATGCCCAGATCAACCACTCCATTGATGAGGTGGCAGGCAGGGTTGTTCATTTCATCCGTACGCTCCAACCGGATATTGTCATCACCTTTGACCCCATCGGCGGATATAAACATCCTGACCACATCCACATCCACAAGGCGACGGTGCTGGCCTTCGAAAAAGCGGACGACGCTTCCTTCCACCCGGAAGCGGGTCTGCCATTCAAGCCAAAAGCGCTTTACTTCCAGGTGTTCCCGCGCTGGTTCCTGAAAACCATGACTCGGCTGATGCCCCTCATTGGCAGGGACCCGACCAAATGGGGACGAAATGGAGATATTAACTTGAAGGAACTGGCCGAGGTGGATTTTCCTGTGCATGTGCGCTTGAACATCCGGCCTGTCTCTGAGGTGAAACGTAAGGCCGGGGAGCAGCACGCCTCCCAGGGCGGGATCCAGATGCGGCGCGGGTTGATGGGTTTTGTCACCAGGGTCTTTGGCGAGAATGAGGATTTTATGCGCGCCCATCCGCCGGTCGAAAATGGATTTAAACAAAAGGGCGATTTATTTGAAATTTGATACAACGTAAAGAAGAAATAAACAATGTTTTCATAACTGTACACTTTTCCTTTCCGGTCTGTAAATCATAGCCATTGTTTATTTAATGCCGGGTGGCGTATGATGTGATTGTTTGAGGTGACGATAACAACTACACAAAGAAAGGTTAATGAAAAGGATGAAGATCAAATTCAGCACTGTAGTTTTTTTGATTTTGACGCTTGTTTTGACCACGGCAGCCGCGCCAAAACCCGGCACAATGTTGACCCTCATTGAAACCCGGAACGACCCTAACGGCGGGATCCTATTTGTTTTTGCCGCAAACGGCCAATTCAGTGATTCGCAATTAAGAGGCACCGTTCATGCGCAGGGAGACCACGGGAAGTACGATCTGTATTGCTCCCAGGTGAGCGAGGATCGGGTGCAATGCAGTACTTCCAAAAAAACCGCCGGAATGAGCGTGGTTATCAACCTGGCCGGGTTTATCTTCTGGTCTCAGGTTCCTGAGGATAAGCCTCTTCCACCGGCCCCAACTTGTATTAGTTTTCCCTTTCCCTTTTCCTTTGATTCCTTTTACCACATTCAGGCTTATTGTTCAGCCTAAAAGATGGTAAAAGCCAATTGCAGATAGATGGCTCAGCGGCCGGGAACCAACCCGGCCGCTTTTTCGTTAAACGAGGATGGGCATGTTTTATGCAGGCATGTTAGAATTTTTGCAAAAGAATAGGGATGCCATGACAGAAACCAATGAAATGAAACAACCGGCAAGATTTCAGTTTGCCCGAATCGCGGAGACCCTGCTACAGCCCAGGCGCACCCTGACGTTGGTCTCGGAGGAAGGGCGCCCCAGCTGGCAAACTCCTTTGCTGGTACTCAGTCTTTCGCTCTCATTGAGCGTGATTGTCAGCGGATACCTGACCTCGCGGGCCGCGCAAATGGGACAGCCTCAACTCCCGCGAGACTGGCAATGGTGGACACCTGATATGCAGAACAATTACATGCAGGCGCAGCAATCCATGCAAGGGCCGGTTTTTGCCTATATCCTTCCGCTGGTGGGGGCATTGCTGGGTCTCTGGCTCGGCTGGTTGATCCTTGGCGGATTGCTTCACCTTGGTTCCACCGTTTTTGGCGGGCGGAGTTCCATGCAAACTGCGCTGACCATCACGGGCTGGGCCAGCCTGCCGTTCTTTGTGCGGGATATTTTACGCATGATTTTTATGCTTGTTGTTGGGCATTCCATCCAAAGCCCGGGGCTTTCCGGTTTTGTGGAGAATGCCCCTTTTGGGGCTGCATTGCTTTCGCGTATTGATGTGTTCTTTCTTTGGGCCCTTGTGTTGTTGGTGATTGGTTTTGGCGTATCAGACGGATTGCCGCGCCCGAAAGCGGTTGCCAATGTGCTGATTGTCTCGCTGCTGTTGTTGCTCGTTCAGGCAGGCATTGGCGCAGCCCTCTCCGGCGCAAGCGGGCTCGCCATTCAGCGGCCTTTTTTCTAATCTATGACATTGCCACTTATTCGCGTTTCAGGTTTAAAGCGTTATTATGAAATGGGCGGCACTCAGGTTCGGGCCTTGGATGGTGTGGACTTGGAAATATCTGCGCATACCTTCACCGTGGTGATGGGGCCCTCCGGTTCAGGCAAAAGCAGTTTACTCTACCTGCTCGGCGGGTTGGACCGCCCCACCGCGGGCGAGATTACCGTCAACGACGAACGGCTCGACCAGATGGATGAGAACGCGCTGGCGCTCTTTCGCCGCAAGACCATGGGATTCATTTTCCAATCATTCAATCTTGTTTCAAGTATGTCAGCGTTGGAGAATGTCGCTTTCCCGATGCAGTTCGCAGGAGTTTCCCCTGCGCAACGCAATGAAAAATCCAGATCCCTGCTGGCACAAGTGGGCCTTTCCGATCGCGGACATCACAAGCCATCCGAACTTTCCGGCGGCCAGCAGCAGCGCGTTGCAGTGGCTCGCGCATTGGTCAATGATCCCATGCTGATCTTTGCCGATGAGCCGACCGGCAATCTTGATACACAAAGCGGCGTGACTGTCATGCAAATGCTCTCCGATTTGCACAAGTCGGGGCGCACAGTGCTGGTCGTGACGCATGATCCGCGCATGACCCGTTTCGCCACGAACAAGATATTTTTGTTGGATGGGAAAGTTGTAACAGAAGCAGAGTACCAGGCCGCCGCATTGGACCCGTTGCAAGTTTCCCCTGGAGGATAAATGCTTTTCATACGAAAAATTATTCCGGCATTTGCTTTGATATTGGCCTTATTGGCTGGGTTGGCTCCCTCCCCTGTGTTTGCCGCAGACCTGATTTCCATCACACCGACGACAATTGTCAATAATGTTGATAAGACTCTTACGATTACAGGCACTGGTTTCGATAATACAGTGGTTGTCCTCTTGGATGGCTCGGCAATTGCCACAACCTTTTATAACGATCAGACTCTTACAGCGCTCGTCCCGGCAGGATATGCAATCGGCACCTACTCGGTCACCGTCACGATGTCTGGCGGGCTAGTGAACATCCCAACACCAGTCACCCTGACGGTCAGTGCGCCTGCAGCCACATTGCCCTTCTCGCGCCCGCAAATGCGTGTGACCTTCTCCGGCGCAAATACCAAACAGGTCTCCACGGATGACCGCTTCAAATTTACGGTCAATTTTGAAAATGCGGGCAATATGACCGCTTTCAATACCCAGGCGACCTTCACATCTGCCGACCTCGTCCCATTGGAAACAGGTGGCGTGGCAGTATTGGGGAATGTTGGGCCGGGCGCCGGTGTGGGGGTCGATCAACGATTTATTACTCAAGATTCATTGGCCGGGAAGACCATCGTCCTCATTGATGTGACCTTGACTTATTACGACGATAAAGGCTCGGCCTATACTGATAAATTCACCCTGACAGTTCCAGTAACGGGCGGAGGTGGAACGGGTTACTACGCCACCGCCACTCCGACCGGAATCCAGAGCGGGCAGTTGATTATTACCTCATATGGCACGACTGTCGATCCTTTGCAGCCGGGTTCCCAATTTACCCTGGTTATGACCGTTCAAAATATGGGAAATGAAAAAGCCCAGCGCGTCACCATGATCATAGGCGGCGGGGCTGGTGGAGGAGGCGGCACTCCGCAGCCTGGTGGAGTCTCTGGCGGCAGCGGTGAATTTTCCAACTTTGCCCCGGTAGGCACCTCCAACATTCAATCCCTGGGCGACCTGCCTGCGGGCGGATCCGTTCAAGCATCTCAGGAACTGATCGTCAATGTATCCACCAACCCGGGCGCCTACCCGATGAAGATCACCTTTTCTTACCTCAATGGCAAAGGCGAGGTGGTCAATGATGAACAGGTCATTACATTATTAGTCTACAGTTTGCCGAATCTAGATATCAGTTTTTACCGCCCGCCCGATGTGTTTTTTGCCGGCCAGCCCGGCGCATTGCCAATCCAGGTGGTAAACCTTGGAAAACGTACCGCTGTTTTGGGTAATCTCACATTGACCTCTGAAACTGGCTTGATCGAAAATGCCACGTCTCTGGTTGGCTCCCTGGATGCGGGTGGGTATTTCACACTGGATTCCATGCTCATCCCTGATACCACGGGTACGCTGGAACTTAAGGCCATCATTGAATACACAGATGACTTCAACCAGCCGCGCACGGTTGAAAAAACCCTTGAAATCACGGTCGAGGAAGGCTTCATTGAACCCACGCCAGATCCGGCGATGCAAGGTGAGAGTGGCGAATTCACAGGATTTGTTACGGAAGAAACCTTCCTGCAAAAGACATGGCGCTTCATTCTTGGACTGTTGGGGCTGGATAGCGCACCCCCGGCCATTTCGCCCGACATGCAGATCACCCCTGGCGGTGAAGAGATGATCCCTGCCCCGAATGGTGGAGGTGGCGGCGGTAAAGGATGACTTAAGCATGAAATTATCCGACCTGGTCCGCCTCGTTCTTAATAATCTCAGCCGACGCAAAGCGCGCGTCGGCCTGACGGCGATTGGAGTGGTGATCGGGACCGGTGCTGTGGTCATCCTGGTATCGCTTGCCATCGGCCTGCAAATGAATGCCACAGAACAACTGTATAGCATTGGCGACTTAAGTCAGATCAATGTCATGCCGGCGTACGGCGGGGATGTGTTTATGTCTGGGCCTATGGTGGGTGGAGGGGGCGGCGGCTCTTCGGATCCCCAGGAGATTAAGCTCCTGACCAATAGCGCATTGGAAGAATTACGTGCCATTCCCGGGGTTACGGCGGTGATTCCGCGTGAATATTTCTATGCTAATGCTTTCATTACTTATCGAAAACTTCAAGGCTATAGTAATACATTCGGCGTGGGTACCAAGGACCTGGCCGACTTGGGCCTTGAAGCGGATTTGGGTACCACGCAACTGTCGCGATCATCCATCATTATTGGCCCCATGGTGGCACAAAATTTCATGGACCCGAACATACGCCCAGGGCAGGAACCGCCCCCGCCGCCTGACCTCTACGACCAACAAGTTCAATTGGTCCTTATCAAATATGACAATCAGGGCGCCGAGATCCGCAAGACCTATAGTCTGCGCGTTGCAGGTGTGCTGGCTGAATCAGGTTCCGAATCGGATTTCTCAATTTACCTGCCGCTTGAATTGGTCAAATCCATGAACGAATGGGCCAGCGGAACCCGCATCAACTATAACAAGACGGGCTATAACGAAGTGATTGTCAAAGTCGAAAATGCAGATAAGACCATTGAAGTGCGCGACCAGATCATGGCGCTGGGTTTTCAGGCCAATACCATGTTGGATTTTGTGCAGGGCATCAATAATTTTTATACCATCCTTCAGGTTGTGTTGGGTGGTGTGGGGGCAATTGCCCTTCTGGTCGCTGCGATCGGGATTGCCAATACCATGGCCATGTCCATCCTGGAGCGAACGCGCGAGATTGGCTTGATGAAGGCGGTTGGCGCCACAAATCGCGATGTGTTAAGCTTGTTTCTGGGGGAGGCGGCAGGGATCGGTTTTCTTGGCGGCTTGGGCGGCGTACTTGTGGGCTGGTTACTGGGTCAAATGCTCAATGTGGTCGCAGTCGTTTACCTTGCCCAGCAGGCTGCTTCTCAGGGCGGTATTCCTCCGAGTGTGGCGGTCTACACGCCTATATGGCTGCCCGTGTTTGTCTTGTTATTTTCCACATTTATCGGCATGATTTCCGGGTTGTACCCCGCCTTGCGCGCGGCAAATATGATCCCCGTAATGGCACTTAAGTACGAGTAGAAAATTCTGCCCGAACTTGTATAATCTACTTTAACCGTCCTTTTCAAAGAAATTCAAATATTCCTGATTGTTATGAATTTGTAAACTTTGTGAGGGCTGGGAATCGGATAAAATTTATTAAAAGTATTGAAAAAGTAGAGGTTAAATGTCTGAGCGACGTACAACCCCAAGGAAAAGCGTTTCCTTTTATATGCGTGTCCTCAACGATGACACTGGGGATATATTGGGTCATATGGTAGAAGTTGGGGCAATCGGACTGCGTTTGGAGACTGTCGGGCCATTACCACTAAACAAAGACTTTTACATGCGCCTCGAACTCACGCCTGACCTGGGAGGGGTTCCGTATATTGTATTTCTCGCCCGGTCAAAATGGTGCAAGATCGACCATATCCAACCGAATCTTTTCCATGTAGGCTTTGAGTTAATCGAAATCCTTCCCGAAGATATGGAAATTTTCCTGCGCATTCTTCAGAAGTTCGGATCATAAATGCAAGGATGAATAAAAATACCGAAGCAAATGAATCGCTTCGGTATTTTTATGATTAATCTTTTTGATTCCTGCTACTCCTGGGCTTTGATATAAACAACCTTGAACAGTCCGCGGGCGGTGGAAACGTATGCATTTCCACTTTTTGTATCCAATGTAATGGTGCGTATCCAGGGGCCGAGGTAGTAACTGGAGATTCGCCTGCCGGTCTCCGGGTCGATGACATCCAGACGGTTATTGATGAAATTTCCGGCGAGGATCAGGTTCCTTTGATTGTCAATTGCCAGGGTCCGGACTCCGAAGCGCGATTTGATCCTGCCACTTGAATCGAGGGTGTCTGCGTCAAAACGCAGGATCGCATTCTTCAGGGGGGTGGTCAGCCAAACCTCATTATATTTTTCTGAATAGATAATGCGATCTGTGCGAGCCGGGACCTCGATTTGTTTTGTGATCTCATATTTTTCCATGTCCCAGACTGCCAGATAGGTATCTTTGAAGGAACTGAAATACATGAGCGGTTTTTGGGTGTGGAATGCAAATTCGGTCGGGTAGGTGGGGAATGGCAGCGTAGTTACAATGTCGCCGCTGTCCCGGTCAAAAACACATAAAGGGACGCCAATTTCTTTGTCTGCCTCTGAGGAGAGGATGATGTTGTTGCTCATGGGCAACCAGCGGATCCATACATCGCCGGGGGCCAAATCCGGGACTGGGACCTCCCTCAAGATTTCGAGAGTCAAAGCATCCATGTATAACAATCTTCTGGTCTCAGATTCGTAAACGTAAATTTCCTGCTGGTTGGGGTTGAAGCCAAAACTTTGAGTCTTCCCAATATCCCTGGGCGACTGCAGGGGAGGTTGTTCAAGGTGATTAATGTCGAACGCCAAAAGGTGATTTGTGCTCCGCCCGACTGCATATAATAAGGGATGCTCAGGATTTAATTCCACCCAGTTGTAAGAACCGTCCATGAATTTGGACACGGCAGGATCGGCGTGCAAGCGCTCAGCCAGGGTAAATATGCGCTGGTTGTCATAGGGAATGAATACAAACACCCAAACCAGCGATGCGATGAACACTCCGCTTAACCACGCCCACTTTTTGATGGGGTTTTCGTTGTTCCATGGATGGCCCAACCAAAGGAGATACGTTTGTGGAAATAGCACCTCCATCAGACCGACGCCTGTGAGCGCAAGGACATGTATGCCTCTGTTGGATGTGAGCAACCTTTCAAGCCATGAGGATGGCAGCGTATTTAAAGCCAGCAATGCAACCAGGAACAAGGTTTCAATCGTGGCGTCGGGAATTCGCAAAAGGTACAGGAAAGAGGCATAGATCCCAAGGCATGCGCCCGTTAAGGCCGCTGCATATTGCAAGGAAAGGGAGAGGTTTAGCTTCCCTGCCAGCCAATACCAGAATGCCAGTCCACTGAAAAAAATAAATGCAAGCATAAGACGGGTTGTAGATGTGCTGGCGACGAAGACAAGAAAATCAACATTCCCCAGATAATTGACAACCCACTCAAACAAATTTAAGAACTGATATTGTAAAAGGTAGATCCCCAGAGCTAACAAAGGCAGCCGAACGGCTGCCCATAAAAACACCCATTTTCGATTTAATTTCATGTGCCCATGATAACAGGAAGGAGGTTTACCGGCGTTTATTGCGCGATGGCCGGTTTCATCTTGTGCCAGGGGGTGGCATCTTGAAAAGCATATCCAACGCGAAGTACGCCAGATTCGTTCCAAGAGCGCGAGGCAATCTGCAGCCCGATGGGCAGCCCCTCTTTTGTGAAGCCGCAAGGCACAGAGAGGGCCGGTAGTCCGGTCAGATTGAAGGGGGCTGTGAAGCGGGTCAATTGGCGGGCGCGTTCAACGGCGTTTTCTCCTTCCAGAACCGGGGCGGGAATGGGTGTGGTGGGGAGCAATAACGCATCATACTCATCGAACAGGATCTCGCATCGCCTCTTGACCTCGGCCTGAGTGCGCCTAGCGAGCGCGTAATCGGTGGAACTGAATCCTGCCCCGGTTTCCAGGCGCTGCCGTACATCTGCGCCGAACCAATCCGGGTGTTCTTTCAGCCTGTCGCGGTGGAAGGCGGCGCCATCGGCCTGAGTCATCAGGGAGTTGGCAAGGGCGGCCTCTCTCAGGAAATCTGCGTTGAGTTCAATAATGGTCGCACCTTGATCTTCCAATACTCTGGCTGCTTCGCGTACCGCTTGAAGAATCTCGGAGTCGGTGACTTCTTCAATAAAATCACCAACTGCCAGGGCAACCTTGCGCTCTTTCATCGTGTCGCGCAGGTGACTGGAATAATCTCCCGGCAGGGTTTTTATGGAGGTCGGATCCATTTCATCATACCCGCTCATCACTTGCAACATCAAGGCGGCATCTTCCACTTTGCGGGTGATGGGACCGGGATGGTCGAGATTCCAGGATAACGGCAAAATGCCGCGCAGACTGACCCTTCCATACGTGGGTTTTAACCCAACCACGCCGCACAATGCGGCTGGGATGCGGATCGAACCGCCGGTGTCTGTCCCCAAGGCGGCCATGGCCATTCCGGTCGCAACGGCTACGGCGCTGCCACCTGAAGAACCGCCGGGGGTACGGGTGATATCCCAGGGGTTTTTGCACGCGCCAAAATGCGGATTATTGTTGGTCACGCCGAGGGCGATCTCATGGGTATTGGTCTTCCCGATAATTTGCGCCCCGGCCTTCCTGATCTTTTGAATTACATAGGCGTCTTCGGTTGGGACGCGGTCTGCAAAGAACTTCGAACCGCCCGTGGTGCGAATGCCTTTTGTGTCGTATAAATCCTTGACGGCCAGCGGCAGCCCGTAAAGCGGAGTGCTTCCGTTGCTCGGAAGTTCCTCCTCTCGTTTGGGTAAAACCGTGATGAAAGCATTAAGAATCGGATTGAGCCGCTCGATTTGTCGGTAACAGGCAGAGGCGAGGTCCGATGCGTTCACTTCCTGGTTTTTGACCAGATCCCTCTGGTCTGTCATGGATAAGGAGTCAGGGTTCATAGCGCGAAATTATATCCAATCAAAATGAATTCCATATAGCCTATCTGTACTGATGAAAAATGCTCCAGCGGGGAATTTCATCCCTTTTGGAGCATTTTTGACTTGCAAATTTGTTATGTACTAGAACAGGCCAAGGACCTTGCCGGTTTCCATATCCAAATCCACATCGTAGAACGAGGGGCGGGTGGGCAAGCCCGGCATGGTGCGCATATCGCCGAGGATTGGGTATAGGAAGCCCGCTCCAACGCTCGCGCGGATCTCACGCACGGTGATGCGGAAGCCGGTGGGCGCACCTTTCTTGGTGGCGTCGGTGCTGAAGGAGAGATGGGTCTTCGCCATGCAGATCGGGAGTTTGTCGAAGCCGAGGCGGGTGTAGCGTTCGATCTGTTCCTGGGCTTCGGGGCTGTAATCCACACCATCAGCGCGATACACTTCGCGGGCGATGGTCTCGATCTTTTCCTTGATGGATTTTTCCAACGTGTAGAGGAATTGGAATTTGCTGGGTTGCTTCGCTGCTTTGACGACGGCTTCGGCCAATTTCTTGGCTCCTGCGCCGCCATCTGCCCAATGGGTGGAGACGACGGCGTCCATGGCGCCCATCTTGAGAGCGGCTTCGCGTACCATTTCCACTTCGGCTTTGGTGTCGTTGGCAAAAGAGTTGACTGCCACCACCACGTTCACACCAAACTTGAGCGCATTCTGGATGTGTCGTTCAAGGTTGGGTAAGCCAGCTTTGAGCAGGTCAAGGTTCTCTTCCACATATTCGGGGGCGAGGGGTTTACCAGCCACCACCTTCGGACCGCCGCCATGCATTTTCAGCGCGCGGACGGTGGCAACCATCACCACCACCTGCGGGATCAAGCCAGAGTAGCGGCATTTGATATTGAAGAACTTCTCCATGCCGATATCTGCACCGAAGCCGGACTCGGTCACCACGAAGCCATCTTTGCCGACCAGTTTGAGCGCGATCATATCGGCGATGATGGAGGACTGTCCGTGGGCGATGTTGGCGAACGGCCCCGCATGCACAGTGGCGGGAGTGCCTTCCAGAGTTTGCATCAGGTTCGGTTTAATTGCATCTTTCATCAGTACGGTCACAGCCCCTGCCACGCCGAGGTCTTCCACTGTGACGGCTTCGCCCTGCTTGTTGGTGGCGACCACCATCTTGCCAAAGCGTTCGCGCATATCTTCTAGGCCGGTGGTCAAGGCCAACACAGCCATGATTTCGGATGCGACCGTGATATCGTAGCCAGACATGTGCGCGTGACCGGTTTCATCCTTGCCGCGGCCAACTTCTACTTCACGCAACATGCGGTCGTTAATATCCACAACGCGGCGCCAGGTGATGGTCTTCTCATCAATATCGAGGCGGGCGAAGCGGGTGCGTTCTTCAGGGGTCAGATCGTTGGGGTTGGTCTTTTTAATGCCGAGCTTCTTCAAACGGCGCAACATGGTGGGGGAGAAGCGGCGCTCGCCCTTCTTGTTGGCAGGACACAGCGCGTTGAAAAGCTTCTCGTCATCCTGTTCCTTCTCGTGCATCACACGCGTATCGAGCGCGGCAGCGACAAGGTTGTGAGAAGCGGTGATGGCGTGAATATCGCCGGTGAGATGGAGATTGAAATCTTCCATCGGAATGATCTGCGAGTAACCGCCACCGGCGGCGCCGCCCTTGATGCCGAAGGTCGGTCCCATCGAGGGTTGGCGGATGGCGGTAATGACCTTCTTGCCGAGGTGTGCGCCAAGCGCCTGTGAAAGACCCACAGTGGTGGTGGTTTTGCCTTCACCGAGCGGAGTGGGGGTGATGGCGGTCACATCGACATAAATGCCATTCGGTTTGCTCTTGAGGCGCTCGAGAATTTCAAGTTTGATCTTGGCCTTGTAGGGCCCGAACAGTTCCAGTTCATTTTCGCGTACCCCGAGTTCAGCGGCGATCTGGGTAATGGGTTTGAGTTTTCCGGCCTGGGCGATATCGATATCCGAAGGCACAGGGCGCAGCAATTTCAACTTGGTCGGTTGGAAGGTGTTGGCTGCTTTGGGGGCGGCCTTCTTGACGGCTTTTTTTACAACTTTCCTGGGCGCAACTTTCGCACCCTTCTTAGCGGTCTTGCCTTTGGTTGCCATAAACACTCCTTGAAATTATATATAATTATCTTTTCCAATTATCAGACAAATTTAAAAAATTGCAAGAGCAATTTGTCACCTATCCCAACAACAGAGTGCCCACGTTCTCACCGCGAAGTGCGCGTGAGAGAAAACCCTGCTCCTCTGCTGAAAATATCTGTGCGGTCAGACCTTTATTTGTCTGGATGAGAGCCAGCATTTCTTCAACCTTGGCCTTCATCCCACCGGTGACATCCGTACTCACGGAACCTTTGATGCCGTTTCGCATCGCTTCATAATCTGCCGCCTGAATCTGTTTGACCAGCCTGGTCCGTGCTGGGAAATCCTCCCACACCCCGGCTTCGATCCCGGCCAGCAGGATGCGCGCCGGGGCGAACTGCTCCACGAGAAATTTGAAAACATCCTCCGTTGAAAGGATCGTACCGCCGAGCGCCTGGTCGAAGGCGACATCGCCATAAACCACGGGGAGCAGGTGAACGTCTATTGCGTTGCGTATAGTCAATATATTGTGATGGATGACTTTGCGATTCTCTGAAACCATGGAAGAAGAAGGCGGGAAGGAAATGGCAGGTAAGCCTGCGTTGACCAGCGCTTCCATTACATGGCGGTTCAACTCTGCCGCCTGAAAGCGCACCTCGGCAAAGCCAAGCCATTGCTCACGGGTTTGAACTCCGTCGCGGGTGCCGTGTTTCTTGGCGGCTACATGGCCGAACGAGCCGGAACCATGCCCGAGGATCAGAGTCAGGCCGGGAGCGGAGTCCAGAACCGTTTTGATCTCATGGGCAAGGTCTGCCAGTTTGTCCGGTCGCGGGGTGTAGGGTTTATCTTTGTCGGTAATGAGCGATCCGCCCAGTTTGAGGAGAACGATTTCATTTGTCATACCCAAGTTTTAACACAAAACTGCCAAGCGGGGCAGGGAGCCCGGGGAAGGACTCGAAAGTCTCCAGACTTTCGAAGGGCGCATTTTCCCGCATGCTATAATCCGCGCCATGGATATTCACTCGGGTGTGATCGTTATCGCTTTATTTGCTGTGGTGGGTGCGTACTTTTCGATTCGGGCGGCGGTGAAGAATATGCAGACCGCCCGCAAGTTATCCTTTTATAGTTTACGGAAGCGCCACAACGCCAACGCCTGGCGTCTGCTTTTTTTTACCGTGCTTTTGGTTGTGTTTGCGTATTGGCTGCCGACCGGCGGCGAGCAGGCCATTTACCGTGTCTATCCGCCTTCGCCGACCCAGTCTTTGACCCCAACCATCACCCTGACTCCCACGATCACTTTATCGCCGACCATCACGTTGACTCCGTCCCTGACCCTGACGCCTTCCGTGTCGGATACGCCCACGCTGACGCCCACGCCCTATCTTCCGGTGGCGATCGAAGCGCTCTTTGCCGGACCGGTGACTCCCAATCCCGATTCGGTCTTTACCGCCATTCAATTCTCCACCCAGTTTGACGGCACTAATTCGGTGGACCCGAAGACGGTCTTTGTACTGCCGATCGGGACGATGTACGGCGGCTTCGATTACAACAACACCCTGCCGGGTGTGCAATGGACGGCGCTCTGGTACCGCAACGGGGAACTGGTCTGTTATGAGACCGAACCCTGGCGCGCGGAATGGGGCACGGGCGGAATCGGCGGCTTCACGGAATGTTCTGCGCCGGTTGGCGGTTGGCTGCCGGGACAATATGAGGTGCAGATCTTCATGGGCTACGAGTGGAAAGTGGTCGGCCGCTTCGTGGTGTTGGACAGCCTGACCCCCAGCGCCACCCCCGACCCGTCTAATGCCGCTTCGCCGACTGCGACGCCCTAACATACCGGGCGCGAAACGCCCCGAAGGTTCTTGTGAAGCGGATCGATTTCCAGCCAGCCTTCGGGATGAGTTACAAATTACAAACGGAATAAGGATCAGCCATGACTGAAAAAGCCTTTCAAGATTTTTACCCCGACTCGCTGGCCCATTGCTACGGCTGCGGGCGGATGAACGAACTCGGCCACCAGATCAAAAGTTATTGGGACGGGGATGAATCCGTCTGTCATTTTCAACCCGGCCCGCACCACATTGCCATTCCCGGCTATGTCTATGGCGGCTTGCTGGCCTCGTTGATCGACTGCCACGGTACGGGGACAGCCGCCGCGGCGGGTTATCGTGCTGAAAACCGCGCCATGGATTCCGAACCCTCGTTGCGTTACCTGACCGCTTCCCTGCATGTGGATTATCTCAAGCCCACCCCGTTGGGACCCGTGCTGGAGATTCGCGCCAGGGTAAAAGAAGTGAAGGGCCGCAAGGTGGTGATTGAAGAATGGATCGTGGTCAATGGCGTAACCACTGTGCGCGGCGAGCTGGTGGCCGTGCAGGTGCCAGAGAAGATGCTGGAGGAGTTGTTGGGGGGATGAAAGAGGAAAGAAGTGGAAAGTGGTAGGTGATCTTCTTTAAGAAGGGTTGATGGAGGTTGGGCATGAAAAACTGGATGAAATCACTCGAAACGCTGGCAGGAAAATTAACCGCCATTCTTGCATTTGCAGCGTTGATTATTATCGTGCTTGCATTGATTGGCGATAGAATTCCAAAAGACTACCGTGCTTTGGTGTATGTTGTTGCGATTGGCGCGATGGTCATCTTCACTGTCCAGATTTTCGCGCGGAAGCGTGCAAAAGTCCCCCAACCTCAGAATTCAGGGACAGGTCAGCGCCTTGCTCCTGAACCACAGGCGAAACGAGATCGTCCCAAGCCTGTGAACGGCGATGCCCGCGCCAGGTACTTGAATGCCGTCATTGCAGACTGCCGCGCCATGCGTTTGGTGGGATTGGACCCGCAAGCTTCCGACCCTTCACGCGGCGGGTTGACATTGGAATCGCTTTACATCTCTTTGAACACAACCGCGACGGTGGATAAAAAAGGAAAGAAAAAAGGCGGAGAGCAAACCCCGGAAGATTTTCTCAACCGGGAGGAGGCTCGTCCGTTGGGCGCGTTGGAAGCCTTGTTTGAAGAAAAGAATCGCCGCATGGTTTTGCTGGGGCTGCCCGGCACGGGGAAGTCCACTTTTGCGCGTTACCTTGCCTTGCGGATGGCGCAGGCCGAAACGGACAGAAGCCAGAGCATTCAGGAACTTTTGCCCGGCTGGAAGGGCGGCGTGATCCTTCCGGTACTGCTTTCATTGGGCCGCATGGCAGAGACCATTCCCGCCAATTGTCAGAAGGGAAGCGCGGCGCTGCTTGAAAATTACATCCAACAGACTTTGCAAGGGGATGAGCGCACTGCGGATTTTGCCGGGCAAATTCTGGCGGAACTACAACAGACAGGCGGGTTGCTGCTGTTTGACGGCCTTGATGAGGTTGCCGATATGCGCCTGCGCCCGATCGTTGTGCAGGCGGTGGAAGACTTCGTTCAAAAATACGGCAGGCAGGCTTCCAGCCGCTTTTTGGTGACCTGCCGCACCTATTCCTATTCTTATGACGCGAAGTGGCAATTGACAGGCTGGACAACACATGAACTGGCCCTGCTGGATGAGGAAAAGATTGCTAAGTTTGTGCGCGCGTGGCATGAGGAACACATTCGCGTTGACCCCGCCCGCAGGCAGGATTTGGAACACAAACGCGAACAGCTTTTGCTTTCGCTGCAACCCGATGACCGCCGCAAATTGCACGAGATCGCGCCGTTCCCCATCATCCTGACCATGATGGCGGTGGTGCATACGCACTACGGCGAACTGCCCGATACGCGCGCGGAGGTGTACGATCGCTGCGTGGACTTGCTGCTGGTACGCTGGGAACTGGAGCGACCGGTGGAAGGTCAGGCGAACGCCACCCAGAAACGGACGATCCTTGATGAATTGGATGTTTCGCGCAATGAACTTAACCGCGCTTTGTGGGAGATTGCCTTCAAGGCGCATGACGGGCGTGAGGACGATGGAAAGAGGACGCGCGGCCCTGCCCTGGTGACAGAGGAATTACTCACAAGTATTTTGAACGCCCAATTTCAAAGCCTGCCCAAGGTGCAGATTTTTCTGGATTACTGCCGCAGTTCCAACGGCCTGCTGATGCTGCAGGGCTCTGTCACCCCGGCTGATGCGCCTCCGGGCAGCCCGCCGCGCAATGTGTATGCCTTTCCACATTTGACCTTTGAAGAGTACCTTGCCGCCCGCTCTTTGGTAAAACCGAATTTTGGCAGGACTACCTCTGAGCTGGTGCAGAAAAGCGACCGCTGGCGCGAAGTGGTGCTTTTGTTGGGTGAATATTTGTGCTTCTTTCAAGGTGGTGATCAGGAACGCATGGAAACATTGCTGAACGCCTTTATCCCGAAGCATGTCCCGGAAAATAAAGAGAGTTTGGCATGGAGGGTGGTTTGGTATGCGGGCGATTTGCTTTCTTTATACCGCCGCGCCTTCCCGCGCGAAAAGTTTTTACGCGAACAGGAGATCAAGGATGGATTGTTGCGGCTGATCAACGAAACCGCGCTTTCCCCGCGCGAACGCGCCGCCGCCGCCGACACCCTCGACGAACTCGGCCACACCCCCGATGACTTGTATGAGTTTGTGGAAGTTCGTAACACCGACTTAAGTCGGTTCTACATCGCCAAACATCCCGTCACCAACCTGCAATACAAACGCTTTCTCGATGCGCCAGACTTTGCTGATGAAACCTACTGGCTGGATTTTCCCAAGTATGACGAAAACGGAACCTTGATGAAAGAGACCTGGGGCAGGACAGGTTTTGATTGGCTGCAAAAAACCTTGAAGGACGAAGATACTTCAGACGGCAAAACCGTTTTCCCGCCCTTTTGGAAAGACCCGCGCTTTGGCATCTCGCGCCGCACCGCGCCCGTGGTAGCGATCACATGGTACGAAGCCAATGCCTACTGCAAATGGCTCACAACGCATTGCAAGGAACTGCCTGAGTTCAATTCACTTTCTACTTTCCACTCCCCAGAGTTTTCCTTCCGCTTGCCTGTTGAGAATGAGTGGGTCCTCGCCGCAGGCGGTGAAGCCAACCAGCGCTTCGCCTTTGGCGAACTGAAAGACCCCAAAAAGGAGATTGTGAATTTTGCCAACACCGCTGAAAGCGGAATCAACGGCACTACCCCCGCAGGCATGTATCCTTTGGGGCGTACTGCGAATGGCATTTGGGATATGAGCGGCAATGTCTGGGAATGGCAGGCGAATTACAGGGATATTAAAAATGGCGGGCTTTCGATTGCGCGGCGGCTCGTGGAACAACTCTCAGAACTACGCGCGCGTGTCGATTCGTCTCGGGCACCCCTCCACCTCGGTTTTCGAGTTGTGTTCGCCCCTCCCAGCAAGGGTTTGTGATTCTGTTCTCTGCTTTTCTGTGTTCTGCCTGCCCCCGAGCGTAGCGAGCGGGGTGCCCTTAGGTTTCCCCGCCGCAGGCGGGGAATTTTTTATAAAAAAAGGAGATATATGAAAACTTATCGACACCTGTACCCTCAATTATATAGTTTTGAAAATCTTTACATGGCCTATCTTGCGGCCAAGAAAGGCAAGAGTTGCAAATCTCCTGTGGCAGATTTTATGAGGAACAGGGAGGATGAAATTTTTTCCTTGCAGGAAGAATTGCAGGCAAAAACCTACCGGCCGGGCAGGTATCATAGTTTTTATGTGCATGATCCCAAGAAAAGGCTGATCTCAGCCGCGCCTTTTCGTGACCGTGTGGTTCACCATGCTTTATGCAATCTGATTGAACCGATCTATGAGCGCAGGTTTATTAACGATAGCTATGCCAACCGCGTGGGTAGGGGCACCCATAGCGCATTAGACCGCGCCCAGCAATTTGCAAGAAAATACCCCTATGTGCTGCAATGCGATGTCCGCCAGTTTTTCCCATCCATCGACCATGAAATCCTTTACGGGATGCTATCTCATCATATCGCCGATCAAGATGTTTTATGGTTGATACAACAGATATTGGCATCGGGCAGGGGTGTGTTGGCTGAAGAATATGAAATGAAATATTTTGAGGGAGATACTTTGTTCGCGGCAAATCGTCCGCGCGGCCTGCCGATAGGAAACCTCACCAGCCAGTTTTGGGCAAACTTGTATATGAATGAACTGGATCAGTTTGTAAAACGCGAATTGAAAGGCAAAGCCTACATCCGTTATGTGGATGATTTTTTGTTGTTTGGGGAAGATAAAAATATTTTACATGAATCGCGCCGCGCCATCATCGAAAAACTTGCAAAACTTCGGCTGACTCTCCATGAGGGTTCAGCGCAGGTGTACCCCGTTTCCACGGGAATTCCATTTTTGGGGTTCCGCATTTTCCCTGAACATCGTCGGCTGAAATCGCGCCGTTCGCTTGCCTTCCGGCGAAAACTTCGCGCACTGGTCGCAGAAGTCCGTAGGCAGGCTTTTCTTTTGCCAAAATTACATGCTAGTATTCAAGGCTGGGTCAACCATGTCCGCTTTGGCGATACATGGCAGTTGCGAAAATCAGTTTTGGGAGGTGTTTATTTATGAATGAATCGCCTTTGTTTATCCGCACGCATGATCTTATTCTTTGGATGATCCCCCATGTGCAAAAATTTCCACGGACACATCGTTTTGGATTGGGAGAACGTACACAGCGGTTGCTTCTTGATTTTCAAGATTGCCTTGTCGCCGCTGGAAAGACAAAATCTCAAACACGGCACGAACACCTTGAAGATGCAGATATAAAACTGGAGCAATTGCGCGGCTGGATTCGAATATCGCGCGAACTCGATCTTTTTACCATTTCTCAATATGAACATGCCTCAAGGCTGGTTTCGGAGGTTGGCAGGTTGTTGGGGGCATGGCTTAAACAAGGTTAATCGTCCGCTTATGCGGGCTTTAACGGGCTTCGGCATACAGGGCTTTCGTTGCGCGGCGGCTCGTGGAACAACAATCAGAACAACGCGCGCGTGTCGATTCGTAACGACAACAACCCGAACAACAGGAACAACAACATCGGTTTTCGAGTTGTGTTCGCCCCTCACGGTTTTGTTTTCTTGCCGGTAGTACTGGCTGATGGAAAAGTCAGCGGTCGAGGCAATACTGGCGTGCTGCAAGCCTGCCCAAATGGGCAAAAATAAAAAAGTCTCGCGTGTTCCAGTAATCTTTTCAGACCACCGTCCACGCGAGACACCAATTCTCAAGTACCACTTTCTACTCCCCAAAGAACTCTCTCATCGGCTTGAAGTAAAAATCCTCCCAGCCTTGCTGGTACCCCTCTGCCTGTCCTGCAGGGATGTGGGTATGGATCAGGGTTAATTTTGTTTTTCCGCTGGTTTCTTCCAATAGGATTTCAACACGAGAATCTTCGGCATCGTCGGGGAATTCAGCAGTGCGCCATGCTTGAACGATCTTTTTATTTTCTTCCAATTCCAGAAACGCGCCCCAAATGTAACCATCCCAGGCGGTGAAATCACCGTTGATGGAACCGTCCACTTTTGCAGGGCTGCCTGTCATCAGGGTATGTCCCTGCGTGGAAAGAAATGCCTGATAGACCTTATCGGCACTGGTGTTGAACGTTGCGGTGAGCGTGAATTCATCCTTCATCATTCATCCTTGTTCCTAAATCGCCCACTCTTTCTTCTTCACCTGCATCTCCTGCGCGATCTGCGCCGCGAGGCGGGCGTTGTTAAGCAGCAGCGCCAGGTTGGCCCTGAGCGATTTGCCTTTCGTCAACTCACTGATGCGGGCCAGCAAAAACGGGGTGAGTTTCTGCCCATGGATGCCCTGCGTGATGGCTTCGGCGGAGGCCTGGGCGATCATCGGTTCCATCTCGGACTTTGAAATGGCTGCTGCGGCGGGGATCGGGTTCGTCACAAGGATGCCGGTGCGCATGCCCAGCCCCCAATGCGCTTTGGCAAAGTCGGCGATCTCTTTGGGCGAGTCGAGCCGGGCGCTAACGCCCAGTCCGCTTTCGCGCGAGTAGAAGGCCGGGAATTCATCTGTCTGGTAGCCGACCACCGGCACGCCCATGGTCTCAAGATATTCCAGCGTGGCAGGCAGGTCGAGGATCGCTTTGGCGCCTGCGCACACCACCACGGTGGGAATCTCTGCCAGCGCGCGCAGGTCGGTGGAGATGTCGAAGGCCGCTTCCTTGTGGACGCCGCCGATGCCGCCGGTGGCAAAGACCTTGATGCCGCTCAGGTTCGCGGCGAACATCGTCCCGGCCACGGTGGTGCCGCCGTCCGCTTTTTTGACGATGGCGGTGGCGAAGTCGCGGTGACTGACTTTCAGCGGCGAGTCGCTTTCAGCCAGCCGGGCCAGTTCCCCGTCCGCGAGACCGATGCGGATCTTTCCATCCAGCAGCGCCACGGTGGCGGGCGTCGCCCCGTGTTCGCGTACCTGCTTTTCCATCTCGCGCGCCAGTTCCAGGTTTTGCGGATGCGGCAGCCCATGCGTAATGACGGTGGACTCCAGGGCAACGATCGGCGCGCCCATGTCGAGCGCGCGCGTGACTTCGGGGGAGAGTTGAAAGTTGGGATGTCTCATCAATGACCTTTTTGCTGAAAGTGAGGATCAATATCTTTGAGCGCCTTGTCGATGGCGGCCAGTTCGCCTTTAACCTCAGGCGTCTGCTCTTCTCTGGCAAGGATGGCGCGGGTGGCGATCAATTCCTGGCGGATGGATTTCAAGATGTTCATGGCGGTGGAGTGCGCATCGCTGCGCCTGCCGCCAGCTTGCTGGGAGAGTTGCCGCACAACTTCCGGCGTCAGCTCCACATTGGGGTTGCTTTCGATCATCTTTGCGATTCGGCTCGCGCCTCGTTCATCCAAGCCGCGATAAGAGTTGGTGCGCTCAAATGGGTTGAAGACGGCGTTCCGTAAAAGTACGAGCACATTGTCCAATTCCATTTTTTTTGCCATCTTCTCAAGGCTGCCGCGTCGTTTGGCGTTGCTGCCGGCTAGTTCGCGGGCCGATTTCATATTTTCCATGATGCTGCCGGAAGGCAGGTACCAGGTGCCGATATCGATCCAATGCAGCGCCACGCCCATGCTGGCGGCGGTCTCCTGGAATTCCTGGCTGAAGAACTGGTTGGTAATAAAAGTGCGCGACATGAAGTTCGGCGGCGTAACGCTCCCTGCTCCGCCCGCCGTTTGCATGCCGGTCATCTCGACCAGTTTTTGAGTCTTGGACTCTTCGTTCTTCATAAAAAAATCGATCTCTTTCTGGCTGATGGTGGCCAGGATCTCGCTCAACGTGCTGGAATTGATGATCTTTTCCAACTCATAGATCACCAGCGGAATGACGGTCGTGTCCCACGGGAAGGTCACCCCCGAGGGTGTGGAGGGCGGGGGGGTGATGATGGTCTGTTTGTAGACCAGGTTTTTAACCGCGCCTTCCTCGAAGGAATAAGGGTCGCCTTCCGTCCCATCGGTGGCGGCCTGTCTTTTGCGCAGGATACTGAAGATGATCTTGAGGTCGCGCGCCTCGATCGGGATGCCATCCTTGGTGCGCGATTTGACCGACAGCCCGCTGACAAATTGGTCGCGCAGGTTAATGACGGCGTACTCGCGCTTTCCGGCTTCGTCATTCTTGCCGATCTCGCGCACACGCTCAAAGCGCCCGATCTTCCACGGTTTATTGGCCGCGAAAAAGACCTCCGGCTCGCCGTTGACCTTTTCCAGCAGGACGGCGCTGCCGAGGTTGACCTTGATCTTGCCGGGGCCGCCGATCAGGATGATGGGCGAGTGTTCATCCTTTTCGGAGATGCGGCCCTCGTTGATGGTGATCGTCTCGCTCCCGTCGCCGAAGGCCACCTCTTCGATGAATTCCTCCGCGATCAGCGGGTCTTCCAATTCGAAGACATCGGCCAGGTAATGGGCGGCCTTGGATTTTGCCAGGCTGTAGGCCGCGAACATGATCGGCAGGTATTTGACCATGCTCATCCCGATCAGGATGCCGCGCTGCTCGCTCGTCTCGGCGTAGTACATGGTCAGGAGCATGTTGATGAAACTCAAGAGCAGCCAGATGACCAGCCCGGCCAGCAAGCGGGCATTGTTCCGGTTGCGTACGCCTTCATCGGAAAGGCTGAAGATCAGGGTGGCGAAATTATCGCGGTTGAGGGGCCCCTTTTTCATGGACGATCCTGCTTCTTGTTAAGCGTATCCACGCTATGCACGGTCAGCCACTTCCAAATGTCTTCGATCTTTTTTGTTTCCCCTTCGGTTTCATTGCTGTTCTGGTTTTCGATCAACAGGGCGGTAAACGGCTCGATCAGGTTCTGCAGGGCGGTGTAGATATCCTGCGATTTCCAGCCGGGGTCGTGGATGTTTTTTAGCGCGGTCTTTGTAAAAAGTCGCGCGGCCCTTTTCCTCGCAATGGCTTCGATCAATTTTTCTTCTTCGTTGAGCAGGCCCTCGTCTTTTTTGGCGATCTTCATCCACTCGCTGTTCCATTGCTTTAGGATCTGCTCCTCCATGCCGGTGTCGATCAGCACGTTATGGATGCGGACTTCCATCACTTCAATGCCGCGCAACTTCAATTGCAGGAACTCCAGGCTGTCGAGCGCCTCGCCGGTCTTTTTTCCGGTATCGTCCAGGCCCGAAATGGTCTGGCTTTTCAAGCGTTTATTCATCATCTCGGCGATGACCTGCAGCCCGTTATCGCCTTTGGCGGAGAAGAGGTCCTCCAGTTTGAACTTGCGGATGTACTCGCGCCAGATATTCACCGCCAGGTGGCTTGGAAGTTTGTTCCATTCCATGCGGTCTTTCTTGTTATCCACCCGGCCCAGTTCGATCACTTCGCGCGTGACGGCGTTGCGCACGGCGGTCGCATCGTACCCGTACTCCGACTTGACTCCGCTTTCGGCAGCCAGGTTCTTCACCGGCCGCCGGATACTGAAGCGGATGCTGATGGTTGGCGAGACATCGAAGCCGTCGCGGGTTTGCCCGGCGGTTTCAAGGCGGCGCTTCTCCGCCTCTTTGGGGTTGACTGTCGATAAGGGGTTCAGAAAGGGCTGGTCGGTGGCCAGCGGGCCAATGAACTGCCACTGCGCGCGCAGGTCCACGCCGAGTTTGTTGGCAATGAATTCATCTTTTTCAGTGAATTTGATGCCCGGCCCGAAGGCGCCTTTGATTTCCGAATCTGTGCGGGTGACGATGGCGCTGGCTGTGTCCAGTACGATCACTCCGGGGCCGCGTTTATCCCCTTCGCCCTCATGTTCGATCACACGCCCGTTCTTGACGAACAGGGTCGGCCCGCGCTCCCCCGATTCGAAGACCTGCACCCGCGCATAGATCTCCTGCCGGTATTTGGGGTTTTGGATGGGCAGCACGAATTGGGAGAAGAAATAAGTCAGCCGGTCGAGCAGGGTGAAGGCCACCACCATATCGAGCGCGAGGATGCCTGCGCTGACAAAATAGTTGAAGGGAATGCCCAACCCCCAGACCACTCCATGCCAGACCAGTGCAATGATGAGTACCATGCCAAAAGGAGATTTGAAAATGGAACCGAGCGCGGAGAAGGTTTTTCGCATCATAGGACCTTGATTCTAAATCAAAAAAGCGGTTTTCGACAATCGAATTGGTAGAATTGACCTCGCAGGATTTCGAAAGTTCTACTTTTGAAAATACCGCCTGAAGTAGAACTTCAGGATTCTAGGTCTCTTATGCAAGAGGTTTATTAATTCCATGCCCACCCTTGAATTCCATTGCCACACCATAGCCTCCAAAGACTCCCTTACTCTCCCGGCAGACTTGATTCGAGCTGCGCGGAAAAAAGGACTTGACCGCCTCATTATCACCGACCACAACTCGATCGCGGGTGCGCGCGAGGCCCAATCTATTGACCCGCAACTGGTCATCGTGGGTGAGGAGATCATGACGACCCGGGGCGAAATCCTGGCCGCTTTTGTTCAGGAAGAAATCCCTGCCGGTCTTTCCCCGGCGCGGACCATCCAACTCTTGAAGGAACAGAATGCTTTTATCAGCGTCTCCCACCCCTTTGATGAATGGCGCAAGGGCGGCTGGCAGGAAAAAGATCTGCTGGAGATCATCCCGCAGGTGGATGCCATTGAAATATTCAACTCCCGCTGCATGGATCCGCGCTTCAATCGGCGCGCGCTGGCTTTTGCAAAAAAGCACAACCTCGCTGGCACGGTCGGCTCGGATGCCCATGCTGCTTTTGAGTTAGGCAGGTCGGTTGTAATGCTTGACCCGTTCGACGGCCCGGATGGAATGCGCAAGGTAATCAGGGTTGCCAGATACAGGACAAGAATTTCACCGTGGTGGGTGCATTTTGTTTCGCGCTATGCCACACTGAAAAAAAGATCGGTAAGGGGCTAGGCTTTTTCCCAGCGGGCAATGTGCATGCGGACCCGCATCCGCACGCGTGCATCGGCGTTGGCGGAAGCCCACAGCGAGGCGGTCTTTCGATAAACCTCCTCGCTGAATTTCTCCAACCCTTCCCAATCCGTTTCAGTAAATTCCTTCATCTCAGACGGCGTGTCCCAGTAATAAAAGTACGGGAACTCCTCTACACGTTTTTTGATGAACCACCCTGCGGACTCTACCTCACGCATGGCCTGATCTGCCGCCTCGTCATCGGCCATCATTTCTGGCAGCGCCTCCAGCCTGCCCGAAGGCTGCCAGCCGGTCGATGAGACCACCTCCACCGGCCATGTATCTTCCATGGCGCGCAGGTCAAGCAAAGTGCCCAGCGGTTTGAGTACCCGTTGAATTTCGCTCAGAGCATGAACCATGCTCTCGTGGGCCAGTCATCAGAGCGACCAGGCCAGGATGGCGATATCAAAAGTTTCTTTTGCAAAGGGAATATGTTGCGCGCCTGCACCTGAAAAGTGCGTATGACCGCGCAGGTCGGGCGGACAATCGGCGCGGGCGACGCGCAAAGCCGAATGGTCAGGATCAAAGCCCACAGTCAGGGAAGAGGCGGCCGCGTATTTCCACGTCAGCCGTCCTTCGCCGCAGCCCACTTCCAGGATCCGTTTGTCTTTGAAATCCACGAAGCGTTGAAGGGTCTTGCCTTCAAGGTTTTCAGGGTCGCGTTGCAGGCTCATGAAGTTTTGATTTTTTTCACGGCGTCAGCCAGAAATTCTTTCAACACTTTTTTGTCGATGTCTTCAAGACTCTTGATGTACAAACAGCCTTTGCCGGTGGTGTGTTTGCCGAGTTTTTGAAGTGCGGCTTGATGGTCTGCGAGGCTGCCCATGAAATAGATCGTGATGTTTTGTTTGCGGGGGGAGAAGCCGATCTGGAACCAGTCATTCTCCCGTCCGCTCGCGTACTTGTAGTGGTAATGCCCGAAGCCGACGATGCTCGAGCCCCACATCTTTGGCTCGTCTTTGGCGGCCTGTTTCATGATCTTGATGATCTCTGCGCAGTCTGCGCGCACAGCATCGTCTTGTATGGCATCTATGAAACTTGCCACACTCATCCCGGTCTTTTTTGTTTTCAGTTCCGCATTCTTTGCCATGGTTGCTCCTGTTGTCTGATAAAGGTTGGGGCAGTAAACAAGACAAATTTTAGCATATTTGTTCTAAGTTCAAAAGACTCAAGAGGGAACTACTTCAATACCTGGTAATACACCTGCGGGGCTTTGCGTTCGATCACCTGTTCGGCGGCGAGCGCCATGCGCAGCAGGGTTTTTTCGTCCCAGGCTTTGCCCATGGCTTGCATGCCAATGGGCAATCCTTTTTGGGTATAGCCTACGGGGAAGGTGATGGCTGGCAGGCCGGTCAGGTTTCCGGCGGTGGCGAAGCGCATGATCTCGACCGTGGTGCTCAGGTCGGATTCTCCATCAGGCAACGCGCCTTGCTTGATCTCCGGCGCGGCAATGCCGGTGGTCGGGGTGAGGATGACATCTGCAGTTTGGAAGGCGGCGTTGAAGTGCTCAATCATCCTTGTGCGGATGCGCTGTGCCATGAGGTAATCGGTGGCGGAGAGTTGCCGCGCCAGGGCAAGGTTGATGCGAACATCCAGTCCGTGCTCCTGGTGATGCGCAGCATAGGTTGGGTCCATGCCCTGAGCCATTTCGCTCAAAATGGTCACACTGTGGGCGATGCGATTGGCCTCGAGGTTGGGAAGGATCACTTCGATGATCTGGCAGCCCATCTTTTCGTATTCCTTGAGCATCGCCTCGCAGGCCGCAACCACCTGTGTTTCAGCGTGCCTGAACCATGGCCAGTACACGCCGATCTTCAGGCCCTTGAGATTCAGGTCATCCCACCCGGCAAGCGAGGGCAGGGGCTGGTGCAGCGACATGGGGTCTTTAGGGTCCGGCCCGGCGATCAAGGCATAGGTCAGGGCCGCGTCTGTAGCGGAACCGGCCAGCGGCCCAATATGGGCAACGCTCCAATCAAGCGGAAAGGCGCCGAACTCGCTGACGCGCCCAAAGGTGGCTTTCAAACCGACCAGTCCGCAGAATGAGGCCGGGATGCGGATCGAACCGCCGCCATCTGCGCCAATGGCGACTGGGACCAGCCCGGCCGCCACTGCCGTTGCAGAGCCGCTCGAACTTCCGCCGGTGAAATGACCGGTATGGTACGGATTGCGCGTTGTGCCATGATTGGGGTTGAGCCCAAAGACATTGATGCCGATCTCGTGCATATTGGTCTTGCCGACGATGACAGCGCCCGCGCTTCGCAATCGCGCCGCAACGGTCGCATCCTCTTTGGCCGTGGATTTCCCGAGAAAGGCGGTGCCGACCGTGGTGGGGTAGGGAACCACATCCATTTCATCTTTGACCGCAACAGGCACGCCGTCGAAGATGCCGAGCGGTTTGCCTGCCCTGAAGCGCTGGGCGGATTCACGCGCCTGCCGGAGCACATCCTCCCGGTTCACAGCAATAAAAGCGCGCAAAGCTGGGTCGTTCTTGTCGCTGGCGGCAATGGCATCCAGTACGTTTTGCGCCACCTGTTCTGGCGTGATTGTGCCATCACGGTAGGCTTTGGCGAACTCGTGGATGCCGGTGAATTGGAACCCCTGGTTGGACGAAGCCTTTTGCGGAAATTCCCCGGTTGGCACAGAAGCAGCTTCGGTTTGCAACTGGCCGGTGGTGTGCAGCGGATAGAAGGTTGGGATCTCTTCGAAGCGCTGTTTGCGCAGCCAGTTGATGCCCGCGCTCTCGAACAGGTTTGGGATCAGCAGCCCGCCCAACGGACCCTCCACTAATGAAGCAAAGAACTTCAGAAGTCCGCCCGCAAGGTAGGGGAGTTTGACAGATTTCAGATCGTATTGATTATCCATGCTATGCCTCATTTTGATTCGTCGCTTATTGAGTTGATTAAGTTCTTTACACCTTGAAGATCAGGTCGAGATATTTTTTGAGCATATCGCTGACCAGTCCGCGCATGGGCATGGTGGCGGCCATGCCATAGACGGGAGCCATATTGCCTTTTTCTTCAGGATGACTCTTTACATGTTCCACCGCAGACTTCAGGTCCGAGAGGAAGCGCTCTTTCACGCCCGGTTCGGCGTGTCGCAAGGTCAGCGCGATATGCATGCAGGACGGTTTGTGCAGGCCGTTCAGGCTCCACTTTTTGTGACTCATCGTTTCAAGCACTTTGTAAATATCCAAGGAATCGGAAGCGAAGGCGATCACGAACAGCGGATCGCCGATGATGCGAAGTTCGGGGATCTGCCGGATCCCGGTTTTGAGGTAGTCTGCCGTTGCGAGGATTTTTTTTGTGGCGTCGAGATAGCCCTGCTCGCCCATGGAAGTCAGTGCCGCCCAGCAGGCTGCACTCAACGCGCCGGGCCGGCTGCCCGCAAAGGTCGGCGAGAAGTACAGCCCGCCGGGCCATTCGCTGGTGGTGTAATACTGATAATGGCGCAGTTCCCTGCTGCGATACAAAATGACTGATGTACCTTTGGCGGCATACCCATATTTGTGCGTATCCACCGAAATGGACGTGACGCCTGGCAGACGAAAATCGAAGCCAGGCACGTTGTAGCCGAGTCTCTCCGCCCACGGCAGGACAAAGCCGCCCAGGCAGGCGTCGGTATGGAAGCCAATGTTGTGGCTGCGCGCGAGTTCGGACATCTCTGCAATCGGGTCGATCGCGCCATGCGGAAAGGATGGTGCCGAACCGACGATGACCACGGTGTTGCGGTTGATGGCCCTGCGGACTGAATTTACATCTGCACGTGAATTCGCATCCACAGGAATTTTCACCATCTTGATTCCAAAGTATTGGCTGGCTTTGTCGAATGCGGCGTGCGCAGTAACGGGAGCGATCATCTCAGGATGAGTGATACCCTTTGTGTCGCGCGCCCAATCGCGATATGTTTTCATCGCCAGCATGATGCTTTCCGTGCCGCCGGACGACAGGGTGCCGCAGGCGCTTTCCCCGTTCAGCATGGCGGCGGTCATCGCGACGATCTCCGCTTCGAACTTGGTCGTGCTGGGCCAGACATCCGCATGCAGGGGGTTACTCTGTGAGTTAAGCGCGTAGATCTGGTTCAGGAATTGGATGTGCATCTCATCGCCATGATAGACCGCGCCGGAGACGAACCCATCCTTCCACTGCGACTCTTCCCGTCCGCGCAGCGATTCCATTTCCTGCAGGATCTCTTCACGGTCGCGGCCCCTGACAGGGAGTTTGGAGAAGGCCTGGTAACTGCCTTTATAAGGCTTGAGTGACGACTCGAGCCCGGCCATCATCTCGTCGTATTCCTTGTCGATCTTCTCGCGGATGGAGGGGATTTTCTTGATCCGCTTTTCCACCCACGCCACCATGGGCGCGGGTAGTTTTCCAATATTTTTCATCAAAAAATCTTCGAGGTTCATATTTTCCTATGCATGTATGGACTCACAAGTCTCCAGACTTTTGAGCAGGTTCTTAAGTGCGGTCGCGATTCAGCCTGGCGTACATCTTTTTATTATTCTCATAGATCGTCAGGAACTCACGGAATAATTCATCGTAGAGTTTGCGATGGTCCGGGTTGGGCGTGAATGTTTTGGCGACCGGCACTAACGGACCGATGTCATCGTATTGGATATGTCCCAGCGAAGCGGCCGCCAGCAGCGAGGCCCCGCGCAGGTTGGCTTCGATCGGGTCCTGCATCTGGCGGATGGGCCGGTCCAACACGTCGGCATGGATCTGGCACCAAACCTCAGACTTCGCGCCGCCGCCAACCATGTTGATCGCTGTCGCCGGCCGGCCATTGAATTGCTCCACATATTTCAGCAGCCAGCGGGCATTGTACGCCACCCCTTCAAACACGGCGCGGACCATATGCTCACGATGAGTATGCAGGGAGAGGTTAAAGAATCCGCCGCGAACGAAGCGGTCTTCGATGGGAGTCCGCTCGCCGTACAGCCAGGGCATATAGATGATGCCTTCACTTCCGGCAGGCGCATGCTCAGCGATCCGGTCAAAGAGTGTGTAGGCATTTTCAGGTTTGGAGGTCTTGAGTTCATCTTGATGGAAAAGGATATTGTCGCGCAGGTACTGCAAGTTCACACCGGCGCACTCCTGTTCGTTGGTAAGCAGGTAACGGCCGGGAATCGCAGAAGGCAAGGAGGCCATGTTATGAAGAATATCTGTTTTCTTGAAGGGTACATGGCAGGTCATCCAGCCTGATGTTCCGATATAGAGATGGGCTTCAAAATCGGCCACCGCTCCCGAACCAACCGCGGCGGAATGGACATCCGGCGAACCCATGATGACCTGCACATCCTCACGCAGACCCCATTCCTTTGCCACCTTCGGCAACAGGCTCCCCAATGGGGCATTGGCCGGGAACAGGTCGGGTAGCTTGTCGCGCTCGATTCCCGAAAGGCGGATCAAACTCTCGTTATACGTGATGTTGGAAATATCCCGGTTGTCTGTCACCCAATGCAACACAATCGAGTTTGAAGAGGCCGCCATTTTACCTGTCAGCAAAAAGCCGATATAGTCGATGGGCTCCAAAAACTTATAGGTGTTTTTATAGATTTCGGGTTGGTTATGCTTTAGGTACAGAATGTGTGCAATCGGATCCTTGCCTGAACTCCCCGGCAGCCCGCCGGTGAGGCGCAGCCATTTGATCAGTTTGTCCGCGCCATAGCCTTCAATCTTAATCAAGCCGCCGGTGATCTCTTTGACATAAGGCTCACCGCGTGAATCCATCCAGATAACCGCGTTCCCAAGCGCCTGGCCGCCCCTGTCCACGGCCACGGTGCCGGACCATTGCCCGGTGGTGGCGACAGCGATGATGTCTTCAAGGGGGACGAGTTTTTTTCCAAGCAGCCGTTTGATGGCAGTGTTGATTGTCTCCCACCACTCGGCCGGAGATTGTTCCGCGCCGCCGTTGGGAAGGAGAAAGACCTGATTTTCCTGAAACTCACTGCCGATCAATACGGCTGTCAGTGAAAACAATGCGACCTTTGGCCCTGATGTCCCCAAGTCAATTGCGAGAATATATTTATCGCCTGACATGCCGTCTCCGTAATGAAGGAATGATCTTGCTTTGACGCGCCAAATTGTACCCCGCTTTATTTCCTCTGCGAAAAAAGCCCGCTGGTGGGCGGGCTTGAAAAGCATCGGGAGAGACAGGACTAATGGTTCCGCAAAAACTCACGGATTGAGATCGAAGCGGCTGCGCCTTCGCCGACAGCAGAAGCCACCTGTTTGATACTGTCATGGCGTACATCCCCTGCTGCGAAAATTCCCGGCAGGCTGGTCTCAAATGGCAGGGCTTTAATGGGCTTGTGCTCGTGGTGGAGCAGATCATGACCTGTGAGAATGAAGCCGTATGAGTCCATCTCTACGTACCCTTTGGCAAAGGCCGTGTTTGGCGATTGGCCAATGAATACGAAGGCCGCGGCGGGATGAAACTCATTGGTTTCGCCCGTTTCCGGGTTGCGCGTCTTGATCGACTTTAGTTTTGAATCCTGCCCCTCGAAAGAATCCACCACCGTGTTGTACCTGACTTCCAACCTGGATGATTGATTTACCTTGTCAACGGCGATCTGGCTGGCTGTGAGTTTATCGCCGCGCACCAACAGGGTGACCTTGTCTGCAAAGTTGGTCAAATGCAGACCTTCCTCCACCGCCGAGTTCCCGCCGCCAATGACTGCGATCTCTTTGGCTCCTTTATAAAACGGGCCGTCACAGGTGGCGCAGAAATGAATCCCTGCCCCGATGTAATCCTCCTCGCCGGGGACGTCCAGCCTGCGATAAGATGCGCCTGTTGCGATCAACACGGCGCGGGAGTGATAGTGTTTTCCATCCGAGGTGTAGGCCTCATGATAGCCGTCTTCCGATTGCAGCCGTTCCACTTCCACGGCCTGCAAAATTTCCACACCAAAGCGGCGCGCCTGTTGAGTGACCCGTTCGGCAAATTCCTGTCCGCTGATCCCTTCAGGAAAACCCGGAAAGTTATCCAGCCCCACAGTGATGGCTGCCTGACCGCCCAACCCGGAGCGTTCGATCAACAACACCTCGGCGCCTTCGCGCGCGGCATAGATGGCAGAAGTCAACCCGGCCGGGCCGCCGCCGAGGATGATCAGGTCATAATAGGTTTTCTTTGCCTCGGTCTTGAGCCCGAGTTTTTGGGCAAGTTCCGCGTTGGAGGGCTCCACCAGGAACGAACCATCTTCGAATACGATGGTTGGGATGATGCGTTTGCCATTGTTCTTTTTCAAGACAAGCGCTTCGGCTTCCCTATCCTGTTCAATATCCACCCAATTAAAGGGGATGAACTGCTCGCCCAAAAATTTTTTCGAGCGGCGGCAGTCCGGGCACCAGTAAGCGCCATACACAGTTATCTTTGCTTCGGTCATTTCTTCCTCCAACAATAGTAGTGATTACTGCCTTGTCGCTGCCTGCCCCCATTTCATTACTTCGTCAATGGAGGCAAAGTACCTTTGCACCACGGATGCGGCCCTGCTTCATTTCCATTAAAGCCAGGTTGGCATCTTCCAAAGCATACTCCTGAAATTCAGGCCGGATATGCGCTTCTGCGGCGAGACTCAGGAATTCATGCACGTCTGCGCGGGTGACGTTGGCTACGCTCTTGATCTCTTTCTCCATCCACAAATGCGCGGGGTAATCCAACTGGAGGAGAACATCTTTATCCTTTTCCTCTTTTCGGATCGCGTTGATCACCAAACGCCCGCCTGGTTTCAAGACTTTTAGCGCTGCCACCTCCGGAAGCCAGACCGGTGTGGTGTCTATGATCGAGTCCAGCGTCTCGGGTGGAATCTCCTCCATGCCGCCTGTCCAGGCCGCCCCAAGGGCAAGTGCAAACTCCCCTTCTGCCGGGTTTCTGCTGAAAACGAATATTTTAGAATTTGGAAATTTGTGTTTGCATAATTTCAGCACAAGATGGTTCGACCCGCCGAACCCCATTAAGCCAAGCGATTGGCCATCCTTTAAATTACTCAGCCGCAAGGAACGATATCCGATGGCGCCCGCACATAACAATGGCGCTGCCTCGGAATCAGAAAAAACATCGGGGATAGGGTGGATAAAATCAGCCCTGATCTTCATGTACTCCGCGTAGCCACCGTCAATATCACGCCCGGTAGCCTTGAACTGTGGGCAAAGATTTTCCTGTCCGCTTTTGCAGAAGCCACACTCACCGCAGGCGGAAGCGATCCAGGCCACGCCCACGCGTTGGCCAACCTTGGGCACGGACTCCAACGTCCGGAGGCATTGGAGTTGCACAATTTCGCCGACCACTTGATGCCCGGGAATTACCGGCAGTTTGGGCGGAGGGGTGCGGCCTTCGATCTCATCCAATTCAGTATGGCAGACCCCGCAACGGCTTACCTTGATCAACACTTCGCCCGGAGCAAGGGCCGGTTCCTGGAGTTCGACTAACCTCAAGGGAGTCTGAAGCGTCCTCAAATCCCCAAGTGATTCGAGCAGCATCGCTTTCATTTTGGCGGCAGGGTCAGGGCAAATTCCAATCCGATTTTGATCCACTTGCTAAGTTGCGCCCGGGTCTTGAAACCACCCGGCTCGATCAACAACCAGCCTTTCATCGGACGGCCTCTTAATGCAAATGGTTTGACGTATTTTTGCTTGAGGTAGGTTTCATGCCTGGCCGGATCGATGCGGGCCACCATGTCGCCTTTGTACCAGCCACAGATCATATTGCCGTGTACCAGATAGCCAAGCCCGCCAAACATTTTCTTTTCGATATAAGGCAGGCCTTCCAACTCTGCGCGGACGCGCTCTGAAAATTTTGGATCGTGTGCCATACCGGGCTATCCTGTTCCGAATTGCCTGTCTCCTGCATCACCCAAACCGGGCACGATGTATGCGCGCTCGTTGAGGTGATCGTCGATGGCCGCAATGTAGATATCGATGTCGGGGTGGGCGGCTTGCATGGCCTTGATGCCTTCCGGCGACGCGATCAACCCGACGAACTTGATCTTGGTTACGCCCCAGCGTTTGAGCACTTCTGCAGTGGCCGTAGCCGAGCCGCCTGTGGCAAGCATTGGGTCAAGGATCAGACAGACGGCCACGCGTGGTTCGATGGGCAGTTTGTTGTAATACTCCACCGGTTTGAGAGTCTTCTCGTCGCGATATAAACCGATATGCCAGACCTCTGCCGAGGGCATCAGTTCCCAGATGCCTTCGACCATCCCCAGCCCCGCGCGCAGGATCGGTACCAACCCGATCTTTTCCTTAAGTTCATGCGCGGTCATTTTTGCAAGCGGGGTTTCGATCTCAACCGGGCTGGTAGCCAGATCGGCAGTGGCTTCATAGGCAAGAAGTCCCGCAATCTCGCGTACGAGTTCACGGAACTTTTTCGGCTCGGTCTTTTTATCTCTCAGACGCGAAAGTTTGTGGGCCACCAGCGGGTGAGTGGATGCGCGGACAATGGACATGGAGTTCTCCTCGAATTTGATTTTTCAATTATAGCGTGCAACCAAAGCCCTTGACAAATCTTCGAAAAAAGATAGAATTGTAAACACTGTAAACAAATATTAACATATATAACAATAAAAGGGAAGGTATGACACAGACACGCAAAGAAAAACAGCGGAACGCCACCCGCGAAGAAATTCTGACAACCGCCTGGAAGCAGATCGGTGAGATGGGTGCGGCGGCGCTCTCACTGCGCGGCATCGCCCGCACCATGGGAATGACCGCCCCGGCGCTTTACCGCTATTTCAAGGATCGCGATGCGCTGGTCACGGCCTTGATGATGGAAGCCTTCGGCTCGTTCGCGGACGCACTCGAAGCAGGGCGCGACAGCCATTCGGCGGATGATCACGCTGGAAGATTTTCAGCGGTGGGGCGCGCCTATTTTCGCTGGGGCGCGCAAAATCCACAACGCTACGCGCTGATCTTCGGCACGCCGATTCAGGGCTACCTGTTTGCCGAGGAACTTGGCCCGGTGGCGCAACGCGGTTTTCTAGTGGTGCAGGGGGTGATTGGTGAGGCGCAGGCGGCCGGGAAAATTACCGGCGCCGCAACAGCCCTTCGTTTGCCGGTCAACCTCAAGTCGCAGTATGAGGCGCTGACTCAATATGGAATGCCGTTTACGCCGCTGGTCACACATCTGGCGCTTTCGGTCTGGGCGTCGATCCACGGAATCACTTCGCTATATCTCTATCATTATCTCGACGGATTTCTTCAGGCGCAAATCGAGGCGTTTGTCGAAGCGGAACTTGAAAAAATTTCCCAATCGCTGGGTTTGAAATAAGGAGCAGGTATGAAAATTTTGGTAGTGGGCACGGGAATTATCGGCTCGATCTTTGGCTGGGCGCTGGCGGAGGGCGGGCATGATGTGACGCATTTTGCGCGCAGCGGCAAGGCCGCGAATTTTTCCGCAGGCATGGAAATGGACATGATCGAAAATCGCAAAGGCAAAAAGAATTTCATCGGCAGGTACAACATCAAAGTGATCGAAACGCTCATACCGTCGGACGAATACGGAGCGGTCATCGTGCCGGCCAAACCGTTTCAGGTGGCGGATGTGCTGAAGCAGATCGTGCCGCTGACCGGCGCCGCCGATTATTTGCTCTTGACGCAAAATTGGAACGGCACGATGGAGCAATTCGTAGTGAAGGGAGCGCATTAACATGAATGCTGTTTTGAAATCGATCTCTCCGCGCTGGATGCCGCTGGCTTTGTTCCTGATTTTTGCGCTAATCGCTGTGACCTTTTCCATTTTTGGCGGCCCGATGATGCTGGTCAATTTTTTGTTCATCGGCACGATGATCTCTCTCGGCATGTGGATGATGAACCGCGCCCCGAAAAAGAAAAAACAGAATGGCCGCTACTTTACGCTGGTCATGGTCGGCATTGTGTGGATGCTACTCTTTGCCGGGCTGTTGGGCCGCGAAAATATGCAAATGGAAGGTTTTTGGTTCGTACTCTTCGCGGGTTCTTTTTCCAGCGCGGTGATCCATTACACAGTCGCGAAAATTCTCGGCCCGTTTATCTTCGGCCGTAGTTGGTGCGGCTGGACCTGCTGGACTGTGGCGGTGCTGGATTTACTCCCTTACAAACGTTCCAGGGGGCGCGCGCCCGGAAATTGGGAATGGCTGCGCTACGCTCACTTCATTTTGAGTTTTGTATTTGTGGCTACCCTTTGGTTTGTGGTGAAGTTCCGGCCGGAGTCCAATTCCATGAACACCATGTTATGGTATTTCGCGGGCAATGCGCTGTATTACGCGCTGGGAATTTCCCTGGCTTTCATCCTCAAAGATAACCGTGCCTTTTGTAAATATGCCTGTCCGGTGCCGGTCTTTCAGAAATTGGGTACGCGCTTTTCCCTGATCAAAATCGATAGCGACGCTAAAACCTGCACCTCATGCGGCGCGTGCAACAAGATCTGTCCGATGAATATCGATGTGATGCACTACGCAGTGCAGGGACAACGTGTCGCTTCGAGCGAGTGTATTCAATGCCAGTCCTGTGTTCACGTCTGCGTGCCGCAGTCTTTGTATTTGAATTTTGGCCTCGACATGGGCGATGGACATGATCACCTCATTGTGCAGAACGCCCTGCCGGTGGTGAAGGCCAATGGACGATAAGCCTCTCAACCGGGCCTTACATGAACCCGAAACCATTTTTTCTTGCCGTCTGTTATTTTGTGGCGATGATTCTCATTGCCCATTTCTTTGCGCCATCCAACTACGATTGGACTCAAAATACCATCAGCGACCTGGGTTCTCAGGGACATGCCTATAACTGGATCATGCGCGTGGGATTCATCGGCTTCGGACTCGTCCTGACTTTGGGTGTGATCCGTTATTCTGGGCAAAACGCCACACGCCGCTATTTTCTGCTCTTTGTTGCTATTTATGGAATATCGGTTTTCATTACCGGTATTTTCTCCGCCGCGCCCATCGTTCCGGTGGATTCGTATTCGACGCAGGAGGCGGGCCTGCATTCCATCTTTGCCACGGTCGCAGGAATTTCCATGAGTTTGGGAATCTTTCGGCAGTTTATCGTTTCGTCCAATCTGCGCGAGTGGTGGACGCGGCTGGTTTTTTTTCTCCTGGTCATGGGAATTTCCGTGTTGTTTGGCGTTGCGGAAAATCATATTTTGGATCTCGATAAAGGCATTGTTCAGCGATTCTTGTACCTGGCTGGCCTTGCCTGGCTGGTCTACGAAGAACGAATTCTTTTTTCTGAAAGGGAAAATAAACAATGAACGGAAATGATTTTATGGCCTGGGTGTTGCGCTCGCCATTCCACGGATTGTTGAGCAACGGCATGATGCTGATCACCATCACCGGCCGGAAGACCGGTAAAAGATATACCACCCCGGTCGGGTATTATCGCGAAGGGGATGATCTCTGGGTACTCACCAGCCGCGAACGGACCTGGTGGAAAAATTTGCAGGGTGGTGCAAAGGTGGATTTGCTGCTTAAACGCAGGCTCATAGCGGCTTATGCCGAGCCTGAACTTGATTTGAATGCGGTTGAGAGGCGGATGTTCGAATATTTGCGCCACGTCCCTCAGGCTGCGAAGCCCATGAAAATTCGCGTGGAGAATGGCAAGCCGAATGTTGAAGATATTCTCAATACGTCCAAAGACCGCCTATTTGTAAGAATCCGATTAACGAAATAGATTGATCACAAAAGGCAGGGCGCCGAGCGCCATACAAATGAAAAAGCCGATGACAAGGATCGTCAGGCAGGCGGGGAGCATCCAGCGGAGCCATGTCCAGTAGACATAGGTGTTCCAGGCTTTGATGGCAATGGGCTGTGCCTTACGAAGCAGGTCTGGCGCTTCTTTTTCAACGTTTGGGGTGGGTGCCATTTTTGATGGTTTGGATTCCACTTTCGGTTTAGGTGGGATGCGCATCTCCTTTGGAATAGTGAGATTCGCTCCACAATAGGTACACATCATGCGAGTCTGTCCCGCTTCCGGGTCGTTGGGCCCCCCGCAAGCCGGGCATGGAAAGGTTTCGTTCATCAGCTGGTCTCCAGATGGATGATTATACTTAAATTGAAAAATCGCGGACGATTTTGTCCGCGATTTTGTTTTTTGCAACGGCTAAAAAGACTGGTAGGCGGCCCAAAGGCTGAAGCCCACCACCACCACGATAATTAGCATGACAAAAGCCGTAATGCCGCAACTTAACCCAATGGACCATTTTGTGACGGTTTTGGCTGTGTCTGCATAACTGGACATGATGGGGGCGATCCCGGTGTTGATATAACCCGCGCCCGGATTAACTTCATACACCTGGGAACTGGCCAACCCCTCCACGGTGCGCCTTGCGTCAGATTCGTTGATCGAGGAAAACCCCATATACTTCTTTACAGCTTCTTCCTTTTTTCCCTGCTGGGCGAGCTGCACCACTTGAGACCACTGCGCTCCATACCCGAGCATCTGCCCCATATCAAGACCGCTAAAAAGGCTGCCTTGCGGAGACGGTTCTTCTGCTTTGGCCTTTTTTAGATTTTCAGGGATAACCACTGAGGTTCCACAATACGGACATTTCATGGAACTCTCGCCGGTCGGGGGATCCATCGGTCCGCCGCAGGCCGGGCATTTAAGTAACTTCATTGTGAAATCTGACATGGCGCCTCAATTCGCTGATTACCAGGATTATACGCGCGCCGTTGGTTTGATAAAGCATGACATTCGTACTACTGATGTCAAAGGCCGCAACAAGCGGTAGAATCACATCAGCCAACAAGAGGAGATATCCATGACCGAACAATTTACTTTCGGCGGTGAGATCGTTTGGAGGCCTGGCCCCCAGCATATCGAAAATGCGAATTTGACCGCTTTCATGCGCGCCTATGGACTAAAGGATTTTGAGGCCCTCATGGAAAAATCCACCAGCGATGTTGGGTGGTTTACAGATGCGGTATTGAAGACTCTTGGGATTCAATTCTATGAACCATATTCGAAAGCCATGGATCTCAGCGAAGGAATTCAATTCCCCAGATGGTGCCTGGGCGGGAAGATGAACATCGTCCATAACTGCGTGGATAAATGGGCGGAAAGCGAAATAGAAAGTGAGAACACTGCCCTCCTGTTTGAAGGTGAAGAAGGAATTACTCAGACCCTGTCCTATGAAGGCTTATACAAGGAGGTTAACAAGGCTGCGAATGCGCTTCGCTCACTTGGACTTGGCAAAGGGGATGCGATCGGTCTGTTCATGCCAATGACGCCGGAGATTGTTGTTGCTCTGCTGGCCATTGCCAAGATCGGCGGAATCATCCTGCCGTTGTTCTCCGGGTATGGCGCAGGAGCCATTGTTTCGCGCCTTGCCGATGCAGAAGCAAGGGCCCTCTTTGTGGCAGATGGTGCGTTTCGCCGTGGCAAAGCAGTGGAGATGAAATCCGTTGCAGATGAAGCAGCCATGCAAACCCCTTCCCTGGAGCATATGATTGTCTTGAAGAGGACGGGCCAGGATGTTCCTATGAAGCCTGGGAGGGATTATTGGTGGCACGAACTTGTGGCATCTCAAAAAGATAGAGCCCATACCGAGGTCACAGATGCAGAAGACCCGTTGATGATTATTTATACCTCGGGTACAACCGGAAGGCCGAAGGGAGCGTTGCACACGCATTGTGGATTTCCTGTTAAAGCAGCGCAGGATATGGCCTTTGGAACGGATGTCCATCGCGGCGATGTCATTTATTGGATGACGGATATGGGGTGGATGATGGGGCCGTGGCTGGTATTCGGCAGTCTGCTCCTCGGAGCGACGATGTTTCTCTATGATGGCGCGCCGGATTTTCCCGCGCCGGGCCGTTTGTGGGAACTTGCGGAGAAGCACAAAATTAACCAAATGGGTGTTTCACCAACCCTGATACGTTCTTTGATTCCCCAAGGTGATGATCATTTTCGAAGACATGACCTTTCTTCGATTAAGTGCTTCGCTTCCACGGGTGAGCCATGGAACCCTGATCCGTGGATGTGGCTGTTCGAAAAAGTTGGTGGAAGCCGGATACCGATCATCAACTATTCCGGTGGTACAGAGATCTCTGGCGGGATCGTAATGGGTAACCCGATCCTCCCTCTAAAGCCGTGCGCCTTTTCAGCACCTTGTCCGGGTATGGCGGTGGATGTTCTGGATGAGAATGGCCTCTCAATCCGCAACGCAGTTGGCGAACTGGTGATCAAAGCGCCATGGATCGGTATGACGCGTGGATTTTGGAAGGACCGTCAAAGATATTTGGATTCATATTGGTCGCGTTGGGAAAATATCTGGGTGCATGGGGATTTTGCCGCAATCGATGCGGATGGTTTGTGGTATATCCTTGGCCGGTCAGACGATACCATCAAGATCGCGGGGAAGCGCCTGGGGCCTGCCGAAGTTGAGTCCATTCTTGTGAGGCACGCGTCGATTGTAGAGGCAGCAGCAATTGGTGTGCCGCATGAGGTCAAAGGGAGCGAGTTGGTCTTGTTTGCAGTCACCAGGCCCGGGGTCGAACGAAGCGAGGTTCTTCGTCGGGAATTGTATGGGATGGTCGTGGCAGAGATGGGTAAACCGCTTGCGCCCAAGGCTATTTTCTTTGTTTCAGACCTGCCGAAGACCCGCAATGCCAAAGTGATGCGTCGTATGATTCGTGCTGCGTATTTGGGGCTGGAGTTGGGTGACACCTCGTCACTGATCAATCCTGCGGCTGTGGAGGAGGTCGGAAAGTTTGCCTCGAATGCCGGTGTGTAACAATCCTGCAAGGTTCCTGTAATCGGTTTGCAAAGTTGACAAATTGAATATCCCTTATACTAAATAAAAGTTATTTGATATTGTCAATTTGGCAGGAGCCGCTCATCATGAGGAAAATTTTTTTCGCAGGGATCATGCTTTTTTCGATTTTGGCTATGACGGTAGAGACTGTCTTCGCCGGGGCAGTGGTGTCGTTGGTTGAGGTCAGGAACGACGACGGCGGGGTCACTTTTGTCTTTAAGGTAAACAGCGACTTTTCGAGAAGCGATCTTAATGGCGGACGGGTGCATGTGAATGGCGGGGGTGATTTTCCGCTTTACTGCAACCAACAGGATGAAGAAACCGTTGTATGCCATACTTCAGATAGGGTGAGTGGCGCAGGTGTGGTTGTAGATTTTGGCGGTTCAAGGTTCTGGTCTTTGGTCCCGGAACAGAGGACATATTTGATGTCTTATTGTTACATGGTGTATGACTGGGCCGTGGAAGAAACCTCCTGGGAAAATATTGGAGGCGTTTGTCAGAAACGTTCCGCCGATGTCGGTGATTCGATTTATTTTTACAACCCCGCATATGGCGACTATTACTACTATTCCTTTCTCCCTCAGGGCCAGGATTATCTATCCTGGCCGAATCCCGGAGTTGGGTATTATTACATTGCCAACTAAATTTTTTCATAACGGATAGCCTGGTATTTGATTTCAGGTTGTCAACGCAACTCACCCTGACTTTTCATGGGTGAGTTGTTTTTTTCTCTGCATTATAATCATTGGGTCTCACGCAACCCGTGAGAGAAGGAGATTGAATGAAACGAATTCAAAACGCGCTTCTCGCTGTCATGATGTCGTTGCTTTTCGCCCTGGCGTCTTGCGGAACCCCTGCTCCTCAAGTCGTCACCGTGGTTGTGACTGCAACGGATTTACCCGTGACGGAAGCGCCAACCTCTGAGCTATCGGCGCCCTTGCCGCCAATCGCCTTGAGCGGCCCGCAGAGCGCTCAAAAGATCAGGTGGATCGATGGCAGCAACCTGGTTTATATCCCTGCGGGCGACTTTATCATGGGTGATAACGGGTTTGATGCGCCTGCGCACTCGGTAAACCTTGACAGTTACTGGATCCAGCAAACCAAGGTGACCAACCGCATGTACGAGCAATGTGTGCAGGCAGGCGGGTGTTCTACGCCAACGCAGGTGCTTGGCGGGCCTGTGTTCTCAAACCCGGAATATGCGAGCCATCCTGTAGTGGGTGTGACATGGGATCAGGCGCAAGCATACTGCACTTGGATTCAAGGTTCACTCCCCACTGAGGCGCAATGGGAAAAAGGCGCCCGCGGTTTGAGCGGAAACGTGTATCCCTGGGGGAGTGCCAAACCGAATTGCGATCTTGCGAATAATGCAAATTGCTATGGTTCGACAACAAATGTTACAACCTATTTGGCTGGCGCAAGCCCCTTTGGCCTGCTGGATATGGCTGGTAATGTATTTGAATGGGTTGGCGATTGGTATGATGCAAGTTTTTACGCCCAGTCTCCGGTTGCAAACCCAACCGGACCTCAAAGCGGGCAGTATCGAAGCATACGCGGCAGTTCTTTTGAGTCGGCGGAAGAACAGGTAGCATCGGCGATCCGGCATTACAACGAGCCTGCTGATTTTGGAAGAGATATTGGTTTCCGCTGCGTGGTGGCCAATCCGCAGCCGTTCGCGCCATACTGCCAGTTGACTGCCCGGGTTCCTGTACAACAGGCGGTATCCACAAATGCCTGTGAACTCCCTGAGGGTGCTCAGGTCAATCAATACTGCGCTCAAGGAGATGGCTATGGTGTGGTGCAGATTTCCTTTGGGGCAACCTGGGAGGAACGCGGTACGCGCATTCAGTGTGAAGAAAAGATCGATAATGGTTTGCGGACCCTGGTCTGTAGGGGGCCGCGCGGCATTGAATCCACCAATGAGGTAACAGTTTGTAATACTGCCTGTACGAACCAGACGGATAACTCTGGTTTGATTCCGGTATGTGATTCTGGTTATACCCTTGACCCGTCCACAGGCGCATGTACGTATGCCCCTATTCTTGCTCAACCGGGCGCAGGTGCCTGTCCTCTTGGCTATGTGACCATGGATCGCGGTGGTGTGCAGGTCTGCGCAGTTGGCCCGGGATCCGATGGATCATGCCCGATTGGATTGTACTTTGATGCTCAGGCTGGGATGTGCGTTCCACCCAATGGGGAGGCTGATGCTCCGTACGGAATCGACGATGCGAGTTTGGCCGCTCAAACCTACGCTGGATGCGTTACAGGATATAACTACAATGATGCCTTCCAGTGCTGTCAGCCTGCAGCGGGGGGAGCTGCGCCGACCTGTGCTCCAGGCGCTGCTTTTGATGTGAACACGAAGGCCTGCATGCCGGTGGCAGGAGATGCGTTGGGCGGCGTGGGCTGTATCAATGTACGCGTGAATACCTTGAAGTGCGTTAATTTGGAGGATAACGTGTGTGCTCCGATCGATACTGAGGCTCATTGTGTGGCAAATCTTAATTGCCAGTGGTCTGAAGGCGATACTGCATGCAAGCCTAGGACGAATCCATAATCATGCTGTAATTATAAAAAATGGGCCGGGCTAAAAGCCCGGCCCATTTTTTATAATTACAGTCAAATTACAAGTGACTGATGGGGGATGATGACCGAACTTAAAGTCTTTATAATTTTATTGTATTGAGAAAATATCCAAGGAGAACCGATGAATAAAATTCGTTCCTTTATTGGAGTTACCTTGACTGTGTTCCTGCTCCTTTCCGGGTGTAACCTTGGAGTATCCCCTGCACCCGAATTGACAGAGCCGCCAGTTCAGCCGCCTGCAACAGAAGATATACAACCGACCGCTACCCTGGCTATTATCGCCAGTGATACAGCCGCACCTTCCTTGATAACAATTGACCTGGCTGGGCCACCCATGGAAATTGGTTCCCGCTATACTTATGTCGATGGCACCGTTCTTGTAGCTATTCCGAGTGGAACGTTCGTTATGGGATATAACTTTGCTGATAATCCCGTTCGCGAAGTTAGCGTAGGAGATTTTTGGGTCTACAGCACCAAGGTGACTAACGCTCAATATGCTTTGTGTGTACAGCAGGGAAAATGCGCCTCACCAAACCAGGAGGATAACCCCGATTATAGTGACCCACGTTTCTACAAATATCCTGTGACTGGTGTCACCCACACTCAAGCAGCCGACTACTGTTCCTTTGTACATGGAAGATTGCCCACCGAAGCGGAGTGGGAAAAGACTGCCCGCGGCCCTGAGGGGAATATTTTTCCATGGGGGGATGAAGCGCCCGGTTGCAACCTCTTAAATTATAAGTTTTGCACAGGCAAAACCAGCTGGGTGAATGAATATAAAAAGGGCATAAGTTTTTATGGCGCGTTTGATATGTCTGGTAATGCGCGTGAATGGGTGGTAGATTGGTACAGCCCGACGTACAACATCGAATCTCCGATCCCCGATCCGTTGGGACCGGATTTCGGGGAGAAGCGCTCGGTGCGCGGGAGCAGCTATCAAGACAGCGCCGACCCGTCCATTTCAGCGCACCGCTTTTCTCTGGACCCAGAGCAGACTCTGCCTGACCTGGGTTTTCGCTGTGTGGTGGAGAATCCCACCTACTTCGCCCCCTGGTGCGAACAGCTGACCTTTGTTGGTGGCAACCTCGATGGTTCGCAGCCGGAATGTGAGCCGACTGTTAACTGTAATGATGTGGATGTCAATCAGGCGCCCAATTGCACGGCCAATTACCAGCCTTATACAATCGTAACCTTTAATGTGACCAATACCCCGCCGACTGATCACAGTTTCAGCCTGGATGGATGTTTACAGGATCCGAATGGGGATGGCAGCACAAACAAATATCTATGCTATCCTGGCGACCCAACTGGCCCGGCGTTGGCTACCGGCGCCTGCACCTTTGATGTTCCGGCTGGGTGCAGCACTTGCGCAGCTCATTACAACAAAGTGGGAGATGCGTGTGTATGGGATGGCAGCGGTACCGGTGCGACGGCCTGCCTTCCCGGCTCGACGTATGATCCGGTTAATCAATGCTGTACTTCCATGTCAGGCTCAGGTAACAACTATTCTCTCTGCCCGGCGGGATCTTACCTGTTGAATGGCGCTTGTGTAGATACCCCCACGGCTGTGGTGGATAGCGTCATTGTAGATGTGCTATTCAATAAATGCACTCCACCGTCAACGGGCGGTAAGGATCCCGGAGACCCGGATGATCCAGGCGGAACCCTTGGGTGTTCAGTTCCAACCCAAGACTGCTCGTTGACTGCCTTCCCCTCTTCTTGGGATACAACCTTGTGCTGTTGTAATAACCCCTTTAAGGGTTGCCAATAAAAACAAGGCCCGCCTTACCAGCGGGTCTTGTTTTTAAATCACTTTTGAGGATACTGTTTTATATTTATCTTTGGCGCTAAGAAAAAAACGTTCGAAATAATTGAAAGAAATAAGAGCCATCAAGATTGTTAAAATTAAGGAGAAAGATACCAACATTATTATCCGGGATGGAGAAGAGCCCTCGTAGATATTTATGGTAGAAAGAAGTTTGTTTGTAGTGGATATGCCAACCAAGTGAAACATATAAAGCCCATAGGAAATTCTCCCAAGATTACGGATTGGAGAAAATGCTAGGACGGTTTGTAGTACACCTTTCTGTTTTCTGACCGTCAGGGCAAGTATTATCAATGCAATCCATCCCGATACAGGGTAGATCGCGATTTGTCCCCAGTCATTTTCGTAAATATTGGGCAAGTGCGATAGAGCGAATAATGCAGCAATAAGTAATATGTAAAGCAGGGAATTGGGTATCTTTTCGAATAATCTGTCCAAAATTCCCAAGCCAAGCATTATTCCAAACAACAAGGGCTCAAAGCGTGTGACAGGCAGTACATAGATTGCGGGGTAGTCTACTGAAAAATAAACAAATAATACTCGGATCATAGAAAAGACGATGATAAAAAATCCCAGGATGATCCAAGTTGTTTTCCTGGAGAGCGGTTTTATGATTTGTATGACCCAGGGAATTACGAAATAAAACTGACTTTCATAAGAAATGCTCCATAAATGCACAAGTAGAACAATTGCTTTTGGAAACAAAACGATAAAAAAAATATTAAAGGAAAAAGTAAATAAACCTGCAAGATGGAATGGAAGTCTATCCCATCCAGTTTGTTTAATTGAAAGCCAGAGGGCTAAAGCAATATAGAGAAAATACAAAGGCCAAATTCTTAGGATCCGCCGAAAATAGAAATTTTTAATGTTTATTTTTCCGTTTATATTCACCTCGTCAACCAGAATATTTGTAAGCAAGTAGGCCGAAAGGCAAAAGAACAAATCCACCCCGATCCACCCATGGTTGTGAAGCGCACTCCATAAGCGATTTTTCTCCAGAAACGGCGCATTGTGAATGAAAACCAGCAGGAAAGCGACGAAGCGCAATCCGTCCAGTTGGGGGAGGTGTGAGGCTCGGGCCGATGCTCTATCCATGCTTAATTAATTTTTGGCAAGTATACCTTTAGTGTCGAATCCAAGGACTGGGATAGGGGATCGACTTCCAGTCCAAAACGAAGCGAAAAATAGTCTCATGGTAGGGTTGTAAAATTAGAAAAAATGTTCTAAAATATATCTGATTTACCTACTTTATTCACTCAGAGAAAAAAAAGGAGAATATCATGTCAAAACGAAATATCGTTCATGTGGAAATCCCGGCTGCCAATGTGGAATCTACCGGTCAATTCTATCAGCGGTTGTTTGGCTGGAAGATTCAGCCGATGCCGGAGATGAACTACACCATGTGGGAAGCAGGGGAAGGCGATGAGTATGGTGGCTTCCCGGGGGTCTCGGATGACAACCCGGCTGGACAGGTGTTGATATATATTGCCAGTGATGATATTGAAGAAGATCTTGAAAAGGTGGTAGAGATGGGCGGCAGAGTCATCCACGAAAAATCTGAGATTCCCGGCATGGGTTGGTTTGGCATTTTTCAGGATCCCACTGGCAATGTGATCGGATTGTATACCGGCATGGGCTCTTGACTCTCATGGCCGGATTCTTATATGCTATGACAGGTCAACTCGCTGCCCTGCCCGGCAAACGTAGCGAACTGACTTCCATTTTGTTGCGCGCTTCGAAAATTGTCGCTACCCTGCCTGGCTGCCGGGCTTATATCGTGTCTGAAGACATGCAAGATGAGTCGGTAGTGTGGATTTTTGAGATTTGGGATGCCAAGGAGATGCACGATGCCTCCCTGCGAGAGGAACAGGCGCGCGCGCTGATCTCTCAAGCCCGGCCTATTTTGGCAGGTATACCAAGCGGTTCGGAATTGCGGGTGCTTGGCGGGCTGGGGGTACCGTTGTAAACTCCTGCTTGACGCATCGAAATGCAGGTGGTATGCTTGCGCGCAATGTTCAACCTGAACAAGCGCGACAACCACACTAATATTACTCGTGCCAATCGTTTGGCATTGGGGCATTGGTGGTTGTCAGGTGAACAGCAAAAAGTTCAAGTCAACTAGGTACACCAAATGCCCCGAGGAATTCGGGGCATTATTTTTATCCCTCCTGCCGAGATGCTCTGCCTTCAAATCCAATAAACAATTCTTGGGTGGAAGACGAGCCGGGCGGGTGCGGTTACAGGAGAAATAGCCATGTCAATTTCAAATACCACCCCTGTCTTTTCTGTCGATGAGAAGCACCTCATTCCGGTTAGTGACCACCTCAAACAGATGATGGATATTCCGCCTTCCCGGATGTTCCTCATCAATAAATCTTTGAAAGTCTACGTGGAGAAAAACCCCGGTGCGAAGGTTTTCGATGCTTCCCAGGGAGATGGAGGCGCTTCACTCCCCGGCACGCCCAGGCCGATTTTGGAACGTGCGCTTCAAATTCAACTTGAACATGGCAGTGCTTATGATATGCCCTTCGGTACCGAAGCCTACCGTAAATCTGTCATTGAGCAGTATTGGAAATTAGACCCTTCCTCCGGCTGGGGGCCGGCCAATGTTCTCGGCACTGCGGGCGGGCGGGATGCCCTTGTCAAAGCCTATGGAGCGATGCTCTCTCTTGGTTATGGCCGCCAGGGTGATTTGGTCATGGTCTCGCGCGTCCCGTGGATCTCTTACAACTGGGGGCCTTATGGTGTTGGTGCAAACGTGCTTTGGGCGCCTGGCGACCCGGCCCAGGGCTGGGCATATTCTGAGGAGGCCATTCGCGAGAGCGTGAAATTTGCCGAATCAAAGGGACGCAAGATCGCAGGTATTGTCATTACCAACCCAGATAACCCCACAGGCCTTACCATTGCCGTTGAAAAGCAAGTCTCTCTTGCCAAGGCCGCCCTTGAAGCAGGGGTAGCCTTCGTCCTATTCGACTGGATGTATCACTACGTTACGGACGAATCTCCAATGGACTTAAATTCCTTCCTCGGGAATTTCACAACCGAAGAACGCAAGCGCTTGATGTTCCTTGATGGCATCACCAAATCCTTGGGTGGGTCAAACATCCGCAACTGCCACCTGATTGCGGATGAAGCAGTGATCAAATTCATCGTGGCGCGCGCATCGCATAGTGTGATGCCTTCGTTTTATTCGCTGGCCGTGGCAATGGCTGCCTACGAGCTGGGTTTCGCCGAATCTGCCAGGACGATCATTGAACCGACCAACGCCAGCCGTGTTGTCCTCAAGAGACTTCTTGTTGAAAGCGGACTTCAACATATCATTGGTAAAGGTTATTATGCTTTTATGAATGTTGGTGATTTCATCCAAGCAAAAGGCTGGGCAGATACCGAGCAACTTGGTCAATACCTTGCAGAAAATCACGGCGTGGCCATTGTGCCCGGTGCATTCTTCTCGCCTTTTGGCGGTGAGTGGGTGCGCTTCTCTTATGCCACCCCGGCCGAGCGGACGGAAGGCGCCTTCAAACGCTTGATGGAAGGGTTGGAAGGATTAAAAAAGTAGGATGAAGAAATTGGAGAGCAGAACGTTTTTCCCTGTTTTCCATTTTTCATTTTCCAACTTTATTCCAGGACTTAATCATGCCACAACAAAAATTTGCCGATAAATATCTCCTTGCTGTCGAACAAGCCATGAAGGAAAAACCCGAAGGCGGGCTGGATGGCTTTGAACAGGAATGGAATCTCCTCGATGAAGACCTACGCCCACTGCTCACAGTAGGTGCGGGGCCCAGCCAGCATTCCTTTGTGGATTACCTCCGTGCGGAATGTGTGCCTTCCTGGCAGAAACAGTTCAGCCAGCTGGAAGTTTTCCACTGGATGATCGAATGGGCCACCCGCCCTTATTACACCCCGCGTGGCGCGATCTATGAAGCGCGTCTGATGGAAGCCTCACTCATCAATGCGCTGCATCACGCAGGCGTCGGTTTCGGAGAACGACTGCACTACTGGCATGGTAATTTGCTATTCCTGACGAATATTGGCCACCATTCCATCCCCGGTAACTGGGCCATCGCCAAACGCCGCTACCTTGAAAAATGTGTGGACCTATACGGCGAAACGCTCGCCACCACCGGCATCCACACCAATATGTCATTGCCTGATCCGCTTTTTGCCTGGGATTTTATGCATCTTTCCTCCAGCGAACGCGGCGACCAACATCTGGATGAATTCAAGTCCGAGTTTTACATCACTGCTACGCGCCTGTTGCGCGCTTTTGCCTCGCTGTTCATTGCCACAGGGGCCTCCACACCTTTACAGGCCCAGGTTCGCAATGGGAGGGCAGTTGTGGCTTTGACCGAGTTTGACTCGATCCGCAACCTCACCTTCCCGAACCCGTCGGCCATTGACCTCCCCGACCTCTATCGCTCTTACAACGATTACCTGCAGACTTCCTATGACCTTGTGCGCCGCGGCGTACGCTTCGGCAATAATAATTGGACTCCCATCCGCGCCCGTAGTTTTGCCGAGCCCGTTGAAAGAATCATCTCCACCACAAGCGACCAACTCGCTTCGCTCTACGCCCGCGGCTTGTTTGCCGCCGGTGAAGCGACGCCCCCCGAAGAAATGGCGTTGCAGGTCGAAAAACAAAACTTAATGGCGCGCATCAACCTGCCGATGGGACGTGTCGAAGTCCGCGTGGATGAAGGCGGGCACAGCCTTGACCTTGACATTGCCAACCTGAGCTTCAAACACCTGCTCATGCTGCGTATTTATTCTGACCCGAAATTTGCACGCTCCTTCCGGTATGATCGCGAAGATATCAGTCGCGCGCGCACCAATGAAAACCTTGCTGCCAAATATGGCTTGCGCGCAGAGATCGAAAACCCGCTCACGGGCAAGCCCATGTCTGTCCGCGCTTTTCTCAAGTGGGCATTGGATGAGGTCAAGCCGCTGGCCCAGGCTCTGAACATGTGGGAGGATTTGAATCCTTTGCTGGTGATGGCCGAAGGCGGCCGCAATACTTCTGAGAAGATCCGCGCGCGTTTGAAAATGGAACTGGGTGAGAACGATGAGGTCCCGCTTTCCCTGCTCAAAGAGATCCTTTTCGAACGCGAGGTACAGGTCAAGGCGGATGTGGAGCGCATTGCCACGGACTACGGATCGCTGGGCCAGGATGCTTCCAAGATCGCTGAATACCTGCAGCGTAGCCGCGATGCCGCCCGACAGGCCCAGAACGCACCTATTCAATTCCGCCCAAAGGCCCACGTCATGATCGAAACGTCCTATCCCAACAAGACCAGCGAGATACTCGACCTTGCCCAGCAATTAATTCGGATCCCTTCAGTAACTGCCTGCCCCGATGAACGCCTTGACGAAGTTCACCGCGCCGGTTCCCTGGTGGATGACTATTTGCGGAACTCCGGCTTGGAGGTGAAATACTTCGACGGAAAATATCCCGCCGTATATGCAACCTTCCCTAATGCATCCCAAGTGGATCCGATTCTACTTACTGGCCATTTTGACGTGGTTGAGCCCGAACCCGATGATTCGCAGTTCAGCCCGCGCATTGATGGGGATTATCTCCATGGGCGCGGTGCCGCAGATATGAAAACGGTTGTCGCCACATATATGGTTTGGATGAAAGATACACTTAAGGCTGGCGCACCGTATCCAAACATTGCATTGCTTTTGGTCGGCAATGAAGAGAATGGCGAAGCCGAAGCCTGGGGTACGCCGCATGTTTTGAAGGAATTAAACCTCACGCCGTCCCTTTTCATTGCCGGCGAACGCACGGGCGAAAAGGGAAACGAACTCTTCGGCGAAATCTGTGTGGAGAACCGCGGCGTGATGCGCTTTGATGTGATTGCCCGTGGCGCGAAAGGTCACAGCGGCGTGGCGGGAACGGGTGATTTGAGCGAGAAACTCATTGCCGCCCGTTCTGCGCTCAATGAAATCTTCGCCAGACACCTTACGCTCAAAGCGGCGGATGGTTGGCAGTCACAGGCAAAATTTCCATTCATCACTGTGGGCACGCCGGGGGTGTACAACGTGACTGCGGCAGAGGGAGTCTTGGGTGTGGAGATTCGCCCCATTCCGCAGGACGATGTCATTGGCATGAAGTCGGCGGTCGAAACCTATTGCACAGAGAACGGGCTCGAAGCAAAATTCTCTGTCATGGAGAACGGCGTGGCCTGCGACCCGAATAATCCAGCGTTGAAAGCGTTGATCGAAGCAGTCAAACAGGCATCAGGGGGGGGAGAGGCGCGGATCGGGCGTAAGCTCCCCGGCACGAGTGCAAGATTCGCTCCAGGCGGGCAGGCTGTTGTTTGGGGGCAATCGGGCATCGGCCCACATGCGAAGAACGAGGCGCATTACATTCCAAGCATCGAACCATATTACAAATCACTGAACGAGTTGGCGAAATTGTGGAAGTAAAAAAGTCCCCGAGCAATCGGGGACTTTTTTATTCTTCCAGTTTTTTCCAAAACTCTCCCATCACCTTCAACTCATCTTTGCTGAATTTGGTGATGAAATTTTTGCGCACACATGTCATGTGCTTTTCCGCCGCAACACGGAAGCACTCCGCGCCCGCTTCGGTCAGGACAGCGTACGCGCCGCGTCGATCTTCGGGCGCTTCTTCACGCGTGACCAAGCCTGCCTTTTCAAGGCGCTCCACCACGCGGCTGACTCCGCTACGAGTCAGGATACTCTGCGCCGCTAGATCTTGAATTCGCATGCGTTGAGTTTCACTCCATGAGAGACGCAACAATACCTCGAACTCCACATGTGTAATGTTCGAATGTACCTGCAAATCTTCTTCAATCAATCGGCTCAGTTTGGCATAAGTTCCCAAAAAGCCGCCCCAGGCATTTTGCTCCACTTCGTTGAAAATTTTCGACATAATTTCTCCATACTTTACGCTTGACATTTGCGTGCGTAAGCACCTAAAATAGGTGCTTACGCACGCAAATTCTATCACAAACTGGCAAGGGAAACTTCATGCAATCCACCGGCAAAAAATTCAGCCTCACGCAATTCAAACTTTTTCTCGACCTTGTTGTGCTTGCCTTCTTCATCATCATCAACATCCCAGGCACAACGGGCGTACCCAATCACGAATGGTTCAGTTTCATCTTCGCCCTGCCCTTCCTGATTCACCTGACCCTCAACTGGAAATGGATTGTCAGCGTCTTCTCGCGCCTCTTCCAAAAACTGCCAGGCGAAACGCGCTTCAACCAGATCTGGGATTCAGTTCTCTTTCTGCTCATGGTCTTCGTCTCATTCTCTGGTGCGCTTCTCTCTGAAACTGTTTTGCCCGCGCTGGGCATTCACCTCGAAATTGATTTATTCTGGCGCACATTGCACACGGGCATGGCGAACCTGCTTATGCTGATGTTCGGCGTCCATCTCACCATGCACTGGAAATGGATTGTCACAAACTTCAACCGTTACGTTTTGAAAAGAGCATGACATGAACTTCATCAAAGAATACATCCTCCCCGCGCTGGTGATTTTGCTGGTCGCTACCGCTCTCATGTTTGGATATCAATTCCTCGCGGACGCTTCATGGGCGGAAGGGATTCGCGCAAGCGCCGCCTTGACCCCGCCCGAAATTGGTCCCGCTCCGACGAACATTACCGAGTTTCTGACCGCATTTGCCACTTCCGCCGTCCGCATGGTTATCCTTATCGGTCTGCCCTTCGCCATCACCTCCGCCGTTTTGAAACGGACACAGAAGCAAAAGAGTTGACCCAAATGACCGACACCTCCACCTGCCGCCAAGACCCTGGTGTATTCATCCCTGTGATTGACCGCAACAAATGCGAAGGCAAAGCAGACTGCGTCATCGCCTGCCCGTATTCCATCTTCAAAGTGGATACGCTTCCCGCCGACCTGAGAACGGGGCTGACTTTCATCGGCAGACTCAAAGGGACAGCGCACGGCTGGCAACAGGCGCTGCTCGTCCACCCCGAACAATGCCATGCCTGCGGACTGTGTGTGAAGGCTTGTCCCGAACACGCGATTACGTTATCCCGTAACGCGACACACTTGTCCCGTTAGGGATTTATGTCGCCATTCGCGAGATAAATCTCGCGCTACTTTCACGGAGTTTTCCATGACCAAAACCCGCCTCGAAGCATTTAGCGATGGCATGTTCGCCATCATCCTGACCATTCTCGTCCTCGAACTACATGTCCCTGAATTGGAAAGCAGTTCCTTTGAAGCCTTTCGCATTGCCATGCTTCAACTCGCGCCGAAGTTTTTTGCCTTCCTGTTTAGTTTCTTCATCATTGCCATTTTCTGGATCAATCATCATGCCATCATCCACCACATCCACAAAGTGGATACCAAACTGCTTTGGCTGAACATAGGCTTGCTTTTCTTTTCCAGCCTGTTTCCGTTCATTACTGCCTTCATCGGCGATTACATGATGAATCCCTTTGTGGTGGCGTTGTATCCGCTGAACATGGCGCTCTCCTCAGTGATGATTAACGCGCTCTGGAAATACGCCTACGTGGATACTGACCTCGCGCCCAATACACTGACCGACGAAGAAAAGCGTCAACATATTAAGCGAGACAACATGGCGCTGGTTATCAATCTCGCGGCGGCGGCGCTGGCGTTTGTGTGGGTTCCCATCACATTGGCGCAAATTGTCATCATGCCGTTTGCGTTTGTTGTCCCTGAACTTTTGGCAAAGAAAGGAAAGTAATGCAAAATAAAATCATTCTCATCACAGGCGCCACCAGCGGAATTGGATTCCAGACCGCGCTGGCGCTGGCAAAAATGGGCGCACAGGTCATCGTCACAGGGCGAAGCAAAACCAGCGCGGAAGAAGCGGTGACGAAGATAAAATCCGCGAGCGGAAATCCCCGCGTGGATTTTCTGCTGGCAGATCTATCGGCGCAGAAAAATGTCCGCGCTTTAGCCGAGCAGTTCAAGGCGCGGTATGAGCGGCTGGATATCCTCATCAATAACGCGGGCTTGGTCGAGCCGGAGTGCCGCCTCACCGAAGACGGAGTCGAAGCGATTTTTTCGGTCAACGCGGTCGCGCCGTTTTTGCTCACTCACCTGCTGATGGATTCGCTCAAAGCCGCGCCCGCGCCGCGCGTCATCACCGTCACCGGCGGCGATGTGGTTCCGATCGACCTAGAAAATTTGCAGGGCGAAAAATCCTTCCTCAGCCTGAATACCTACTCCCACGCCAAAGCCTGCATGATGGCGCTGATGTACGAATTTTCACTGCGTGAAAAAGGCGTGGCGATTAATGTCTGCTTCCCTGGCGGCGCAAGCACCAACATGACCGCCAGCATCAAACCCGAAATGGCGCCGACGATTATGAAATTAATCTGGCCCATTTTCAAATTGATGATCCGCCCCGATGATGGAAAATCTGCAGCGAAAGCGGCGCGTTCTTCGATTTATCTCGCTTCGTCAAAAGAGGTGGAAGGCGTGAGCGGAAAATATTTCGATACGAATTGCAAAGAGGCGGCGTGGTCGCCTGCGGTGATGGATGAGAAGATTCGCCAAACGCTCTGGTCAAAAACAGAGATGTATTTGAGTTAACGCCCCCATCGGCGTCATACCGATTTCACAACGATGATGCGGGCAAAATTTGACAAAGACATGGATTAGCAAAAAGGCGGTCGCATTCAAAGTGACCGCCTTTTTGTATCGTACTATTTCACTTCCACCCACAACTGGTCGAAGATGGAGGCGTTTTCGGGGGTGAGGGCTTTGAGCCAGTGACCGTTCGTGACGGCGTCGCTGGGGGTGTTGGTGATGTTGGACGCCATGAAGTTGTTGTAGATGTCGGTTTGGTTGGCTTTGGCGAAGTCTACGGCGGCGGCGTTGGGATTGGCGCCTGAGTTGTCACGCATCACCATCCAGAAGACATCGGCTTGGTTGAGGTAGTTGAGCCAGGCATAGGCGGCATCGGCGTGCGGAGCGTCTTTCATGATGGCGAAGTTATCCTGCCAGAGAATGACGCCTTCTTTGGGGTACACATAAGCAAAGTCGGAATTCTCATTGGTGGTGGTGAAGGCTTCGGTGCTCCAGACCACGCCCAGGTCGGCGTCACCAGCGAGGAGAGCGGTCTTCGGGCTGTCTGAGTCGAAGACGAGGATGTTGGCGGTCAGTTCCTTGAGTTTGGCTTTGGCTTCGTCGAGTTGGGTGGGGTCGGTGGAGTTGGCGTCGTAGCCGAGCGTGAGCAGGGTGATGGTAATCATCGTGCGCGCGTCGTCTACGGCGATGATGTGACCCGCGTATTCGGGGTTCCACAGATCTGCGTAGGAGGTCGGCGGGGTCTTGACCGTCTTGGTGTTGTAGACGATGCCCGTAGAGCCGCCTTGATAAGGCAGGCTGTATTTGTTATCGGGGTCGAAGGCGGGATTCAGAAATGCGGGGTTGAAGTTGCTCAGCACAGGCAATTGATTCTTGTCGAGTTCGGCAAAGAGACCCTGCCCAACCATCAACTGCACCATGTCATCGCTCGGTTGCACAACGTCATAGCCAGAAGCGCCGCGTTCCAGTTTGGCGAGCAGTTCGCTTTGGCTGGCGAAGGTGTCGTGATTGATTTTGATTCCGTAGACTTCTTCAAAACAGGATTTGATGTCTTCGGGAATGTAGTTCGACCAGGTGTACATGTTGAGTTCAGTGGAGGTCACTTCCACTTTGGGTGAAGGCTGCGGGCAGGATGATTCTGCTTGGGCGGCGGGTTGCGTAGATGGCGACCCACATGCGGTGAGAATCAAGATCGGGATGAGAAGCAGGCTGAGGGTCGAAAAGATGCGGATGTTCTTCATTTCAAATCTCCTTTGTGTTTGGTTTTGCGGAGGGGCGTTTCCTCCATCCATTCTGGCGCTTCATCGCCAGACCATTGCTGAAGAATGTTTCCGTAAACAGAGGCGCGGCGTTGATGCAAGAGCGGGAAGTGCCAGCGCCAATCCTTGATGGCGTTGCGGCTGATGTCGGCGATGACAACTTCGGTCTTGTCGCGGCTGGCGCGGGCGAGGATGCGACCATCGGGTCCGCACACAAAACTGCTGCCATAAAATGTGACGCCGTTCTCCGAGCCGATGCGATTGATGGCGGCGATAAAAATTCCGTTGGCGATGGCGTGACCGCGCATGACGGTTTCCCATGAGTCTTGCGTATCCATCACGTGGTCTTCGGGTTCGTCGCCGATGGCGGTGGGATAGACGATGAGTTCCGCGCCGCCGAGGGCGTAGATGCGCGCGATTTCGGGATACCACTGGTCGTAGCAAGTGGGCGTGGCGATGTTGAGCGCGTCGAGTTTGACGACTGGGTATTGGTCGCTGCCCGCGTAGTAATCGGTTTCGTGATAGCCGTTGCCCGATGGGATTTGAATCTTGCGCGTCACGCCGATGAGCGCGCCTGTTTCATCGTGGACGGTGGCGGTGTCGAATAGATTTCCATCTTCGGCTTCTTCATATAAACTGCCGACGATTTTGACTTTGTATTTTTTTGCCATCTGACTAAAGAACCGCTCCGACTCTCCGCCTGGAATTGGTTCTGCAAAATCAAATCCCTCTGGCTGACGGGCGCCAGGGAAGTAGGGGATGAGCGAAAATTCGGGCAGGCAGACGAGTTCCGCTCCGCGCTGCGCGGCTTCGGCGATGAGGGTGTTGTACTGGTCTTTCATTGAGTCCATGCTGCCAGAGTAGGCGAGTTGGATGAGGGCGATTTTCATATTGATTCCTTTCTTTACCACGAAGTGTCACAAAGGGTCACGAAGGTTTTAAGAGGTTTTCCTCACCTGCACTGCACCAAACGCAGTGCGGTGCAAGTGTTGTGACTCTTTGTCTCCTTTGTGGTTAAAGATTTTTATTTTGATTTCGCGCTGGGTTGCTGCTGGGTGATGCAATGCACCATGCCGCCGCCTAATAGAATCTCACGTCCACTTTTCACGCCGACGACTTTGCGTTCGGGCATGAGTTTTTGCAGGGTTTCTAGCGCGACTGCATCGGCGGGGTCATTGTAGAGCGGTACGACACATCCGCCGTTGGCGAGGTAGAAGTTAATGTAGGAAGGTCCCATGAAAGTGCCAGCCACACGCTCGAGCACGCCTTCGACCGAGTCAATGCCTTCTGTCTCTTCCTCGGTGACATAGATGGGAGCGGGGTTATGCAGTTTGTGGACTTTCAGTTTGCGTCCCTGCGCGTCGGTGGTTTGTTGAAGCAATTCATAGGCTTCCATGATGATGTCATATTCGGGGTCGCTCTTGTCATCCGTCCATTCGCAGACCACTTCGCCAGGGCGGATGAATCCGCACAAGCCATCTACATGACCATCAGTTTCATCGTGCAACGATCCGCGCGGAATCCAGATGGTCTTTTCGATGCCGAGATAATCGTGCAAATATTTTTCGATGTCTGCTTTGGAGAGGTCGGGGTTGCGGTTGGGGTTGAGCAAACATTGTTCGGTGGTGATGAGCGTGCCTTCGCCGTCCACGGTGATTGCTCCGCCTTCGAGCACCATGTTCGCCTTGTAGCGGTCAAGCCATTCAATCTCCGCCACCTTGCGCGGGACGAGGTCATCCAAGTCCCAGGGGAAGTAGATGCCGCCAATCAAGCCGCCCCAGGCGTTGAAATCCCAATCCACCGCGCGGACTTCCTGTCCGTTGTTGACGAAGATCGGTCCGCTGTCGCGCATCCATGAATCGTTGTAGGACATCTCGATCACACGGATGTGCGCGGGCAGTTTGTTGCGCGCATTTTGAAATTGCGCCGTCGAGACTCCCACGGTCACTTTCTCGAATTGGCTGATGGCAATCGCTGTCTCAGCATACGCGGCTTGCGCGGGTTTCGCACCGAGGCGATAAGTGTCTGTGCGGTCGGGCCACAACATCCAACAGCCGTCGTGCTTTTCAAATTCGCCAGGCATACGGAAACCGTCTGCGTGCGGGGTGGAGGTCAACAGTTTAGGCATACACTTCTCCTTTAGTGGATAAATTGTCCTTTTGACAATTTATTATAGACAAGAGTCTGGGGATTGTCAATAGATTGTCGGTTTGACAATCTATTTCGTGGGTTGGTATAATCTCCCTACCTGATTTATCGAATGGATGGTTGGCATGGGACGCAAAGACTTAACCGAACAACGACATGAGGACATTCTCGATGCATTCGAGCGATGCCTGATCAAGTATGGATTGGAAGAAAGTACGCTTGAGCGTGTGGCGCAGGAAGCGGGGAAGAGCCGCAACATCATCCGCCACTACATTGGCAACCGCGAGGATCTGATCGCTGCGTTCGTGGATCGAATTTTGTCGCGCATCAAGGCGGTGGCGGCGGACATTCTTGAAAATACCCCCAAACAGAAATTAATTCCCAGTGTGTTGGATTTTCTTTTGGAAGAGCGCAAAGCCGATGCCCCTCCCGATCTCGGTGAAAGAATGCTGGGTGGCATGTGGCATATCCGCGAGCAAAGCCCGAAGGTACAACAAGCGCTATTGAATTTTTATCAGGAGTTCGAGAAGATCCTGACCGACGGGTTAAAACAGTTGTACCCCGATGTGCCTGCAAAAAAATGCCAGGAAGTTGCCTACTCCATTATTTGTTTGGCAGAAACGAATTGGGTGCTTGGTTCTGTGGGTGTGGATGTGAGTCACACGCGCATGGCACGGCGTTCAGCGGAGTATTTGTTGCAACAATTGGAAGGATAAAAAATGTTCCCGGAAAAGAACCCGGGAACGTTTTCTTTATTTAAGCCTCTGCAAACTCAACTTCAATTCCAAAAATCATGATTGTTTTTTCCTGTCGTTGGGTAAGAAATCGAACGGCGGGCGTTGATTTAATTTTACAAGATGCGCGCCTGCTTCACCCGCATGTAAAACAGTCATTGAGCCTGTATCACAGGCCAGCCGTTGAAAATGATCAAGAGGCATTCCGAGGAAATGAGAAACAGCCAGTTTGATTGGGTCGGCATGGAACACAACTGCAATAATCTCCTGCTGCTTTTTATGTGTCTGCACGATCCGTTCCAGTACATTTGCGATTCGCAATTGCGCTTCAGGAAACGACTCGCCTTCAGGAAAACGGAATCGTGACGGCGCATTTTGAACGATCTTCCATGCCTTTGTCAGACCAAGCACACGCCATGATTTTCCCTGCCATTTTCCGATGTCTGTGTCCATCAGGTTGGCCTCCTGGATGACCTTTAAATTCCTGGCAGATGCGATCGGCGCTGCGGTTTCCATTGCCCTTTCCAGCGGACTTGAATAAATGGCCTTGATCGGCACATCCTTCAACGCATCGCCCAGCGCCTGGGCCTGCTTCTGACCACGCTCATTGAGATGCACCCCGGGCAGCCTTCCTGCCATTTTTCCTGTTTTGACATATTCGTTTTCGCCGTGACGGATGAGGAGTAAAAGGGGCATATTTGAAAGATGAACATTGGAGGTTTGATTTTGAAGGCTTGAGAAACTTGTAGCCTTCAACCTGCAACTTGGATCTACTTGATTTTTTTCTCGTCATGATTCGATCTCCACCACCATCTTCCTTTGCTCATTGTAGTTGATAGATCGTAACGATTTACTGACAATGGCATCATTAATAACCAAAATATTTCTATCCATCCAATGGATATGGAGGCCGGGAATTTAATTAACTCTAAGATGGTAAAAAAACAAAAAACTGCGATTGCCAAAAAAATCGTATTGCCTTGTACCCATCCAATAGAAATCAGATATTTTTCAATAATAATTGCCACAAATGTGAAGAGTAAGCCTGTAAAAAAATAGGGAAGAAGTAATAGAAAAAGTCTGATGTAGTACATTGAGATCACTTGATTTTTCTTTTCATCTCAACGATCTGCTCTTCGCTGAGGTTGGGAACATGCTCGGTGCGTTCAATGTTCAACGCCTTGCGCTGGGCTTCGCGCCATATTTCCAGCCTTGACTTGACTTGTGACTCGTAGCCTTCTTCTGACGGTGAATAGAAATAAGTGCCGAGTAACCTTTTGGGCAGGTATTGTTGCGGGGCAAAATGCCCTTCACTGTCATGTGGATACATATAATCCTTGCCGTGCCCCATGGCGGCGGCATCACGATTGCCGTCCATCAGGTGGCGTGGAACAGAGACCTGTCCCTCTTCTTCAATCTTTTTCATCGCTTTAAAATATGCGCCCGCCGTGTTGGATTTTGGCGCAGTGGCAAGATATAGCGTTGCTTCGACGATGGGGTAGATGCCTTCCGGCAGGCCTATGAATTCAAAGGCTTGGGCGGCTGAAGAGGCGACGACCAGTCCTATCGGATCGGCGAGGCCAATATCTTCACCCGCCAAAATGATGAGGCGGCGGATGATGAACTTCGGGTCCTCACCGGCGTAGATCATCTTTGCCAGCCAGTATAAAGCTGCGTCGGGGTCCGAGCCGCGCACGGATTTGATGAAAGCAGAGATGGTATCGTAGTGAGCGTCGCCATCCTTGTCATAGAGCACTGCGCGGCGCTGGATTGATTCCTGGGCTACGTCCAGCGTGATATGGATCGTTCCATTTTTATCGGGCGGTGTAGATTCTACTGCCAGTTCAAGGGCGTTCAGTGCGTTACGGGCGTCGCCAGAGGAGACTTCAACGAAGTGGTCACGCGCCTTCGGGTCAAGTATGATGCGCTTATTCCCGTACCCACGCTCTTTATCGCTGAGGGCCCGGTCCAGCAGCACGCCGGTTTCTTCCTTATTCAAATTTCTCAGTTGGAAGACACGCGAGCGCGAAATAAGCGCCTTGATGACCTCGAAGTATGGATTCTCAGTGGTGGCGCCGATCAGGGTGAATGTTCCGTTTTCGACATGAGGGAGAAGCGCATCTTGTTGGGCTTTGTTCCAGCGGTGGACTTCATCCACAAACAGAATGGTACGCTCGTTATGCAGGCGGCGGCGCTCGAGCGCTTCATCAATCACAACACGCAGATCGGCCTTGCCCGCCAGAATGGCCGAGATGGTGACGAAATGACTCTTGGTGCTGTTTGCAATGACTTGCGCAAGTGTGGTTTTGCCCGTGCCTGGCGGCCCCCATAAGATGATGGAAGAAAAAAGTTTGTCCGCCTGGATGGCGCGCTGCAACAACTTCCCTTCACCGACAATATGTTCCTGTCCGATGTACTCATCCAGCGTGCGTGGGCGCATTCGCGCGGCCAGAGGCGCTTCGCTTTTCATTCGTTCCTGCATGGCATGGTCGAAGAGGTCGGTCATGAGGTGATTCTACCAGCAGCCGGTGGGGAGAACGAGTTTAAGGCGCTTTCTATGCTCGGGTGGATCTCAATATATAGGTCAAAGCCAGATAGGCGAAAAACATCCAGGACCCGTGGTACGAGATTAGCCACTTTGAGATATGGCGAACCTGAAACCACGCCTGTCATTTTTGTGCCGGTGTGTATCCTGTGGAGTATGTTGAGCAGGCTGTGAATGACGCGCAACCCTGCGCTGCTGATGTGCGGCATGTTGGTCATATCCAATACGAGATACCTTGCACCATCCTCAATCGAAGATTCTCCCGCGTTTAGCAAGTCTCCATAATTGGCAGAATCAACCTCCTCCAGAATACTAAGGATCGTGACAGGAACGCGCATATTTTTTCGGGAAATACTCATGCTCAACATAAAATTCGATTCAGGCGTTGGTCTGTTTGGCGTTTGTGTGGAGGTGCGATTGATTGACGATATATATCCCGACCAGGGCAACGGCCCCACCCAGCCATTGTATCGGTTTGGGGAATTCTCCCAGGAGGGGGATGGCCAGGATCGCAGTCAGAATGGGTTGCCCGATTAGAGTGGGCGAGACGATGGAGGCGGGCAGGTGGCCAAGTGCGTAAGAGATGGCGAGGTAGCCGATCATTTGGGAGACAATGGCGGTCCCAAGAAATACCAGCCAGGTTTGGAGGTTATATCCGAAGAAGGAATTTCCGAGCAACAGGTTCATGACCAGCATGCCGAGGGTGGCGCTGACTCCCACCAGCCAGGTGTAACGGAAAGGGTCGATGTGATTCCGCCCGCGCTGAGTGACAAGTTGATACGAGGCGTAAAAGATGGCGGCGGCGCTGGCCAGCAGGTCTCCGAACCCGAAGGTCGGGTGACTGAAGAAATCCATGCCCACGATGAGGACCGCGCCGGACAGGGCCAGGATCAAACCGAACCAAAATGACCTGCGTAATTTTTCTTTAAAAAAGATTAAAGCAGCCAGCGCCACCCAAAGCGGGGATGTATTGCCAAGCAGCGTGGCGTTTGCTGCGGTGGTGTATTTGACCGAGGTATTCCAAAAGGCAAAATCGAAGGCTGTAAATAGCCCTGCCAGCAGTGGGAACCAGATGAAGCGTTTATCCAAAGGGGTGGGGGAAGTGCGCTGGCGGTGGATGAAGAACGGCAGGAACAGGATGGTGGAGAAAAGCAAACGGTAGAACCCTGTGATGGGGCCGGGCGCGTCTGCCCAGCGGATGAACATGGCCGAAAAACTGAGCGCGATGATGCCAATGGCAAGGGCAATATAAGGGAATAAACGGTTCTGGGGCATGCGCGAATTCTATCAGATGTGACCGATAGACATTCGCTCAAGGGTGGGTAAAAGCTCGGTCAGTTTACGGATGCTGAAGTCTGGTTGGATGCGGCGCATATCTTCATCCTTGAAGGTGGCACGTCGTGTGATCCAGATGGTTTTCATCCCCAGCCGTTTTGCTCCAAAAATATCCGCCTCCAGGCTGTCGCCGACCATGACTGCTTCTTCCGGGTTGATATTCCATTGGGCAAGGGCGATCTCGAAGGCCCGCGAATGTGGCTTGCGATAAAAGCAGGCGGCTGAGGTCAGCACAAAATCGAAGTAGGAACGCACCCCAAAGCCTTCGATCAACTCCTGCACATCCTTATCGTCACCGGCGTTCGAAAAGATCCCGGCTCTATAAGCATTGGCTTTCAGGTCTCGCAACATATTTGCCGTGTCAGACTCGATCTGCCAGTTGGTCTGGGTGATGGCATACATCGCATCCAGCGCGGAACGGATATCTGCTTCTGACACCTCGACAGTGCTCAACTCTTTGAGTAATTCACGCAACACGAAGTGATACGTGGTCTCCTGAAGATCCTTGTCGCGCTGTTGATAGTATTCATGCAGTCGTTGCCGGAATTGAGAGGCGCTGATTTGAAGGTCGCAGGCCCGGAGTTTATCTACAAGGGCCTGGTCTGCCCTGGTGTGAACCGGAGCCCAATCTCCGCGCGCATGCATGAGAGTCCCGCCAAGGTCGAAAAGAATATGTTTAATTACAGTCGCAGCCATCAGGAGTTTATATACCCTGATGGCTGCGGGGTGTAAAGGGGCGAAAAGTATGGTTTTTACTGCTGAACTACATGGAAAGTGCCGCGTTGAACCAGTTTGTTATCAACAAAAAGTTCCACGGTGTACTCGCCCTCTGAAAGGATGAATACATTTGTGAATTCGTAGCCGAAGGTTCGGAACCATGTTGAACCACTGCCAAGATCGTCGGTGGCGATCACACGCAGGGATTGATCCTCAACGCCGTTGACATATACTTTCCAGATCATTTGCTTGGGGACCTGGCCCGAATATGTGAATTGAACACTGAACGAATCCTCACCATAAGGGATGATATCGTCATTGATCGGCTCGAATCCGGTGATGAAACCCTGCTCGTCTGTTCCGGCAACGTACCCGAAAACAAAAGGCTCCACTTGGGTGTTGGTTTCCGGCCCGGGGAGTTGGTCGGTGTATTCGAGGGCTGTGGTGGTTTCTTTAAGGCGGATCATTTGTTGTATGGCAAAATCACGGATCGCGACTTGATCGCCGGTAATAAGATTCTGGGCAGGGGCTTGCGTCCAATCTTTGGGGTTGTGTTCCAACGTGTCGATCAGGTTTTGCAGGTCGATCGAACCGGCGTCCATGTAATACCAAAGGGAGGAGGGTGGCTCTGAGCCGCTTTGATGCGCTTCATTAACCTGCCGCTGCGCTTCCTGGATCAAAAGATCATATTGGACCTGCGAATTTTCCAGGTCGCCTTTCGAGAGGTAACTGATGGCCTGATTCATGCGCATCCCAAGAACATCAGGGTGATCAGATAGAATCCTTTCGTTGGTCTCAATGGCTTTGTCGTATTGCCCGGCAAGGTAGTAGGTCCAGCCGAGGTTCCAGTTGAGGGTAACATCATCCATGCCCTGTTCGCGGGCGGCTTCCATTTCAGATATGGCCTGGTCCAGTTCGTTTTTATTCAGGTAAGCCTCGCCGCGCTCATAGTAGGCTTTGGCGTAATATGGATCCGCCTCAACCGCCTGGGTGAACTTTTCAATGGCTTCGTCGTTTTTGTATTGATACGCCAGCCCGACACCCTCTGAGTATGCAGCGATGGCCTCTGTGTTGACCTCCGGCCGGATGAACAATTCGAGCATGGACCATCCCAGCCATAACACACATACACTGACGATGCCCGATCCGACGATGATGAACAGCCAGCGAACTCGTCCTTTCAAGGCCATGGATAGACCGTAGAGTGAAAGCGCCACGGTTAGCAATGTGATTTGTACAACCAGCGCGTCGGCTGTTGCATCTGTGAAATTTCCAAGATTTGACTCTGCCAGATACGTCTCGGAAAGGCGGGTGGCCTCTACCAGATAGGTATCCGCTTCGTACTTGGCCGAATCGGGCCAGTTGGTGCCCGGGGCCAGATACTCCGACCCCAGCAACGGGCTGAGGGTTTCAATGCGCCTCTGAAGTTGTTTATAACGTTCGACCGCAGCGGCGTCTCCATTTTGTTCGGCGGCTGTGCTTTGCAGGCTTAATTCACGCCAGGTCTGGAAGGCCCCCTGCCATTGATAACTGAATTGGAGGTTGCCATTGACTTCCTTTTTGGTAGATTCAATGGCATATTGTTGGGCCCGGCGGCGGGCCTGGTCCGAAATGTTGGAGGCGTAATTTTGGAAGTAGGCCGTAATGGCCACCCAGATCGCCACAGATGCGATCAAGATGGTCACCATGCTCTCGAAGCGCTGTTCGGTTTTGGATTCGATGTTCATCCCGCTGCCCTCCCGATAAAGATGCCGATCACACCGGCCAAAGCAGCAACGACCCCCAGACCTGCCCAGAGGTATTTGATATTTTTCTCAGTGGCTTGGGCGAGGGTGAAGAACCAAAAGGATACCGCGAAAACGATCATATCTGCGGTGAGGTATGAGGAACTGACCCGGAAACGGTCTGAATCAATGAAATAGGGTTCGGCATCCAGATCCTGATCCTGTGAATCTTGCGCCCAGGCTTCCTGAAGTTCGCGCTCAAGATCGTACTGGCCGTCGGAGTTGAGATAGCGTGGGTTGAAGAACGATGGGGTCAATCCGCTGGCAACCCCCCACGCCTCACTTTGAAGTGCGCCATTTCTTAAAGCAGTTTCATTATCTGCGTTGGGATCGAACATCAGGCGACCCAGTTCATCATAGCGCACATAAGAGGTGTAGGCGCGGTAATGTTCATACGCGTAGATGTTGTTGATGATATCCGCCTTTTGGGCGCGGATCGAGGCGTCCAAACCTGAGAAATCTGCCGCGCTTGCATTTGACACGGCTGCTGAAGCCAGGCAGGCTGCCGAGGCGCCGAGCACGGTGACAATTGCCACCATGACGGCAACGAGCGATTTAAAGTTTTCGTGTTTCATAAAATCTTCTCCTTTGGCTGGGATGGATTTTGGTTACGCGGCCCCCTTCAGATAGATGCCTGTGGGGTCCAATTCGTTGCGCAGGATGTTTAGTTCTTTATTTGTAACCGGTTCGGTGAATTTGAGTTGCGGCGTTGCCTTTAAACTCCAGCCCGTGTTGGCTTTCGCTTCCTCCGCTGTTTTGCCGGGGTGCAAGGCTGTAAGAATCATCTCGCCGGTTTCATCCGGTTCGAGCATGCCGATGTCTGTGACCACGGCCAGCATCCCGCCTCCGCGCAGACCGGCTTTTTCACGATCGCCTTTGCCATTGAGGAATCCAGCAGAAGTCATGAATTCCACTTTTTCAGGGAAGCGGCGTTTCTGGTGGGGGGTCATAATGTAACAGCGGTTGGCCCAGGCTGCGATTTCCTGGGAGCCGCCGGAGCCGGGAAGTCTGACTTTTGGTTGCGCATAGTCACCTATGACTGTAGCATTGATATTGCCGTACTTGTCGATCTGCGCACCGCCCATAAAGCCAACGTCCACGTTGCCGCGCTGGAGGTAGTTGGCAAAAATATCATACATACTTACAACCGAAAGGGCGCCGCTGACCAAAGTCGGGTCGCCGATGGAGAGGGGCAGGCGGGCGGGTTCCGCGCCGATCACACCCGCTTCATAGATCATGACAAGGTTGGGAGCATGGGTGCGTTTGGCAAGGTTGCAGGCCAGGTTGGGTTGACCAACGCCAACGAAGACCACATCGCCATCGCGCAGCAAACGTGCGGCGTTGATGATCATCAGTTCGGCGGGGGAATAGTTGAGTTCGGGCATATATTTATCTCCTATAAACCTGGCTTTCAGGTTCTGTAAGTCTGACAAAGTCTTCTATCATTTCTGCCACTTCCTGTGGATGTTCCAACGGCAGGATGTGTGTGGCTTTTTGCAGTGTAATGATTTGAATGTTCGGGTTCTTCTTTTTGACAAGATTCTCGGCTCTTTCCATAAACGTATCGGTCTCTGCGCCGCGGATAATCAACGTGGGTACGTTGAGGTCTGGCAATCCACGCCAGAGGTCGAAGTCGCGCATGCCGGTCAGGTAGATGTGGGCCTCCCATTCGGGCGAATAGGTTAATTCGAATACGCCTTTTGTGTTCATGCGGGTAATGCCTTTGATATAGGCCCACAAATTTTCATCGCTCATGTATCGAAAAACGGGGCGATTGCGATATCCGCGAAAAACAGTATCCAGGTTGTCGAATGTGCGTCTGCGTTTTTTTGCGCCTGTGATTAATGGATGGGTCTTTTCACCGAGGCCGATGGCCCGTATAAAGTTCCACATTAACATAAATGGCGGGATGAAAAGAACCGGGTCGAGCAGAATGAGGGCGCGAAACTTTTCCGGCGCGCGCATGGCGGCCCGCAAGGTGACAATGCCGCCGATGGAGTGACCGACTCCGATCACAGGATCAGGCCCAAGGTCTGAGAGGAAGCGAAACAGGTCTTCGGAGTAGGGGCGCCAATCCTGAAGTCCATCCATTTTCGCTTTGTCCCACAGCGGGCGGAGTTTCATCCCAAAGACATGATGTTGGGTTTGTAAATGTTCAAGCAGCGATGTATAGCATTCAGGCGGGTATCCATTGGCGTGTAGAAAGTGCAAAGGGCTGCTTTCGCCGCCGTAATCGAAGTGCGGGGTGTTCATTAATACTGGCCGTAATTGATCTTGTTACTGTATCGCGCCTTGACCTTCAAGCGCTTCTGGACTTTCGGTCCGAGTTTTTCCATGTAGGCTTCGCGGTCATTGACGCCGAAGACCCATTCATCCAGGTACTTCTGAACACTTTCCTTCGACTCGCTGATCTTATCCCAGGCGAGGTAGAACTCGTTGTCGCGGTCATAGTAGCCCTGTGAGTAGGATGGATGACTTGCGTAAGGAACGTGACAGACTGCGCTGACGACAATGCCGGGGATCATGGTGCGGTTCGGGTCAGACCGGATGACTTCTTCGTCTACGATTTCTTCAGCGGTGAGGATGACCTTTTTTGCAGCAAACGCGGCTTCCTTTTGCTCGCCGATAATGCCCCACAGATGAGCGTTGCCGTTCTTATCTGCCCGCTGCACATGGACAATTGCGACGTCGGGATTAAGCGCAGGAACCACGATGACATCCTTGCCGCCATAGGGATCGGGGATGCGCTTGATGAGCGGATTGGCTTTTTCGAGGCTTTCACCCCCAGTCTGATTCATGGGCAGGAAAGGCAGGCCCGATGCGCCCGCCTGCAGGCGGGTGATCATGCCGAAGTGTGAATACTCCTCCCATTCCAGCTCGCCTTTTTCAATGGCCGAGCGGACAATGCGCAGGGAACCAACACCGGGGTTTCCCATATAAGAGAATATAACCTTCTTCGCGCAGCCGGCCGCGACCATCTGGTCATAGATCAGGTCGGGAGTGGCGCGCGCGAGGGTCAGGTTCTTCTTACCCTGGCGGATGATCTCGTGTCCTGCTGCAAATGGGATGAGGTGCGTAAACCCCGCCGCATAAACGATATCCCCGTCTTTTACAAAATCTGAAATCGCTTTCTTGAGTGTGATGAGTTTGGACATGTTCCTACTTCTTTTCCTTGCCTTCTTTTTTATCTGCGCCTTTGCGCTCTTTCATTTTCTGGGAGAGGCTCTTGATGCCCGCAAACCTGCCGGAAGGTGGGGGAGGTGCTTTCTTGCGCCGAAAATACGCACCGAGCGCGATCATGATCATCGCAGCGAATAGATAGTCGAAGTCCGCTTTGTCGGCCAGATCCGACATGACGAACAGGATGAACGCCCCGAAGCCGAGGATCATGAAAAACGTCCCCATACGGATCTCAATAGTGTCGTTGTCTTCCATGGATTTATTTTACCAAAGGCGGGCGAGAAGGCTTCTGAATGAAAAGCCCCCTTCTCCTTCGAGAAAGGGGCTGAGTTACGATTATTAATTTACTTGATGAGAGTGCGAATCTGCTCGTGCATGTATAAAGGCAGATAGTAATGGCCGCCAGCGTTCTTGCCGCTGGAGCCGGAACCCTTCCACCCGCCAAAGGGTTGGAAGCCGGGCCAGGCACCGGTTGTGGCGCCCTGTGGACGATTGGCATAGGTTACACCGGCTTCGATCTTGTCGAAGAACCAGTCGGCCTCTTCAGCAGAGCCATAGAAACCGGCGGTGAGGCCATAGTTCACATCGTTGCCGATGCTCATGGCTTCATCAAGGCTTCTGACCTTGCCAATGGTGGTGATGGGCAGGAACATCTCATACTTCCACAAGCGATGCTCGAAGGGCAGGTCGGTAACGAATGTGGATTCGCAGTAGTAGCCCTTGTCGTACATACCGCCCGTGCGGACTTTTCCGCCGGTCAAGAACTTGCCGCCGCCCTGGTTGACCTCTTCGCAGAAATTCTTGAAATCATTGTAAGACGATTTATTGACCACCGGGCCGTTGTAGGTGGCGCGGTCGGTTGGGTCACCGAGGACGAGTTTGTCGGCTGCGTCTTTCAGGCGGGCAACCAACTCATCGTAGACAGGTTCCTCCACCAGCACACGCGAAGCGGCGGAGCATTTCTGCCCTTGTAAACCGAAGGCCGAGCGGATGATGCCGATGGTCGCGCGTTCCAAATCCGCATTCTTTGAAACAATGGCCGGGTTCTTGCCGCCGAGTTCAAGGATGATCGGGCGCACATAATCGCGCTTGCCGAAATCCTGATACATCTTCATGCCCACATCGAAGGAGCCGGTGAAGGTCACGCCGTCCACTTCGGGGCTGTCAACCAGGGCCTGGCCGAGGGTCGAACCGGGACCGGTCACAAAGTTAACCACACCATCGGGGATGCCTGCATCGCGGAAGCAGTCCACCAGCAGGCGCACGATCCAGGCCGTATCTGTGGCCGGTTTAATGACAAGGGTATTTCCGGCGACAAGTGCCGCCCCCGAGGGTCCGCCCGTGAGCGCATGCGGGAAATTGAACGGAGAAACCACCAGCCAGACACCGTACGGGCGCAGCACAGAGACATTTCTCGCTTCATACCCGACCAGCGGATCCTTGCCCATTTCAACAACATACCCGTTGTTCTTTTCCATTTGATAGCAGGAATAATAGATAAGGTCGGCGGTTTCCTGCACGTCGCCCAAAGATTCCATGCGGTTCTTGCCGACTTCCAGCGCCATGGCTGCGCCAAGTTCAAAGATGCGTTCTTCGATCAACGAAGCCGCTTTGCGGAGCAGTTCCACGCGCTTTTGCCAGGGAGTATGGCTCCACATCGGGAACGCCTTGCGCGCCGCATCCATGGCCGTTTGCGCATGTTTGGCGTTGCCTTTTTGCATCTTTGCGAGCGCCCAATCTGTATTGACCGGGGAATGGTCGTCAAACTTCTCATCGGCCATCACGTCCTTGCCGTTGATGAACATGCCATATTCCTGACCCATGTTCTTTTTGAGTTTTTCCACCGCCTTGTCGAAGCCGGTGTGCAATTCTTCGGGCGGGTTGAACATCGTTGCGTACGTGAGCTTGAAATCTGCCATAGGGTTCTCCTTTTGGATTGTGAGACAAACTACAAATCAAGTATAGCGTAGGAAATGGGCGAAGTCAAAGTAAAGCAGCAGTTTTCCGGCATGACGTACCTCACTCAAAAGTAAGATGTTTTTGGATGAATCAGTCCATACAAAAAGGAGAAATAGGATGAGACCCCGCTTCATTTTCTGGACCCTGGGCCTGGTCATTGTCTTTCTGACAGTTGCCTGCGCCTCAGCCCCTCCAACCCAAACCGCTCCGCTGGCAGCCCCGCCTGTCGAGGCCACCGCCGCCCCGCTGGACTCTGCCACCAAACCTGCTGAGATTCCATCGGCCCAACCCGTTGCCACCTCGCGTGGACCGAATCTTGAAGCCACCGACCCTGCCACAGTTTCGCTGGCGTCCGGTCAATTACAACTGGTTGAATTCTTCCGCTTCACCTGAACGACCTGCCGTTCCATGGCGCCCATGGTTCATGGGCTCGAAGCGGAGTATTTTGGCCGGGTCAAGTTTTCCTATCTGGATGCCGACGACCCTCAGACCGTATCTTTCCAGCGCACCCTCGGTTTTTATTACCAGCCCGAATTCTACTTATTAGACGCCGACGGCAATGTCCTGAAAAAATTGGTGGGATACATTCAGGAAGACGAGTTTAGAAACCTGCTCGACGAACATCTTCAATAATAAAAAAACAGCGCGGACGAATTCGTCCGCGCTGTTCACTTAACTGGGTTTATTCCGCTTTGTAATTCTTTGCGTCTGTTATGGCTTTATTGACGTTCACGAATGGCAGGATGACCAGGCCGACAATGAAGAAAAAGATGAGCGAGAGGATGCCAATGCGCAGGTTGTTAAACACCTGATTGGCAATACCGAACACCAGTGGTCCGATCCATGAAGTGCCGCGTTCGCTGATCTCATAGAAGGCGAAGAACTCCGCTTCTTTTCCGTTGGGGATCATCTGCGCGAATAAACTGCGACTGATGGCCTGCGAACCGCCCATCACCAAAGCAATGAACACGCCCAGGATGAAGAATTGGGTGGTGACATTATCACCTTTCAAACCGCCATAGGCAAAGATGACCACACCCGCCCAGATCACCAAACTGACGACAACCGATTGCTTGGCGCCGATCCACTTGGCTAATTTGCCCCAGAACAATGCGCCAAAGAACGCCATGAACTGGATCATCAAGATGACAGCGGTCAGCGTCGTTTGATCCTGTTCCAACCCGCCCTGAATAAGCGGGGCCGCTGCAAAGGTTGCAGACACGGCGATCACGGTTTGGATCCCATCGTTATAAAGGAAGTACGCCAGCAGGAACCGCATCGTTTCCGGGAAGTGACTCACTTCGCTGAATGTCTTCTTGAGTTGCTTGAAACCGATGCTGGCGTAGGTCTCACCGGCGGGCAGGGTGCGGGCTGCATGCCGTGGGCGCAGCCTGCCCCAGGTGAAGAAAGAGAATCCCAGCCACCAGATCCCAGCCGAGGCGAGGTTGATGCGAACTGCCAGCGAGGTTGGCACGCCGATATCTTCGCTGAAAATGAAGAAAGCCAGGTTGAGCGCCAAGAGGATCCCGCCGCCCATATATCCCATGGCCCAGCCGTAGGAGGAGACCCGGTCGCGTTCTTCTTCGCTCGCAATATCCGGCAGGTAGGCATTATAGAAAACGATCGCCGCACCAAAAGATAGATTGGCAACAATGAATAGAACACCGCCCAACCACCATAGATTACCCGTGATGAGGAACATTAGAATGGTGGCGAACGCGCCAATGGTCGCAAAGACCTGCATCATGCGCTTGCGCAGGTGTGAATAATCTGCGATGGCGCCGAGGATGGGCAGGAACAAAACTTGCATGCCCACGGAAAAAGAAATGCAATACGGTAAAAATGAATCCGGCGCAACCGGGATTCCAAAAAATGGAACAGTCGTTGTCCCTGCTGCCTCTGCAGCGGTGCGCGCCAGACTCGCTACATACGGGCCCAGGAACACGGTTCCCACGGTTGTGCTGAAGGCGGAATTCGCCCAATCGTACATCGCCCAGCCAAAGATCTCTTTCCGGTCGTTCACCAGCGCTGTCTCTGTTGCCATGACTCCTCCAGTTTTGTTGGTACGTACAAAGAAGAACACGCGCCAGTATAAGGAGTTTCGAAGGGGATGTAAAGCAAATCTGGTAAATGAAGTGTTAACGTGCCCGCCTCCCGCTTGACCCTCAACCGGCTCCGCGCTAAAATGCCCTTCCTACACTGAAAAGGAATCTTATGTCAGGCCGACTTAAGCCGGTCTTGCAAAACTGCTATGTTTGAAACCCTAACCGGACGACTCAACCAGATCTTCGATAACCTGCGCAAACGCGGCAAACTTTCCGAAGCGGATGTGGATGCTGCCATGCGTGAAGTACGCCTTGCCCTGCTCGAAGCGGACGTGCATTTTAGCGTGGTCAAAGCCTTCATTGCAAAGGTGCGCGAACGTGCCGTTGGCGCGGAGGTTTCGCGCGCGCTTAACCCCGGCCAGCAGGTTATCAAGATCGTCAACGAAGAATTGATCGCCACTCTGGGAGACCCTGCCCCGTTAAACCTGACCGGCCCCAAACCGCGTGTGATCATGATGGTCGGCCTGCAAGGCGCCGGGAAGACCACGGCTGCCGGGAAACTGGCGCGTTTGATGAAATCCAAGGGCGAGCGCATCCTGCTGGTGGCAGGCGACCCGTACCGCCCTGCCGCTGTCAAACAATTGCAGCAACTTGGCGAACGGCTGGACGTGGAGGTTGAGGCAGACACATCCATCACACCGCCGCAACTTGCCAAGCGGGCATTGGATAAGGCCGAAAAGGGCGGATACAGTTTGGTGATCGTGGATACAGCCGGGCGTTCGCAGATGGATGTGCAATTAATGGATGAGCTGAAAGCCATCCACGCCAACGTTCACCCGGTGGATACGCTGCTGGTTATCGACTCGATGATCGGTCAGGAAGCGCTGAACATTGCGCAAGGTTTCAAAGAGACCATCGACCTGACGGGTTTGATCCTCACCAAGATGGATGGCGACTCGCGCGGCGGCGCAGCCATTTCCATTCGCTCCGTGACTGGAGTGCCGATCAAGTTTATCGGTACTGGCGAAAAACTCGATGCGCTTGAATCCTATGACCCGTCCCGCCTCTCCTCCCGCATTTTGGGCATGGGCGACATGATCGGGTTGATCGAAAAGGCCGAGGCGGCGTTCGATGCGCAGGTTGCAGAGAAACAGGCTCAGAAGATGATGAAGGGCGAATTCTCCCTGGAGGATTGGCTCGAGCAGATGAAGCAGATGAAGAAAATGGGGCCTCTTTCCCAGATCATGGAAATGCTGCCGGGGCAGATGGGGCAGGCTGCGCGCGGCATCGACCCGAATCTGGTGGAGAAACAGTTCAAGCAGTCTGAAGCCATCATCAATTCAATGACGTTAAAGGAACGCCGCAACCCGGACCTGCTCAACGCTTCCCGCCGTCGCCGTATCGCTGCGGGTGCGGGCATGGAAGTGCAGGACGTTAACCGCCTTGTCAAGCAATTTCGCGAGGCGCAGAAATTGATGAAGACCCTCCAAAAGACCGGCGGAAAAGGATTGGGGCGGTTGTTTGGGTAAACCCCTTGAACCCGCAAGCTTTTGGGCTGCATTTTTTAAACGTCCCTTTTCTCTGGTACAATACAGCCCGCGATTTCAGCCCGCCGTTCCTTTCCGGCCTGTCTGAAGCGTAAATAAAACTAAAGGAGTAAGTTCAAAATGGTTCGCATTCGTTTACGTCGTATTGGTCTCAAAGGCCAACCCACGTACCGCATCGTTGCGGCGGAGAAGGAAGCCCCCCGCGATGGTCGCTTTTTGGAGATTTTGGGCGTGTATAACCCGCGCACCAATCCTGCCACAATCAAGCTGCAGGAAGACCGCATTTATCACTGGATGAAGAACGGCGCCCAGCCTTCCGAATCTGTGGAAAAGATCTTCAAGACCGCCGGTACATTGGAGCGCTTTGATCGCTTCAAGAAGGGCGAAGCCGTGGAAAACCTCGTTGCCGAGGCTTCCGCCGCTGAAGCCAAGCGTGCCGCACCTGTGAAGACCCGCAAGGACTAATCACGCACCCTGGACCCTAAAGGCTTTTTAAACCTTTAGGGTCTCTTATATAAAGGTAGAAAATGAAGGAACTTATCGAATACATTGCCAGGTCCCTTGTGGATCACCCCGAAGATGTGGTGGTTACACAAGGCGGCGGAAACCGCCCGCGCATCGAACTGAGTGTCGCCAAGGATGACATGGGACGAGTCATTGGCAAGGGCGGCAAGGTGGCCAACTCCATTCGCGCCCTGTTGCGTGTGGCTGCAGAACGTCAGGGCAAACAAGCCACGCTTGATGTAACGGAACCCTAATGGCAGATCAGAAGACACCAGGCTCGCCAAAAGGCGAGTCTATTTATTTGGCGATCGGGTTTCTCCGCCGGCCACATGGGGTGCAGGGCGAAGTCATCATGGATCTGCACACGGACTTTCCAGAACGCATCCGGTCAGGCCGGAAGGTTTACATTGGAGAGAAACATGAAGCCTTCACGCTGGGCGGCGCCCGCATCCATGGCGCCGGGATGCTGGTGCGAATCAAGGGATTTGAAACTCCGGAGGCGGCCGGTCGTTTTCGTAATCAGTGGGTATACGTTAAAGCCACAGAAGTGCCGCAACTGCCGGAAGGGCATTTCTATAAATATGAATTGCTTGACATTGCGGTTGTTACAGACGACGATAAACCCTTGGGAATCATTGTAGAAATCCTGGAGACCGGCGCGAACGATGTGTATGTGGTGAAGAATGAATCGGGCAAGGAAATTCTTCTCCCCGCCATCCCTGCGGTTATTTTGGAAACGAACATGGAGTCGCGCCTGATGAAAGTGCATCTGTTGGATGGATTGGTAATAGGCCGGGATTAAGTAGAGCGAGTAGGATAGCATATATATGCATCTGCCATCAGGATATCATGTTCAGGTTGTCAAAAATATTTATATTTGATCGATTTTCTGCTAGAGAAGTTGAATAAATATATTCACCTATTTAACCAATCTTTTCATGTCTGCATCTACCATCATGGTGACAAGTTTCTTGAAGCTAGTTTTAGATTTCCACTTGAGTTTTTCGAGAGATTTGGTCGGGTCCGAAATGAGTAGGTCTACCTCAGCGGGTCGGTAGAACTTTTCGTCTTGGATAACAAATTTTTGATAATCGAGCCCGACATGTCCAAATGCGACCTCACAAAATTCACGGACACTATGAGTTTCGCCGGTTCCTATAACGTAATTATCAGGCTCATCCTGTTGGAGCATAAGCCACATGGCTTCTACATAATCGCCTGCGAAGCCCCAGTCACGACGGGCGTCAAGGTTTCCAAGTCGTAATTCGTTTTGAAGTCCAATTTTAATGCGTGCCACACTATTAGAAATTTTACGTGTCACAAATTCGAGCCCGCGACGTGGCGATTCGTGATTAAACAAAATGCCAGACGTAGCAAACATATCGTAAGACTCGCGATAATTGACTGTTATCCAGTGTCCATATAATTTTGCTACACCGTATGGGCTGCGCGGATAAAACGGTGTATCCTCTTTTTGTGGAACTTTCTGCACCTTCCCAAACATTTCGCTTGATGAAGCCTGATAAAATTTAATTTTCTTGTCTACAAACCGAATCGCTTCCAGCAATCGAGTCACTCCTAAGGCGGTCACATCACCTGTGAACAGAGGAAGTTCCCAAGAGGCCTGCACAAAAGACTGTGAAGCAAGATTGTAAACTTCAGTTGGCTCATGTTTTTTGATCAGGTTAAGTAAGGATCCTTGGTCAAGTAAATCGGCCATTACAACTGTGATGTCGCTCAAAATATGTTTGATGCGCTCATCATTTACTGTGCTGGAACGACGGGCAACACCGATTACGCGGTATCCCTTTCTTAATAACAATTCAGCGAGGTATGACCCATCTTGGCCGGTGATGCCAGTAATCAATGCAGTTCCAAGTTTTTTAGCCTCAAATAAACCAGCGCTCATTAATCTCCTCGTTTTTATACTTTTTCTGAATTATAATATATTTCATAGTATGGAACTTCTTGTGTTGTGCATAATTAGGTTTTAAATTTGAGGGAGAAGCGCTATGAGCATCCAAAGTTTCTATGAATACGTCATACTACGAGATATTTTGGCCTTTGTCCTTCCAGGTGGAATTTCCCTTGCGGGAATTTATATGATTGTGTACGCTATTGGGGATGATCGTTGGAAAAAAACTTTGCCATTTATTTCGGATTCCTTCTTTATAAATATCAATCCTTTTCTAGCAGGACTGTTATTAATTATGATTTCCTATCTTATTGGCCATATTTGGGATATGTTATATCGTAAAAAATTTCAAACAAATATAGCGTTTCAACGTAACGAAACCATAAAGAAATTACTTCTCGGGGATCAGGTAGCCGGAATTAAGTCTGTTGAGAATCATATTGCTAATGAAATTCGGCGGTCAGTTGGCGAGTTCTTGAATATAAACTGGAAGAACACCCCATTGTTGCCGTGGATTGAGTCAGGAAAGGCTTATCAGGCAAGTTTGCTTTTAGCGTATTGGATTGAAGAAGAAGACCCCAAGTTGTTTGGTACCGAGATTGGCCGCCCAATTGTTCAGTCTCACCTGCTTCACGTGTGCGGAATGGCATTTTATTTTTTTAGTTCATGTGTGAGTATCTCTGGTGCTATTGGAGGAATTCCTTACTGGACGGGTAGTAGTTCTTTTCTTGCATTTGACCCCTGGGTTCTAGGATTATTGATATTTTTCCCCTTTTGGTTTGGAAAGATGTTAATCGAACAAGGAACGCATAAGCGCGATGTAATTATGGAGCATGTCTTCCGAGTTTTTTATGTTATATGGAGGAAGCGAATCCTTGGACAGAAAAGTAGGGCTGAAAAAAATATTCGACGATTATCTATTTGATGAGTTTAATGAGAGTATGCTGCAATTTCAGCAGCAATTTTGCGATTAGGTATTAAAATTCACGAAGATATATAGTGTGATTGCCTGTACCAAAGAACAAAAAATGAGCACCCAATGCTCATTTTTTGTTCGCGCAATATTAGGTGCTTTGTGGTTAAATAGTTTCATGGACGAGAAACAATATTGGATCGGGTTCAACCTCATCAAGGGAATAGGTGCAGTCCGCATGCAGGGGCTGGTTGCTTATTTTGGCGATCTCGCATCTGCATGGAACGCAGATGCTGGTGAGCTTGCGCAGGCAGGTCTTGGCGCAAAGTTGGTCGAAAAAGTTCTCGCTGCAAAGAAACAGGTGGACCTCGATCAGGTTTTGACGAAGATCGAAGCGCAGGGTATTCAGATCTTTACCTGGGCCGACGAGTCCTATCCGGCGCGCTTGCGAGAAATTGACCAGCCGCCGCCGGTTCTATATGTGCGCGGCGAATACCTGCCGGATGATGTCTTTGCAGTGGCCATTGTTGGCACCCGCAAAGTCACACCTTACGGGAGGCAGATCACCGAAGAGATCGCTTCCTTTTTGGCCGCAAATGGGATCACTGTCGTGAGCGGCCTCGCCCGTGGCGTGGATGCCATTGCGCATCAATCCGCGCTCAAGGCGGGCGGGCGGACGATAGCGATCCTTGGCTCAGGCGTGGATAAGATCTACCCGCCAGAACACCGTGGCCTCGCCGAGCAAATGATGGGACGCGGTGCGGTCATCAGTGATTATGCCGTGGGGACTCCGCCGGATGCTTCCAATTTTCCGCCGCGTAACCGCATCATCTCCGGTTTGTCGCTGGCTGTGGTGGTCATTGAAGCCGCTGAGACGAGCGGGGCCCTGATCACAGCCGAATTTGCCGCCGAGCAGGGGCGTGACGTCTTCGCGGTTCCTGGCAGCATTCTGGCTCCACAAAGCAAGGGTACGAACCGGCTGATCCAAAAAGGGGCCCAGCCATTGTTGACCCCGGCGGATCTGATGCAAGCCCTTGATTTAACCCGTGTAGGCGAGCAGAAGGCCGCCCGCAAGATCATCCCTGCTGATGAAACCGAAGCGCGGGTGTTGAGCGTGCTGGGTGGCGAACCTGTGCATGTGGATGAGATCCGTAATAAAGCGGACTTGCCAATTGAGCGGGTTTCCGCTACCCTTGCGCTGATGGAACTCAAAGGCATGGTGCGGCAGGTCGGCGGTATGAATTACGTTGCCGTGCGTGAAGATCAATCTACTTATAAGGTGAACGAATAGCAATGCACGAACATCATTATGCGGTCATTATGGCTGGAGGCGGCGGGACGCGCCTTTGGCCGGTTTCAAGAATGGGAAACCCCAAGCAACTACTGCCCCTGATAGGACAGGAAACGCTCTTTCAAAGCACTGTGAAGCGCCTGGAGAATCTATTCCCGCCGGAGCGAATATTGGTGGTGACGGTTGAAGAGCAGGCGCGTGAGATGAAATTGCAGGCCCCTGCCATTCCGGCTGAGAACTATTTGATCGAGCCCGCCCCGCGTGGAACAGCCTCTGCGGTCGGGCTGACGGCGATGGCGTTGAAAAAGCGCGATCCGGAAGCATCCATGGCGATTCTGCCTTCAGACCACTTTATCCGCAATGTCGATCTTTTTCACTACCTTTTGAACGCGGCTTTCGATGTCGCCGGGCAGGCTTACCTTGTCACCCTGGGTATCACCCCGACCATGCCTTCCACCGGTTATGGGTACATCCAGCAGGGGAGACCGCTCGAAGGAAGTTACAACTATCCCGTTTACATAGTGAAAAGTTTCAAGGAAAAGCCGGATGAAACAACCGCCCAGCAATTGCTACGGATGGGAGATCATTCATGGAACAGCGGCATGTTTGTCTGGCGGGCAGATGCGATTCTTGGCGAGATCGATAAGCAGATGCCGGATCTTGGCAGAGCCCTGAACTTGATCAGCGCAGCCTGGGGAACGACTGCTCAAACGGAAGCCATTGAAAAATATTGGCCGGAACTAAAAACTGAAACAGTGGATTACGGCATCATGGAAAAAGCCGAACGTGTAGCGGTCCTGCCTGCCGGAGGGTTGGGCTGGAGCGATGTTGGCTCGTGGTCATCGCTTTTTGAAGTTTTACTGCCCGATATGAATGGGAATATCGCCACCAATGCCGGGCTGCACCTGGCACACGAGACTCACAATACGTTGGTTTACGGCGGCGGAACGGATCGGCTTGTCGTGACCATCGGTGTGGATGATATGGTCATTGTCGATACCGGCGATGTGTTGCTGGTGTGCAAGGCAGACCAGTCTCAAAAAGTTAAAGAAGTAGTAGAACATCTGAGAAAGCATCATCAGGAGAATTTCCTTTAATTGGCATTTGTAAAAAATTGAAAAATTGCGTAGAATGTGCCACCAATCCCCACATGGTGGTTGAAAGATTATTTGTGCTAAACAAGGCGCCCTGGCGCTGGAGGATAGATGGAAGCATATTGCATGAAGTGCAAGGAAAAACGGGAAATTCAGAACTCTGTGGCAGGCTTTAATGCCAAGGGCTCTGCAGTGACCACAGGCACCTGCCCCGTTTGCAGTACAAAACTTTTTCGCATGGGCAAAACAGAGGCTCATGCAGGATTGATTCCCCCGCCCAAGCCGGAAAAGGTGGAGATCCGTGAGGGCAAACTGGTAATTGTCGAATCGCCCGCCAAGGCAAAGACCGTTGGACGCTTTCTGGGCAGGGGCTACACCGTCCGCGCTTCAGTCGGGCATGTGCGCGACTTGTTGAAGTCGCAACTTTCAGTGGATGTGGAAAATAATTTTGAGCCCAAGTATCGCGTACCCAACGAAAAGAAGGATGTTGTCAAGGAACTCAAGCAGCTGGCAAAAAAGGCTGAAGAGATTTACCTTGCGACCGACCCCGACCGCGAAGGCGAGTCGATTTCCTGGCACTTGATGCAGGCCGCGGAGATCGACCCCGGGCGTACCAAGCGCGTGGTCTTTCACGAGATCACTGCTCCGGCGGTGGCTGATGCGTTCTCACATCCACGCAACATTGATATGAATCTTGTGGACGCCCAGCAAGCCCGCCGCGTGCTGGATCGCCTTGTAGGATATAGCATCAGCCCAATTTTGTGGGAGAAAGTGCGCGGGCGTTTGTCGGCTGGACGTGTGCAGTCTGTGGCGCTGCGCCTTATCGTGGATCGCGAGCGCGAGATCGAAGATTTTAAACCGGTTGAATACTGGACCATCCATGCCGAGTTCAAACCGGAGAAATTAAAATCTTCCTTCATTGCCAAACTTGTACGGGTGGATGAGAAGGAACCGGAACTGTCTAATGAAGAGGCGGTCAAACCGCTTCTGTATGACCTTGAGGCTGCTGCGTTTTCCATTTCAAAGGTCAAACGCGGAGAGCGTCGTCGGAAACCATCCGCACCGTTTACAACCTCCACGCTGCAGCAGGAGGCCTCACGCAAGCTTGGCTTTACCGCTAAACGCACCATGGCTCTTGCGCAGGGACTCTATGAAGGTCAGGAGGTGGGCGAGGGCGGCACCACCGGCCTTATCACCTATATGCGTACTGATTCGACCAATGTCTCATCCATCGCCCAGAACGAGGCGCGTGATTATGTAATTGGAAAATATGGCGGAGATTTCCTGCCCTCTGAGCCGCCGACCTATAAGACAAAATCTGCAAATGCGCAGGAAGCGCATGAAGCGATCCGTCCCACCGCAGTGATGCGCGAACCTGAAAAGGTCAAGGATTTCCTGGACCCCGCCATGTTTAAACTTTACCGCCTGATCTGGCAACGCTTCATTGCTTCTCAAATGGAAGCGGCTGTGTACGACACCCTGCAAGTGGAAGTGACCGGCAAGACCCGTGAGCACGAATATTTGCTGCGCGCTTCAGGCTCTGCTATAAAGTTTCCCGGATTCTTGGTGGTTTATGAAGAAGCAAAGAGCGAAGACACCAAGATCGAAGAAGAAGAGGATGTGAAAATACCCGCCGGGGTTGAGGAAGGACAGGCCCAGGAATTGGTGCGCTTAATTCCCGAACAGCATTTTACCCAACCCCCCCCGCGCTTCTCAGAAGCGTCGCTGGTGCAGGCTCTGGAGGAGAATGGCATCGGCCGTCCGTCCACTTATGCCCCGACCATTTCCACCATTCAACAACGCGGCTACGTCCTGCGCGAAGAGAAGCGGCTGATCCCAACCGATACCGGCCTTCAGGTAAATGACCTGATGGTGCAATACTTCCCCGAGGTGGTGGACTTTAATTTCACTGCCCACATGGAAGAAGATCTCGACAGGATCGCGGAGGGAGAGATGCCATGGACAGAGGCCATTCGCGAATTTTATGAGCCCTTCTCAGAGGATGTCAAGAAGGCGCAAGCCGAAATGCCCGTCGCCAAGACTGAGCCGGAACCGATTGGTCGCGCCTGCCCTGAAGACGGCGGCGAACTGGTTATCCGCTATGGGCGTTTTGGAAAGTTTATTTCCTGTGCAAACTTCCCAACCTGTCGTTATACCGAGCCATGGCTTGAAAAGATCGGTGTGAGTTGCCCCAAAGATGGCGGCGACCTGGTTGAGCGCAAGACCCGTAAGGGACGCACCTTCTACGGGTGTGCTCATTACCCAAATTGTGACTTCACTTCCTGGAAGAAGCCGCTAGCCCAGCCATGTCCAAAATGCAGCGGCTTGCTGGTGGTGGCAAATAAACGTGAGGCGCAATGCACAAATTGTTCCGAGTCATTCCTGCTGGAGGAGATCATCCCCGAAGGTGCTTAAATGCATTGGCCAGTACCTGGCTTGTAATATGGCGGAAGCCGTCATGGATTTGGGATGATTTTCCCCATATCTGCTGCAATAATTACGTTGTATAATCATGGCAAACCTGTCCATGACAAGGAGTTTAGCATGCAGTTCATTGTTGCTTTATTGAAGAAAATCCCGATCTTGCCTGTGGGTTTGTTTGTTTTGGGGCTCGTTTTGGGGTTGGTTTGGGGGTACGTTATTGATCCGGTTGATTTTGTAGATGCTACACCCTCCTATCTTCGTGCCGACCTGCAGGAAGATTATTTGCGCATGGCGATCGATTCCTACAGGGTCAACCAAAACCCGAATTTGGCCGTTGAGCGCTGGAAAAGCCTGGGTACGGGTGCTCAACAGGCGTTTACCAGCATTCAGAATAGCCCAAACGGGATTGACCCCACAGTTATTAAAGCTTATGGAGACTTGGTAACCAGCATTCTAACCGCAGAAGGCGTGCCCTCTGGAGAACCCGCCAGTACAACCACTTCTCTGGGGCGGACAGCGTTGATCGCGGTCGGCCTCTTGATGGTCTTGGGGGTGATTGCTGCGGGTGGGATGTACCTCTTCCGTTTACTTGGCAAGCGTGGCTCGAATGAAGTGACCGCAGCGATGCATGCTTCTGAGATCAACCGAAATGCGGCCCGTACAAACTTTGAAGAACTGGGCCTTGCGACTCCCATCACTCAAACAATGACCACTTATGTTTTAGGCGACGATTTATATGATGAATCATTCAGCATTGATACTCAGGCTGGTGAATTCATGGGCGAGTATGGGGTGGGTGTGGCTGAAGTGATTGGTGTGGGCGATCCGAAAAAGGTCACTGCACTTGAAATCTGGCTGTTTGACAAGAACGATATCAAGACGGCTACAAAGGTATTGATGTCGCAACATGCTTTTAGTGATCTCGGGATCCGTTCCCGCCTTGAACCAAAAGGGGAGTTGGTGATGGTTGAGCCTCGTTCCCAAGTCCTGCTCGAAACCGCAACGCTTCAGTTGCTCGCCACAGTGTCGGATCTTGAATATGGTAAGGGGCCATTACCCGATGGCAGTTACTTTGAACGCATTACCCTGGAATTGGCAGTCTGGCCACGCCAGGGTTGATAATAAAAAAATCCCGCTCTTAGAGCGGGGTTTTTTTATTCACTCGATCTTGACGATCTTAAATCGAATCCTGCCGCCGGGTGCGTCCGCTTCGGCTACATCACCGACCTTTTTATCCATCAATGCACGGCCAATGGGCGATTCGTTTGAAATCCTGCCTTTGCGCGGATCGGCTTCAGTCGGCCCAACGAGGTGATAGGTCTCGGGGTCAAACCCATCCTCCTGGATGGTCACGTACGAGCCGATGGACACAATATCGACACTGTTCGCTTTTTCAATAATCATTGAATTCCGAAGGATGGCTTCGATCTCCTTAATGCGGCCTTCAAGGAAGCCCTGGTCCTCTTTTGCTTTGTGGTAATCTGCATTTTCCGAGAGGTCGCCCATTTGAATGGCGGATCGCAACCGCGCAGCAAGTTCTTCGCGTCGCGGGCCTTTCAGGTCTTCGAGTTCGGCTTTGAGTTTGGCTTCACCTTCGGGGGTCAGGTAGTTGGGTTGGGACATGGCTTTCTCCTTTCGTGAGGGGGATGTGGAAATCCTAAAATGTAAATGGGGTATCACATATTTCTTCGGATCCCCCCTGGTTCAAGCCGATGAATTAAGGCTTTTCAAGGGGGTTAAATAACTTTTGGTATTCCTCTATGGCATAACGATCGGTCATGCCTGCAATATAATCACAGATCGTGCGTTCCAGCCCGCGCTTTTCGATGAAAAATTGAACATGCTCGGGCAGCATGGCGGGTTCTGTGCGGTAAGCGTGGAATAAGTCAGAGATAATACGTTCGGCCTTGACCTGCATACGAACCACGCGGTAGTGGCGGTAGAGTTTGGCATAAAGCAAGTCTTTCAACTCGCGGTTGCGGCGCTGCATTTCTTCGCTGTAACCCACCACGTTATATTTTAGTTTTTGAATATCAAACGCAGAATTAACCTTGCTATCCTTCAGACGTGCATCTGTGGCTTTTACCATGTCTGTGACCATGATTCCGACCAGCTGGCGGATCATGCGGTGTCGTTCCATATCGTTCAGGGGCCCGGCTTGTACGTTATAGGTTTCCCGAAGGATCTCCCATAAGGCCACCCCGTTTAGGGTTTGAGCGTTCAACATACCGGAGCGCAGGCCGTCATCCAGGTCATGTGTGGTGTATGCAAGTTCGTCGGCTACATTGGCGATCTGGGTTTCAAGGTTGCCGCGCAGATCGGGATTAAAGTCGCGTGCATCGGAGATATCATATTCCGATTCGTGCTTGACCATGCCTTCGCGAACCTCCCAGGTAAGATTCAGCCCCTGGAATTCCGGGTAGCGCTGCTCCAGTTCAGTCACGATGCGAAGCGATTGCCTGTTATGGTCAAAGCCGCCGTAGTCCTTCATCAAGCGCGCCAGGGCAACTTCTCCGGAATGTCCAAAAGGTGAATGCCCCAGATCATGGGCGAGACAAATGGCTTCAACCAGGTCTTCATTGCCGCCAAGGCTGCGTGCCAGAGTTCTTCCGATCTGTGCCACCTCAAGGGTGTGAGTGAGGCGGGTGCGGAAGTGATCGCCCTCAAAATTGATGAATACCTGTGTTTTGTATTCCAGGCGGCGAAATGCGGTGGTATGCAGGATGCGGTCACGGTCGCGCTGGAAGGAGGTTCGGTATTCCGGTTCTCCATCGAGATAGGAGCGGCCTTTGGTATCCCTGCTGCGCATCCCATAGGGCGCAAGGCTTTTGTCTTCTATCTCTTCAAGTTGCTGGCGGGTAAAGAACATGATCTGCCTTTGAGACAAATATGTCATTGCGAGCGACACGCACATTTTTGGCTATCACATTGACGGAATGCCGTCTCGCAATGACAAGAGAAGGTGGGGCGAGAGGGGGTCGAACCCTCACGTTGTTACCAACGACAGATTTTAAGTCTGTTGCGTCTGCCGATTCCGCCATCGCCCCGGCAGAGCGTATTGTACTATAAGATACTCGATTAAAAAATAAATCGCCTTTGGAGGCGATTTATTAGCGGTCCCGACGGGATTCGAACCCGCGATCTCGGCCTTGACAGGGCCGCATGTTAGGCCGCTACACCACGGGACCAACTAACGAGCGGGCGATAGTTTACCATGAGGGTATATTCGTGTCAATACGAATGTTGGGAGAATTTTTACGAATCCTTGGGACTTGTTATAAGCAAACCGTTTATGATCATGAAATTTTATAGTGGCGGCCTTGGCCGCGTCTTTTCCATGGCCAACAGTGCGGCCTGGACCCGGTTTCGCACATGAAGTTTTTGAAGGATATTGGTTACATAATGTTTGATGGTCTTTTCGGTCAGGAAAAGCTTTTGGCCAATCTCCTTGTTGCTCGTCCCCACGGCGATCAGTTGGAGGATCTGCATTTCGCGTTCTGTGAGATCGTCAAAGTTATCCTTGACCGCCGGCTGCTGCCGATGCGGGGATGTGATCTCGGAAAGCAGGTGCGCAGCCAGCGAAGGGCTGACATACCCCTCTCCTTCGTAGACCATATGCAAAATGCCGTTAAGTTCACGGGCAGCAACGCCCTTCAAAACATAAGCCTGAGCGCCAGCCTTCAGGGCAGACACAACAACATCCTTGTCATCTGAGCCGGTTAGAATGATGATCTTGACCACAGGGTAGGAAATGGAAATGACCTGGGCCGCTTGCAACCCACCTCCTGGCATGTTGATGTCAAGGAGTAGGACATCCGGCAGGAAGTCCCGGGTGAGGCGGATGGCATCATCGGCGCTTGTGCCCTGCCCGACGATCTCAATATCCGGTTCAGAGCCAAGGATGGATGCGACTCCTTCCCGAAAGATGGGGTGGTCATCAATAATTACTAACCTGATTTTTTCTTTATCCATTTGAAATTCCTGAAAAATTTTGAAGTGGCAGCCGTGCCATCAAGGTTGTTCCCTTGCTCGGCCGACTCTTAACCATGAACATGCCGCCAAGGCTTTCAATACGTTCGCGTATTCCAATCAGCCCCAGATGATTGCCATATTCCACCAGGTTTCCCACTTCGAAGCCCGGGCCCTGGTCTGTAATTTCAACCTGGAGTAAGTCTGCTTTGCAGGTGATCTTAACGCTTTGACCTTTGCCGCCCGCGTGCTGGAATGCGTTCTTAAGACCTTCCTGAATAAATCGATAAGACGCGATCTTGGTTGATAATGGAGCATGGTCGGGTATGTTTTGCAAGTGCAGAACCACCTTCGTGCCTGTGCGTTGTTCATGGGTACGTACCACGTGGTAAAAGGCTTCTGCCAGTGTCAGGCTCTCCAAATTGGGCAACCCTAATCCGGCCGCAATGGAGCGCATACCTGCCAGGGCTGACTGAAGCAATTCCTGAGATACAGACATATCCTCATTACAGATATTATCCGGCGTATCAGGAATGCAAATTTCATTCTGGCTAATGGCGCGATCCAGCCGCAGCAGGGCAAGGCTGATCTCCTGTACGGGGCCATCATGCAGTTCGGCGCTGGTTCTCCGGAGAACATTTTCATGCAGCGCAGTCGTGTTGGCGGCGGCGGTTCGGACCCGGCTGGCCAGTTCCTTGTTTTGAGCAAGCAGACGGGTCAGTTCTTTTACATGGTTTTTTAATTCCAGATCCTGAAGCATAATGCGATTGCCGGCCCACTGGACGAACCCAATCAAAATAAGGTAGATCACTGTCATAGTCGCGCCAACCATCAGCCATCCACGCCTTTGAGCCGCTACGATCTCAGCCTCCAGGGTGTCCACACGCTGATAGAACTCTGCCACAGCGATGATTTGATCGGTGCCGTTCAAGCGAACGGGACTATAGATTTCGAGCAACGGTTCCGAAGAAAGGTGCCGTTCTTCAATATTTTCTGCTTCTTCCAGTTTGCTGATCTCGCCGGTTACGTCTCCATCCCAGGATTCTACAAGGTCTTTGGTGTCGGGGAATTTTCGACCCACCAGCGCAGGGATGTTGCTATAAATGATGGAATTTTCCTTGCTCCAGATTTTGATGGAGACCGTACGCTGGCCAAGGTTATTTTCACTGAACAACCTGTCCAGCGCTTCGCCATGCTCTGAAGCAATCGTGTTTGAAGACGCTAACTCTTGAACATGCGGCGCGATGAAACTATCCATATATAGCGCGGTTGTTGCGGCCGATTCTTTGATCACGCCGATCTTGATTTTTTCGCCAACCCAATTCCCAATCCCTGCCATGCCAACCAGCATGACAATAAAACTTGCATACGTAAATCTTTTAAGCAGACTCCACTCATCGGCCCAACTGGTGATTTTAAGGAGAAAGGCCATAAATCGGACGGACTTCAGTCTTTGATAGAACATGGTCCAGCGGGTGGCGATCAGTGCGACGCTATTCATCGACGTACTCTCCATGACCCTGGATGATGAGTCTGGCCATGATCTTTGTACCCTCATTGAGTTTGCTTTCTACTGTGAAAGATCCACCCAAACTTTCCACCCTCTCCCGCATACCGGCAAGCCCCAAATGCTGGTGATTTAGGGTTGCCAGATGGGCAGGGTCGAATCCAGGTCCACGGTCAGAAACCTCAATCTGGATCTGGCCATCCTGAAGTTCCACTCTTACTTTTTGCTCCGCCCCTTCAGCGTGGCGGTTGGAATTGTTCAACGCTTCTTGAACCAGGCGATATGCCGTAATTTTTACAGGAAGCGCAGCTTCGGCCGGGAGGTTTCCAAGGGCCTGAGAAACTTTTTTCCCACTGCGCGCTTCGTAATTGTTTATCACACTGGCAAAGACTTCAGGCAGGGTCAATCTGGCTAAATGGGGAAGTCCGAGCCCATTTGCGATACCGTGGATTTCCTCCAGGGCGGTCTTAAGAGATTGTTGAACAATGGGCAGGTTTTCATTGCAGTGGTTATTTAGAGATGCCAGCTGGCATGCCGCGCTTGCTTTCATCACCCGTTCAAGCCGCAACTGGGCCACTTGCATATTTCGAACCGGTCCATCATTGAGTTCGACACTGATTCGGCGGAGTAAATGCTCATTAAGCGTTGCTGTGTTGGCGGCTGCAAGGAGGATGCGATGATCTAATTCATCGTTTCCAGAGAGTACTTCGGTCAATTGGGCAACTTGATTTTTTAGTGCGACTTCCTGTCGTCCAATCCGATTGCGGGCGTTTTGAAAGAATACAATCAGCAGCAGATAAATCAACCCCAGGCTTGCGCCTACGGCCACCCAGCTCTGACGCTGTGCGGCCAGGATCTGCGCTTCCAAGCTTTCCACCTTTTGATAGAACTCGGCTACGGCTATAACTTCATGTGTTCCCTGCAGTCGGATTGGGATGTAGATCTCAAGCAGGCGGTCGTACGTCTGTCTTTCTTCCAGGTTTTCCTCTTCCTGCAGATCGCTAATGATTGCCACCACTTGGCCGTTTCCGGCAAGCATTAGATCTTCGCCAACCGGGAAGACACGGCCGGTCAGGCTAGGATTATTGCTATAAAGGATCTGACCGTTTTGAGACCAAACTTTGATGGTAACAATCTGACGACCTATATCTGTCTCTGTCAGCAGATTATTTATTGACTTGATATTTTCCGGGGAGAGGGTGGGGGACGACTTAAGTTCCTGAAGGTTAGGGGTTGTAAAGCTATCCAAATAAAGGGCAGTAGTCGCTGCTGCCTCGTGGATGACGCTGGTTCTGATCTGCACGCCAAGCCACCGGCCAATGATCAAAGCGCCTGCAAGCAGCACAAAAAAACTCACAACGTTGAAGCGTTGACCGAGATTCCAGCGGGGCGTGGACTTTTCAAGATAGGCAAACATGGTCACTTAATAAAGTTGGGTTATAGACTGCGATTCGCTATATAGTAGCATAAAGATCCCTTGCTTGCTACTGGGTTTTGTTTAAATTCCGACTAAAGTCTAATTTGTATAGATAAATAAACAGATATGTATATTGTAAGCCCAACAGGAAAAAGGATAAACTCGCTTTCCAGGTTCTTAAGACTTAGGTCTTAAGAACTGTAGACCAAAGTTGGGGGTAAGTAAATAACCAATGGCCATTTTATATAAAAGACTAATCTATTAATATTAGGCTAACTAAAATCTTTTTTAAAAGGGATTTTTATATGGCATTAAAAAGAAATTATTCGCAAGTGCTTACATCCCAGATCAAACCGGCGTTTTGGAAGACAATGGTTTTGGTTCTGGCAATCTCTTACATTGGCGGATTGTGGGTCCATGTTCAACATGAGCTGGAAAGCGGCCACGAAGCCCAGCTCTTGCCCCCCGTTCTGCATTGGTTAAGAGATTCAACCCTGGCCATGGTCTTTATTTTCTTTGCGGTCTTAATGGCCCTTTCTTTTTCTCGCTGGTTGACAGAGCGCAAGAATGTTCAGATCTCACAAGCCGCCGCATGCGTGATGACCGCCGGGGTCTTGGGGGTGTTCACAGGGGTTGCGTTTGCGCTTGGCGTACCTGTCCACGGTTACCTGTTTGGGGAGCACATGGAAGAAGGAACTTCATTAGTAATGGATATGGTCAAGGATGGGTCACAAGTTGGGTTGGTCAATATGGGGATCTCATGGGTTGTGATTTTTATTTTAGGCGGCCTGTCTGATTCGTCCCGGCCACTGCCATTGTCGAAGACCTAGTGGACCGATTTGTTTGGCGGAGGATAAAAAAATGAAAACCGAAATCATTGTAAAGAAATTTTCCCTTGTTGTTTTACTCTCTCTCGGGAGTATTTTGTGGTTGAATGTCTGGCATCGCCTGGAACATGAGCATGGTTTGAGCAGCCCGGAACCGGTTTTGAACTGGCTGCGGGATGCGCTTCTTTTTCTGCTCCCGGTCATGGCGGCGGTCTGGTTTGGGGGGCTGATCCTCCAAAGATGGCTTGACCGTTCTGCCAAACAGCGTGGCACGAGGATGCAAATTGTCCTTTCGTCGGTTGTCTTGGGAGGCTTTTCGACGCTGGTAGTCATTCTAATGGAATCAAATAATTTTCTCCATTCCGCTGTGGGGAATGATTTTGCTTTAAAGGCCAGCTTATGCCGTGCGCTTATTTCCAACGGCAGCCCCATCCTTGATTTACTTTCAAGAATGTTTTCGACCATGCAACTGGCAAAAATGTACGTTGCCCTGGGGGATTTTGCTACTTTGACTCTCGTCAATGCGGCTATTACCTCGCTGTGGATGTTGACCATCCGCGAGTTAAAGATCCAGATCTCTGAGTCAAAGACTTCATTTAAGGTCCAGTTGGCTGAGTTGTGGTTCAGCCAGGCCGGGCGCACAATTTTGGTCATGGGGCTGGCGTTTTCCTTTGGCGGATTGGCCTGGATGCAATTCCTGCATGAGACGAGCGGAGCCTTTGAAAGCAATAACCTTTCGCCAATATTGCACTGGCTAAGAGATGCCGGCCTTGCGCTACCCGCAATTTTGATCGCGATCCTTTTGGGGCTGACGACTTGGCGGTCTCTCAATAACCTGACAACCAATGCCACTGTCCAAAAATCCTCCCTGGCTCTCATCCTTTCGATCAGCGTCACTGTCGTTTTTATGCTGGGCGTTCCGGTTCATCATGTTTTCTTTGATCATAGCCAGCCAGCCGAAATATATCCTTTTGCAGAAGAACACGACGCCATGGATATGATGACGTCTGCACCTGTCATGTCTGAAACGGGTCTCTGGGATCATGCCGTAGAGGACGGTTTGCTATCCCTGCCTGTTAATCTTGGCATCTCTCTGTTCCTCGTATTTTTCCTCGATATTTCCTTGCTTGAAACCGAGACCTCAATCAGGCGCAGGCAGCGTATTCAACGCGAGCGTCCTGTTGTGAAGGGCAGCCTTGCTCTCAGGTCTACCCTGACCGTGCTCACTTTCCTGGCCACCCCTTCGCTGGCGTTGAGCATGGGTCCGGCAGTGGTGCAGCAAAATGGCTGTGTTCGCACCATTTATGCAGATGTGGTTGCGCTTGATCAACAGTTTTATTACAACCGCCTTGGAGCATGGAATCCGGCCGGTATGATCTATGCTCTTCGTCGTGATGTGGTGGATAACACCACTGGTTTAACCGAGGCTGAGGGGGGCGCGTTGAATCCGGGCCAGGTCTCATTGCGATCTGACAAGCGCCCGCGCCCGCTTGTCCTGCGCGCCAATATTGGTGACTGTCTTGAAATTCATTTCACCAACCTGCTCAGCCCCATCCCTGTCAGTGGGCAACTGGCGGACCGTAACGTGGGGATCAGCGTGAACGGCTTGCGCAAGGTGGGAGGGGCCAATAGCGGCGGCTCCTTTGTCGGCAGAAATTCAAATAGTTTGGTGGGGCCGGGAGAGAGTACCGTTTACACCCTGTTGGCTGAGTATGAAAATACCTACCTGCTTTATGATATGGGCCTGACCTCCGGGGGGGAAGCGGCTGGCGGTTCCCTGTCATATGGCTTGTTTGGAGCAGTAAATGTTGAACCTTCAGATTCGGACTGGGAGTCGGAATGGTATCGCAGTCAGTTGACCCGCAAGGATATGGACTGGGCCACTCCTTCGGAAGATTTCACCGATCTGAATGGGAACGGCAAATGGGACTATGCCGCAATTCCAGCCGAACCTTTTGCAGACCTCAACAACAACGGAGTCTGGGATGATTCCACTACTGCCGAGACCCTGGTTGATGTGAATGGCAATGGCATTTGGGATGACGCCACGGAAGAGGAATTGTTTGTGGACGTCAACCACAATGATACTTGGGATGCCGTCGTTGCCGCAGAGCCGTTCGAAGATATGAATGGCAATAGCACCTGGGATGCTGGCGAGCCATTCACTGACGTGAATGAAAACCTGATTTGGGATGATGCCGGCCCGGCTGAAGAATTTACCGATGCGAATAATAACGGTCAGTGGGATGCCGCCCGCCCCGCTGAATCCTTTGTGGATGCAAATGGCAATGGCATCTGGGATACGGATGCCCCTGCCGAAGAGTTTACTGACGAAAATGCCAACGGCGTCTGGGACCCGGCCGTCGAAAACGAAACCTTTGAAGATCTCAATGGCAATGGTGAGTGGGATGCAGGTACTCCTGCCGAATCATTTACAGATGCCAATGGCAATGGCACCCGCGATGAGGAACAATTTGCTGAAGCGTGGGTTGATGCGAACAACAATGGCCTCTGGGATGTTGCCGTCCCTGCTGAAGCCTTTGAAGACTTGAATAATAACCAGACCTGGGATCCTGAAGAAATCTTCACCGATACCAACAATGACGGCGTCTGGAACGATGCCATCCCCGCCGAGGAATTCACCGATGCCAACAGTAGCGGCACCTGGGATGCTGCTGCCCCTGCAGAGGAATTCGTGGATGAAAACGGAGATGGGGAGTGGAACGCGGGCATCCCTGGTGAGCCACTGAATGATCTTAATGGCAATGGCCGACTTGACCTTGCCGCCGGGGAACCCTTTGTAGATAGCAATGGGAACGGGGCCTGGGATGCGCATCGAACCACTCCCGGCGGCCAGCCCATTCTTGATTATGATGCGGTCTACCCGGAAGAAGCGCCGTTTGGCAAGGCCGGCCTGCCCATCATCGGCATGCTGGCTCCCAAAGATGGATATGCGGGTGAGATCGTGCATTCCGATATCAATGCCATCATCACCGGTCCGGGGCGTGGCGACTTCCCCAATGGCTATTATCCGGCAGATGCCGTGTATGGCGCGCAAGATCGCAGCGAACCGTTCCGCGAATTCACCGTGATCTTCCATGATGAAGTCTATGCGGTTCAGGCCTTCCCGCAATTTTACGAAGACCCGGCGCTTGCACACGCGCTCTCGATAGTCAAGGATGGTTTTGCGATCAATTATGGAACCGGCGGGATTGGTTCTGAGATCATTGCCAACCGTTTGGGTGTCGGGCCAATGGCGAATTGTGTCGAATGTAAATATGAAGAGTTCTTCCTGACCGCTCTGGCAGTGGGGGACCCGGCTATGATCGTGGATACCCCTGCCGATCTGACAGTGGATCCGGTCACACTCCTTCCCAATGGAGAGCGTGCAACCAAGGCGCTCTACCCTGATGATCCTTCCAATGTTCATCATTCATATATGAACGATCACATCAAGTTCCGTCAGTTGCATGCCGGGCCGAAGGAACATCATATCTTCCACTTGCACGCGCATCAATGGCAGTACAACTGGAATGACCCGAACTCCAATTATCTCGATAGTCAGGGAATCGGGCCCGGTTCTGGTTTCACCTATGAGATCGCTTATGGCGGCTCTGGCAATCGTAACAAGGCCCCCGGTGACTCGATCTTCCACTGCCATTTTTATCCGCATTTTGCCATGGGCATGTGGGAACTCTGGCGCACCCATGATACTTTTGAAATCGGTACCGAACTGAGCGAGAACGGCGTTCCGGTTACAAATGCCCGCGCCCTGCCAGATGGTGAGATCCTTGCCGGAACTCCCATTCCCGGCATTGTGCCGCTGCCCAGTTCCGCGCCAATCCTGCCGAATCAGGGCCGCCCCGTAAAGGCCATGGCACCCATGCCCGATTCGAAGGCTTCGGTAGTCCCCTTCGACGGTAACAGCGACGGCATCCTGGACTCCAGCCAGTATGATCTTGATTCAAATGGCGTGGCAGATCTTGTAGATGGCTTTACCGCCGTGCCCGACGCCAACCCTGGCTTCCCATTCTATATCCCCGGTGTTGCGGGCCATCGGCCTCCCACCCCCGCTCTGGATATTGTCTACGATGGCGGCCTGCCCCGGCACATCATCACCGGCGGACAACAAGTAGGGGTGACCCATGAACAATATCAAACCCGCCTCGACTTTAACAAGGAGCTGCTCAACGTTGGATACCTTCCCATCCCTGAAACCGGGACCCCGGCGGAAGTGGTTGCAATGCAGTATCACGAAGCGCTTTGGCACGAATCTTATCTACCAGACGGCACCCCTGTCAGCTCTGCAGATCCGATTCAGGCTGTGAGCGGCCGACCAATCGAAGGCTTTGAAACCAACGGCCTGCCTCCTCAACCTGGCGCGCCATTTGCCGACCCCTGCCGCGTAGACCCGACCGCTGCAAATGGTTGGGCTGTCAGCGCGGTTACGCAAAATAAAATTTACAAAGGCGTAAACATTCAAATCGACCTGACCATGAACAAGGTCGGCTGGCACTTCCCGCAGCAGCGCATCCTGACCTTATGGGACGATGCCCAACCTGTCATTGCTGGCAGCAAAGCGCCTGAACCGCTTGTCATGCGTCTCAACGCCGGGGATTGCGCCAGCTACTGGCACGCCAATCTTGTCCCCAATGTGTATGAACTTGACGATTACCAGGTCCGAACCCCCACCGACATCATCGGCCAGCACATTCACCTGGTTAAATTCGATGTAACTTCTTCTGATGGTTCTGCCAACGGCTTCAACTACGAAGACGGGACCCTCAGCCCGATGGAAGTGCAGGAACGCATTCATGCCATCACTGCAAACGGGTGCAGCAATTACGAATGTCCGCAGGCTGAAGTTCACCCCTTCTTTGGGCCAGGCCCCGACAATAACGGAGATGGGGTCGGTGACTGGGTTGGAGCACGCACAACAGTCCAACGCTGGTATGCAGATGCGATGTTAAATTCCTCATGGGACAATGGCCTGGGAACGGTCTTCACTCATGATCACTATGGCCCCTCTACACATCAACAAGTGGGCTTGTACGCCACTGTGCTGATCGAACCCAGCGGCGCGCAATACCGCGACCCGGAAACTGGCACAATGATGGGTACCCGCCATGATGGCGGCCCCACTTCGTGGCGCGCCGACATCATCAATATCTACGACTCGACCGGCCGCGACATGAGTCACCGCGAGTTCTATTTTGAATTTGCCGACTTCCAGCACGCGTACCTCAAAGGCGGCGGACAACTTACCATGGTCGATAACGGGGAAGGAAAGACAATTCCATCCTACGCCGACTTCCAGAATGCCATCAACCCGTCGTTCCGGGTCCAGCCGCCGCCGGGGTATGAACCGTCGCTGGTTTATTTCCCGCCCATCTGTCCCGATGGCTCGCCGCGTCCATGTCCAGAGGCCATTTCTGGCGACGACCCCGGTACCTATGTGGTCAATTATCGCAATGAACCCATTGCTGAACGTGTGTACGACCCGGCCACAAAATCGCAGGCGGCTGGGCAGGCTGGTGATTTAGCCTATGCGTTCTCATCTCTGATTACACGCGCCATTCCTGAACTCAACCAGGTCTTCAATGCTTACCCTTCTTTAACGCAGGGTGTGGAGCCAAACGATCCTGCCACTCCGCTCTTGCGTGTGTATATGGGCGATAAAGTCCGCCTGCGTGTTCAGGTCGGCGCACATGAAGAAGAACATAATTTCATGATCCACGGCCTCAAATGGAAGAAGGAACCCTTGACCGGTAATTCCGGATGGAAAGATGCCGAGTTTATGGGCATCTCTGAATATGCCATCATGGAAATGCCGATCCTGCCGGATATCGGACCGGGTACCCCTCACAGGACGGATTATCTGTACACCATGGGCGCACAGGTTGAGGATTACTGGAACGGGATTTGGGGCGTTATGCGCTCATACAATAAATACCGCTCCGACCTCAAGCCATTGCCCAACAACCCGATCGGCACAGACCCGCTCGTGTTCACGAATGAGTCAGATTTCAATAAGGTATGTCCGATCGATGCGCCGATGGTCAATATCAAAGTGACTGCCGTCCGCGCGGCGGATGTTCTTCCAGGCGGTACGCTGGTTTACAACGACCGCAGCGCCACGGTGACCGGCCCGGTGGCCTATGATCCCATTACAGGAGAACCCATTCAATTTGGGCCTGTCGGTCAGGGTCCGCTGCATGACCCGTCTGCTTTAATGTATTTCCGCAACGAAGACCTGGTGCTCAATGCATACGGGAAACCCGCTGGTCTGAAGCCAGGAGTGCCGGTTGAGCCGCTTATTTTGCGCGCGCGCGCGGGCGACTGTATTAAATTGCAGTTGACCAATGCGTTGCCTGCCAACCTGACTTGGACCGGCCCCGATGGCAACATCTACCCCGACATGCCCGGCTTTAGCACCCTGCCTTCCATTGTTCACAAGAGCACTGTAAACAGCCCCGAATTCGGGAATGGCCTGATTACCTTCAATGCCAATGACCTGACTCCCTCCAGTGTCGTCGGCTTGCACCCGCAACTGGTCAGTTATAACGTCCGTGAGGCAGATGGCTTTGCGGCTGGCCGTAACGCGCTTTCTTCCATTGTTTCGCCCGGTCAGAAGAAAACCTATATCTGGTATGCGGGTGACATTGACATGGTCCCTGATACCAGTACCGCTGCCATCAACGATTACAAGCTGGTCGCCACCCCGGTCGAGTTTGGCGCCACTGGGTTGTTGCCTGCAGACCGCATCAAAGGCTCGAATAAAGGCCTGGTAGGCGCGTTGGTCATTGAACCGCTTGGCTCTACCTGGGTTGAAGACCCCGCTTCGCGCGCGGCAGCTACTGTGATTAAAGCAGATGGCAGCCAGTTCCGCGAGTTCGTGACCATTATTCAGAACGATATCAACTTCCGCTATTCAAGTAATGTAGCGTGCCAACCATCCCTGTCCAATTTGTTCTGCGCCGTTCACAGCATTGCGTCGGAAGGTGGTTTTACGCCGGAAGACCCGCAAGATTCCGCCCAGAAGGCTATCAACTATGGCGCCGACCCATTGTGGTTCCGTATGGGAGTCTCTCCTGAAACACCCTTCGAAGGCCTGAATGATAGGACGGACCTCCACAGTTTGTTCTCAAATACTCAAGTTGGAGGCGATCCGCAAACTGCTGTGTATATGGTCAGCCCCTATGGGCCGGATCAAGTTCGAATGCGCGTCGTTGCCCCCGGCGGTCATGCCCGCGGTATCGTCTATACTTTGGATGGACATTCATGGCAGCGCTCGCCCTACATCAATAATTCGACCGAGATCGGAGAGAACTGGAATGCTTGGTGGACCAGCAGTCAGGAAGGCATAGGCGCAGGCAGTATCTTTGACATGGTGGTATCCACCGGCAGCGACCCCAACGGCGATTATCTCTTCCGAGACTTTGCTTCCTTTGGAAGTTATCAGGGTCTATGGGGTCTCATGCGCAAGGATGCCAGCGAGCCGATGGGCAGGGCTGATATTTATACAACGGCTAAAAATACCGTTCGTACGATCAGCGCCCCGGGCGTCTTGAAAAATGATGTGGATCTCGATGGTGATGCTTTCACGGCCCAATTGACCAGCGGAACGAGAACTTCAGCGGGAGGTACCGTTACTCTTGGTTCCAACGGCTCCTTCAAGTACACACCGCCCACCAACTTTACGGGTACCGATTCTTTCCAGTATAAGATCTGTTCCGCATGTGGTCCGACTACGGTGAGCATTAACGTCGGTAAGGCCCCGGTATCCACCTTGGATTCATATTCCATAATAGCGGGTACCCCGTCCTTGACTCTGGCGGCTCCCGGCTTGCTCGTCAATGACAAGGATCCAGATGGCGACCCGTTCATCCTTGGCGAAGTGAACGGCAGTAACCTGAATGTTGGACGCCAGATCACCCTATCCTCCGGCTCCACCCTGATGGTTAATGAAGACGGCTCCATGATCTATGAGGCTGCACCGGGCTTTGCCGGGAAGGACACCTTCACCTATGCAATCTGTGAGAACCTTGCAGGAGGAGTTTGCAGCAATGTGGTAACGGATACGATCAAGGTTAATGCCGCCCCGAGCGCAGTCGCAGATATCTTTTCGGCGAAAAAGAATACCAAACTTACGACTGCCAAACCTGGTGTGATGAGCAATGATGTAGACCTCAACCTTGATACTCTTAAGGCCGTGTTAGTCACCAATCCGGCCAGTGGTACACTGACCTTCAAAACAGACGGATCTTTTGCATATACGCCCGCCAAGAACTTTGTCGGGACGGTCCTCTTCACCTACAAGGTTTGTGAAACCTCCACCACCGAACTGCTATGCAGCAATGTGGTAACAGCGACGATCACGGTCAAGTAGGATTAATTTCCAACTTCATCTCAAACTATTCGTGATCTCGAAATATAATATCGGTCGGGTGTGATCAATTTTGGTTGCACCCGACCGGTGTTTCCATAATAGACAACAGCCCTGTTCGGTTTTTCTTTTTGAAGAAAGTAAGGTGGTTTGTTCGGATATGAAAAAAAATCTCATTCTTGCCAGCATTGTCTTTGCTCTTGTTCTGCCTGCATGTAGCGGAGCGTCTCCACAAGCCACGGCAACAGCAGACGGCGGGCACAACATGGCCAGCATGTTTCCCGAAGTCGAAGAGATCTATGAAACTTACGAACAAGACGGTGTTCAGGTGGAGTTCACAATCAAGGCAGAAGATGCCTTTCTTGGCAATGCGGAGGTCGCGCAGGGCGCCTACGCCACCGTGCGTTTTCGCATTACAGATGCCGCAAGTGGGAACCCTCTACCCGATCTCCGCCCCGCCGCCTGGATGGACCTGCTTGCAGAGAATTCAACCGTCAGCGAGGCCGTTTGCCAGGAGAAAATCGATGGATATTTAAAGGGCCAGGTTAGCAACCGCCCACTTGTTGACTTGAATAGTTTTTTCATTCTCGCCATGAACTCCGGAAATTCCATCTCAGTGATCGACCCCTTGATTCAAGTGGGGGGGATTACGCAACTCTATACCACCTTGTTGTTGGAAAGCCCCGGCGAAGACTGGGTGACCAGCGCCAATGGCAATTCACTTTATGTCAGTTTACCCCAGGCGGGTAAAGTCGCAGTCGCAGACCTGCAATCGTTTCGGGTGGTTGCGCGGGTACCCTCCGGGGATGTTCCCGTACGACTGGCATTGCAGCCCGGGGATCAATATCTTTGGATTGGGAACGATAGCGAGAACGGATCGAGCAGCGGCGTATCCATTATGGATACCCGGACGCAGACCATCGCTTCAGACCTGACCTTGGGCAGTGGACACCACGAAATAGCCTTCCCTCCCGACGGTGCCTTCGCCCTGGTTACCAGCGAATCTTCCAACGAAATCGCTTTGATCGATGCCAAAACCTTTGCCCTTGTCAAAACGATAAAAACTGGCGCTCTACCGGTTGCAGTGGCTACCTCTTCAGACGGAAGTCATGCTTTTGTAGCCAATGGCAGTGATGGCGGAATCGAAGTCCTGACCCTCCCTGGGTTGGATCAAACGACCACGCTTCATACCGACCCCGGCCTCACCTCCATGAGGCTTTCACCGGATGGAAAATGGCTCTTTGTCCTGAATCCGAACCGGAACAGAGTCTATGTGATCGATGCAACCAGCATAACTCTTCAACATACTTTGGAAATCCCCAATGCTCCAGATCAGGTTGCCTTCGGAAAGGATATTGCCTACTTCCGGCCTCTAAATGGCACCAGCCTGTATTCCGTCCGATTGTCTGCTTTGGAGTCAGGCTCTGCGATAGACCTGGATGAGATTCCATATGCTCGGTATGCTCCGGGTCAATCTCAAGAACAGGCCATTGCCAATTCACTTGCGACCTTGCCGGATGAAGGGGCCGTTCTGATTGCAAATTCAGCCGATAATATGATCTACTATCTTTTGGAGGGCACGCTTACCCCTGCAGGTTCGTATCAGGATCAGGCTACTTTGCCGCGGGCGGTCACTTTTATTGACCGCAGCTTACGGCAGGAAGCCCCGGGAATTTATACCGGAAAGGTTCTCATCCCCTCTGGCGGTAATTATCAGGTGGCGCTCCTGCTGGATACCCCAAGATTATTGCATTGCTTCAATTTCGATGCCAAACCGGGCGCCAATGAGACCAGTACAAAGGCAGATGTCCAGGTTGAAGTGCTGGAAACGGTCGATCAGGTGACCAAGGGCGAAGCCTTATTGTTGAAATTCCGGGTTAGAGAACTTGCGGCCGACCTGGCCATCCCCGGAATAAGGGATTTTGTCGTCTCCATCAATCAGGTCGATGGAAATTGGAATCAGCGCTATCTGGCAGCCGATAATGGCGATGGGACCTATCAGGTACAGGTTGCCATCCCCAGAGCAGGAAAATATAATATCCTGCTAAGTATCGACTCGCGAAACTTTGGCCTCGACAGCATGCGTCCCATTAGTTTTCAAGTAGTGGAGTAATCGAAACTCAGAGAATACTAAATCAAAAGACTCCCTTCGGGTGGGAGTCTTTTCTTTCATGCAGTCGGGGTGCCGAGATTTGAACTCGGGACCTCACGGACCCGAACCGTGCGCTCTACCGGTCTGAGCCACACCCCGGATAGCGGGCAGATTATACCATTTCGATTTATTTTGGCAAGCCGAATCAGGGATTTAAAATTACTTCCACAGTGTAGACGTAAACCAGTTTTCCGAGTTCGGGATCATCCACAAGAAGCAAAGGGTTATCCTGCCTGAAGGTCAGCCGCGCCGGGGTGATCTCGTTGACCTTGTAAGGCAGGGAAGTCTCAAAAGATTGGGTGTCGATCCCTTCAAAGTCGAGGATGCGTGAGGAGAGCGGCCTGCCTTCCTGTGTAAGCAGTTCAACAATTATGGGCTGATCGTTAAATGGCCAGAGACGCCCTTTGATGTGAACCTCACCGGCGTAAAAATTAGATTTCTCTTCCAGTCCTTCAACCATGACGCGCTCATAAATCATATTTCCTGGCGGGTTGGTCTGCGCATCCCCGATGGAGTACAAAAGCACCGGCATGGTGTTCAAGGCCTGGATCTTCCCAAAGTCATCCTTGGTGCTGATGCGGATATACCCCTTTTCGGAAACGGCACGGATCTCATACGAGATCTCGAACCTCTGGAAGACGCCAAGCGGGTTGCGAGTCAGTTTTTTGATCTCGCGCTGCAAAACGCGTCCATCTTCACCGAGAAGGTCCACTTGAATTCTGTCGCTTTCTCCCGCTGCCACAATGGCCTGCACATTGAATGGCGAGGTTAAATTGGACATGGGGCCCGGCGACAGAAAGCGGATTTGCGCAAATTCTGTGAATCCGGCTGCAAAGGTGGGCGTGGGCGTTGGGATATCCGCCACGGGTTCGGGAGTCGAAGTGGGGAATTTGGTTTCTGTGGGGGCCGGAGTAGGCGTTGTCGCATTGGCAGTGGCAAGCAGAGCCTGCCCGGTCAGGACCACCATGGTTGGCAGATAATCAGGCGGATAAGGCGTCGGCGCAGAATTGGCGGGTTGCGAGCACGCAGCCAAAAGTCCAAATAAAGAAGCGAGGATCGTCAATCGAAATTTCATAGGCATAAGAAGAGACGCCCTTTCAGGCAGGGCGTCTCAAGGTGGGGCCTCTATTCCGGTTACAGCCCGTAAATATCGGAATATTTCTTTGTCAGGTAACGGACGTACGCAGCCGAGTCGATCCGTGAGCCGGTGGCCTTTTGGATCAGGTCCTGCGGATCGTATTTGTGGCCAAAGTTGTGGATCTTTTCGCGCAGCCATCCAAGCAGTGCGTCAAACTTGCCCTTGCGGATCTGCTCGTCGAGGTCCTTGATGTCTTTGTTGATCTTTTCCCACAATTGCGCAGAGATGATATTGCCGAGGGCATACGTGGAGAAGTAACCAATGGAACCGTAAGACCAGTGGATATCCTGCAGGACGCCCAGGGCATCATTGGGAGGGGTGACCCCAAGGTAATCGCGCATCCTGGCATTCCAGATCTCAGGCAGGTCTTTGATGGCGATACTGCCTTCCACCATGCCAATCTCCAATTCCAGGCGCAGCATGATATGCAGGTTGTAGGTGGCTTCATCTGCATTGACGCGAATGAGCGAAGGTTCAACTTTATTGACGCCCTTATAGAAGGCTTTGGCGCTGACGCCATCCAACTGTGAGGGGAAGGCTTTTTTCATTTCCGGGAAGAAGTGCTCCCAGAATGGCAAAGACCGCCCGACGAGATTTTCCCACATGCGCGACTGCGACTCATGCACTGCAAGAGAAGTGCCGCTTTCAAGGGATGTCCGCTCGTAGGACTGATTAACGCCCTGCTCATACATGGCGTGGCCGGATTCGTGCATGGCGCTGAAAAGGGTCGCCAGTGGATTGCCCGTCTCAAAGCGATTGGTGATGCGCACATCATTCACGCTAAAGGTCGTCTCGAAGGGGTGCGGCGCTTTATCCTGACGGCCGCGGCTGAAGTCATATCCAAATTTGGTGATGATTTTCTCGCCCAGGTCCCACACTTTTTTCTCGTTGTATTTCTTGTTGAGGAAATCGTCCTTCACCTGCCTGGACTCGCTGATGGCTTTGATGAGAGCCACCTGTTTGGGACGAAGGTTCCCGAAGATCTCGCGCACTTCGGCGGTCTTCATGCCCGGCTCAAAGTCATCCAGAAGCACATCATAGGGGTGGTCGGCGGGCGGGAAGAACGAGACATATTTTTTGACCAGTTCCACGTTCTTTTCGAGGTGCGGCAGGAAAATCGAAAAGTCCGACTTGCTTTTTGCTTCAACCCAGGCGTTGAAACCCTTCGTCCCGGCAATGGCCTGCTCGGCGATGAAATCTGGTGGGACGCGTTTGGCCTTGTCGTAGTTGCGCGCAGCCACACGGACCATCGCGCCTTCGTCGGTATCAAGGTCGGAAAATTCCTTCTTCAAATCTTCAATTAAAGACCCCACTTCATCCGAAGTAAATTTCTCCTGGGCAATGCGCCCCAGCGTGGCCAGTTGTTGGCCGCGCGCCTCGCCCCCGCCGGGCGGCATGTTCACTTGCTGGTCCCAGCCCAGTACGCTGGCCGCATGACCAATATCGGAGACCTCACCGAGGATCTCCTTGAATCGATTCAACTTCTCTGACATGATTCATCTCCTGTTTTTGAAATGAAGAGCCGCTTCGAGACCAGGCCGGGAGTGGAATTCCCGACCCGGGCTCAAGCCTTTGTTTGAACGCATTCTGAACCTGGGGTTGATTTTATCGTAAAGTGCATCCATCTTATGGGCAGTTATGTTTATTTCCATCGCCATCCACAGTGATGTAGATCGTCTGGCCTTCGCGCACATCCACCGTCTGGATCTCCGGCTCGCCTGCGATGAACATATCGTAAACAGTATAAACACCAGGATCCACCTGCGATTCGTTCAAGTATTGTGAATTGGTGAAGAGGTTGTAGAGGTAAATATCGCCGGGTTCCACGACAATATCGTGCTCGGTGCAGTTCTCGATATAGGCGGGCTGGGGCCACTCGGTGAAGGTAAAGTTGGGGACTAAATTTAAATCCCCATCTACTTTAGCGAATTCAGTCAGAATGGAAACCCAACCGATGCGGTCTGAGTCTGGCACCTCGACCTGCACCCACTTGGAGAGGACATCTTGACCGAGAATGTTGGCGCTTGTGCCCTTATAAAGAACGCCGATGCGGTCATATTCAGTCCCCGGGCCACGGCGGATATAGAGGTTGCCACTCACTGCGGTGATGACCACTTCCGGCGGCGGCGTGGGCGGAATTTCAGTAGGGCTGGGAGGCATTGTCAGCGTAGGGCGAGGCGTGCGCGGTGGTTGAGGGGTGGTGGTCGCTGGGAGGGGAGTCTCCAGATTGGGGGAGGTGAATCCCGCTCCGGGTCTTCTGGCTGCAAAACATCCCTGCATAAACACGAGCAGGAGCAGGGCAAGATAATATTTCTTCATGGTTGTTTTTTTATTCGTATCTCAAGGCTTCAACCGGTTCCAGGTTGGCAGCCCGGCTGGCGGGATAGATTCCGAAGAACAGGCCGATGATGGCGGAGAAACTGGTTGAAAGCACGATGGCGTCCGTCCCGACAATGGGGACGAAATTATTCCCGGTGGCGATGGCAACGCGTCCCACAATGAAGGCGATCAGCCAACCGAACATGATGCCGATGATTCCACCGATCAGGCTGAGCAATGAAGACTCGGTCAGGAATTGCAAGAGGATATCCCGTTTGCGGGCACCAAGGGCCTTACGCAAACCGATCTCACGTGTGCGCTCGGTGACAGAGACCAGCATAATATTCATGATGCCGATGCCGCCCACGAGCAGGGAGATGCCCGCGATGCCGCCGAGGAAGATGGTCAGCACGCCGGTGATGGTGGCAAAGGTGGAAAGAAAATCCTGCTGTGTGAAGACGGTGAAATCGTCGATGCCAATCGGGGTGCGGTGACGGGTGCGGATGATGTTGGACACTTCCTCCGAGGCTGTCGGCACTGCTTCTGCCGAGGTCGCCTGGATAAAAATGACATCAACTTCATCACGAGTGGAGCGTTTGATCAGGCGGGCTTGCGCCGTGGTGAATGGGATATAGGCAGAGTTATCTTCGCTGCCGAATGCGCCGCCGCCTTTTGCCACGGTCACACCGATTACCCGGAAGGGCTGCCCTTCGATGCGGATCGTCTCGCCGACCACGCCATCTGCATGACCGAACAAAGTTGTCGCCGTCTCGGGGCCAAGGATGACCACAGACATGCGGCCGAGGATTTGTTCTTCGTTGATCGGTTCGCCTTCTGCCAACTCAAGGTTGCGAACGGAAAAATAGGCAGGCGTGATGCCGGAAATTGAGGTGGAGGTCTTTTCGCCTGCGTAGGTCAATTGACCGTTGCCCTGAATCGCCGGGGCGACCAATTCCACCGAGGGCGCGGCGAACGGGTCTGCAATGGCATCTGCGTCGCTCAGGGTCAGCGGGCGGTCGTTATTTCCGCTGCGTCTTCCGCCACCGGGCCCACCCGGCCCATCTGCCGAACCGCTGAAAACGAATAAAAGGTTCGTTCCAATGCTGGAGATGGAACCGGTAATGGAGGCTTGCGCGCCGTTCCCGACCGCCAGCATGGCAATGACTGCTGCCACGCCGATCACAATGCCAAGCACCGTAAGGCCGGATCGCATCTTGTTGCCGTTCAAACTTTCAAGTGCTTCAAGAATTGCCTGCGCAATGCTCATTTCTTCATCCCTGTGTTTTCTTCTTCCATCAAGTCCAACTCGCCATCACGCAAGCGGATGACGCGCTGGGTCTGTTCGGCGATTTTTGGGTCATGTGTCACGATGATCAGGGTGGTGCCGCGCTCCTTGTTCAAAGAGAGCAGCAGGTTCATGATCTCCTTGCCAACCTTTGAGTCGAGGTTGCCGGTTGGTTCGTCGGCCATGATGATGGCGGGGTTATTGACCAGGGCGCGGGCCACCGCCACACGCTGCTGTTGGCCGCCTGAAAGTTCGTATGGGCGGTGGGTCATACGATCCTTGAGGCCGACCGCTTCCAGGGCCTCCTGGGCGCGAGTGCGCCGGCCTTCGGTCAATCCGGCATATCGCAGGGGCAATTCCACATTTCCAACGGCGGTCAGGCGGGAGAGCAGGTTGAAGCTTTGGAACACGAACCCCACTTTGCGATTGCGCACACTGGCCAGCTGATCGTCGGTCATTTGGCCGACGGATTCGCCATCCAGAATATATTCGCCGGAGGTTGGCCTGTCCAGGCAGCCCAGTGTATTCATCATGGTGGACTTGCCCGATCCGGACGGCCCCATGATGGAAACAACTTCTCCACGCTCGATGTGGAAGGACACGCCACGCAAAGCCTGTACCTCGATCTCGCCCATCTTATAGGTTTTGGTTAGATCACGTACTTCGATCACGAGGTCCATGTTATCCTCCGAATGGACCTCCGCCAAAGGATGGCGGATTCAATATGATCAGATCGCCTTCAACCAATTCGCCGCCTGCCAGCACACTGGATAAGTCGGACGAAGCACCCAAGGTGATTTTGACCGGTACTGGCTGGTTATCCTTTAATATGTACACAACCCGGTTGCCATCCACCAGGCGCACGGCGCGGTTCGGGATCAAGACCACATCCTTCACTTCCTGCACAACCACATTGACTGCGGCGGTCATGCCGGGTTTTACCAGATCGTCTGCATCGGTCAACTCAATGGTGACGGTAAAACTCACTACTCCTTGCAAGGTCTCACCGGCCTGGCCAACTTGCACAACCTTGCCATGATATTCCGTGTTGAGGATCGCATCAAAGGATAGAGTCGCATCCTGACCGACCGCGACGCTGTTGATATCCACCTCCGAGACTTGCACATCCACCAAAAGGCTGGAAAGATCATCAATGCGGAAGCCGACCGTCCCGGCTGAGACCTGATCTCCCACAGAAGGATTGGCCTGGGTGATGGTTCCGTCAAAAGGAGCAATGAGGCGTGCCTGATTCAAGGTAGCCTGGGCCGCATCAACCCGGGCCTGAGCCGCAGCCACCTCCCCGGAATCCGGGCCCTTCAAGAGTCGCTCGTAATTCCGGCGCGCATCGCTTAGGCGGGACTCCGCCAGGGCGAGGTCTTTGTCGGCCTGGTCAATGGTTTCCTGACTCGGTGTGCCGCGATATTGTTTAATTTTCAACTGACCAAACTCGTAATACGTTTCGGTGATATCGATTTTGCCGTTCAATTCCATGCGCCAGTTGTAGGCTTTTTCATAAGATTTCTCGGCTTGATCCACAGATTTCTGCGCTTCCAGCAGGGCCGTATCGGAATTGAGCAGATCATCCAGTGATTGTTGGGCGCTGATCAGATCCGCCTCGGCCAGGATGATCCCCTGGTTGAGAGATGCCTTGTTTAAATCGGCAAGCATGGTTTCGGCTGCAACTTGTTCCCCTATTTTGGCATGGACCGATCCGACAATACCGTTGGTTTGCCAAATAAGGGTCGCCGTTCGCTGGGCGCGGACGCTGCCTGTTGCTCCGACTGTAGCAACCAAGTTCCCGCGCTCAGCGGGAACTGTTTGAAACGTGACAACTTCTTGTTTGTTTGAATTGACGAAAACAATCGCCAGCAAGACAATCATCACGATACCGATAATGATCCAAGTCCTGCGGGAGATTCTTGAAAAAAATTGTTTCATTGTAAGCTTCCTCCAGGGAATACGAACCGCCCAATCCGGGCTTATCTTTTTTATCACAATAGATGCAAAGGAGTGTGCAGAAATTGTGCAGGTTTTTATGCCTTTGAATTTTAATGCAACAGGCTCTTATCAAGGCCGATTTGTTACTATTACTAACAAATATCTAATGATAAATTTGTGACGATTATCTATGGGTTTTGTGACATTTACGCCTATGTCTGTCCGAATAGATTGGGTATCATCCGAGGGAGTTTTTTATTTGTATATATTACCTACCCTCTGGAGGAAATATGCAGGCTGTGCCCAGTGAATTTTTGGCGATCGACCGCAAAGAACGAGCCAATCGTCCGTTCTTTGACCTCGACTTGCGCCCTGCAGATTCGCGTGTCTGTGACTTCAAAGATGTCGTCATTGAATTCACTCCAGAGCGCGCCATGGTGGAGGCCTCCCGCTGTATTCACTGTCCAGACCCTGCCCCCTGCATGGTGGCCTGCCCAACCAGTAACGATATCCCCTCAGCCATGTGGCTGATTGAGCAGGGACGGTTTGTCGAAGCGGCTGGAATTTATCACAAGACCAGTTCCCTGCCGGAAGTATGCGGGCGTGTCTGCCCACATGAGGCACTGTGTCAGGGCTCCTGTGTTCTAAATAAACATCACCAGCCTGTTCTGTGCGGAGAATTGGAATCCTTTACGGTTGACTACGAACGCCGTACAGCCGGATATGTCATCCCTGCCGGGCCATCCACCGGTAAGCGTGTCGCTGTCATTGGCGCGGGGCCGGCCGGTCTGGGTTGCGCCGACATCCTCGTTCAAAAAGGATATGATGTCACGGTCTTTGAATCCAAGCCTGCGCCCGGCGGACTGCTTGTGTACGGCATCCCCAACTTTAAACTCGCAAAAGATGTCTGGGAAGAAAAGTGGGAACAGTTCGAGCGCGCCGGTGTAAAGTTTGTCCCGAATACGTACATTGGCAAAGACAAGACCATTGACCAGTTGTTTGCAGAAGGCTTTGAATCTGTATTCATTGGCGTCGGCTCCGAGATCGATGCGAAGATGGAAGACACTCCCGGAACCGACCTGCCCGGCGTTTTCGAAGCGACCGACTTTCTTATCCGCGCAAATGTGCAAAAAGACCAGCTTCCCGAAGATATGAAAAAACCGCTTGAGATCGGTCGACGCGTGGCCGTCATCGGTGGCGGCGATACCGCCTCAGACTGTCTGCGCAGCGCGATCCGCCTTGGCGCAGAAGAAGTCACCTGTTTATATCGCCGTACGGAAAAAGAAATGCCCGGTGGCAAGAAGGATCGCAAGATGGCGCGCGATGAAGGTGCGAAGTACCGCTTCCTGACCCAACCGGTAAAGTTCATTGCCGGGGCGGACGGAAAACTCGCCGCCGTGGAATGCATCGAAATGAAACTCGGTGAGCCGGACGCCAAGGGCCGCCGTAAGCCTGTGCCAGTGGAAGGCTCGAACTTCAGCATCGCTGTAGATACGGCCATTCTTGCCCTCGGCTACTGGCCGGATCCGATCATCGGCAAGACCACGCCTGACCTGGAAACCCATGATTGGGGTCTGGTGACCGTCAAAGACAAGAAGACCGGCATTACCTCCCGCCCGGGTGTCTTCTCCGGCGGCGACTGCGTCACCGGCCCGGATTTGGTGGTCACCGCCATGGCGGGAGGGCGCAAAGCCGGCATGGCAATTGACGAATACTTGAAGAATAAAAAATAGCAAATTACCTGTTGAGGGCAGGTCGTTAAAACACAGCGAGGCCTAAAGCCTCGCTGTGTTTTTTCTGGCAGAAAGAATAATCCTCTCTTCTTCCTAAATCTATCACCGCCGTTGTATTTCTTCAACGATGTAATCACAATACACTAATGGATCATCGCTTGGTTCTGTCATATAAGCTGAAGTCAGGGGTAACAGCAACTATATTTACCCAATCACGAGATTCAAGGATGACTGCCTTGAATAAATTTTCATTTCTTGGGTTTTTCACCCAATCATATCTTGCTTGTAACAAAACTAGATTGGGTCCGGGCTCTGATTTGATTATTTCCCATGATCTATCATCATTTGTGTTCATGGTTATCACTGAAAAACTTCTCTCTGACGAATGTGCAGACACGGCCTGAGCCATCACCCCGATAGGGGATGCCTGACCAGACAAGCAAGAAACTGAGGAGGATCTAAAATGCAGTATAGCTGGAAAATCAGCGAAACAGAGGTCGAATTTGAAATAGGGATCTTGCATGCGCGGCTGGGTAAATCAACCGATAGGCTACTTTGAGCAATCTGTCAACAAAATACCATCCTCCCTACCCAAAATCATCACTCTCTGATAAGATACCGCCCGCAAGCCGAACGAAAAAAACAGCCCTCGGCGAACTGTCGAGGGTTTTTATATGCCTGTATTTGAAATGAAAAGAGTTGTATCATGATTGAAAGAACTGACCTTCGTAATATCGCCATTATTGCTCACGTTGACCACGGCAAGACCACCCTGGTGGATGGTCTCTTGCGCCAGTCGCACACTTTCCGTGAGAACCAGCAAGTGGCCGAGCGCGTTATGGACTCGAACGACCTGGAGCGCGAACGCGGCATTACCATCCTTGCCAAAAACACTGCCATTTCATTGGATGACCCCGCCACCGGAAAAACAGTCAAGATCAATATCGTAGACACCCCCGGACATGCCGACTTCGGCGGCGAAGTGGAGCGCGTCATGAACATGGTCGACGGCGTGCTTTTGCTGGTGGACGCCGCTGAAGGCCCCATGCCCCAGACCCGCTTTGTGTTGAAGAAGGCGCTTGAGATGGGACATAAGGCCATTGTAGTGATCAACAAAGTGGATCGCAAAGATGCGGAGCCCGCCCGTGTTTTGAATGAAACCTTCGACCTCTTTATTGAACTCGGTGCAAGCGAAGAACAGGCGGATTTTCCCGTTATCTACGCCCAGGCAACCGCAGGCCGGGCGGGTCTTTCCCCCGACCTAGGACCTGACCTGCAGCCCATGTTCGATTCGATCCTCAAACATATTCCCGCGCCGAAAGTGGATTCAGAGGCTCCATTACAAATGCTGGTGACCTCCCTTGGTTATGATGATTACCGTGGCGTAACCGCCGTGGGCCGCCTGTTTGCCGGGAAGATCAAAGTTGGGCAGAAACTCGCCCGCATCAAAATGGATGGCACGATCCTTCCCGAAACAGCCCGCTATCTTTATACCTTTAAGGGTTTGAATAAAGTGGACATTGACGAGGTGGAGGCTGGGGACGTCGTTTCTTTAGCGGGCCTTGAGGAAATTTCCATCGGTGAGACGCTTGCAGACCCGGCCAACCCAATTGCCCTCCCCACCATCAAAGTGGAGGAACCTACAGTCCGCATGACTTTCGGTGTGAATACATCTCCCTTCACCGGCCGCGAAGGCAAGTGGAGCACCTCCCGCAAATTGCGCGAACGCCTGTACGAAGAACTGCGCACGAATGTTGCCCTGCGCGTGGAAGATACCGATTCTGCCGAGAATTTCCTTGTCTCCGGTCGCGGGGAACTGCATCTGGGCATTCTGATCGAAACCATGCGCCGCGAAGGATACGAGTTCCAGGTCTCACGTCCTGAGGTGATCTACCACAAGGCCGAAGATGGCGCCCTCCTCGAACCGTTCGAAGAAGTCCATATTGAGACCAGCAACGAGACCGTCGGCGCAGTGGTTGAAATGCTCGGCGCTCGCAGAGGCCGAATGATGGATATGCAGGATTCAGGTCAGGGGATGACGCGCATCGTTTATATCGTGCCAACCCGCGGCCTGCTCGGTTTCCGTTATCAGTTCCTCACTTCCACCCGTGGCGCGGGTATCATGCATACCATCTTCCACGGTTATGATGAATCTGCCGGAGCCATCGCTTCCCGCAACAATGGTTCATTGGTGGCGTGGGAGGCCGGTTCGACCACTGCGTATGCGCTCAAATCCGCCGAGGAACGCGGCATCCTGTTTATTGGCCCCGGTGTGGACGTGTACGAAGGCATGGTTGTGGGTGAAAATGCCCGTGGGCAGGATATTTCTGTGAATGTGTGCAAAAAGAAACACCTGACCAATATGCGCGCCTCTCGCGGCGATATGGAAATCCGCCTCACCCCGCCGCGACAGATGTCTCTCGACGAAGCGATTGAATACCTCGCTGAAGACGAACTGCTTGAGATTACCCCGGAGAATTTCCGCATTCGGAAGCGCATCCTCAATACCGAGGAGCGCGGCAAGCAGACCAAGAAGGTCAAGGAACAGTTGGGCGAAGCCTAATCTCTTTGAACGTGGTTGAAAACAAAAAAGCCTTGCAAATCAATGCAAGGCTTTTTTGTTTTGTTTCTTTGATCCTTATGGGCAGGTGAAGCTTGCCGTGTTACTGGTGGATTCTCCTGCTGAATTAAAAGCCTGGATCTGATAACTGACACTCCCGCCTGAGGAAAGGGGAATTACTTCGCTAAAGGTGGTCGAATTGGAAGGCAGGTCGGCCACGGCTTCTCCGTTACGAATAACCTTGTATCCAGATTCGGTTTCAGACCTATCGTTCCAATTTAAAGTAACTTCAGTCTGACCATCGCCTCGGCAAAAATAGTTCCAGCCGTTCTTGGTGAAGGTTGGCACATCGGGAACGCCGCCAAAGGGTGTGGGTGGGGCAGTAACAGTTGGCACGGTGGAATAACTGCCGGATGGTGTGACAAACTCGCCGGAAACCCAGCACTGCCCCTTATCCGTTTGGACGATCCAATAGTTTGGCGGGAAAAACCCGACGATTTCCACGGATTGCGCTGGCAGGATCTGGGTGATCTTGTCGTAGTTGGTCCCCGGGCCGCTGCGACAGTTGGTGACATCTTCAAAACTGGCCAGTGGCTTTGAAAAAGTAGATGTAATCGTGGCTACGCTTACAGGTGGCTGGGTGGATGAAGCCGATCCGGACCCTGCTGTTGGGCTGGCAAGCGGGGTGGCGTTATGGATCACGGCTTCCACGGTCAGGGCCGCGGCAGTGGCGATCTGGGGCTCGGCTGTGGCGGATGGCATGTTGCAGGAAGAAATCCAAAGGCTTGCAGACAGTGTTAGAACGATGATTCTCTTCACGTTTTCTCCAAATATCTTTATTCGCCGTCTCCTTCCAGCCAGGTTTCCATGTAAGGCTTTTCCATTTCAAGTGCCTGCTTTGTCATCTGCAGCGGGTGGAAGGTATCCACCATGACGGCGAGTTCCTTTGTTTCTGTTTTGCCAAGGCTGGTTTCGGTCATGCCGGGTTGGGGACCGTGCGGCAGGCCAAAAGGATGCAGGGAAATGTCTGAGCGGTCGATGCCTTTGCGGCTCATGAAGTTACCCTCGGCGTAGTAGATAACTTCATCCGACTGGATGTTGGAATGGTTGTAAGGCGCCGGAATGCCTTCGGGGTGATAATCGAATAGACGCGGGACGAAGGAACAGACCACAAAGTTGTGCGCCTCAAAAGTCTGGTGGACTGGCGGCGGTTGATGGATGCGCCCGGTGATGGGTTCAAAGTCTTCGATGTTGAAGATCCATGGATATAGATAGCCATCCCACCCGACCACATCGAAAGGGTGGTAATCGAGAATATGCTGCGAGATGCGGTTCCGTACCTTTACCCGTACTTCAAACTCTCCGCGCTCGGTGTGCATCTCCAACTCTGCCGGGACACGGATATCACGCTCGCAGTAGGGGGCATGTTCAAGCAGCTGTCCGTATGGGTTGCGATAACGTTTGGGCGGCTCCATCTGGCTGGGATTCTCGATTGTGAAGAACTTGCACTCTTCATTTAGTTCCATGTTCCAGGTTGTACCGAACGGGATGACGATGTAATCGCCTTTTCGAAAAGACAGGTTGCCGAATTGAGATTTTAACGTGCCGCTGCCGTCATGCACCCACCAGGTCTCATAGGCCTGGGAGTTGCGGTAGAAATAATTCATGGCGCCTTTGGGGGCGCGAGAGACGCCGAGGATGACATCGTTGTTTCCGAGCAGGGGGATTCTCGCAGAAACAGGATCAGCACCAAGCGGGGTCTGATGCGTTCTCAAGGCGCGGTGGCGGATTGGGCCGAAATCCACATATTCGGGTTGGGCAGGGCCGAGGTCGGCTGTCTTCATCACGCGTGGCGGCAGGAAGTGATGGTAAAGGATGGATTGCAGGGAGGAGAAGCCCTCGAGCCCCATGACTTCTTCGCGATAAAGTTTTCCATCCGGTTTTTTGAATTGGGTGTGTCGTTTGTGAGGGACCTGTCCAAGTTTGTGATAGTAGGGCATGGGTACTCCTTTTTAATTCTAAAATGATGATGGACGAGATCGAGGCGGGGCGACTGCCTACGAGGTGTTGCCCACATTGTACAACACTATATTCTCCTGTATGTTAGAGCCGTTCTGACAAGGGGGGGCCTTGACTGCTCATAAACATTTTTATTCGATGTCAATCGATTGGACCAGCGCGTCAAGTTGAGTCAGGACGGGGTGAAATGCATCCGGGTTGGTGGCATTGAGAAGATCGGTAACCCCCTGGAAATATGCATTTAACCCATGGGTATCCGATAAATCGCTGGGATACAAAACACCATCTGCGGATGGGTTTTCGGCCGAGGCCTGAATGGGAAGGGTGACAGGAAACATGATGGCGACCAAATACTTCCCATCTGCGGTCAGGCCTTCGTAGTGATAGTAACTGCCATCCTTCAGGATGGGGCCGGGGAATTGAGCATATTGAGATAGCATGGCAACCCCGTTCCCGTTGACGAAGGGGAGTCTTCTGGCCTGGGCGGCATATTGCTGCGCAGCTGCTCCGTTGAATGGAATGGTGGAAAGGTTGTCATTTGTCAGTGGCGTGGATGGGCTTGCCAGAAGGGCCTGTAACTTGGCAAGGCTGCCCTGTGCCCATGGATTGACAGATGCATATTCCTGTGCCGGGTAAATTCGCACAACGGGCGGAAAGAATTCGTCCTTGACCGGGTAGTCCACCAGTACAAACTCGATGTATTCCGGCGCAACACCCCACGGCCCGGTGATGGATTCATCGGCGGCGGGAACGATCTGGGATTGTGCGCTGCTGGCAAGCCCCTCGGGGATGATGAATTTCACGTTCTGAAATTCGACCGATATTCCGTGAGTCTGCGGTACGGGAGCGCTGGCTGTCAGCGATTCCAGTGTGGCGGCGACGACGGTCTCAACCTCAGTTGCCGGTTCTTGGGTGGAGGCAGGCGCAGTCAAACCGCAGGCCAGAACAGTCAAAATAATGCCAAGCCATAATCCGAGCAGGTTTTTTTCATGGTGTCCTCGATGTGAGTTCTACAGCCCATTGATCAACAGGGATTCCATCATGGCATCCAGGTTGTCAAGGTAGGGTGTGAAAGAAAAAGGATCGGCTGCGTTGAGTTTTTCTGTAACTGCAAGGCCATATCCTTCAAAGTCATCCATGGTGAAAGGAACCCCATCGGCAGGGAGTGGGCTATTAGGGTTCCCGTCTGCTGCGAGGAAGGGGGCCTGGATGGGGAGAATGGCTTGAACATAGTATTGTCCATCCTGGGTCAAGCCATGGAAGTAGTAGAACATTTCCTGGTTGTTGGCAGGCATTACGGATTGGTCGAATTGGGTCAGATAGCGAATACCTTTCCCGTTCTGAAAGTTGAGGGCATGAATGCGTGCGTTGAACATTGGACCATCTGGGAGTCCTTCGGGCAGCGGCTGTCCGTCGGCGTATTGCATGGTTTGCAGGGAAGTGATGATATCTGCGGTGAACTCGCTGTATTGGGCGTATTCGCTTGCCTTGAAGACCATCACCTGAGGCTGGAACATCGTTCCCTGTAACGGATAATTGTTCAAGGTGAATTTTGTATGCAGCGGCATATCCCCGTTCGATGGATTGATATAGGGAAATTCAACTTCTGTGGTGCCGATGGCAGCAGCGCCACTGGCCATGCCATTGGGCATCAAAAATGATATTCCTCCGGAAGTGACGAATTCACCATCAGGGGTTAATTGCCCTCCGGCCTGTGTAACTGCAGGTTCGATGGGAGCCGAGGCTGTTAGCGCCTGCAAAGTCTGGACAACGGCGGTTTCCACGCCTGTTTGCGTGCCGGGTTGAGTGGCGGGGGCGGTCAATCCGCAGGCCAGCATGAATGACAGGATGATGATCAGACCGGGAATGATTTTTTTCATATGAGACAACTCCGTTTATTTTTGGGATCAATGTTGAGTGTAACGGGATGAGGAGGCGCCTCCCATGACCCATAAATACTATTTGGAGTCGTTCAGTGTAAAAATGGATATCTCTTAGCGGCTTGACCCGCTGCCTGAAAGTGGAACAGGCAGCAGGTCGGTCTTGAAGCGATCCATGAGTATTAAAGGTTACCTCGGCGCTCCTGTTCCAACTCCAGCGATTCGAACAGGGCCTTGAAATTTCCCTTTCCAAAACTTTGCGAGCCGTGGCGTTGGATGATCTCTACGAACATGGTGGGGCGGTCCTGAATGGGACGTGTAAAGATCTGCAACAGGTAACCTTCATCGTCCTTGTCAACCAGGATTCCGAGGTCGTGGATGGTTTTATAGTCCTCCTTGATCTTGCCGATACGGTCGGGAAGCATTTCATAATAAGCGTCTGGCACACGCAGGAATTCCACGCCGTTGCTGCGGAGTTTATCCACGGTGGTAAGGATGTCTCCGGTGATGATGGCAATGTGCTGCGCGCCGGGGGTGAGGTAATAATCGAGATATTCTTCGATCTGGCTTTTTCTTTTGCCCTCGGCCGGTTCGTTGATGGGGAATTTGACGCGTCCATTTCCGTTTTGCATGACCTTGGACATGAGGGCGGAGTATTCGGTCGAGATGTCTTTATCATCAAAGTGCATCAACTGGCGAAAGCCCATGACGCGATGATAGAAGTTGACCCACTGGTTCATCTTGCCCAACTGCACATTCCCCACAATATGGTCGATGGCGGCGAGACCGGTTGATTCAGCCTCGTATTGGATGGGTTTGTATGTTGGCGCAAAGGCCCCTTTGTAATCGCCGCGGTCGATAAAGACATGCAGGGTTTCCCCGTAGGTATGGATGGCAGATGTCCGGTACAAGCCAAAGTCATCCTTCTCTTCGCGCGGAACCCATGCGGACCGGCCGCCACGCGAGGTGGTGGCTTGCCAGGCTTTTTCTACGTCGTCCACTTCCATGGCAATGACCTTGACTCCATCGCCATGCACCATGTGGTGAGACGCCAGCGGGCTGGAAGGGGAATAGGGGGCAGAGACAACGAAGCGCGCCTGGCCTGCTTCGAGTACGTATGAAGCGAACTCGCGGTTACCCGTTTCCAAGCCGGAGTAGGCCACTGGTTTGAAGCCGTAGGCTTTCCACCAATAATACATGGCGTGTTTGGCATTGCCAACATAAAAATGAACATGGTCAATGGCTTTGATCTGGAGGAAGTCCGCTTCCTCGGTCATGGGGCGGGAATCAGGTTTCTCTTTTGTTGCCATATTCTCTCCTTTGGTTGGGCGGATTGTACGATAATTAAACATCAGAGACAATTCAAAAATTAATGGTTATTGGCTAAAGTATAAAAATTCCCACCGAAAGATTGGCGGGAATTTTTAGTTCCATCTAGGCGATGTGGGTATTTGTTCTCTTCAAATAATCACCTGCCAGGAATGGGATATAAAGGATGAATAGAATGGCGAACGCCACGATCTCCAGTTCAGGGATATACCATGGCCAGGGCGAGAGTGCATCCATCAATGTGGGGGAGGGCGGCTTCTGCGCAATGAACAGATAGTTGCTGCCGATGGCGCGGTTGAGGAAAAAGATGAGGACCATGTAAATATTCGTCCAAAGGAAGATGCGCTTGAAAGAACTTAAAGTCGGGCGAAAGCCTTCCACTACGGTCATATAAATGGGGATGACGATCAACAATCCGTGCGCGATTAAGGTTTGCAGGATGCGGTAGTGCGGGATATCGTACATGGCGGCATCTGCTGGTGTGAGGAAAGCCTGAAGCGCTCCGCCGATTCCCAGAAAATAAGAAACCTCGTACAGGCTGTAATTCCGGGTCAACGCCATGTAGACCGTAATCCACACCATGACACTACATAGATGCAGCGGCAGCATGGTTTGGATGTTCCAGATGCCCCAATATGCCGACCAGATGTGCAGGCCGATTTCATTCACAGCCAAAATGATGGCAAGCGCTGTCCGTACGTTCTTCCTTTCCTTTTCTCCCCACGCCTTGCGAAAATAAATGAAGGAAAGACAAAAGAGTGTAAAGAGCACAATGACGGTCAGGTGTTTCGGACCGAATATCTGCAAAGGTGTGCTGGTATATTCAACAGAAAAGAATTGCAACATGACTGCCTCCCGAAAAAGAAACCCCGCACTTTGCCAAAGGTTTTGTTCACTTGATCGAAACGATTTTTCCGCCGGTCATTTTTTGCAGGTCTTCGGTCTTTAGCTGGAAGATGGCGTTAGGGGTTCCTGCCGCCGCCCAAATACTAACATATTGTAGGAAATCCTCATCCAAATAGGTATCCATTTTTTCTGCGTGTCCCAACGGTGGGACACCCCCAATGGCAAACCCGGTTACTACGCGTACAAAATCTGCATCAGCTTTGCCGATGGACTCCCCGGCATATTCGCTGATCCGTTTTTCGTTCACCCGATTTGGTCCCGATGTGAGCACAAGGATCGGCTTTCCGCTGGTCTTGCCGCGAAAGATAAGTGATTTGACGATCTGACCCAGTTCGCAGCCTGCCCGGTCGGCAGCTTCCTGAGCGGTACGGGTCGACTCGGCGTGCTCGACCACCATGTATTCATAACCAAGTTCGTTCAGTAAATTTTGTATCTTTTGCGCGGAAGGAGAGAGTGTGGACATCCGCCGATTATACCCAGCGCGCTTGAAAATTGCTTTAAAATGTGAGCATGCCTACACAAGAAGAAATCTACAAAACCGAAGGGGATAAATACGAGGCGTTGATCGCGCGCGAGGATTACCAGGGGAATATCCTCAAGACCTTACGCGGGATCACGCCCCTGGAAAACCGCATCGTCCTGGACCTTGGAGCGGGGACTGGCCGCCTGGCCTGTCTCCTTGCCCCGCACGTGAGCCGCATCCGCGCCTTCGATATTTCTGAGGAGATGCTGCGAGTGTGCCGGGAGAAATTCATCGCCAGAGGATTGGCCAATGGGCAGGCGGATGTGGCTGACCATCGCCAGTTACCTGTTGATGACCACTCAGCCGATCTGGTCGTCTCAGGTTGGAGCGTCAGTTATTTGGCTGTTTGGAATCCTGAAACATGGCAAGCGGAATTGCAAAAATGGATGAACGAAATGAAGCGCGTTCTCAAGCCGGACGGAAGCATCGTGCTGTATGAGTCGCTTGGCACGGGTAATGAAGTGCCCATCCGATTGGAACACCTCAAGGAGTTCTATCCCTGGCTGGATCAAATGGGTTTCCAGAATACCTGGATTCGCACTGACTATAAGTTCGAGTCGCTGGCTGAGGCCGGGGAACTTTCCCGTTTCTTCTTTGGGGACGAATTGGGAGATAAGGTTATGCAGAATAACTGGACCATTCTGCCTGAATGCACCGGCGTGTGGTGGCTGAAGGTGTAAGAGTACAGGCTCAAACGACTCCAACGGCTGGAGTCGTTTGAGCTACTCTTGCTTCTTAAACCGATTCCTCGCTGCCGCAATCAAGCCAATCAAAATGAACAGCACGCTTGCTCCGGCAAAAAACCATTTGACCGTGCTGAGTAGGAACAGAAGCCAGCCCAGGAACGCGGGTGTTACCGGAAAGATCGAAAGCAAAATAACGATGACGATGTTTTCCAGCAGGTCAAAGAACCACGCGCCGAGTGGAACGATGTTGAACCTTCGCATCGGGCTGTCCGGCGCAAAGCCGCGCTGAAAAAACCATGAGATCGTCAACCCGAAGAAAAACAGGTACACAATCGGGTAGGCAATATCCACGGTCAATTCGATGCTGCGGTAGAACGGGCGGATGTACTCGCCATAGGTTTCGATCATGCCAAAGAGCTTTTCAGGTGTGGCGAAGAACATCAGGTCCAGCGGCTGGATGCCGCCCGCGTCGCCCTGCATGACGCCCTGCACCAGCGGTAATAAGAAGCCCGAGAAGAATCCATCCAGCACCAGAAGGGTGAGCACAAGCCAGCCCTTGGCCCATTGGTAAAATCGTTCTGAAATTCTTGTCAGCATAAAAACCTCCAGCCATAAAGTTTGAATCAAAAACACGCCGACATGCTTCGGGTGGCGTGTTTTACCATTATTCCTGGTACTGAAAAGGTCATCTCATTGCAGTATCGCCGCCGCGCAGGGCGTCTTCCACCCTGATTGTATGGTTGGCATGAATCTGCATATCCGCCATATCCTCCAGGGTAAACCAGCCAAAGGCAGTGGTTTCATCGCTCAGCCCAACCTCACCTTCAAGAACTTCCACTTCAAAGTTAAGGACAACAAAGAAGGCTTTATTGCCATCCTTGTAGATGACCAATTGATCTGGGTTGCTGTAAACACCCAGCAGACGTTTTGCACGAACGACCAAACCGGTTTCTTCCAGTACCTCGCGCTCGCATGCTTCGGCGGCTGTTTCACCCGATTCCATGTGGCCGCCGGGCAGGCACCAACGCCCATTATCCATGCGCTGGGTCAACAGTACCTTTGTGCGCGTCGGATCGAAGATGACCGCGCTGCAACCAACACGCAATTCTCCCTCTCTTCCCAACCGTGGGCCGTATAAAACCTGTGTCATTCCGCCTCCAGATAAAAAATCGGGCGAGGAGCCTCGCCCGTAAGTTTACTTGATGAACGTTCCATTTCGCAATTCGCGGATGGCCTCTTGAATTTCTTCGACGGTGTTCATCACGAATGGACCGTAGGGCACGATGGGCTCTTTGAACGGCGCGCCCGCAATGAGCATGAATTGCACACCCGCTTCGGTCTTGACCCCGATCTGATCCCCGTCATTATTAAAGACCACCATGCTGACCGATTCGATCACTTCGTTGGCAAACTCACCCGCGCCCTGGAAAACATAAGCCAGTGCTGTGTGTCCGCTTGGGATGGGATAAACAAATCGGGAACCGGGAGCCAGTTTTACGTCCATGTAAAGAGGCGCAGCGGCAATCTCGGTCACCGGCCCGCGCAAGCCATCCACTTCTCCGGCTACAAGGCGGATGGTGGCCCCATCCTTTTCAATGACCGGGATGGTGCTGGCGTTGACTTCTTGGTAGCGAGGCTGGCTCATCTTTTGCGCGGCAGGCAGGTTGACCCACAGTTGAAAGCCGTAGATGTTGCCTTGCAGGCTGCGCTGAGGCATTTCTTCGTGCAGGATGCCGCTGCCGCTGGTCATCCATTGCACATCCCCTTCGCCGATAGTGCCCATGTTGCCGAGGCTGTCGCGGTGCCGGACTGTGCCTTCGAGCATATAGGTAACGGTTTCAATGCCGCGATGCGGGTGTGTGGGGAAGCCGCGGATGGGTCCTTCGATGGGATTATTAAAAGCAAAATGATCGAACAACAAGAAAGGATCGTGTTCATTACTTTGGCGTGGCGCTATGGAACGGCGAAGGAGAACACCCGCTCCTTCCACAACCAATTGAGGATCGACCACGTTGGACAGGGTTCTAAAGTTTGTCATGGCGTGTAGATGTTCTGAAGGGTGGAAAACTTACGGTTTGAGCAGTTCGTTTGTTTCTCTGCCCCGATAATTTATGTTCCGTTTGTGGATGGATCAAATTCCCATTCTTTATAGGGGAACCGTCAATATTATGTACACAGATTCTGGATCTGATCGCGCTTGATGTTTAAGTTTCGAAGCGGTCGCATTTTATCCCCGGCAGGCAGGATGGAGTATGAAGTTCCGGCCAATGGCTGGTATCAAGAAACGCGCCACAATTTCATGCGGATATTGGCCTCTATCTCGGTGGATGAGGAGTGTGATTGGTTTCACAATGTCAAATGACTTATTCTTTATTGGGATTGGATCTTCGAATAGATCTGACGATTACCCAGATGAGAACAAAGAAATATATGCCATAACTCATCCACGGAAAAAACCAGGCAAACCCGATGGCAATGATGTAGAGCCCATTGACAATTATGTAGATCGGGGCGATAGCGCGAAGTTCGCCCGAACTCATTGGTTGAATCCGCAGGTGTGAGTGCCATTGAAAGTACGCCAAGATCAGGAAGCCGGTGATATTGACGAGGATCAGGTTGAAGCCGTAGATTGTCAGGGGAATGGGTTGGAGTGGATAGCGCCCCAGCAGTGCAGTGGGGAAGGGCAGCACGCTGACAAAGAGCAGCCAGACGAGGTTTAGCCAGATGAAGGATTCATCAATGTTTTGTATTTGGGCGGCGACTTGATGATGAGAATGCCAATATAGGCCGACGATGAAGAAACTCAGAATGTAGGTAAGAATCTGAGGAAGGATATGAACCAGCGCTCCGGCAAGTTCACCGGGCGGCACGGATGGGATTTTGATATCGAGAATCAATAGAGTGATGACAATGGCAAAGACACCATCCGAAAATGCCTCAAGGCGTTGTTTATTCAAAGAGATAGGTCCTTAGGTGGAATGTCTGGTCGAAGGATCAAACCAGGGCAGTTTGGTGGCATTCGACAACACGACTTCATTCCAGAAATCGGTTGTTCGCAATGTTTTTGTGCTGCAGGTGAAACTGTAGCGTTGGATTAGTGCGTTGACTCGCTTGTATCAAAGGTAATTGCTATGAGATTTGATGCTTGCTGCCCATTGCGCCTGACCGTATTGTCTGGAGCGGGCCGGCAAAACCGAACATTAGGTGAAAATTAATTCTCAATGAAATTATTATACTGCTTGGAATACTTATTTGGTTTAATTAGGGGGTAATATACATGTTTCATTATTTTTACATACCCCAAAATGGATACAGCCCATAAGTAATGGGCCTATTTAGAGGGCGTATTTTGATAAGGTATAATTGCAAATTATTTTTGGTATTGTCATAATAGGTCTTTTTTTTACTCAAAATACATTTTTCAAAGATTTGAACTGGAAAGGATGATTTGTGAATATCTTAATAACGGGAAATTTATCTTCTATTGCCGGGGCTTTGTCCAAAGAATTTGCTAAAGAGAAGAATAGAGTCGTATTGGCATCCTATAATATTTCCCAGGACGATCAAAAATCTGACAATCTGGTTTATCACTCGATAAATCCGGCTGAAAACATCTTTCGAGACGCATTATCTGCCTATAAATTCGAAATTGTGATTTTTCTTGCCACACGCGAAGAGCAGATTCCTGATATGGGGGAATATCTTTACGCCAGTCGGCAACTAAGTAGTTTATTGAATGCTCTTGATCTTTGTAAAAATAATAAAGTTAAGCGATTCGTGTTTGTTTCATCGACGGAAATTTACGGGGAAGGATTGGATTCCTCTGAGGCAATTACTCCCAGTCCGGCCACAATAAATGGAGAGACTTTATCGGCCTGCGAGAATTATTGCCGCATTTACCAGCGCGACTACGGTATGAATATTACTATTTTACGATTACCAAATATCTATGGACTGGAAGAGAAAACTGGGTTACTTTATCGGTTGGTTCAGGGTGGGAAGAATCAAAAAGAGGTAAAATTTCCAGATAGTCAGGATACGATTTGTAATTTTATTCACAGTGATGATGTTGTTAATTTTATTAGGCGTATGCTTGACGAGGAATATTCCATAGATTCGATGGTTATTAATTTGGCCTCGTCGAAACCGATGACGTACTTCGATCTTGGTGAAATGTTTAAGTCTCATTTTTCCAAGGTTTCTTATGTCAACAGCGGGAAAAGGGAGATATATACTAGGTCAGTAATTGTTTCTAAGGCTAAAAAGCAATTTGACTGGATTGATTCGCATTTAATTGCAGACGATTTTGACGAAATTATTAAACAGCATAATAGTGATAAAGAAACCATTGTTTCTTCTTATAAAAAGATTTTGGGACGATTGGAATCTTTTTCAAGTTTACTGAAGTGGATCGAACTCTTCCTAGGGGCAGGACTTGCTCAATATTTAACTCAAATTACCGGTACTTTATTCCAATTTAAGTACGTTGATTTTCGTTTGTTGTTTGTTGTGATTATGGGTTCCATTTATGGCATTAGATTTGGTTTATTAGCTTTTGGATTTGTAAGTGTGTCCTTATTGTATACTTGGTATGCCATGGGATTTGATTGGGCCTTGTTAATTTATAATGTTGGAAATTGGTTCCCTTTTGCTTTGTATTTTGGCGCAGGCTTGATCACCGGTTATAACCACGATAAAACTGAAAATCAGATTGAAAACGAGCAAAAGCAGTCCAATTTAATGTATGAGAAATACTCATTTTTATATGGGGTTTTTAATGATATTCGCTCCCTGAAAGATGAATTTAGAGAGCAGTTGATAGGATATCGTGACAGTTTTGGAAAAATATTCACGATAACGCGCGAACTCGATCAGTTGCAAGAGCAAGCTGTGTATTCGCGAGCTTTAAGCATTTTGGAAGATTTGATGGGGAACAACAGCATTGCGATTTATTCTCTTGACTCCAATAGAATCTTTTCAAGGTTGGAAGTTCATTCAACCTCCTTGATTGATAAGATCGCCAGGTCATTAAATTTGTCAGAATATCCTGAAGTACAGGAGGCGATTGATAGAGGGGAAATATTTCAGAATACTTTGCTGCTCCCTAAATATCCCGCCTATGTCGCGCCGATCATTAATAATTCCTACCCATTTAATGTCCCGGTCGCTATTATCGTAATTTGGAATGTTAAGTTTGAACAATATTCAACTTATTACTACAACTTATTTAAAGTAATAAGCGATTTGGTTCAAGCCTCCTTGGTTCGGGCGGCTTTGTTTTTGGATGCGAATTATGAAAAGATTTATTTGCCTTCTACCAAAATATTAAATTACTCGTCGTTTAAAGATGCTTTAAAAATAAGAGTTGAAATGAAAAGGAACAAAATTGCAGACTGTCAATTGATCTTGGTTGACCGTGCAGAAAACCATTACCGAGATATCTATTCCAAGATTTCAAAAGGAATCCGATCTGCTGATCTGATTGGTCTATGGAAGGACGATAACTATTATATTCTTTTGTCTCAGGCTAATGAAATGACTTCTGAGGAAGTGCTTACTCGCCTACTTAATTTGGGCGTTAAAGGCCGCCTAATGGAAATAAATAAATTTTCAATTGATTAGTAATGTTGAATTTAACCACTTGGAAAAAAATGAAAATTGAAACATTTCTCGTTATTCATATAACTTTTTCAATATTGATTACTTTTTATGCGTCTTCTCGTAAATCCCATTTAGGCTTGGAATATATTGTGGTTTTGTTGTTTGTACCCCTTTTTGGCTTGTTATCCCTTGCTATTATTGAATATATGAATATCTTTGACAAGCAAGGTAAAGTTGCAATTGATCTGGATCCCATAAACCTGGGAGATGATATTCTCTGGAAACCCTTAAAAAGTTTTCATGAGAAAGGGGATTTGGTTCCGCTTGAAGAGGCGATTTTAATCAACGAGTCGAAGGTTAGGCGGCGCTTTATGCTTGAGACATTGTATTCGGACCCATATAAGTATTTGGATGTGCTTAACATAGCAAAATTTAATGATGATAGCGAAACTTCGCATTATGCTACGACTACTATTTCCAAAGCTCAAAAAGATTTCCAAATTTCAGTTCAAAAGCTCGCTGTTGAGTTTGAAAAACATCCGGATAATGTTTCAATAATCAATCAGTATATTGAGATATTAGGAAAATATATAAAGAGCGGTTTGCTTGAGGAACATTTGCTAAAGAACCTTAGGCTTGTGTACTCTAAAGCCCTAGATAAACGGCTCCAATTAATTCCAGACGATAGAACCGCACTAGTTGAAAAAGTTCGAAATTTTGTGGATTTACAGGAATACGACTCTGCATTTGAAACCAGCGAGTTGCTAAGGAGGAAATTCCCGCTCGAAGAGGAAACATGGATTGAGTCATTGCGGGTATGTGTAGAAGGTAGTGATTCAGCAAGATTGATGGAAACAGTGAATGAAATTCTTCGGACCGATATTGTTTGGACCAAGGAAGGCAAGGAAAGGGTCAGCCCTTGGGTCAAGGTAGTTTTAAAATGAAGAATAGTTATAGTTTTTCTTTGCTTCAACTTCCATTTATTATTTTATTGATTCTTGCAGTTGCGTTATTTGTTGAGAGATCAGGTATTAAGTACGATGTTGGCGATCCGGTGGCGCAAATCCTTCCCCCTTCTAACGATGATACAAGGGATTATTTTTCAGACACTCCTGTATCGACGTTATTATTGTATGACTCGGACTCTTTTACTGTGGAGCATGTAAAGACTGTCAGATATGCCTTGGATAGCATGCGCGTTAAGTATGATGCCTTTGACGTTAAATCTAAGCAAGAATATGATCTGGCGAAATATAATAACGTTGTTGTTTCCTTTATTGATTTAGAAGGTCAATCTGATAGGGTTTTTGCTTTAGTTGAATGGGCTCGTAATGGCGGCAATGTTCTTTTTTCTATTCGCCCGGATCCATCACCGGTTTTTAATGGCATTTATAGAAAATTGGGTATTATTTCAAAAAGTGATGGATTAATCGTGGCCCGCGGAGTAAGTTTTGTGTCAGACCTATTTCCGGGAGGGAATGGGAAGAGATTAGGCCTGGATTTTATAGCTAGCAACAGTTATTTTTTACAGATTGACGAATCTTGCCAAATCCACCTAAGAAGCGCAGATCAATATGATGTTCCTATCCTCTGGCAGTGCGATTACGGTCTTGGGCATTTTGTAGTCATTAACTCGGATCAATTTAACAATAAAAGCGACCGAGGGGTCATTGGTGCTGGTTATAGTTTGCTTGAGGAAGTATTTATCTATCCCGTGATTAATAGCTCAATGTATTTTATTGAGGAATTTCCTAGCCCAATTAGGACTGGCAGCGAAGATTTTATTACAAAACAATACGGTAGAGATGTTCAGAACTTTTTTATAAATATATGGTGGCCAAATATTCAGCAATTAAGCCGGGATTTTGATTTAAAGTATACAGGAGTTTTTCTTGAAACATTTAATGATACAGTAACTCCTCCTTTTAATAGGCAGCCTGAAAACGAAGAATACCAATATTTTGGGGGGCTTATATTGGATGGCGGTGGTGAAATTGGAGTAAATGGTTATAATCATGTGCCCTTTTGCCCTTCTGATATAAATACAAACCGTGAACTTGATTACCCGGATTGGCCTTCTCAGGAGGCTATGGAATTATCTGTATATGAGGTATATAGTTTTACAAAATACCTTTTCCCTGAAAACAAGATATCAACTTATGTGCCTCCTTCAAATGTGTTATGTGATGAAGCTCGACAATTTTTGCCGCAGATCATGCCCGATTTACAGGTAATTTCGAGCCTTTATTTGCCGGGCGAGGGAGGTCTGGCTTATGAACAGGAATTTTCTGAAGCCCAGGATGGAATAATTGAGGTTCCAAGAATTGTGGGTGGATATGAACTCTCAGATTACCTTTGGTGGGCGGCGCTTAATGAATTAAGCCTTCATTATGTAAACTCTTACTATTTCTCTCCAGTAGATGTATTAAGTGATGCTGAGGATGGTCAAAAGGGCTGGGAGTATCTTTATGGGAAGTTGCAGGGATATGTTAGCTGGCTGAAGGGGTCCGCCCCTTCACTACGAAACTCTACGGCCCTTGAAGGGGCAATGGCTGTTCAAAGGTTTTCACGTGTCGCATTAAAAACACAACAAGTTACAGGAGGGTATGAGATAAATCTTGGAAATTTTTATGATGAATCTTGGTTAATGATGCGAAGTTCAAGTAACCCCGTTTCTATAAGTGGCGGCGAAATAACAAAGGTGACCCAAAATTTATACCTGATTCATGCAAAAGAGTCAGAAATATTAATTAAGTTTGAGGAGTAAGTTTGAAAATTTGTTTTATTCTCGAAGGTAGTTATCCATATGTTCGTGGCGGAGTTTCAACCTGGGTTGACGGATATATTCGGGCTATGCCACAACACGAGTTTGTTTTATGGACCATAACTGACTTGGAAAGTAAGAAAGGGCAATTTGTTTATGATCTGCCCCCAAATGTTGTAGAGGTTCATGAAAATTCACTCGGTTCTTCCTTTAATTTAAAAATTAATAAGAACCCGAACTTAAGATTTAAAGAGCACGAGAAGGAAGCCATCTCTCAACTTATCAGATCGGCAGACCCTGATTGGAAAGTAATACTTGAGATTTTTAATTTGCACCCTAGCAAATCTGTAGAATTTTTTCTTAGCGAAGAATTCCTGAAAATTCTAAAAGATTACGTTCATGAAGACTTTCCCTTTGCAGGGTTTTCAAGTTTATTTTGGACAGTGCGATCAATGTTTCTTCCATTGTTATACTTAATCTCGCAGCCCATGCCAGAGGCAGACCTCTATCATAGCGCTTCTACTGGATATGCAGGAGTTTTGGGGGCATTGGGGTCTATTAAATATAATAAACCATATGTTGTTACAGAGCATGGTATTTACACCCGCGAACGAGAGGAAGAAATATTAAGGTCTGATTGGATAACATCTCATTTTAAGGATATTTGGATATCCATGTTTTTTATGTTTGCGCGTTTGGCCTATAAGCAGGCGCATTGTGTGACAAGTTTATATCGCAGGGCAAGTTTGATTCAACAGGATCTCGGTTGTGCGCCTGAAAAATGCCTCGTGATCCGAAATGGCCTTCAATACGATAATTTTGCTTCGATACCCGAAAAAAAAGAAAATGACTGGATTGATATTGCGATAGTTGCTCGCTTTGCGCCGATCAAGGATTTAAAAACTTTAATTTATACCTTCTCACGTTTAAAGAGAGATTATGATAATGTTCGACTTCATATTGTGGGAGGTGTAGATGATGAGGAGTATCACAAAGAGTGCTTGGATTTAATAGATTATCTTGGTGTTAAGGATATTGTTATGCCAGGGGCAGTGAATATAAAGAAATATTTAGAACAGATTGATTTTACTGTTTTGACAAGCATTTCAGAGGGGCAGCCTTTTGCTGTGTTGGAGTCTATGGCGGCTAGACGCCCTGTTGTTGCGACAGATGTCGGGTGCTGTAGGGAACTTATTGAAGGGGAAGAGGGCGATAAATTTGGGACCGCAGGGATTTGCGTGCCGGCCATGCATCAGGCAAAATTATTGCAGGCGTTAATTGAGTTGTGTAATGATGGCGGGCTAAGGAAAAGAATGGGATTAGCTGGCCAGCAGCGTGTAAAAAGCTGGTTTGTAATCGAGGACGTCATCAATCAATACCAGGATATGTATGGAAAGGCATTATCTATATGGCAGGAATCGGTTTCGAACTAAAGAAATTATTCTCAAAAAATGGAATAATTTTAAAAATCAGAGCAAACCTTTACGCTAGCCTTGTTATAGCGGGACCAATGATTCTCGGGTCTTTATTGCTACTTGGAGCGAAATTCGTGTCTTCTCTGGGCGGTGCCTCAAATCACCAGCAGGACTTGATCGTTGTTTTGATAACATATTCTCTTTTGTTTTCTTTAATTTTATCCAGCACCTTGTTATTGGTTTTGGCCCGGTTTATAGCTGATAAGATGTATGAGGGAAAATATAAAGAGATTTTACCTTCAATGTATGGATCTCTTACAATCTTATTAAGCATGGGTTCGGTGCTTTGGGGTATATTTTTGTATCTTAGCCATGCAAATTTTGAGTATAGTGTATATTCTTTCATTTTGTTTTGCGAAGGTGTAACTGTTTGGATCCAGATCAGTTACGTGACTGCTATCAAAGAATACCGTAGTACATTGATGGGCTTTTTTATAGGAATAACGATTGGTCTACTGACTGGTTTGATTCTCGTACTTAATAATAACGATGTGGTTTCATCGTTATTGCTGGGGGCATGTGTTGCTTATGGAATATTAATAGTGGTTTTTACTGAGGTGCTACACAAACATTTTCCTTTAGGAGAGGGGAATCCGTTTCAGTTTTTGCGATGGTTGGACGAATACCCGCATTTGTTTTTTATTGGTCTTTTTTCTACCTTGTCTCTTTTCGCTCATATTGTTTTGATGTGGCTTAGTCCATGGGGCGTAAAAGTGGAAGGACTTTTTTACCACGCCCCCGCGCATGATATCCCTGCACTTCTGGCGTTTGTTACAAGTTTGGTGACAACTGTGAATTTTGTGACCTCAGTGGAGGTCAATTTTTACCCCAAGTACCGCCTGTACTTTAGTCTCTTAAATGGAGACGGATCATTAAGTAATGTTGAAAAGGCGCATCACGACATGGTGGAAAAACTCAGGCAGGAATTGTTTTACCTGGCGATGCAACAAATATTTGTGACTGTAATTGCAATTGTTGTATTTGGCGAACTGTTGGTTTATTTGCCATTGGGGATGACATCCATCATGATTGGTACTTTCAGGGTGCTTTGTATTGGCTACGGCGCCTATGCCATTGGTAATAGCCTGATGCTGTTTTTATTGTATTTTGCCAATAATAGGGATGCCTTAATTTCTGTGATACCCTTTTTTATTATTAATGTATTAGGCACTTTATACACAATAACTTTGCCTGAGTCATTTTATGGTTTTGGTTTCGTGGCAGCAGGTATTGTATATAATATTATTGCGGAAATCTTATTGTTCCGATATACAGGCCGCTTGGATTATTTTGTTTTTACGAAGCAACCCGTTTTTTTTGCAAAAAAGAAGGGCTTTTTCACTCGCATTACCTCCTGATCTGGGTAATCGATACGGGAATGCCATCTACCCAGATCTGACACTGTTTTGAAATAGTAAGAATAGATAAATGATGTACGATTCGACCAAGAATAGACAATTATGAGGTGTTAGTTGAAAAAATTATTGGGAACAATCTTTGGGACTTTACTTGCCGTATTCTTATTATATTTTACGCTGATTAGCTTGTCTTCTCCTGAAGCCGTTGATAAGAATATCAATGTGGCAACTTTAATTGCCCCCCCAGTCACCCCTGTTGTAGTTGAAGATACAAGCGGGATTGAAAGCCTCCCTCTTGAAGATAACAAGGGTCTTTATGAGTTTGATGACCCTTCATCGATTGTCTACATGTATATTACGGTCAGAAAAGGTGACGATTCCAATAATACTAATTCTACATGGGGCGAAGTAAATGACTTTACCAAATGGCTGAACGACTCTTTAGAAGTGGGTAAAGCGGAGGTGATCCTGCAGGTAGGGGATGAGAACGGCCCGCTTCCAACTGAATTGGGATATGGAGCGACGGTCCCGAATGCGACGATTCAGATTCGCGGGAACTCAACCTCAGCCATGCCGCAAAAATCCTACAAGATCGAGCTGCGACAGAGTGCCGGAGAATGGCGCGGGCAGACCACCATCAACCTGAATAAACATATTTTTGACCCGACTCGTGCGCGAAATAAACTATCCTTTGATTTGTTGAAGGAATTGCCGGATATAACCAGCCTGCGAACCCAATACGTACGGTTGTTTGTGAAAGACGAGACGACCAACCCGCCCAAGATAACCTATGTAGATTATGGGTTGTTCACACAGATTGAGCAGCCGAACAAGAAATTTCTTAGGAACCATTTGTTGGATCCGAATGGGCAGTTATATAAGGCCACCTTTTTTGAATTTTTGCGATACCCGGAGGAGATCCGTGCAGCGGACGATCCATTGTACGATGAGGCGGCTTTTTCGAGGATCCTGGAGATCAAAGGGAACAAAGATCACACGAAATTGATCCAGATGCTGGATGATGTCAATAACGACAACATCCCGATCGAACAGACCTTCGAGAAGTATTTCAATGCGGATAATTACTTTACCTGGATGGCGTTTAATATCCTGGTAGGGAGTCTGGATACGCAGGCGCAGAACTTCTACCTGTACAGCCCGAAAAACTCGAACACCTGGTACTTTCTTCCCTGGGATTATGATGGTGACCTTTTTCGGCAGGGGCGGTTGTTTGTAGGCGGGAACCCGTATGATGAATTTGAATATGGAGTGGCGAACTATTGGGGGGTGGTGTTGCACAGGCGCGTGCTGACGGCGGAGAGATACCGGCAGATGCTGGATGCGAAGATGAACGAGATGATGTTGTTCCTGACGCCGGAGAGACTGAAGGAGATGCTCGACGGCTATAAGCAGGTGACCAGTTTGTACTCGCTTAAATCTCCAGACACGCAGTTGTTGAACATGACGCCAGAAGGCTTTGACCAGCAATACGAATTGATTCCGAGCGAAATACAGGCCAACTACGATTTGTATGTGCGATCGTTGAGCGACCCGATGCCGTTCTTTTTGGTTGATCCTGAACGAGAGGGCGACTCGCTGGTGTTCGATTGGGGCGAATCCTATGATTTCAGGTCCCAGAATATTACATATAAATTTCAAATAAGCAGGGATTGGGCGTTTGAAAATATTGTCTACGAACAATCTTTAGAAAACTTCACAACCTTGACAATAGATATGTTGGAATCGGGCTCTTATTTCTGGCGGGTGACGGCTACCAATGAAGATGGGAAAACCCAGTATCCATTTGATGTTTACATGGATGCCGACCGAAACCCGCATTCTGGATTGAAATATCTTTTTATCGATATCGACGGAAACATATTAACTGAAGCGAAGCGCTGACTTTTGTGGATTATGGATCGAATTAATGGCTAAATATTATGGAATGAAAAAATGAAGATAAAAAATACCTTTGGTGTGTTTATAACCATCATTATTAGCGTTTATTTATTTTTTGCCGCAGTTTCCAGTGTTTCTTCCGAGACTGCTCTTAATGGAGATCCTGTTAATGCAACTTTAGCAGCTGCGCCGCCAGCCACCTCTGTAGTTGTGGAGGATGTGGGGGGGCTGGATAATTTTCCGCTACAAGATAACAAAAGTATTTATCAATTTGACGATCCGACTTCAGTTGTATATATGTATATTACAGTGCGAAAAGGCGATTCTTCAAATAACTCAGATCATTCCTGGGATGAAGTGAATGGATACACCAAATGGATAAATGGACCGCTATACAATGTAGTGGGTAAAGCGGAGGTGATCCTGCAGGTAGGGGATGAGAACGGCCCGCTTCCAACTGAATTGGGATATGGAGCGACGGTCCCGAATGCGACGATTCAGATTCGCGGGAACTCAACCTCAGCCATGCCGCAAAAATCCTACAAGATCGAGCTGCGACAGAGTGCCGGAGAATGGCGCGGGCAGACCACCATCAACCTGAATAAACATATTTTTGACCCGACTCGTGCGCGAAATAAACTATCCTTTGATTTGTTGAAGGAATTGCCGGATATAACCAGCCTGCGAACCCAATACGTACGGTTGTTTGTGAAAGACGAGACGACCAACCCGCCCAAGATAACCTATGTAGATTATGGGTTGTTCACACAGATTGAGCAGCCGAACAAGAAATTTCTTAGGAACCATTTGTTGGATCCGAATGGGCAGTTATATAAGGCCACCTTTTTTGAATTTTTGCGATACCCGGAGGAGATCCGTGCAGCGGACGATCCATTGTACGATGAGGCGGCTTTTTCGAGGATCCTGGAGATCAAAGGGAACAAAGATCACACGAAATTGATCCAGATGCTGGATGATGTCAATAACGACAACATCCCGATCGAACAGACCTTCGAGAAGTATTTCAATGCGGATAATTACTTTACCTGGATGGCGTTTAATATCCTGGTAGGGAGTCTGGATACGCAGGCGCAGAACTTCTACCTGTACAGCCCGAAAAACTCGAACACCTGGTACTTTCTTCCCTGGGATTATGATGGTGACCTTTTTCGGCAGGGGCGGTTGTTTGTAGGCGGGAACCCGTATGATGAATTTGAATATGGAGTGGCGAACTATTGGGGGGTGGTGTTGCACAGGCGCGTGCTGACGGCGGAGAGATACCGGCAGATGCTGGATGCGAAGATGAACGAGATGATGTTGTTCCTGACGCCGGAGAGACTGAAGGAGATGCTCGACGGCTATAAGCAGGTGACCAGTTTGTACTCGCTTAAATCTCCAGACACGCAGTTGTTGAACATGACGCCAGAAGGCTTTGACCAGCAATACGAATTGATTCCGAGCGAAATACAGGCCAACTACGATTTGTATGTGCGATCGTTGAGCGACCCGATGCCGTTCTTTTTGGTTGATCCTGAACGAGAGGGCGACTCGCTGGTGTTCGATTGGGGCGAATCCTATGATTTCAGCGCTCACAATATTACCTATCATTTTCAGGTGAGCAGGGACTTTGGATTTCAAGACGTCATCGTAGACGATAACCTGACAAATTTAACAAGGATGACTACGGAAATGCTGGAACCAGGGAATTATTTTTGGCGTGTGACATCTACAAACGAGCATGGAAAAATCCAGTATCCATTTGATGTTTACATGGATCCTGATGGCAACCCACATTCTGGGATGATGTATTTTCAGATTACAGATGGCGGCAACGTGGTTGCTAGAGATAAGTAATTCTTAATCTGTTTAAGCCTATGCAAATAAATAAGACCTTGGGTGTGCTTGTATCGATAATTTTGGGGATCTATTTATTGCTGTCTGCATCTAACAGCTTATCTTTGGAGGCCGCATTAATTAAAAAAGGCATTGAACCTGAATTGCCAGTAGAACGACCTGCGCTGGCAGTAGTCGAGGATGTTGGACGGCTGGACAACCTGCCTCTTCAGGATAATCAAAGCATTTATCAGTTCGATGATCCATCCTCGGTGGTATATATGTATGTTACTGTAAGAAAGGGAAATCCTTCCGATAATTCCGATCACACTTGGGAGGAAGTTAATAATTTTACAAAATGGGAAAATGGCCTGCCTCTTGATATCGTTGTTGGCAAGGCGGAAGTTATCCTCCAAATTGGAGACGAAGCAGGGCCTTTGCAGAATGAACTAGGTTATGACGCTGTGGCCCCCAATGCAACCATACAAATACGTGGAAATTCGACGACCGGGAAAGATATTAAGAATTACAAAATTGAACTCAGATCTAATGCCGGAAGCTGGCGAGGTCAGACTACCCTAAACCTTAATAAGCATCTCTTTGACATGGCGCGAATTAGGAATAAATTGTCTTTTGATTTGCTGAAACAAATCCCAAATATGACCAGTCTACGTACTCAATTCGTTAGATTAATGGTCAAAGATGAAACCAGCAGTCCACCTCAAACTACTTTTGCAGACTATGGATTATTCACGCAGATCGAACAGCCGAACCGAAAATTTCTTCAAAATCATCTGCTAGATCCAAATGGACACTTGTATAAGGCTACATTTTTTGAGTTCCATCGTTATCCGGACCATATTCGGACTGTGGATGACCCTTTGTATGATGAAGATGCGTTTTCAGACATACTTGAGATTAAAGGAAATTCTGATCATTCTAAGTTGATCCGAATGTTGGACGATGTCAACAATGAGATTATTCCAATAGAGCAAACCTTTGAGAAATATTTTAATGCGGAGAACTATTTCACGTGGATGGCTTTTAATATCCTCATTGGGAATTTGGATACCCAAAGCCAAAACTTCTATCTGTATAGTCCGCAAAATTCGAACACCTGGTATTTCCTTCCCTGGGATTATGATGGAAGTTTATATCGCCAATCGGGATTTTATAGTTATGAATATTTTGAATTTGGTATATCAAATTATTGGGGAGCACCGTTGCATAAGCGCGTCCTTAAAGTTGAGAGATATAGGGAGATGCTTTACGATAAAATAGAAAACTTAGTAGGTATTTTGACTCCTGAAAAAATAGGAGGGATGTTGCAACAATATAAGAAGGTCACTGATTTCTATGTTTTGCAGGGTCCTGATAATATTAGTTATCCGGTCGCGCTTGGTAATTACCAAACGGCTTTTGAGGAGATTCCAAATGAAATCATGATTAATTATGATTTGTTTCAGGAATCTTTAAATGTACCCATGCCATTTTTTCTCGGGGTACCCAAGGTGAGCGGCGGAAAGATGATGTTTAACTGGGAAGAGTCGTACGATTTTAATGCAAGTAACATTGTGTACGACCTGATTATTAGCCGGGATTTGAATTTTCAAGACGTAGTTTACCAAACTCAAATATCCCACCTGACTCTTGTAGAAATTGACAGGTTGGAGCCTGGTGATTATTTCTGGCGCGTTTTGGCAAAAAATGACATTGGCAAAATTCAATATCCTTTTGATGTTTATAGAGATGAAGGCGCGAGGATATTTCCCGGCATGAAGTATTTTTATTTGGATAACAATGGAAGGATACTTGAATAATAATGAAATTTCGACATGAGATGAAATACTTGATAAATAATCAGGACCACGTCCTTATTAAATCCAGATTACAGCAGTTACTAAGCACAGATGTCAACGCTGCGAATTCTGATGGCGCCTACCATGTCCGCAGCCTGTACTTCGATGATTACTATAATAATGCTTATAACGATAAGTTTGCTGGAGTTCAGAATAGGGCGAAATATCGCATCCGGGTATATAACTGTTCGGATAAAGTGATCAAATTGGAGAAGAAGATAAAATCAGGATCTTATAATCACAAATTGGCCGCATCTCTGACCCGCGAAGAATTTTATGATATTATCCAAGGCGATTATGGATTTCTTTTGCGAAGTTCCAATAACCTGCTCAAGATGTTTTATCATGAATGTGCATCGAACTATATGAGGCCGCGAGTGGTGGTTGATTACAATCGTGAACCATTTACGTTCGAGGCCGGTGATGTGCGGATTACTTTTGATATGAATGTTCGGGCTGGCTTGAAGGGGTTTGATATATTTGATCCTGAGATGCCAACGATAGAGGCGTTAGACCCGGGTATGTTAATTTTTGAAGTGAAGTATACCGAATTTCTTCCCAATATAGTCCGGCGGCTTTTACCTGCGGGGAAGGCAGATTATCTGGCACTGTCAAAGTTTATATTGTGTTGTGATAAAACAATGCATAAGCAAGCCACAAATATCTAATCAATCGAAGAGGTTACCCATGGCAATTTTTTCAAATTTTGATTTTTCCGGCGCTCTGACGATACTTTTGCCGATAGTTTCGGCCTTGTTTGTTTCGTTTTCGGTGGGCTGGTTCATTCATTTTGTTTATCAGAAGACATTTAGAGGTGTGGTTTATAATCAGCCCTTCTCGGTTTCGCTGGCTGTTCTAACCATCCTTACTGCGATGATCACCCTGGCGATTAGCTCGAATATTGCACTATCATTGGGTATGGTTGGCGCATTAAGTATTGTCCGTTATAGAACTGCGATAAAAGACCCCGCCGACATAATTTTTCTCTTTTGGGCTGTGGCGAGCGGTATTACCATTGGCGCAAAACTTCATTATCTGGCGGTTGCCGGTTCGCTGATTGTTCTATTAATGTTAATGCTGCTTGGTCGCAAGGGTGGTTCGGCCGAGATATTTATCCTGATTGTTCATTATACCGGCGAGGACATTGGCGATGAAATTAAACGGATTTTACGCGGCAAGCGTTTTGTAATTAAGTCCAAATCCATTCGCAAATCTGATGTCGAATTGGCTGTTGAGATTGAGGTGAAAAATAATAATACAGCATTTATGGAGGCGATAAAGGAACTCCCGGCCGTGAATGACGTTTCTCTTATCCAATTTGCCGGGGAATATAACAGCTAAAATCTTTCGAGACTCCCTTGAAGTTACAAATAAGACTACGTCTGATGACTGCTTTATTGTTGGGCGTAGTCTTATTGATTCTTACTACTTTGGTTTTCCAATCCTCAAAGGAGGAGGCATATGAGAAAATAAAAGTGGATAAAATTTCCCAGCCGCTCGTAAACCCATTGATGGGTTGGGCGCCGTGGGCGACCATTGAACGGAGTGCTCAACCCCATAGTTTGGTGTATGCAGACTTAACATGGCGTGATTTTGAACCCTCCGAAGGGAGGTACGATTTCTCCTCTTTTGAGGCGGAGCAACAATTGCCGCGCTGGCGGGAAGAGGGAAAGAGAGTTGTTTTTAGATTTGTTATGGATGTCCCCCGAAAAACCTCTCATTTGGATATTCCCGATTGGCTTTTCGAAAAAATTAATGGCTCTGGAGAGTTTTACGATACTGACTACGGCCAGGGATTTAGCCCCGATTACTCGAATCCTTATTTAATTGAACGCCACCGTCTTGCTATCCAGGCATTGGGGGAACATTACGGCAGGGATGGTTTTTTTGCTTTTATTGAACTGGGCAGCCTGGGTCATTGGGGAGAATGGCATGTGCATCCCGACTTGTCTCAGATCCCAGATGAAAAAGTCAGAGATCAATACGTTCTTCACTATATCAACGCATTCCAGGATGTGCATCTCCTGATGCGCCGCCCATTTTCGATTGCCCAGGAAAAGGGCTTGGGGTTGTATAACGACATGACAGGGAACCTGGAGCAGACCAATACATGGTTGGGTTGGATTGCGAATGGGGGCGTTTACCTGCCCGGGGAGGATAATTCGCTCCTGGCGATGCCGGATGGGTGGGTGTATGCCCCGATCGGGGGGGAGCAAGACCCTACAAAAAGCGACGAACTTATTTATGGAACCGACTTTGCTGTAACCCTGGATTTATTGAGAAAATCGCACACTTCATTTATTGGCCCTGGCGGGCCCTATGATGTTGGCCTGGATTCGCCGCTTCAAGATCGCCTTGATGATGTCCTATCGACTATTGGCTACCGCTTATTTATCAGCACTGTAGAAATGCCAGCGAAGGTAAAAATCAGCTCAACTATAAAAATTAAGGTTGAACTTTCCAACGACGGAATTGCCCCTTTTTATTATCATTGGCCGATAAAGATGTATTTAATCGATGAGAGCGGAGGATTACTGACCTCGTATTTGGTGGATGCAGATATAAGGAAAATCCTTCCTGGTGAATTATCTTCTTTGGAAATAATGTTGCCTGTAGGCGACCTGCCTAATGGAAAATATGCCATTGGCCTGGCGATCATCGATCCTATGACGGGGCAACCGGGGATCCGGCTGGCAAATCAAAATTCAAGAAACGACCTGATACAGGAAGCAGGCTCATTTGAAGTGGATTGGCTGTTTAAATTCCTGCATTAGTATTTTATGGTTGAGTATGTTGCATGTCTGGGTCGTTGGACCATCTACCCCGCAACGTAATAAAAAACAGGCGCCCCAGGCAGGAGTCGAACCCACAACCTACTGATCCGAAGTCAGGCGCTCTATCCATTGAGCTACTGGGGCGTGGACAAAATTATACACGATTTACTCTGCGCTTGAGCATATGCCCCCAAATCCAGGGATATTTAATTACTCCAAGAAACCCTACTGGCGTAGGTTTGTTCCCTGCAAACCCTGCATGATAGAATTTGGCATCTTAACTGGAAAGGGTCTTTTCACCCATGCTGGATGTTAAATCTTTTGGCGAGCACTTGATTGAAAGTCTTGAAAAGGTGATTGTGGGGAAGCGGCAATCCATGGAGTTGGTGACAATTGGCTTGTTGTGTCAGGGGCATATTCTGATCGAGGATGTGCCGGGGGTGGGAAAGACCATGCTGGCACGCAGTCTGGCCCGTTCTCTGGACTGTGTCTTCAATCGTATTCAATTCACACCGGACATGCTACCCAGTGATGTGACGGGAGTGTCCATTTACAACCAGCAAAGCGGACAATTCGAATTCCGCCCCGGGCCGATCGTAGGGCAGATCATCCTGGCAGACGAGATCAACCGCGCAACGCCAAAGACGCAGGCGGCGTTGTTGGAAGCGATGGAAGAACGCCAGGTGACTGTCGATGGAGTGACACATCCCATGCCAGATCCATTCATGGTGCTGGCCACCCAGAATCCAATTGAATATGAGGGAACCTTTCCATTGCCCGAGGCGCAACTGGATCGCTTTCTGCTCCGGTTGCGGCTGGGCTATCCCAACATCAGTGACGAGATTCGCATTATGGATGATCAGCAGTTGCGGCATCCCATTGAATCGCTTAAGCCTGTGGCCGCGGCAGAGGAGGTGCTTCAGGCTGCAGATGCCGTCAAGCATGTATATGTTTCTCCGGCTGTGAAGCGCTATATCGTGGAACTCAGCACTCGCACCCGCCAAAGTCAGGATGTGTACCTTGGAGCCAGCCCGCGTGGAAGCCTTTCGTTGGCGCGTGCCGGGCAGGCTCGTGCCGCTCTGCAAGGCAGAGACCATGTTTTGCCAGATGATATCAAGGCTCTGGCGGTATCGGTTCTGGCACACCGTATCATTGTCAGCCCGGCGGCGCGGTTGCGCGACTTGAGTTCAGACCGTATTGTGCAGGAGATCGTTCTTTCCACTCCAGTTCCTGGCGGTTTGTTTACCGCTCAGGCAACGGGGAAAAATTAAATGAGGGCTGCGCGGATCCTGGTCGCTTTGATGTTTGTGGTCGGGGTGGCTGGAGTTTTTGTCAACGGCGCGGCTTTGTATTCGCGTTTTCTTTTTATCAGTATTTTGCTGATCGTTTTTGCATGGGGGTGGACCCGTTGGGTAAAGCGTGGCTTGAAACTGGAGCGGACATCGCGCGAATTGCGTGCCAATGTGGGAGATGTATTTGAGGAAAGTTACAAGATCCATAATTCGGCCATGCTACCCGCGCCCTGGCTTGAGGTTGTAAACCAGACCCGTATTCCTTACGCTTCTGGCTCGCGGTTGTTGACCCTGGTATTGGGGCGACAACGCAGGAGTTATAATGCCCGTTCATGGTTGACGTTGCGCGGAAGTTTCCAACTGGGGCCAACCCGGATTACCACCGGCGACCCGCTCGGTTTGTTCTCGGCCAGCAAGGTCATTGATTCAAAAGAGACCTTGATTGTTTTCCCCATGATCCATGAAATCCAGAATTTCCCGGCACCGCCCGGATTGCTGCCTGGCGGGCCGGTCATTCGGAGCAAGTCCCAGGATATTACACCTCATGCGGCTGGGGTGCGTGAGTATGTGCATGGCGACGCAATGAAGCGCATTCACTGGCCGACCAGCGTTCGGCGCAACCGTTTGATGGTCAAGGAGTTCGAGCAGGACCCGCAAGCGGAGATTTGGATCTACCTCGATTGTCAAAAAAGTGCGCATTTTCAAAAGCCTCATCATCAGGAAGAGATCCCGCTTCACAACATGATCTTTGTGAAAAAACCGAAATTAAAATTACCGCCATCCACACTGGAGTATTCGGTCAGTATTGCGGCTTCGCTTGCGCATTATTTCATCGGCCAGCGGCGCGCCATCGGCTATGCCAGCGCCGGGCAGACACTGACGGAACTCCCGGCGGAACGCAGCGAACGACAAGAGGCGAAGATATTGGAGACGCTCGCCTTTGTAGAAGCCAATGGCAGCCTATCCATTGAAGCGCTTGTGACAGCCCAGGCTTCCCTGCTGCCGCGGCGCTCCAGTATTATTTTGATCACGCCCACCGTTCAACCCGGCCTGCTGCAGGCAGTGGATGAACTGCTGATGCGCTTCCTCTCGCCCATTGTGGTGTTGCTTGATACGCAGACCTTTGGCGGTCCCGGCGGCACAAAAAATCTGGTCAATTCTCTGCATGAGCGGCGCGTGCCGGTCAGCGTGATCGCCTGCGACGCAGATCTTTCAACGGCACTTTCAGCACTCCCATCCTATTTCAGAGCCCAGGATATGCGATTATGGCAAATACCAACATTATCACCATCGATCTGAATTTTCAGGGCAAGACCCAGGCCATTGCTTCTTATTTGATCCGGCATGGAGATGGGGCGGTCTTGATCGAAAGCGGCCCCGGTTCGACTCTCCCCGCGCTGGAGGCTGCTCTGGCAAAGGAGGGCTTGACTCCCCGTGACGTGACCCATGTTCTGTTAACGCATATTCACCTTGACCATGCCGGGGCGGCGGGCTGGCTCTCCCGTCAGGGTGCGGAGATCTGGGTTCACCCGAACGGCGCGCCGCATTTGCTCAACCCCGAAAAACTGATCGCCAGCGCCACCCGTATCTATGGCGATCGGATGGACCAACTCTGGGGCGAGTTCCTGCCGGTCAGCCAGGACAAACTCAAGGTTCCGCAAGATGCGGAAGAGATCGTCATTGGCAAGTTGCGCTTTGTCACAGTCAACACCCCTGGACATGCCGAGCATCATTATGCCTACCTGTTCGAGGATGTCTGTTTCAGTGGAGATGTGGGTGGCGTGCGAATTCCAGGGTACGCTTATCTGCGCGCGCCCATGCCTCCGCCGGAATTGCATTTTGGCCGCTGGCGTGATAGCCTGGCGCGCCTGCGGAGCATGAAATTTTCTCGTATTGCGCCGACTCATTTTGGGTTGTTCGAAGACGCGACCTGGCAATTGAGTGAGTTGGACAATTCGCTGGCATCCACAGAAAAATGGCTGGAGGCCGTAATGGCGAACGATCCTACCATTGAAGAATTGCGCGAGCAGTTCTCGTATTGGATGTATGAAGAAGGTCGCATCAAGAACCTGAGTGACGATGTGGTACGCGCCTATTCGCTGGCCAACCCGGTGGCCATGAGCGCCGACGGTTTGATGCGTTACTGGAAAAAAGTGAAGATGGCGGGATCGCTATAAAACTGGAAAAAGAAGAATCTGCGTAATTTGTCATATTTAATGCGTGATGCATGAAACGTGGCAAAATAGGGCAATAAAGATATACTTTCAGTCCAAGGAGATATTTATGAAGGATTTTTTGGCGATCTCTGATTACTCGACCGACGAAGTGTGGGATCTGCTCGATCTGGCGGTAAAACTCAAGAAACAGTATTTCAAGAAGGGCAACAAGCCTATTTTTAAGGGCAAGGTGTTGGGAATGATCTTCCAGAAACCGAGCCTGCGGACCCGCGTTTCTTTTGACATGGCCATGCGCCATGGCGGCGGCGATGCGCTGTATCTATCGCCAAATGAGATCGGCCTCGGCAAACGCGAATCGATTGCAGATGTGGCCCGCGTCCTTTCCGGGTATGTGCAGGTCTTGATGGCGCGTGTCTTCGACCATGCCCATGTGGTGGAACTGGCACGTTGGGCAGATGTACCCGTCGTCAATGGTTTGAGCGATTACAACCATCCCTGTCAGGGCATGGCAGATGCGTTGACCATCGTCGAGAAGTTCGGCAAAAAATCAAAAGGATTGACCATCTCCTATGTGGGGGATGGAAATAACGTGGCTGTCTCGCTGATGCATGTATCCGTGCTGCTCGGTTGGAACTTTACCCTGGCCAGCCCGGAAGGTTATGACCTGAACCCGCAAGCCGTGGAGATCGCGGAGAAGATTGCCAAAAAGACCAAAAGCAAATTGACCTTCATCCGTGACCCGCATGAAGCAGTAAAAGGCGCGCACGTGATTTATACCGATACCTGGACCAGCATGGGGCAGGAAGAGGAAACAGCCAAGCGCGAGAAAATATTTCCGCCGTATCAGGTCAACGCTCACTTGGTGGGCGAAGCGGACAAGGATGCCATTGTGATGCACTGCCTTCCCGCGCACCGCAACCAAGAATTGACTGACGAAGTTGCCGACGGCGAACATTCGGTCATCTTCCAGCAGGCGCACAACCGCCTGCATGCACAGAAAGCCATTCTGGCCCGCCTGCTCGACGTTGCCTAAACATTTATTGAATTTGGAGACTCTTTTAATGAATACCCAGGAATTTATCGCTGTTGAAGAAAAATTTGGCGCGCATAATTATCACCCGCTCGATGTGGTCATCGAAAAAGCCGAGGGGGTGTGGGTCTACGATGTGGACGGAAAAAAGTATCTCGATTGCCTTTCCGCCTACTCGGCGGTCAATCAGGGACATGTCCACCCTGAAATTTTGAAAGCCCTGCTCGAACAGGCAAAGAAGGTTACGCTCACTTCGCGGGCCTTTCGCAACGACCAGTTGCCAATGCTTTACAAAGAGCTTTCCGAGATGACTGGCTACGACATGTCTCTGCCGATGAATTCCGGCGCAGAGGCGGTTGAGACAGCCGTCAAACTGGCCCGCAAATGGGCTTATCAAGTTAAAAAAGTTCCGCGTCATCAGGCTGAGATCATTGTGGCGGGGAATAACTTCCACGGACGTACGGTCACAATAGTTTCGTTCTCGACTGAGCCCCATTACCGCGACGACTTTGGGCCATTCACGCCGGGCTTTGTGATCGTAGAGTATGGAAATGTGGATGCGATTGAAAAGGCTATCACGCCGAACACCGCAGCGGTCATGTTGGAGCCCATTCAGGGCGAGGCAGGCGTGATCGTTCCTCCAGCTGGATATCTAAAAAGCGTCTCCGAGATATGCAAGAAGAACAACGTTCTTTTGGTTGCAGATGAAATTCAAACCGGTCTGGGCCGGACCGGGAAACTGTTCGCAGCCCAGCATGACAATGTCCGCCCGGATGTGGTCATTGTTGGCAAGGCGCTTGCCGGCGGTTTTTACCCCGTCTCTGCTGTTTTAGCCGATCAACCCATCCTGGGCCTGTTCACGCCCGGCGAGCACGGTTCAACATTCGGTGGGAATCCGCTGGCTGCAGCTGTGGCGCGCGCAGCCCTGCGTGTGATCCACGAAGAGAAACTCTCGGAACGTTCAGCGCAACTCGGAGAATACTTCATTGAGCAATTGAGTGAAATCACCAGTCCGCATGTGAAGGAAGTGCGCGGCAAAGGCCTCTTGATTGGCGTGGAACTTAAACCCGAAGCGGGCGGCGCGCGTCGTTTTTGTGAGGCGTTAAAATCCAGGGGCATCCTTGCTAAGGAAACGCACGATAATGTCATCCGCTTTGCCCCACCGTTGGTCATAGATAAAGAAACGATTGATTGGGCTCTCCCGGCCATCCGCGAGACGCTTAATATGCCGTAACAATACCAGACCCTAAAGGATTTGGATGCCTTTAGGGTCTTTTTTATGGAGGCACCATGTATATAGGAATACCAAAAGAAAGCAGACCGTTCGAATACCGCGTAGGTTTGTCGCCTGCCGGTGTGGAGATCCTGAATAACTTCGGGCACCACGTTTTCGTCGAACACGATGCGGGCGCCGGAGCCGGTTTCAGTGACCGCGAATATGAAAAGGCTGGAGCGCGCATCGCCTACTCCGGGCAGGAAGTCTTTGGCCGCGCCGATTTTTTACTGAAGATCGCGCGTCCTCTTAAACAAGAGTTGGAATGGCTCAAGGAGGGCTCCATTGTTGCAGGTTTCCTGCACCTTGCTTCAAGCTCACAAGACCAGATTGACCTGCTGCTTGAAAAGAAGATCACCGCGCTGGCCTATGAGCAATTTCAAGATGACAAGGGAGGGCTGGCTGTGTTGCGGCCATTCAGTATGATCTGTGGATCCATGGTCGCGCAGATTGCGGGGCGGTTGTTGCAGACCAACTGGGGGGGCAAAGGCATCTTATTGAGCGGCGTCCCCGGCGTTCCGCCTGCGGAAGTAGTCATCCTGGGTGCGGGCGTGGTGGGCACTTCCGCCGCGCGAACCCTGATGGGGTCGGGCGCTCATGTCACCGTGTTGGATAACAGCATGGCCGCCCTTGAAAAACTTGCCGAGCGCTTCCCAGGGGTGGTGACCATGTTTGCCACCAGGCGTAACATTGAGCGCGCCACTGCCTTTGCAGATGTGCTCGTTGGAGCCGTGCTTGTCAGCGGACAGCGTTCCCCGGTTTTGGTAAGCCGAGATCTCGTCCGGGCCATGAAACCACGCTCGGTCATCATTGATGTCAGCATCGACCAGGGTGGCTGCGTGGAGACCTCCCGCCCGACCATGCATGACAACCCAACTTTCATTGAGGAAAATATAGTGCATTACTGTGTTCCGAACATTCCCAGCGTGGTGGCCCGCACAGCCAGCCATGTCTTTGTCAATGCTGCGATTCCATACATTGCAGACATCGCCAATTTGGGAGTCGATACCGCCATTCAACAGGCGCCTTCCATTGAGGCCGCCGTCAACACCCATCAGGGCAAACTCGTCAATCTTGTGCGGTTGAGCGCAGAAGGTTAAGAACCATGTGCGCATCCGTTAATTATCAATCCCGTGTGACTACTGCGGAAGAGGCAGTCAAGGTCATCAAATCTGGCAACCGCCTCTTTCTCACCGGAAACGTATCCGTTCCTCAGACGCTTTTGGCTGCGCTGGTAAAACATGCTCCCAATGTTCAGGATGTGGAGGTCTGCCAGGCCCTGACCGTGGGCTCGGCAGACTATGTCGGCCCAGAAATGGAAGGCCACCTGCGCGTCAACTCCATGTTCATCAGCGCCAACATCCGCAAGGCCGTGCAGGAAGGCCGTGCAGATTTTACGCCGGTGCTTCTGTCGGAATTCCCCCTGCTTTTCAAACGCGGCATCCTGCCTGTGGATGTGGCCGTGATTCATGTCTCCACGCCGGATGAGCATGGCTTTTGCAGCCTTGGCGTGGAAGTCGGCTTGACCAAATCGGCAGCTGAATCTGCAAAGATCGTCATTGCCGAAGTGAACGAACAAATGCCGCGTACGCTTGGAGACTCCTTTATCCATGTCAGCCGCCTGACCCACATTGTGCCGGTCAACTACCCCATCCCTGAGCATAAGATGACAGCCGAGGGCGACTCGGAGATTATCCAGAAGATCGCAGGCCATGTTGCTTCGCTCATCCCCGATGGTGCGACCATGCAGTTGGGCATTGGCTCCATTCCAGATGCGGTTTTGAAATTTTTATCAGACAAAAAGGACCTGGGCATTCACACCGAATTGTTCTCTGATGGTGTGATCGAATTGGTCAATGCAGGCGTTCTGACCAATGCTCGCAAATCACTCCACCCCGGTAAGATTGTGGCTGGGTTTATCCTGGGAACTGGCAGGTTATACAACTGGGTGAACGACAACCCGATGGTGGAGATGCACCCAACAGAATATGTGAACGATCCCTTTATCATTGCTCAAAATGACCGGATGGTGGCGGTCAACTCGGCCATTGAGGTTGACCTCACCGGCCAGGTCTGTGCCGATAGCATCGGACCCAAGTTATTCAGTGGAGTGGGCGGCCAGTTGGATTTCATCTATGGAGCATCCCGCTCCAAAGGCGGCGTGCCAATCATTGCCCTGCCCAGCACCGCGATCATGAAAGACGGTACGCCTGTCAGCAAGATTACAAATATGCTTAAACATGGCGCAGGCGTGGTGACCACCCGCAACCATGTCCGTTTTGTGGTGACAGAATTTGGCATTGCCGACCTGTATGGCAAGACGATCCGCCAGCGCGCGCAGGCCTTGATTAAAGTAGCTCACCCTCAATTCCGCGAGGACTTGGAACGCCAGGCCCGGGATCTGCATTATTTGTAGCCGAAATCGCAATAAAAAGGACGCGGAGCCTCGTAACTCCGCGTCTTTTTTATTGTTAACCTGATAATAAGATTCCCGGCTTGACATTCTGCCCGTTTTTACCTATCATCAGGGCGTTTTGGCCTGTACCGCAAATACAATGTGGGGAAGCCGGAAGCCAATTTGAAAAATTGGTACAAACTATTTTATCTGGGTGTCATTTTACATCGCAGATATATAACACTTATTGACAGGATAATTTCTAATGCGTAATACAAAGATTGTAGCAACCATTGGCCCTGCCTCCGATTCGGAGCAGGCGCTTGAGGCCTTGATCAAAGCGGGTATGAACGTGGCCCGTTTGAACTTTTCGCATGGCACCCACGAACAACATGCCATGCGCATCGCCCGCATTCGCGCGGTCTCCAGCAAGCTGGAGATGCCGGTGGGTATTCTGCAAGACCTTCAAGGGCCAAAGATTCGCGTAGGCAGGCTGGAAATCCCTCTTCAGCTTTCAGTGGGCGAGGAGGTCTGCCTTTATGCCACCAAAGACACTCCACCCACGAATGGCTGTCAGGTCATCCCTGTGGATTTCCGCGAGCTATTCGACTCGGTTCAAACCGGTGATAAGTTGTTGCTTGACGATGGCCGCCTTGCCCTCAACGTCACCTCCGCAGAGGGGCGACTGGTTCACGCCAATGTTTTGGTAGGCGGAGCGCTCTCATCGCACAAGGGCATCAACCTGCCTGGCGTTAAATTGCGTATTGCAGGTTTTACTGAAAAAGACAAAGCCGATCTGGCTTTCGGTATTTCACAAGGTGTGGACGCCGTTGCGATCTCTTTTGTCCGCAGCGCTGAGGATGTGGTTGCCGTGCGCGCCGCCATTCAGGAATTTTCCGAACCGGGGCGTGCCCCCTTCCTGATCGCCAAGCTTGAAAAGCCCGAGGCCATGGACGAATTGGATGCCATCCTCGAGGTAGTCGATGGTGTGATGGTGGCGCGTGGTGACCTGGGAGTCGAACTTCCGCCCGAACGCGTGCCACCTTTGCAAAAGATGATCATCCGCGCCGCTAATGCGCGTGCCAAGCTGGTCATCACCGCCACCCAAATGCTGGAATCCATGATCGTCAACCCGCTGCCCACCCGTGCCGAAGCCTCAGATGTGGCCAATGCCGTCTTCGATGGCACTGACGCGGTCATGCTTTCTGCTGAAACCGCCTCTGGTGAATATCCCGATGAAGCCGTGGCAATGATGGCGCGCATTGTGCTTGAAGCAGAGTCGCATTACATGGAGTGGGGCCGCGGCCATGATTTCAAATCCGGCCTCGGCGAGAGCGATGCGGCCTCCATGGCGCGTGCGGCCAATGCGCTTGCGAAAGACCCCGAAGTTCGCGCGGTCTCCGTTTTCACCATGCAGGGACGCTCCGCCTGGCTCATGTCCAAGGCGCGCCCGTCCAAGCGGATATTGGCCTTCACTCCGCGCACCGAAACCTTCAACCAACTGAGTTTCCTGTGGGGCGTCCAACCGCACCTGATCAAATACGCCAATACTCTGGACGACATGATTTCTGATGTTGATGCCGCCTTGTTGAAGTCCGGCATTCAGTCTGGCCAGCAGGTCGTTTTGGTGTGTGGTTATCCCATTGGCGAGATGCGCCCACCCAATATGGCCCTGCTACACACGGTGGGCAGCGATGCTTCGGTCAACCTTGCCCGTAAAATGGCGGAGAAAAACGTCAAGAAATAATCAGTTGATGTTGAATCAAAAGCGGATGCGGTTATTACAACCGCATCCGCTTCTTTTTTGTGCGAAGGTGATTCTGTTTTCTGGCAGGGTTTGCTACTCCCTAGAGGCAACCAGAATGCCGATGCTGATCAATGCACCCCCGGCGAGAAAGAGCGGAGTAATGGATTCAGAGAGGAAGAACCAACCAAGCAGCGTACCCACTACCGGCTGGGAAAAGAACGTCAGCGAGGCTACAGCGGCGGGCAATTCGGCGAAGGCATAGTTCCATAGAAACATTGCCACCGCAGTTGAGATGATTCCCAAAAAGAGAATCCCGCCGATAATTCCCCATGTGATTTCCCCGAAGCCTTGCGCCTGATACTCCAATACTCCAATCAGGACACTTGAGGGCACGCCGCCCAGCAGCATGATCGCACTTGATGCCAGCAGGTCGGTGGATTGCGAAACCTTGCGTACCAGCACGGAATACAAGGCCCAGGTCAGCGCTGCCGCCAGCAGGCTCATGTTACCCCAAAACAGGGTGGGGGAAAGTTCTGCGTTTCGCGGGTCGATTACGGCCAGCACGCCCAGCGTGGAGATGACCAGCGCGATGATGCGGCGCGGCGTGGACCGCTCGCCAAGCAGGAACGGTGCAAAGAGTAAGACGAAAGCGGGTGTAGCGGAGGTGACGAGCGAGCCGTTGGAGGCTGTGGAGAGTTTGGTCCCCACAAATTGAAAGCCCAACGAGATGCCATAGCCGACAAACCCCACCCCCAAACTTTTCCAAAAGAATTCTTTGGTGATGTTCGCCTTTTGCCCGGATTTGAGATCGCGAAAGAAAATGACAAGCGCCAATGTTGCTGCGCCGAGGATCAGGCGGCTGGCCAGAAGCGAAAAGGGTGGGATCACATTCAATACCACCTTGCTGACAACATACATGCCGCCCCAAATGGAGGCGGCGGAAAGACCTGCGATCAGGCCGGTAATGGTGTGATGTTTTTGCATAGTCCCCCGATTATATCGAAGTGCTTCAGCATGATGGGGTCGAATGTTACTTTTTGCAAAATATGTAAGTAGCCGCCTGAAAGAGTTTATAAAACTTTTCTTGCTCAAGCCGCCGGGAGCATATTTTTATAAAATTTATATCGACCGACTACTTGGAACAAAGGAATTATAATTGTGCCCCATGCAGACCCTCTCAGATCTTATAGCACAGCAACTAGCTAACGCCGGCGTGGATGTAGTCTTTGGCCTGCCGGGCGGGGAAAATGTGGAAGTTCTCGATGCCTTGCGGAAATGCGGCATCGATTTTGTTTTAGTTAGAAATGAGACCAGCGCGGTCTTTATGGCAGATGTCCACGCCCGCCTGACAGGAGGGATTGGTGTTGCGTTAACCACTCTTGGCCCGGGCGCGACGAATGCCTACGCGGGCATTGCCCATGCCTGGCTTGACCGGGCACCGGTGTTGTTGCTTACCGCTCAAAACGACCCGCAACTCATCGGTTTTCATACGCATCAGGTCATGGATCTACAATCCGTTTTCAAGCCGGTCACAAAATTTACGGCCGCGCTCAGCCCGCAGAATGCGGCGCAGAAACTTGCGCTCGCCCTTTACGAATTGCGCTCTGGAAGGCCCGGGCCTGTTCACCTGAGTATTCCAGCGGTCTATGCCGGTCAGCAGGTTGAATCGGCTGAACCGGTCGCCCCGGTTCAGCCGCCAGCAAGGATGAATGAGATCGAGCGCGCGAGGCAACTGCTTGCTTCAAGTCTGCGGCCTGTGATCGTAGTTGGGCTGGGTCTCGAGCCAGACCGGCCGTACGCCCAATTGCGCGCATTGGCTGAAGGATTGCGCGCGCCCGTGATCGACACGCCGAAAAGCAAGGGGGCCATCCCCGCAGACCACCCGCTGTTTGTGGGAACCCTCGGGCTCACGATGACAGACTCTGCCTATGAAATTCTCGACGCCTCCGATTGCATTCTGGCCATTGGCTTTGATGTGGTTGAACTCGTCAAACCGTGGAAGCAGCCCCAGCCGCTGATCTGGGTGGCAAATTGGGAGAACGAAGACCCGCACATTGCCGCGGCATGTGAACTGGTCGGGGATACCCGCCAAATTTTGGAAGCGCTTCAAATGACACCTTCCAGCGTGGACGAGACCTGGGGCGAGGGGCGGGTTCGGGCCTGGCGCGAGGCGCTTCTCTCCAGGCCGCGGCCAGTTCTCGATCCGAATCGCATTTCTCCAGCCGAGGTCTTGTCTTCGATTCGGGCCAACGTTCCGTCGGCGACCATCGTCTCCACCGATGTTGGGTCGCATAAAATCTTCACCTCATTGAACTGGCGGGCGCTTGAGCCGAACACCTTCCATGTTTCGAATGGGCTCTCGGTGATGAGTTTTGGCGTGACATCTGCAATGGCCGCAGCGCGCGCCACTGGCAAACCGGCGGTCTGCATTACCGGTGATGCGGGCCTTGCAATGGTGGTGGGTGAACTCGCGCTCGCTGTTGAATTGGACCTGCCGCTGATCGTGGTTGTGATGAATGACTCTGCGCTGGACCTGATCCGCTTTGCGCAGACCAGAAGAGACTTGAAAGTGTTCGGCACGGAGTTTGTCAACCCAAATTATGAGTTGATCGCGCGCGGGTATGGCATGGCTTATGCTCAAGTGAAAAGCAAGCAAGCCTGCGATGCCGCGGTGGCGGCTGCTGTTGCATCGGGAAAACCATCTTTCCTTGAAGTCATGGTCGATGCCAAAGGGTATCGTTGACTCTAAACTGCGATCTGTAATATCCAACCACAACCATCAAATGGAGGTCAATTCATGACCAGGATCAGGACTGCTGAAGTTGTCATTTGTGGCGCGGGAATCGCCGGGATTTCCGCTGCATATCATCTTGCTGTCATGCAGGGATTGAAAGACATCGTTATCGTTGACCCATTGCCGCCTTTGACGTTGACCAGCGACAAATCCACTGAGGGATACCGTAATTGGTGGCCCGGCCCCGGCAATGATATGGTCTGCCTGATGAACCGCAGTATCGACATTATGGAGGGTTTGCATCGCGAATCGCCAAACCGCCTAAAGATGCACCGCCGCGGTTATTTGTATGCAACCGGCACCCCGGAAGGGATTGACGCAATCAGGGCTACGGCGGAACAGATCACAAAATTGGGCGCGGGAGATCTCCGTATTCATCACGGACAGGGCGGCGATTCGCAGTATTTATCGTCTCAGGAACATGGGATATTTGATGCGCCCACTGGTGCAGATTTGATCCTCGATACGGCTTTGATCCGAAAGCATTTTCCGTTTTTGACAACCGATGCCCTGGGTATCCTGCATACAAGGCGTTGCGGGTGGTTTGCCGCCCAGCAGTTTGGCATGTACATGTTGGAGCAGGCCCTTGAGCGCGGCGTACAAGTGATCAATGGGAAAGTGGAAGATGTGGAGACAGTGGGCGGGCAGGTAGGTGCAGTGAAAATTGCCGTCAATGGCGGGATGGAGACCATCTCCACCCGAAAGTTTATTATCGCTGCCGGGCCGTTTCAGAAGGCGGTGGGGAGATTGATTGGCGTTGACCTCCCTGTTGTGGTCGAACCGCATTTCAAGATGGTCTTCAGTGACCATTATCACGTAGTGCCGCGCGATTTGGGATTGTTCATCTGGAATGACCCGGTCCACCTGGCTTGGACGGATGAGGAGCGCGCCGCCCTGGCGGAGGATGAAGCATCGCGCTGGCTGCTGGATGAGTTCCGGGTGGGGGTGCATGGCAGGCCTGAGGGCGAAGGCGATACGCTTCTTCTGCAGTGGGCCTATCGTCCCGATCGTCAAATGCAAGAACCCGAATATCCGTTTCCCAATGACCATCAACTTCCAGAGGTGGCCATACGGGGAATGGCAAGAGTGATCCCCGGGTTGGCAAAATATTTTAATAAGATTCCCAGACCCTTTGTGGACGGCGGCTATTATGCGCGCACCGTTGAGAATCGCCCCTTAATCGGGCCCTTGCCTTTGGAAGGTTCCTACATCATCGGCGGGTTTGGCGGGTTTGGAATGCAGGTCTCCTTTGGCGCCGGGGATCTGCTTGCAGCTCACGTAGCGGAGGGGGAACTTCCCTCTTATGCGCCCGCATTTTTACCAGATCGTTACGAAGACCCTCGGTATCAGAAAGTTTTACGCGATTGGGGAGCCTCCGGACAGATCTGACCACGGTTGTGTTTTATGCGCCACTATTTGGATTCATGCCGCAGGATCTTCTCCATCGTTTTTCCTTTTGCGAGTTCGTCGATGAGCTTGTCCAAATAGCGGATTTTTTGCATTAACGGATCTTCGATTTCCTCCACTCGCACGCCGCATACCATGCCTTTGATAAGCAGACGATTCGGGTTGATGGCTGGCGCCTGGGCAAAAAAAGTTTCGAGATCACTTTCCCGTTCGATCTGCTGCCGCAGTCCTGCCGGGGTGTAGCCGGTCAACCAGTAGATGATCTGGTCAACCTCTTCTTTCGTCCGATTTTTACGTTCTGCTTTTTGAACATATAGCGGGTAGATATTTGCAAATTTCATACCAAAAATTCGAGGGTTGGGTCTCATTGATTTCTCCTAAAGCGGCGAAGCCGTCCAGCCAGCCTGTCCTGCCTGCCCCTTGCCGCAGGTACAGGTGGACGGACAAGGATGAAAAATACAACCCTGATCACGGGTTGTATTTGGTTTCAGGATTCATTTTCTTCTTTTTTCTCTTCATCTCCTGACGCTGCCGTTAATCGGTAGGGCCTGCGTCTTGTATATGAGAAACTACTGAGATCATTTTTGTTTATTGTCATTTTCATAAACTTTTCTTGCCACAAAGGATGCTGACGCCCACGATAATACAAAGCCGATTGTGCCATTAATAAGTCCCTGTGTAAACAGTGAATAATTCATCGCTCCAACGAGAGCCATGTCAATGCTTGAGAATAAGCCTAATATTGCTCCTATACGAAATAATAGCGATGGAAGAATGCTGCCAACAAGATGACCAAAGAAAACAAAAATACCAGCGATTCGACCAGATATACTTCCGTACTCAGAAGCATGAGACCAAATACCTACATTTGAATAACGTGCAGTTGCCCAACCAGCAACGGAACCAATACCAACAGATAGAAAAATAGTAAGACAGCAAACTCCACCATATGCAAGAAAACTCACTAAAAAGAAACTAATGATTCCAACAAACACTCCAATTTTGCTTGGAGAATAATAAACCGTTTTCTTTGGCTGCTGGCTTGAATTATCAGAAATTATGTTGTTAGGGGTGTTGTTGTCCATCGTGAAATTCCCTTTTGTTATTTGTTTTGCGAATAGCAGGCTAACGAGACTGTCGAAAAACCCAAACTCGAAAAAATTTATATTGGAGGTCTCTGCATTTATGTATGAACACTATGCGTAGAGACACTTTTTTCGTTTTTCAGGACTTATTCGACAGTTTCAACGTTTTGCGCCATCGTCCCCGATAGGGGTACCTGCGCTGTGTCTTGGCAGGCTCGACAACCAAAAAACTTTTGAGATGTGCGCACGCCCGCAGGGCAGTCCCCAGCGCCTGTCTTCAGCGTTCGTGCGAGGGTCAGATAGGTCTTCAGGTAAGACCGATTAAAGGTGCTTTTGCTCTTGACTTTCAAGACAGTTGCTGCACGCTTTGTTAGCCCACTGCCTGCTAATCAAAGTACGCTTGCCCGTTGCCTTTCCAAACTTGGAAAGCATCATTAATTCTTTTCACATGCCCATTATAAAGGTTATCAGGCAATTTATTTTCATCGAACCATCCGATTTCAAGAGTTTCATTAGAATGGGAAGGTGTTTCAGATTTCTCTGTTACTGGCTCGCATAAAAATGTAAATTTGTAAACATGTTGATTTCTGCCCTTATCCCAAAGTCGTGAGTCGTAAACTCCTGATAATGCTTTTGCGGTACATCGAATTCCAGTTTCTTCAAGAGTTTCACGAACAACTGCTTCTGCTGGAGACTCGCCAACTTCCATTTGCCCGCCTGGCATAACCCAGAGTTGATTGTCTGAACGGCGCATGAGCAATATTTTTCCTTCTTTATTTATCACGGCGGCAGCGCCAGCAACGACGGGCGACATTCGGGAAAAGAAAGTTTCCTTCAATGGCGTGATAGATTCAATGGGTTGCTCTGTTGCAAACGCAAGCATTTCGATTGCGAGTTGCTGAATTTCTTCATAACGAGTTTTATCGTAAATATTTTCAGAATAATTCAAACCCGCCGCAGATAAGTCACGGATTTTATCTGCCCAAAGAGCGATTGTTTCAGCGGGGGAGAGGTCATTTGGATTAGGCATGGTTTTATCGCTAATTTTGAAGGGGTGGGCTAACGGTTTGCATTACCTGCGCTGGGGTGGGGACGGTGAAGCCGTCCAGCCAGCGCCTCTAATTACACAACTTCCTTGGCAATCTCAAATGTGATCGTTTCGCTTTCGCGCTTGCTTTCACCCGTCTCGAGTTTGGACAGCGGCAGGATGACGTGGAACTGGCTGCCGGGGAAATTCACTTCATCGTACCCGGCGCTTTCCACCCAGATGCGCCCGCCGTGCGCTTCGACAATGCCTTTGGAGAGGGCCAGCCCCAACCCGGCGCCGCCGCCCTTGAAGCGGGTTTTGCTGGTGGAATGCTTGCCCAGTTCTCCGGGCTGATAAAACTTGGTGAAGATGACTTCGCGCAGGTTCGGGTCTACGCCCACGCCAGTATCGCTGACGATGATCTCCACGCCGCCGTTCGGCAGGTTGATGATGGCCGGGATGTATTTGCCCGTGATCTGGATCCTGCCATGGTCCGGGGTGAATTTGACCGCGTTGCGCACCAGGTGATGCACCATTTTCCGCAGCAGGTGCGGGTCCGCTTTGACGAGTGGGATGGCGGGGATGCTGATGTTCAAGCGCAGGTCGCGTTCTTTGATGGCCCTGGCATGTTCCATGCTTACTTCTTTGATGAGTTGCGCCATGTCGACAGGCTGGAGGTGCGGCTTGAGCGAGCGGGCGTCGATCTGCGCGATGTCGAACATCGAGTCCATCACTTCGTGCAGGCGCAGCGTCCCATCGTGGATGCCCTTCATCATTGACTTTAGGTTTTTGTCCAGTTTGGGGTCGTCCATCAGCATTTCAGAATAGCCTTTGATGACCGTCAAGGGGGTGCGCAGTTCATGCGAGGCGATGCTGATGAAATCGGACTTGGCCTGGTCGATGCGTTCCAGTTCCTGGTTGTTCTTTTCAAGGGTGCGGCGGGCCGTACGCAGTTCCTGGTTGAGGCGCATCAGGTTATCGACCAGCCTGGCGTTCTCCAGCGCCACCGCCGTCTGGTTGGCGTGCGCGCTGAGCACGGACAGATCCTCGCGGGTGAAGCGGTTGCCGCTTAACTTCGAGCCGAAGGCCAGCAGGCCGATCCATTGTCGTTTGGCGAAGATGGGAATGTAGACTTCCGTATGCAGCTGGGCGAACCAGTCCCTTTCGGCGGAGGAAGCGTTTCGGTAGGCGGGCAGCAGGTCCAGGTCATATTGTAGAAGCGGTTTTTGGTCGCGGATGAAATATGAAGCGATGGGTCCGTTCTCATCCAATTCCATCACCACCATCTGGCGTTCCTCGGGGCTGCGCGCCGAACGCAGGTTGTAGGTTTTGCGCCCATCTGCCTGGCGGTCTGAATCGACGAGGAAGAGGAAGCCGCGGTCGATCTGCATGGCTTCGAGCATGATGCCGACGGCGATATTGGCGAGCCTGTCCATATCCAAAATGTTGCTGATGCTTTCACTGTATTGATGGATGGTCAGGCTGGCATCGTATTGGTCGCCCCGCATCCACTTGGTGATGGTGCGCGAGACCAGTGAGGTGAGCGGCGCGAAGATGACTGCGATCAACAGGGCCACGCCCGCGCCTGCCAGCAGCGGGTTGAAATTCTGATTTTTTGCGAAGACGGTTTGCAACAACAAAAAGCCCGCCACATAAAAACTGACGATGACAATGATGCTGGCAATGTAGATCAGTCCGCGGCGGGTGATGTTCTTGAGGTCGGGGATGTAGTGTGTGCCGACCACATAGGCCGCCGTGATGATAGTTGCGAGGCGCAAAGGCTGGCCGATCAACATCAGGCCGGAAAAGAGGATGATGTCGCCGACGAGGGTGAAAAAGATGACCAGCCACCAATAGTTCAAGCGGTTGCGGAAAAGCGGCTGGCGCGACTCGCGGTTGGCGCTTGCGAGCGAGAGGATGAACCCGATCACAACGATCAGCCAGCCCAGGATCGCCCAGGCCGGTCCGAGTCTGGAGCGGTAGAGCACCAGGTTCCCATTTGTCCAAACGATCTCTGGCAGATCCAGCGCGTTGGTCAGGATCAGGGCAATGCCCAGCGCCCAGAAGACCCAGAAGCCGACCCACAACCACCACGTCTCGCGTTTGACGAAGATCTGCAGCGCAATGATCAGCAGGGCGGTCAGGGTGAAGGCAACGTAGGTTTGTAATTCCTGGAAGAGGAAAGCATCATTCGTGTTTTTCCAGGCCGCCTCAGCCACATTCAAAACCAGCGCGAACAGGGCATAAATCACCACCAGCCAGGTGGCGGCGCTTTGCCCCTCGTTACGCCGTTGAATTGCAAAGAAAATGACCGGCAGATACAATGCAGCCAGGAACAACAGGGCGATGAATCGGATAAGTGTCGGTTCCATAAACTGTACGGAATTCTACTCGAAATTATAGTGAAAATTGAAAGGAATAGGTTATCATTGCGCCATGCTGACATCACGCTCATCCCGACTTAAATATAATTTTGCGCAGGAATTTTTCCGGAAAGACGGCCACATCGTCTTTCCGGATTTTGCATCTGCCAGGGCCTTTGCGGTGCAGATGTCTGCGCTTCGCCCCGAGCCGGTACCGGCTTCCGACCTTTATGTGATGTCGCTGCTGGATGAGGCCTATCACATTCTGCTGCGCAATTACTACAGCCGTCACAGCGGAGTGATGGGGCGTGCCATGGGGTTGTTGCAATCCAACCTCGGTTCAAAATATGACCTGACCCTCACCAGGTTTACAGAGGAATTCCCGCCGCTGGCGGTTTTCCGCGGTGAAATGACTGCGGGAGTTTACCTCTCGACCCAGGCCCCCAATTTCGGCGATTTCGGACGCGGTGTTCGTGCGGCGGCCATCGAAGAGATGTTGATCGTCAACAATACCAACAACAACCCCGCCATAAACCGCTACCGTGAACTCTTCGACGAAACCTCAATGAACGGCTCGGCCTATCGTGAATGCATGACCTACCTGCTCGACTTTTTTGCCAGGCAGCCGGGCTTGGGCGGCAACGGCCAGGGCGGGGATGAGAGCCTGCCGGATTTACTGGCCGCGCCCATCAAGGCCTCGCCTGATTCGCTGGAAGGCCAGTTGCAATTCATCCTTGAAAAATGGGGATATTTGCTCGGCGAGGATTTTTCTGTTCGCATCCTGCGCGGCATGGATTATCTGCGCGAAGAGGTTATCCGAAGGCATGGGCCGAGCGACACCTTCAACGCTGAAGCCTTTGTGCCGACCTTTACCGGTCACGATTACGCCGAATACGAACGCTACAGCCCCGACCGGGACTGGATGCCGCGACTCGTCTTGATCGCGAAGAATACTTATGTCTGGCTTGACCAACTTTCCAAAAAATATCAACGTGAGATCAAATACCTCAACCAGATCCCCGATGAAGAGCTGGACTTGCTGGCCTCGCGCGGATTCACCGGCCTGTGGCTGATCGGCTTGTGGGAGCGCAGCCGCGCCTCGCAGCGCATCAAGCAACGCATGGGGCAGGCGGATGCCGTCGCTTCAGCCTATTCGCTGAGTTCCTATGACATTGCCAATGACCTCGGCGGCTGGCTGGCCCTGCAGGACTTGCGTACCCGCGCCTGGCAGCGCGGCATCCGCCTCTCCGCCGATATGGTTCCCAACCACATGGGCATCGACTCGCAATGGGTTAACGAACACCCCGACTGGTTCCTGTCGCTGCGGTTTACGCCTTATCCTTCCTACTCCTTCCGTTCGGAAAACCTTTCCGATAACGCGCGTGTGGGCGTCTATCTGGAAGACCATTACTATGATAAGACCGATGCGGCCGTGGTCTTTCAGCGCCGCGATTTTCAGACCGGCGATACGCGCTACATTTATCATGGCAACGATGGCACTTCCTTCCCGTGGAACGACACCGCCCAGCTCGATTACAGCAACCCCGTCGTGCGCGAAGCGGTCATTCAGGTCATCCTGCATGTGGCGCGCAACTTCCCGGTCATCCGTTTTGACGCGGCCATGACACTTGCCAAGAAACACGTCCAGCGCCTGTGGTTCCCCGAACCTGGTTCCGGTGGGGCGATTCCTTCACGTTCGCAATTTGGCATGACCAGGGTTGAGTTCGATGAGAAGGTCCCGGTTGAGTTCTGGCGCGAGGTGGTCGACCGTGTCGCTGCCGAAGTGCCCGATACCCTCCTGCTGGCCGAAGCCTTCTGGTTGATGGAGGGATACTTTGTGCGTACGCTCGGCATGCACCGCGTGTACAACTCCGCGTTCATGCATATGCTGCGTGACGAGGACAATGCCAAGTATCGCCTTGCGATCAAGAACACACTCGAGTTCGATCCGCAGATCCTCAAGCGTTATGTCAACTTCATGAACAACCCCGATGAAAAAACCGCCGTTGAACAATTCGGCAAGGGCGAAAAATATTTTGGCATTTGTACCGTTTTGTCCACCCTGCCCGGTTTGCCCATGTATGGACACGGACAAGTCGAAGGCTTCTCTGAAAAATATGGGATGGAATTCCGCCGCGCCAAATGGGAGGAAACCCCGGATGGCGGGCTGATCCAGGCTCATGAATGGCGGATCTTCCCGCTTCTTCACCGCCGCTTCCTGTTCGCCGATGTGGAGAATTTCCTGCTCTTTGACTTTTACCGCCCCACTGGCGGCGTGGACGAGAATGTCTTTGCCTATTCCAACCGCTCTGACGCACCTCATTCGGGGGCCAGCGAACGCGGTCTGATCATTTATCACAACAAATTTTCCGACACCAAAGGCTGGATCAAAACCTCCGCAGCCGCGTTGGATAAAGGCTCTGGTAAACTCAAGCAGCGTTCCCTCGCCGAAGGCCTTAGCCTGCCGAAGACCGGGCACATCCTGTTCAAAGATTATGCCACGCAGTTGGAATACGTCCGCTCATGCAAGGAGATCTGGGATAAAGGCCTGTACGTGGAGTTGGGCGCCTACCAATGCCACGCCTTTATGGATTTCCGCTTTGTTTATGACAAGGAATGGGAGTTCCTCTGCAACAAACTCAACGGCGCAGGCGTTCCATCTTTGCAGGAAGAATGGCGCAGGACTTTTGGTAAAGAGGATGAAGGCCTTGAAGAGAAATCTGCTAAAAAGAAACGCGCCGTCCGCAAACCTACTGTGAAGAAGGCGAAAGCAAAAGCGGTGAAAAAGACCGCTGCGAAGAAGCCGGTGAAGGCAGTAAAGAAGCCCGCCTCGAAAACTGCTAAGAAGGCTGTGAAGAAACCTGCGGTTAAGACGGCAAAGACAACTGCATCTGCAAAGCCGGTTGCAAAAGCAGCAGTAAAAAAGTCGGTGAAGAACAGTAAGGTGAAACCCGCCGTAAAGAAAACCGCCAGTAAGCCAAAAGCAGCGGCTGCGAGGAAGACCCCATTGAAAAAAACGAAGACAACCCCGAAGGCCGTGGCTCCGAAAACGAAAGCGACCAAAGCTGTGACAACGAAAAAGGCGCAAAAGAAAAAGCCCGGCAAGTAGGATCATTTTTCGCTCCGAGTCTGAACTCGGAGCGACCTTTTTGAGAGAGAGCCGATGAAACTCAAACTTTACCTCATCACCCTGATCGCCTTCCTGGGCATTGACTCGCTTTGGCTGGGGCTGGTCGCGCCGTCATTCTATCGGTCTCAGATCGGGCACATAATGACAGAGAGCCCCAATCTGTTGGCGGCAGGGCTGTTCTATTTGTTGTTCATCTATGGCATGGTGGTCTTTATCGTTGAGCCGGGCGTGCGCGAACAAACTTTGACTCAGGCCGTGCTGCGCGGCGCGTTATTTGGACTGGTGACCTATGCCACCTACGACCTGACCAATCTTGCCACGCTTGAAGGCTGGCCGGTGCTGGTGACCGTTGTGGATTTGATCTGGGGGACGGCCTTGAGCGCTTTGGTGACATGGGTCAGTGTTTGGGCGGGGAAGAGGTTCATTAAGTAGCAGTAAATGTGAGGTCCAGATGGATGCGCGTAGGCAAGTTAGAACAGGATGAAGAAATGGATATGTCCGCCCTACAAATTCCATACGAAACCGTGGTAATCTGACATTTGTCATTGACTTGGTTTTTGAATAGTAATATACTCACTGTCATAGAGGTACGCCGCCATGAAAACTTTTTACGGAGCCCCCCTGTTTTGTTGATGCAGACACGCGATATAACCGCGTGTCTTTTTTTATACCCCAACCCAAAAGGAGACTTTTGACATGGATTACGGACTAATCGGCAAGCTCGAAAAGGCAAAACGCTACGCGGAGGATCGCAAAAGGTTCCGTTTCAACCAGTTTGACCTGACATTCCATGGTGACAATAATGAACACCATGTCTCGTACGTCAATGGCACGTTTACTTGTGATTGTGAATTTTTCCTGACCCACAAGCGCTGCGGCCATTCCATGGCTCTCGAGATCTTGCTTAAGGATATGATCGTTGAAACGGTCGAAGCCTGATTACAATTGAATAATCGGACTGCCCTTCGCAAAACGGAGGGCAGTTTTGTTTTGGGGCATTCTCATTAAATCTTAAAGTTTATCGGGTACAATTTTGCCCATGAGATCAGGATTATCGCGCAGAGATTTTATAAAATTAGGCGGCCTGGCCCTTGGCAGCCTTGCTTTTTCGCCTTTTTTGCCCGGCCTTACCGATTTTGATGATAGTTTCATCGTCCGTATCGGGACGGCGGAGATGCCCGTCCGCAAGGAACCGACCGATGAAAGCCGCATCGAACTGACCTGGTACCGCGACGAACTGGTGCATGTGTACAAAGAAGTTACCGCCGAATGGCCCGCGCATAACCCGGTCTGGTATCGGGTGTGGGGCGGCTACCTGCACCGCGGGCGCCTTCAGCGCGTAAAAACCCTTTACCAGACACCGCTGGATACCATCCCCCAAGGGAAGCGCCTGATCGCGGATATTTCCGTGCCGTTTACCACGCCGTACCGCTATTCCAAGGCTTTCGGTTGGCAGCCTCTGTCGCCGCCTTTATATTATGGTTCGGTGCATTTTATCGAAGCCGTGGAGCAGGGCCCGGAGATGGCCGATTATCGCGGCCCGTGGTACCGTGTTTTTGACGAACTCGATTCCAACGTTCAATATTACGTCCCAGCCATTCATATGCGCGTCTTCCCGCAGGAAGCCATGGACCCCATTTCGCCGGATCTGCCCTACGAAGACAAACTGATCGAGGTCAACCTCTCGACCCAAACCCTGTACGCCTACGAAAATGGCAGCCTTGTTTTTCAGACCAATATCGCCTCGGGTGTCCCCGGCGACCCGACCGGCGGCGCAGGCATTCCCACCACCACACCCGCCGGAAAATTTTCCATTCTGGATAAAGTCCCCGCCAAGCACATGGGTTTCAGTTACTTCGGCAGCCAGACCACCGGCAACCTGTTGGCCGATGCCGATAACTACGTGCTGCCCGGCGTTCCATGGACTTCCTTCTTCACGCCCCAGGGTCACGCCTTCCACGGTACCTACTGGCACGAGAACTTCGGTACACCCATGAGTCACGGCTGCATCAACATGCGCAGCAACGAAGCCAACTGGCTTTTCCGCTGGGTGCGTCCCATTCACAACTTTGATCAGACCGCCACGCGCGGACTGGGCACGACTGTCGAGATCCATTACTAATCACCGGATTCCCTCCCTCCATTTACTCCCACACTTCGAGACTTCATTCCTCCCATGCCTAACCTAAATTGGAAGCAAAAGCATCTTTCCCCGCCGACTCCCGCTTCTGTTATGCTCGATTCTATCCTCTACCCGAAAGGTCGCGGTTACCCTAACTTGCAGCCTGATGGACGTTTGATCCTGGGGGACAACCTTGCCGTGATGGCCGCCCTGTTGCCCGAATATGAGGGTCGCATCAACCTTATCTATGCCGACCCGCCGTTCTTCACGAACCGGAAATTTTCCGCCCGCGTGGGCCGCGGAGAGGATTCGCGCAAACCCGCCAAGTGGAAATTGGCGGAGGGCTATCACGACTCATGGGATGATATCGATTCCTACTTACAGTTCCTATATGAGCGCCTGTCGCTGATGCACCGCCTGCTTGCTCCAAATGGCACCCTGTACCTGCACCTTGACTGGCATGCTGACGCATACGCCCGCCTGCTCCTTGATGAGATCTTCGGCGCTGAGAATTTCATCAACGAGATCATCTGGACTTATCACGGCCCTTCGCCGATCCGCACGGCTTTCAATCGCAAGCACGACACCATCCTGATGTATGCGAAGAGCAGGGATTATGTCTTCAATGTGGATGATGTCCGTGAGCCTTATAACCCAAATACCGTGGCGACTTTTAAAGCCTCGTCCAGGGCCGGCTTCGGAAAAATTCCAGATCTCGAACGTGGAAAGGTCCCGGAAGATTGGTGGTATTTCCCTGTGGTGGCGCGTTTGCACAATGAGCGTACCGGCTATCCCACCCAAAAGCCGGAAGCCCTAATCGAGCGGATTATTTTGGCTTCCTCCAATAAGGGGGATGTTGTGGCGGATTTCTTCTGCGGCTCCGGCACCACATCTGTGGTTGCGGCCCGGCATGGACGGCGATTTATCACCTGCGATGAATCCATCCGCGCGGTGAATACGGCCCGCTCGCGCCTGACGGAGACTCGATCTGTTTTTGCATTTGAGCGTATTGCAACAACCAGGCTGGAGATGGCAATCAAATCCAAAAAGATAAAGGTCAGCGTTTTGGATAGTCAGGTCTCATTGAAAACCGCCCTCGATGTCGATTTTTGGGAGGTGGACCCGGATTGGGACGGGAAAACCTTCCGCAGTGTTGCGCAGGCTCAACGTCATGTACGAAGCGGGGTGATCCCCATGGAATTAAAAATAAAAATCGGAGGCAGGGTCTGCATCCGATTGGTTACAGTGGATGGGAAACAGTTTCAATTAAATATCTAAGCGATAGCCGACGCCACGAATGGTTTTGAGGAATTTGGGGTTATCGGGATCGAGTTCGATGGCGCGGCGCAGCCAGGAGATATGCACATCGAGCGTGCGGGTGTCGCCGGTGTAGTTCGTCTCCCAGGCTTTCTTGAAGAGGGATTCGCGTTCGACCACTTCACCATGTTTATCCATTAATAGATTCAAGAGTGTGACTAGGCGGGGGGTGAGTTTTGTGCTCTTGCCCAGACAGCGGACGCGTCGCTTTTCAAGGTCGAGGCGGATGGGACCGACATGCAGGACATTTTTACCGTCACCAGGCAGAAGGGGCTTAATGCGGTTTGACAGTTTTTGCACTGTGAAGGGCAGCACCAATACCGCGTCGGCAGCATCCTTGCTGACCTCGCGCTCATCTTCAAGGATCAGGATGATCGGCATCTTTGCATCTTTTTCGCGAATCGATTGACAGATGCGCAACCCGGTACTGCGCAGGGAAGCGGCGTTGACAACGACAAGACTCGGACTGACTTCCTTCATCAGGGATATGGCCTTGTTGCCGTTCTGTGCAATATGAATATCAAAACCCTTCTTCTGCAGGTCGGCAGCAAAAGAAGGGATTTCAGCATGTTTGGCTTCTATGACCAGGAGGGTAGTGGTCTTCATGGGTGGGTTGTATAATTACTTTTCAGAATATATTTTTTGTTGCTTTTCGTTTTTTAAGGTAAAGTCATTATACACTAAATCTTAACAAATGCTTTCAGCCCTTGGTACTATTATCATGACAAATTCTAACATTGCGTTTTAAGGATTGCACGTGAATGTTGCTTGACTTTTTAGGATTTACTTGGTAATATCGGCGGGCTCTAATAACCGATGCGGGGTGGAGCAGTGGCAGCTCGTCGGGCTCATAACCCGAAGGTCGCAGGTTCAAGTCCTGCCCCCGCTACCAAGAAAAAAACGCAGAACCTTATGGTTCTGCGTTTTTTTCTTTACTTTTTAGTGGACTAATTCTTCATTCTCCCCTTCATGCACATGGTAGGGGACATTGATGATAACGATACCGCTTTGCCGCTTAAGTTGATTGCGCAGGAGTTCTGCGGTGTTGGTGTGAAGCATGCCGCTCACACGGTTGTTTGAAACGAACTCAGGCACCACGATGGTGATGGTCTCGCCCGGCTGGCGCTGTCTCGAGACTTCAGCAATATAACCAAGTAACGGTTCCAGGAAGAGGCGGTAGGGCGAGTTCAACATTACCATGCGCACGCCTTCACCCCAGGTCTCCCATTTCTGCCGGACTTTTTCAGCATCTGCCGGTTCAATGGAAACATGGACGGCGGTGATATCGTCAGAGAGGATGCGTGCATAGCGCAGTGCAGCCAGGGTTCCCTGATGGACGCCGCTCACTGGCATGATAACGCGATGGCGCATGGTGTGCGGCGGGATGGCTCCGAAATTATCCAGGGAAAGCTTCCTGGCCAGGTTGTTATAGTGGCGGTGGATCAACCAGAATGAGAAGACCAGCGAAGGGATAAGGATCAACACGACCCAAGCGCCATCGCGGAATTTGGTGATGGCGAAGACCATCATCACAATGGCGGTACAAAAAGCGCCAAAACCATTGATGACCATCTTGATCGACCAGTCTTTAACGAAGTGCAGAGTCGAGCCGCGTTCCACTTTTTCTTCGCCCGGTTTTAGTTTGCCGCTCTTGTACCAACGCAGCGCCATGCCGCCTTGTGAGAGCGAGAAGGAAAGAAATACGCCAATTGCATATAAGGGGATCAGACGGGTTACGCTGGCCTTAAAGATGATCAAAATGATCGAGGCAATAATGGCCAGGGCCACAATTCCGCGGGAATAGACCAGGCGGCTGCCGCGGTAATTGAGTTGACGGGGCAAAAATCCGTCCTTGGCGACCAGCGCGCCGAGGCGGGGGAAATCGGCAAAAGCAGTATTGGCGGCCATAATCAGGATGACTGTCGTCGCGCCGATTAGCATGAGGTAAAACGTGCCACGCCCGTTGAAGACGGTTCGGGCTAGCTGTGAGATGACCGTTTCGCTTTCAGATGGTATGGCCCCGATCTCTTTCGCAATATAGGAAATGCTGAGGAAGAGTGAGCCGAGGATGAGGGACATCCAGATCAGTGTGATTCCTGCGTTTTTACTGCGCGGTTCCTTGAAGGCGGTGATGCCGTTGGAAATGGCCTCCACGCCGGTTAGGGCAGTGGTACCGCTGGCAAATGCGTGCAGAATCAAGAAGGGGGTGATTGCAGAAAGGCCATGGAGCGTTTCCAATTCGGGCGGGTCGATCACGGTTCCAAGGCTGTGGGAAATGAACAGGCGCACCAGGCCGGAGCCAACGGCTACGAACATCATGGCTACAAAGAAATAAGTGGGGATGGCGAAGGCCGTGCCGGATTCTTTGACGCCGCGCAGGTTCATGATCATGACGAATATAATAAAGCCGACAGAAAGCAGCACGCGATAGTCGTATAGAAAGGGGAATGCGGAAGTGATCTGTGCGACCCCCGAGGCAATCGACACAGAGACGGTCAGGATATAGTCTGTAAGTAGTGAGGCTCCAGCGATAAGAGCAGGAAATTCCCCCAGGTTATCACGCGCTACAATATAGGCGCCGCCGCCATCCGGATAGGCATGGATGGTCTGTTCGTAGGAAATGGTCACGATGCCAAGCAAAATGACAATGGCCATCGAGATGGGGAATACAATGCCAAAGGCGGCAGTGCCTGCCGCAGCAAGGATGACGAGGATTTCCTGGGTTGCGTAGGCAGTGGAGGATAGCGCGTCAGAGGCGAAGACAGCAAGGCCAACCACTTTCCCAATGGTCTGGTGGGAAGCGTCTGCCGTGGAAAGCGGACGTCCGATCAGCCAGGAGCGCAGGGTGCGCGGTGGAGTGTAATCTGCAGCCCGTTCAATGATGGGGGTTTGTGAATTGTCATTTGAATTGATCATTTTTATAAAACTGCTTTCGTTTGTTTTTGGCGGGCGGATTTTTCTAACCCGTTGCATTAGCAGCCAGCCCTGCGCCGCATACCAGCGATTATTATACCTTTTTGGCACATGCTGGGGGGTACAATAAGCCCAGGAGACAACCATGCCGAGACAGACCCCATCGCCCATGCATGAACGCCCTGTGGAAATTTTGCAGCAACTGATCCAATTCAACACTACCAATCCGCCGGGGAATGAAGCGGCCTGTGTCATGTACATCCGCGACCTGCTGACCGAAGCAGGCATCGAGTCTACGTTGTTGGCGAAGGATCCGAACCGCCCCAACCTGATTGCGCGGCTTCCGGGTGAAGGCAAGGCTCCGCCGCTCCTGCTCTACGGCCATGTGGATGTGGTGACCACGGAGAACCAGCCGTGGCAGCAGCCGCCCTTCGAGGGCAAACTCATCGACGGTTTTGTTTGGGGCCGCGGCGCGTTGGATATGAAGGGCGGCGTGGCGATGATGGTTGCTGCTTTCCTGCGGGCCAATGCCGAGGGGTTGCACCCGCCCGGGGATATTGTGCTGGCCATCGTCGGGGATGAAGAAGCGGGCGGCGACTTCGGCGCGAAGTTCCTTGTGGAGGAACATCCTGAACTTTTCAAGGGCGTCCATTATGCCATCGGGGAATTCGGCGGCTTCACCCTGCAGGTCGGCGGCAAACGGTTTTATCCGATCATGATCTCGGAGAAACAGATCTGTTGGATGAAGGCCACGGTACGCGGCACGGGCGGGCATGGTTCAATGCCGGTCAAGGGCGGCGCGATGGCACAACTTGCGAAGTTCCTCAAAGCGTTGGATGAGAACGATCTGCCGGTGCATATCACCCCGCCTGCGCGCATGATGGTGGAGGCAATGGCTTCAGAGTTGGGCGGCATGCAGGGTTGGCTGCTTGGACAATTACTCAACCCGTCACTGACAGGCTTGATCATAAAGACATTGGGCAGTCGCGGGCGGACGTTTTATCCGCTCTTCCGCAACACGGTCAGCCCGACCATTTTGCAGGGCAGCACCAAGGTCAATGTGATTCCCAGTGAGGTTTCCATTGAACTCGATGGCCGCTTGCTGCCCGGCCAGAAACCCGAAGATATGATTCGTGAGTTGCGCGCCATTGTTGGGGATGAAGTCCAGTTGGATGTACTGGCCTTCGAGCCTGGTCCTGCAGAACCGGATATGACCCTTTTCAATACACTGGCGGGGATTCTAAAAGAGGCCGACCCGCAGGGCATACCGATCCCGCTTCTGTTGAGCGGTGTGACCGATGGGCGCTTCTTCTCGCAACTTGGCATTCAGACCTATGGCTACCTGCCAATGACCCTGCCCGATGATTTCAACTTTGCCAACGTCATCCATGCCGCCGATGAGCGCGTTCCTGCGCCAGCCATCGAGTTTGGCGCACAGGCCATCTTCAAAGCCTTAAGCCGGTTTGGATGAGGCCCATGAAACGATTCCTTTTACTGCTGGCGCTGTGTGCGATGGCCTGCCGCTTCGGCGCGCCGCCGGAACCTGTACTTGCCGAGTTGGGGCAGGAGTTTACGCTGATGGTGGGTCAGGCTGCAACGATCCCGGCTGCGGATATGATCCTGACTCTGGTGAGCGTCCCCGGCGACCCGCGCTGCCCATACGAACTAGAATGCGCGGTCAGCGGACCGGTTTCCCTTTCGATCACGGTGCAGGCCGGCTCCGAAGCACCGCAGGAATTTGCGCTGCAAACGTTCACCGACAATGATGGCCGCGCGCCGGATATGAATTTTGAAGGCATTCAAAGCAGCATAACGGTTGGGGATGGGTATGTGATCCAGTTGGAAAGCGTCCTGCCTTACCCGCAAAAGCACATGGGCGAGGTCAAGGACGGAGAGTATCGGGTGGCGTTTACCGTGACAAAGTGAACAGAGTCTGAAAATCCTACTTGTGGATTTTATAATAGACCTCTTGCATAAGTGATTTGGAATCCTGAAGTTCTACTTCAGGTGGAGTTTCCGAAAGTGGAACTTTCGGAGTCCTTCGTTCTTTTTAGAACTTCTGCAAGATATCTAATCAATCAATAGCAGAGGAGTGCAACATGGCATATGACGCAATCATCATCGGTTCCGGTGCGGGCGGGTTGACGACCGCAGTGGCGCTCGCGCAGGCGGGCAAAAAGGTCTTGGTGCTCGAACAGCATGACCGGCCCGGTGGTTGGACTCATTCCTTCACGTTAAATGGCTACCGCTTCAGCCCCGGCGTGCATTATATTGGCGACCTGCACGAGGGCGGCGGGCTGCGCCGTATCTATGATGGCCTGGGTGTTTCGCAGGATCTATCTTTTGTTGAACTCAACCCCGACGGTTACGACCATATTTTCATCGGCGACCAGCGGGTGGATTTCCCCAAGGGCCGCGAGAATTTGATCGAACGCCTGAAGAGCCAATTTCCGCACGAGGCGCAGGGCATCGATTCGTACTTTGCGGATATGCAGGCCATGGTCGAAGGGCTGCGGCGGCTCGGGAATTTATCCAACCCGCTGCAATCGGCCATGAGCGCGCCGACCGTCCTCAAGTGGATGCGCGCCACGGGCAGGGACTTTCTAGATGCGCACATCAGCGACCCTGTGCTGCGTGGCGCGCTCTCGGGGCAGGCGGGTGACCACGGCATGCCGCCTTCGCAAGTCTCGGCCTTTATGCATGTCGGCATCACGCATCATTACCTCGATGGCGGATATTACCCACTGGGCGGCGCGTTCACTATTCCGCGTGCGTTTGTACGGGCGTTGAAAAAGGCTGGGGGCGAGATTCGGCTTCAATCCCGTGTGAAGCGCATGCTGCTTGAAGGCACAAAAGTAATCGGCGTGGAATTGGAGTCGGGGGAAGAGATCCGCGCGGGCGTTGTTATTTCCAACGCAGACCCGGAAGTAACCTTCGGCAAGATGATCGGGCGCGAGCATTTATCGGTCAAACTCCGCCGAAAATTGGACTCGGTTAAATATTCCACCTCCTGCCTCAGCCTGTTCTTTGCCACCGACATGGACTTGCGGGCAGAGGGCCTCGATTCGGGGAACATGTGGTATTACGACCACGCGGATGTGGACAGGATCTATTCCGAAGGCTTGACCGATGCGTTGCTGCGCGAGGATACGCCGCCTGGCATGTTCCTCACCACGACCACGTTGAAGGACCCTTCGAAAAAGCACTCGGGACATCACACCTGCGAGTCCTTTGCCTTTGTGAGTTATGAAGGCTTCGAGCGTTGGGCGAAGTCGAAGTACGGTTCGCGCCCCGCAGATTATGAGGCGATGAAGGAAGACCTGGCCTGGCGCATGGTGCGCGGGTTGGAGAAGCGCATTCCGGGCTTAAGTAAACACATCACTTTCTACAGCCTCGGCACGCCGTTGACCAATGAACATTACCTCAATGCCACACGCGGAAATTTATACGGCATTGATAAGCGTCCCACGCAGGTGGGGCCGTTCGGCTTTTCCGCGAAGACGGAGTTCGAGGGCTTGTTCCTGTGTGGGCAAAGCACCACCAGCCATGGCGTGGCAGGTGTGACGGCTTCGGGTATCGAAGCGGCCAAGGCCGTGCTCAACTGCCGCTCGCGCGACATCCTCACGCAAAGCGGCCCCGGCCCGCAGTTCTTGCAGGCAGAGGACCTCAACTCTTGGCCGGAGAATTTGAAGAAAAAGATGGAAAGGGGCGAGGCGGCGCGAGAGGAAGAAGAAAGGGAAATATAAGCATCCCCGCCTAAGTAGTCGGTTGTAAATCGTTAGAAAACAAATTCCTGCTCAAGCCGCCGGGAGCGAGAGAAAGTGAGAAATAAGCATCCCCGCCTAAAAATGAATCAATAAACGAGAGATGGAGATGCCAAGCATAAAGACACGGTGTCTCCATCTCTCTGTATTGTTAAGGCTACGCTCCCGCCGCCTTGAATGCTGCGCTGACGATCTCCTGCGCTTCTGCAAAGATGCGCTCCAGGTGCGCTTCGTCTACGAAACTCTCGGCGTAGATCTTGTAGACCTCCTCGGTGCCGGAGGGACGGGCTGCGAACCAGCCGTTTTCGGTGGTGACCTTCAAGCCGCCGATGGCTGCGCTATTGCCGGGGGCCTTGGTGAGGCGGGCGGTGATCTTGTCGCCAGCCAGGGTATCGGCCTTCACATCATCGGGGGACAGATTTTTCAATACGTTCTTCTGGGCGGTGCTGGCTTTTGCATCCATGCGCTTGTATACTGGCGCGCCGAACTTCCCGGCAAGGTCGCGGTAATGCTGGCCGGGGTCGCGGCCTGTGCTGGCCGTGATCTCTGCCGCGAGCAGGTCGAGGATGATGCCGTCCTTGTCGGTCGTCCAGACTGTGCCGTCCTTACGCAGGAAGGATGCGCCCGCGCTCTCCTCACCGCCGAAGCCGAAGGAACCATCCACCAGACCGTCTACGAACCATTTGAACCCAACGGGGACCTCGTTCAAGACGCGCCCCAAATCTTTTGCGACGCGATCGATCATGGAGGAGGAGACAAGAGTCTTGCCGACCTGCGCATCTTTTCTCCAACCAGAGCGGCTGCCGTACAGATAGCGGATTGCTACTGCGAGGAAATGATTTGGGTTGAGCAGGCCCGCAGATGGTGTCACGATGCCGTGCCGGTCTACATCCGGGTCGTTGCCGAAAGCGATATCAAAATCATTTTTAAGCCGAATCAGCCCGGCCATGGCAAATGGAGAGGAGCAGTCCATGCGGATCTTGCCGTCGTGGTCAACGGTCATGAAGGAGAAGGTCGGGTCCACGGCGCGGTTGACAACCGTGAGGTTGAGTTTGTATTCAGAGGCGATAACATCCCACATATCCACGGCTGCGCCGCCCATCGGGTCCACGCCGATGCGCAGGCTGCTAAGCCGATCCATTTCGATCACACTCCCCAAATCACGCACGTAGGGCATCACAAAATCATGCATCTGCGTGGTCATTGCTGCGCGCGCCTGTTTGAGTGGCAAGCGCTTCACGGCTTTGAGTCCTTCGCGCAGGATTTCGTTGGCGCGTTTCTGCACGCCATTGGTGATCTCTGGTCCGGCCGGACCGCCGTTGGGCGGGTTGTATTTGAAGCCCCCGTCTTCGGGTGGGTTATGGGATGGGGTGATGACCACGCCGTCGGCGAAACCTGAAGCGCGGCCACGGTTGTAAGTCAGGATCGCATGAGAAACGACCGGCGTCGGTGTGTATCCGTTGGCGATGCGGATCTCAATTCCGTTGGCAGCAAAGACCTCAATGGCGGTTGCTTCGGCAGGCTCGGAAAGCGCGTGCGTGTCTTTGCCGATGAACAAAGGACCGGTGATGCCCGCTTGCTGGCGATATTCCACCAAAGCCTGGCAAACTGCGAGAATGTGGGCTTCGTTGAAACTTCCCTGTGTGGATGTGCCGCGATGACCCGAGGTGCCAAATGCAACCTGCTGCGCGGGTTCCTCCGGGTTGGGCTGTTCGGTGTAGTAGGCGGATATGAGGTGTGGGATGTTGGTGAGAAGTTCACGCGGGGCGGGGTGACCGGCAAGCGGATGGGACAAGGCAGCCTCCAAAGCAAAAAGTTTTGCCTATTATATGACGATTGTCAGGGTTGGAGAGGAAGTTTCAGATATATAATGAAGATGCTCATTTCATCCCATATCAACTCAGGAGGCATTCACATGGAGTCTTATTCCCCGGGCATTCAAAAGTATATTGAGCAGGGCCGCCAGATCATCGAACGTGAACAGAACCAGCGTGCCGTTATGCGCGGCAGGAAGTTTGATACCATCGCTGTTCACGGCTTGTATGATATGCAGGCCGCACTTGCCAATCAGGGCAGTATCATCGAACCGGCCTTCATGTCGACGGCCCAGCACTTCGATAATAGCGACCAGATGGAAACTGCGCTGGCTTACCTTATGCCGGGCTGGATCTATGCACGTGTCGCCAACCCAACCCTACATTACCTTGAAGAGACTCTCGGCTTGCTCGAAGGTTATGGTTTCGATGGTGAAGTGACTGCCCATCTGACTGGTTCAGGTATGGCAGCGGTTTTTCTTGGTACAAATCCCTTCTTGATGAACGACCAGGCGCACCCTAAACCAAATATCGTTGCTTCGGCGCGCTGCTACGGCGGGACCTTTACATTATTCACGCGGTACGCGAACGAACGCGGTATAGAACTGCGCTGGGTGCGTGAGCCGCTTAATGTAGATGAGTGGGCTTCCAAAATCGATGAAGAGACACGCTTCGTTTTTGGGGAGATGCCTTCGAATCCATCTCTGGCCGTGATCGAGCTCGAAGCGATATCTGCCCTGGCTCATGCGGTGAACGCACCATTCATCATCGATTCGACCATTGCCACACCCGCTTTGATGCGTCCCTTCCTGCATGGCGCAGATATTGTCATTCATTCAGTTAGCAAGAGCATGTCCACCTCCGGGTTTGTCATCGCCGGGGCGGTTATCAGCCGCGCTAATATTCCCAGCAAGGTTGGCCCGGCTGAGATGTGCCAGAACTATGCCATGTACGTGAAGGGTTTTCCACACCGAGATATGGGTCCTACACTCAGCCCGTTGAATGCCCTACTGACTCTCAATGACCTGCGCACCCTGCGCAGCCGCACTGATACTTCAAGCCAGAGCGCACTGAAGGTGGCGCAATACCTATTGAGTCACCCGGCGGTTGAAAGCGTTCAATATCCTGGCCTGCCTGATTTCACCGGCTATGAGACCGCCGCGCGGTACATGAAATTAGTGGATGCTGCAGAAGGAGATTCCGCCCGTTTTGGTTACCTGCTTAGTTTCAATGTTCGTGGCGGAAGCGCCCCAGCCCGTCAAGTTTTTGACAAACTACAAATGATCTGGCGTGCAACCGATCTTGGCCGGGTTAAATCCGTTGCCACCATTCCGATGATCTCGACCCACCAGCAAATTAGTGGCAGCGACCGCGATGTGGCAGGCTTGCAGCCCAATATGATTCGCCTTTCGGTCGGGCTGGAGCACCCGGACGACATCATTGCCGACCTGGAACAGGCATTGGCAGACACCAATTGAACGACAACGGGTTTAACAGAGTGATTGAAAGGCTCTGCATCCATGCTCGGACAAGTATTGAATAAACGCTACAGAATAGATGCCGAACTCGGCAAGGGTGGAATGGGGATTGTTTATCGTGGCTACGATACCCTCCTTGATCGGGAGGTCGCGATCAAGCTAATCTCGAATCCCATCCTCGGCATTGAAGGCCGTGCCCGGCTGATGGTCGAAGCACGGGCCGCTGCGCGCCTTAATCACCCAAATATCGTCACGATCTATGACGCGGTTGATAAAGAGGAATTGCCTTTCATTGTGATGGAACTGGTGCAAGGCCGCACATTGCGTGGGCTTCCACAGCCGAGCGTTGCGGATTGCATTGAGTATGCACGGCAGGTGTGCCTGGCGCTTACACATGCGCATGAAATGGGGATTATCCACCGCGACCTAAAGCCTGAGAACATCATGCTGACCACACGCAACAATCTCAAGTTGATGGATTTTGGCCTGGCGCGCAGCAGTGATGTACCGCGTGTCACCGCTTCTGGGTATATCGCAGGTACGATCGCGTATGTTGCGCCGGAGTTAATTGAAGGGGACGGACCCAGCCCGCGATCCGACCTGTATGCGCTGGGCATCATGATGTTTGAACTGCTCACAGGGAATCAGCCATTCAAAGGCGCTGATATTGTTCAAATGATCTTTCAACATATCAATACGCCCGCCCCCGCACCGAAGGATTTCCGGCCTGAAATCCCCAATGCATTGAATACATTGGTTATGAAGTTAATGAGCAAGTCCCCGGCGGACCGACCTGCCAGTGCCACTGAGGTAGAGGCTTATCTGGCTTCCCTGCAGACAAGCCATTACCAACTTACTGAAACTCTCTCAATGGATAATGACATGATCCGGGCGCTGCCTAAGCTGGCCGAGAAACGCACGGACACCCAAGACAGCGGGGAACGGAGATGGCAAAAGAAAGGCTATTCACGTTCCTCTCTGCCCGTTCTTGAACCGACCGAACGGCCGCTCATCCTTATTAACCGTGGCGGGGAAATTTCGCGCAGCATGGATCATTTAAAGGATCACCGCCTGTTGCTCATCAACGGCATGCCGGGTATTGGCAAAAGCACATTTGCGCGTGCGCTGCTTGAATTCATGCCATCAGAGTGTCCGCCGCCGTTCTGGTACGATTTTGAGCGCCAGCAAAGCAGTGGTAATACGCTGGGCATCCTGTTGGACCGAATCTCAGGTTATCTTGAAAATTGCTTCGGCGGCGATGTGCGCCAGGAAGTGATGGCCTTCCGTAATTCGCCAGAGGGACAGGCTTCTGCTTATGAAGTGGATATTCTGATTGATTACTTGAACGTCGACCCGCCCATCTGGCTGGTCTTCGACAATATGGAGACGGTTCTTACCCGCGGCTCGAACGGATTCCGCGACGAGGGGCTGGAACTTCTCTTTGACGGTTTGAAGAGCAACACACACAATGCCCGCGTCATACTGACAAACCCGTTTGTTCCCATCCTGCATAACGGGCAGTTCCTGCTGGAGTTTGGCACCCAGCCGCTCACATTGCGCGGCCTGGGCGAAGCCGACTCAGTTGCCTACCTGCGCGGATTTGGGCTGGAGAAATTCCCCGAAGAAACGTTGAGGTCCCTGGCCCATGCAGCCGATGGACATCCATTCACGCTGAATCATCTTGCCCATTACATCCAGACCCTGGGAGTTGACTCTTCTGATACCGATTTGCAGGGAGGCATGGAGGAGACAACCGAGCGTTTCAAAGTGTCGCTCCAAAAGAGATTATCAAAACAGGAATTTGATGCTTTACAGGCCTTATCGGTCCTAAACCGAGAGATCTCACTCGAAGGTCTATGTCAGACCGCACAAGTCAGCCCGGTAGTCATCAAACGTCTGCGCGAGGAGGGCTTGTTGCAGGCAAATGACACCGGCAGATTCTGGATGCCTAACATCGTCAAAACCAGTTTGAGGTCTGCCAGCCCCGAAGTGACCCAACTGGCTCACATGCGTGCCACCAACTTTTACCGCAGCCAGAAAGATTTGCCCTCTCATCAAACTATAGATGATTTTGATAATGTTCTCGAATGGCACCATCATGCTGTGCTGGCACGGGATGCAAAAGAAAGTTACAAGGCCCTGTTTTCCACCGGTCTAAAGGAACAACTCCACGCATGGAATGAATATGGGTTCTTGGTCAACCTGTGCGAAGCGACTCTTGCAGTGGCTGGCCATGATTTTGCAGAAAACTCACCTTCAGAATGGGTAAATTTATTGCATACTTTGGGAGTTGCTTACTTCCTGGTTGAAAAATTTGATAATAGCATTGCCAACCTAAGGGCGGCGCTTGATAGGTCTCTGAAAGGAGAAGATCCTGAAATACGCACCCGACTGCTCATCGACCTGGCTGAATCATATAATGCAGGCGGTGATTCTTCTGCCGCCTTAAAGATATACCGCGAGTCGTTGAGTGACTCGTTGAATGGGTTGGATGCCGGACTGCGAGCGAAAGCTTTGCAAGTCAGAGGCATTATTCAACGCGGCCAGGGAAACCTGTTGGAGGCGATCAATGATTTGGAAGACTCCCTTAAGGCCTTTGAGGACATTCGCGACCAGACTGGTATTGCCTATGTAACAGGGGAACTGGGCATAGTTTATTATTATCAAAACCAATTCGACAAAGCCCTCGAGAATTACAGGCGCGCTCTGGATCTGTGCGAATCGAGGCGGGATATGCGCGGCGTGGTGATCGGCCATTTTAATGTGGGCGATATCTTGCTGCAAGATATGAAATATGAAGACGCCATGCAGGAGCTTCAACAAGCCTGGGGTCTGGCGCGTAAAAGAAAACTGGTGCGTGTAGAGGTTGCGGCGGGGCTGTATCTGGCCGAAGCGCGGATCGCATTATCCTTGTTGGATGAAGCGGAAGCCGGACTCAATGAAACCAAAACCTTTTTGATTGCAGGATCGAACTTCAATTGTTCATCTGGTCAGGAACTTGGTTTGCGCGCCAGCCTGCTCTGGAAAAGGGGATATTTTCAAGAGGCCGAGGAAAAATTCACCAATGCTTTTGCCTTGTTATCTGATAAGGATTGCCTGTATGAAAGAGCGCGAACTTGCATGGTATTCGCGGATTTTCAAAAGAGTGTAGGAAGAATGGAAGAGGCCAAAAATAGCCTAAAGGAAAGCAGGGAGATTTTTACCGCTCTCAATAATCAACTATGTTTGAAGGCAGTAGATCTGGCTATGACAAATCTCTAAAAAGAATGACCGCCAAGCCCGGCGGTCATTCTTTAATTTATATGCCACCCTTTGGGCTGCCCCAGCCGATCGGTGGGTCACCCCAGGTGTCGATCTCGATATAGACCCCGCCAAACTCACCGCTTTTCAACCTTTCGTATTTTATTTTCTCAGCAGGGAAAGGTTTCCAATTTGTTTGCCCGGGAACGATCTTAACAGGCACAAGGTCACTAACCTTGTGACCGGCCCTGCCAAGGGACAATAGATCCTGTCCGTTGTAGCTTAGCCACAGGGTGATTGTGCTCTCAAATTTTTCCTGCTCCGTGCCGTCGGCATTTCGGAAGCGCACATCCGCTGCAATGGAATGCAGAACGCTAAATCCCTCCAGCTTCTGCCGGCGTAACTCGGTCTCATTGAAGGGGACAAGGTATGGGGTTAACCCGGCTGGAACGCCGGAGAAAACGATCTGGCGATTATTGGTGCTGCAATCCCATTTTCTCAAAGGAGCATTGTCGTCATCGGTGATATCCACACCCTTTGTTTCTGTTGTTACTGGCTGCCTTTGGGTGGTGTACCACCAGAAGGCCACAACAAGAAGTACGAAAATTACCACAAGCAGGATGAAAAAAAGCAGTGCTGAAATCATCATGATGACCTCTCCATTTTCAGTTGTGATTTTGCGTCAGATTTAAAAAACATAATATCATAAATGAAAAACGATAGCAACAAGCATTCTGATTATCATTTTCTGTACGGCGGCGAAAGGCTGCTTTACGAGTGATATACTTTTGACCATGGAAGATTATATAAAGCAAGTTCGTGAACGTATCCTACACAAAGAAACCTTTGCGCGCGCTGTGTTCAGCGGCATTCAAAAAGGTATGGAACTGACGTGGATCAAAGTCGTGGTGCGCCCGGTGGAGATCAGGGGTGAAGTCTATTTGCAGATTTCTCATTTTGATGAGAAAAAAGATATTTCAAAGAATTACACCTTTGAAGAGTCCGCCTCGAGGGTGGATGAAGTGCTTGCGCTTCCCTTCAGGAATATTTTTGTGGAAAATACGAATGGCAGTTTTCAGGTCAATATTTCAAAGAAGGGCAAAGCGCTGGTAAATGAACGCAAGTCCACCATGCTGCCAATCGTGGACCTTGCTCATAACCGCGAGAAAAGCCGCCTGCTCTCGACTGAGAATGCCCGCCCGTTCCTTGAAGCGGTCGGAATCATGACCCAGGATGGCCGCATCAAAGCGGATATGCAAAGGAAGTTCAAGCAGATCAACGAATTCCTGCGCCTGGTGGATGAAACCGCATCATTCAACGACTTTGAGGGAAAACCCCTCCGGGTCGTGGACTTCGGCTGCGGCAATGCCTACCTGACCTTTGCCATGTATTACTATCTGCATGAGATCCTCCAACTTGATGTGCATTTGACCGGCGTGGATATCAAATCTGATTTGATCGAACGACATCAAGAGAAAGCAAGAAAACTTGGCTGGGGTCAATTGACCTTTCAAGTCGGCCACATCTCCGACTTCCACCCTGAACATCTCCCCAATATGGTTGTCGCTTTGCACGCCTGTGACACCGCCACCGATGATGCCCTTGCTCAAGGCATCCGCTGGGATAGCAAGATCATCATTTGCGCGCCATGCTGCCAGCATGACCTGCAAGAGCAAATGGCCAAAGCCCCTGCGCCCGAGGCGCTCGCCTCGGTAATGGGTCATGGTATTCTCTTCGAGCGCATGGGGGATATCCTCACCGACACTTTCCGCGCCACCTTATTGCGCATCATGGGCTATCGTACCGATGTGACCCAGTTTGTGCCCATCGAACATACCGCCAAAAACCTGATGATCCGCTCTGTGAAGATTTCGCCGCCGGGAAAGAATCCACGCTGGCTTGAAGAGTATAAAAAACTCAAGGATTTCTGGCAGGTTACGCCGTACCTGGAACGTGCCCTTGGTGAAGATCACGCGCAGTATCTGTAGAATTGCCGATAAAAACTCTGGTTCTGGGTGAACCGGAGTTTTTATTTATTACCACGCACAATCTTTTGTTGTGTTTACCCCCGCCGATTTTCCAATCTGTTTATACATCGTTACATTGGTGAACGGCTCGCCAAGAATGCCATCATGAATGGCCCATGAACGTTTGCGGATCCCGTTCGCCGCTTCAGGTTGACGGAACGGGTTTGACCCATCCAACTGCACATGCAGATCGCCGCCAGGCTGGAAGCCGGCATGGATGCTGTCCATCAAACGTTTACCCATTTGATACGAGAACCCATATCGCTCGAAGATAACCGCATTGTGATAATACAACGGCTCGACGAAGTACATATCATGACCAAGGGCTGAGACGAAACCCTCGAATGCTTCAATCGCCTGGCCTAACATTCGTACGCCGCGTCTTACCTGACCAGGAGCCAGCCCGGCCTCGCATGCTTTTGACTCCGCCTCGATATTTCTCTGCAGTGTGCCGAACTTGGTGGGCGTGCCGTTTGGCATCCGATCCACATCAAAGCGTGGAGAGTCCGGGTCGTTGAGGATGTACAGCAAAACGTGGATCTGGCCATTCATCGTATCGGTCAGGTGGGCATAGAGGATCGGGTCGGGGAAATCTGCTTTGTGGAAGAGCCGCATCTCCACGTCTGTGGAACCGGAGGCAAACCGGAATTGCAGCAGGTTGTAACCTGTCGCAGAAGTGAGTGGTGGCAGGCTGTACTTTTCCAACAGGACTTGCGGAATGTATCTGGCGTAAATGGCGCGCTTTTCAGGATCGGGCAATAGATTGATTCCACCAATGGTTGAGGGTGGCATGAGTCTCTTCTTTCTTCTTTTATCTTTCTTCTCAACAAGGAAGAAAAATGAAAGAAATTATCGTACCCGCATGGACCGTTCTTTATCCCGCGCTTCATCCCGCTTGGCGATGGTGGCGCGTTTATCGTAGGCCTTCTTGCCTTTGGCGAGGGCGATCTCAATTTTTGCGCGCCCATCCTTGAGGTAGACGCGCGTCGGTACGACCGTCATGCCCTTGATGCGTACGTTATTCCATAACTCCCGAATCTCCTTCTTATGCAGGAGCAGTTTTCGTTTGCGACGCGGTTCGTGATTGTAAAATTTGCCCGCTTGCTCATAAGGGGCGATGTGCGCTTCAATCAGCCAGGCTTCCCGCCCCTCCTGAACGTCCACATAAGATTCCTGAATGCTGATCTGCCCGGCACGGATGGACTTGATCTCTGAACCATGCAGGGCGATGCCTGCTTCGAACCTCTCAAGCAGGGTGTATTCAAAACCAGCTTTGCGATTGGACGCGATAATCTTGATGTTTTCTGTCACAGGATGATTTTAACATGGAAAGCGCAGGGGCAGATTACCTTTACTAACCCCATTTAAGGAGGAAGACTCCCGCCACAATGCGCGCCACCCCAAAGACGATTAATGCGGGCGCCAGCCCAATCATATCTGCTACGACAGGGCCAACGATGGAACTGGTCAGCACGGCGAAGTTAAATACGATGGTGTACCATGCCAGGTGGGAGGGGCGGTCATCGGGCGGAATATTCTCCAGCATGTAATTGGCGTAGGCGCCATTGACCAGGGCGAATAGAAAACCACCCAGGAAGGAAAGTGCATAGAATTGCCAGACATTCTGCGCGAAAGCCAGCATGATGGGGTAGGTAGCCATCCCGGCCACGCCAAACCCGGTCACTTTTTTATTACCAAAGCGCTGCACAATGCGTCCGAGTTGGGTGGAAGCGATCAAAGTGGTCAGATAGTAAAATGCTGTACCATTGCCAAGGTGACTGTCATTGAGGTTGAGTACACGCACGTTATAGAGCGGATACAAGGGATTGGAAAGATAATGCATGAAGTGAAAGAGAAGTAGTGCGATCAATACATTCCTGAATGGAGTACTCCAAATATCGAGGCGCAGAGCGGAAGTCAGGCTGCGGGGAGAAGAGGCGAGGAGGGTGGAGTCAGGTTTCAGGTCGGCAGGAAGCGGGGACGTTTCATTTTGCAGGGGCCGGATGTTATAGAGATGAAAACTGCTCACGGCTGCGCCAAAGGCTCCAATCGCAAAGACGATCTGATATCCACCTGGGAAGGCTGTATTCTTCAGGATGTATCCTGCCGCCAGTGAGGTCAGCATGTAAGCGATGGCAAATGTGACATTACGAGTTCCAGCTACACGCGCCCGGTATTGTTCCGGGACAGATTCGGCAAACAGGGCGTTGAAGCCCACGCCCAATGGGGTGAGTGGAATGGCCATTAGGAAGGTGATGAGGATGAGGGCCCAAATTTGACCCTGCTCGTTAAAAAGCCAGGGCAGGGGAATCCAGAGCAGGTAGCCAATTCGGAAAAGCACAGAAGACCAGAAAACTGCCTTGCCCGTGTGGCGTTTGCTGATCCAGTGACCGGCAGGAATGGCAAGGAATAGGTTGACCACGGCGGAGGCGGCGTTGAGCAGGCCGATCTCCAGTCCGCTGGCGCCGAGGCGCGTGGCATAAACGTTAAGAAAGTTAACTGCAGTGCCACTTAACACGCCAAACCAGGCGATATCGAGATACAAGTGCAGGAAGTTGGAACGATATTTTTGCGGAATATCCGATTGTCGAAATAGGTTTAAACGCATGGAAGGATTATACAGTATCCAAAAAATACCTGGTCGGTTATTACAATGGGTAAGTAAAGGAATTTGTAATAATAGGTTCTCTTACACAATTTTTACAGACCTGTATTAAGATAGGGGAAAATTTGTTTCTTCAGGAGGCGACCATGACAGACGCCCAAACCCCCGAACAATTTACTTTCAAGGCCGAGACCAAACAACTGCTGCATATCCTCATTCACTCGTTATATAAGGACCGTGAGGTCTTTTTGCGCGAATTGCTTTCGAATGCATCGGATGCGATCAACCGCCTGCGCTTCGAAATGCTGACCAACCCGGATGTGCTTGATCCCCAGGCCGAGTTGGGCATCCGCATCAAAGCGGATAAAGATAATCGTACCTTGATCATTCAGGATACCGGTATCGGCATGACCCACGATGAGGTCGTGGATCACCTCGGCACCATTGCGCAATCTGGCGCGCGCCGATTCTTGGAGGCTGCCAAAGAGCACAGTCAGGATGCCTCGCAGATGATCGGTCAGTTCGGGGTGGGGTTCTATTCGGTGTTCATGGTGGCGGAGTGGGTGAGAGTCACTTCGCGTTCCTTCCAGCCCGCGGCGCAGGCTGTGACCTGGTATGCGACCGGGGACGATACTTATCAAGTCAACCCGGCGGAGATGGCTGAGCGCGGCACCCGCATTGAGATCAAATTGAAAGAGGATGCGGCTGAATTTTCCGAAGAATATCGCTTAAAGAATATCATTCACAAACATTCGGATTATATTGGTTTTCCCATTTATATCGGCGAGGAGGACAAGCCGGTCAACAAACAGACTTCGCTTTGGCGTACGCCCCGTAATGAGATCACACCGGAGCAGTATAAGGACTTCTACCGCCAGGCCACACTGGATTTTGAAGACCCGCTCCTGCATGTGCATATGGTGACCGATGCGCCGGTGCAGCTGTATGCGTTATTGTTCTTTCCTTCCAAAGCCGAACGCGGGGTCTTCTCTCTGCGCAAGGAAGATGGCTTGAAACTATATTCGCGTAATATTTTGATCGATGAGTACAACAAGGACTTGCTGCCGGAATATCTGCGCTTTGTGCAGGGCGTGGTCGACTCAGAGGATCTGCCGCTCAACGTCTCGCGTGAGACGGTGCAATCCAGCGGCCTGATGCCGAAGTTGAAGAAGGTGGTGACCAACCAGGTTGTCAGAGAATTGGAGACTCTGGCAAAGAAGGATGCTGAAAGATACAACCAGTTCTGGGGTGAGTTTGGTGTTTACCTCAAGCAGGGAGTTGCTTCCAGCCCTGCCGAGGCGGATGGTATTACTCCGCTGTTGCGCTTCAAGACCAATCTGAATCCCGAGGCGTGGTCTTCTTTGGATGAATATGTCTCGCGTATGAAAGACGGACAGAAGGTTATTTATTACATCGTGGGGGAAGATCCGAAGTCTGTCCTACGCAGCCCGCACCTGGATGCGTTCCAGGGAAATGGCACAGAAGTGTTGCTGTTCACTGAGCCGATGGACTCATTCATGCTGATGGGCTTGCATCAATTCAAAGACTACGACCTGAAAAGCGTCAGCGGGGCGGAAGTTGACGGGGTCGAACAGCCCAAGGCAGAGTCTGAAGCGGAGAAGATTCCCGAGGGCGACTTCCATGCCCTCATTGAAAAATTCAAACAGGTTCTTGGCGAGCGCGTCACCGATGTTCGCGCCAGCAGCCGTTTGGTCTCGTCTGTGGCAAGGCTGGTTGACGCTGATGCTTCAGCCAACCCGGAGCTTCAGCGTGTGTACAAATATCTTGGCAAAGATTACGAAGTGCCGAAGAAGGTGCTGGAGTTGAATCCAGCACATGCAATGTTGAAGAATTTACTGGCGAATGGCGGTGAATTGCAGGACATCATCATTGAGCAGATCTTCGATAGCGCGCTGTTGGTGGAAGGATTGCACCCGGACCCGTCGAGCATGGCAGAGCGTGTGCAGCGCATCATGGAGGCGGCGCTGAGGAAATGATAGCAAAAAAAGAAGGTCATTCGGGAATGAATGACCTTCTTTTTTTTGCGTATAGGCATTTTTGGCTGCTAAAATTTGGCTCTTCCAAATAAATTTTCAATAAACCAAAATATTTTGTGATACGCCAAAACTATTGACTTAAATAAAAATATTTGCTAAGATACTCACATTGGAGCCCCAAATGCCACAAATCCCCCAATCCTGCCCTAGTTGCGCTTCCCCGCTTGTTGTTACCCAGCTCACCTGCACCTCGTGTGGCACCGGTGTGGTGGGCAAGTTTGAACTTTCGCCCTTCTTCCGACTCTCAAATGAAAGCCTGAAGTTCCTAGAGGTTTTCGTACGAAACCGCGGGAACGTCAAAGAGATGGAGCGCGAAACGGGCGAGTCATACTGGACGATCCGCCGCCGCCTGGACGAAGTCATCACTGAAATGGGTATCGAAGAAGAACCCAAAGAAAGTGACATCTCGCTCAACCGCCAGGAGATTCTTGCCCGCCTCAGCCGCGGCGAGATCAACGTGCAGGAAGCCACCCAACTTCTCTCTCAACTCAAAGGAGACCGCACATGAACGGACAAAAAGAACGCCTGATGGTTTTGGATATGCTCGCCGAAGGCAAGATCACCGCCGATGAGGCCGAGCAGCTCTTCATGGCGATGGAAGAGCAACCTCGGGAAAATATTTCGGATTCAAAACCCGCCGCTTCAGACTCAGCCGAATGGGTCCCTGGTCTGGCGCATTTATCCAAACTGTCGGATTTATCGCCTCTCTCTTCGCTCTCAAGTCTTTCTTCACTTTCCTCCCTCTCTCCAGCCGACCCTGAAAGCCCACGCAACGCCCGCACCCGTGACCTGCTAGGCGCCCTCAAAGAGGCTGGCGTGGATCACGTCACCATGAGCGATTTGCAGGAAATGAAGACCCACAATCTCACGGCTGATTACGTTCGTGAAATGCGCGGGCTTGGCATCGAACCCGACGGCATAGGAGAGTGGATCCACCTGCGCATTCACGACATCTCGCCGCGTTACGTGCGCGACCTGCGCGATGTCGGCGTGACCGACCTGGATGTAGACGAGATCGTGGAACTATATCTACAGGGCGTTTCTGCCAAATTTATCGGCGGCCTGCGCGACCTCGGCATCAAAGACCTTGATATTGATGAGATCAAAGAATTGAACAACCACGATATTTCTCCCAAGTTCATTGCCGAAATGCGCAGCCTTGGCTTCAAAGACCTGGATGTGGATGAATTGGTGGAACTTGCCATTCACGATGTCTCCCCGAAATTTGTCGCCGAAATGCGCGACCTCGGGCTAAAGAACCTTGACGTGGATGAATTGGTCGAACTGGCGAACCACGATGTTTCGCCCCGTTTTGTCGCAGAGTTGCACGACCTTGGTTTGAAGGACCTCGATGTGGACGGGCTGGTGGAACTGGCGAATCACGATGTTTCGCCGAAATTCATAGCCGAACTGCGCGATCTTGGTTTTACAGATTTCAATGCAGACGAACTGATCGAACTTGCCAACCACGGTGTGACCGCAGATTTCATTGCCGCCATGCGCGAGGCGGGCCTTAAAGACCTCTCTGCCGATGAGTTCGTCGACCTGCGTAATCATGGCATCAACCCGGGTTACGTCCGCTCCATGGCAGAGGCCGGTTTGAAAAGTCTGGATATTGACCAGCTTGGAGACCTGAAGAACCATAACGTTACCCCCAAGTATGTGCGCGAAATCCTTGAGATGGGCTTTGCCGACGTAGAAGTGGATGATCTTGTTGAACTCAGCATCCACCACGTCACCCCGCGCTTTATCCGCGATGTGCGCGAAAAACTCGGCGAGGATCTCACCCTCGATCAGATTTTGGAGATCCGTATGCATGGCATTGATGAAGATTTGATGGCAGGCCTGCAAGCCGCCGGGGTGAAGATCAAGAAAATTACGAAGGTCAAGGCATGATAAAAACAACCGCCACGCTTAGCGTGGCGGTTGTTTTTATGTGGTTATTTTGCGTAGGCGTCCAGGAATTCATCCCAGCCGGTTTGCAGGGCAAAATCAATGGTTGACCTGTAGTAGGTGTAATTTGAGTCTTTGCCTGCGGCGCTGGAGACATAATAGATCGTAATGCCGTGCGAGTCGGGGTAGCCGTTGGTGTGATATTGATGCAGAATGATGCCGTTGAGAGAGTCCATCAGGGCCTGGCTTTTATTTTTGATATTTGCATCAGCGACATTGCGTTTGATTTCGTAGGCCATGTCGTACAGGTCCTTGTCCATGGGGGCCTGCCAGAAATCCTGAGTGGCGCCAAAGGCGCGATCATATTTTTTGCGGTTGGCGGCGAGACCACTGCTCAGGGCGGCAGACCAATTATTGAAGGCGGTTAGAACCGGAGCGAAGCGGCTATCCACTGCGAGGGCTGCCCAGGTCTTATCCGCGCTGGCGCTTTGGCTGAAGGCCACAGCCACCTGGTCGGCGGTCATGTTCGGGTTGGCAGCCAGTTGCGCAAGGACAAGGTCATACTGCAATCCTTCCCAGCCGACATATTCCTGCGAACCGGTCACAGCCGTGGCGTGGCCGTGCCACAAATTGAGGATTTCGATCGAAGCCATGTTGCAGCCATCATACCCAACCACATCAATAAAGCCGAGCGAAGGGATGGCGGCTTTCTGTTCTTCGTAATCCAGCGTGTCGGCGTCGGTATCGTCCGCCATCACATAACCGGGATGCCAGTTCCAGCCATGCCCCCAGAAGACCAGGGCGTAATGGTCGGCTGGATAATTCGTCTTCGACCAGCTGACGAAGTCAATCAGTGTTTGCGGGTCGCCCAGGTTGCGCTCACCCCAATCGGCAACGGCGCTGGCCGCGTCTGCGACCATGCCCGGCGTGACGTGGTACAGTAATGTCGTCTGCCAGTCGCCGCGGCTGGTGTCATAGCCTGGGCCGCGATCTGCCAGCGCAACCACCTGCACGTTCGCACTTGAACCGGTGGGAGCAAGTTCCAACTCCAGGTCTTTTACAACGTAGTCTTCGAGATTATTATCCCCCGAGATGTACACCATCACCGTCCATTTGGCTTTCGGGGCGGGCGCGGCTGCCGCCGTGCCGGTGAGGGTGACGAGCAAAACGAGCATTACAGATAACAACAGGACTGACTTGCGCATGGTTCCTCCGTTGGCGTGGGATGGATTTATACAACGCCATCAGTATAGCATCCCGGTATATGCGATTCAAGTCGCCCGGATATACTATAGCCACCTTTCATTGTTGGAGTAAAGATGAGCATTCAAGATGCCTATAACGAATGGTCGAGTATCTACGACTCAAACCAGAACCGTACACGGGACCTGGATGAACAGGTGCTGCGCTTCGCTCTTAACGGACAGCGGTTCCCGTCCATTTTGGAGATTGGCTGCGGGACAGGAAAGAACACAACCTTTCTCGCAGAGATCAGCGATCGCGTCCTCGCACTCGACTTTTCCGAAGGGATGATCGCCAAAGCCCGCGAAAAAGTGACCGTGCCTTATGTCCGCTTTCAGTTTGCAGACCTAACCCAGCCCTGGCCCTGCGCTCAAGCGGAGTTCGATCTGGTCGTTTGCTGTCTGGTTCTGGAGCACATCAAAGACCTTGGCCATACCTTTGCCCAAGCCGCGCAGACGTTGCGACCGGGTGGCCGCTTCTTCATCAATGAACTGCACCCCTTCAAGCAATACGGCGGCACAAAGGCCCGTTATGAGCGCGGCGCAGACGTGGTGGAGGTGAATGTTTTTATCCATCACATTTCCGAGTTCATTCATTTAGCGGAGGAGGGTGGTTTAAGGCTGCTGAAATTCGACGAGGTCTGGCACGAGGATGATGCGGGCAAGCCTCCAAGGCTTGCGTCCTTCCTATTCGAGAGATCGTAACATCTCCAAGATATATAGAGGAGGAACAAATTGCAGGTCAGGTTCGTCTGGAATTTATGCGAACTCTAAATGGAATTCTTCTTTCAGGCCTGCTCATCTTTTTAACGGGTTGTTCAACGCCCAAAGATTCACCGAACCCTGTGCCACCAGCGACTGTGACTCTTGCTGTTCATCTGCCGGGGGCGCCTGTTCTGACGAAGGCTGATGCTGAAACTGTCGCTTATGAATTGATGCAAGGGCCGGGCGGAATTCAATGGCGCATGCCCCCTGCGGTTGAATTCGTGCAGGAGATGAGTTATGAAGATGCGCAACGGATGATCAGCGTGGGCGAGCCGGATTATGATTACGGGCCGCCCGAAACAAGAGTGTGGCTGGTGGTCGTCAGCGGTTCCTACCTGGTGGCGCCGCTGGATCCGAACCAGGCCAACCCTGAACCCCTAAGTTACGAAGGATGTCTGTTTTCGTTATTTGCCGCCCAAAACGGTGAACTGATTGCCCTGGGCGACGCTGTTTGTTCAGCTGTCCAGTAGGCGTGTGGCCCTGGTGGAAGTGGCGCAACGAACCGCGAAGTCCGATCCACGCTGGGCCCGCAAGGTTGGGGAACTGCACAAACGCACAAGTCCCAACCAACGCGGCGGATCGAGTAACAACAAGAGTATTCCCGTTCGGCATGACAACCCCACTCTGAGAAAAGAGGGCGGGTGCGCCATCGTCCCCGATAGAGGATACCTGCGCTGTGTCTCGACAGGCTCGACAACCAGGGCGGGGACGGCGAAGCCGTCCGACCAGAAAAAGGCTTACGCAGAGCGTGTGCGCACGTCCCCCGGGCAGAGTCCTCAAGCCGGCTGCACGCTTTGTTGTGCGCACACGATTAAGAAAGTATCGCCTGAACTACCGATCATAAATATACTACTATAAACCGTGCTGAGATAGCAGGACTTGATTTGGGATGTTGCAAAGAACCTGTTCCGAGTGAGAAGAGTTCATAACTTATGGCGTCGGAGTCGCCAGCACAGAAATATAGCGTGGATTTGCAATTCGATTCGAAAATAAGGTGCGAATATCTTCCCCACCAGCAATGAGGCGCTGGTCCATGTCGTTTACGTCGGGAACATAGTTTACTTGCCTATCATAAAGGAAGACTAGATTTTTTGGATCGGAGTTCGAAACAGAACGCCCATTCACGTTTAGATAGGTGATCGCCTTGATTTGTGGATGGCTTTCAATGTAATCGAACATGGCTGTAAGCCAATTGACCCATTGTGCATGCGACCGTGTGGTCGCAGCATGCCGAATGGCAAACTCTACTATTAACGGCTTGTGATGATCGACGCCGAATAGATTCAATGGAGATAACCAGTCTGGGGTCCCCCATCCAGGTTGAAGAACGCCAATCCAATCCACATACTCATCGCCGGGATAATAAACCCACCAAGGATCCCAGCCCCAGTTCCCAATTTCGGGCGGTACAGGTGCTGCTGGCTCCCAAATCCAAGCAACATTTGTCACATTCTCCTCGCGGAAAATATCAACAACCCGTCGGTAGGCATCTATAAAGTCATGGCTCGTCAAATCTGAATTTGCCTTTGGACTGCACGCGGTATTCCAGTTGCCATTAAAACCGTCACAAAGAAGCTTAATGAACAAAGGCTTGTCATATTCCTTTACATCCCGAGCAAATTGCACAATATAGTCGTCGCTCTTCCCAGCAGCGATATCTTCTGTAGTAAAAACAAAATTGGCATCCCAGTCTACAACAAGGGTAACACTGGATCCTAGCGATGTTTCGATTTTATGTGCATCATCCTCCAGGAGAAAACTAAAACGAGTACCCCAAGGAATACCAACCACCATAAAAGTGGGGGTTTTCCCACTCAATTCAAATTTCACTGCATCACAAATTCGTTCTCTGAAAAGACGCTCGTCGCCTGCGATAACATAGTCGTAAATCCTATACAGAAAACCAAAATAAACCTGGTTATCTGGTGGTTCAAACTTACCGGTTACTTTGGACTCATCTGTTAGTTGGGAAGTAATTTGCGGCACGACTATATTTCCGCAAGTACTTTCCGGTATTAAAGTCGAAATCTGTATAGCTGTTGGTATTTCTGTTCCCGTCGGTGTTACAGATATTTCCAAAGAGGTTCTTGTGGGTTGTGGTACCGCCGATGTTGTTGGCATGACAGCCGGAGAAGGTCTTGATACAAATTGACAATCTGTAATGGAAAAGAGCATAACAACGCATAAAAAAACGTAAGCATGCCTTTGGTGTTTCATATAACCTCCTTTGTGGATTAAATCGCAGGTTGCCTATTAGAAATCTATCTGAATTCGACAAACGCCCAACGGTTTGCGCCATCGTCCCCGATAGGGGATACCTGCGCTGTGTCTCGACAGGCTCAACAACCAGGGCGGGGACGGCGAAGCCGTCCAGCCAGCCTGTCCTGGACGGCAGTCCAGGGAAAAAGGCTAAGGCGTAGTGTCTCGACGGGCTCGACAACCAAAAACTGCTTGGGATGTGCGCACGCCCTACGGGCAATCCTCGGTGTTCGTACGAGTATCTGGTGCATTATCCTGACGATTGTCCAAGACGCTTTATTGGGCAGTTTTTAATCTCTTGAAGTTAGGGCTGCCAATAAAAATCGATTCCATCTAAATAGGTATTCCCGGCGTAGGGGCTGCCTCCCCACCCGCCATTTGACACGCTGGTATCTTCAACATTAAACTGCGACAAGTTGTCGCCAACATTAATTTCCTGCCCCGAAGCGCTGATGACTTTAAGCCGAATATACGTTGGGCGCACACTGTAGCCCGGCAAGGCTGCGACATTTCGATGCTCATCCCTCATTATCTTGCCGAGTAACACGAGTTGCCCATCTGGTGAGAAAAGAATAGGGAAATATTCATCGGTAAATGAATATAGATTGTTATTGGCCACAACGATTGGTAAATCTTCTACATCACTAAGGGTTCCGAAAAAAGTGCCGCCACTACAACTACACCTGCCAATGACCACTAATTTTTTGTTTGGCGCGTCCCGGGTGAAGTCGATCGTGAACTGGGGATTTTTTATTTCCGGGGAAAACGTTAGGAGTGTAATCTTCTTTTCCAAAAGCACATCCAGTTGCCACTGGGCGCTGTCATTCAAGTCTGTGGGAAAGGGAATCCCTTCCAGCCGGTCTTTGCCCTCTGTTTTCAGGATTAAATAATTGCGCAACAACTGGTCGATTTTGAGTCCTTTTAGTTTGGGGATCGCAATCGTGTTTTGTTTTTGTTCAATAATGTCGAAATTATTATAAAACGTACCGTCTCCCCAAATATCCACGATTGTTCTGCTGTCAGGCAGCCAATCGGAATAAGCACCATCCACAACTTGAACAGTGCCGTCTGTGGAAGCCACGTAAATCTTTGAGAATCCAACCGGCTCATCAAAACTTGGAGAATACATAACCCGCTGTCCATCAGGCGACCATTTCAACAAATCAAGATTATTCCACCGCCGGCTGTCGGCGGCTGGATGCGTGCTCAAGTTAAACACAGCGCCGGTTTTAATGTTGAGAAGATTGATCTTCATGTCGCCGGTTGGCAGTCTAGCTATGTCCTCAAAAAGAAGGAAAGAGCCATCAGGCGACCACGCTATTTTGGTATCTGCCCAAATATGTGAGACGGGAATTTTGTAATCAATTTCTCCGGAGAAATAATCGCCAACGATCAAAAATTGGTTTTTGCCATCATGCCCATAAAATGCCATCTTCAGTGTGCCGCCCCCGATGGGTGTTGGCTCGGGAGTTACCGTTGGTGTGACGGTGGCTGTCGCGGTTGGATGAGGCGCCACTGTAAATGTTGACGTGGGGATAGATGTCTCTGTTGGTGGAACGATTGTCAAGTTTGGCGCACATGAGGCCAAAATAATAACGACAAGCAGAACCGAGATGATGTTTTTGATTTTCATTAATGCCTTTCTATTAAAGAACTGCTCAACGGTTTGCGGCTTGTCCTGTAAGTACCTGCGGGGACGGCGAAGCCGTCCAGCCAGAAAAATGCTAAGGCGTGTGAAACTGCTTGAGATTGCCGCAGAATCCCCAGCGTCAGGTGCACGCTTTGTTGGGCGTTTTGTGCCTACCAAAACGAAAACTGGACGAGACCACGCCAATATTCAAAACCTACGTGTCCATTTCCATCAGTATTTCTAGTAATTTCGTTGTTGTATTCCAGTTGCGGATGGTCATGGATTTATAAAATGGTGTTCCCATAATTTTATTAAGACGACTTTTGGTGCGTTGGGAACTGAGACGTTGTGAGTAGATTACGCCATTACCTGCCCAGACTTGGTCGACTCCCTCTCGAGGACTGAATGCGGGCATAGCCTTAGCCGAATCAATACCCATCAGAAAGATTGCGTCGCTATGATACTTCTCGGGTTGCTCACCGAAGCCTTTTGGTTTGTTATCGATGATGGCTTGGAATTGCTTGTAAGTCAACACCAAAACTTTGACGAAGCCATCATCAAGATTGAAGTTTTCAGGTAAAACCCCTTCAATCTGGGCTTTTACATCGTTGGCGCGTTTGTCGGATTTTAAGATTACATTACCACTGGCAATATACGTCGAAACATTGGAAAACCCCTGTTCTTCCAGACACTTTCTCAAACTCGCCATTGGTACTGTATTTTTGCCGCCAACATTGATGCCACGTAAAAGGATTACATAGGTATTCATTGTTCCTTGATTCCTTACGTTTTCTTTCTAAGCAGAATGCACTGAACTCAAACGCCCAACGGTTTGCGTTACCTGCGCTGGGGCGGGGACGGCGAAGCCGTCCAGCCAGAAAAATGACAAGGCGTAGAAAACTGCTTGAGATTGTCGCAGAATCCCCAGCGTCAGGTGCACGCTTTGTTGGGCTGCGTTTGGTGGATTAATACCAATCTTGTCCAACGTAAAAAATCAAATCTTTTGAGTCTATCTTTGCCAGAAACTTTTCAACTGCTTTAGCCCAAGACGCAACGTGTAACGTTAACTCCCATTCATCATTGCCTTTTGTACCCACTAAATTAAAATCACCGCTCCAATATTGAAATTCTACACCATTATCCATAGCCGTTGCCCAAACAGGGGAAACTTTTTTAGCATGAATAATTTTGTTGCATGATTCTCTAATTGATAGATCGAATTTTCCCTTTGTTATATTGCCAATAACTAATCCAGAAATTGACTCTTTATCTATTTGGAAAATTTCTTTTGCTTCGGGCTTGTCTGAAACAGTATCGAGCAAAACTCTAACTCTGACGCTACACTCCAAAATATACGAACTGATAAGACCCTTTGCCCAAGTCCAATATTCGTCAAATTCAGCGTCGCCCTGGTCTTTCTCTGAACCAATTAACCTTTCACGACAATATTCTTTACTGCCATGAGCAAAGTGTTGAATAAGAACTAATTTTTCAAGAACGCTTTCAAGGTTTAATTGATGTGACATTTAACTTCCTTGACTAGCAGCCCAACGGCGTGCGTTACTGGGCTTGTGGGCGGGACGCTGACTCACCCGACTGGCAGAAAAATGTTCGGGACGCTGAAAATGCTTGAAAAGCCGCACCGTACCCACAAGTCCAGTGCACGCTTTGTTAGCCCGCTTTTGACTTTAAAGACGTTGTTTTAATTTATACCTCATCAAACTCGTCATTTGGATTGGTCTGCAATTCCGAGAATAAAATATATTCTGTATTTGGCGCAGGAATCGCGTCGCCATTATCAAAAACCAAAATATTTAAAGGTAATTTTATTTCGCCTTTGTGAAAACTTATTAGCCTGTCTGTAACTCGGCGTGTTTTTCCATCAATTACGTCAAGCAAACGCCAAGGTTCATATCGCAATTTATTATGATTTCCTTGCGCGCTACTACCTAAAGACTTAATCTCTTTGATTGTTAATATTCTATCCTGTTTTTCAGCGCCCAGCGAAATAATGTCAATATAACATGACATTGTTAGTGAGTATTGTAAGGCTTGTCCATTTTCACAGGATAATTTTATTGTATGGTTACGTACAGTTTCTCGTGTTTGTGTCGCTATATGCGTAATAAACTCAATTAAATTATTTACATAATTATCCGTAAGTTCAGAGGCGCGATTATTTGCACCATGAGCAATATCGTGTCTCATGTTTACTAAATCATCTAGCCTGTTTGAGCAATCTTCTGGTGTTAAAGCGTTGAAATTCCAAGATGATGTTACGTCACGAATTCCTAATATATTCTCATACAAGTTGATAACGGTTTCAGAGGATGCGGAATTAATTTTTGAGGTTAGGTCTTTACTGTATTGCACATACGCGCTTTTCCATCCTCTATCTGCAATTTGCCATACAGATTTGCTGAAATCCCTTTTATTTGACCTGTTTTCCTTTACATAATAAATTGCTATGCTTTGTTTAACGCCTTCTGGTATTGGTTCTGAACTTCTCAATCTTTTTACTAATGTGATTACAGAGTTTTCGGCTAATTGTTCAACAAATTGCTCCCAAGATGCAACCATGAGAACAATGGCGCTACGGAGAATGTTGTTTTTATGCCCTTTGCCATCATTCGTATATGACAAGGAAAGCAAGGTGTCAATATCACTCATCGCTATTTTTAGATTATTCAAACTACTATCCATATATATCCTCCTTCATTAATGGTTTTTGCTTGATTCTTGTTACGCAAGGGGCGGGCTAACGGTTTGCGTTACCTGCGCTGGGGCAGTGGACGGCGAAGCCGTCCAACCAGAAAAATGAAAAGGCGTAGGAAACTGCTTGAGATTGCCGCAGAATCCCCAGCGTCAGGTGCACGCTTTGTTGGGC
>Ga0268298_10000014_pt1 | contig 207790 bp, 174 predicted proteins | sample WWTPWeurt_MetaG_FD_194462 | JGI IMG/M metagenome (GOLD analysis project Ga0268298, IMG submission 194462) | Activated sludge microbial communities from WWTP in Nijmegen, Gelderland, Netherland - WWTP Weurt | ecosystem: Engineered > WWTP > Aerobic digester > Activated sludge | place... | reverse complement strand
ATCATCGATACAATTCCAACCCAACACTCTCGGTAACCTTCTGTTTGGATACTGATCCGGTGCGTTTGGATTTGCCAACCAAAACGCGGAATCCAGAATATAACCATCCACACACTCTGGGAAATCCGACATATGCGGCGTTACATTCTTGTTCCTGTCTATCTTCTCATCACATTCTAATGCCGCCTGATCCAAATTGTCATAATTCGCAGGCACTGTTACCTCAAACAAATCGCCAATTTTTACAGTAATGGTCTGTACACATACTGATTTATTGCCGGAGGCATCCGTGGCTGTCCAGGTTCTAGTAATTCTTCTTGCATATCCTTGCGGACATCCTCCCTGAACTTCACTGTCACGATAGCCAATACTTGCTCCACCACAATTCTCGTAAACACTTGGCTGACCTGCTACACTTGGTGCTGTACTTGATCCGCACGATAAGCTTACATCCGGAGGACAAGTCATGTAAGGTGCTATCTTATCCTCAACTCTTCCATGTCCCCAACAGCTGTTGCCGGTTACTGGATCTATTATCGTTATCTTTAATTCTCTTCCTATGTCGTTGCCATTGATTTGTACCCCTCTCCTGTTTGGATCACGGTCGATCAATGGTCCTCCCTTCCAGTCTCTAACTTCTACTATGTAATCATCATAGCAAGAGTATGGACCTCCTTCCAGTACCATATCAGGGTAGATCGTAGCTCTGCAGCTATCGTCCAGACTGATTTGGATGTCATCATTACATGCCAGTGCTCTGGTTGGATTTGCGTATTTATTTACACACACCTCAAACTCACAAGTACCCACATTACCCGAGGCATCTGTCGCACGGTAACAAAGCTTTGTACATCCTATCGGGAAAAAACATCCAGGACCATATGGCGCTCCACAGGTCTGTACCAATGGTACCCGATTCGAATTCGCCAGATTGTAACCGATCACGCCCATCCAGTTGGCGCCTCCAAATCCAAATGAACTGTTGATAAATGGTGCTGCAAACTGACCTCCAGTATACGTTGCTCCATCTATCGGTGTTCGAATATTGGCATCTCCCATCGGTCTTCCTGCACATCCACTGAACAGGGATGCATTCGTGCCTCCTGTTCCAGGTGCATGGATATAGATTCCTCTGGTCTCTCCAGGTGCCATCGTCAAACAGCCCAACACTGTAGTTTCAGTTTGTATTGGTGCACATCGCTTGATCGTATCTGTCCTTGTTCCGGTCAACAATCTGAAGCTGTCTATCACTGTGGTGAACTGTGCTCCGGATGTAGGGGTCCTTGTCGCACATAAGGTCCATGCATTCGGCGTAGCTACTACTGGTGCGTGACCTCCCGGATTTGTGGTATAATATATGTTGTGTGGTACGTTCGCAAATGCTCGTTCTCCCAACAACTGTAAATTCAATAAACTTCCTGAAGTATTAATCAGGTCAAACATTACTCCCCAGCTCGCAGCTCCTCCTGTAATTGACCAGTAAGATGCCGGTGGCAAACATACTGTGGTCGTATTTCGGTTGCCAAAGTATGCGCCTGCAGGACAATTGTCCATCGCCATAAATGGTGGTGCATCCCAGCTGGCTTCACACTCCCCAGGTCCTAGGTTAATAGTAATAGGTGACTTCGTGGGACAGCCCATAATCATCGGTGGCAGGTTATCTACAACCGTAACTACAGCAAGGCAGGTGCCTACATTCCCGCATTCGTCTGTAGTGGATAATGTCACATTATTTGGTCCAATGTTGGCACAAGTAAATGAAGTCCGACTTGCAGTTACCACCAATAATGCATTAGGAGTACAATTATCGGAGACACTTTGGGTAATCTGTGACGGGGTAATTATAGCATTGCCCGCCTCATCAAGATTTACTGTAATGTTTCTACAAACAACTAAAGGAACAGTATTATCAAAAACCGTTATAACCTGGCTGCAAGTGCCGGAATTCCCGCAAGCATCCGTTGAACGGTAGGTTCTTGTGATCGTGAATCTATTGACACATGTTCTATTGGTAATCACATCACCTACATGCGTAACTACAAGTCCAACATTACCACAATGATCTGCAGTAATTACACTATTTATGTTAACTGGTGGAACCGCAGATGCACATTGTACATTAACCGGAGCAGGACAAACCACCGAAGGGGCAGTTATATCATTTACTATAATAAGTTGAATGCATTCTGCAAAATTACCACATGGGTCGGTAACCCTATATATCCTGTGTACATTATATCTGTTTGGACAGGTTTGGTCAGTAATAGAATCTTTTCTGTGCGTTACGACTAAAGTACCTTGACAAGTTCCATTGGCTACCCTTGGTGCCCCGATATTTACAGGTGGAATATCCACAGCACAACCTACTGTTGCATTTGTCGGGCATGTAATCGAAGGTCCAGTACCATTAGCTGCACCAAAAGTGATACAAACTCGTCCATTTCCTAAATTCACACCTGGTGTAGTGCTACCTCCTGTAACTCCTCCAATATAGGACGAACCTCCGCCGCCATGTCCATCAACACTGCCAGCTCCTCCACCATAGTACCCGCCACCACCAGCACCGGAATGTAATGAACTTCCTCCAACTAAACTGGAGTTTCCTCCTTGACCGAGTGTCCCATTTTGTCCTCCTCCACTTGGCCAACCACAAGCTGGTCCATTTCCCCCTATTCCTCCTCCAACTTGAGTTCCACCGGTTGCATCACCTGCTGAACAATCCCCTCCAAGTCCATTTGCACCCGCAAGTCCTCCACCAGCACCTCCACCTTGATTACCACAGGAAAATTCAGCTCCACCTCCTCCTCCTGCAACAATAACTCTGTTTGCAAGTCCGGAACCGCCTTTTCTGACATCAGAAGCTCCGCCGCCACCACTACATGTGCTCGGATCATTACATCCTGATCCACCTCCGTTAAAGGCATTTCCCGGACCGTTAAATCCTTTTTGACCAACAAAAATATTTAAAGTTTCGCCAGGGGTAACTGCCAGGGTACCTGTTGCAAGTCCTCCTCTGCCTCCTCTATCCGGCGATCCTCCACAAACACTTATACTTGAGGGTGCGGTTGCACCTTCAGCACCATTGGCTTCAATAGTAACAGAAGTAACTCCTGCTGGCACTACCCAAGTCTGCATTCCACCGGTGTAATCAAAACACACCGTCTGTGGTGCTTGCGCCATACAAGCAGGCGGTATATCAAAAGCCTGTGTTCCATCAGATCTACTGGCTGAACTTCCCTGAAGTGCACTGTATCCTAATCCTCTTTTTGCAAAAGCTTTCCAAATCAAGCATGCATTTTGTGCATTATACAGTACGGTATCCGCTTTGAGAATGGCATTTCTGGCATCGACAAATCCAGGTGAGCAGGGCTGTATTTTTAAGGCTTCCGTAACCAATTTAAGTGCACGATTATTTCCTCCGTTACCAGTATAAAAATTTGGATCAAATCCATATTGTGCAATTAGATCCCAGGTAACTTCCCAAAGCATTGCACACCAAACAGAACCCACACCATGAGGTACAGCAGCGGTCTTAATATTGTCATATGTGTGTGGATTAATCCCTAAATTTGTGCTGTATGGGTATTGTCTGATGCCGGGACCTGTCGGTGGTTGACCAAATAACCATGTCCCAATACCCCTTGAATTAGGGCCTGCGTCTCCGGCTTTCATGGTCAGCATAAGACCATACCAATCGCTCCATCCTTCTCCAGGTTGTTCTTGATTGTTTAAACAACTAGAATTAAAGGGCCCCCCTGTTAATCTAATGGATATACCATGGCCGTATTCATGAATAATTACTGCATTGTCAAGATCACCATCTCGATTTCCACAAACATACATTTGCATTCTCGGTCTGTTCCCTTCAATTGGTGTAGCAAAATTCGCATTACAAGTACCCGAGCCATCCTGAGCCTCTGCCATAACATCGTCATTTCCAGTGCCTCCTCTTCCATAGTTATTTACCTGGAAATTCCCTGCAGCTTCCGTAAAACCATATTGGTAAATCACATCATGAATGATATTGGTCCAATAAAACAAATTGGTTATCGCAGCTGGCTCAGATTCATCAACTCCCATGGTATAAACTGTGTTTATCGGAAAATCGAACGTCAAACCTGCTCCACCGTCAGGACTATAACCTGAATTATTTCCATCTTCATAAGTATGCGTGTTATTCCCTCTGGTAATTGTGTATTCAGCACCTGAAGCACCATTAGTATCATGCCAACCAAATGGAGATGCCAAAGGATTATCGGGATTCAGTACCAATGTTCTGCCACCATGACCAGGAGATTCAATAGGCATGGCATAAACTCTGTAACCCCCAACCATAGCTGGGGTTGGAAAAGCGGGAACTGAATATTTATTGATCTTCTCTTCATGCAAATGTCCAGTGCAATTATCTGCACTATGTGATTCTCCAAATCCGCAATTTAGAACAAGATTGTTTTTAAATAAGATTTTACCTGTTGTGGCATCTGCTAAAATATGCCAGTAGTTCAGTTGATTGGGTTCATAAATGTACATTTCCCAGGCTAAGACCAATCGATCTTTTTGTGTTGAATTGGAAACTGTACTCCTGGTTCTAAACGGAAAATATTTTAACTTAACCGGAATATCCTCAATGGAAATCTGACCTTTAGATATTATGGACTTTTGTTCTTTACCACCTTGGTACTGCATGACAAACAGATTACCAAGTTGTTGATATCCTAATTCCGCAGATACTTTTTCAATAGCCTGAATGGCCGAAAGATCGGGTGTCCCATCCCCCTCAACAGATTCCTTCAGGTCAGGGATAAACAAATTATTTGCTGTAAATAAATTTCCGTTATTTTTAAAGTGGGCAGAACTCTCAGTGGTGAAAATACCAATACCCGTATAGCGCTGTGTAAAATAAATATGCTGAATTCCTGACACAGAACTTACATGGTGCGAAGTAATTTCAAAGTCACTAATATCCCCGCTTTTAAGCCCATAATAAGCTGAGGTACTTTTTAAGTAGCTAGTCACCTTTTCTTGAGGTGATTGGGCATTTAAATAAACAAAGTTGGAAAAAAGAAGGGAGAAAACCAGAAAGACACAAATATGTCTTACTGACCTTAAATCGTAGATACAATTGCTGTTCATGAGAGCAGGTTGGCTTTGGTTAAAAATCGTCTTTTCATCTAACCCATTGTGAATCAACACATAAGCTTGGTAAACTTATTTTAATATGTTGATTATTAAAGGATTAGAGACCAAAAATAGTAATTTTTACTAATCGCCGGAATTTTTTTTGTTGCTTGTACAAATTCTAAATCTTGTTTGGGTTGAGTGTTGATAAATCTTGATCATTTTGCGGCAATTCTGATTGCTACAGTTTATTGTTTCTAAATCCCAAATGATTCCACAATTCTTGGCAAGTGAATATTATAAATTTACCATTAAACTATAAAGTTTTGCTATGGTCTTTAATTTGAAATCTTTCTGAAAGCACCTCTTTCTGATAAACCCAATATGCATAAACCCCTAAAATAACAACAGATGAAATCAATCTGGCTGCATTATTTACTATCATAGAATTAAAAATCAAATTTGTCAGATAAACTACAATTATACTAAAAATCAGATAAGCAAACATCCTCATCATGTGGTAAGGAATTGGCATATTTCTTTGCCCTTGAATATAAGACATGATAGAAATAAAAATATAAACCGTTAAAGTAATCCACGCAGATGTGTCTAATCCGAATCTTGGAATCAGGATGATAAAAAGCAAAACATTTAAGATCAAGCCTAAACTACTGATAAATGCTGCAGTAGCAGTCCTGTCAGCAAGTTTATACCATACCGACATGTTGGTATACATTCCCGCAAAAATATTACCCATTAGCAAAATTGGTACTAAGTAAATTGCTTTCCTATATGTGGGCCCTAATAAATTAGCAAAAAGTCCAAGATTAATACATGTGAAAATATAAATCGCACTGGCACAAATAATAAAAAATAATGAAATTGTAGCATATGCTTCTCCGGAATTCTTTTTTCCAGCATACCGAAAAAAGAAAGGTTCTACTCCATAATTGAATGCCGTAACGAATAGATTCATTATGACTGCCAATCTAGTTGCCGCTACTAAAGAATCACTCATCCTTAAATTTTCCAAAGATTCGCCTGGAAGAATATATTTTAAAAAACTGGTATATCCGTTTTGAATAATTGTATAACTCAAAGTAACCAATATCAAAGGCCAGGAATAACGCAATACAGGCTTTAGCAATGACCAATTTACCAAACGTAGTCCATCTTTAATTTCCTTATGCAAGAGTAATAGACTTAAAATACTAGCCAAAAAGTTTGAAATAAGTACCATGTACAATTTCTGAGAACTTGTAGAAATTAGATTGATAAATGTAGGTACTATAAGAGGAAGACATTCAAAAATAAAAAGCACCAAAAATATGTTCAACAACAAACCAGACAACTTAATCCACGCATATCTCTTTGGTCGTTTTTCGTACCTCAATTTTGCAAATGGTAAGGAACTGAAAACATCACAAATTAATATGCCAATGGCTATATAAAGATGACCACGAAACTCTCCTTCATAGTTTAAAAAACTAAGAACTTCTCTTTCTCCTATTATTAATACTCCTGTAAAAAAAACGGAAATCGAAAAAACAGCTTGTGTTGCCAGTGGATAGATCCATTCTGAATATTTATCTTCTGAAACAAACCTAAAATACGTTGTTTCCATTCGAAGTGTTAATACTCCAAGTAACAACCCTATGTAAAAATATAAATCCTGATAAATTGCAAAATAACCATCTTCTCCTGTAAAGACTCTATAGGTCAAATAAGATGTTACCAGTAAGAAATTTATTACCCTACCTAATGAGTAACTTAAACCATAAATCAAGGTTTCTTTAGCTAAAGATGCAATTACGGACACTAACTTTTATATCTATTACGTGTAAAGATTAAAAAAAAAATCTGTTTTAGAAGCAGCAACTACCATCCACATTAAAACAAGTGTGTTTTCAACTTATAAGACACATTAAAACTTATCAACAGTTTCAACTTTTTTAATCTATACAATGGTTATTATTATGCTCGAGGCAATCATTTAATGTACCTTTGGTAAATTACCAATTTTAGTTCATGGAAGGAATTGAAATTTTAAAAAAACTATGCAAATTACCTGGTGTCCCGGGTTTTGAACAGGCAGTCCGAAATTATTTGCTACAGGAGTTAAAACCATATGCTGATGAATTATCTATTGATCCTATGGGAAATCTTTTAGCTTGTTATAAAGGAACTTCAAATAAAACACTCATGTTTTCAGCCCATATGGATGAAATAGGTTTTATTGTTCAACATATTGATGATGAGGGATTTATAAAATTTTTGCCTCTGGGGGGATTTGATGCCAAAACACTCACTTCGCAAAGAGTGACCATACATGGTAAAACCGATGTGGTGGGAGTAATGGGTTCCAAACCTATACATCTGATGAGTCCTGAAGAACGCAACCAACCAGCCAAAATAAAAGATTATTTTATAGATACAGGACTTAAAAAATCTGAGGTTTTGGAACTCATAGAGATTGGTGACCCAATCACTAGAGAACGGGAATTGATAAAAATGGGTCCTTGCATAAATGCCAAATCTTTAGATAACAGAATTTCTGTTTTTGTTCTCCTTGAAGCATTTAAAAAAATGAAACTGGAAAAGTTTGATTGTACCATTTATGCGGTTTTTACTGTTCAGGAGGAACTTGGTTTAAGAGGTGCACGCACAGTTGCTCATAAAATATCGCCTGATTTTGCCATCAATATTGATACTACAATTGCTTTTGATGTCCCGGGGGCTCAATCTCATGAATTCGTAAGCAGACTTGGGGAAGGAGTTGCAATTAAAATCATGGATCAAAGTGTTATGTGTGATTATAGAATGGTAAAGTTTATTAAAAAAATTGCCATAGATCAACAAATTAAGTGGCAAAATGAATTGTTACCCGCAGGAGGTACCGATACTTCAGCAATTCAAATGGCAGGAGACGGATGCATCTGCGGTGCAATTTCAATCCCAACTCGTCATATCCACCAGGTTATCGAAATGGTACACGAATCAGATGTTAACGCCACAAGGCAGCTAATTTCTGCTTTGGCAAAAAATATTATTAATTTTGAATGGAGTCATACCTAAATTATGTGGGAAGAACTAAATAACAAGTTATGTATTCATCTTGAGTTTAAGGATTTCGCTGAGGCGATGGGTTTTGTCAATGAAGTCAGCCTAAAGGCTGAAATGATAAATCATCACCCAACCTGGACGAACACCTGGAATAAAGTGGATATCGTATTGTGTACACATGATGCCGGCGACAAAATCACTGAAAAAGACAAAAAACTTGCCAAAATGATTGATGATATTTTAATTAAATATCATCTTGACAAACAAAAATAAAGTAAATATCTGTGCAATTATACCACTTGGGCCTTCAATCTGGTATTGCAATCCAAAGATGGAGTTATAAAAATTTATAATTCGACTTCTTGTATAAGATCATCTACCAATACACGACCACAATGTTCACAGGCAATTATTTTTTTGCGGAGACCAATTTCTAATTGTACTTGTGGTGGAATTTGGTTGAAGCAACCTCCACAAGCTGAACGTTTTACCATAACAACGGCCAATCCATTTCGGTAACGTTTTCTTATAGTATCATAAGCATGTAGCAACCTTACTTCAATCTTCTTTCTGTATTTATCAGACTTGGCAATTAGTGTAGTTTCTTCCTTGTCAGTCTTTTCAATAATTTTATCAAGCTCTGTTTTCTTCTCTTCAAGATCCCTCTGTCTTGTATTTTGTTTTTCAACTATAGCATCAAGGGTCAGCTTTTTAGCTTTGGCTTGTTCAGAGGATTCCTTCATTTTCTTTTCAGAGAGCTGAATTTCAAGCCTTTGAAGGTTTATTTCTTTCGTTAAAGCATCATACTCTCGGTTATTTTTTACCCCATCCAGCTGCTTTTCATATTTTTTTATGGCGTCTTCAGCTGCTTTTATATTGGATTTATGGGCTGAGGCTTCTTTTTCTAACTCGGTTACAGAACTTTGAAGTTTGCCAACTTTAACGGCTAGCCCAGAAATTTCATCCTCAAGATCGCTCACGACCATAGGTAGTTCTCCCTTCAATACTTTAATCTGATCTACCTCAGAATCAATCATTTGTAATTCAAATAATTGTTTCAACTTCACCCCAATTGGTATTTCAGAAACCGGAACTGTTTTTGCCATAATCAATAATATTGTATCGGGTTTGTATTAATTTTTGTACAATGGGATGCAAAATTAGGAAAATTCCTTGAAATCAAATTAAATAATAAATCTTTGGTAAATTGTTCGCTTTCAAAATGTCCAACATCCATTAACACAATTTGATCATTCGCCTCAAAAAAATCATGGTATTTAAAATCTGAACTTATCAAAACTTCGGCTCCCTGCTTTATAGCTTCTCTTATCAAAAATGATCCGGAGCCACCACAAATGGCAAGCTTGTTAATAGGTCTTCCGAGATCCTTAGTATATTTAATTATCCCTGTTAGCAAATTTTTCTTTAATAAAAACAGTAAATCCTGACAGCTTAAGGGCTCTTTTGACTCTGCCAATAAACCGGCGCCAATAACATTTTCAGGATGATTTTTCACCTGCAGTATACTATAATTGATTAACCCCAATCTGTTCGCTATGGTTTCATTGACCCCATTGGTCAACACATTGTCTAAATTTGTATGAATTGCATAGATAGCTATATCATTTTTTACAGCCTGGATTATTACTTTGTCTACATAATATTGGACATCCAGTTTTTTTATCGCTCTGAAAATTATTGGATGGTGACTGATAATTAAATTACAGCCTTTTATCTTGGCTTCCTGGATGACCTCCAAAGTAGTGTCTAAGCAGGTTAATACCCCACTGATTTTCCAATTCGGATCTCCAGTAATTAGTCCGGAATTGTCGTAGTTTTCCTGATAATTTAAAGGCGCAATTTGCTCAAGAAATTCCGTGACATCTGATATTCTATTCGACATGTTTTTTATTAAATGAGAAATAAACTGGTCTTTAATGGATGTAAGTATGCTTTACAAGCTTGTCATTTTATACTTCAGTTTGAATTTTATTTTCAATTTGGTCAGAAATGATAGCTTTCTTTTGTCGTTTGTTAAAAATGTACATCACCAAAAGAGCGGCAAGGCCGAGAATTACATTGTCTGCAAACTGAGCGCAGAAAAACGATATGTTTGCAAAGGAAAATGCATCTACAGGGTTAATGTTATAATACGCTAATACAAGAATAATTAAATAATGATAACTACCCATGCCTCCAGGAGTTGGGATTAACATACCTAAAGACCCAAATACATAAATCACGAGCCCGGCGATTAAAGAAAGGTGAGCCGTAGGTTCAAAAGATTGGAGGGCCGCATAAAGCATAACATAAAACCATACCCAAATAAGCAGTGTATAAAGCATAAATGCGCGGGGCTGTTTGATTCTTTTAATTACCACCAAGCCTTCATAGAATCCCCTTATCCGGTTCTTTAAATTACTAAAGAATAAAAAATTCCTCCAACGGTTTCTGGTTAAATATAATATAACTAAAAATACAAGAAAAATTGAAGGAAGTATTAATTTTTGTCCCAAGGAAACTTCCGAAAAATACTTTTCATAAAAGATCCGAAATGTGGATAATTGAGTAAGTGTGGTAATAAAAATAATTACCGCCATAGAAATCAAGTCAACCATTCTGTCTAAAACGACAGTGCCAAAAGCCTTATCTAAAGGGATTTTTTCGTATTTACTGATCAATGCAGCCCGAACAAATTCTCCACTCCTTGGTATCCCAAGATTGGCAAAATAGGAAACCAAAACAGATCCAATGGTATTGATTTTATGTGGATGATATCCCAGTGGTTCTAAAATGATTAGCCATCTCAGCGCCCTGAAATAATTACTCAAATAAAAGGATAGAAATATTATTACAATATATATCCATTTGACCTCTAATAAATCGTGAAGCATTTTTCGCCAAAGAACACAATCATCCACCCCAATTCCATTCTCTCTACAATATGCCTGATAGGATTTATCCTGGGTAACAAAAACCCAGTACATTATTCCTACGCCTAAGGCAAGAAAAAAGAGAAATTGTAAAAACTTCTTAAAATATTGTGGCAAGGCTATAAATCTTTAACCCTATTTTTATCATCCACAAAAATAGAAATGGGATGAAAATTTTGGGCCTCCTCAGGAGTCATAAGTGCATATGAGATTACTATAATGATGTCCCCTATCTCTGCTTTGCGTGCAGCAGCTCCATTCAGACATACCATACCTGAATCTTTTTCTCCCTTAATTACATAGGTTTCGAAACGCTCACCATTATTGTTGTTTACTATTTGAACCTTTTCACCCTCATATAGATTGGCGGCGGTCATAAGGGTTTCATCAATGGTAATACTTCCAACATAATGTAAGTTAGCTTGTGTTACCGTTGCTCGGTGAATCTTGGATTTAAAAAATTGCAAAAGCATGTGGCAAAATTAATTAATTTGTCTGACAACCATATTAAGTCATTTTTGATAAAATAGTTTAGCTAGGATGTCCTTTTAGGATCATATTGTCGATTAATCTAACATTTCCAGCCCATACAGCAACACATGCCACTAAATAATTCGATTTGGCCTGGGTTTTAACTTTCTTAAGAGAATACCCGTCTACTATATCAAAATATTCCGGTTTTAATCCAGCTGAAGTAAGTTTATCAAGGCATTTCTTCTCCAGATCATTTAAATCTGTGGTTCGATAAAGTTCTTTTGCAATTTGTAATGTTCTATAAATTTCTGGAGCTATTTTCCTCATTTCCAGGCTTAATCTTAAATTTCTTGAACTCATTGCTAACCCATCTTCCTCGCGCATTGTTGGTCCAACTACCAGCTCTATTTTTGGTTTTAGCTCCTTAATCATCTGATGTACTAAAGTAAATTGTTGGAAATCCTTTTGCCCCATGAAAAGGTAATCTGGTTTTACAATTTCTAATAGACGATGCACAACCTGTAGCATTCCATCAAAATGACCAGGCCTGAAATGGCCTTCCATTACAAGGTCTCGGCCATTAAGATCAACGGACACGGAAGTATTTAGATGTTTAGGATAAACCTCATCAACATCAGGAATGAAAAGAAAACTACAGTTTGCCCTCCGCAAGAGATCGCTGTCCTTTTCAACCATTCTTGGGTACTTCATCAAATCTTCAGAATTATTAAATTGACTGGGGTTGACAAATATACTGACAACCACAACACTTGCTTTTAGACTTGCAAGTTGAACAAGACTGATATGACCCTCATGAAGTGCCCCCATTGTTGGCACAAAAGCTATTTGTTTTCCTTCGTCTCTGCATTTTGCCAGAACTTTCTCTAAGCCTTTTACTGTTTTATATGTCTTCATGAAAGTTAGAGAGAAAGATTATAAAAGTTATATATATTATTGGGTGCCAAAATCCTCAATTTATTTGGATTTTAAGAGACAATGTTAATCAGTGGTATACTTGTTGAAAATTTAAAAGTCTTAAATAGTTTCAAAAATAACAGAGTATACATTTAAATTTTCATTATCTCATTCTAGGTGTTCTCCTTTTACCTCCGGGACGAAACATCATGCGCTGATCCATTTGTCCCATCATTTTCATTTTTCCTTGTTGGCCAATTACCTGATCAATCATCTTTACCTGTTCTTTGAACATCTCTTTGGAATAGTTCAATTTCTTTAGTTCCCGGTAGGTATTGTTAGCCTGGGTCCATCTGCTTTTGGAAATATGGATATTGATCATTTGGATTAAAATCATTGCTCGCTCATTGTCTGACGGCAACTTTAAAGATAAAGCTTTATTAAACCATCCTTCAGCTTCATTATGACGTTCACGCTGTACATCTACAGATCCTTTGATGAGATAGTAATATGCTCTGTTTGTTACATACAACCACTCAGGCTTGATGGTCATGCTAAGCCTTTTTTCACATGCTTCAAAATCCATTGTTTGCATAAATTGAGCTGCTGATTGGATGGTACCAAGAAAGATATAACTCAAAAGAAATAGAATGCCAATTAACAAGATTGGAAAAGCATACCAAAAGCCAATAGTGAAAGCTAAAATAGCTCCTCCTATCAAACACAATACTATAATCGCTATTTTAAGATATATATTAATTACAAACATAATACTTCAAATTTATTGAGTCAAAGGTAAAAATAAAACCATAGTTGATGTTAAATTGGGGCATATAACAAAACTAAGGTTTCTTCGTTTTGTTGTTTTCTTAGCTTTGCAGTTCAACTTCTTATGATTTATCCTTCCAATATGAAAAAGTTATTGTTGTTTTTATTTATTTGTAATTGTTTAATTGTCACTGCTCAAAATAACTTTGTGCACAATATCATACCTCAACCCAAAACAATTAAAGTTGCAGGTGGTAAAATGAGGTTAGATGATATTTCAATTATAAATATTCCAAAACAAAACAAACAATGTAAAAGAATCGCTCAATTATATGCCAAAACCCTAAATTTAAAAAAGTTCAAAATCCTAGAATCTGCAAAACCAGCATTCACCAAAGCAAAATCTATAATTCTACAACTTAATTTTAAAGAAAATAATCCTGATCAATATTCTCTTACCAGTAGTAAGAGCGGTATATTAATAATTGCTTCTACTGAGAAAGGGTTATTTTATGCTTTGCAAACACTTCTCCAATTGCTGGAATCTGATACCGAAAAAGGAGTGTCGAAGACATCTATTCCATTCATTAATATTGATGATGATGCTGCCTTCAAGTATCGAGGACTACATTTGGATGTTTCCCGCCATTTCTTTTCTTTGGAAACAATCAAGCTATACCTTGACCTTATGGCAAGATATAAATACAATACCTTTCACTGGCATTTGACAGATGATCAGGGGTGGCGTATTGAAATTAAGAGGTTTCCTGAACTAACTTCAAAAGGGGCTTATAGGGATGAAACCCTTGTTGGTCATTATAGCGATCAACCTCATACATTTGATGGGAAAAAATATGGTGGTTTCTATACTCAAGAAGAAGTAAAAGAAATTGTTGCTTACGCGGCGGATAGATTTATTGAAGTAATTCCTGAAATAGAAATGCCAGGTCATGCTAGTGCTGCTCTTGCGTCCTATCCGTTGTTTGGTTGTACAGGTGGACCATACCAAGTGGAGAAAATTTGGGGAGTTTTTAATTCTGTATTTTGTACAAAAGACACAACCATCTGGTTTGTAAAACAAATTCTCGAAGAAGTATGCGCGTTATTTCCTTCCAAATATATCCATATTGGTGGAGATGAGGTGCCAAAATCAAGTTGGAGTTTATGTCCCAATTGTAAGATAATTAAACAAAGACAGGGCTTAAAGAATGATGAAGAATTACAAAGTTATTTTATCCAACAAATTGATATATACCTGACCAATAAGGGTAAAAAATTAATTGGTTGGGATGAAATTCTTGAAGGCGGACTTTCTCCCAATGCCACTGTGATGTCTTGGCGGGGAATGAAAGGTGGTATACAAGCAGCTAAAGAAAATCATGATGTAATCATGTGTCCTGGAACACATTGCTATTTTGATCATTACCAATCTAGTCATGTTAAGGAACCATTAGCCATTGGTGGCTACACTTCCCTCGAGAAAGTTTACAATTTTAACCCCATTCCTACTAGTCTGACCCCGGAAGAAGGAAAGCACATCCTAGGAGCTCAGGGAAATCTTTGGACCGAGTACATGCCCAATGAAAATCACTTGCTTTATATGACTTACCCCAGAGCGATCGCACTTTCTGAAGTGAACTGGAGTGGCAATTCAGATAAAAACTATATAGGGTTTTTGGAAAGACTTAAAGAACATGCTAAGTGGTTCAAATCTAATAAGATACCGTTTTCACTAGCATACTTAGATCTGAACTATAAAACAAAATCAAATCCGAAGGGAGTTGAATTTTATTTCGTTAAGCCAAATAAGAAAGGGAGTGTTTTAATCGAAAGGGAAAGTCCTGATGAAGGTATAGTACAGGACAATAGTTCACAGGATACTTTTATCCTCAACAAAACCATAAATTTTAGTGCTTGGTTTCGAGATGAAGACAACACCTTGGGTAGGCCATTAAGGTTGAATTTTATTCATCATCTTGCAGCCGGCAAAAAAATTAGGTTCTTGCAGCAGCCCTCTGAGAAATACTTCAGTGGCGAAAGTGGCAATCTTGTCAATGGATTCAAAGCTCCGCAAAACAAATTTTCAGGTGAAGAATGGGTAGGCATGGAAGGTAGGGACTTCGAAGCAATTATTGAGTTTGACAGCATCCAGGAGTTTCAATCGATTGGCTTTCAATTCTTTTCAAGTGAAAGTTCTTGGATTTATTTTCCATCAGAAATTCATCTCTATACTTCAAATGATGGTAACAATTTCAAAAGCTTGCATCAAGAGAAAATTAATGCTGAAATGAAAAAATGTTTGGAACCTGAAATCATCCTTAAAGAAAAGGCTAATGCCAGGTATTTAAAAATAATGGTTAAGAATCATGGAGAAATTGGTGAAACTTTTCCTGGCGCGGGTCATAAAGCTTGGCTTTTTGTTGGGGAGATCAGTGTATTATAAATAGTTAAAATGTTTTATAGGTCTTTCTCTACTATTTCTTTCGCTGCAGAACTATCAATTTAATTAGGTTAATACAGAATAGTATTGGTTTGTTCAAATTTTGAATTATCCACTAATTGGTGTATTTCATACATTCTTTCATCTATTTCGTCAATTTATACACCAATCCAGTTTCTCCCGAACCTAACTTAGCCTTTGTTATTTAAAACCTGACTCATGAAAATTTTAAGCTTAAGCCAAACCGGTACAACAGTAGATTCAAAAGATCTGATTTTATTCATCAATAGGTTTTCTCTTGCTATAGTCTTCTTTTGGTTCGGCTTCCTTAAAGTGATTAGTATTTCCCCTGCCGAAGGATTGGTAAAAAATCTATATACTGCTACACTATCATCATTTATAGAAATTAATTCTTTTGTTTTAATTCTTGGGATTGTTGAATGTCTTATTGGTATTATGTGGCTATTCCCTAAACTAACTAAGTGGACTTTTGCACTATTTTCCTTTCATATGTTTACCACTTTTCTCCCATTGATTTTCTTGACAAAAGATACTTGGCAAGGTGATTGGGCATTAACATTAACGGGTCAGTATATTGTAAAGAATGTGGTTCTGGTAGCCTGTGCACTTACCATTTATATGGCTGATGTTAAAAGAACTTAATTGAAGTTTCTTAATTAATAAAAATTGTCATTATAGAATAGTAACTAATAGTGACTCTTTAAACATATTGAAATTATACTTTATATATATAATTTATCAATAAAATTTTAAAAAGAATTCAAGGCCAAAATTCAATCTTATTTAAATAAAAGAGGTTTCTAAAGACTTTTTGTCCGGCCACCATCTACAGGAAAATTTATTCCTGTAATGTATGAAGCCATAGGTGAGGCTAAAAAAACTGCCGCAAAAGCAATTTCGTCAGGTAAAGCAAACCTTCCCATAGGAATACTGTTGATCATCTTTTTTGAAATTTCATCTTTTGAAAGTTGTTGTGTGGAAGCTTCGCGTTCAATTAATGAACTCAATCTTTCAGTCATTGTGGCACCAGGAAGGATGTTATTAACCGTTATTTTAAATGGAGCCAATTCATTTGCCAGCGTCTTAGCCCAATTTGCTACTGCTCCTCTTATAGTATTGGATACACCTAAATTATCCAATGGCTGCTTGACAGAGGTGGATATTATATTTATAACTCTTCCATATCCCTCCAACTTCATCCTATCTACAAACATTGAAAGTATTATCTGATTAGCCAAAACATGTTGCAGAAAAGCCGACTGTAAGGATTCAATCGGCGCTTTACTTAAAGGACCCGATGGTGGTCCCCCAGTATTGTTTACAACAATATGTATGTTCTTCTCATTGGCCAGTTTTGACATTATTATACTTAATTCCTCAAGATTACTCAAGTCTGCACAAATGGCAGAATGCACCTGGTTGTCGCTTTTTGGTAATTCAGAAACAAGTTGGCTTAACTCAATTTGATTTCTTGACACTGCCATAATTGAAGCTCCGGCATTGGCCATTTGTATAGCTATGGCTCTGCCAATCCCTTTACTTGCACCACAAATTAATGCATTTTTCCCTGCTAAATCGATTTGAATCATAACTTACTATTCGAGATAATTTATTAATTTCTATTTTAACGTAAAAGTATTCCAACTTTTAATAATAATTGAAAATTTTAAGATTTGATATGGATTGAACTATTATTACTAACTATCTTTAGTCAAATTTTTGCTCTTCAATGGGCCAACAAACATGGAATATTCTGGATATTACCGGGGAAGAATATACCTTGGGTATTTATCATGGCGAAGAAAGTGGACATGTTGTTGTTTATTTAAACAATAACATTATGATAATTGATTTCAAAATCTTAATGAGTAAATCATATCACTTTTTTATAGGCCATGAATTTATGCATTTAAAAATAATTAAAAATATGGAGGAATACACCTATTCTCTGGAAGTGGATATGGATGCAGATACTCCATACAACACTCAACTTAAGGCTAGAGAGCAAGTTGACCAAAGAAATATGATGATTGGACTTTTTATTGCAATTATGCTTTTAAGCGCTCTATTATTTTTTAGAAATTTCAAATAGTAATTTGTTACATAGCTAATCCATGCAATAATTCACTTATGGTCATTGAAATTTTATTAGTTTGCATTGTGTGCTTTGTTGGTTCATTACTTACATTTTTTTCAGGTTTTGGACTTGGAACACTTTTATTACCTGTTTTCAATTTATTTTTCCCAATTCATATTGCAATTGGACTTACAGCAATTGTCCATTTTCTAAACAATGCCTTTAAATTAGCATTAATGCTTAAATATGTTGATTGGAAAATGGTATTTACCTTTGGGGTTCCGGCAATGTTAGGTGCAATTTTAGGTGCAAATATTCTTCGACTGCTTACATTTCAATATATGGAAATCCATTACAATATATTCAATTTGGAATGCACAAACTCCGTGTTAAAGATTTGTATTGGATTACTATTAATATGCTTCTCCCTATTGGAATTTTTTCAGAAATCTTTTAATCTAAGATCCAGCACATTTTGGATCATACCCGGCGGTCTCTTGAGCGGTTTCTTTGGCGGATTATCGGGGCATCAGGGTGCACTCCGTTCAATTTTTTTAATTCATACTTCTCTAAACAAAGAAGCTTACATTGGGACTGGGATTATGATTGCTTGCTTGGTTGATATAAGTCGAATTAGTTTGTATTTGCAAAATACTAGTGACATTTACCAAAACTACAACTACATTCTCTTTCCATGCATTGCAGCATTCCTAGGAGCCTGGTCAGGTCAAAAATTTCTACATAAAACGACACTCCCCTTTTTAAAATACTCCGTGGCTTTATTTCTAATAGTATTTGGAATTCTAATGGTGTTGGGTAAAATATAAATACCCTAGAGCACACCTAAAAATATTTTAAATTAAATTATGCACCAAAATGAGAAATATCATAAATAATTGGATTTAAAATATCTACATTCATATACTTTATGTGTGAAAAGTTACACAAGAGACTATTTTTATAAAATTACTCAATTTTCTCATCGCATGTCGCCAACTAGTAGTATTCTGTTTTTTAGTGAAATTCATCTGTCTGATTTAGATAAGGTAGGAGGAAAAAATTCTTCTCTCGGAGAAATGTATAATTTATTAAAACCCATAGGGATCCATATTCCTGATGGCTTTGCAATCACCGCTAGTGCGTACAGACAATTTATTAAGGAGAATGATTTGGAATTTGCCTTAAATCAAATTATCAATGAATTGGATACAAAGGAATATTCCAATTTAAGTATTGTCGGTGAAAAATCCAGAGCCTTAATATTGTCTGGAAGGATGCCGGAATCAATCAAAACGGACATAAAAAATGCTTATTTGGATCTCAGTAAAAAATGTGGAAAACAAAATTTAGATGTTGCAGTGAGGAGTAGTGCAACTGCAGAAGATTTACCTTCAGCAAGTTTTGCTGGAAGAATGGAATCTTTTCTGAATATAAGTACAGAATCCCAACTACAAGAAGCAGTCTTACGATGTTATTCCTCTCTTTATACCGATCGTGCAATTAAATACAGACACGACATGGGTTTTAAATCATTTGACATTGCATTGTCTGTGGGAGTTCAACAAATGGTTAGAAGTGATTTAGCTTCTTCCGGAGTTGCATTTACACTAGACCCCGACAGTGGATTTCAGAATGTAATAATTATCAATGGTTGTTTTGGATTGGGGGAAAACATTGTACAAGGAAGAGTGAGTCCTGATGAGTGGATTGTTTTCAAACCAACATTGTTTAACCAGAATTTTGACCCCATTATTAAATTTTCATGTGGGAAAAAAGAGTACACCATGATTTATGGTGAAAATACAACAAGTGCAAAAATTGAAAATACAATTGTCAATCACCCTACACCATTATCCAAGATAAACCAACATTCTCTTTCTAATTCAGAGGTGAAAGAGTTGGCACAGTGGTGTTATAAAATCGAACTTCATTATGGTAAACCTATGGATATTGAATGGGCAAAAGATGGACAAACTGGAGAACTTTTTATTTTGCAAGCTAGGCCAGAAACTGTTCATAGTAAAATAAAAAAGAATATAAAGGAAATTTTCACATTGGAGGAGAAAAGTGAAATTCTAGCTAAAGGAATAGCACTTGGAGATAAAATTACATTTGGGAGTGCACGTATATTAAACAATCCGCAGGAGGCTGAAATTCTGCAACCCGGTGAGATTTTGGTAACAGATATGACCAATCCGGATTGGGATCCAGTTTTGAAAAAAGCGGGTGCTATAATAACCAATAAAGGAGGAAGAACAAGTCATGCTGCTATTGCAGCCAGGGAACTTGGAACTGTAGCAATCGTTGGATGCAATAATGCAACTGAACAAATTAAAACAGGTCAGAAAATTACTGTCTCTTGCGCTGAAGGAAATATTGGAAATGTTTATAATGGCTATCTTAAATGGAATGTTCAGGAGCAGGATTTTAGTGGTATAAAAATGCCAAAAACACATCCCATGCTAATTTTGGCTGATCCGGATAGAGCATTTAAACTGAGCCAATATCCAAATGAAGGTGTGGGACTTTTGAGACTTGAATTTGCTATATCAAACAGTATAAGGATTCATCCTCTTGCACTTTGCGATACCAAAAAGATAGTTGACGATAAAGTCATAAAAGAAATTAACGAATTGATAAAAGATTATAAAGATGGCAGAGACTTTTTCATTGATAAATTGGCAGAGGCTGTTGGTCTGGTAGGGGCTGCATTCTATCCAAAAGATGTTATTGTTCGCATGAGTGATTTTAAGAGTAATGAATATGCAAATCTTTTGGGTGGAAAATATTTTGAACCAATAGAAGAAAATCCTATGATAGGATATCGGGGAGCATCAAGATACTACAGCAATTTTTATAGACAAGGATTTGCGTTGGAATGTGCGGCAATGAAAAAAGTGAGAACTCAAATGGGTCTCAAAAATATCAAACTTATGATCCCATTTTGTCGAACTACTGAAGAAGCCAAAAAAGTATTAGACGAAATGGCTCTTAATAATTTAGTTCAGGGAGAAGATGGATTGGAAATATATGTAATGATTGAGGTGCCAAGTAATGTTATTCTGGCAGATGAATTTGCTCGTTTTTTTAATGGCTTTTCAATTGGCTCAAATGATTTAACGCAACTCACTTTAGGATTAGATCGAGACTCATCCTTAATAAATTATTTATTCAATGAGGAAAATGAAGCAGTTAAATTGCTTATTCATCAGGCCATACAAGCCGCTAAAAGAAATAATATTAAAATAGGTCTTTGCGGACAAGCACCAAGCGACATCCCCGCATTTGCGCAATTCCTCGTTAGTGAAGGAATTGACAGTATTTCATTTAACCCGGACGCTTTAATAAGAGGTATTGAAAATATAATAGTCGCTGAAAATGATTTACAAGATAAAATTCCATTCTAAAAATAATATACTGAAACCTCTCTTATAGATACCTTAATTGAAGAATGCAGATTAAATTCTTCAAATTTTAAAAGTGTAATTTTGCTTGTTTTATGTATACTTTAGGGATTAATTATACACCTTTTTATAAGTCTTGTTATTCATATATTTTCCCCAAAGTTTTGAAAATCCATGTACTTTATTGGTCAACTTTTCTTCAGAGTCATACAGTGGATATCCTGAATTTGCCCACTCAAAAATACTTCCGTATAAATTGGAAACATTATTAAAGCCATTAGCTTTAAGTTTTTCACAAATTTTCTCACTACGGTAACCGACTGAACAATAACATACAATTGGACAATCTTTGTCAAGATACTTTAAATTTTGGATGTTAAAATTATCGTAACCAACCCACTTTGCACCTTGCAAATGACTTACTTCATATTCTTTTAATTCTCTGCTGTCCAGTAAAACATATTGATCAATTCGAGATGCTAATTCTGAAACTTCTATCTCAGTTACTGAGTGCTTCAATAATGTATTCAAAAGCAACTGATAGGATTTGCTCTTTACTCTAGCTTGTTTGACCAAAGAGGTTTCCTGTGCATTAATATTGGAATACAGAACTATAAAATTCAATAATAATAAAATTCTCATAACTCAATTCTTTTAGGTCCTTTGCCTACTTGGTCGAAAATTATTTTACCTTGATCAAAGTAATCTTCAAATTGTGCCTTGAACCAGGTTTCTACTTGTGGCAAAATCTTAAAAGGAAATAGCATGTGTATATTGGGGCCAGCATCTATACTAAAACAAATACTGTTACCGGTTTCACTCCTAAACTTCCTAATGGCTTGAATTATTCTAATGGAGTCGGGTTCAAGTAGAAGGTATCCTGGTCTTGAACTCATCATCAATCCATGCAACGTTAGAGCCTCTTCCTCAGATACATCAATAAATCCATTCCAATCTCCACTGGATAATACTTTTATCAATTTATGAATATTTTCATTTGCTTGATGAATTCTTGCATCTTTGAATGGATGTGCTTTCATTAGCTCATGTCCTGCAGTTGATGAGACCATCTTCTCATCTTTGTTTATGATAAAAATCCAATCTTGTAGATCTTTGAAATTTGGATGAATATGACTTGACCAGTCAATTCCAAATTCATTGGAAGATTTTTCAAATTCCGGGATTTGACCCCACAGTGAGGCGGTTGGAAATAATGAACGGCAGGCAGATCCGCTCCCCAATCTTGATCTATATGAAGCAATTCTTAAGAATTCTTCTGATTGGATATTCTTACCTTCTAGCATAAATTCAGTCTCTGTAATACATAAGGCTATTGCACTCATGGCAGAAGCAGAAGATGCTATACCCGCAGAGTGTGGAAAGGTATTCTTACTATTTATTTTTAAATCATAGCTATTAATAAAACTGAGTTTCAATGAATGAATAAATTGTGTAACTTTAAATCCGAATTTTTCATTTTTGTTTCCATCATAGAAAAATTCAACATTCCCTTTCCCTCCTTCTAATAATTCTATAGATGTTTCTGTATAGCTTTTGTCTAATGTGAAACTAAGCGAGGGATTCATTGGGATTTGAGTCCCATACTTTCCCCAATACTTGACAATAGCTAGATTGGACGGGCTTTGCCAACATACTTTGTTTGTTTTCATTGTTGAACATCTTTCATGACATCAAAATCTTCAAGCACAGCATCCATTACAGGATCAACTCCATAAATATACTTATCCTTGAGCCGATATCCATACACTTTACTGAACTCATTATAATATAAGGCTGAAAAACCACCTTTGAATTCTTTGATGATATCGTAAAATGATTTGTCTATTGCCTTTTCCATCATTTTGGTTAATATTAAACCTTGTGTTCTACTTAAATTTTTTAACGGAGTTTCAAATTCTTCTTCAAGGCGCTTGGAAATTTCTTTATATAATCGTTTCCTCTCCCGTTTTGATTTTCCTTCAGTTTCTCTTGACAACTGAGTATAAAGTCTTACTCCCTGGACTGCATATGGGTAAACCACAGCCGCATACCTTCTGTATTTAGCATATCGCTCACGGTCATCAGAATAATCGAATTCTTTTGGTGCTGTAACTGAGATTTTTTCCAATTGTGCAACTACAATTGTATCACCTTCCAAAATCAAAACCTTTACTTCTTGACCATCAACAATTGTTGTATGCTCAGTATATTGAGCCTGCAGATAAAAAACAACAAACTGCAGATGCAAAAGAAGATTAATAACTTTCATCCTAGCGTTAACGAATTCCGAGCCAGAAATAAGATAAGTTTCTTTTTAATTTTAAGCATAATTCTTGTTAACTCAATTTGGCTTTCAACGATAAGGCACTTCACTATGCGGGAATGTTTTCCTTCCATGCAAGCATTCCACCCAAAAGATTGCGTACCTTCTTAAAACCTGCTTGTTCAAATAATTGTTTTGCAAAACCACTTCTGTTTCCACTTCGACAATAAACAATTATTTCATCTTCTTCATGGCCAGCCAATTCTGTAATTTTAGCTTGCAATGAAGTCTGCAAAGGAGCCAATTCGCCACCGATGTTAAATTCATCATGCTCGTGTTTCTCCCGAACATCAATTAGCATAAAATCTTCTTTCTTTTTGAGTCTTTCGTTCAATTCCTGTACAGAAATATCATTCATTTATCTTAAAATTTTTAATTTGATACTATAAATTGTAAAATATTACTTTAAATCCAGTTAACGCATAGGTATTTACATTCTATTGATTTTCACAATCTTGAGGCTTATTTTGTTGAAGGGTTATGCTAATTTTATCACCAAGTTTAATTAAATTTCCTGATTTAAATGGAGGATTTTGCCCGGTCACAAATGCATCTTCTGGTTCGGTAACTTCCCCATCATAGTTAATCTCTCCTAATTGCAATTGGGAGGCTTCGAGCTCAAACCTCACTTCAGCCAGTGTTTTACATTTGAGATTCGGAATCTCAATTTCACCATCTCTTTGTTTGGATATTATAATTTGTAAGGTATCGCCCTTAGATATTTTAATGCCTTTATTCTGTGTCTTCGAATCCAGTATAAGTTCACCATGATATAAGACTTTTAAAATATGTCCTGTTGGGCCTGGATCATACTCTGCACCTAAAATCTTGGTTTTGAGTTGGAACAAGGCCTCAAGCTCAGCCCTCTTATGTTCAAACTTCTTTCCATATAATCCTATAAGCTCTTCAGAGTCAATAAGATCCGGATTAAATCTGGTGATGCTCACATATATTTTTCTACCTCTTTTAACCAATGATCCTGGTTTAGGTATTTGTGAAATAACTACACCCCCTCGCTTGCCGATTAAATGAATTGAATCCGTAACAATTATTTCGAAACCTCTTGGGTCGGCATGTTTTATAGCCTCATTCAATGGTATCCCTACATATTTTCCTAATTTCAGTTTTTGGCCATGATTTGTATAGAAATTAAGGATAAACGAATGTGCGGTCCAAAGTAATAATAGGAAAATACCTATACGTATAAGGCTAAATCTGAATAACTTACTTCGTAAAAATAAACCCAAATCGGCAAACCTAAAAGTACTGTTATCCTGGTCTTTCATGAATAAGAGGTATGATTGTATTTTCAATCAGCCATAAATCTAAAGCCAATTATGGAAAAAAAAATAAAAGATGGCTTTAAAAAATTTAGCTGAATTAATCGCTTATGGTTGACTAAAATTCCCCAAATTCCCCATGCGCAAAGGCATACTCTTTAATGAGCATGGTTTAAGGTATCCTTTAGTTATGTTTAAAAATTTCAATTCTGCAACACCAAAACCACACTAAATTTTACTATTTGGTTCTTTTTTAAGTTAATTCTCTAAATAAATATCTGGTCAAAGATAAGTTTTTTATAATTTTTGAATGAATTTTAGGAATTAATCCTAACTTTGCAGTCCAAATTTTGGAAACGTTCATTTTATGGATTTCTTAAAGCAGTTTGCCATCCCGATCAAAGGGCTACTAGATGGTTATCATCAATATGAGTTCCTTTTAGATGATGAGTTTTTTAAACATTTTGAAGCTAGTCCAATAGAGAGGGCTCATCTTGTGGTAAAACTTAATCTTGACAAGCAGGTTGAACTTTTAGTTATGGGCCTAAATATTAAGGGCTACATTCCAACCGCCTGTGATCGATGTTTGGCCGATATTGACCTCCCAATTGATAAATCTTATAAGGTTGTAGTAAAAAGGGCGGAAGGTATATCTGATGATCCTGATCTAGTTCATCTAGCTCCAGATGCACACGAGTTGCCGATTGGAGAGTTGCTTTATGATTATGCCTGCCTTTCAGTACCGCTGATTAAGCGATTTGATTGTTCCGGTTTAGCGGAGCCGCCATGCAATCAGGAAGTTCTGAAATACATCCAAAAAGAAGAAAAAACTAAGGAAATAAATCCCATTTGGGATGAACTTAAAAAATTGAAAACTAATTAAAATTAAAGATTATGCCTAATCCGAAATGGCGACATTCGAAAACGCGAAAAAGAAAAAGAAGAACCCATTATAAGGCAGAAACTCCTCAATTGGCGACTTGTAAAACTACTGGAGCTATACATATTATGCATCACGCGCACTGGCACGAGGGTAACCTTTATTATAAAGGGCATGTCGTGATTAAGGCGGCTGAAGAGGCTACGGCGGAAGCATAATTTGTTCTTCAAAATTTATTGATCAAGTGGTCTAAGTATTTGAACATTTGATTTTTAGATATATAAAATATATCATGGAAGCTCCTTTTTTGGGGCTTTCTGACTTTAAATTCAATTTTAATCATGCGAAAAGTTATCTATACTGATAATGCCCCAAAACCAATTGGGCCCTATAGTCAAGGAATTCAAGTAGGACATACCTTATACATATCTGGTCAAATTGCTTTAGATCCAAAGTCTAATGAATTAATTACCACCAATATCGAGGTGGAAACCCACCGGGTTATGGATAATATTGGAGCCATTCTACAAGCTGCAGGAATGGATTTTGAACAGATCACCAAGTGCACTGTTTTTGTTAAGGATATTAAGCAATTTAACAATATCAATGCGGTCTATACCACCTACTTTCCAGCACATGGGGCACCTGCGAGAGAATTAGTTCAGGTTTCTGAGCTTCCAAAGGGTGTAAATGTTGAGATCTCTTGTATAGCCTATAAATAAAATTTTTACTTGTGATTCAAAAAAAAATTCTTTCGGGCATTCAGCCAACAGGTAATCTGCATTTGGGAAGATATTTCGGTGCCGTCCAGAATTGGGTAAACCTTCAGGAAAATTATAATTGTGTATATGGAATTGTAGATTACCATGCAATGACTATGCCCTATAACCCAATCAAGCTGCGTGAAAATGTTTGGGAACTAAGTATTAATTTGATTGCCTGCGGTATTAAACCGGAAAACCTTTTTATCCAATCCATGATTCCGGAACATGCCGAACTGGGGTGGATTTTAGGCTGCATGTGCAGCTATGGTGAATTGAGCAGAATGGTTCAGTTTAAGGATAAATCTGAACAAGTAAAAGAAAAAGACAAGGACATGTTTATTTCTTCAGGTTTATTTACCTATCCGGTTCTTCAGGCAGCAGATATCCTTATTTATAAGGCAGATTATGTTCCAGTTGGAAAGGATCAGGACCAACACCTTGAACTTACCCGTAACATCGCACAAAGGTTTAACAATGTTGTAGGACAAGAATATTTTGTCATGCCTGAACCTATGTATACTGAGATTCCAAAAGTGATGTCTACAGCTGATCCATTAAAAAAAATGAGCGCAAGTGCAGGAGATAAACACAACATTAATGTTTTTGCCTCAGAAGAACAAATAAGAAAACAAATCCGATCTGCAGTCACGGATGCCGGAATTGATCCATCAAAAATGGCACCGGGCACAGAAAACCTCTTTTCAATCTTATTGGCTTGTGGACAGCATGATTTACATTTGGATCTTCTAAATTCCTTTAAAAGCGGCAATCTGAAATATAGTATCCTCAAAGATGCGGTTGCCGATGCGATTGTTGCATTGGTAAAACCAATTCAAGCCCGCAAGGAATTAATTATACAGGACAAAAAATCGGTAAAAGATCAAATTAAAAAATCTTCGGCTGAAATTCGCTTAAGGGCTTCAGAAACATTAAAAGAAGTGAAAGTCTTATGCGGTTTATCATGATGACACATTAACCTCTATCTGCAATATTAGATATTGAAAACATGACTATTTTTTGTATTGGAAGAAATTACATTGATCATGCAAAAGAGCTGAATAATCCAGTTCCTGACAAACCCGTAATTTTTTGTAAACCAGCAACCGCTTTGCTTAAAGAAAATAAAGCTTTTTACCTTCCTGAATTTAGCAAAGACATACACCACGAAGTAGAAATTGTTTTAAAAATTTCAAAACCAGGAAAACAAATACCATTAAGTAAAGCTGGAGAATATTATAGTCATATTGGACTTGGAATCGATTTTACTGCCAGGGACCTTCAGCAAGAATGTAAAAATAAAGGACTTCCATGGGAAATATCTAAAGCTTTTGATAACTCTGCAGTACTTGGTGATTTGATTGAAATAAAAGAATTTGAACTTGATAAAATCAACTTTTCTTTATTGAAAAATAAAAAAGTAGTTCAATCAGGTAATACAGGAGAAATGATATTTTCTTTTGACCAAATTATCAGTTATCTATCCATTTACTTTAGGTTAAATTCAGGGGATTTAATTTACACTGGAACTCCTGCAGGTGTAGGTTCTGTTCATTCTGGCGACTTGCTTGAAGGATTTATTGGAGAACGAAGAATGTTCTGGACTGAAATACGCTGACCTGCTCTTAAAACAAAAAGGCAACTTGTCTTTAACCTGGCAGAAATAGTGCTTGTGATCTTAGAGAAATTGTAACTTAACTTTAAAATACACTTATGCCCGTAGAAATATTATACCTCCTTATTGGAATTGCAATTGGAGTTGTAATTCTATTGATTTATAAATCAAACGCTGTAGATAAAAATGTATACCTAGAGTTAGAAAGAAAGTTGAATGAATTAACTACACAAAATCAAATTTTACAAGATACAAACAACAGAGTCCAGTTTGAACTTTCTCAAAATCTCACCAAACTGGAAGAATCACGTTTGAAATTCACTAATTTAATCGCAGAAAGATCTGGTCTCCTGACAACGCTTGAAAATGCAAAGCAAAATTTTAGTATTTTGAAGTACGATTTTGAAGAACAAAAAAAAATAAATTCTTCTCAACAACTTGAAAGTTATGAATTATCAAAAAAGTTAAATGCCATCGAATTTGATAACCGTTATTTATTGGAGAAATTGCAAACGCAAAAAAAGGAGATTGAAGACTTCAGAAATCAATCCATGACAGAGTTCCAAAATATGGCAAATAAAATCATGGAAGAAAAATCATTGAAATTTACCCAAACCAATAAAGACAATATTGAAAATCTGTTAAAGCCACTTGGTGAAAATTTAGATAGTTTTAAGAAAAAAGTAGAGGAAACTTATGACAAAGAATCCAAACAAAGATTTAGTTTGGAAGACAGGATAAAAGAATTGATTGAATTAAACAATCGTCTTAGTAACGATGCCAAAAATTTAACCTCAGCTCTAAAAGGTGATGCAAAGAAAATGGGAAATTGGGGTGAAATTATTTTGGAAAGTATTTTGGATCAGTCCGGATTACAAAAAAACAGAGAATATGTAATACAAGAAAGTCTCAAAGATGAAGAAGGTAGAGAATTTAGGCCAGATGTAATGGTCTTCCTGCCAGAAGAAAGAACCATCGTCATTGATTCAAAAGTATCGCTTGTGGCATATGATAGATTCTGTAGTTCCGATACAAAAGAGGAACAATTAGAAGCTTTAAAACAACATATCCAATCCATTAAAAATCACATTGAGGACTTAAGCAAAAAAAAATATGAACAATTGGCTAAATCCCTTGACTTTGTGATGATGTTTATTCCAATTGAACCTGCATATATGATTGCCATTCAATCGGATAGAGATCTTTGGTCTTTCGCTTACAATAAAAGAGTTTTGTTAATTAGTCCAACAAATCTTATCGCAGCTCTTAAACTGATTGCTGATTTATGGAAACGGGAAAGTCAAAATCGTAATGCAATAGAAATTGCTAAACAGGGTGAGCGCCTTTTGGACAAATTTCTAGGTTTTGCTGAAAGTATGGAAGAAATAGGAAAACATTTGAATAAGTCTAGTGAAGCCTATGGAGATGCCATTAAAAAACTTCGTGATGGTAAAGGTAATTTGGTTGACCATGCCATGAAATTAAAGAAACTAGGCCTTACTAGTCGAAAAAACTTGCCTAATAGTCTTTTGAGCTTTGACCATGATTCAGAAGAAACTGAGAATTCCACAACTGGAGACAATGCCATAGATGAAAACTAAATTCAATTAATTTTCTATGAATTCAAATTGATTAATTTATTTCTTCAGTGTCGGAAAATCTTTACTTTTGTATCTACATACAAACCTGCACCGAAATGGCGGAACTGGTAGACGCGCTGGACTCAAAATCCAGTGACCTTTAAAGTCGTGTGGGTTCGAGTCCCACTTTCGGTACAAAACCAAAAAGGCGCACATCTTACGATGGCGCCTTTTTTGGTTTCATTCATTCATTCACTCAAGTATTTCTAATCGAAGTACTCCGCATCAGTAAAGGGTAATACGCATAGGATCTTTTGTAGTCTCTTTTTAAGGAACTATTCGAATGAAAAAAGCTTATAAATTTAAATGCTAAAAGGAATATATCCTCCTGTTTATCAATGTCTAAGACTTGATATTGAGTCAATTTTTGACACAAAGAATTTGAATAATATTGAACAGGTTCCAAATTAGATCATTTTTAACAATCGATATTTAGATCCGATTGTTTTATTCATTCATTTCTATTGGCAACAAAAATTATACCAAGCTTTAGAAATTCTTGAATTTAATTCGAAACCCAATAAATATTTTAAATCTGAACTTTGGACCTTTTATCTATAATCTAGAAGTTAACCTTCGGTTTATTAAGACTTTAAGGGTAAATTAATTCCCTCCTCCTTCAGATGCTTAAGAAACTTTGATCCTTGTTTGTCTCTAATATCCTGGTAAGTAGTCTTTGCCTGGTCAACCCGTTTTTGTAATACCGAAATTCGTTCTATAGATAAATTAGACGGTCTTTGCTGACTTTGAACAACCGCACTATAAGCCTCAGTAATCTCTTCTCTTAATTTGGTTTCATCGGCAAAGATTGATTTTTGCTTGGTGGCCAGCAAGGTAGATCTTAGATTTTCAAGTTGATCAAAATATTGACTGGCAGCCTCTTTTGATTTTTTAGATTTTAATTTCTCTTTGGTTTCAACAATTATTTTTTGTTCTTTATTGATATCATCCACGGTCTTAGCCAAATCTTCGTGCATTTTGAAATACTTCATACTTGTCTCATATTGAAGCTTTCTGTCCTCAAAAGTATAATTTTTCTCGTCCAAATGCCTCAATAAAATATTATCTTCCAGTTCTTTATCTCCTACTTTAAGTTTAATTGTATAATTTCCTGGTAAAACCTGTGGTGCAAAAAAAGCACCATAATCTAATTTTGTTCCTCCCTCCGCTACCTTTGGTGGTTTCATCCTATAATTCCAAAAAACTTTGTTGATCCCTTTCCTTTTCCCACCAGGAATGCTTTGCACCAGTTTTTTGTTTTGATCATAAATTTCAATTTTCACATCCCCATTCATGAGTCGATCTTTGAGATAATATTGAATTGGAACTAATTCTTCAGGATTTGGTGCATTCCATCCCCCTGAGAAAGGATTTCCTCCACCATATTTACCATCAGAAATAACCATATCACTTATTTCAAAAAGATGCAATTCCTTATCTGCAACTTCTCTGTTCATTGTCCTTAAGGTGCTTATGTCATCGAATATATAAACACCTCTGCCGTGCGTTCCAATGATCAAGGCATTTTCAGAAGGATGTATCTGTATATCCCTTACTAAGGCATATTCTGGGATGTTGTTTTTCATTCTGAACCAATTATTTCCACCATCCAGGGTAGCAAACAAACCCATTTCTGTACCCAGAAAGAGTAAATTTTTATTCATCCTGTCTTCTGTAATTTTATGAGCAAAGCCAGTAAATTCTGTACTATTCAATCTTTCCCATGTTTTCCCACCATCTTTTGACTTTATAAGATAAGTGCTATGATCTCCGTACATATGATTATCTAAGGTTACATAAACTGTTTTGGCATCAAATCTGGATGGTTCAATACTTGATATCCAAGTTTGGGCGGGAATGCCTGCTTTTGTGTAAGCTTCTGAAACATTGTTCCAGGTTTTCCCTCCATTCAGAGTCACCTGAAGATTGCCATCGTCCGTGCCGACCCAAATCATGTTTTCATCAACATAGGATTCCGAAGCTGTAAATATGGTGCAATGGTTTTCGGCACTGGTATTGTCCGCACTTAATCCTCCTGAATTTTCCTGTTTCTGTTTATTCTTATCATTAGTCGTAAGATCCGGTGAAATCCTTGTCCAATTTAACCCTTGATCATTTGATTTAAACAGATACTGGGATCCCACATAAAGGTTTTTTTTGTTCTTTTTTCCCTTTATAATTGGGGTGTTCCAATTCCACCTTAATTTGTCATCATTTGTAGTTTGTTGTGGTTGTATTGGATAAGATTTAAAGGTATTTAGATCAATTCTAGCCATATTCCCTCCCTGAGCTTCCGCATAGGCAACTCCCGAATCGTCCAAATCCGGTATTGTCCAAAAACCATCTCCCCAATATAACCCTTTCCAGTCACCATTGGAAACTCCTCCAGGTTTTGCAGATGGAGCGATCCAACTTCCATTATCCTGCAATCCACCATATATATTATATGGCTTATTATCATCTACTGCAACATGGTAAAATTGTCCAACAGGTAAGTTTTGACAAAAAGTAAATGTAGCCCCACGATCATTGCTAATATAGACTCCACCGTCTGTTCCTAAAACAAGGAAATTTGTATTGTTAGGATTAATCCAAAGGGCATGATGGTCAGAATGTACCCAGCCTCCATCATTAGAGGCATCATTAAATGAAAATCCTCCATCATCTGAATAAGCAAAATTAAAAGCTGGTCTATAGACTCTTTTAGGGTCTTTTGGATCTACAACAATGGTAGAAAAATAAAAAGGTCTGGATACAACATTCATGGTTGCAGATTGCTGTTTCCAGCTCTCTCCTGAATCGGAAGAAATATAAAGACCAGTTTTATTTGACTCCACAATTGCAATTAGATTATTGGGAGCGCTTGGAGCGAGTGCAAGTGCAATTCTTCCAAAGTCTCCTTCAGGTAATCCTTTGGTAACTTTTTTCCAGTTTTTACCTCCATCAACCGACTTGTAAAATCCGCTTCCTTTTCCTCCAGAATTGAATGAGTAGGGAGTTCTCCTGAACTCCCAGGTGGTAGCATAAATGATGGCAGGATTATTTGGATCTATAGCAAAGTCAGCACAACCTGTCTTCATGTCAATATACAATATTTTATCCCATGTTTTACCTCCGTCCATTGATTTATATAGTCCCCGGTGAGGGCTGTCTGACCAAAGTGGTCCTGGAGCAGCTACATAGATAGTATTTGAATTTTTGGGATCTATAATAACTTTACTGATATGTTCTGTGCTATCAAGTCCTATTCTTGTCCAATTTACACCAGCATCATTGGATTTGAACATTCCCACCCCTATAGAGACGGAGTTCCTCATATTACTTTCACCAGTGCCTACATAGATAGTTGTCGGGTTCATTTGATCCACAGCCAATGCTCCAATGGATTGACAATATTTATCAAAAATGGGAATAAATGATGCACCTGCATTAGTACTTTTCCAAACTCCACCTCCGGCAGTTCCAATGTATAAAGTTTTACCATCTTGATTTACACCTTCAATGGCTGTTATCCTACCACTCATTGTTCCAGGGCCCATTGCTCTTGCTTCTATTGACCCAAAAGTGGAGGAATTGATCTTGACCTGTGAATAAAGATTCTCCAATACAAAGAGACAAAAGAAAATTTGAATTGTAATTTTCATAGGAACTGAAGTTTATTTGGAATAATAAAGGGTAAATGTTTTGAGCCAGGATCAAAAAAAAGACACGTCAAATCTTCATTTGCCGTGTCAATTGTTAATTTTAAATCTTTAATTATTTCGTTGGTGAGAAAATGCGCTCATCAACATTTGTATTCACAGAAATCTTCTGAAAATCAATTGGTCCATTTTGGCTTGCAATGGTATGAGCAAAGATATATCCACCTTCAACAGGCTTATAATTACTGTAATCGGCCTGTACATCAAATTCTTTTCCGCCTGCTTTTTGTTTGGAAATAGTCCGCACAATGTAATAGGAGTTTGGATCAAGAAATTGATATATTGTTTTTCCCGATTTTGTAATTGTCTTAAGTTTAAAACATTCAGTTCCTTCCACATCATCCATTCCTAAATATTCAACCGTATGCCCCTTTTCTTTAAAATTACACAAGGTAGATTCAAGATCTAGTTGGTCCATTTGTTCTTTAATTGCATCTGGCGCCATGGCATCCGGAGTGGTTTGTCCTTGAAAAGGCATAAATACCCATCCTGAATCAGGTCTTATAATCATCCAGCCTTTCATGCTCATCAAATCAATATCCATTCTCCAGGCCTTATTATGAACAGTTGTCATATTGACTGCAATTTCCATATTTGGAGCAGTAATTTTACCTTCCATGGTGACTGATTTTATTGATTTGAGCTTATCAATACCTCCTAATGCAGTTAAATGCTTTTGTACAATTTCATCTGCTGTTTGAGCATTTGTAACCGAAGTAGAAACACCTAAAATACATACAATCAATAGGTTAATGAAACTTTTCATTTTTATCATTTTTAAATTTTGTACAAAAATAACCTCAGCCTTCAATGTTAGGTTAATAACTATACGAAATCACTGATATTTAAGATATAATTAAGGTATTTAACGATAAAATACCTTAGGATTAAAAATAATTTAATGTAGCAGAAAAAATTTTGTGAGGCTAATCCAGTAGTGAAGGCTTCAGAAATTAATACAAGGATTATACGCGCTCTATTATTACTGCATATCCCTGACCAACGCCAATACACATGGTACACAAGGCATATTTTTTTTGATTTATGGCCAGTTCTTTAGCTGCCGTGAGAATGAGTCTTGCTCCACTCATTCCTAATGGATGACCTAGTGCGATTGCTCCTCCATTTGGATTTATCCGGGGATCTGCATCATCCAAACCAAGATTCCGGGTACAAGCCAACACTTGTGCACCAAATGCTTCATTCAACTCTATTATATCCATTTCTCCAATGGTTAAACCTGCCTTAGCCAAAGCCCTTTTACTCGCTTCAACCGGTCCAATCCCCATAATTCGGGGTTCTACACCTATCACACTGTTGGAAACTATACGTGCTAATGGAATTAAGGGATGCTGTTTTAAAGCTTTTTCTGAAGCAATTAAAAGACTTGCTGCGCCATCATTAAGACCAGAAGAATTACCTGCGGTAACCGTTCCGTTTAATTCAAATGCGGGTTTCAACAAGGATAATTTTTCCAAAGTTGTTGAGGGTTTAGGGAATTCATCGTTAACTAACTTTGTAGTTTCAGTCTTACCAATAGAAACTTCAACAGCAACAATCTCTTCTTCAAATCGATTTACCGCTAAAGCCCTAGAATATTTCATTTGAGATTTATAAGCAAACAAATCCTGGTCTTCTCTTGAGATTTGATACATTTTTGCCAAATTTTCAGCAGTTTGACCCATACTGTCACATCCATAATTTTTCTCCATTTTAGGATTAATGAACCTCCAACCAAAAGTGCTGTCATACATTTTTGCATCTCTACCATATGCTGAAGAAGTCTTAGAAATAATCCAAGGTCCTCTGGTCATGCCTTCTACTCCACCAGCAATGAACAAATCTCCATCTCCACTTTGTATTGAACGGTGAGCCGCAACCACCGCTGACATTCCGGATGCACAGAGTCTGTTTACGGTTTCTCCTGGTATATGGGTTGGCAAACCGGCCAATAAAAGGGCCATCCTTGCGACATTTCTGTTGTCTTCCCCAGATTGATTCGCACAGCCAAGAATAACATCATCAATAAAATATGGATCAAGATTTGGGAATTTCTCAACCAATGCTTTTATTGCGTGTGCGGCTAAATCATCTGTTCGGACCGATGCCAACATTCCACCCAAAGATCCAATCGGGGTTCTAACCCCATCAACAATATAACTTGTTTTCATTCTTCTATGACTTGTTTTTCTGTACGATAACAAATTCCATTAAAAACAGCCACAATTTCATCCTTTTGATTCTTAATAATTACCTGATAATTTCCAATCTTATTAGACTGGGTAATCATTTTTGATTCCGCTATCAATTCGTCGCCTTCAACAATTGGTTTGGAATGAGAAATTGAGGTCTCTATTGAAAGACTAATTTTATTGTAACTATTGCATGAAAAAGCAAATGCACTATCTGCCAAAGAATAAGAAATACCACCATGAGCAACTTTAAATCCATTCAGCATCTCCTTTCTTATTTTCATTTTCAGTATGCAATGACCTTCATTTACCAATACCTTTTCAATTCCCAACCATTGACTAAAACCATCCTGATTGAACATTCTGTTTAGCACTTTTTCCGGGATATTATTTTCTTCAATCATATGTCAATTAAAAAAATTTTCACCCCTGTTTGCCATATTCCGAAGAATTGAAGAACACCTATAGCGATCCTCATGGTAATGATCATATAAGTTGTCCAATCTTCTCACACATTCTTCAATACCAATTTCATCTGCCCACCTCAGAAGTCCTTTTGGGTAATTAACACCTTTAGTCATTGCAATTTCAATATCCTCTCTGGATGCAATGTTTAAAAGAAGTGCTTCTGCAGCTTCATTTATTAACATGGCAACTATTCTATCCTTAATTTCTTCACCCAAACTTAAATTCGGTTCTGTCTGAGGGGGTAAGTTCTCTTTGCTGTAATCATAAAATCCCCTCCCTGTTTTCCTGCCAAGATAACCAGCTTCAACCAATCTCTTTTGTGTGAATGAAGGTTTATACCTTGGGTCATAATAAAAATCTTTAAAAACGGTTTCGGTTACATGATAATTAACATCATGGCCAATAAAATCCATAAGTGTAAAAGGCCCCATTTTAAATTGTCCCAATTCCGTCATGGCCCAATCAATAGTGGTTACATCTGCAATTCCTTCTTCTAGAATTCTCAATGCTTCGCCATAATAAGGTCGTGCAATCCTATTGACTACAAAGCCGGGAGTATCCTTTACTTGGATTGGTATTTTATTGAAATCTGTAATAATTTGGACTACTTTCCGTGTAAGATTTTCTTCGGTTTGTATCGCAGGGATTATTTCAACAAGCGGAAGAATTTGTGCAGGATTAAAAAAATGAATGCCTATAAACCTTTGCGGCACGGAAACACTGTTTGCAAGAGAGGTTATAGATAATGAAGAAGTGTTACTTGCAAGAATACATTGATCAGAAACTATCTTGCTCAATTCTCCAAACAATTTTTTTTTGGTTTCCAAATCTTCTTTTATCGCTTCAATAATAAGTTCACAATTATAAAATTCATTCAAGCTATGACACCAATGGTATCTTGCAGCAATTTTTTTTGCCTTTTCTTCATCAATTTTGGATTTTGATACAAGCTGGCCAAGGTTTTTTTTCAATTCTTCTTTGGCTTTTTCCAACATTGGAGCAAATGTATCATAAACAACCACCTCACAATTTGCCATTGCAGCAATTAATGCAATTCCTTGACCCATGGCACCCATCCCTACAACACCCACTTTCATTAAACTGAAATTTTTAGTGACATTTAAAATAATCAAAGGGTTCTAAACAGTTCATACACCTATACATTGATTTACAAGCTGTCGAACCATATTCGCTAACCAAATGTGTTTGATTTGAATTACATCTCGGACAGGATACTAATTCTTGAGGATCAAACATTTTGCGTATTCTGGCTTTTGTTGCTGGAGGAGCGATGCCATACTCCCTTAATTTAGTTTTTCCTTCTTCAGTCATCCAATCCGTAGTCCAGGCAGGTGATAATATCGTATGGATCACATAGTGCTGAATTTGTGCATCATCAAGTGCAGCTTTCATTGCCCACTCAATAACATTCATTGCAGGGCATCCATTATACGTAGGGGTGATCTCAATAATGAAAACCTCATTTTCCAATCTAATGTTTCTTAATATACCCAGATCGATAATAGACAAAACCGGAATTTCAGGATCAAAGACATTGGATAAAATGTCTCGAATTTTTTGGATCTTAGGATTATCTAGATTAATTAAATTTTCGTTTTCTGTCATTACATTTTGTGCCAAATTTCAATAACTTTATAAAACGAATCACCACTTTTGTCCTGGAAATGCACGCTGCATATATTGCATATCCGCAAGTATATAGCCGAGCCTTTCCGTGTGATTTCCTGACTTGCCTCCTGTTTGCTGATATTTCCTGTCTGGAATCGAAATTGTTGCTTCTGAAAATATCTCCTTTACTCTCTTTTTCCATTTTGGAGACAAGGTATCGGCAGAAGGAATTATCCCCTCATTTGCCAAGTAGGTTTCTGATTCAACCAGCACAAAAAGTTCCCCTGTAAACTCCCAGAGTTGATTTACGGCGGTTTGCATTTTGGAGTGACTTACTTCTGTTCCATCTCCAAGCCGAATAAGCCACTCACTACTCCATTTGTAATGGTATGATGTCTCTTTAAGTGATTTTGAAGCAATTTGGGATATCTTTTGATCAGATGATTTTATAAGTTCCTCCAAAAGATCAATATAATATGCATCCAGAAAAAATTGACGAGCTACGGTATGGGCAAAATCGGTGTTTGAAAATTCTGCGAGGAGAAGATTTTTATATTCATATTCATGTCTCAAAAAAGCCAAATCATCTTCAGTTTTAGAATTACCTCCAACTTCTCCAGCGTATTGGTAAAGCAATCTAGCTCTCCCAAGATGATCTAGAGCAAAGTTTGTCATCGCTAAGTCTTGCTCTAAGACGGGACCATGTCCGCACCATTCACCTAATCTGTGGCCGATAATATTACCTGTATCAGCATGAATTAGTAAGAAATCTAACAAATTCTTATTGTCCGTCATATTTTACATATGTTTAAGAGCCTCAGGAAGCTCATAAAAGGTTGGATGACGGTATATTTTATCCTCCGCAGGCTCAAAAAAAGCACCGCTCTCTGATGGATCTGAAGCAGTAATGTCCTTAGATTCAACTACCCAAATACTAACTCCTTCTTGCCGTCTAGTATAGACATCGCGTGCATTTTCAAGTGCCATATGCGCATCTGCTGCATGCAAACTTCCAACATGGCGATGGTCCAATCCGTTTTTACTTCTGATAAAAATTTCAAATAATGGCCAATTTTTCATGATGTTGGTTTTATGCGATTTTTCGTGATCGTTTTTCAGCATAAGCAAGTGCCGCTTCTCTTACCCATGCTCCTTCTTCATGGGCTTTTATTCTGGCTTCAAGCCTTAATTTATTACAAGGTCCATCACCTTTTACCACATTATTAAATTCTACCCAATCGATTTCACCGAAATCATAGTGTCCTCTATCTGGATTCCATTTTAGTTTAGCATCTGGGATTTTCAAACCCAATATTTCAGCTTGTGGAACGGTCATGTCGACAAACTTCTGTCTCAATTCATCGTTGCTGAATCTTTTAATCTTCCACATCAAACTTTGTGCAGAATGAGGTGAATTTGAATCATTAGGTCCAAACATCATCAAGGAAGGCCACCACCATCTGTTTAGAGCATCCTGAGCCATTCTGATCTGCTCATCGGAACCCCTTGAGAGAGTAAGTAAAATGTCATATCCCTGACGTTGGTGAAAGCTCTCCTCCTTACAGATTCTAACCATTGCCCTTGCATATGGTCCATAAGAAGTTCTGCATAATGCAACCTGATTCATTATGGCCGCCCCATCAACTAACCAACCAATCGCACCCATATCTGCCCAACTGATGGCCGGATAATTAAATATGCTTGAGTATTTAGCTTTTCCGGAATGAAGTTCATCAATTAGAACATCCCTTTCCACGCCAAGTGTCTCTGCAGCCCCATATAAATAAAGACCATGACCCGCCTCATCTTGAATTTTGGCTAACAGAACCGATTTCCGTTTTAAACTAGGAGCCCTGGTTATCCAATTTCCTTCAGGAAGCATCCCAACTACCTCAGAATGAGCATGTTGCGAAATTTGACGAATCAAAGTTCTTCTATATTCTTCAGGCATCCAATCCTTTGCTTCGATTTTCTCCTCGGCATCTATTCGACTTTGAAAATGTACTAACAGCTCCTCGTTTGACATAAAATTTTTATTTTGAGAACAAAGTAAAGTTAGGCATTGACCCAATTTTAAACAACAATAATCGACTATTGATCAAAGTCCACTGAAATTTTAGCAGACTTTGGAAATGACTGGCAAGTCAAAATATATCCTGCCTCTATTTCCTCAGGCTCTAGCCCATAATTTCTAACCATTTCCACCTCACCTTCAAGAAGCTTTGCCTTACATGTACAGCAAACCCCACCTTTACATGCATACGGAAGATTGACTTTATTCTTAAGCGCACCATCTAATAGACTCGTAGAATTAAATGGAAGATTAAAGCTGACAGTTCTCCCATCCGTCTTTAGCAAAATACTGGATTCTTTATCTGAACCTAAGCCTGCAAACTTTGTAGGTTTGGCTGAGGACTTGGTTCCAAATAATTCAACGTGAATCCTTTGTGGAGCAATACCTTGTTCTTCAAGGGCGGCCTTGGTCTCTAAAATCATTTCCTCTGGGCCACATATAAAAGCCTCGTCTACATCATTCGGTTCGTACAATTTACTTTTGAAAAGCTCAAGTTTCTCTCGACAAATTCTACCGTTAAAATAAGGTTCCTCCATTAACTCCCGACTGAGTATAAAATATAAACTAAGTCTTCCAAGAAATAAATTTTTCAGACCCATCAATTCTTCCAGAAATATGATTTGATCAGTCTTTTGGTTGCCATAAATAAGGCATATTTGACTCAGTTTTTCAGTTTTCAGAATAGTCTTTACAAGTGAAATGATGGGTGTTATTCCGCTGCCAGCCGCTAAAAATAAGTAAGATTTAGCTTGTCCTGTCTTGATTTCTGATGTAAATTTTCCATTTGGAGGCATCACCTCTATGATATCACCTGCTTTAAGTTTTTTATTTGCATAGGTTGAAAAAGCTCCACCCTCAATTTGCTTTACTGCTACCCTCCATTCCTGCTCCACTGGGCTGGAACATAGGGAATAAGACCTATGTAACTCCTCTCCATCAACATTTTTTATAAGATTAATGTACTGTCCAGGCGTATATCTGAATAACTCCTTTTGATCCTCAGGAATTTCTAGTGCAATCGAAACGCACTGATCGGTCTCGCGCCGGACCTCCTTTATTTTAATGGGATAACTATGTTGCATCTGTCCTGCAAATATATCAGATAATGGCGAATATTTCAATTGTCATAAAACAGAATTGACCTGAGTATTATCATCTTGTTGTATGATCTTAATTATTAGGAAATCCTATGATTTTTAACAAAAAAAAATACCTGATCTTTACAGATCAGGTACCTTTTTTTCTGCATCAAAATTTTTAATAGCCAGTGGTTAGATGCTTTACCTTTTTTGGTTCCAAACCAATATGGTATTCAACATCGTTTACTCTGCTTACTTGTTCAAGTACTTTATCTTCGTATCCCGTCATCGAAATAATCACTCTAAAATTTGACTTCGGCGCACCTGGTACAATGAAAAAACCCTCTTCATCTGTCATGGTTACCATTTCACCCAAAGGAGAACTAATGGTTAACAATGCACCCTCAATCGGTTGGCTGGTTTTTAAATCAAAAAGTACACCACGGAAAATCTCTGGATGCGTTTCACTATTCAACTGTGCATTTGAAAACGCGCTTAAAAATAACATACCTAATAATAGAAACTGTTTCATAAAATAATATTTAAAATTAAAATCTTTGAATTCCACTTTAATGATCAAAGGATCAAAATAACGTTGCAAAGTTTTGCATTATTCTTCTATTCAGACAAATATTATCGACCAAAGGTTCTAATTTTTATACGAACAATTGAATTTTTGAATTTTGTTAACAGGGATTAATTCCTTTATAATACTATGAATATGAGCATATTTTCATATTATTCAATATAGTAATATGTATTAATTATACTCCATTGGGTGAAATTCTAATTGGGTAATACCAATTCTCACATGATTTTAATTTTGCAATAGCTATTCAATGCAAAAAATATTCAACAAAAAAATTATCTCAACTTTTTACCAAAAAAATCCATTGTCACAACAAAAAATTCATCTATAAAACAGGGTGTTAATGTTGCGTTAATGAAGCAATCTCTTAAATATCCACTGCAACAACAAATAACCCTAAGCTTGAATTAAATTTTCTGATCAACCTAAGAAAAGTAAGTGAGTTAATTTTCTCTTATTCAATAATGTTTTGAATAATCTATTAAACCACTTCTAAGAAATTGCAATTGTATATAATACATCACTTTGGGTGGGCTAAATGCTATAATACTAAAATTATTGTTTTTGAAAAACTATTGTATTCGACTTTTCAAGTTTCACAGAAAACTAATCCGTGAATTACATTTTCAACAATCCAGAAAATAATAATAGCATGGATGGTATTCTAAATGATTACTACTAGTAAATTAATTAATATTAAAAAGCAATTTTCTCATTTTATGATAAATTGCTGTGTTTTCATAAATTCCTGCAAATCGCTCAGAGCCTGGGCCATAAGCAAATACTGGAATCAGATCTGCAGTGTGCTTTTTTGTTGTAAAAGCAGTTTTTAGTTTAGCCATTTCAGAACCTGGCAAAATTGAAAATCCTCCAGTCTCGTGGTCCCCGGTTACAATGACCATTGTATTTTTATCTTTTTCTGCAAAATCTAAAGCTTCTTTTACAGCTTTGTCAAAATCTAGCATTTCCGAAACAAGGTATTCACTTACATTATCGTGTCCTCCCCAATCAATCTGACCGCCTTCAATCATTAAGAAAAAACCTTTCTGACTTGCATTTTCTAACAAACGTAATCCTTCTTTTGTAGCTTTTTGCAAGTAATTTCTCCCTCTGTTAGCTGGTAAAGGGTCTCCATCAGCAGTAAAAAAACAGAACTTTTTAACGGAAGGAATTTTATAACTTTCAAAATCCTCCTCAAAGTAATCTCTCACCATATATCCTTTTGATAAAAGTAAGTTTATCAAATTAAAACTATCCTTTTTCCTTCGTTCAAAATATTTCTTACCTCCTCCAATTAATAAATTAAAATCAACATCCATCATGTCCATTGCAATTAATTCATATTGCTCTCTATCCGGTTGATGCGAAACAAATGCTGCTGGGGTCGCATGTACGACACTTGTTGTAGTAATTAACCCAGTGGCAAGTCCCCTTATTACAGATTCCTCCAAAATAGTAATGTGAGATTTTTTACTCGAATCTATTCCTAAGTACCCGTTCTTAGATTTAATTCCTATAGAAAATGCTGTCGCTCCTGCAGCTGAATCTGTAACCAAGCTATCTGCTGAATATGATTTGTGTAAACCAATTACAGGAAACCTCTCTAAGTTTAACCAATTCATATTTTCGTAAAGCCCTCCGGTAATTTGTGAAATTCCCATACCATCACCAATTAACAAAATGATGTTTTTGGGATGCGACACCTCTTCAACCTCTTGAACCAAAACGGGATTTACATTTTGTACAGGCTTTGTTGGTAAACAACTTAAATGTAGAAGAAATCCTATTAATAGAATTCCTTTGAATTGATTTTTAAACATTTTAAATGCAAATTGAATATGTTTTCCCCGGCATTTCTTGGACAACTCCTTTAAATTGTAAATTGAGTAAAATATTTGCCAGTTGACTTGGCGTAAAATTAAGACAATGGCTTAACAGATCAATATTAACTTTTTGTTTACTCCTGATCATTTGGACAACTATGTCCTCATCTTCAGTAAAATTTACAAAAAGTTCCTTTTTTACTTGCTTATGCCTAACATTTCCGGGCTTTTCCCATCGAAGCATTTCTGTAAGATCTTCTCCGCTTTCAATAAGATGAGCTTTGTGATTTTTAATTAACTGGTTACAACCTGCAGACAATTCATCCCCCACTTTTCCAGGAAATGCAAAAACATCCTTATTGTATTCATTTCCAAACTCGGCAGTGATTAAGCTACCCCCACCAGACTTTGTTTCAATAACGACGATTGCATCAGACATACCGGCAACAATTCTGTTCCGCATGGGAAAATTCTGTCTGTCTGGCTTAGTATTACTACAGAATTCAGTGAGCAGACCTCCTTTTGTCAACATCTTTGCCGCCAAACTTTTGTTCTCAGCCGGATAAATTCTATCCAAACCATGACCAAGTACACCCACAGTTGGTATATCGTTTAATAATGAAACTCGATGGGCTGCCGAATCAACCCCATAAGCTAGTCCACTAATTACTAAAACTTCGAATTCAGCTAAATGCTGAATGAGCTGTTCTGTAAGCTGTTTTCCATACGAACTTATACTTCTTGTCCCTACAATTGAAACAACATGTTCTGTGTTCAAATCTGCTTCTCCTTTAAAAAACAATACCAATGGACTGTCCGGAAAATGTTTTAGCCTGCCAGGATAAAGACTATCTGATTGTACTAATGCTTTTATGTTTTCCTTTTGGATAAAGTGGAGTTCCTTTTCAGCTTTGGTAATGCTGTCTTTGTTCTTCAGTCCCGACACGGTTTGCATTCCTATTCCGGGAATTTTCAATAATCTACTGGGCTTTTCTTTAAATACTGCTTCTGCCCCTCCACAATATCCAATGAGTTGCTTGGCAATAATAGGACCGATATTTTCAGTTTGGGTTAGTGCTATTAGATAAAGTAAATCATTCATTTTTAGGTTCCATAAGTGTATTTTGTAATCTTAGTGCTTCAGCTTTTTTTCTCATTTCGTCTACCTGTTGAGGATTAATACCTGGTTTGGATAAATAGGCATCTAATATTTCAACCATTTCTTTACTTACCTCAAGATTATATGGTCGCATTTCATGAGCTTGATTAATATATTGATATGCGAAATCATATCGTTTCATTTTTTTAAACAAAACCTGATAACCCATTTCTCTCAGGAATAAATACATTTTATGTTTATTTTCATCCTTCTTGCTTATATAACTCAAATATTCATTTACAAAACTTAAATCAGGTTTAACTACTATTACTTTCCTGATACCGTCTAAGAAATTATCCAAATCTCCTGACATTTTGTGGTATTCTGCCAATATTCCCGCTTTCATATTTAATCCTTGTCCATATGCAGGAAAAATGATTAATGATCTGTCAATGTATCTGTTTGCAATATCTAAATACTCTTTTTTCTTGGAGACATCCATTTCTTTTTCATACAAATGGAAATAACTGACTCCAGTAAAAAGATTAATTCTGGCACTATTTTTTGATACAGCTGCACCTGCTAAATTAAGTGTCAAACTATCTTTCCAATCCGGTACTCTAAGAATTGTTTTTATTCCATAGGATACCACAACCAAAGAGAGTATACTATAAACCAATATTTTTGAAGCCTTCCAATTACTTTCCAAACCTTTAACAGCTAAATAAGCACAAAAAAATGAAAAGCTTAGAGATGGCATAAACAAAAACCTCTCATTCATAAAAGTACCTACTGGAAATATAAGGTTTGAGACAATGGATATGGTGATAAAGAAGTACAAAACACTAAACCATCCGACTTTTTCTTTTTTCCTGAAATAATATGAGCAGGCAACCAAACTTAATATCATCAATAGAGAAAGTAGTGTCATCGCATCAGTGGGGTTCATTTTGGGCACATGGTATGGATAATAATCATGTGTAAGCGGATGCGGAAATAGGAGTAACTTGAGATACCAACCAATGCAAAATAGAATTGTAGATATTTTTTGGAGGGGATACATTCCAATGAATGGATCATTCATTAAGTCTGTTATTTTAATACCACTATCAAAAAAGAAACCAATTACTCTGGTCCGAATGAATAAAAATACTGCAGCTACAATCCATAAATACCATGTTTGACGGATACTTGGCCAAAATTTTTCACTCCTAAAAAAAACAAGGATTAGAGGTATAACTAACAAAAAAGTGATGGCATTTTCCTTAGACATCAAGGCAAGAAAAAAGCATAAAGAGGATAAAATCGAGTATTTCTGTGATTTATAATCAATAAACTTCAAGGTATAGATAGCAGTTAACAATGAGAACAGCAGGCACATTATTTCGTCCCGACCTTTAATATTAGCTACTGCTTCGGTGTGAATCGGGTGACATATAAACAGAATCCCAAAAATTAAAGGAAAAATTTTTTCCCAACCCAAACTCTTTCCAAGATTTAATAGTCTACCTAAACGGTAAATAAGCCAACCACAGATCGCATAAAGAAGAATGTTGATCAAGTGGCTAAACCATGGGTTTTTACCCAATATTTGTCGTTCAATCGCAAAACTCACTATAGAAAGTGGTCTATATCGGGCCCCAGCCACTAAATTTTTCTGTTCTCCAAAGTAACCAGTGAAACTTTCCTTACTAAGGATGTCCCAAATGCCAGAAAATCCTTTTGCGACAAACTTATTCTCATCTAGGACAATCGTATCGTCCAAAACATAACCAAAACCAACGCTTTGCCAATATAATCCAAGACTTAAAAGCACGAAAAGCAACCCTGGAAATATTGGTTTTTGCCAAAACTCTGACTTTTGAGTATCCATAATCAATTAAATTCCAACAAAATTAGGGGTTAATAGGATTTAGTGCAGCAAAAAGATCATTATAAATTGTTTTTTAATAAATTCGATTGAAATAAATTCATATAGTATTGATAATCTGTATTTTATATGAAATTATATGCTGCTGTTAAAATATAAAAATACAAATTTTAATACGGACTATGAAACATACTTAAGCTTAAAATAGAGTCTTACCCAACGCAATTCTCTAAATATTAATATTTACGGGTTTTATTCATACTTTTTTATATTTTTGTGGAACGAAATTTGTACTTAATTGGTTTTTTAGGAGAATGCTCGATTATATTATCTCACCGTTGTAATTTTTTTTTATCTCTAATATTTTTTATAATGAATCTTTATGTAGGAAACCTTGACTACTCCGTCAAGGAACAACAACTCTCTGCCATGTTTTCTGAATTTGGTGAGGTTAGTTCTGTTAAAATCATCACTGACAAGATGACCGGCCGATCAAAAGGCTTTGGATTTGTCGAAATGCCAAATGACGATGAAGCCAGAGAAGCGATCAAAAATCTTGATCAAACGGCTATCAAAGACAGAAACATTTCTGTTTCAGAAGCTCAACCACCTGAACAAAGAGAGCGTAAACCATTCCGCCCGAATAACAACGGTGGTGGAGGTGGTGGCAACCGTTTTAGAAGATTCTAAGGACGGATCCTATAAATCTTTTGTTCTCTTTTCTCGATTTGATTTGGATCCAGGAGTCTCTACTCACTTGAGTACAATGAATTATTAGATAAGCAAACAGTAAAGATTTATACAAAAAACCTGCTGTTATGTTAACAGCAGGTTTTATTTTATTTCCAAAATCGCCTTTCTGACATTTTTCTGCTCACGCAGCACAGGATTCGGGTGTCGTTTTAGATCGACTAAACTTATAGGGTTCTGATAAATGAGGCAAGCGATTTGCGGGTATTTTATCATTTAACCAATTTAACCAATGAATCCTTTTGCAACTTTGGGCATACAGCCCGCACTTTGTACCGCAGTTACCGAACTCGGTTTTGAACAACCCACAGAAATTCAAGAGAAAGCAATTCCAATTTTTCTTGCGCAAAATACCGATTTGATTGCCCTTGCCCAGACTGGCACCGGGAAAACAGCTGCTTTCGGTTTACCTATTCTTCAAAATATTGATCCAAACAACCATTTTACACAAGCGCTTATCATTTCGCCCACGCGAGAATTATGTATGCAAATAGCTAATGATTTAGCTAAGTTTTCTAAAAACCTTAGGTCCATAAGTGTTGTGGCTGTGTACGGTGGTAGTAGTATCCTTAAGCAAATAAAGGACATCAAACGATCTGCCCAAATTATTGTAGCAACTCCAGGGCGTTTGATGGATTTAATGGAAAGAAAGGTTATAAAGCTGAATAACATCCACACTGTCGTCTTGGATGAAGCGGACGAAATGCTAAATATGGGATTCAGAGAAGACATGGAGGCCATTCTGGCACAAACACCTGAAGAAAAAATTACGGGTTTGTTTTCCGCAACTATGTCGCCTGATATCCGAAAAATTGCCAACACCTACCTAAAAAATCCTGCTGAAATTACCATAGGTAAAAAGAACGCCGCACAACAAAATATCTCTCATCAATATTCCGTAGTTCAAGCCAAAGACAAGTACACAGCACTTAAACGAATCATTGATTTTCATGAGGACTTTTATGGTATTGTTTTTTGTACTACAAAAGCAGAAACTCAGGATCTAAGTGATCACCTCGTAAGAGATGGATATTCTGCAGATTGTCTGCATGGAGACCTGGCACAGGCTCAGCGCGATAAGGTCATGCATCGTTTCCGCCATAAAGCCATTAAAGCTTTGCTTGCGACAGATGTGGCAGCTAGAGGTATCGATATTAAAAATATTACCCATATTATCCATTACCATCTTCCGGATGATATTGAGAATTACACGCACAGAAGTGGGCGAACAGCACGTGCGGGGCAAAAAGGTATTTCTATTGCTTTGCTGCATATTAGAGAGGCCTACAAGTTACATCAAATAGAAAAACTAGCAGGTGTTAAATTTGAAAAATACCTGATTCCTACTGGTGAGGATGTTATCCATGTGAGAATCAACAACTTTATCGAATTTTTTAAAAATCAGGATGAAGCGGAAAATAAAATTAAGTTTAAAAATGAATGGATCTGGCCATTAATGGAAATGGAAAAAGAGGATCTTGTACATAGATTGCTATCCCTTGAGATGAAACGTTTTGGAATTCAGTATAAGGATTCTCCGGATATAAATATCGATGAAAAGGTTAGAGAACCAAGATCTTTTACCAAATCACCATCCTATTCTGATGATTCAAGAGGAAATAATAGCAGGAGCAAAGGTAAAAGAGACTCGGGAAGAAATTCTTCCGAAATGGTTAGATTATTTGTGAATGTCGGTAAAAAGGATCAACTCAAGTATGATGAGGTTAGGGAACTGATTTTCAAAAACACAAAAGTAAGTGGAAGAGCCGTTCGAGATATTGAAATGAAAGGAGTTTATTCCTTCTTTATGACAGATCGGGAAAGTGCAGATCAAATGTGTCAAGTTACAAATGCATCCTTTAACGGAAGGCCCTTCAGAATTGATGAAGCTTCTAAACAAAAAGAGGGGAGACAAGAATTTAAAGAAGGGAGACTGGAATTTAAAGAAGGTAGGCAAGAATTTAAAGGCAACAAACGCAGGAGAAATTAATTTTAATTTTGAACTATTGGCTATTGGGTATTTTATTATAATATTTTCGATTTTTCCTTGTCTATTATAGATGCATTTTTCGAAGTTTCGTTTTGAAAAAGGATGATTAATTCTTATTACCTGGTATAATTTATCTCAGTTTCGTTTCCTTAATTTAACCTAAAAGGTCGAATTGCAAATCTGTATTGCTCGTTTACAGATTTGGAGGAATAAAGATTAGACATATAAAAAATTTTGTACTAAAGTAGAAAAAATAAGGTCCCGCTAAATTTCAAATGATTAACACATCATTTTCTGACTTATTTTATAAGAAACTTAATATTTATAATAATTCTTGTATAATAATACTAGGTAGGTACTTAGGAATGTAATTCCCTTACTTATCAATGCAAAGCTAGCAAGGATAAAAAGCAATAATAGAAGGAATCCTTACCCAATCTATATTTTCAACTAGGTCGACTTGTCTACTCTTCTTGGCTATTCACGTGGCTACCTAATCAGCATATAGGTTATTTGAAGGTTATTTGAATGGATTCATAAATCCAATTTTATTAATTAGGTTTAACCATATTATACATCCAGGAATACGTTCCGATTTAAAAAAGATTCACTCTTTTTAAATATTGTGATTATCTTGGGTATAGCAAAATGATAAAATTATTATTCTCAAAAACGGATCACATATATTGTATATTTTTACATATGCAGACTATTAAATAAAAATATAATGTTTATGAAAAATACTAGACTGATTTTCTTTCTAATACAATTGATTGTATTACCTATTAATGCCCAAACAAATTTTAATTTATCAGACCCATTCTGTTTGGAATTACTAAAGGGAAATTTTAGTACAGACAGTTTTTCAACTAGACCTATAGTTTCTAACAAAAGTCTGAACTACTTTTTAAATCAAAATCTAAACAAGGACTCCATTGAATATTTCCTAAAAGGAATTGTATCCTTTCAAAATCGAAATACAGTAAATGATTTCAATGATAAGCCAAATCAAGGGATACGAGGTGCGAGAAATTGGATCAAAGCACATTTGGATAAATGGTCTATGCTACCAGGTGCCGATCTCTTTACTTGTGAATTTGAATTTGATTATTTAATGTGTAACCGTACAAGACATTCGCAATTATTAAGTATTATTCCGGGTAATGGTCCTTTGCGCAAAGAACTAGTAATTGTGGAGGCCCATTTAGATAGTCGTTGCGAAATCCTTTGTGATACTCTTTGTTTGGCCGAGGGTGCTGATGATAATGGATCAGGCTCTGCATTGCTTATAGAAATTGCAAGAAACCTTTGTCAAGTAAATCTTTCAAGAACAATTGTTATTCTTTGGGTAACCGGGGAAGAGCAAGGACTTGGTGGATCCAGATCATTTGCTTCATTTTGCAAAATAAATTCTATTCCTGTAAAAGCTGTTTTTAACAATGATATTGTGGGTGGCATAGAATGTGGTAAAACTTCTTCTCCTCCAAGTTGTCCTGGACCATTTCAATATGATAGTACAAGATTGAGAATATTTTCTTCGGGGGTAACCAACAGCATGTCAAAAAATCTTGCACGTCTCACCAGATTGATTATGGATTACACCTCTAAAGATACTTCCTTCTCTTTACCCAAAATTGATGTTATGTTTGGAGAAGACAGGAGTGGAAGGGGAAGCGACCATATCCCATTCAGAGAGCAAGGTTATAGTGCAATAAGGCTTACTTCTTCATACGAACATGGAGACGGAAATCCCAATCAACCAGATTATTCAGACAGACAACATAGTTCCCGTGATATCCTTGGCAAGGATTTTAATGGAGATGGAATATTGGACAGCTTGTATGTGAATTTTAATTACTTAAAAAATAATGGTCTTGTAAATGCCATATCAGCAGTAAATGCTGCTTCCAGCACTCTAAACACTTACATACTACAACTAACTGCAGGCGTCAATACTTTAAAGGTTATCATAGAAAATCCACAAGATGCAGTAGAGTATATCATAGGAATCAGGAAAATTAATTCTGCCTACTTTGACACCATCATATTCTCAAATACGCCTGAGATTTTAATTAGTGGACTTAACCCAAGTTTATATTATGTAACTGCAACAGGGAAGGACACTAATGGATGGATTGGAATGTTTGGACAAGAATACAGTACTAGGGTACTCTCAAAATCCAACAATTTAACACTTTTACCCCCTGTTGAATTGATGCAAAATAGACCAAACCCCTTTGATGAATTGACTTTGATCCCCATTGTTATAAATGACCTTCAATTCGTAAAAAGTGCAAACCTCGAAATTCACAATGAAATGGGTGATTTAATAAAAGTAATAAAGCTTGATTTAAAATCAGGTCTGAATGAAATTTTTTATGATTATCAATGGAACAATTACCAGAGTGGCAACTATTTTTATACTCTAAAAATTAATGGTAATATTTATTCAACAAAAAAAATGATACTTAGTAATTTTTAATTTAAATCTCATAGTAAACTTATAAAATAAACACATCCTTATTTTATAATATATGCTGTCTTAGGGTGGAGATTAAAAATTGATTTTTGAATTTTTACTAGTTTTTAAATATGATTTCATCAAATGTAAATGAACTATTTCCTTATCAATTAAATTCGATTTTTTCTTATGAAAATATATTACAACAGGGAGGAGTTTATTAAACAAGTGTACACTTGAATAATTCTAGGTATCTGTAATAAATTATAGAAATATTAAATGGATTTCATTTAAACTTTCAAATATTATTGTAAAAAATTATAAAATGCAACAAATTCCAAATTCGTTAACTCGTCAGATACTTTTAATCATAGTAATTATAACTCTATTTAGCTTAATTTTCTGGAACCTCAAGGAATTTGTACCATCTTTTTTAGGAGCGTATACATTATACATTCTTCTTAGAAGACCAATGTTTTACCTTCATAATCAAAAAAAATGGCCTAAGTCTTTCTCCGCCATTTTATTGATGGTTGTATCAATAATTATTTTTATTCTTCCCCTAAATAGTCTATTTCAAATATTAGGGTCTAAAATTTTGCCATACTTTCAGAATTCTGAATATCTGTATACAATAGTTCAGGATTTTATAGGAGACATTGAAAGAAAGTATAATATTGAAATTATGACACAAGAAAACATAAGCTCGATAGGGGATTGGTTAGTTAAAGAAGGTGGCATATTTATCAATGCAACTCTCAAGAGTGTGGGAATTGTGGCATTACTATATTTTATTTTGTATTTTCTCATGACTAATGGAAGCCAAATTGAGGGGAAATTTCTTTCTATGTTACCGCTAAATGAACATAGTGGCAGATATTTAAAGAAGCATCTTCAATCTCTTGTTTATAGCAATGCCATTGGAGTCCCCTTGGTTTCATTATTTCAAAGCCTTGTAGCTTTAATTGGATATTGGGTTGCCGGTGTAGAAGAACCCTTTCTCTGGTTTGTGGTAACATTTATAGCATCATTCATTCCAATGCTTGGAGCTATGTTAATTTATGTGCCACTCTCAATAATTTTAATTTACAATGGAAATCTCTCTGGTGGAATTTTTCTTTTAGCATTCGGATTATTGATTGTAGGTTCTGTAGATAATTTATTCAGATTTTGGTTGCAAAGAAAAATAGGGGATACTCACCCATTAATTACAATCTTTGGTGTCATCATTGGCCTTAAAATTTTTGGGTTTATTGGCTTAATCTTTGGTCCTATTTTAATTTCAATTGTTCTTTTACTATTGAATCTCTATAATCAGGAATATAGCTCAACTCAACCATTGGACGATGAAAAATAGCATCTGCTAATGGTATATAGTCCATGCCATTTTATCAATATATTCTTTTCATTTATGGAAATTTATCACTTATCTTATGTTATTTTATATTAGAAATTTAGGTTTTTAAACTGTAAGCTTTAAATGAAAATAAATATCATTAAATCAAATGATTTTGATCATATGTTAATACATAATAAATTTATTGTATTGCACAATTATTCAATTCAAAAAAACATTACATAAATTTTGACCAAATATTCTTTCATACTAAATTGGAAAATTTATAAAATGTTTTTTTAAAATTTATTAACTACATAAGAATATTAGTATGAAAACGATAATTGAGCCGTTTAAAATAAAATCAGTAGAGCCTATTCAGTTTACTTCACGAGAACAGAGAAAAAAAATTATTGCCGATGCATTTTATAATCCCTTTTTAATTAAAGCGGAGGATGTAATAATTGACTTGCTCACAGATAGTGGAACAAGTGCCATGAGCAGCGCTCAATGGGCAGGAATTATGCTGGGAGATGAATCCTATGCTGGCAGTAGAAGTTTCTTTCGTTTTGAAAAAACCATACAAGAAATTACCGGTATGCCTATAATAATACCAACACATCAGGGAAGAGCATCTGAAAAGATACTTTTTTCGATAATGGGCGGTAAAGGTAAATACATTGTAAGTAATACTCTTTTTGATACCACTAGAGCTAATATTGAAGCAAGTGGTGCGGTTGGCGTTGATCTACTTTGCAAGGAAGGAAAAATACCAACTATATCAGCACCCTTTAAGGGTAATATGGACGTTGACGCTTTAGAAAGTTTTATTCTAGAAAAGGGTTCGGAAAATATTCCGCTTTGTTTAATTACAGTAACCAACAACTCAGGTGGTGGACAACCTGTTAGTATGGCAAACATTAAAGCTGTAAAAGGTATTTGTGATAAATTTGAAATTCCTTTGTTCATTGATGCATGCCGCTTTGCTGAAAACTGTTATTTTATAAAGTTAAGAGAGCCAGGCTATGAGAGCACGTCTGTCAAAGAAATTGCAAGAGAGTTATTCTCCTATGCCAAAGGGTGTACCATGAGCGCCAAAAAGGACGCATTTGCAAATATTGGTGGCTTTCTAGCCTTATATGACGAGAAATTAGCCCAAGATTGTCGGAATCTACTAATCATTACTGAAGGATTTCCGACCTATGGTGGTTTAGCTGGCCGTGACCTTGAAGCCATCTCCATTGGTCTTGAGGAGGTTTTAGAAGAAAATTACTTACAATATCGAATTAGAACAACGGAATACCTTACTGAAAAACTAATTAAAGAAGGAATTCCGGTTATGCAACCTGCTGGAGGACATGCAGTTTATCTTGACGCAAAAGAATTCTTACCGCATATTCCAACCCATCAATATCCTGGCCAAGCATTAGTTGCCTGGTTGTTTTTAGAAGGAGGAATCCGAAGTTGTGAAATTGGATCACTTATGTTTGGAACATATGATGAAAATGGTAATCTAATTCCTTCTATGATGGAGCTTGTAAGACTGGCTATACCGCGACGTGTGTACACTCAAAGCCATATAGATTATGTCGCAGAAGTAATTATTGATGTTTTTCAAAAGAGAAATTCAATTAAGGGAATGGAAATAGTCTATGAGGCTCCTACCTTAAGGCATTTCACTGCCCGTTTGAAAGAAATAGCAAAATAAATTGGGTTAGGGCATTTAAATATTCTAAAATAATTTCCGCTAAACTACCTAAATTAGCGAAGTACAATTAGTCAAAATTTCACCTTTTGTGGTATAATACTAATTGGTCCGATTGGCATTGTAGTCTACTGCTAAAAACAATTGAATGATTTTTTTTACTTTAATATTTATTTTTTTTAATATTATTATCCCAACGGAGCAAGAGGTTAATTCATCTTGTTCTGAAAATCCTCAACCTGTATTAAGCCAACGAACCACCAACTATGAGATCCAAACTTCACTAGATGATATAAATAATATCTTATCCGGAACACAAACCATTTATTTTGTTAATCAATCAAATACTTGTATTCAGAATTTGCAATTCTACATGTATTTAAATTCATTTAAAAACACGGAAACAAGTTTTCTTAAGGGAACCTCAACAATTTTTGGAAATCAATTTTCTAATCGAAATCTCAATGAATGGGGATGGATTTCAATTGAAAAAATTACCCAGGAAAAGCATCAAACTAAATATGATCTAACAAAAAATACAAGATACATTCAATGCGATGATGGAAATATTAATGATCAGTCAGTTTTGGAAGTTCTATTAAAGAATAAAATTGAGCCAGGAGACACAGCTATATTTAACTTAGAATGGAAAGCTAAAATTCCTAAAACCATTGCCCGGTGCGGATACAGTAGAGATTTTTACTTTTTAAGTCATTGGTTTCCACAGCTTGGTGTTTTTGAGAAAAATAAATTTGGAATTTGGGATTGGAATTGTCATCAATTCTTACGTTCTACAGAATTTTATGCAGACTTTGGAAATTATAATGTTCAAATAACTGTTCCACAGAAATATATTGTAGGTGCCTCCGGCTGCTTAATATCAGAAATACTAAATTTAAATAATACAGTTACAAGAAAGTATCAAGCTAACGATGTAATTGATTTTGCCTGGACGGCTTACCCTAACTTTAAAACTAAGGAAGAAATCTGGAATGGGATAAAAATAAAATTATTAATACCATCAGAATATGATGATCAGATAGACAGATACATAAAAATATTAATTTTTGCAATGGAATATATGGAAAATCACATTGGAAGATATCCATATCCTTCGATAACTATTGTCTGCCCTCCATTCCATGGATTAAAATCCGGCCTAATGGAATATCCTACACTCATTACTACGGGGTCTGTTTATGGAATGCCAAAAAATATCAGAACAACAGAATCACTCGTAGTGCATGAATTTGTTCATCAATATTTTATGGCAGTGGTAGCCAACAATGAAAAGGAAGAACCATGGTTAGATGAAGGCTTTTCTACTTATTTTGAGGACCGAATTATAGACTCTGCATTTGGTAAATCTAAATCACTTGTAGATTTTATAGGAATAAAAATCGATAATCGAGATTTAACACGCCTGGAATATACTACTATGAATAATCACAGAGAAGGACCCACTGCTAGGCCAGCCTGGTTATTTAATGAGAAAAACTACAAATCACTTATTTACAGCAAGACAGCTACTACGCTACACACTTTGCAAAATCTAATTGGGGAGAGTAATTTGGATACTATTATAAAATCTTATTTCAACCTTTGGAAATTCAAACACCCAAAGGGTATAGATTTTATGAATCTTATGAAATCAGAGCTATTGAAAAAATTTGATTCTGTGATTGCAATTCGGAACTATGAACTATTTGAATGCAGTTTATATGATTCGAAAATTCTGGACTATGCTGTTACCAATATAACTTATGAACACCAGCTTAAAAAAAGTGGAATATTTGACTCAAACTATTTATCTCCTGAAATATCAGCACTCATTCATTCAAAGGTACATGTTGAAAGAACAGGAGATTGGATAATTCCTGTTGAAATTCAGATTAATTTTGAAAATGGATCTTCACAAATAATAAATTGGAGTGGAATTGAAGGCAGCAAAATTTTAAATATTTACAATTCATCTAAAGTAATATCAGCTCATATTGACCCTAAACATAATTTACTACTAGATATCGATTTAAACAATAATAGCTTTTCGGTAGAGCCGAACCAAGTTGCTCTAATATGGTACTCCAATAAATTTATGTTTTATTTTCAAAACATACTTCAATCACTTAGTATACTATTATAGAGGTATGTTCAAATATTACCAAAATGAAATAAAACAAATCTTTGATAATTGGCAAATTACATTGACCAACTATTTTATCCAACTTGCCATTGTAGGTCTATTTGCCTTTGATTTATATTCCATACTAAAAGGTTCAATAGGAAGTTCCTTAGAACTAAATGATTTGATAAACCATTACAATCATACAGTATTTTCAGATTATATGAGATTTAATAGATCTTCAATTCTGACAATTTTGCATTCAGCTAAATACTCTCTGTTGGTTTGGGTTTTGGTAAGTAATTTAATTAATGCAGGAATACTATTTTCAACCGTAAATAAAAATCAAAATTCTGCAATTTCATTTTTCAAAAATTCTATACAATATTTTATCCCTAATTTAAAGTTTAATTTATTCTTCTTCACTTTAATTTTAATTTCAATTTTATCCTTTATAGTTCCCTTTGCTTTATCCTTAGATTCACTTTTGAATTATTTTTCATCAGAAAAGTTTATTTTTATTCTACTAATCATTTTAGTAATAATACTTGCAATTTTAATATTATCTATATTTACTTGGTCAGTGATCAGTAAACTGATCTTTATGCAAGAAAAATTTACATATAGAAAGTGCCTTCGTATAGGTTTGAAATCATTAGTAAAAAATTGGCTAGTTTTGTTAAAATTTATATTGTTAATGATTTTTTTTCAATTGTGCATCCTTTTCATCTACTTAATGTTAGAAAATATTTTAAATCACGAATTAAGTTTCATGTTGTTAGTTCTTATACTAATCCAACAAACTTATTTTATTTTAAGAATTCAATTGAAACAATTGATTTATTTAGGAATTTATAACCGGGTGAAACAAGAAAAATATTAACCGAACATTTTAGAAATCAAAATTTAATCAGATATTGAAATTTTCTGCAAGTTAATTTTTTCTCCATAAAATAGTTTTGTGGTTCTTTCAAAGTGAACACTATAATCAGTCACAAAAAACAAATTCTTTTGTGCATTTTGTGTGTCATTAAGTAGACTTTCCTTTACTAGAATATGTTTCAATTTCATCGCTACAACTTCAGCTGAGTCAATCACTTTCACCTTATGTTCATAAAATGCTTCAATCTCTTTTTTTATCAGTGGATAATGTGTGCATGCCAGGATAAGGCTATCTATGCCTCTGAGATCTGGCATGTCAAGGTATTCATGAAGTACGGCATTGCTGATGGTATTATTATAAAAGCCTTCTTCAATCATTGGGGCTAGCAATGGAGTAGCTAAAGTTGAATATTTTAATTCCTTTTTCCTTCTGGAAAATTTTTCTTGATATACTTCAGATTGGATGGTTGTTTTGGTCGCGATTATGCCTACATGTTGGATAGATTCCTGATTGATCACAAACTCAACCATTGGGTCAATCACATTAATTACTGGAACTTTTCCCTTAAGTCTATCTCGGAGAAACTCATAAGCAGCAGCCGATGCTGTATTGCATGCTATTACAAGAGCTTTACAATTATAATTATTCAATAGGTATTCGGAAATACGCAAAGAGAAATGACGAATCAATTCTACTGACTTATCGCCGTAAGGCATATGTGCCGTATCCCCAACATAAATACATTGTTCATTAGGAAGTAAACGATTTATTGCTTGGGCAACAGTAAGTCCACCTATCCCTGAATCAAAAATACCTATAGGCCGCTCTTGAATATTAGGCAAGCCCTAGATTCCTAATTTGGTTTTGACTAAGGCAGTCACATCCATTGATTCCTGTGCGTATAATAAAATTCCTGCACTTGAATCAAATATGTATGTAAATTGATTTTCGGTTGCAACTTGTTTGATAATGTTATTTACTTTATCTAAAATCGGTTGTAAAGTTTCTTGTCTTTTAGCTAAGAGCTGCTTTTGCATTTCCTGTTCATATTTTCCCAGTTCTGCTTCTTGTTCTTTTAGCTTTTTCGCTTCCTCTTCAAGTGCTTTAGGGGAAATTTCTCCTGATTGCTCTTTCCTTTGCAAATCCTTATATTTATTTTCAAGTTCCGCAACCATTTGCTGGCCCTTTTTCTCCAACTGAGCTTGTAAAGCCTGTAAATTAGCATCGGCCTGTTTTACTTCAGGCAATTCGGATAAAAGTGCTTGTGAATTTAAATAGCCAAATTTTTGAGCAAAAGAAGGAGCTTGGTAAGCCAACAAAAAAGTTAGCAATAAAAATTTTAATGTGTTGATTTTCATTTAATTATGTTTTAAAAACGGGCAAATATACATATTTTAAAAAAAGAATGGAAAGCTTATTTGGCCGTAACTTTAAATTTTTTAAGAATTTCATCAGTTTTATCTAATTCTTTACTGTAATATATAATTCCAGCTGATCCACTGGTATCAAAAATTGCTTCTAATCCTTTGGTAGCTGCATAGTCCTGAATGGCAGTATAAACTTTGTCCTGTATAGGTCTTACAAGATCTTGCCTCTTTTTAAATAATTCTCCTTCTTCGCCAAATTTGTCTTTTTGTAATTTTCTGGCTTCCTTTTCTTTACTCATGATGTCCTCCTCCTTTTGCTTTCTTTGTTCATCGGTTAAAAGGACCTGTTCTGCCTGATACTTATTATACATGGCTTTGATTTTATCATATTCAACCGCTATTTCCTGTTTCCAGGTGGCTGCTACTCGATCCAGTTCCTCTTGGGCTTTTTTGTAATCGTCCAGATTCTCAAGTATTTTATTGACATCGACTAGAGCAAATCTTTGAGCATAGGAATAGTTTGTACTTAAAATCAAAATAATGATAAAAGTGAGCTTACTTAATGACTTCATAGAATTTGTGTTGGTTTTTAATAATATTCAGACAATTTACTGAAGTTAAACTTCTCCTTGAATAACTCCTGGTTTAATGAGCATAACTTAAGTTTTATTGTGTTTGTTTCAGGTTCTTTCTATTTAACTGGGATTTAACGTGGAGTTAAGGTTTTAATAAGTACAACTTCTACTTCGTCATGTACTAATTTTAGCTCGCTTATAAACGGGAACCGTAGAACAGGGTTCTCCATACATAATACTCGAAGCATACGGTAAAAGATGATGGGTAACCCTCAGATATGCAGATGGCGGTACTGGTTTGTCACTACAACCTTTAATAACCAATTTAGAACCCTGAAATTGTTTCCAATCAAACTTATCTAAAATACGGTTAAAATACTGGATAAGTACTTGTTCCGAGCTACCAAAAAATAAATCTGCTGTCTGCCTTGAAGCGTGTGTTGAGATAAGCATATATGCCCATGTAGGAATTATTGCATCATTGGAACAAAAAACAGCAAGTATTTTTCCGGCATAACTTGACCAATTGTGATTTTGCATTGCCTCCCGGAAGTCTAATTCTTTTAAAATCAATTCCTTATACAGAAATGGTTTGATATCAAATTCAACTATCTCTTCGACAGGATAAAAATCTTCAAGTTTAATTGTTACCAAACCACTTGAAGCAACCCGATTAACCAATTCGCCTGCATTATTCATCTTTTGGTAGTTTATTTAAATTTTCATGGTCTTCTAATAAGGCAACCGTTTCTTCAATAGGCGCTGGCTCTCCAATTTCATTTTCGGGCATTGCCAAATCTTTAAGTTTGGGTAGGTCAGCAAGATTTTTTAATCCAAAATATTCCATAAACCTGTTACTTGTGCCCAACAGAATGGGTTTGCCTGGGCCCTCACTTCTACCGGTAATTTCAATCAACTCTTTTTCAAGCAATTTTTGTATCGAATGGTCGCTATTAACTCCCCTAATTTGCTCAACTTCAGATTTAGAAATAGGTTGTTTATAAGCAATTATGGCTAAACTTTCCATTGCTGCCCTGGATAATTTTTTCCTGTTATTAACTTTTATATATTCAGCAATCAATGGAAAAAAATCAGGTTTTGAAAGAAACTGAAAGCCTCCCGAAATTTCCTTTAACTCAATTCCGAAATCACTGGATTGATATCTTGATTCTATCAAATGAATGCAGTTTTCAATATCTTCAATGCCAATACTTATTGCATGGGTGTTTTCAAGGCAATATTTAATATCTGCAACAGAAATTGGCGTTGGAGCAGCAAATATTAAACTTTCTATAGCTGGTATAAAATTCGTAGTATTCATGATACAAAAGTAATTACTAAAACCATCAATCCTCTATAATAGTTGAGGATTTAAACTCAAAATAGTAAATTCCCTAATTGTTTATACCTGTAACTTAACATAAATTTTTATTTTATTATGGGAACTTGAAATTTTAATTTTTAAAAGCTTAATTAAAAATCTGTTTTAGAGCACAATTTCTAAAATCCTTCACATTGATTTTAGTTGGGATTTCCTGAATAAATAACTAAATAATATAATAGGTTGGAGATAAATTACAAAATCCAGAAGATTGACTGCGATATTTTCCTTTTAATAAATTGATCCGATGCTCCTTTTCCTCTGATAGCTTTCATTCAATATATTACAATCTTGTTTTATTTATTAATTTTGGTCTTTCGATTAGAATTGCCTTAATTATTTAGGTATATACAGAAATTAAGCACATAAAATTATTAAAACTATCCCTTGTCAAAAGCTCGTATAATATTTGTCTGTTCAGGTTGTGGAGCCAATGCACACAAATGGATTGGCCGCTGTCCTTCATGCGGTGCCTGGAATAGCTATCAGGAAGAGATTCTTCATAAAAAGGAGGATTCTGAACACGGATGGAAAACTATTAAAGAGGACCACAAAAGTATAAAGTCAGTTAGACTAGATCAACTGGAGACTGGAAAATTACTTAGATTGGACACGCACGATAAAGAATTAAACAGAGCCCTTGGTGGTGGTTTAGTTAGGGGCTCTGTAACTTTATTGGCTGGTCAGCCGGGCATAGGAAAGTCCACATTGCTTCTTCAACTTGCTCTTCAAATAGGTCTTAATGCAGTCTTGTATGTTTCCGGTGAAGAAAGTGAGGAACAAATCAAAATTAGAGCAAATAGACTAAATCACAGTCAGGAAAGTTGCTATTTATTCTCAGAGACTAAGGTGGATATTATACTATCAGAATCTGCAAAACTTAAACCGGGACTTCTTATAGTTGATTCCATACAAACCTTAAGTTCGCCTCATCTTGATTCTGCCCCTGGGACAATTTCTCAAATTCGTGAATGCACTAATGAGCTTATTAGATATGCTAAAGAAACGGGTGTACCTGTCTTTTTAATAGGACATATAACCAAAGAAGGTGATATTGCTGGGCCTAAATTATTGGAACATATGGTGGATACTGTTTTACAATTTGAAGGCGAAAAACATAATTCCTACAGAATACTGCGTACTCTAAAAAACCGATTCGGTTCTACAGATGAATTAAGTCTCTATGAAATGGATAGCACAGGACTTAAACCTGTGGAAAACCCAAGTGAATTGCTTCTTTCCCAACACCAAGATAGATTAAGTGGTAGTGCTGTTGCTTGTACAATTGAAGGTTTAAGGCCAATTTTAATTGAAACCCAGGCATTGGTTGGCGCTGCGGTTTATGGAACGCCACAAAGGGTTGCCACAGGTTTTGACACAAGAAGACTTTCCATGTTGCTTGCTGTCCTTGAAAAAAGGTGTGGGTTTCATTTCGGAATTCAAGATGTTTTTATAAATCTTGCCGGGGGTATAAGAATTAGCGATCCTGCAATAGATCTTGCTGTAGTAGCCTCATTAATTTCATCCTTGGAAGACCATGCTTTGCACCGTCAAATATGTTTCGCAGGAGAAGTTGGTCTTTCCGGTGAAATTAGGGCTGTTTCAAGAGTAGAGGCTAGAATTCAAGAGGCTGAGCGTCTTGGATTTAAAGCCATTTGCATCTCTAAATATAACGGAAAAATTGATTTGTCAAGAAACGCAAAAATAAAAGTTCTACTTCTATCAACTGTCAATGAACTATATGAGAAAGTTTTTTCTAGTGGTTGATTGGATCATTGCGATTTTTTCTATTAACTATCCTAACATAACCATTATTTTTACCGTTTAATCATTTACATTTCAAATATGGAAAATTCTTTGCCCGCGTTATTAAAATCTTGGATCCCATACGAGCGTGAATGTGATTTTCCCATCCACAATTTACCCTTGGGTATTTTTAGTGTAAATGGAGGTCAAAAAAAAATATGCAGCATTATTGGAGATCAAATTATTGATCTTAGTGAAATTCCAGATATTACATCTAATTGTGGTATTCCAAAGTCAATTTTTTATAATGATTTTTTAAACCCTTTACTAACTCTAGGAAAAGATAAAGTAAGTCTCATTAGAAAAGAACTGTTAACAATTTTCTCTGAGAAAAATGATAAATCGAAAGAATCTTTAAGCTCAGCTTTAAGGCCTGTCAGCATGGTTAAACTCCATTTACCTGTAAAGGCGGGTGATTATACAGATTTCTACAGTAGCCGGGAACATGCTACCAATGTTGGAATGATGTTTAGGGATCCTGCAAATGCCCTATTACCAAATTGGCTTTATTTGCCAGTTGGATACCATGGCAGATCTTCATCCATTGTCGTTAGTGAAACTCCTATTAAAAGACCTCACGGACAAATAGTTTTAAGAGATGGGGAACCCCCTGTTTATAGTGCCAGTCGTCAACTTGACTTTGAACTGGAAATGGCTTTCGTAATTGGTAAAGGCAATGCATTGGGTGAACCAATTCCTATTGAAAAAGCAGAAGAACATATTCAAGGTTTATTACTTTTTAACGACTGGTCGGCAAGAGATATCCAAAAATGGGAGTATGTGCCTTTAGGGCCTTTTCTTGGGAAAAATTTTGCATCTACAGCTTCACCTTGGCTTGTTGACTTAGAAGCGTTAGAGAAATTTAGAGTTGCAGGCCCAGAACAAAATCCTGTCCCGCTAGACTATCTTAAACAGAGTGGAGCAAATAATTATAATATTCAATTAGAGGTTTGGTTGAATAATAATTTGGTTTCAAAATCGAATATGAAATATTTATATTGGAGTATTAAACAACAACTCGCACATCACACAGTTAATGGATGCAACATGCAAGTTGGAGATATTTGTGCTTCAGGAACTATTTCTGGTCCGGACCAAACATCCTTTGGTTCAATGCTTGAGTTGGCATGGAAAGGTACAAAACCAATACAATTAAAAGATGGTTCCAGTCGGGTCTTCCTTGAAGACGGGGATCGCATTGAGATGAAGGCATATGCCGAAAATGAGCATTACAGAATTGGTTTTGGTTCTTGTTCAGGAGTAATAACAGGAAATTAGATTACAATTAAATATGATTCATAAATTTTTGTATATCTTTTCTCTTCATTTTTGTTTACTAATTAATATTCAAAATTCAGAAGCTCAGGAAACTTTTTCTATTGTAGCCATTGATACTTTAACTGGAGAGATCGGATCCGCTGGGGCCTCATGTCTTGATCTTTTTGGTCTTCCATATGAAACCGATTTGATTGCTGATGTAGTTCCTGGTCGCGGAGCTATTAATACGCAATCATATTATATTGCCGCCAACCAGACAAATGCAAGAACAAGACTTCTTGCTGGTGATAACGCTCAACAAGTACTGGATTGGTTGTTCAACAATGATGTTGAAGACAACCCTTCCGTAAGACAATATGGTGTAGTAAGTATTAAAAATGGAAGAATACAGGCAGCTGCATTTACAGGCGAAAATTGCTTTGATTATAAAGGTCACCGCATTGGATCAAATTATTCCATTCAGGGAAATATATTACTGGGACCCGAAGTGCTAGATAAAATGGAAGATGAATTTATTCAAACCAAAGGTAACCTTGCGTGTAAACTAATGGCTTCATTACAGGGTGCTAACTTTTCGGGTGCTGACTCTCGTTGCAGCCCAAATGGAACTTCTTCTTTATTTGCTTTTCTAAAAGTATCAAAACCAAATGATGAATATACCAAACCCAGTATTAAAATTGGTGTAAAAACCAGAGCCAATAGTAAGATAGAACCCATAGATTCACTTCAAATAATATTTAACACTTTAAATTTAAATTGTTCTCCAAACTCTACTTCAAGCCCTGTTAAAAGTTTAAGTGATTTTCATATTTATCCAAATCCGTTTAAGGAAAGGTTTGTTATTAACTTTAACCAAAGTGAATTGAAGGATTTAGATATTAGCTTAAGAAACATTTTAGGTAATCAGATTTTATTTGACTGTGTAATTAGTCCAAATATTGTTAATTGCCAAACTCAAAATGTTCTTCCCGGTATCTACTTTTTAACATTAAGCGATGGCAATTTTGTAAACACTTATAAATTAATTAAGAACTAACTGTGATCAATTAAAATTTTATTTAACATTTATGAACTGAATTAAGCAATAATCTTATTTATAAATAAACTAAATCATATCTTAAATAGAATTCTCAATTAAATTATTATTATAATTAAATACTATTTTAAAAATTTGCCTTTTTGTAATTTCTTTTTAAACAAGTTCAATATTTCAGAACAATACATTTTCAAATTTCTAAAATATAGATACTTAAAAAAAGTCTTTTGGGTACCACAACTCTCTAACTTAAAGGGTCTATTTAAAAAGAACTAATTTTATGATGTACCGTGCCTTTTTATTATTGTTTGTATTTTCCCTTACATTTTCATGCAAAAACGACTTAAGCGAAAAAAAAGTATTAGATAAACAAACTTTACATGCAGTAAAGAATTCTACTATTCCGGAATTTTGGAATGATCCCCATATTTTTGAATATGGACGAGAAAAGTCAAGAACAGATTTTTTCCCTTACGAATCTGAAATCAAATCAATATCTGATATACCGGTAAACAGCAAATATCAGAAAACATTAAATGGTTTTTGGAGATACCAATATTATCCCGGTCCTGATTACGTACCTGCGGAGATTGAAAAATCAGAGTCCTCAAATACTTGGTTGGAAATGAGTTTTCCGGCTTGTATAGAATTAAAAGGATTTGGTAAACCTATTTTCAAATACTTTGACCTTCCATTTAAAGCCAATTACCCAAACGTACCCAGAGATAGCAATTCAGTAATGGTTCTAAAAAGAAATATAGACATTCCTGATGACTGGAAGAGCAGAGATATTTTTGCACTTTTTGAAGGAATAAGTTCAGCATATTTCCTATATGTCAATGGGCAATTGGTCGGATACAATGAAGATTCAAAAGCTATGTCTGAATTCCTCCTAAATCCATATTTGAAAGAAAATCAAAATCAATTAACTTTGGTTCTTTACAGATGGAGTGATGCGTCCTATTTTGAATCATCAAATAAATGGCATTTAACTGGTATAAACAGAGATGCATATTTAATTTCCCGACCAAAATTTAGAATAAGAGATTTTTATGCTAAAACGAATTTTCAAGGAAATTCAGCCTCAATTAATTTGGAATTAAACCTCCAAAACAACACTTCGCAAGTAATTAATAATCATAATTTACAAATTAAAATATTTAAAGATAGTAGTCAGGAAATTTTTGAAAAAAACATTTCTCTAAATGGACTCAAGACAAAGGATATTTTGAAAATCGTGAATGGGTCAATTTCCAATATACAGCCATGGTCAGATGAAATACCAAAACTATATGATCTTCGAATAATCCTTAGCGATTCATCAGGAAATTGTCTTGAAGCAATTCAATACAAAATTGGTTTTAACTCAATTCAATTCCATAATGGTGTAATGTTAGTGAATAACCAAAAAATAAAAATTAAAGGGGTGAGTTGTCATGAATTTCACCCGCTTAAAGGGGTGATTTTGGATGTACCATGGATGGAAAATGATGCCGATGTCCTCAAATTATATAATATAAATGCAGTAAGAAATAATCATTATCCTTTTCCGTCTAGTTGGTACAAAACTATGCAGAAATTTGGTCTCTTTGTATTAGATGAAAGTAACCTTACCACATCTGTCTTTTCTAATCAAAATATTTCTTTTCCAGATGATTCTATTTGTTCAGCCATCTACCTTCAAAGGGTGCAAAATATGTTTGAAAGAAATAAAAACTATTGTAACATTATTTGTTGGTCTCTTGGTTATCAATTGAATCAAGGCGCTTCAATTATGAAAGCATACAAATGGATCAAAACAAAGGATAGTAAAAGACCTGCTTCATGGATTTCTTCTAACCAATCTTATGGAGATTTGGTACTTAATTGTGGGGAAAGTTTGGGTCCTCAAAAAAGCAAACCTACTATTCTCTATAAAATGAGTACCAACAAAGGAAATGGTTTAGGTGGTTTTAGTGAATGTTGGGATGAAGTCAAAAAGAATGAAAATATCGTTGGCGGATTTATTGAAGATTTTACAGACCAAACCTTTTATATGAAAAATAAAAGTGGGAAACTTTTCTTTGCATATGGCGGTGCTTTTGGTGAAACACAGTCTGATTCTTTCCTTTGTGTCAGTGGAATAATGACTTCAAATAAAACACCTAAACCTTCTGCCAAAGTTGTGAGTACTGTTTTTAATTGGTTTGAAACCAAAGCTATTGATATTAATAATGGTCAATTTGAAATTTACAATTACCATAAATTTATCAAGGATACTGCATTTAATTATTTTTGGAACATTTCTGAAAATGGTGATATAATAAAAGAAGGAAAAATTGCAAATTTTCATCTTTTGCCTGGTGCTCATAAACTGGTAAAAATTGATTATGGCCCCTTCGATAGAAAACCTGGAAAAGAATACACTATAAATATTACAATTAATAAAACTAGCAAGTTTAAGGGTATGTTTAGGTTTCAACTTATGGCAGTTGACCAATTTATTTTCCCTAGAGGAAAAGTTCCAGAATTAGATCTTAACAGCTATGACAAAATGAAAATAAGTACAGATTCTAAATTACATTTTGTTCAGAACAATGTATATCAATTTACAATTGATAGAAAAAATGGAAATATTTCTTCTCTTAAAATGAAAGGAATCGAAATGTTAAAGTCTCCAATTAGGCTAATATTTAGTAGAGCACCAATTGATAATGACATTTACTCTGGTAAAAGAGCTGACCTTTTATCGTGGTGGAAAATATCGGATCAAATTATACTTGAATCTGAAAATATTAAAGCACTAAACGATAAGGTCATTAAATTTTCATATTCTGCTACAATAATCAATAAAAATGACATCAGTCTTCAAGCTGAATATTTGATTTATGCTAGCGGTGATATTGCTCTAAAGATGGAAATAATCAAAAAATCTGACACAGCCAGCATTCCTCCAAGGATTGGTTGGATATTTGATATCCCCAGCTCATTTGGTTCAGCAAAATGGTATGGCAGAGGGCCTTATGATTCATATCAGGATCGTAAAGTTGGGATGTTAATAGGAAATTTTAAAAGTACTGTTACAGAGTTTAATGTTCCTCAGGTTAGACCACAGGAAATGGCAAATAAATCTGATGTAAGGTGGTTGAGTCTTAGTACTTATGAAGGCTTACAATTCTTAGCGTCTGGCAAAGAGCCAATTGAAGCAAATGTTTTGCCTTTCAGATATGAGAAATTATTTGGTGAATACAAATATGGTACAGATTTGTCCATTGATCCTAGTAATTGCATCATTGTTGGTTCGGCGCAGCCACCCCTTGGAGATGGGATTAAAAATGTAAAAAACTTAAAACAAACAGTTAATACAAATGTCAGAATCAAATTTTGTGAATCTAAATCAACAAATTCTGAAGATATTTTCAATTATAGTCTTCCAGAATAACTTATACTAATTTTACTTACCATAAGTTTTTATATACAAAATTTACAATAATATCTTTTTATATTTGCATAATAATAGAGTCTTTTAAATTGTATATATTAATTCGGACTCGAAGTTTTATAAATTATACATATGTCTAATAATTTTATTAAAATCATTGTTGCTGTCGGTGTTTTACTATTGATGTATCTATTGGCTTGTTTTGTTTCTCCATCATCAATGTCCCAAACTAATGAAATTAAGATCAATTGCTCAAAAGGCTTAATGTATGTAATGATAAACGACATTAAAGAATGGCCAAATTGGATTAGTTGGAAAAAAGAAGATTCAAATCTTAGTTTTTCAATGGGTGGTCGACAAGTAAATATTGGCGCTAATTTTACATTCGAAGGTAAATCTTTCGGTAAAGGTATTGTAGAAGTTCAGGAATCGCACAAAGACTCTCTACTTGCATCTTACATTACCAATAGTAATTGGCCGGGAAAAGTGTCTACAACCTGGCAAATCATCCCGGAAACCCGAACTTCAGTTTTATTAATCAGCCGTAATAGGTTGCTAACTAAAGTACCTTTTTTTAAAAGGCCCTTTTACTGGTCATTTGAAAAAGAATATGCAAACTTGCATCAAAATGATTTGAATAACTTAAAGAATTACATTGAGGGAATGATTAATACCCAATTTGGTATTAAACCTTCATCCTTTAAAAAACAAGGTTATTTTGGTATGAAAGCTCCAATTTATAATGCTAACATCCCAAAATTTTATGCCGAGTCATACCCAAAAATATATAAAGCTCTTGATTCACTCGGCATAACACCAAGTGGTCCACCAGTCGGACTGATTTACGATTGGGAAGGTTCTTCAAACTATGTTTACATAATGGCAGCACTTCCTGTGGGTCGCGTCGTACGACCTCCACTTGGATTTGACTATGAAGAAGTCCCTGATATACCTTGTTTGAAATTAGAGCATTTTGGATCTTACAAAACGCTTAAGCATGCACATTCAAAACTGGATTACATTATGAGCTCTTCAAATTTTGTATTGTTTTCCCCGATTATTGAAGAGTATGTAACTAGTCCTTCACAGGAGCCGGATACTTCAAAATGGTTGACTAATATTTACTATCTTCTTGATAATACCGGTTCATATTCTAAAACACTTCAGAAAAAGAAGACAATAGAAGAAATGATTCAAGAAGAAGAAGAAATTAGAAAAAAGAAATTGGAAAGAGAAAATCAATAGATATTAAAAAACTCAAACTCTTACTTATATGCTGGGCGTATTTAATTTCGGTTAAATCGCAAAGCTATTCATTTAACCCAATGATTAGCAATAATATAAATACCTATAACTTTATTGAGGAAGATGATTTCATATATGGGAAATTCCAACCAGATGATCATCCACAATTTGTCAAAATAGACAATTTCTATTGTGACAAGAATTCATATATGCTGCAAGAAGCCTACGATGCTTTTGTCTCAATGGCAGAAGCAGCTAAAGCCGATTCCATTGAACTAAAAATTATTTCAGCTACTAGAAATTTTGAATACCAAAAAGAAATTTGGGAGAAAAAATGGGTTGGTGAAACTTTAGTTGATCATATGAAATTGAATAAAAGCCATAAAAATCCAATAGAAAGGGCTCGTAAGATACTTGAATATACTGCGCCTCCCGGTTTTACCAGACACCATTGGGGTACTGATATTGATATTAATTCTGTTGAAGAAGAATACTTCAATACTACAGAAGGAGCCAAAGTATATGCGTGGCTTAAAAATAATGCACCCAAATTTGGATTTTGCCAAATATATACTGAACAAGATTCCTTAAGACCATCAGGTTTTAAAGAAGAAAAATGGCACTGGTCTTACATAAAAATAGCCCATAGGATATGGATTAACCAAATGGACCGTTATTCGGAAAATAACCTTTGCAACTTCAAAGGTTATCAGTCTGTGAGAAAATTAAATTTTGCCAAAGAATATCTCAGTTCAATTAATACTTGTCACTAGATGTCATTTAAAGAATCCAATATGCTATTACTAGGAACTAAAATGCCAAAGTTTTCCCTAGTAAATGTTCAAAATAAGGAAATAATATCTATTGACGAAGGGGAGAGTTTCAATGGTATTTTAATAATGTTTATTTGTAATCATTGCCCGTTCGTGATTCACGTGTTGCCCGAAATTGTAAGAATAGCAGGAGACTATATACAAAAGGGAATAAAAATTATTGCCATCAGTTCAAATGATATAAAAAATTACCCAGATGACAGTCCGGATAAAATGAAAGATCTTGCGCTAGAATGGAAATTTAAATTCCCCTATTGTTACGATGAAGACCAATCAGTAGCTAAGGCATTTGATGCCGCCTGCACTCCTGATTTTTATCTGTTTGACAAGTATTCCCTTTTAGCTTATAGGGGAAGAATGGATGAGTCAAGACCTGGAAATAATATTCCTCTTACTGGAAATGATCTTCGATCAGCAATTGATCAAATTTTAATTGGTGAAAAGCCTTCTGGCAATCAATATCCAAGTGCTGGTTGTAACATCAAGTGGAAAAAATAAATTCACTTCATCAGTTTTTGAAAATTGTGCATCTTCATTAAAGGATGTCTGCCAAATTTTTTAATAAAATAATTCTTGATTTTTATTCTTGAATAATTTCATCTGTTTGTCGAATGTCATCACAATCAACCTTCGTTCATCAAATAGGAAGAAGTATACAAGTTCAAGCACAATAACAAGACTATCAATTTACTAATAGAGGATTCCGTTTGAATCAACAAGTAAAGGACTCATACCAAAATTGTTGATTAACCACATTAGCGATTAATTCAGGAGAAATTGTACAGTCAAACCTCCATTAATCCTTACGCTTTTGTAAGAATTTTGAACATATGGAATGGATTTGGAATAATCAACAAAGAGTCTCAAGTTCAAACTTTTGTTTACATTATATTGAACGGAAGGGGTGAAATTTATCTGTTTTGACCCTTCAAATGCCTGGGCTTCTATATTTTCATCCAACCGAAATAGTTTCGAAATGTTATCCCTGATTCCAAAATCAACACTTATTACCAAGTCATTACCTTTTGGTTTGTTTGCAGTTGCTTCTTTTGGATCTTCCCCCTTCTTCTTCTTTTTGGTTGCCTTTTTCTGCATTTTTTTAACGCCGGGAATAAAAGATAAATACACATTCTTTATAACATAGCCAGCCTTAAAAGTATAATTTGTTGAGTTTCTTTCTTCAAGCTGACCCTCTATTCCATTTTTTAATTGAAGATTTCTGGTCTTGTTCAAATCAAAGCCCAATTCAATTCCATTTTTTGTCTTGACATTTATGCCTATCAAAGGACCAAAGGATTCATTTATGGATATTTCAGGAATTTCATATTGAGCATAATAGGATGCAATTATTGTATCACCCTTCCTTCGTATTGGAACCTCGAGAACATTTTCTCTGTAATCCAGATTTGTCCTATAATTATTCATGGTAAGTGTGTTCTTATATGCATGTCTAATGGAGAAATCTTGAAAAATATTTTTCATTCCTTCCAATCTTGATAAACCTGAATAGTTTATCTGCCAATTTGGTAAAGGGATTGTTTTAAAAATATCAAGATTAGATTTTTCAGGATTAGCATGACTATATGTGGCGAGAAAAGCTGGTAAAACTACATCTTGATGATCTCCTAAAAAACCATCTATATAATCTGGATTCACTGTACTTCGTTGTGTTATTCCATATTGTTCTCCCACTCGTCGGGACATGGTTTTTCGCATCTCAGAAAAACTATTGAACAATTTGTTAATATCTTTGGTGAACATCGATTGAAAGGAGACATAAGATATTGTAAACTGCCCATTCTCAAATGGAGTAAAATGTTGGAAAGCCAATTGATTTGGTGATCCTAAAACAGAATCAAATTTAAAAGTTTCAGTATAATCTCTTGTGAAATTTCTATCAATGTTCACATCTATATTAAAATTTTTAAATAGCTCCAATCTGACTTTTGCTCCTGCTGTAGTTGCGTGCCTCTGAATCATTTCTCTATTGAAATATTTATTATCGGTTATCCAACCCTTACTTGCAATTTGATCAAGATAGCCCCCTGGCTTCAAATCAGGCTTAAAACCAGAAACGAATTTCCAACCCGGAGCAACAAAGCCTTTATCCATTCCTAATAGTTCAGGTGATTGCATAAAACCCGGGATGATGGTTGAGTTATTCTCAGAATAATTGAATTGAATTCTTCTAACGGACATTAATGGTCTGATAAGTATTTTCTCCGCTAACGTAGGAATCCTGCTTGTATTTCTTTCTGATTCCTTAGCCTTCTTCTTTAACTCATTTTTACTTCCTTCTTCCAGGCTTTTAGGTTTCGGAACTTTTGAAGGAGTCGGTTTCTTTTTCCCACCAGGTGTGTTCTCTCCATTTATTCCTCTTAGGTATTTTGATTTATTATAAAGAGAAACCAAGTTAAATTCACCACTTAATGAAATGGTTTGAGAATTAGAAATTACACTTCCCAATGTATCTATAGTTCTTATTGATCCTGAAGCCCAATTAAATGTAGAATTATATTGTCCTCTTACTTGAATCCAATCCAATATTGGAATTAATCTTGTCGGAAGTGCATAACTTAAACCAAGGCTATGTTTATAATCTCTTGTTCTTCCAAAATTTCCCAAATTCTTATATAAAAATGGTTTTTTTTCTGCTCTGGAAACTAATTCGTTACTCAAAGGATCAACATAAGATTGCCTGAGTGGGTTATAAGTAATTTCGTCTACTGTTGCTTCATTCTGAGCACTGAAATTCAATTTAATAGATCGAGTCAGATCCCAATTAAGATTATAATCTCTTAACCAGATAAACTTAACATTCTCCCAAGTTGCATATTGAGGAGCAGCAAATCTATAAATCCTATTTGAATATCTTCTGTCAAGGTTATTCCTAAGAGCAAATGAATTTGGTACCAAATTAAAATTAATATCCGAAATAAATTTAAGGTTCTTATTCGTTACAATCTTCTTAAAAGGCTCTATGTATTTAGGTGTCAGACTAAAATTATAATCTATTCCTCCCCTTTTTATATTTTCTTTATCCTCAGCTACAATTGGATTTCTTTTTAATGTAGTTGATTGTCCATAAGACAAACTAAAATTTTCAATATTCCAAGGTTTTGGTTTTGCCCCACCGGCTCTGTTTTTACGTACATTATTAAATGCAAATCCGGTTACACGTGTATAGTCAACTGCCCTCTCTTTAATTGAATCTCTTTGTTGTTTATTTAAAGCTTGATCGAACTTGTCTTCTAATTTAACATCAAGATCATTTGGATCAAACTCGGGAGTTTTTGTGCCTTGTGAATATTGTGCACTAAATGGAATCACAACATTGGCATTTTTAGGTAAAAACTTACCCAGTTCCAAAGTTGTCGTTGCATCATATTGCTGAATTTTTTCGAGAGAACGTTCTGCCAATCGTTGATCTATACCTCCCCAGGCCAATGAAGTATAACTACCAGCAAGACTCAAGTTACCTAAGTCAGCAAGTTGTACCTCACCTCTTGCCAACGCAGCAAACCCTCCTCTATTTTCTAATCCAGTTAAGCGCAACTCATTAACCCAAACTTCATAATCTGAAATAAGTGTGTCTGTATTATTTCGAAATCCAATTTGTATTCCTCGAACCAATCCAATGTTTGGATTACCTACAATTTTTATCGTATTCTGAGGTTTATCAGGATCTGGCATTGAAAATACGGTACTGTATGGAATGTTATTAAGATTTCTTTTATTTTTTAAATCAATTAATGCTTGTAAAGGAAAATCAAATTCATTCTCTTTAAGCCAAATAGTATCTTGGTCCTTAATAAAACTAATGTTGCCTTGTGGTGAAATTCGTGCTGGTATTTCATATTCATAATAGTTTTGAGTAAAATCTTTACCCAATCTAATAAATACGGAAACATCCCCCTTTTGCAAATTCATAGAACTTTCTGTATGGCAAAACATTTTAAGTCTCTTATACCGCCTGATGTCAAGATCTATAACTCTGAAAACTGATTGTTCACATCTTGGAGGAAATATTTCCTTTCTTAATAAAAGGCTTGTTTCATTTTGAAATAAATCAGCAAACTGAGTACTAAAAAAACGCTCTCGTTGAATTCCTTTTGGTAAGACATAATTGAAAGGTCTCTTTGAAGAGTTCTCTTCAATATCTATTTTATCTAATATTAGTGGCTTTTCAGGTATATCATTTGTACAGGCTTTGTCAAAATTTCTTCTCCAGGTATTTCTACCTAATTGAAACTTTATCAACCGGAAAGTAATTTGCTCGTCAAAGCCTGTCATCAATAATCTCATAGATTGGATTGATCTGTAATCACTTATTTGGCCAGCTTTGTAATTCCACCTTGTAATAGGAATTCTAAACCTATACCAAGTTTCATTTCCAGAAGGTTTAGAAACAATTACAGAATCTGTAATAAAAGGATTGCGTCCCAAACTATTATTCACATTATTGATTGGAACTTCATAACTATAATATGATTCAATTTCATTCAGTGACTTATCAAAGTTAAGGTCCTCCATATCCGGAGTTGCCGTATATGCAGTGGATTGTTGGTTTCCTAAATCAATTTGTGAATTGCCTTCAGGCATATTAAACCTTTTATATTTTTCCAGTACAGTTGTTCCATTTGGAAAGGAATTATCCCTATAGGAAAGATAGTCATCGTTTGATGGATCTCGTTGAATTTGGTTAAAAGCCTGAGGGTCCAGAAAATTCCTCATTCTTTCAAGGTAATCATTAAAATGACTACGCTCTGTTTGTGTTTGAGTTGAATTTATACTATTCAATCCGTCCAAACCTAAGTCTTGGGTTTCTCTGTCTCTGACTTCAAAAGTATTAGTTACCGGAGGTTTTCTACTGATTTTGCCAAAAATACTATTATCCGTTGGTAGATTTAAATTTGGGGTTGGCAATCCGTGTTCAAATTGTTGTTTACCATCCTTTAAAATGTCTTCCGAAAAAGTCCCTAATTGAAAAAATAGCTTGCCACTGTTTGAAATCTTACTTCCATTGGCTTTTGGCAAAAATGGATTTAACAACCAAAAATCTATATACTCAACATTGGCCAATTCAAAATCATTGGTATTCAGTTTAGACATTATCCCTGCCCACCTGGTTTCTGGTTGTTTTAATGTATTATCTGAATTTAACCCTTTTGTCGTATAGGTAGAATCTCCACTTCTAATTCCCTCGGGAAGTTCATAATTATAAGGACCTTTTTCATAAGGATAATATGTAAGGTCAAATGTTAGTTCAGTGGCAAATCCAACTGGTCGCTGTCGCTGAGGAAAAATCTCAAGCTCATCCACCAGTCTGGAATAGGTAGATGCTGCATCTGGGGCCCCAACTCTTGCAAAATCATCAATTCTATACCATGATAAGAGTGCTCTATTTGAACTTGTATAAAAGTTATTATATACATTATTTCCACCAAGGTTTCCGTCTACTTGGTTTGATGTTGGTGGCGTTGCAAGAATCCACTGAGTGGTATTAAAATACAAGCCAATACCAGTCGAACTTCCTTCAAAATCATCTATATATACAACGCCTCCATCACTTCCATCCTGATTAATTGCTCTTGAATAACCAGGCTGGAGTAAAGCAGCTTCCCCCTGCAGTGACCATCTGGATGGATCCTTAGTACTATAAAGTGGAAGTTTATCTAATGTCCTGGTTATCCAGGGTGCCGGTTTAGTTATTCCAAAGTCAAGGCCATATATATTGTTATTTATTGGATCCTCACCTAAATTTACTTTTTGGGTGAAAGGTCTTTCAAATAATTTCATAAATGTAGTCCCCACATATACATCTTTGCTTTTTGAGTATTCAGCTCTGAAACCAAGCATGGTTCTGGTATTGAAATTGAAAAGTGCATTATTTTCAAAATCCACACTAATATTGGTATTTGACTGTAATAAAGATTCATTGAGAATGGTCACTTTTCCCAAACTTCGGTCAACAGTATAATCAATTCCTTCAGTCAAAACTAATGATCCAGCACGTACAATTATCTTAGCATTTGGGTCAGACCCAAAAGTATTAAGAGGAATTTCATTTGATTTCCCGGCACGATAACTTCCTCTTAGAATAAATTGGTTGGATTGTAAATTTTGACGTGCTGATGTTACAGAGGTGTCATAAAGTTGTGGATAGGCATACTTTTTATATATGGCTTCTATCTTCACTGGATCGTTTTTTAGAAACTCAAGCTTTGATAATAAGTTTTTAAAAGACAATCCAAAGGGCTCTAAAACTGGAAAAATAACACTTCCGCTGCTGGGAATTATAGTTTGACCGTTAACCCAATCAAATATTCCATCGGGTTGAGGGTCATTTGTCCTGTTTAAATTATCAAGTTGAAAGAGGTTTAATAACGGATATCCATCTATTTCTTCAATAAATCTTCTTTGAGCTCCGTCTTGAGATTCATAAAAAATGTCAAACTTAAAATCTTCCTGATTCAAATTAAAGCCCCCAATAGGGTAAACATTTTTCATCATCAGATCAAAAGACGGAAGGAAGGTAACTTGGTTGGATGATTTTAACATCTTCACAAACATCACCTTATAGTTAAGCGAATCTGACTTTACTTCAGCTGAAAATTCCCCAACTTTAAGTTGAGTTTGAGTCCTTGGGTCCATATCCTTTCCATTATAGGTATAATGATAAGCGACAGCAAGAACTTGATTTGGTCGTGGTCGTACTCTAAGGGAAATAAATCCCAAATCAGGATTAAATGTAAATTCATTTGGGGTTAGTCTTTTTGCCCTAATTTTTTCAAAATCCCGACCTTGTAAAAGGTTAAGACCATTTGGATCAGAGAGTACTCTTACCACTTCATTCAAATCTCTGGACCCCTGAAGGGCAAGTATTTGTTGTAACAGTTGATTTGAAGTATTGGAGGGCAATGGTTTTCCATGAAGGTCTCTGGGAACCGCTTTTCCGGGAAGAAATTTAGATTGTTGACTAGCCGACATATCAAAAGGTAATCCATCCGGAGTACCTAGGTCAGCTAAGGCAATTATATCCCTAACGTTAGTTTCCCTAGAATTCTGGCCATCTTCGGTTAACCAAACTTCAATGTCCTTAATCCTGAATTGACTATTGACCTCAGGAAGATTGGAAAGAGATACTTCATAATTTTCTCGGTTATAGTGACTCAGAAAGAAGTGTCTGTTTTCGTCATAATTATCCGGTCTGATCTGAAAATCCTGAACAACTCCGCCCCCTTTGGTTTTGATATTCTCTTGTCTTGACCTTTGCTGTGATACTAAGCCCGTCAATCGCAGATGACCAAACTGCCAATCCGTTTTGAATCCAAACAAATTTTGACTTCCTTTAATCAAGGTGGATCTTAAAGGTAAACTGACATTTCCTGCTTCAATTTTTTTGATTATGTCATCCTCTGAAAATTTCTCACTATCGTACTCAAGCTTTAGCTTATTTTCAAAATCAAAAGAAGATTGGGTATTATAATTGGTATTCAATTTTAGCTTATCACCAATGTTTCCTGCAACTTCCATTTGAATATCCATATCAAAATCAGGCCCGGCCTGCCATCTTTGTCGGATTGGAATATTGGGGATATCGGTAAAATTATAAAAACCACCTACTGTCATGTCTATATTACCCCTTGGCTCTATCTGAATTCCCAAACCTCCAAACAACCGATCAACCAAATTCCTCTTAATATCTATCTTGCTAACTGGATCTACAAGTCCACTCAGATTCCTTTTGCCTGAGCTAATTCCTGCAAGAGACTTCATGTATTCTTTGTCTTGTTGCTTGGATTTGAATGCCATATATTGGTCAAAACTCATGTAAGTAGATGGCCTGTAATAATCATTCCCTACTTTTTCTGTGACACGATATTGACCTGTCACCGGATCATATTCAATAGTTTGGTCTATTACTTTAGGGTCCTTTAGATCAAATGGGTTTTTTGCGTCTGGATCGGTAAAACTGCCTGTTCTGTCTTTAAACGGAATAGTATCGGAATAAGGCTTATTATTCATCTGTATCGGTTCTGGAAGCTCCTTGCCTCCTGCTAATAGCACCCTTTCAGATAAAATCCATATAAATAAAACTAAAAAAAAACTTCTCATATTCTGGAACAAAAAACTCCCGACTTTTTAAAAAGGAATAATTAGAACGATATTTTTGCGCAAAAGGTATATTTTATAAGCTTTTATGATAAATTTTTTAAAGCTTCCTTTATCATATTTTCTAAACTCATACCTTCGGATACAGGCGCAGGAATCCGGTTCAATGCCTGTTCAATTTGGGGCCTCCCAAATCCAAGGGCTAATAATGCGGATTGAGCTTCTTTTCTGAGATTGTAAGTCGAAATAAATGAAGATCCCAAGTCATGGACTGAATCTTTGGTCAATTTATCTTTTAAATCAATAATTATTCTTTGAGCAGTTTTGGGACCTATCCCTTTGACCCTCTTAAATGTTGTGTCGTCACCACTAATTATTGCAGTCCTAAGTGCCAAAGTATCTAGCGAAGAAAGAATGAGTCTTGCAGTATTGGGTCCTACGCCATTTACAGAAATCAAGTGCACAAAAAGAGATCTTTCATCATCTTTATAAAAACCATACAAACTCTGGCCATCTTCTTTGTAATGGGCATAAGTAAGTATTTTCAATTCCTTTAAGCCATTTATCTGGCTGAAGGTACTCAGACTAATAAAAATCTGATAACCCACTCCGCCGGCTTCTACTACAACATGAGTTGGAGCACATTCTGTAACAATACCCTTTATATATGCTATCATAGAGCACAAAATTACAAAATTAATATTAAATTATTTTTTAATGCGTAATTGTAGAACTTTTGTTTGTTATAACGAGCCAAATCTTTTTATAGATTTCTGTATTCACAAAAATATTTTGACCGATAATTAATTAGTTTTACGCCTTCAAACGTTAAACAGAACATGCAGTTCTTATTTCCCGGATTTCTTTGGGTCTTGAGCCTTTTGGCTCTTCCTGTCGTTATTCATCTTTTTTATTTCAAACGGTATAAAAAGGTACTATTTACCAATGTCCGGTTCTTGAAAGAACTGGTCGAAGAAACCTCTAGTCGAAATAAGTTAAAAAATCTGTTAATCCTATTATCGAGACTATTGGCTTTATCGGCGCTAATCTTGGCCTTTGCACAACCATATTTTCCTAAAGGAAATAAGGAAAATACCCAATTGAATGCGGTCAGTATCTTTATAGACAACAGCCATTCCATGAGTGCCGAATCAGAGCAGGGTTCTTTGTTTTCACAAGCAAAGAGAAGAGCTGTTGAAATTATAAATGGCTATACTGAATACGATAAATTTCAAATCCTGAGTCACGATTTAAGTGGCAAACAGCTTAGGCTACTTTCAAAAAGTGATGCCATCTCTGCAATCCAGGAAATCGATGAGGGACCTGTGGTTAATCTAATGAGTAAGATTCTTAAAAAACAAAGTCAAACTTTGTCAGGAGTAGAGGGTTTTAAAAAGGAATCCTATATAATATCCGATTTCCAAAAATCAATAATAGACATTACTTCAGAACAAATTGATTCCACCGTAAACTACCATTTGGTTCCACTGCAAAGAATTAGTGAAAACAATTTAAGTCTTGATAGTGCTTATTTTATTTCACCTGTCATCATACCAGATCAAATAAATTTATTAGTTTTTAGCCTAACTAATCATGGAAATAATCCTATTCAAAATGTCCGTGTTAGCTATTTGTTGAACGGTCAAGAATTTCCTCATACCAGTTTAAATTTAAATGCTCAACAAACCATATCTGACACCTTAAAAGTCTATGTAGATACTTCCCCATATCAAAAACTCATTTTAAAAATCAAGGACTACCCAATCCTTTTTGATGATGAATACCATGCTGCTTTTCGAGTGGATCAGGAAATTAAAGTTTTGGTAATTTATGACAATATTTTACCCCAGTCTATGCTCAATGCCCTAGCAGCTATACCCCATTTTAAACCAATGCTGGTAAGTTCTAGTTCAATAGATTATAGTAAGTTTAGTGACTTCAGGTTGATTGTGTTATGTGATTTAAATGAAATTTCATCAGGATTTACGAAGGAATTGTATAAAGCCTCTTCAGATGGGACAAACATCATCATTTTTCCAAAACCTGAAGCAGAACCTCAAGCTTATCAAAGTTTAGAAAATCAATTTGGTCTATCATCCTTTAAGAACTTTGACAAAACAAGAAAAGAAGTCGGTTCAATTAATCTTGAAAGTGAATTGTTTTCAGATGTATTCACCAATCCTAAGGCTAACCTTAAACTACCTTTCACCCAAGGCCAATATACTTTGAGTAATGGTTTATCCTCTGAAACCATTCTTAGTTATCGTGACGGTTCCCCATTTTTAATGAAATCAAGAGCAAACAATGGGTATATATACACAGTTGCCTCTCCAATTGCTGAAGATTACAATAATTTGATAAAAAGCCCGGAAATTTTACTTCCTTTTCTTTTCAAAGCAGCAATAAGTGGAAATGCAAGAATAAAATTAGCTTACACTATTGGTATAGATGATGTAATTTTGTTGCCCAAGTCTAAGGAATTTCCAAATCCTGAGAAAGGATTTTCACTTTCGGGTCCGGAAGAATTCATTCCCTCTATAAGAGTAGCTGGAAATCAGTGGGCTTATGAACTATACGACCAAATAAAAAAGCCTGGTATTTATGAAGTTAAAAACCAAGATCAAGTTATCGATCTTATCGCTTTTAATGAAAATAGATTAGAATCAAATATGGAAAGGATTTCTGATGATATACTAAATGAATATTTTGGTATAAATGCGGAGATAATCAACGAAAAAAGTATAACAGATTTAGGTATAGTCATTAAAGAATCCAAAAGCAAAAAATCTCTTTGGTGGATTTTGGTACTAGGGAGTATTTTATTCTTAATTTTGGAAAGCCTGCTGATCAGACTTTGGAAGAATACATGAATATGAATTGTTTATTAAAAAACGTCAAAATTATTGAACCTGGTCATAAATTACACCATAAAGTTCGTGATATCTGGATCAAAGATGGGTTGATTTTTAAAATTGCCACTTCTATTGACACCCCAAGAAATGTTAAAATCTTCAATCAACCTGATTCATGCATTTCTCCCGGATGGGTCGATGTAGGATGTTATACAGGAGAACCAGGTTTTGAAGAAAGAGAGACCCTTTTAAATATAAATGAAGCTGCAAGTTCAGGAGGATATACTGCCATTTGTTGTATGCCAAACACAAAGCCAGCATTACATTCAAAATCGGAAATCCATTTTATTCAAAGCAGATCAAAGGATTTGAATATAGATATTCACCCAATAGGCGCGATTAGTAAAAATACCCAATCTCTTGAAATGGCTGAAATTCTCCAAATGCACGAAGCTGGCGCTGTTGCATTTTCTGATGGTGGCAGCGGAATCCAAAAAACTGGTCTTTTACTAAGGTCGCTAGAATACATTAAGAACATACCTGAGAGTATAATTCTCAATTCTTCCTATGAACAGGAATTGGGTGGTTCTGGACAAATGCATGAAGGGGAATCGAGTACATATCTTGGGCTTAAAGGGATTCCATCATTAGCCGAAATAACTGCTGTACTTAGAGATTTGGAAATATTAAAATATTCTGAATCCAGATTAATGATTCACAAAATTTCTACCTCCGAAGCTGTTAACCTTTTAAGATCTGCAAAGAAAAAACAGTCCGGACTTTTTAGTTCTGTTTCTATTTTTAATTTGGTGTTTGAAGATTCTGATTTAATATCCTTTTCTCAAAATTTGAAGCTAATGCCCCCGATTAGATCCAGGAAAGATAGATTAGATCTAATTAAAGGCTTGCAAGATAGCACAATCGATATTATTGTCAGTGACCATTCACCGATGAATCCTGAGAAAAAAGATCTTGAATTTCAAGCTGCCGCCTTTGGCGCTATTTCGCTAGAAACTTCTTTTGCTTTAAGCCAAACATTTATTTCAGATGAAATAAATCCTGATTTGTGGGTGGAAAAAGCATCTATAAATCCAAGAAAAATATTCAATTTAACTGATGCCAGTATTAAAGTGGGTAATATAGCTAACATTACTTGGTTTAATCCCACTAAAAGTTGGAATTATTCTTTGGAAAATATAAAATCAGTTTCTAAAAATAGTCCTTGTATTTCTAAAACCCTACGGGGTAAGGTGTTAGGAACTTTCTATAAAAAAATATATATCAATTAAATTTTTTGAAAATGGAAAAACACACTATTGCTATTCGGTATGGACTAATTTGGTCCGCAGTTTATGTAGTATTAACCCTAGTTTTATATTTGTTTGACCATAATATGATTCAAAACTTTGGGGTTGGTATTGTTTTGTTTTTAATTGGTATTGTATTTATGTATTTTTCTGGACTAGATACTAGGAAAAAATTGGGTGGCTTTATCTCCTGGAAAGAAGCTTTGATTCCATGTTGGGTTAGCTCTATTGTTTATGGAATTATTTCCGTATTATTTATGGCTGTTTTATATAACTATATTGATCCAGAATTAGCTGAGCAACAAAAAGAAGCTCAAATAAAACTTATCGAAAATTTTAGAGCTAACATGGGAGATATTGAAGCAGATAAAGCTATAGAGAGAATTCAGGAACAGAATCCATTTGGATTTGGAAACTTGATGATCATATTGGCGTCTTCTTTCTTGATATACTTTATAATTTCATCCATCATTGCCTTGGTTTTAAAAAAGGAAGATCCTAATCAACTTTTTAAATCATTGGAGGAGAATATTTAATTAGTATAAAAAATTTATAAAATTTATTTTGAATTCAACTTTGGTTAAACTTAGATCGGAAGGTATTTGGTGGTTTTTTTCTATACTCCTTTCGATTATTATTTTGTTTCCTATTTATTACTTCAAAATTCCATATGATTTTTATTTAAGCAACCTCTTATTCATAATCGGTTTCTTTATTGGTTTGCGATGGCTTTTTTTTTGGCATTTGACTCCTTACGCAAGAATTCAAATTTTAAAAATTGCATTAATCTTTCTAATGATTCCAATCTTTTTCTATGGGATTTATGCATTTTCTGATTTTAAAAATTTTCTTGACGAAGTTGGAATTCAAGAGATACTTAATGATATTCCAGAAAGGGAACAAATTTCAATGGCTATATATATAAGAAGCCAAATGGTTTTCTTTTCAATATCTTGTCTAATTGGAATTTTACTTATACCATTTAAACTTATATGGAATATTTGGAAACAACATAATAGGGGAGAAGTGTAGTGAGACACCCTTTATAATTCTATTATTTAGTTCGTTTTGGTACCGGGTCATCTCCATGTCCGCCCCATGGATGACATCTGCTAATCCTTTTTATACCAAGAAAAACTCCATAAAAAATACCCCATTCATTAACAGCCTCAATCATGTAATTCGAACATGAAGGCCGAAATCTGCAATTTTTTCCTAGCAAAGGAGAAAGTAAATGTTGATAAAGACGTATAGGTATTATAATAATCCAATTATACCAATTCATAAAGAATGATTATTTCTTGTTATAGCTGATATCGCTTTCCTTGATGACAAATTCCCTTCGTGATTTTCCGTTGATATCTACAAATTCAATTTTAATCTCTCTTTCTTTACTTGGTCCAGATATTGAAAATCTACCATAATTATGTTCTTCTAAAAGGATATTATTTACTCTGAGGGGATTGTTTATTTCTTGTCCCCAAACTTTACTAATTCCAGCTGTAAGGGACGAAGTCGTTATATCATACAACGGATATGAATTAAGTCTTTCAAGTTTAATAATTTCGCTGATATGTTTATCTCCAGAAAGAAAAAGCACACCATTAATTTTGTAAAATTCTATAAACTCCAAGAGTTCTTCTAATTCAACTGGATAATTAGCCCAGCAATCTCCTGAAGAGGTTTTATTAAGAGATTGAGATCCATTTACAATTATCTTAAATGTGTTTGTACTATTAAGTAGACTATTCTTTAACCAGCTCATTTGTTCTGGCCCAAACATTTTCTTTTCGGGATTTGGCTTATCTCCAATATATGGGTTCATATTATCTGAAGTTCTCCACGTTCTGTTATCCATTAAAAACAGATCCACATCATAATAAGTGACTTTAGTATAGGTACCTTTCCCATGAAAACCGAAACTTGGGTTTGGAAAATATGCTTTAAAAACTTCTCTGGCTTCCTCTTTTAAATGATATGAGATACCTTCATTATTTGGACCATAATCATGGTCATCCCAAATGCCAATATGGGAAGTTGATTTTAAAAATTGTTGTACAACGGGAGTTGCCCGATCATGAGATGCCCTATACCATAATCCCCATTTACTTTGAAAGTCTGGCTCTCTTGTATACCAACTATCTCCTAACCAAAGCATAAAAGTTGGTTTCTCCTTTGCCATCGTTGTGAAGATGATTGAATCAGATCCATATGGTTTACCTGGTCTGTCAAACTCCACATCATTTACATAATTACAACTACCAGCTAAAAATTTAAAGTCTGGTGCAGATTTTCTCCATTTCCATATTTCCTGTGTTTTAAAGCTACCATTAGCACCATGAATTTTTGTTTTCTTATTAAAAACCTGATAATTATATTCTGTCCCTGCAATCAGATCTACCAAATCATACTCAAAAGTTTCAAAAGAAAATGCTTTGTGGGTTGTTACATATGCTTCTTTAACTTGACTGGGTAGGTTGGTTGGCCAATACTTAAGTATTAAATTAGCACCTCCTTCTGCTTCGCACCATATTTTGGCAGTTCTGTATTCTACATAGGCCAACATTGGTCCACTTTTAATCTGTGCACCAATTTGATTGAAAGTATAAAAAATATACAAAAAAATCTGAATGGATTGAAACGACTTTAACATTTGGCTATCTTATTAAAAGGTAAATATACGACTCTAGTAGATAGTCACTGATGCCCAATAGAATATCTGTTTTATCTTTACGTTATCTTCAGGAAAATGAGAGTTTTTGTTTTATTTATTGCTTTTCTTTTTTGGTGGCCTAATTATGTGTTTACCCAAAATTATAGACTTGTCCAATTATCTGGTATGGTCATGACTGATTCTGATGGAGAACCAAAACCATTGCCCTTTGCTGAAATTAGTATTTTAAACACCAGCAGGGGAGTTTATTCAGATGTAAAGGGTTTCTTCTCCCTTGCTGTAGAAAATGGGGATACCCTGGTATTCAATTATATTGGATTTAAACCGGCATATTTTACCGTTCCAGACAGTCTTCATAAAGACCATTATACTATTTTTCAAATTATGACCAGAGATACTATATTTCTGCCACAAACTGTTGTTTATCCATGGCCGGACAGGGAGTTTTTCCGCCAAGAGTTTCTTGCAATGGATATATCTAAAAGCATGGAAGATATTGCTGCAGCAAACTTAGCTCAGGATAAAATTAGAAGATTAATGGAAATCACACCCGCTGATGGTCGTGAAACTTCCAGCTTATACCTTTCTCAAAATGCACAAAAATATTACTACGCTGGTCAATTTAAGCCCATGCAAATTTTAAATCCTATGGCTTGGATAGAATTTTTCAAAGCTTGGAAAAGAGGCGATTTCAGAAAAAAGTAATTTTAGATTTCATAAATTTATTTCATTAAATTAAATCCCTTAAACTCAAGAATTTAATTAAATAAAATTTATTTCATCATGAGATTTTGTTAGAACTGCCTTACCTTAACAAAAAATTTATGTCGGATCTTTGTTGGGGTATTGATATGGGTGGAACCAAGATTGAGGGTGTAGTATTGCAATCAAAACCTAATTTTAATATTATCAGTCGCCTTAGAGTTCCTACTGAACAAGAAGGAGGTTATGAACATGTCTTAAATCAGTTTAAAAAATTGGTAGATATGTTAAGAGAACAAACGGGCAAAAAACCTATTAGAATAGGGGTAGGCACTCCTGGTATAATTGATACAGATACCCAACTGATAAAAAACAGTAACACCCAATGTATTATTGGGAAACCCATGAAAAAAGACTTAGAAAAACTTTTAGGTATCGAAGTCAGAATGGCTAATGATGCAAACTGTTTCGCGATGGCAGAAACACATCTTGGGGTTGTCCCGGACTATGTAATAAATCCTGAATCTGTTTTTGGTGTGATTATGGGCACTGGTGTAGGAGGAGGAATTGTGGTTCATGGTAAAGTTCTAAATGGAAAACATGGAATCAGTGGCGAATGGGGACATAATTGTCTAGATGAATCAGGTGAAATGTGTTACTGCGGTAGAAGGGGATGTGTAGAAACATTTCTTGCCGGACCCTGGACTGAAAAGTATTTTACAAAAATCAGCGGTGAAAAAAAGTCCATGAAAGATATTTATAGCTTGTACCAATCTGGCGATGACTATGCAGTTCAAACCATAGATAGATTAATTCATTATTTTGGTAAAGCGATAGCTGTAATTATTAACATAATTGATCCGGACATTATAGTATTTGGTGGTGGTTTAGGTAATCTTGATGTGCTTTATGAAAAGGGTAAACCGGAAGTTAAAAAACATCTCTTCAATAATGACCTCAAAACCATTTTTGCAAAACCAAAACTTGGTGATAGTGCGGGTGTAATTGGAGCTGCACTTTTATAAACTTTTAAAACCTCATAATTTTATTTTACTTTCTGCGGCCTGAATCACATACTTTTCCTGCTCGGAATAACTTAAATATCCAACCGTGGAGCAATGTTCTGCAACCCATAATTTGTTTTCTGCAGGTAGGGTGTATTTGAATATTTTACTTTCACTCTTACCTTCTTCTAGTGAATTTATCAATAAATCTCCCGCAACTGGGGTGAGTAGCTTGCGCAACACATGCTCGTGCACATAATCCTTTAATACTCCAGTTTGATTTTTCTGAGAAGCTGAAATTTCAGATTCAGTTATCAATGCATGAATATAGATTGGTTTGGAAATGGTGCGCAATGCTGTGGCGGTTAAGGTAATTTCTAATTCTCGAGTTGTTGAGTCATACCTATTGCTAATCTTAAGTTCAGCTTCATTTATTTCTTTCAACTCTTGTTCTACAAAAGTGATCCAAGTGTCAGGCTTACCTATTCTAATTCCATTTTGGTTATTAAATTTCCTTCTGTTAAACGCAGCTTCTGGTTTTCCAAGCCAAGCACCAAGAAATGTCTCTATAGCTTGTGCCTCTGGAGTTCTTAAATCGACTTCTCCAAGTGTAGCTGGCGCTCCTAAAAAATTGGAATGAATTCCAACTGCAACAATATTGTCAGGATATTTATCTATTATCCCATTGAGTTCAGCCGTACCTGAAGGGCAATTCGGACATGAAGCTCCTGTAAATTCTTCCACCAATAAAACCCTTGAAGACTTAATTCCACCACTTGTAGGCAATTGGATTGGTTGTTCCCAATCCGCACATGATTCTAACAATAATAGTGTACAGATATTGATCAAACAAAATCCTAAAGCATAAATCTTTTTCATAAATTGTAAATTAAAACGTTGAAGTAATTGATGCCCTAAAACCACTAAATGCAGGTTCCAACCTACAGATACCACCAGAACATACAATTCCTTGAATCTGTTTAACGTATCTCAGTCCAAATCTGTTATTTCCATAGTTAAAAACCATCCCGGCTGTAGGGTAATGAAGAGCTTTGTTTCCTTTCGGGGAATAGGTGTTATACATATCAGACAATTCGAAGATCCAGTGTGGAGAAATACCTAATTCAACTAATCCATATACCCAAGAACCAATATCATGTTTGTTATGCATATACTGGGATTCAATTCTTAATGAAGTTTTTTCGTTGATGTAATATAAAAGTTCCAAATATGGGGTAATGGTCCTTACATCTTCTTCTCCTCCCTTCCCAAAATACAATTCTATATCCATCCTCTGATGTTGAATCCCGGCTAATATCTGATATTTTTCTTCCATTTTAAAAACTACCTCCGCATTGATTTCCTTATAAAATTCTCTTTTAAAATCTAGATCTCGAATGTCTGAAAAATTGACAGAAAAGTTCCAATGTTTTCCCAGGCCATACTTGAGATCAACCTGATAAGCCATTTCGTTTAGAAATTGTGTGGCGGGAAAATAATAAGCCGTTAATCGATAAGTATTAATTCTGGCCATCGGAGGAATATATGAAACCAATCCGCGATTCAAACTTAACTGCGGCTCCGCACGAAAATCAAAACCATCCGTTCTTTTCCCTTCAATGGTAATGCCCAAATTATGTGCAGCATAACCAAGGCTTGTATAATATACTGATCCTTTACGTTTCACAAATTTACCTATACTGGACTCTCCCTTAGGTAAAGCTCGTACTGCGTTTGGATCATAAAAAACATCATCTGGTTTAAATGCAGCTTCCGCATACCAACTAAATTCCTTAATATGGAAGGTATTAAATAAGGTAAATGCATTGGTATTATAGTTTGGAATAAACTGATCCTTAACTAAATACCCTGCAGAAATGTTCGTGAGGTCTGTTACTATAGCGTCCCCATAAGTTCTGTTTACAAAACCTGCCCCTGGTGCTATTGACCAAATCGAAGAATCATTGGGCTGATAAAAGCCATTTATTGAAATTCCTTTGATAATTGAATTATATGTGGTAAATAAATTCTTTTGTTTACCGGTGAACGCTTTTACATTCCACTGTTCTCCCACTCTATATTTAGCTGAAACCCCTAAAAGTGCGTTATCTAATAATTGTGCCCTTTCTTCGTACGCTCTGTAAATAATCCCTGAACCAATTTGGTCATATAAGTAACCTACTGTTAAATCTAATCGGTCAATTTCTTTATTGATGAACCATCTTCCAATTCCTTGCGCTGTATATGAACTAAGTGGATTTAGTAGATTTGAATTATTGAAAAGATCAAATCTTATTCCCCCATTAAACCCATTATAAGACATATTCAAGTCCAACCAAGACTCTGCTCCAAAAAGCTGATAATCATATTGAGGAATTCCAGCAGCCCCAATTGCACTATCTCTCAAGAATAAATTACCGTTCGTCTGAAAACCGCCACTAATTAATAGTGACTCTTGTGCGCCAACAGTCCAAAAAACAAATACTAATAGCTTGGTTATGAACAGTTTTCTGAATAGGTTAATCATTCGTTAAAATTTTTTAGAAGCCCCAAATTAATGGAAATTTTAATTGAATTTTACGTTTGAATAAAAAACTTAGTGCTTCATGAAAAATCTTGTTCTTTTTTCTTTAATATTTTCATCAGTTTTATTCTCTTTCACACCTGTTCATAGCAAGTTTCCGACTTTAAGTTTAAAAACTCTTGATGGAAAGGCATTTGAATTAAATCAAAAATTCTCTAAAAATAAACTCACTGTGGTCAGCTTTTGGGCTACTTGGTGTTCTCCATGTAAAAAAGAGCTGGATGCCATGAGTAGTCATTATTCAGAATGGCAAAAAAAGGGAATTGAGGTAATTGCTGTTACTATTGATGATATTCAACAAGTTAATAAAGTAAAGCCAATGGTCCAACAAAAAAGCTGGAGTTACACTATTCTTTCAGATGTGAATAAGGACAGTCTAAAAAAATTAGGCTTTCAATCAATTCCACAGACTTTTGTAATTGATGCTAATGGTCAAATCCTTTATACTCATTCCGGATACACACCTGGTGATGAACATGAATTAGAAAAGAAGCTACTGTCATTTTTATAAAAGTTTGCACTCAAGTAAATATCTACTTTGCATTCATAAAGAAGAAGTCTTAATATTGTTTGTGTAAAATTCTAGATAAAATATTTCTATTTACCTTTTTTGAAATATTTTACTTGTATTGTCGATCTCATTTGGTAAACTTAATTTGACAAGGAGAGATCTACAACTGTTTAGGTTAATTGTTTATTTTAAAAGCCCTCTCAAACATACTTAAAGAACTTTGCAGAATTAATAAGTATCCTTAAAAAGATGTTGAATATTTTGAAATTTTAGGTAACAGTAAATGGATAACCTAAACAGGTAGGTTTAATGTTGTGTCCTTTTGCCAAAACTAATTAAGTGTTTGTTTTTGGTCATATTTTTTCCAAAATTCTTTGATTTGAGGATGTAATTTATTGTTCTCTAAAAATGAAAAGAATTCCTCCGCCTCCATCAAGTCTGCGCCCATTGACCTCAAATGATTAGTATCCTGCTGACAATCTATTAACTCAAAAGAATTCTCTTTTAATATCTTACATAAAACTATAAGTGCAAACTTGGATGCATCAGAGACCAAAGAAAACATTGACTCACCACAAAACATTTTTCCCAGAGCAAGGCCATATAATCCTCCTACCAAATTATCCTCTTTCCATACTTCAATAGAATGTGCAAACCCTGCTAGGTGTAATGACAAAAATGATTTTTCCAGTTCCTCATAAATCCAGGTTCCATTTTGTCCGTTTCTGTTGACTTGCCCACATAAAGCAATTACTTCTTTAAAATTTTGGTCTACAGTAAATTGAAATTTATTACGCCTCAATAAAACCTCCATGCTTTTACTTATTTTAATTTCTGAAGGGTAAAGAACTAGCCTCGGGACAGGGCAATACCAAGAGATGGGTTCTCCTTCATTATTCCAGGGAAAAATTCCATTCTGATATGCTAAAATTAATCTCTGCTCACTTAGATCACCACCTATTCCAAGTAAGCCATCTCTATTAGCGAAAGTAGGGTGTGGAAAAATAATTTTATTGTCCGGTATTTTGAAAACCGGCATTGAGCTTAAACTTTAATTTTTTCTATCACTGCTGACAAACCTCGTTCGCACAAACATTCTTTCATAGGTCTAAGCGTGTCAAAAGCCCCTCTTTTAACACTTGCTTTCCCATTAAAATGAACCATCAATGAAAGTTGCTCTGCCTGCTCAAAAGTATGTTTACATACATCGACAAAGCATTCTATAACCCAATCGAATGTGTTCACGTCATCATTATATACAATGATTTCTGATACTTCCCCTGCGTGATCTTCAATTAGAACTTCTTCATCAAGATCCTTCCATATTTCTGGAGTAGAATTGATCATATAAATTAATTTAATGAAGCTAAGGTTTGATTTATAAGTTCGAAATTAGGAATATCTCCTGCATTTTCCAAAATTTCTTCATACTTTATTACTCCCTCACTGTCTATAACAAAAGCCGATCGCTTAGATACCCCTTTAAGACCTAGAAAGAACTCCTCATACAAGCAGCCATAGGAATTCGAAATTGATTTGTTAAAATCAGAAAGCACTATAAATGGTAACTGTAATTCTTCTTTATATTTTTTGAGACAATGTGGACTGTCCACTGATATAGCAACTACTTGAGCATTGACGGTTGTATATCTTGCAATATCATCTTTTATCATGCATAGCTCCTTGGTACATGTTCCTGTAAAAGCAAAAGGAAAAAACAGTAGTAAAACGTTTTTACCTGCAAAATCAGAAAGACTTACCATTTGTTTGTCTGTTGAAACAACTGTAAATCCAGGTGCTTTATCACCAATATTTAAAATTTTCATTCCCCTTCAAATTAAAGCACGCAAAAATAGATATTTGCCTCATATTTAAGCTAAGAGGAGTTAATTTTATTTAGTCTAATACGCCTTTGGTTTCCTCATATCAATAAAATTCTAGCGAAGAGCTATTTATGGTGTCTGAAAAAAAATCTTATTTCTATGTTCATTTTGCCGTTTTTCTATTTGGATTTACAGGTATTTTAGGACAATTAATTGAACTTCCAGCTATCACATTAGTTTGGTGGCGTGCATTACTAACATGGCTTCTTCTCATTCCGTATATGCTTTATAATGGGGCTTTTCGTCAGTTTAATAAAGGTAATTTTATAATTTTTGGAAGAATTGGAATTTTAGTTGCCTTGCATTGGATTTGCTTTTATGGATCCATAAAGCTTGCAAACGCCTCAGTCGCTATGATTTGTTTGGCAACAATTCCTGTCCTGACTGCCTTTTTTGAAGCTTGGACAAGTAGAAAAGCAATTATGTGGAAAGACGCTCTTATAGGATTACTAACTATCCCTGGCATTTTAATGATTAACCAAAGTATTCCCGATAATTTTCGATTAGGCTTTTTCGTAGGTTTACTAGCAGCTGCTTTGTCAGCTCTTTTTGCTAGCTATAATAAGAAGCACATTACCAAAGCGGATCCAATTCTCATAACTTGGATAGAGTTATTGTCAGTTTGGTTATTTATTAGCTTTATTCTACCTGGATTTTATTGGTTTAAACCGGAAAATACATTTTTACCTTCCTCCAGTGACTGGTTTTATTTATTCATATTGTCTTTATTTTGTACCGTTTTTGCTTACGTGTTGGCGTTGAAAGCAATGAAATTCTTGTCCGCATTTTCAGTTATGCTCGCATTCAACATGGAGACGGTATATGGAATTATACTATCAATTGTTTTTCTTCAGGAGCATAAGCAATTAAACGGACTCTTTTATGTGGGTGTTATGATCATTATGGGGAGTCTTTTTATCGATCCCATTATAAAAAAATCAAAAGCCGTTTCTTCTAGTAAATGATTACTTAAGATAAACCTTTTTTTTTGGATTAAAGCGAGCTTATCTAATTCCAATTAATTAAATGCGTTAATGCCTGTTATATCCATGCCTGTTATAAGTAAATGGATATCATGAGTCCCTTCATAAGTAAGGACGGTTTCAAGATTCATCATATGTCGCATGATTGGATATTCGTTGGTAATGCCCATTCCTCCTAAAATTTGTCTGGATTCTCTTGCTACATTTAGTGCTGTAATAACGCTGTTCCTCTTGGCCATTGAAATTTGTGCAGGAGTAGCTTTCCCATCATTTGCAAGTTTTCCCAACCTCCAAACCATAAGCTGAGCCTTAGTAAGTTCTGTTATCATCTCAGCTAATTTTTTTTGGGTCAACTGAAATGAGGCCAATGGTTTTCCAAATTGAATTCTCTCTTTTGAATATCTAAGAGCGGTATCATAACATTCCAAGCCTGCCCCAATGGCTCCCCAGGCAATTCCATACCTGGCTTTTGACAAACAAGATAAGGGTCCTTTCAACCCTTTGACCAATGGAAAAACTTGATTTTTGGGGACCTTAACATCTTCAAAAACTAATTCACCTGTAATAGAGGCCCTTAATGACCATTTTCCATGCATCTCAGGTGCAGAAAAACCTTTTGAATCACTATCAACCACCATTCCTAAAATATCTCCTTCTTCGTTCTTTGCCCAAACTACTGCAAGATCTGCCACGGGGGAATTGGTTATCCACATTTTAGCCCCATTTAAAATAAAACAGTCTCCATCATCCTTAACATTTGTGACCATACCGGCAGGATTAGAACCAAAGTCGGGTTCTGTAAGCCCAAAACATCCTATTAGTTCTCCTGCACCTAACTTTGGCAGGTATTTCATTTTCTGCTCTTCCGAAGCAAATCTAAAAATGGGATACATCACCAGAGAACCTTGGACTGATGCCATGGAACGCAAACCAGAGTCACCCCTCTCCAATTCCTGCATAATAATTCCATATGCGATTTCATCCATCCCTCCTCCACCATATTCCACCGGAAGACTTGGTCCAAATGCTCCTATTTCTGCAAGGCCTTTAAATAAATGAGTTGGGCACTCTGCTTTTTCAGCATACTGCTCAATATATGGTGTGACCTCCTGTTTTACCCATTCTCTTACAGATTCTCTGGCAAGCAAATGCTCCTCAGAAAGAAATTCATCAAGATTGTAATAATCATGTCCATCATACAAATCCTTTCGATTGGCCATATCTTTAATTTTCTGCAAAGGTAAATGCTGAACTTCATAAACTCTAAAGGACAGCAAAGATTCCAAATCAATCTTAAATTCTATCCAAGGTTTTCCAATATGCTTTTTCGTACATCGGTAAAATCTTGCTTAATTCAAATTTCATGGATTGCTGTAAAGCATTGGATTTAAACTGTTCATGTTTCTTCTTGGTACCTAAAATCTTTAGACTCGCATCAATGAAAGCGGGAACATTGCCCACAGGACAATTAAACCCTGAATATCCTTCAACATTCACCTCTGGTAATCCCCCAGCATTAGATGAAACAACCGGAACAGCACATGCCATTGCCTCCAGGGCTGAAAGACCAAAACTCTCGTGTTCTGAGGTCAACATAAAAAGATCGGTTATTGCCAGAAGATCTTCCACAGCATCTTGTTTACCCAAAAAGTATACTTTCTCTTCAATACCTAATTCCCTCACTAAATCCTCCAAACCAGAACGCTCAGGCCCATCCCCAATGAGTAATAGTTTTGAGGGTATTGTTTTGTCAATTTCAAAAAATGACTTGACGATATCTTCTATTCTTTTAACCTTTCTAAAATTTGAAATATGACTGATAATTTTTTCACTCTCTCTTACAAAACGACATCTAAGATATTGATTATCAATTGGTTTAAATCTTGTTGAATCAACAAAATTGGGAATAACTTCAATCTCTCTCGTCAAATTAAATGCTCTTATTGAATCGTCTTTAAGAGATGCAGAAACTGCAGTAACACAATCTGACTCATTTATACTAAACTCAACAACTGGATAAAAGGACCCATCAACACCAACCAAGGTTATATCAGTACCATGTAGCGTTGTAACTAACGGTACCCTTCTACCCTTTTTTGCAAGAATTTCTCTGGCTACAAATCCAATTATAGCATGAGGTATTGCATAATGAACATGTAGTATATCGAGATTATGGTGAATAGAAACATCAACTATCTTACTTGTTAATGCAGTATCATATGGCTTAAAATCAAACAAAGGATATTCACTGGTTGAAACCTCATGATAATAGACATTCGACTGAAAAGAGCCAAGTCGGGCTGGTCTTTTATAAGAAATAAAATGTACCTGATGTCCTTTTGCGGCCAAAGCTTTACCCAGCTCTGTAGCAACAACACCACTTCCACCATAGGTTGGGTAACACACTATTCCTATATTGATAAACTCCTTCCTCATACATTCAGTTAAACAAAAAAATAGATTAAATGTTATCCTCTTTGCAACAAATCAGGGATAAAGTTGGCCATATATTCAATTACGGATTTAGAAAAATTAACCGGCATAAAGGCCCACACCATTCGTATTTGGGAAAAGCGATTTAACATTATTCATCCTAAAAGAACTACTACAAATATTCGATATTATGACGATAATGACCTTAAAAAGGTTACCAGTATTGCATTATTGAATCATAAAGGGTACAAAATTTCTTCTATCAGCATGATGCCTGATAATGAAATTGAAGATATAGTAGCACACTTAAGTGATGTCGCTTCCTTTAATGTGGATTCTATTGATGCATTAACGCTTAGTATTATTCATCTTGACCAAACAAAATTTATTCACATTATTGATAGGCATATAAAGCAACATGGATTTGATCAGACCTTTGAAGAATTGTTGATGCCTCTATTAGACAAACTTCATGACATGTGGCTGGGAGGTTCCATTCGGAAAGCTCATGAAGAATTTGCCATGCAATTAATTAAGCGAAAAATTATTCAACAAATTATCTTATTTGAAGATAAACCAAAACTCAATGAAAATAAGTTCATCCTGGCAATGCCTGGAACTGAAAATCAACAGCTAAGTCGTTTCTTTATCGAATATTTACTTTGTCAGAGATCCATTCCTTCCTTGTATATGAGCAACGATTCCGATGTAAAAGACATAGTTGAAGCAGCTCAAACTTACAAAGCTAAATTCATTTTATGCTTTGTAAATGAAGAACCTACTCTCAATTATGCGAAGGACTTATTACACTGTATACAAAAGGTTCCTGAAAATATTACTCCAGTCTTTGTTGGTTTTCTCGCACCAGAAATAAGTAGATGTAATGCTCAAATCAGAGCAATATACAATTTTGAAGACCTTAAAAATTTTCTAAATTTTTTATCGGGATCCAATGGATAAATAACTTCCAGTTATATTGTAATCCTATTACAAGCCATTGTTTAAAACTTTCATTGGCAGTTAACTTTTAAAAAAATAAAAAGAGTCAATTTAAATGGATGATGATTATATAATCAAAATGGTTTAAGGTATTATACTCTTGCGAAATCTAAAATGCTAAAATATATCTAGAAACTAATTTTTATATGTAATTTTCTGACTAAATTTCTTACTTTGATCAGAATAAAACATTGGTATTTTCCCTCCTTATTTTGTTTAATAATAATCTTAATTTTTTCAGGGTGGAAAATGTATAATCTTCCTTTATGGGGACATCTGCCACTCCTTTTCTTTTCTTCACTTTGGGGAACTGTAGTTCTGTCAATTTATAAATTCAAGCCTAACCCGTCTGAATACATTAAATGTTTTCTTTGGTCTGGCCTTTCTGGTTTGTTTTTTGCACTTTCCTTTCCACCATTTGGCTTGACACCACTCATTTTTGTTGCTTGGGTTCCTTTATTATACTTAAAGGATAAATTCAATAAACTGACTCTCTTTTTCCCTTTTAATACATTTGTTATTTGGAATATTGTTGCAACATACTGGGTTGCAAATGCTGCACTCATTCCAGGTATGGTAGCTATTTGGCTTAATTCATTTTTTATGCTAATCCCCTGGTGGGGGGCAGTTAAATTGAGTAAAAATAAGAATAGTATCAACTACTGGGCCCTAATTTGTTTTTGGATGACATTTGAATGGATCCATTTGAATTGGGAAATTTCATGGCCTTGGCTCACTTTAGGTAATTGCTTTGCTTCTTGGCCTTCATGGATTCAATGGTACGAATTTACTGGTGTTTTCGGGGGAACCTCCTGGATTCTATTATCAAATATACTTTTCTATAAAATATTTTCTGTTTATAAAAATCTTGGTTGGCAGACAATGTTTTCTACGCATAAAAAACTGATTTGGAGTATTTGCTGTGTGCTTTTTATCCCCTTACTTATTTCACTTTTTATATCTCTTAATTATAAAATTAATGGGACGCCCGTTGAAATTGGAATTGTGCAACCTAATCTAGAACCACATTATGAAAAATTTAGCGTTCCTGAATATTTACAATTAAAAAAATTTAGAAAGTTAGCAAAAGAAGCAGTGAGTCCATCAACCCAATTTTTAATTTTCCCGGAAACAAGTTTTGGAGATCCACCTGGAAATATTTTTAGAAGAAACGAATTGTCCTCAGATACCAGAATTCAGGAATGGCAAAATTTTATTAGCAATTATGAAAATCTTAGTATCGTAATGGGAATTACAAGCATCAGAATTGTTGAAAAAAATGAAGGAATTACTAAATTCTCCAGGCCTTTTCGCAATAGCACAGAAGCAAGATTTTATGAACTGGAAAACAGCGCAATAAAGATAAGTAAAGAGGATTCTAGCTTCCAATTATATAGAAAATCAAAGCTAGTTCCTGGGGCAGAAATCTTTCCTTATCGTAAATTCTTGCCATTTCTTAAGCCCTTAGTAGACAAACTGGGAGGTTCTCCAGCTGGTTTAGCCATTCAAAAAGAAAGATCCATAATATCAAATCATAACTTTAAAATCGCACCAGTAATTTGCTATGAATCCATATATGGTGATTACATGCGAGGTTATATGAAAAATGGGGCACAAGCAATTTTTATAATGACCAATGATGGTTGGTGGGACAATACCCCAGGTTATAAACAACATCTTGCATTTGGTGCATTACGCGCGATAGAATTAAGAAAACCTATTGCTCGCTCAGCTAATACAGGAATATCTTGTTTTATTGATCCCAAGGGCAACATTCATCAGGCTACAAAATATGGACAAGATGCGGCAATAAGAGGAATTTGTAATTTCAATGAAACGGTTACAGTCTATTGCAAAATTGGTGATGCATTAGCATACCTTGCTCTCATTGGCACAATATTATTGATAATAATTTCCTTTTTGAATAGAAATTAATTCCTTTTAGTTCTTTACATCTCCAATACTTTCCTCCCCGTTATTCATTTTTGGTTTAGACATTTGTTTGCCTTTGCCAAGATCAAATGACAAGGTTAATTCATGTGAACCATTATTGAAACTTTGGAAGGATTGGTATGACTGATCATAAGAATAATAAAATCTAAACTGTTCTACCCTTACTCCGCCTAAAAATGAAACCCTACTGTCCGAAGGGCCAAAGCTATAAGTGAATCCAGCAAACAATCGGTCATCAAGCATATTAGCCACCACATTTAAATCTGTTCCAAAAGGAACATCACTAATTTTTCTTACGCAAACTGAGGGTTCTATGCTCATTCGATAAGATGGAACATTCCATTTTACCCCTAGAAAACCAATAAAATTAAATGGCTTATTCTCATCTGATTTTTTGTTATCCAATCTGGATAAAACAAGTTGAGGTAAAGTAATACCTATCCTGAATTTATCAGAAAAATCAGCCCAAAAACCTAAATCTGCACCAAAAAAGTTCTCTCCATTTACCGCAGCATTTATTATCCCATCAGAAGCTTGATGCAAACCATCTGTGATCGCTTCATTGTCCAAGCTGTACTGGATATAAGAACCTGATAAACCTAAGGACATTTTTGTGGTTTCTGTTGCTTTAAAATTATAGGCATAATTAACCTGACCTGTGAATCGATTTGCTACACCAAAATTCTCAGAATATATGATTCCACCTAAACCCATGTTTTCCGCTGGACTACCATTAATTCCAAGGGTTAATCCTTTAGGTGATCCTTCAAAACCGGCCCAGTGATTTCTAAAATTAAAAACAATTCTATTTATTTTTTCAAATCCTGTATGTGCTGGATTAATCAAGAAAGGATTAAGAGTATAGTGATTATATACAGCTGGAGTTTTTAATGCAACAGCATAATCTTGTGCCTTAATAGATTGGCCAAGAGTCACCAGAACTACAAATATTATAATTGAATTAATTGATTTCATTTTTCGGTGTTTACTTGGTTTAAAATTATTTTACAAGGGTAACTGTTCCTCTATAAATTACATCATTTTTTCCAGGTTCCTTTACGGTTAAAACCCACATATATGTTCCTTCAGTTAAGTCTGCTTCATCAGGGTTTTGATCTGGCCACTCATTTACGTAGTTACTTTTGTTAAAAATTAGCTTTCCCCAACGATTAAAGATCTGCAGAGTATTGCTATAATTTTCAATACATTCAATGACAAAAAAATCATTAAAACCATCTCCGTTCGGAGATATCGCCAACCGTCCTTTAAAACATGGTTCATCCGGTGGAGTTCCAACGCAAACTGTAAAACTTTGTGATTTACTGCATCCATTTTGATCAGTTACTCTTAAGCTGCAAGTTCCCGAAGGAAGGGCATCTGCTATTGGAGTTATTTCATTAGAACACCATAGATAAGTCAAAGTACCTGATCCTCCAGTGGCCACAGCTTCATATCTGCCATCAGAGGTTGTATTGTCTGTAGCACAACTTAATTTGCGAATATTAATGCTAATATCCTGTGCATCATTAACTGTTAATGAAGTTGACGTGCTGGTTTTTCCAAGTGCGTCCGTCACCGTTAACGTATAGGTACCAGGACAAAGATTATCTGCTATGTTTGAATTTAAATTTGGATTATGTGACCATCTGTAAGTTATTGGAGCTGTACCCCCGGTTGTGGTTGCGATGATCTTCCCATCACACACACCTCTACAACTTACTGCTGATCCTCCAGGTTTGGTATCAATTTTTATACTTACAGAAGGACCTCCTCCAGAATTATCCTGCGGTATTATAACTTCAATTTGCTGAGTGCAATTGTTAGCATCTGTGACAAGAAAAGTATAAGTCCCCGGTGCCGCATTAGTTAAATCTTTAGCGGTCGAAACTACTCCGGTCCCTGCTTTGGACCATTCGAATTTATATAGAGGAGTTCCTCCGGTTGTTGTAGTTGTTGCTGAGCCATTTGATCCAGACGATGGAACGATTTGATTCACCACAACACTCAATCGTTGAGGCTCAGTAATAATAAATGTGTCTCTTGAAACATTACCATTTGCATCTGTAACTCTTACATTATAGGTTCCCGCACATAGATTGCTAATGGAAATAGTCGTTTGCCCTCCGGGAGCCCAAAGATAACTATATGGTATGGCTCCTCCTTGAGTTTCAACTCTTAACGCACCAGTACATTCTCCAAAACAACGAATACTGTCTGTCCTTGTGATGTTGGAAACTAATGGTGTAACTGGACAATTGACTCTGAAGGTATCTTTGCTAATGCATCCATTACAATCCGTCACACTTACAGCATAATTACCACATCTAAGGTTGATTACTTTATCAATTGTATCTAGAACTGTATTATTAGGTGTTCTAAACCATTTATACTTATACGGTTGGCAACCTCCAGTCACTATTGCTTCAACTCTTCCATCATTTTTTATATCCGATTCGTGTGTTACTGAAGCGTTAATTACTATAGGCAATGCATCATTAATGGTTATTGTTGGGCTGTTTGCAGTTTTATTAGGTGGCGCAGTATCCGTAACTTTAAGATAATACCTTCCAGGACATAAAGTTGTCGGGTCTTTAGTCGTAATTGCTGGGGAAACAGGTTGGTTGGTATTTGCATCAAACCACTGATATGTAAAATTCCCGGAACCAGCTGTAACGTTAACAGAAGCTGACCCATTACAATCTCCTGCACATTTCACATGGCCAATTGAATTTATACTCACTATTGGGTCTGTTGGCCCTGTATTGCATTGGATGGTAATCGTCTTCTCACTGAGCACAACTGTTGGTTCAGGTTTATTGCATCCTGCAGAAAATTCTAGACTTCCGCCTAAAGGAATAAACTTAGGACTCGTCGTGGTTACACATTTACCAATCACATCAAAGCATAAACTGAATAGGGATGTGCCATTTGCTAAAGTTTGTGCACCGGCCGTTCTGAAAGCCCAAAGCACCTTAATGGTATCATTTGTTGGAACAATATCTGAAGGTTGTAGATCGGCAAGATTTATTCCAGAGACTCTTTTGAATCTGAGTTTAGTATTGTCATATTTTATAGCAAATTGAAAAGCTTCAATACAACTAAAATCGTTAACATAAATAGGCAGACAAAGCTCAGTCCCCTCCAAAACACTAGTGTCTCTTGTGAATAAGGTCAACAAGGATTGTGGTTCAACAATTGTATAAGAACCTTTTTCAGAAACAACGGGTACATTACCTTGTGCATTAGTTACTTCTATAACCCTAAATGGAGCATTTACAAATTCCATGTCTGTCGAGGATCCATTCGAGCCAACTGCAGTGAAACAAACTTGGAAGATTACCTGATTATCTGGAATGGTTACCCCAACTCCACTATTAGGTGACCAAACCCACCCAAGTTCTGTACTGTCTGAATTAATACTAAAATCCCCTCCGTTTAAATCAACAAGATTAAAACTGCCCACACTTTTAAATTTTGCAACTGATTTGTTCCATTTCAAAGTTGCCTGCATAGTTTCTATTCCCGTAAAATTCTTTACACTCACACTGATACATCCATCTGTACCTCTGGGTACAGTAATTTTTGAAGCTGTAAAGGTGAAATCCTTTGCTCCGCCGCCACCTGAACCTGGGCACCCAACGCCGTTAACTTTAACTTTTCCTTCTTGAGAATTTACTGTTATGGGCTCTTCATTTTCATCTAAAACCTCTATTGAGGTAGGTTTATTGGCCAATCGAATAAAAGATGAATCACAAGGCTTTCCAATTAATTTAAATCGAATTTCAAATAGGGCTGTATTATTAGGAAAGGTTACTGGATCCGATGTTTCGCTATTCCAGGTAAAAGTTAGTTGCCCATTTTTAATATTTGCTGCACCACCTCTATGATCTCCAACATTTACATTATAATCTATCTTTTTATTAACCACGTCAACAAGCTCCAATACAGCCGAATCATAGGTTATTGAATACTGGGTTGCGGTAATTTTTGTAAAATTATCTGTTTCTACTTTAACATTTACAAAATCATTCTGATTACCATTGGGACTGCTGAATTTAATTAAAAATTGAGCATTCACAGTAAAAATGGAGAGGAGTAAAAAAAACGCTAAAATTAATTTTTTCATAATTTACTGAATTTCGGGAAAACCAAATACATAAAACACTTTACAAAGATAAAGACAAGTTAACAATTGTTTTAGCAATATGGTAATTTTCTTTAATATCTAATTTTTTGACAATGAATTTTAATTTCGCTTTAATTTTCATTTATTCTGATATAAAATTAGCCTGACTGTGGGTTATCCACAATCAGGCCTTTATTCTGCATTTACTCAATCCTTATCATTTTATAAACACCATTTTACGAGTTTCGCTAAAGTTCTGGGAATTTAATTGGATATAAAAGATACCCGCTGAACCCAAATCTGATGCTTTAACTATATACTCATGATATCCTTTGCCGTATACTTTTGTATTCCTTCTCAAAACTTTTCCGTCTAAATCGTATATTACAAGACTAAGTTCTTGACTTTCAGGTATTTCAAACCCAACAACTGTATGATCGCTAAATGGATTTGGCTTGTTTTGATACAATTTTGCTACCGCTTGGGTTGGTTTTTCCTCCGTATGATTCTTAGTCCTAAAGTTAAGATCCAATTCAAATAAATTTGCTTGATCATCATAGATCTCTGAATTAAAGCCTAATTTATTAATATTCAATACTTTATCTAATTTTGTTGCACTCTTGGACCTCAAAACAATACTAAACAAATGACTTCCGGTTTTTATGCTAATTGCTTCGGGAGCGACAAAACTTAGTTTTAACTTATTGTCTGTAATAGCATAGTTTTCATCGGTTAAATTTAATAAACCGGAATTCAATCCTACAAAATCTGCCTGAGAAATATCCATATCTAAGGACATTTGAATTCCTCCTAAAATCAAATCATCTGAGGCAAATATTGGAACAGTAATTTGTTCTCCTGCTGTTAATTCTATTTGATCGGTGTATAATTTAAATTCTCCTGAGGTTCTTGAACTAATCTCTCTTCCAAGATTGTTCACATCTGCATTCCCTGAAACATCCCCTATCTTAATTCCATAAAAATCTGTGTTCATTTCGTTTTGTCCAATTGAACCATATTTTATGAACTCGTCATAAGGAAATGGACTTTTAGGATTCGCAAAATTGAAAGATGTTGGTACAAATCTCCATGATTTATTATTTGTAAATTTATCAATTTTACCGAGCACTAACTTTCTAAGTTCAGCCATGTCTGCAGCTGTAATTGTCTTGCTGTTATTGGCATCAGCTGCAATGATCAAATAAGGAGAGGTAAACTCTTGTTGACCAAGGATATGTTTTTGAATCAACAAAATATCATGTGTACTAACTCCATTCAAGAAATCATAGTTTTTGGAAGGAATAACTGTATAATCTATCTTTGAAGTAACTGTATTAAAGCTGTAAATTCCACTGGCATTGGTATAAGTTATATTGCTTCCTGCGGGATTAGTACGCTCAAGCAATATCTCAGTATTGTTCAAGGATCTATTATCCTGTGTTGCAATTCTACCCTGAATTGTCAAGCCGGTAGGACAAACATGATTTGGGTCTTGAATTTCTAAAGTTGTTTCACAATAATCTGAATTTCCTGCTTTGTCAACTACATAGATCCTTAGAATATTTTTTCCTCTATTGCTGCAATCAAATATCATGCTTGGAACAAAGGTATTATTCACCAGAAAATAGTACTTCAAACTATCTTTTGGAGTACAATTATCTTCACTGTTGATATTAAAATCTTTTGCCCATATCTCAATACTTCTCGTACTAGGCATTACTGTTGTTGTTATACCACTGTTGCAATATGGTGTCGGTTTTTTACCATCTCTAACGTTTAGAATAAAAGTACAACTAGTAAGGTTATTACAGGCATCTTTAACTCTAAATGTAATTTTGTGCTCTCCTACAGGGTAAACTGCACTTGCATCGGCTCCAATTCCTGTGAATGCTGCATCAATTATACCATCATTATTTAAATCAACCTCATGATACCACACAAGATTTAATGTATCCGTACAATCATCTGTTGCTCTTCCTCTGAGATCTACAAACCCTGCACATCCTGGGCCGAAAACATCTACAGTTCTGTTTCTGCAATCACTTATAATTGTTGGAGGCACTGTGTTGCTGATTTTAATTATTTGCTTCCAGGTCCAATATCCTTTCGTTTGTGAGTTATTTGGGTCATAAAGACACCAATCTATCACGGTCCAGGTTCTGATAATCTTTACACATGCATCAGGATCCAAAGTGAATACTTGATCTGTATAATTTGTAAAAATGCTGTTGCATCTATCTGCAAACTCTACCTTTGGTTTGCCAGTAATATCTGGTGAAATTTCTGGTTTGTTTAGACAAGTAGTATTGCTGATATAATCTAATGGCCAAGTCACTTTTACATTATCTGGAGTGAAATCATAAACAACAATAGTTTGTGTACATCTACTTACCAAACCGTTGCCATCTGTTGCTTCAAATACTCTGGTAATAGTATCCCGTCCACATTTACCTCTGGTTGAGACGAATTCTTTTATGGTAACTCCACAACCATCGTATGCATATCCGTCGATTGCTGGAGCATCCATGATGACACGTGGGTCTTTAATTATTATTGGCTTTCTATCAGCTACATTGTTTCTCACTGTTCCAAAAACACTTAAATCTGGATAGTCATATTCACAACTTACTGTTATATTAGGAGGACAAAATATGAATGGAGCAATTTTATCTTGAACTTCCACTTCAACCATACAAGTATTACTGTTGCCTGCTAAATCCCACACCCTCAAAGAAACCATTATTGTCTTTCCTATGTCATCACAACAAAAATAAACATAAGGGCCCCATTTATTACTTCTGGCCGTATCCTTGCATGGTACGCCATTATCCATTCTCTTTACTTCAAATCTATCAATTACACAATTGTCGTGTGAACGATCATCAAAAGTCAAGGCTTCTATTTTAGCTGTACCGTCTACAGTTAGGGTAACCACTGTTTTCTGATCACACACTACGACTGGAGGCACTTTATCTTCAACAAGTACTTCAGTTGAACAATCTGTATAATTTCCACATTCATCCGTAGCTCTGAAAATTACCCAATTTAACCCCAATGGTAGTCCAGATATAGAAAAATATCCATTAGGTAATTTTACCACATTGGCAGTAGAGGTTCCTTCATATGTAGGCACTCCTCCAGGAGATTGTATTTTGTATCCAACTTGAAAAGTAACTCTTGAGCATTCCTTAACTATGGTTGGCGGCGGAATTAAAACAGTTCCTGTGCAACTCCAAACGTCTGTACTAATATTCATTAATGGATTGCAAAAAAGAATTGGACCTCTGTCATCAATTACTTTTACAATTTGGAAATGAGTAAAAATATTTTGCCCGGCCGGAGCACACCAATCCAAAACGGTCCACTTTCTTAAAACTTTAAATGATTTTGGACACACAGGTATGAGTTGGTCCTCATAGGCTACAGCTATTTTACATACACCCCAGTTTGGAAAAATTGTGTCATTTCCTACTAGAGGAACTCCGCTTATTAAAGGGGAAGGAATAGTATCAAATTGATCACAACTATAAATTGCATCGCTTGGCCATACAATATCTGATTGTTTGAATTTCTTATAATAGACACATTGATTACATGTATCTGATTTATTTCCACTTGCATCAACATAGTAGTATCTAATGGTCCTTTTTGCAATTATACTGTCGTTCGGGTTAAGTGTGCAATCAAACATTTCTGTGTTATCAGATAAGTTGATTCGAGTTACCCCTGAACAATTGTCTCGTACAAATGGCTGTAATAACAAATGGTCTCTATTGTTACAAAATACTGTGTCATTGGGTGGACAAATGATCGTTGGAGGCAACTTATCTTCGACAAGTATGTGACCCCAGCAAGAATTGTTTCCCAAGTAAACTGCAACTTTTAGACGTTTGCCAACATGCGTACTATTTACCTCTGGAAGTGGTAATGGAAGTCCATTGGTTCCGAAAACAACAACAACATAATTACACGGACCACCTGGGTCTTCAAGTATCATGTCTGGAGTAATCGTTGCTTCGCAATTTTCGTCAAGTGAAACCTGAATATCATCATCACATGCCAATGGACATTGAGAGATTCCTTGCACCTGAATTATAAAAAAGCTGAGCAAAAGAAACAGTGCATTCATAAAGACTGCCTGCCTTCGAGTTTGGAAATTAATTTTGGTAGTAAACGTTTCCTTTTTCATGTTAATACTTTCAGTTAAACGGATATGAGTAAATCAAAAATTTTTACAAATGCTTAGCTTCTCGGACAATCTGGTCCAAGTGTGAGTCGATAGTTTTAGTTTTGTTTTTTCTTAAATCAAATTATAGTCCCGGGCTATCTTAAGAAGATTCAAAGCATTGGAAGCTCCTAACTTTCTCATCAGATTCTTCCTGTGAACACTCACGGTCTCCTTACTGATAAACAGTTCTGCAGCTATCGTCTTTGAAGACTTCCCTTCGGTCATTTTCTCAAGTATTTCTGATTCTCTTTTGGTAAGATGGAACTTTGCATTAAAGCGGTTTAGCATTGGTGTACTTGTCTGCTTTACCACTTCAGATGAAATTTTCTGGGTAGCTTCGATGCCTTTACCAAAGAAAATTTCTCCATCCATCACCTCTCTAATTCCTTCAACTAGATTATCAAGATCAGAATACTTTGAAAGATACCCGTCGGCACCCTGCTGGAAAGACTCCCGTACGACCTTGGCTTCTGTAGACATGCTCACAATTAAAACCTTGGTTTCCGGATTCCTCTCCTTGATTTTCGGAATCAACCGAATCCCATCTGATTTGGTCAGATTAAGATCCAGAAATACTAAATCAAGATCATTTTGTCGAAGTTTGGCTAAAAAGTCATCTTCTGATAGACTTTCAACAGCTACCGTGATATCAAATCCGGATTTTATAGTTGTCAATAGAAGTACAAAACTTCTTAGAAACAACTCATGATCATCAACCACGCCAACTTTCAAACTTCGCATATAGTCTTGGTCTAATATGTCTTGCGTTTCTACAAGCAAAACCAATGCCAAAAGCTGTATTTATGGGGTCAATTCTCTTTAGAAGATTAAAATTGAAGTTGTTGTAAATTAATATATAGTGTTGTTTATCAATATATTATATCCAATAAAAATGCATTATGCACTTAAAATAATGGATATAATTTTTTTTTAATAAGTTAGTTTGGGGTGGTCATTCTTAGTATGGAAAATACGAATCGGCATCATGTACAGTGATTTTACCATCCTCAGCAACAATATATTGAAAGCCCTTTCTTAGCCCATATGCCCCTATCTGACCCCGCTTATTTATGGCTATATATCCCACTTGCATGTCCTTTGATTCTTTAAGAGTTAACAACCTTTTAATGGCTTCTTTGCATGCATTTTGTGGACTCAAACCATGTCTCATCATTTCAACAACCGAAAAAGCCCCAACCTTTTTAATTACTGCTTCTCCAAGACCAGTTGCCGTTGCTGCACCGATTTCATTATCAACATAAAGCCCTGCACCAATTATAGGAGAATCTCCAACTCTTCCTTTCATCTTGAATGCAAGTCCGGAGGTGCTGCACGCTCCTGAAAGATGTTGCATATTATCCATTGCAAGAATTCCAATGGTGTCGTGCCTTTCTACATTAATTATAGGCTTATATTCAGATTTTATCAACCAATCTTTCCAAGCTTTTTTCGCATTTTCAGTTAATAAATTCTGCTTTTCAAATCCTTCCGCCAGCGCAAATTTCTGTGCACCATCCCCGGCTAAAAATACATGTGGTGTTTTTTCCATAACTTTTCTGGCAACGGATACTGGATGAAGTATGTCTTGCAAATAAAGAACAGCCCCAGCATTTCCTAAATGATCCATTATGCATGCGTCTAAGGTAACATCGCCATCTCGGTCAGGAAATCCACCTAAGCCTACTGAAGTGTCCAATGGATCAGCTTCTGGTTCCCTTGCTCCCGCTTCCACAGCATCCAATGCACTTCCTCCTTCATAAAGCTTATTCCAAGCTGCTTTAGCAGCTTTTGGGTTATTCCATGTGGCAATCACTTTCATTTTTGGAATTTTATTATTCTTTCCAACAATTGATTCTAGTTCTTTAAACCAATTTGCTGATGAAATACCTAAGACTGAAATCCCAATGGATTGTATAAATTTTCTTCTTTCTTTCATATTCCTACTTTTTTATAAGCTTTACTTCATCAATAAAAATCCAACTATTTTCTCCTGATGAAAGATGCCACTCAGGAAGCTTTCCAGGATTTTTTGCTACTAACTTGATGAACCTAGTGCCTTTCTGCTTTATTTCAAATTGAAATAATTTATCAAAAGCACCATTCGTATTTTGTGGTGTTGTGTTAAAATATTCTGATTCTAGAATATAATCCGTTCCATTTGGTGAAGTCAAAACCTGAACGCTAGCTGGTAATAGAATCCAAGAATTTTGATCTTGTAAAAACCTCGCCTCCACCCTTTCAATTCCCAAATTCTCTTCCAGAGAAAATTCAATATTGAAATCTTTACCAAAATACCCTTGCCAATGTCCATCTCTAAAATCTAAACTCCCTTCCAATCCATCCATCAGGGCTTCCCTTCCTCCTCCTGCATACATAGGAGAAAATTCAGTGATTCTTCTAATCTCATAACCTCCTGGACGTTTTGTAAAATTAGCCAATAACCAAGGACTGGTTTTCCCTGCTGGTTCACTGTTTTTGTTTTTGAAGAAAATTTTTTGATTTTCTCTGAATATTATAGAATTTGTGTAATTACGTTCAGGACCATCTAGATTTCCAATTTTGTATACTATCCCGAAATTTCCCAAGGATGAGAAATTTATTTTTACACTATCTTGAAAAGTCCTGTTTCCTTCAGAAATATATGGCAATGTAAATTTAAAATCATCAGCCAAGGTATCTTGATTCATTACTAAGTCTATAAATTTATCATCATTAAAAATAAATTCTAATTTGTCTCCGGGATTTAATTCAACTAAAGAGTTCTGGAGAATTCCGTTTTTAATAATCTGGTGAACATACTTAGATCCACTTTTTCTATTGGAAATTATATGTATTCGTTTTTCGCCAGGAACTTTAATACTCGCTTTATCAAAAATAAAATATCCTGGGTCATAAGAATTCAAAATTGGATTTACAGGATAAAATCCCAAACTACTCCAAATATACCAGGCAGACATTTGTCCACAATCCTCATTTCCACATAATCCATCCGGTTGTGTAGTGTACATCGTTTGTAAAATTCTTTTTACAATTTGCTGGGTCTTGTTGCTGCGATTACAATAATTATATAAATATGCTACATGATGACTTGGTTCATTGCCATGTGCATATTGCCCAATCAAACCGGTAATATCAGATTGTTCACGACCCGTCATTTTTGAATCAGATTGAAACAAACTATCCAGTAAAATTTCCAGAGGTTGCTTGTCAAAAATATTTGATTTGCCTTTTCCTCTTGTATTATTAAAACATTCTATCATACCCCATACATCATGATGAGCCCCAAATAAGTAATGCCATGCATTTGCTTCGGTGAAATGGAAATTAACTTCCTTTGGGTCAAAGGGTTCAATGAACGTATGGTTAAGTTTTGCTTGAAAAAAACTTGTTTCGGGATTAAACAAATTTTTAAAGTAATTATGTTCCCTTATACTTTCATCATCAGGAACAATCCATTTTAGTGCCCCAAAATCAACACTATTTTCAATAGTCTTTGACACTGATTCACTGCATTCCTCAGAGGAAATAAACCCCTTTTTAAAATTTTCTAAACAAGAAAAATCTAAAGCCAAAGTTCCGCGAATTGCCTTTTCAATATTTTGTCTATATTTTTCAATTCTGGAATTACGATCCAACAATGCATTTGCTAAAACAGGAATTGAATGATTGCCAATCATACAATAAGTTTCATTTCCTGCCAATTCCCAAACAGGAAGTCTTCCAGATTCTTCAAACTGCCCTAGAAAACTCAAAACAAATTTTTCGTTAAAATCGGGATAAACTAATTGATATAAAGGGTGAGCTGCCCTATAGGTGTCCCAAAGTGAAAATACTGTATATCTTGGATATTCTGATTCACCAATATGAATTTTATTGTCCATTCCACGATACCTGTTATCGGTATCCTGGAAAAGATTTGGTTGGATTAACAAATGATATAGTGCGGAGTAAAATATGACTTTACTTTTGTGTTCAGAATTTTTAGAGCCTACATCGATTCTCCCTAACATATTGTTCCATAAACTCCTGGTTGATTTATACGCCTTTTCAAAATTATAGCCAACCCACTCTGATTGAAGATTAGTTTGAGCTCCATCTTCGTCCACCGCCGAAATAGCACATTGCAAAACAACACGTTTAGTGTTCTTTTCAAATTCGCAAAAAAGTACTAAGCTATCTCTACTTAATAAGGTCCTTTTAAATGGTACAGATGATTTTAAGTCGAAATAAATATGCTGTTCCTTTGCCCAAGAGGAGGAAATTCTCCTCCCTGAAATTTCATTCTTACCTATAGTTTCGAAGCCCCCGCTTATCACTTTGTCTCGATGTTTTAGGTCAATTTTAATCCACTTGTGTTCGTTTTCCTTTTTAAAAAAATATTCATGAATTCCTGTCCGCGGGGTAACCGTAAGACGTACTTCGATTTTTGGTTGGATCAAGAAACATTCATATTTTCCTGGTACGGCCTTTTCCAATTTCTTGTCAAATTCTGCAGCGCATGATTGGTTGCCTAAAAATCCATCTGAAAATTCCAGCTTTCCGCAGCCTGGCATAACCAATATATCACAATAATCAGCGACCCCTGTTCCAGAAAGATGTGTATGGCTAAATCCATATATTATTGAATCTGAATAATGATATCCGGAGCAACCATCCCAGCCTTTAATCCTGGTATCCGGACTTAATTGCACCATTCCAAAGGGACTTGTAGCACCAGGAAAGGTATGACCATGTCCTCCCGTGCCAATAAATGGATTTACATACTCAACATATTGAGCATGGGAAAACAATGGAAAAAATAAACAATACCAGAACAAATTTTTATACATAAAACTATTTCAGCTACTAATACTCAAATATAATTTAGTGTTATGAATTGTCATTGATTATTTTTGCACTCGCATGCTAATTTATTTAATTATCCGATTTTTTCTTTTTTTCTTCAGGTTCTTGCCCTTCGGAGTACTGCGTCTTCTCTCTGATATTGTGTATTATGTCTTATTTTATATAATTAGATATCGTCGTAAGGTAATAGAAGATAATCTGGTTTCATGCTTTCCCAATTTAAGAGGTATAGAAAAAATAAATATAATTAAAAAAACTTACCAAAACATCTCTGATATATTTATTGAGGGCATCAAGGGATTGCTGCTGAGTAAAGAAGAAATATTTACCAGAAACACATTCATCAATTCCAACCTTGTAAATGACTATTTAAATAAAGGGCAGTCTGTAATTTGTGTTTGTGGGCATTACAATAACTGGGAATGGACAGTATTAGGAATTGGTTACTATTTTCAAAATAAAGTCATTGGTATTTATAAAAAAATTTCTAATCCTTATGTTGAAAATTATATTAGAAAATTAAGAGCCAAAAGTTCAATGTTGCTTTTGCCTACCAGTGAAACTAGAAAAATGATTGAAGAAATTCCAAATGGAAAACTTATTCTACTAATGGCAGATCAGAATCCCTCCAACGTTAATGATGCAATTTGGGTAAAATTTTTTAATAAAGAAACTGCATGTTTGCATGGTTTGGAAAAATATGCAAGAGCTTATAATTTACCTGTAATTTATATGGAAATGCAAAGAATCAAAAGATCCTATTACACCTTAGAGTTTAGTATGTTAGTAGAAAATCCTTCCAGTTGTTCCTTTGGAGAAATTACGCAAAAATTTATGTCGCAACTTGAAAAAACAATTATAAAAGATCCTTCAAACTGGCTTTGGTCACACAAAAGATGGAAACATTCTAGAAAGATTCACTAACTTTTAATTTTCTTAAAATTAGTTATATCTATTATAATACAGCTTAACAGTAAATTATAATCAATAGAAAGATAAAAGTCTTTTAATACATCACATTTGAAAAAGATCAAAAAATATTTTTTCTTGGAATTTATACTAATCGAAATTCAACGTTCTTTAAATTTCAAGTTAGTTAATCTTTTCTGTAGGTATGTTAAGTTCATTTTCCCATTTACCGATAACCACAGTTGCTAAACAATTACCAAGAGTATTGACAGCAGTTCTTGCCATATCCATTAAAGCATCAATTCCTAAAATTGCTGCAATTGGCCATTCCGGAAGTCCAAAAGAACTTACTGTAGCTGCTAAAATTACTAATGAGGCTCTTGCCACTCCGGCAACACCTTTACTGGTAAGCATAAGTGTTAGTAGCATAACTATTTGCTGACCCAAAGTCAGTTCAATTCCTGCAGCTTGTGCTACAAAAATCGCAGCTAAAGATAAATACAACGTTGTACCATCCAAATTAAAACTTAAACCCGTTGGAAGTACAAAAGCAACAACTTCTCGGTTTACACCAAATTTTTCCATATTTTCCATAGCTAATGGCAGCGCTGCCTCAGAGCTCGCTGTACCAAAAGCAATAGTCACCGGCTCTGTAACATATGCAATAAATCTTTTTATCGGAATTTTAAAAAAGAATATCATCGGTACAAAAACCAATAATACAAATGCTATTAGTGAAAGATATAAGGTAAGAAGCAATTGGATAAGATTCTTCATTATATCAATTCCAAGATTAGAAATGGTATAAGCAATTGCTCCACCAACTGCAAATGGAGCAAAGTACATAATTATGTCGGTAAACTTAAACATAATTGAAGACAGAGATTCAGCAAAAGTAATAAAAGGCTTCCTTGTCTCTTTACTTACAAACAACATAGAAATTGCAAAAAGTAAACAGAAAACTACAATCTGTAACACCTGTCCTTCAGAAATGGCTTTAATAAAATTTTCCGGAAAAACATGAAGTACAAGGTCCTTCCAGCCTTGCTGTTTAATTGTTTGAGGAATTTCCTCTTTAATTCCAGTATTCACTATGCCAACTCCTGCCTTACTTATGTTTATTGCAATTAATCCAATAACTAAAGCAACAGTAGTCACCACTTCAAAATATAATAAGGATTTCCAACCTAGTCTCCCCACCTGTTTTATATTGGAATGACCCGCTATACCCACTATAAGAGTTCCAAATAAAAGAGGTGCAATAATCGATTTAATTAATTTAATGAATATTTTACTCAGTACATTAAGCTCATTTCCTAGGACAGGAAAATCATAACCAATTTCTGCGCCAATAAACATGCTGATAAAAATCCATGTTGTTAGCTTATTAGAATTTATTCCTATTATTAACAATCCAATTATCCCAACCCATCTAATCCCTCCACTAACCGTGTCTGGAATATCAAACTGTATTAAACCATGTAAAGCTGAGAATACACCAATTATAATGGTGAACAAATAAACCAATTTGATGTGTTTGCGAATACGGCTTTTCATAATCAACAGTAGGAATTCGGTGCATTAAAATCTGACTTATTCATCAAATATTTTAGTTTTGCTAAAAATACGCTTACGGTTAAGAATTGTAATAAATAATGGCATTGCACTTATAATTATGATAAAAATTATAACCAATGAAAAATTATTCTTAACAAAGGGAATATTACCAAATAAAAACCCGATTGTAGTCAAAGGAATAATCCAGAGAATGGCACCTAGTACATTGTAATAAGTAAACCGACCTGAATTCATTTTACCGATCCCTGCAACCAACGGCACAAAAGTTCTGATTAAAGGTAAAAACCTTCCAATTACTAAGGCTTTACCTCCATGTTTTTCATAAAACTTTTGTGTTCTGATTAAGTAATCTTTTCTGAAATATTTAGAATCTTGTTCGAAAACTTTTGGCCCTAACCATTTACCAATAAAAAAATTTACTGTATTCCCTAAAATTGCTCCTATTATACAAACAAACATCACGGTGAGTAAATCCAAATTACCACTTGAGGCCATTGCTCCTGCTGCAAACAAAAGACTGTCACCAGGTAAAATAGCAGCTACAACAAGTCCGGTTTCAGAAAAAAGAATTAAAAAAAGTATAATATATATGTAGATCCCATATTGAGTTGTTAACTCAACCAAATGAACGTCAACATGCAAAAGGAAATCTAATAATTGTTTTAACCAATCCATTTTATTTTTTTACACTCCAAAGGTAGCAAGTATTTTAATGGCTCTGGTTTTTACACTTGGTTTTATTGAAATTCTGGGGGATTATTAATTTTTATATCAAATTATACATATTATATTTATAAAATATATATAATTATTTAAAATATAGTTATTTATAATTAATATTATGATTAATTGTTATATATTTGCTCTCCCAGATCTGATTTTTAATGGAACGCAATTTAAGTTTATTAAGCTTCTTACCTTTTAAAGGTCTTACCGAAAGGACAAAAGACCTTCTTTTAGCATTTATTATCACTATAGTCGGTATCATTGGAAGCTATATGATACTTGGACGGTCTATTACCCCGGATCCTGAAACCATTTCGGGCTCAGGATTCTTAAGTAAAAACAAGACCTTTAACTCCATACAAAACAATACTTTAATCCAAAAATCTGAATTAGAAAAGTCAGGAAAATTGATAATTCAAGGAAATTTTGTTACCAATGAATTACTCAATTTTGTGTTTATAGAATTTAATCCAAATCAAAAATACCTTATTGATTTTGGCAATGGAATTCGCCAAAAAATGCTGAGTACCAATATATACATGAAATTCGCTCAACCAGGATTATATGTAGTTCAACTCTACACCTTTATTGATGAAAAATGGGTGTTGGTAGCTTCCCAAACAATAAATATAAAATCTTTAGAAGACAAAACTATTTCTTTTCTCTAGATCCTTATCTCGTAAAAGCATATTGAACTAAATTGGCTCCCATTTGTAGGGCTTGAGTCCTAATTTCTTCAGGATCTTTGTGAACTTCTCTATCCTCCCATCCATCTCCCAAATCACATTCATAAGTATAAAAACAAATCAACCTTCCTTCCCATAACAAGCCAAAGCCTTGGGGGGCATTTCCTTCGTGTTTATGGATTTTAGGCAACCCATTTTTAAAATTGAAGGACTGATGATAAATAGGGTGATTGAAAGGTAGTTCTATAAATTCCAATTCGGGAAACACCTTTTTCATAGATGGCCGAATAAAAGGATTCATACCAAAGTTGTCATCAATATGAAGAAATCCACCAGCAATTAAGTATTGTCTTAAATTTTGAGATTCCATATCACTAAACACAACATTGCCATGTCCTGTCATGTGAATAAATGGATAGTTGAAAATTTCTGCACTACCAACTTCAACCGTTCCATAGTTAATATCAAGATTAGTTCTTATTTCTTTATTACAAAATTTGGATAAATTACTTAAAGAAGTCGGATTTGCATACCAATCTCCACCGCCATTATATTTTAATAAACCAAGTTTAATACTGGGTGGAGCGGTAGAAAAAGCCAAACAAGAAAGAATGGATAGTAAAGCAATTTGTATAAAATATCTGTTTGTCATTTAATATTTTTTATGGTTTGTAAAATGATACAGGATGCAATTGCTGCAGTTTCGGTCCTCAATCGGAAGTCTCCTAAATTTACCTCTTTAAAGCCGGCCAAAAGACTATTACTTATTTCTGAACTCGAGAAATCTCCTTCAGGGCCAACCAACACAATTACATCTTGGTTTGAATTATATACTGACCCGATAAACTGATCCGCACCATCTTCACAATGACAGATAAAACGTTGCGCCGTGCTATTTGTTTTTAGTAATGCTTCAAAATTTATTAAAGGTTCAAGAATAGGTAGACTAGGTCTTAATGTTTGCTTTGCGGCGGACAAAATAATTTTTTCCCATCGTTCCCTCTTTTGCTTATGATTCTCGGTTCGTGCGCACACCATAGGATAAATTTGGTCAGCTCCCGTTTCTACTGCCTTTTCTAGAAACCATTCAAACCTATCCAAATGATTTGTCAAACTTACAGCTATCGATACTTTTCCCCCCTTTACTTTTATTTCTTTTGAAATTTCAATTATTTCAATGTCGCATTGATCTTTTACAGTTCCTACGATCCTTCCGGACCAAATAATACCTTCAAAATCTGATACTAAAACGATATCGCCCAATTTATGTCTGGTAACTTTTAAACAGTGGTGACTTTCTTCAGGTGAAAGTAAAATGTTTCTCTGGCCATTTCTTAATCCCTTAAACAAAAGCATGATTGAAAAATTATGCCCAAAGATATCGGTATTCTCTTTTATAGATTCCTATAAATTGATGCGTAAATTGAGAGTTACAAATCCTGAATTTAAGTACTTATCTTCGCCACCTAAACAATTCTTCGTTTTTGTAGTTTTCAACTTCAATATTAGTACCATGGACAATTTAATAATGATAAGCCAATTTGTCTTAAGTCTCACAATCTTGGTGGTTTTGCACGAATGTGGTCATTTCTTTCCTGCCCGTTGGTTTAAGACTCGGGTTGAAAAATTTTACTTGTTTTTTGATCCATATTTTGCTTTATTTAAAAAGAAAATAGGTGAAACGGAATACGGTATTGGTTGGCTTCCCCTTGGTGGTTATGTTAAAATTTCTGGCATGGTGGATGAAAGCTTTGATACTGAACAACTCAAACAAGAACCCCAACCATGGGAGTTTAGGTCCAAACCTGCATGGCAAAGATTAATTATTATGCTTGGTGGCGTAACCGTTAACTTTATTCTTGGCTTTTTTATCTTTGGGATGCTACTTTGGAGAAATGGTATAGAATACCTACCCACTGCAAATATGACATATGGAATAAGTGTAGATAGCTTTGCATATGCTATGGGTTTTAGAGATGGTGATAAAATTATCAAAATTGGGAATTCAGATTTTGAAAGATTTGATAGGGGAAAATTACTGAAGAGCATTGTTTTAGAGAACGCAACCAACATAACTGTACTTAGAAATGAAGTTCCTGTTGAATTAAAGATTTCGCCGGATTATGCTCAAAAGCTGGCCAAACCCGAAATTAAATCCATGGAACTTTGGGGTGCCCGTATTCCTATTTCTATCGCTCGGGTACTTGATAATTCTTCAGCATCAAAATCTGGTGTTCTTCCTGGCGATATAATATATTCTATTGATGGAGAAAATGTAGGCTACTTACATGAAGCGCATCGCAAATTGAAGAACAAACCAAATACAGCTTTTAAACTTGGTATTTTACGAGGAGCGGATAGTATAAATATAAGTGTGCTATCTGATGAAAAAGGTATTATTGGGTTGGGTTGGAAATTAATGGATAAATTCTTAAAAACAGAAAAAGAACACTTTAGCTTTTTTGAATCTCTGCCTAAAGGGGTAACTACAGGAGTAGATTTATTGTCAGGCCAACTAATGGCTTTTAAGCAGATGTTTGCAGGGAAAATTAAAGCTAAAGATTCCTTAGGTGGCTTTGCTTCGATAGCAAATATGTTTGAGAAAACTTGGGATTGGACATCGTTCTGGAAAATGACCGGTATTCTTTCAATTATTTTGGGATTTATGAATTTACTTCCAATACCTGCATTAGATGGAGGATATGTAGTTTTCTTGTTGATTGAAGTAATAAGTGGAAAAAAGGTTCCAGACAAAATAATCGAAAAAGCAACTTTAATTGGATTTATATTATTACTTAGCTTACTGCTCTATGCAAATGGTTTAGATCTATTTCGCTTTCTAAATAAATAATGTGGACTATTTCGAACATTTTGGATTAGCATGTATTTTTAATTTAGATCTTGATCATTTAAGAAAACAGTATTACATAAAATCAAGAGAAAGTCATCCTGATCATCTTGATAAGGATGACGCTGTCAATCACCTTAGTTCTGCATACAACAATGAAGCCTTTAGAGTTCTTTCCAACCCTTCGCTTCGTCTAAAATACATTCTTAATCTCAAATTGGGTCCGGATCTAAATGAACCAAAACCTAATACTCTTTTCTTATCTGAAATGATGGATCTCCATGAAATGATAGATAAGGCTGTTGATAACAACAATTCAAAAGAAATCATATCACTCAAAGAAACTGTCGACCAGCTCTATTTAAATGAAAAAAATGAGATTGAAAAATATCTTGTTCAATTTGATCATGGCGACAATTCAAAGGATGTTATCCAAAAAATGATGGATTATTATATAAAACTAAAGTATTTCGATCGTCTGTATAACAATTTGAACAATAAGGAAAACGAACTGTAATCGTTGCCTCTAATTTTTGTGTCTCTTTAAATAAATTAATTTTAAAATATAACCGATACAATAAAAAAGCCTCCACATATAATGTAGAGGCTTTTATTATATTTTATTAAATTTAATTTACTTTTGATTTGTTACCTTCCAGTCCAACCCAATGGATGATCCTTCTTTAACTAACACTGGTGTTTCAAGTCCTTTAACTCTTATGGCTTTATAGTCTTCATATCCTTTTCTTACTCCTTTTACCTCCCAATCAAATTTATATGTCCCTTTTCCTTTTCTAAGTTCTCTGACTTTAAAGCCAGTAGCTGTTCGTTCTACAACTGCAAGTCCTTCAGATTCAGAAGACTGTGGGGTAAGCTGGACTGTCATTGTTGTAGGATTGATCACAATTTCAAAATGTTCACTAAACTTTACTTCACACTCACCATTGATCAACTGTGCTGTTCCTCTTTCATAAGCTGCAGCTTCTGGACCTTCCACACAAGCATACCAAATTTCTTTTGTTGGATCAGTGGGGTGATCCATCCAAAAGTTTTTCATGTTGGCTGCTACTATTGATTGAGTACCATTTATATAAATTCCGCCTATCAAAGAATTTGGATTTGAAGGACTAAAAACCCCCATGTATGGAGTCACGGTATTATTAATTGTAGCTGCAACCAATCCACATCCAGGTCGGCCCGCTAACGCGGTGATAGCCCTTCCAATTCCGCCTTGTGCATCCAAAAGGGTTCCAATTACCCTTACGGGTGTGGTTCCACTTAGAACTGCATTACTTAAAACCAATTGGGTACTTACGCCGGGTGAAGTAAAATTCGTTGCCCTTACTTGGAAGAAGGTATCTGCATTAAACCTTAGATAATATTGACTAAATGTTGCAGGATATTCTTGAATCTCAGCTCCGTATGCCGTTGTCTTCATTGCATTTGTTGGAAATGTTGTATACTCTTCAGCCCATTTATTTGTACTAGATGTAAAATTCTTTTTAGATGTTGGACCAAAGGAGAGTTCGAATTTACCTGGATTAAATGTTATTCCAACACTGGAAGAATGAGAATATTTAAGCTCGCTTCCTGCTTTTGTCCACAAGCTGTTTCCACTTGATGGTAACAAAAAACTACCCCCATTTTTACTCAACCTAATTTCATTATTTGTGGTGTCCAAAGAAATGGTTTGAATTTCATTAGTTGGATCAAAATCAGCATCATTCTTCAAGGCAGTTAGATCTACATTATTTCCTTGGGATATGGATAACATGTTACTGTTTGAATTAAAACTAAGCGTCTGCAATTCATTTTGTGGATTCCCATCATTATCCCCAGTTACGGATCCAGCCTTGCTTGCATATGCTGCAACAGGAACACTTAAAATCGGAGAATTTCCCATATTCAAATAACTTGAACCGCCAGCTGGATCTAATTCAACTTTTAATTGATATCCGGAAACACTCCAATCTATTGCTGCACATGTGCCTGATGGATTAGATCCTCCACACACATTTACATTAAAAATTCCTAAATCTGAGGTTCTTGTATTATGAATTTCGGAATAAACCGTGGCATTTGCTGCATTAACAATTGAAAGTCGCAACGAGATGTTTTGATTCACCAATGCAGCATTTTGTGCATTACGGGCTACACCCTGATACTTAAATGATGGACCTTGTGCCACCATATTAACAATAAGACCAAAGGTGAATGCGAAGATTAGTAGACTTTTATTCATGATTCAAATTATTTATTTAATTTTTCAATTTTGAAATATTGTGATTGGTTTTGATTTTGCACTTTTAAAATATATACCCCGGCAGGAATATTTTCTGTATTGAGCAGATGAACTCCTTCTGTAATTTTATTTTGGACAACTTTCAAGCCTTGAATGTCCGTTAAAATAAAATCTACCATTCCATTTGTAAAATTCTCCATACTAAGGCTTGCCCGTACAGGATTTGGATAAACATTAAACCCTTCAAGGACAGGATTTGAGACAGAAGAAATCACTATTCTTCCTTGATGAAAACCTTGAGTGAGTTTAAAATTAGTTGACGTCAGGCTCTCTGTTGCAATTTCACCCAAAGTCCATTCCAGCGTAAATCCCCCGGATTTAAAAACATCTCCTGCAGATCCAATAACCTCTGGGGTTATCTTTTGCGCAGCAATAAAACCACTTAAACTAACCAAAACAGCAAAGAAAAATACTTTCATAATTTTGAATTGTACTATAAAAATACAATGTTTGTTCCAGAAACACAAAAGTCTGGATTTAATTATCTGGTAAATCGCAAGAATCTTAAAAGAGAAATTTTATTATTTAATCTATAATAAAATTTTATATTGCAATTGAGTAATATAAGGTAGGTTTACAAATTATATTTAGTAATGTGGCCTAATTGCCAAATTAAATATATTTTATTTTAAAGTCCCTTAGTTTGGATTTTATTTACCTTTTTCTCCTTCTATGTTCTTAATTATAGCTTGGTTAAAGCGATCCATTTCTTTGTCAATATAGTACAAACTCTGGGGTCCATTTCCTATTAACTCAATTTTATCTATTATTTTCCTTATCATAGATTCTTCTTCTCTTTGTTCAGCAACATACCATTGTAAAAAATTATTCGTAGCATGGTCATTTGTCTGTGTCGCCATTTCTATAATCCTATGGATAGATTGACTAACTGTTTTCTCCTGTACTAATGTTTGTTTAAAAATAGATTGAACAGATTCATAATCGTTGACCACATTACCCAATGCCGGAATTACTGGTTTGCAATCCATCTCCAAAAGATATTCGACCAATTTCATCATGTGAAATTTTTCCTCTTCAGACTGTCTGTAAAAAAATTGTGCTGTACCCTCTAAACCTTTGTAATCGCACCAAACCGCCATGCTTAAATAAGAGAAACTTGCTTCAGCCTCCATCGCAATTTGTTCATTTATAGCCTTTTCAATTTCTGGTATCATTGTATATTTTTTAAAACTAATTAATAATTTCTGTATCAATAATGTTTTAAGTAACGGTGGAGAATTGCTCTGCACCCAGATTCAATTTTATCAAAAGCCTTATCAAAACTTCCATCATAATAAGGATCCTCTACCACTTCACTAGGACTAACAAAATTCATTATACATTCAATTTTAAGGTGTGGCTTATTAGCAAATATTTTCTTGCATTCATTTAAAATATAATAATCCATTGTCAAAATCAAATCAAAATTCTCCCCATCAGATTTTTGAATTTTTCTTGATCTCTGTTGGCCAATTTTTAAACCCCTCCTTTTAATTTCTTCAATTGCTCGGACATCTGGACTTTCGCCATCATGTAATCCATTGGTTCCCGCAGAATCAATAATCCAGTCCAAACCTTTTTCTCTAACCAACGACTCCATGATCGCTTGAGCCATTGGAGAACGACAAATATTTCCCAGGCAAACCATTAATATTCTCATATCTCGATATGAAATTAAAGCAAAGATAATTATCCTATTGACTTTAACATCCGATAGACATGAGTTTCAAATAATCACATTATGCTTGTATGGACTAATTTTAATTTATATTAATTTGTATTTTAAAAACGCATTTGGCACATTATTTGATAATTATACATTATATAATTTTTGAATATGTCTTATTTAACTGAAACTCTTTTTGCTTTCGCATTCAAAGGTATAAATTGGGTGTTCCCTTTTGTTCTTTTGAATTCCTTTTGTCTCGCCAATTCACCTGCAGAAAACAAAATTAGTTTCGTTTTCACACAAATTGGTTATGATTTTGCAGAGTTAAAAATTGACTTTCCCGATGTTATTCACAATTTATCTATTCAAAAAGGGGTGAATTCTGAAAATTTAAAACCCTTTAAAAATTTCATTGGAAACCATTCAGAAATACTACTTATTGATCACATCAATTCCTTTCATGAAGAAAATGTCTGCTATAAACTTAGTTATACTGACCAGAATAATGAAGACTACTCTATAATTTACTCTTGTGACATTGACCAACCCGTGCTTAGACCCATTTTAGAAAACAACTTTCTATTTCTTAGAGCGGCTCAAACAAATAAAAATGAAACCTTATCAATTTTAATTTATGATGTAAATGATAAGATTCTCTTTCAAAATGACCAAATAAATCTTGCTTCCTTTTCCTTCCCTCTAATTAATAAAAATAATATAACCTGGTTTATACTTTATGAATTTAATGACAAAAGAGGTGTTTTAAAAATTTAATTCTGACTCTAACTATTAACACCATATTTGGTCATTTGACTCATAAGTGGATTTGTATGAATTTAAATTACACACTTTAAATTAATTCAATTTTTCTTTCCAATTGCCAAATAAATTTCTTATCTTTCTCCAACAAAATATTTAAGTCTTGCGTTAATGTTTTCCAAGATCACATCCATGGTTGCCAGATTTATTATATTCGCTTTTTTCATATTATATATTCATCCAAACTTATTGGGGCAAGCAGACACATCTACCATTGTTTTGATTAATGGTTCATTTGAAGGAACTCCTCAGCCTGGAAATCCGCCCGCCGCATGGATTGATTGCGGTTTTCGTGCCGAAACTCCTCCCGACATTCAACCTCAGATTCCGGGGAGGGAACCTTTTTTCAGAGTAACCAAACCAGCGTACCACGGAAATACTTACTTGGGAATGGTAGTAAGAGAAAACGAAACATATGAAAGGGTGGGTCAAAAACTTTCTCGCCCTTTGAAAAAAGGCCGATGTTATTCCTTTTCCATTTACCTGACGCGATCTTTAGAATATATTAGCGCATCTCACATGAGTAGTACTGAACTGAAATCTTTTACTACTCCAGTAATTTTAAGAATTTATGGTGGAGAAGGATATTGCAACCAAAAAGAACTTCTAGCTGAATCCGAACCTGTCGCAAATTCTGATTGGAAAAGATTTGACTTTGAGTTCAAACCTAAATCCGATCTTCCGTATCTTGAACTTGAAGCCTTTTATAAAACTCCTGTACTTTTCCCTTATAATGGAAACTTGTTGCTTGATAATGCATCCAATATTAAGCTAATTCCTTGTCCGGAGGATAAAAAGAAATATCTGGCTTATAAAAAAGAAAAAGCAACACTAGATGCATCAGAACAAAAATCTTCTCCAGCATCTTCCATTTCTTCAGAAAAAGTGAAAGAGACAAATGAAACGGTAAATGTTTCACAAAAAAAACAACAAAAAATTTTAAAAGATTTAGACAAATCTAAAGTCAAAGTTGGTCAAACAATAAAAATTGAGAAACTTCAATTCCCAGCTGATAGCTTCAAAATTAATGCAAGTTCTTATCCGGTTTTGGATGAAGTATATGATTTTTTAAAAATTAACCCTAAAATATATATCGAAATTGGTGGACATACAAATAGCCAGCCAAGCCATGAATTTTGTGATCGCTTATCTACCAACCGAGCAAAAGCCGTTAGGGATTATATTTTGTCCAAGGGAATTGATGAAGAGCGAATTTCTTATAAAGGGTACGGAAAAAGACAACCTATAGCCCCAAATTCAACAAAAGAAGGTAGACTTCTAAATCAAAGGGTTGAAATTAAAATAATAAGTATATAAGAAATTTAGGTTTACAAAATTGTTTCAATATTAAATGTGTGATATATTATCACTCCCATTATAAGGCCCAGTGAAATGTGATAACTTCTTCAATTTCATGATTCAGACTCCTGGAAACCGGACACCCTTTTGCGGCATTTGTTAATATTGATTTTTCCCTGGAATCGTATTCGAAATTTGGCATATATATATCAACTTCAATTTTTACTATTCTCCTTGGGTTATCTGCCATAGTTTTTTGAATATCCACTTTAGTTCCCTCCATTTTAATTTCGTGTGTTTTAGCTGCAATTCCCATAATAGATAAAACACAACATCCCAATGCAGTAGCAACTAAGTCAGTGGGGGAAAATGCTTCCCCTTTTCCAAAATTATCAGTTGGTGCATCTGTAAATATTATTTGGCCGCTTTTATTGTGTGTCGCTTCCGTTCTAATATCACCTTTATAAATTATACTCGACGTTTTCATATTTTATTCTTCTTCTGATGGGTTGTTTTTTTTGTATTCATCCTCATATGCCTTTAAAATTTCTTTTACAAGTCTATGTCTGACCACATCATCTCTCGTGAGATAAATTGAGGTTATTCCCCCTATACTATTTAATAGTTTTGATGCCTGTTTCAAGCCTGAAGTCTGACGATACGGTAAGTCAATTTGGGATAGATCCCCCGTAATGATACATTTTGCCGTTGGTCCTAATCTAGTTAAAAACATTTTCATCTGGAGGGTAGTAGAATTTTGTGCTTCATCCAATATAATAAATGCATTATCCAGTGTTCTACCCCTCATAAAAGCTAGGGGTGCAATTTCTATAACTCTGCTTTCAATTAGTTGGGTAAGTCTTTCCGCTGGAAACATATCGTCCAATGCATCATAAAGTGGTCTCAAATATGGGTCTATTTTTTCCTTCAAGTCACCTGGAAGAAAACCAAGGTTTTCACCTGCTTCTACCGCTGGTCTTGTAAGTATTATCTTTTTGACCTGTCTGTTTTTCAAGGCCCTTACTGCAAGTGCTACCGCAGTATAGGTCTTTCCTGTCCCCGCTGGACCAATTGCAAATATTATATCATGCTCTTCAGCCGCTTTTACTAACAGTTGTTGGTTTTTTGTCTTTGCATAGATCACTCTTCCTTCACGTCCATGTACTAAAACTTGTTTGCTTTCATGCTGTGAGATTTGCAATGGATAAGGGTTTTCGCCTTGGATTAATCCTTCCACTGTTTGTAAGCTTAATTCATGATTATTTCGCAATAACTTAACCATTAACTCAACTTTGTGTTTAACTTCCTGTGTTTCCTTTTTATCACCCAATATTTTCAATTGCGTCCCTCTGGAGGTTATAACAAGCTCTGGATATGCCTTTCTCAATAAATTCAACTTGATGTTGTTTTCACCATATAGAGCCAATGGGTCAACATTCTCAATGTTTAAAATAATTTCACTTTGGGACAAATTTTTTGGTTTTAAAAATTAATTGAAAACTATGTATTTTAAAAAATTTAAATTAAAGTCGTACAAATTTATACGATAATAGGGAAATGAGTAATTTTCGTGCTAATTTTAATGACTAATAAATGACTTATATTCATAAACCACAATTTATTGCACTTTGTTCCGATTTTGGGCAAAAGGATTTTCGTCTTGCGGCCTTAAAAGCTACAATTCTTAAACAAAATTCTACGGTAACTTTCATAGATATAAGCCATGAAATTCCTCCTTTTGATTTGGTACAGGCGGCTTTTATCCAATCCAATGCATTTAGGTCCTTTGCTGAAGGAAGTATTCATGTTTGTTGGGTTTTCAATGTTGGTGAAGATCATGGCATTTTACTTGCTCAATGGGAGGGTCAGTTTTTAATTCTTCCTGACAACGGGTTATTAAGTTTAATTTGTGATCAAAACAAACCGGAGAAGATATTTAGGGTTAGTGATGATTCTTTCAAATTTAGAGAAAGAATTTCTTCTGTCATTAAACATATTATTTCAGATGAAGATTTATCTGAACTTTATGATACATGTGAAAACCCTGTTGTTAAAATTAATGTTTCACCTGTTTATCAAAAGGATAGAATTCAAAGTAGGGTGTGCTTCATTGATCGATATGGAAATCTGATATTTAACATTCAAAAGGAACCTTTTGAAAAGATTACTGCAGGGAGATTGTTTTCATTCCATACTAAAACACACCAAATTATATCTAATTTTGAACTTGATGAAAACAATGTATTTAACGGCAGTTTTTATCTCTATTTTAACGATGCGGGATATATGGTTTTAGCCCTTTGCGGCTCAAATGCTGCCCAAACTCTTGATATAAAAGCCGATGAAACTTTACAAATTGTTTTTGAATGATTACTCGTTTTGTAAAAATGCACTTTAAGCCTGAGTTTAAAAAGGAATTCATAATTTTGTTTTATCAAAGTGTTGAGGAAATCCAAAAATTTGAAGGTTGTCTGGATGTAGTGCTTTTAGAAGATTTAGATAATGTTAACTCAGTATGTACGCTTAGTCATTGGGTAGATATTTCAAGTCTTGATAATTACAGACAGTCAGATTTTTTTAAATTCACATGGAATAAAACGAAATCAATGTTTAGCCAAAAAGCTCAGGCTTGGAACCTAATAGAGATATAAATATCGACACGAAAACCATGCAGCTTGAAATTATACGTCCATTTGCAGAAATAACATTTGCCCATGAATTGTTGGCTCTTCAAAAATTTGACCAAAATGAAAAACCAAACGTTTGGAAACTTTCTCCTAAGGCTATCATGCTCTACATGCTTGGTACTAAGTTGCCAGATGGCACTTCAATTTCCCCAAAATACTTTGGGGATAAAAAAATTTTAGAGTTATCAATTGCTACACTTCTATCAGATCGAGCATTGTTATTAACAGGATTACCTGGAACAGCAAAAACTTGGGTGGCTGAACATTTAACTGCCGCAATTTGTGGTAATTCTTCTTTACTCATCCAAGGAACTACCGGTATTCATGAAGATCACCTTAGGTATGGCTGGAACTATGCATCTTTGATTGCGAATGGACCTTCTGAAGAAGCTTTGATCCCTTCCCCTATTATGTCAGCAATGCGCACAGGTCAGATTGTTCGTATCGAAGAACTTTCAAGAATCCCCACCGAAACACAAGATGCTTTAATTACTATTTTATCCGAAAAGGTACTTCCAGTCATTGAACTAAATAAACAAGTACAAGCAGTAAAGGGTTTCAATTTAATCGCTACGGCCAACGATCAGGATAAAGGTATTTATGAAATGTCTTCTGCTCTTAAGCGACGATTTAACATTATCGTGATGCCTTTACCGTCAACACTGGAAGAAGAAGTTAGAATTGTTGATTTCAGGGTGAAACAAATGGAGCAACTTTTGGAAGTGTCCCTGCCAAAAATTAAAGAAAAACAAATGGAACAATTGGTTACAATTTTTAGAGAATTAAGGGTTGGTAAAACTAATGATGGAAAACAAAAATTAAAACCAACAGAAGCCAACCTTAGTCCTGCAGAAGCAATTTCAATACTGCATCATGCCCGTATACACGGACACTATTTTAACCATAATCTAATACCAATCGAATTGATTGTTCCAGGAATAATAAATATAATTCAACAATCAGAAAATAAAGACTATTCCTGCTTAGAAGAATATAATGAATTGGTCATTAAAAAAAGGTTAGATTGGAAAGAATGGTACCTTGCTTTTAAAAATGTATTATAATCTTTTATTTAAAGATTATTGTCGCCCTTATCTCCTTTATGTTTTGAATTTCTTCCAATGTTCGATCATCTATATTCATCCATAGTCGAGAACCCTTATACTGAAGTAAGTTCTTAATTTCTGGTTTAATCTTAATTTTGCGTATTTCCCGAGGAAAGGTCCATTCCTGAAATATTTTTATACTCATGGAACTAAATATGTCCTCACTTTCTTTTTGGTTTGATTTGTTTTGTTGCAATATTTCCTTTTCTTCTGAACCTAATAACTGATTGGGAATAAATTCATCATAAATTAAAACTGAATTACTACTGTCTGAAAAAAATACATTTGAGTCATCTTTCATTAATAAATTTTCTTCAATACTTGTTGTATCAACTCTCAAGTTCTGTTTATATTGAATAATAAAATTATTTTGATTATCCAGTATAAATGTCTGTCGTGTAAAGTCAAGTTCTGCTTCTTCCTCCGGAAAATATATTTTCTGGATTTTTCTTTTAATTAATTTTATAATTTCCAAGGCTACATTTAAGTCCCCAAGATTTAAAAAATCAAATTCAACTAAATAATAAAAATTATCCTCCAATAAAAAGTGAACATTTGAAATTGAATTCGGTAGCATTGGGTGATTAGCTACTTCCTGTTCCAATTTTTCAAGATTTACTTGAATAGAATCAATTGCTTTACTAAATTTTACTGAGTCAACATCCAATTCATGTTCAAAAAATTCTTGCCTCAACGAATTCAAAAATATTCTTTGTTGAAAATGCCCACCATACAAACTATTAAAAACTGTACTTTGCCTTATATCGCAAGAATATAAAGTAAAAATAAAAAATAAAACTATATAGCAATTCCTCAATTTTATTTTACTCAAAATCAAATCTATAAATCTTAGCTTTAAATCATTCCCCTGAATCGTATCTATATTTATGCCTATACTGTTTTCTGGCAATAAAACCAGCAATAACCCCAAATGCAAATCCTCCAATATGGGCCCACCAGGCAACTCCTACTGACTCCTCTGCTGTAGGATTTAAAGAACCCACTCCTGCAATCATTTGCTGGACAATCCAAATTCCTAAGAAAAACAGAGCAGGTACATAAACTACAGTAAAGAAAATTAGGATTAGTACTTTAATTCTGGAAGCTGGAAACATGATTAAATAAGTGCCCATTATTGCCGAAATAGCTCCACTAGCTCCAATCATTGGAATTTCACTATAGGGATTAAAAAATATGTGAATAACTGAAGCTGCTATTCCTCCAAGAATATAGAAAATAATAAAATTTACTGTGCCAATTACAGCCTCGATATTATCAGCAAAAACCCAAAGAAATAACATATTTCCAATCAGGTGCATCCAGCCACCATGCAAAAACATGCACGTAATAAGTGTATAAAAGTCTTCTCCCCCTAAAATCTCGAAAGGTATTGCTCCATATTGGCTTACAAAAATATTACTCAAATCCTGCCCTAAACTAAGTTCATAAAAAAACACTAAAACATTAACTAAAATCAATGAATAAGAAAATATAGGTTTGTTACCACCTTGCACCTGATCATCTCCAATTGGGAAAAACATATACTATATTTTTACTTTAAATAATACCTTCTTTTAAAAGGTCATGAACATGGATCATTCCTAAGTATTTATCTTCATCCATAACGATCAATTGTGAAATACTGTTTTCCTGCATCATCTGAACTGCTCTAACTGCCATCTCTCCGATTTGAATTGTCTTACAATTGGTTTGTACTAGATTTTTAGCACAAACTCCATTCAAGTCAAATTCATTTTGGAAAAATCTTCTAATATCTCCATCTGTAATGATCCCAATAAGTCTTTCTTGTTCATCTAGTACAGCTGTTGCTCCCAGCCTGCTTGAGGATATTGTTATCAATATATCCTTTAAAGTTGTATCCATACTTACCGTTGGTCGACCATGGAGTTGATAAAAATCATCGACTTTTAAATACAATTGCTTTCCAAGCGAACCCCCTGGATGGAATTTTGCAAAATCTTCCGGACCAAAACCTCTTAAAGCTAATAATGATACAGCAAATGCATCTCCCATTACAATTTGGGCAGTTGTGCTTGCTGTAGGCGCTAAATTGTTGGGTTCTGCTTCTTTAACAACGGGTGTATACAATAGATAATCCGATTGTTTCGAGAGATAAGAATCTTTTTGAGCGCACATACCAATCAGTTGGATTCTTCTGGATTTTATCAATGGAATCAAAACCCTTATTTCTGGTGTTTCTCCACTCTTTGAAATACACAATACAATATCTGTTTCCTGCACCATACCTAAGTCTCCATGAATTGCATCTGCAGCATGCATAAACAAAGCTGGGGTTCCCGTAGAATTCAAGGTAGCAACTATTTTTTGGCCGACGATTGCGCTTTTTCCAATTCCTGTTACTACTAAGCGACCGTTGCAAGAAAACACCTTTTGTACAGCACTGACAAATGCCTCATCTAAACTATGTAAAAGCTGTCCAATTACGGCGTATTCAATTTCAATACAATTTTTAGCCGCATAGATTATGGTTTCACTTGAATTTCTTTTCATTACGGCTTAAAGTTATAAAATTTTCATATTGCCTACTATTGAAAATCCCGTTTACATTTTTTTAAACATTGAACTTCTTCTAAACATCAATCAAAATATTTTTCCAAATTATATTTTTTAATGAAATTCTCTTTATCAGAATGTTTTTTTAAAACACTCGTAGTCAATATTGTGTACTGAAAACTCAACTAACTAATAAATACATGATATTTATTAAAAATGAAATCCTATAAATACTTTATTATTTTTTTAGTTGCTCAGAAAAACAACTGTTACAATTGTCTTGAATGTATATTTTCTTATTCTAATGAAAAATATACATTATTTGCCAGAGACGAAAATAAAGTACTGGCACCCTATAAAGATCTTATATGTCTAGGACATAATAACTACCGTTGACAGATGGAATATGATTATTCTTTTTCTGGTTTAATTGCAATTTTATACAACACCCAAGCCATAAATCCAAAAATAACTACACCTAACAAATTATAACCACCAGCCCCCAAAAGTGCAGTAAGTCCATGTTCGGCACTAAAATTAGCTATCGAAGCAGCAATGCCTTCATCAACAGTTAACAAAGCTACTATGACACCAGCCAGTGCACCACCGGCAACCAGCCCGGTTGCGAATAAACTCCCTTTTCCTAATTCAGAGTCTTCAGTTTTGATATTTTTTGATTTTGCTCTCCAATCAACAATTCCCTTTACTACACCTCCAATAAAAATTGGTAACGTTGTTGACAAAGGCAAATAAAGACCCACTGCAAATGACAATGCTTTTACTTGACACAATTCTAAAACTATTGCAATAAAAACACCACTAAGAACAAATACCCAGTCAAGATTAAAAGACAGTAAGCCCTTAATTAAAGTAGCCATTAATGTAGCTTGTGGCGCAGCGTACTTTTCACCAATAGCATGTTGGATTCCTCTTGAGGCCATTTCGGCAGTCGGAGTGTCTAGATATTTTACCGTAAATCCTATGACTATCGACGAAAAAATTGCGCCAATAAACAAAGCAAGTTGCTGATATTTTGGTGTGGCTCCAACAATATAACCGGTTTTCAAATCCTGTGAAGTGGCTCCTGCATTTGCTGCAGCAATACAAATCATTCCTCCTATTACTAGCGCCATTGGTTCATAAACTTTTCCAGTCCAGCCAACAGCAATAAATACCAATGCTGTTCCCATAATTGTTGCTATGGTCATTCCTGATATTGGATTATTGCTTGAGCCAATAATGCCAACTATTCTACTGGATACGGTAACAAAAAAGAAACCGAATACAATCACCAAAACACCCAACAAAAGTTTACTTATAATAGAAGTTCCCGGAATTTGGGGAAGGATCGCCAAAAGAATTACAAGCAATAATGATCCGACTAGAACTACTTTAAAAGAAAGGTCATTTTCTGTTCTTAGCTGCCCTCCGGATACTTTCTCTTTCATCGAACCCAAACTTTCTCTAAATGAAGATACAATAGTAGGAATTGTCTTTAATAAAGTAATGAATCCTCCGGCAGCTACAGCGCCTGCTCCAATCTGTCTTATATATGCTCGATATACTGCTTCAGCCGTATTTGAAAAGGTATGGTTGGCCGGGTCCCATCCAAATCTTTCACTTACCTGATTTACATCCAGCAAGTTTAATTTTGCTAATTGTGTTGCAATAACATCAGGACTAACAAGATAAGATAACAGCGGGATAAGTCCTAAGGAAGCAAGGACCCCACCTGCTACCAATACCCCTGCAATCTTTGGACCTATTATATAACCGACCCCAAGATATTCTGGTGTTACTTCGGAACTTACTACAGCCGAAGGAAAAAATTTGTTAGCTTGTTCCGTTCCCCATTTAGGTAATTCGGCAATGACGTGAAAAATCTTTTGGAGAATTGCATAAACCATTGAAAATCCCAAACCATAGAATGCGCTTCTGGCAAAATCTCCTCCTTTTTCACCTGCAATTAGCACTTGTGCGCATGCCGTACCCTCAGGATAAGGAAGGGTATCGTGCTCCTTTACAATTAACGAACGTCGAAGCGGAATCATCATCAATGTCCCAAGAATTCCACCAAACACGGCCAATGTAAAAATAGTCCAATATTTAAAATAAGAATCTCCAACTTGCGGATCTGAAAGAAACAAAAATGCAGGTAAAGTAAACACGACCCCTGCTGCTATAGACTCCCCGGCAGATCCGGTAGTTTGAATAATATTGTTTTCCAATATTGTTGTTCCCAAAAATTTTTTACCTAATGAAATTGCTAAAACAGCAATAGGAATAGAAGCAGAAACGGTTAATCCTGCCTTTAATGCAAGATAGACAGTCGATGCGCCAAAAATAACACCAAATAATATTCCGAGTAAAATGGCTTTAATTGTGAATTCAGGAATAATTACATTGGGATCAATAAAAGGCTTAAAGGTTTTGCTACTTTGGTTTTCCATAAGATTTATTTGAATAAGGCTTAAAGATAAACCATTCCAGGAATTTTAAAAATAAGCAAATAAAATTTTGAAACTATACTTCAAGAGAATATTTGAGCCTGCAATCTAACTCTTTGACAACAAGTCTTTAACAATTGTTGAAATTGTCTTCCCATCTGCTTGTCCTGCCAACTGTTTGGTAGCAGAGCCCATCACCCTTCCTAAATCACTTGAATTTGTTGCGCCTAAGTCTTGAATTAAAGTCAATATTACTTCTCGAAGTTTATCTTCACTCATTTGCTCAGGTAAATATCTAGTAAGAACCTGTATTTCATCTCTTTCAATCGCAGCTAAATCTTCTCTACCTTGTGTCTCATAAATTTCTAAAGATTCTTTTCGCTGTTTGACTAATTTTTGAAGAATCTGTATGCCTCGCTCATCCGTCATCGCCTGACCGGTTCCATCTGTGTTTGCTAATAAGATAGCGGCCTTCACTGCCCTGATTGCCCTCAAGGCCTTCTCATCCTTGGCCTTCATCGCTTCTTTTAGATCTTGATTTATTTTATCTTGAAACCCCATCTTTTTTCTTCAAAGATAATATTTGTATTTTGATCATTATAAAAATTTATTCATAAGTTGAAGAAACTCTTCTGGTGAAATTTCTTCTGGCCTTTTGTCAAAATAGTCATCTTCTAATTCCTTCAAAGGAATTTTTGTAGTCCTCAAATTATTGCGAAGAGTTTTTCTCCTAAATTGAAAAGAGCTTTTTACAAACGCTTTAAGTTTCAAAAATGTATTTTCATCAATATTATGCTCCTTTCTTTTAAGATAAACAAAACTTGACATGACCGCTGGTGGAGGAGAAAAACTTTCTGGAAAAATATCAAACAAGATTTCTCGGTCAAAAAATAAAGCACACAATACCGAAAGTATTCCGTAATCCTTTGTCCTTGGATTCGCGACAATTCTTTGTGCCATTTCTTTTTGAAACATGCCAAGAAATTCAGGCACTAAACGGTTATTTTCTAATGTTTTGAAAACAATTTGAGAGGATATGTTGTATGGAAAATTTCCACATAGTAAAAATTCTTCGCCTTCAAAAAGTTCTTCGAACTTTGTTTTTAAAACATCCTGAAATATAAAAACATCCTTTTTATTTGGAAATTGTTTAACCAAAAATTCAAACATATCCCTATCTGCTTCAACCGCTTTTAAATTATCCACTTTTGCAAGTAGAGATTTTGTAATTGCAGCTCTTCCAGGTCCTATTTCCAACACATTTTTAGAATTCTTAACCAATATTGCGTCGATAATTTTCTGAATTACTCCTTGGTCTTTTAGAAAATGTTGCCCAAATGATTTTTTTGCCTTCAACTTTTTTTATTAATCTTCAAAGGTAGTTCTTTAATTTTGGAAATGTATTTCATAAGGTTTTTCCTAGCTTATTAAATTGTCAAATTGTTAATTTTTTTATTGAATTAGTTTTTTAAGCTATCTTGTGGTCAATTAAATTTTATTTTATGAACAAGTTATTTCTCTTTTGTTTTTTAATATTTTCTGGGACAGCTTTGGCCCAACCCATTTTTAATAGTTCGCCAAGCATCGGACTAAAATTGATAAAAAAACAGTTAGATGTAAATTATATTAGCCCTGTTAGTGTCGAGTCTCTGGGTGGAAACGTATCCTGGGATTTTGAACCGGCTGACATTTTGGTTTTATCCCCTGACACAACCATAGTTGTTGAACCATCAGGCGTTCCTAATGCTAACCTTTTTCCCAAAGCAACCTTCGCAATCCAGAGTGGTTCAGATAGTTCTGCTTATTATCAATTTTTTCGAAAAACTAATAATTTAATTGAATTTCTTGGAGAATCCGATGCATCGGGGGAGCCTCCAACTTTATTAAATTCTGGTTTAACGGTTATCACTCTTCCATTAAATTATGGCACTACCTTTGAGGATACCAGTTCTGCTACTTTTGAATCTGAATTTGGTCCAATTCAAGTCGAGTTTGCAGTAAATAACAAAGCGGAAGCTTGGGGAACTATCAAAACTTCTTCTGGAACATACAATTGTCTTAAATTAACTTCAAGGAGTACCACAATTCTTTCCTTAGGTCCTTTGCCAATTGGTTCCCAGACAGATGTGCGTTATGCTTTTTATTCACCTGGTTATCCTGAAGCAATAGCGACTTATACCGCATCTGAAGTAGAATTTGGACCGGACATTGAAAATGATACATTTGCATTCTTTCTTGTTAAGCCCACCTTGTCTGGTCTCGATCCATCCAAGGTTATACATTTAAACATTAGTCCAAATCCAGCACAGGATTATATTATTGTTGATTTGGGATCACAAAATATTAAAAATCAATTGATTAACATAGTTGACGCAAATGGTAAAATCCTTTACCAAGGGAGGGTGGTTGCACCACAACACAGAATTAATGTCAATAATTGGCCTAAAGGAACTTACATGGTTCAAGTAATTGGTGAAAATAACGTTTGGGGAATGGAGACCATAATGTTAAAATAGACAAATTACCTGTTGAATTGAGCTTACAAAAGAATTTGATCATTTTTCCTTGTGCTTTTCATTCGGGTTTATATCTTTGCACCTCGATATTTAAAAAGCCTCTTTAGCTCAGTTGGTTAGAGCGTCGGACTGTTAATCCGTAGGTCCTTGGTTCGAGCCCAAGAAGGGGCGCGTGATTTAAAAGCCCTGCATAAAGCAGGGCTTTTTTTTTAGTTCTTAAATATAAAAAATGAGTATACTTACTGTTGGAACAATGGCCTTTGACAGCATTGAGACCCCTTATGGCAAGGTTGACCATGTGATCGGAGGAGCTTGTACTTATATCAGCTGGGCTGCCTCATATTGGCATAGCCATATTAATTTAGTCTCTATAATTGGTGATGATTTTCCTGAAGATGAAATTGTAGCCCTGAATAAACGTGGAGTAAAAACCGACGGGTTAGTTCGTGTTCAGGGTAAAAAATCCTTTTATTGGTCTGGTCGATATCATGCTGATATGAATGGGCGAGACACTTTAATAACAGATTTGAATGTTTTAGAAGATTTTAGTCCTAATTTACCTAAGGATTTTCAATCTAGTCAATTTATCATGCTTGGTAACCTAACTCCTTCCATTCAAGCATCGATTCTTGATCAACTTTCTGATCCACCAAAACTTGTAATTCTGGATACAATGAATTTTTGGATGGACGTTGCCATGGATGAATTAAAGCAATTATTATTCAGGGTGGATGTACTTACTGTAAATGATGAAGAGGCTCGTCAGCTTTCAGGAGAAAGATCTCTTGTCAAAGCTGCTGCTGCAATCCATAATATGGGACCCAAATACCTAGTAATTAAAAAGGGGGAACATGGAGCCTTGTTGTTTTATGAAGATCAAATATTTTTTGCTCCTGGATTACCTGTAGCGGATGTGCTGGACCCAACAGGTGCCGGAGATAGCTTTGCTGGAGGTATGATCGGTTATTTGGCACAGACCGATGATATAAGCTTTAGCAATATGAAAACTGCAATTATTTATGGCAGTGTAATGGCCTCTTTTTGTGTAGAAGGTTTTAGCCTTTCTAAGTTGAAGAATCTAACACAAAATGAAATTTATGCAAGAATTCATCAGTTCGAAAATTTAAGCACTTTCGATGTAAAAGAACTAACTGTTTTAAATTCCTGATTTCTCTCAAAGTATTTATACAAAAAAAATTTCAACTATCTTCATGTTTAAATTAATATATGAAAAGGATAGTTAGTTTTAATGTAAACGGGTTAAGGTCTGCGGTACAAAAAGGATTTAATGATTGGTTGAAAAAGAGCAATTTTGATATTGTTTGCCTTCAGGAAACAAAAATGGATATCTCTTACGCTGATCCTGAAATGTATAGTGCCTTGGGTTACACATCATACTGGCATTGTGCGGAGAAAAAGGGTTATAGTGGTGTTCTTATTTTAAGCAGAGAGAAGCCTGATAGTGTACATATTGGTTGTGGAATTGAACCCTATGATAGGGAAGGACGGTTTATTAGATTGGATTTTGGTGATTGGTCCGTGATGAATGCTTATTTTCCTTCTGGATCTTCAAGTGAAGAAAGACACTCTTTCAAGATGAGTTTTTTACAGGATATTTATCCTTGGATCAAAACTTTATTGTACCAAAGAAAAAAACTAATTCTAGTTGGCGATTATAATATTGTTCACAAAGAACTTGATATACACAATCCACAACGTAAGGATAATCCCAGTGGTTACAGACCGGAGGAGCGTGCTTGGTTAGATGCGTGGTATAATGAATTGTTTGATGATAGTTTTCGAGTCGTTTTTCCAGATCTTCAAGCGTTTAGCTGGTGGAGTTATCGCGCTGGATCATATAATAAGAATAAAGGTTGGCGGATCGATTATCAATCTATATCCAAACCTTTTGGAAACTTAGTCAAGGACTATAAGCATCACAGAGAAATCCGTTTCTCTGATCATTGCCCAATTGAAGGCGTTTATGACATTTAAAGCTTCTCGTTCTTACATTTACCATGCGTATATTTTTTTTCCTTTGGCTCTGTTTATTTAATCATACAGAAATCCGTTCCGCGGACTATGTGTATTTCAACGGCGGTGTAAAAAATATCTACAATTCCATTTTAAATATGGAATTTAATGAAGCCAGCCGGCTATTATTGAACGAAGAAAATGACAACAATAACTTCGCGTATCTTTTAATGAAGAATGAGCTTGATTTTTATGAAATTTTTATTAGTGAAGATATTCTGCTATTCGATCAGAGAAAGGTTTCCAAAAATTTACGATTAAAAAAAATAAAAAATTCGTCCCTCCCTGATGAGTGGAAATCCTTTCTTATTGCAGAAATATTATTACAATGGGCTCTGATTGAATTAAAATTGGGCTCTGTGTTTGTTGCTTTTTCTGAAATTCGAAGGGCGATAATTCTTTTAGAAGAAATTAAAACTGCAAAACCTGAGTTTATTTATACTTACAAATCATTAGGTGTGCTTCACTCTTTAATTGGAACCATACCAGAGGGTTTTTCGTGGGTGAAAAGTTTAATTCATTTAGAGGGAACTATTTCTCTTGGTAAAAATGAAACAAAAAAATTTTTTGAATTTGCAAAATTAAGAAAAGACATTTTTTACTTAGAATCTGTTGCTGCAAATGCGTTTATTGTTTCCTTCTTAGAAAACAATCCAGAAGAAGGATTTTTATTCTGGTCAAAAAGTTCTGATGTAACACAAGCCAATCCATTAAATGCTTTGGTTGGAGCAAAGCTTGCAATGAAATCATCAAAAAATGATGAGGCTTTAAAAATTCTTTCTTTTGTTATCGAGACCAAAAAGGAAAAATTGCCGTATTTATTTTTTTTGGATGGATTAACGAAATTACAACAGTTAAATTTAGCCGCTGAAAATGATTTTAAAAAATATTTGAACCATTTTCATGGAAATAGTTATTTAAAAGAAACCTACCAAAAATTAAGTTGGTGTGCTTTATTAAAAAAGGATACAACTTTGTACAAATTTTATTTAAGTAAAATTGGGGAAAACGGAAATAATATAACGGATGAAGATAGGCAAGCACAAAATGACTTTTTAAAAAATGAAATTCCAGATTTTATTTTATTAAAATGCAGACTACTATTTGATGGCGGCTATTCGAATAGATCCTTAAAACTTCTTGAACCTCGGGTAGCAAGTTATTATAAGAACCCTAAATTGAAAACGGAGTGTGCCTATAGAATGGGGCGCATTTTACAATCTCAAAAAGAATTCAAGGGCGCTCTATTATATTTTAACGATGTTGTTCAATCTGATCCTAAATTTAAAACTTTTTATTCTTCCGCTGCTCTTCTCTACTCGGGTCACATCTGGGAGAAACTTGGCGATTATAATAAATCCTGTCAAGCTTACAGAAATACTTTAAAGACAAAACCAGAACAATACTCACGCAGTATTCATCAAAAGGCAAAAACAGGAATTATAAGGTTGGGGTCTTGCATTTAGTTTTTGTCGTTACATGTTTAATTTATCGGACGCATAATTAATTTCACCTATTCTTCCTTGATTCTAATTAAAAAGATTTATTCTTTAACTTCTGTTCTTAATTACCGATTTCCATTTTTGTTTTACCTTTGCGCCTTCTTGGCGTGGTAGCTCAGCTGGTCAGAGCGTGCGATTCATAATCGCAAGGTCGGGAGTTCAAGCCTCCCCCACGCTACTCTTCAAAACTAAAGTTCTAGTGCTACAGACTCTATTTTTACTAGAATTTGCATGTTTTCTGTTCCTCTTTGATAATATTATTTTTTAAGTGTTTTATGTTGTCTTTAGCTATGTGTCTTCTAACTCTTAATAATTTGTATTTGAAAAGCTCAAATTCATATAAGTTACTAAAGTAAGCATTTAAATCATCTAAGGTAAAAGTTGAGTATAGGGTGCTGATTATCAAGTTTTTATAATTGTTCTTGTTGGAAAAGTGCATTTTTGTTGTAATAATTTTAATTAATTTTGCAAAAATTCATGCTCACTCAATGAAAAAAGTAATTCTTTTTATTTCCTTTAGTTTCCTCTGGTTGTGTCTTAACGCCCAATTAGAATATCAGTCTCCTCCGAGCTCCATTCTTAATCTTGCCGAAGCTAAGACCCCTGCTATTACAGCATTAAGTCGTAATAATAAATATCTTGCTTTCATAGAAAGGCCAATTTATAAATCATTGGAAGATTTGGCTGAGCCGGAAATTAAACTAGCCGGTCTTCGATTTAATCCAGAAAATTTTAATTCTTCTCGAAACACATATTTTACTTCTATTACTATTCAGACCCTTAAGAATAATAGTCAAATTAAAATTTATGATCTTCCTTCTCCCCTGAAATTTCAATCTTACTCTTTTAGTCCTCAAGAAAACTACTTTTCTTTCATTCAAGTTCATAAAGATCATTTGAGCCTTTGGGTAATTAACCTAAATACTGGAAAAGCCAAAGAAATTTTAAAACATGGAATTAATGGAATATTAGGGAACTCTTATATCTGGTCTGCGGATGAGCGCTTCATTGTTTGTCGATCAAAAGGGGTTAAAACCCGTTTACCCGATGCTCGCGATTTGCCAAAGGGTCCGGTTATTCAAGAATCAACCGGGGAAAAATTACCTGTCAGGACCTTTCAAGATCTCTTAAAGAATCAACAAGATGAAAACCGTTTCGATTATTATGCAGCATCAACTCTTATAAAAGTTTTTCCTGAAGGAGATCTATCGACACAAGACTTTTTAGGTGTAGCCATTTATAAAGGTTTTGACTTTTCCCCGGATGGAAAATTCTTATTAACAGAGGAACTTTCCAAACCTTACAGTTATAATTTAAGCCTGGGTTTTTTTCCCAGTAAATTCAATATTTATAATAACAATGGAGTCTTTGTAAAAACATTTTACAACCGACCCCTCAATAATTTGAAAACAACCAGTTTTGATGCTGTTGAAGCTGGAAAAAGAAACATAATGTGGCGTGCTGATAAACCGGCCACTCTTTTTTGGTGTGAAGCCACAGATGGTGGCAACCCGACAAAAGAGGTTGAATTTAGAGATCAGTTGTTTTGTTCTGATGCTCCCTTTGATGTGCATAAAAGCATTTGTTTTATTAAAAATCGTTTTGCTAACATAATTTTTGGAAATGAAAATTTAGCCATTGTCGAGGATAGCTGGTGGAAAAACCGAAACACCAGAACTTATATCATTAATCCTTCTAAAAGCCTTGATAGTTTGTTATCCCGAAGCATCAATGTTGTTTTTGATAGATCCAGCGAAGACCTTTATAAAAATCCCGGATCTTTTATTTCTAAATTTGATGAATCTTCCCATCGAGAAACCTTGCTGTTAAGTAAGGATAAGAAAAAAGCATACTTAAATGGTGAGGGTTATTCTCCTGATGGCAATAAACCTTTTATGGATGAAATAGATCTATCCACTTTTGCCAGAACTCGTTTGTGGCAAGCAGATGGGATTTCTACTTATGAAAAGCTTGTAAAAGTTCTGGATATTAACTCTAAAACCATACTTACCAGGATAGAAAGTCCAAGCTCTTTTCCAAATCTTTATATTAGAAAGTTGTCTTCCAATAAAAATCCAGAGGCTGTTACCTTTCGGGAAAACCCCTATAAATCAATAGAAAATATTACAAAAAAGAAGATCAACTATCTTCGAAAAGATGGGGTGTCTTTATCTGCTACGCTTTATCTTCCTGTGGGTTACAACCCTTCTAGAGACGGTAGATTACCACTTCTAATGGAAGCTTATCCGGAAGAATTCAAAGACGACAAAGCCGCTGGTCAGATTAAAGATTCTCCGCATTTTTTTAACAACATCAATTGGGCTTCTCCTTTATTTTGGGTGACTAGAGGTTATGCCGTATTGGAGGATGTTCAATTCCCTATAATCGGTGTAGGAGATAAGGAACCAAATGATACCTATATTGAACAATTGGTTGCTGATGCTGAAGCAGCAATAAAAGCAGTTGATTCTTTAGGTTTTGTAGATCCTAATAGATGTGCCGTCATGGGTCATTCCTATGGAGCTTTTATGACCGCCAACCTCCTTGCTCATTCTGGCTTATTTGCTGCAGGTATTGCCCGGTCTGGAGCCTACAACAGAAGTCTAACTCCTTTTGGTTTTCAATCTGAGGAAAGGTCTTATTGGCAGGCACAAAATGTTTATCAACAGATGTCCCCTTTCAATTATGCGGATCAAATTAAGAGTCCGATTTTACTTATTCATGGAGAGTCTGACAATAATTCTGGAACCTTTACCATTCAAACTGAAAGATTTTTTCAGGCAATTAAAGGCAATGGCGGCAAAGCAAGAATGGTTATTTTGCCTTTTGAAAGTCATGGATATTCTGCTCGGGAAAATATTCTTCACATGCTTTGGGAAATGGATTCCTGGCTTGAAAAATATGTGAAAAATAAAACCAACTAAATTTGGTTTCTCTTAACGCAGTTTTAACACGTTAAAAATAAACCTCTGATTCTTCTCTAAGTCAAAAGACTATAAATCTTTTGCCATGAAATCTTTAAGTTCTTTTCTTTTGGTCCTTTTAAAAAAGAGACAAATATTTGTTTTCGTTTTCTTGTTGTTTGTTTCTCTCTCTTCTTGCTTTCAAAAAGGAGGACAGATTTCCTCTTCTAAAGATGGGTTTAAAGCTAAGAGCCAAGTGGCATTAAAGAAGCTTAAAAAAAATACAGCCCACAATAAAGAAATGTCTCTCAAAAGTAATGACAAAACCATCGTTGTGGCCGAAGCTTCTTTAGCAGCTGATAGCAACAAAAATATTCTTTCCCAAAATACCTCTGATATTGTGATCTCTTTTGATCACGATGTGGTGATTTTGGACAGTACAGAGTTCCTCAAAGTTGCTATTGATGATGAAATTGTTTTGGACAGTACTGGGATGGATGCCTTGAAATAAGCTCTTTTTTTTGTTATTAGTTCTATTTGTAAAATATAGATTTTTTGGATCACCTAATGATGTTTTAGACTTGAGTCGTGGGTGCTTTTCTATAAGAGTTTAAGTGTTGCTTCACCCTTTTACTTTTAGTATCTTTCATCTTTTATCCATCCCAACTTCTTCATTTTGCGAACCTCAAGACTAGGAAAACCGAAATCTTCTACCACAACACCATGAATTTCATAACACCCTTTACCCAAAAACGGGTAGCGTTCCAAAACAGGAGGAAAATGTGTAGTATCAAAAAAATAACCCTCCTCGTCTACCCAAGTTCCAAATGACATTAGTTTTCCATTGGTTGTCGTTACCGGTTTTCTAGTGACATAATAACCAATAAGCAGAATCTCTTCAGAAATTTTATCCTTTAGTCTTTTAGACGTCACATAGTTTTGGGGTTTTTCTAAAATCAAATCGAAAGGGGAACGAAGAGGAAAGCCCAACAACTCAATCTCATCAAATGTTTGATCATAAATACCATCCTCCAACATTGGAAGTGCGTATTTTTCTTCTCTTTCTGAAAATATGGGGGTTGTCGACAAGTGTGCCTGGCGAGGCTGATACATTACATTAGTTTCCCACAACAGGGAACATTTACTTTGGTTTGTGAAGCGAAATCCTCCAATCCGTATTAATAAGTTCAGTTGTTCTCGTGCTATTTTATTCCTTTGAATAAAATTATCCAAAGATCTATACGGTCCTCTTCTTTCGCGTTCTCGTATGATTTGTTGCGCTTGTTCTTTTTCCAAAGATTGGATGTGAATCAAACCAACATAAATTGTCTTCCCTTCAATGTGTGTTAGATACCGACTTTTATTCACGCACGGAGCTTCAATTCTTGCTCCACACATTCTGGCCTCATGTATATAAAGTTCTGTGTTATAAAACCCACCAAAATTGTTTATGACCGCCACCATAAATTCCAAAGGGAAATACGTCTTCAGATATAGGCTCTGAAAAGATTCTACAGCGTATGAAGCAGAGTGCGCTTTACAAAATGAATAGCCGCTAAAACTTTCAATTTGACGCCACACCTCTTTTGACAAATCGTCAGAGTATCCAAGATTTTTACAGTTATGAAAATATTTTTCCATAAGTTTTCTAAAGGTATCCGACGACTTTTTCTTACCGGTCATAATTCGTCGCAACACATCTGATTCGTTTAAGTCCAGTCCGGCAAAATGATGTACGATCTTCATAACATCTTCCTGATACACCATAACACCAAACGTTTCTGATAAATTTTGTTTGAATACTGGGTGCAGATATTTCACTTTGTCTGGATTATGGAAACGTTCGATATACTCCCTCATCATGCCACTCTTCGCAACTCCTGGTCTGATAATTGAGCTCGCTGCTACAAGATGTACGTAATCCTCACATTTCAACTTACTAAGTAATCCTCTCATGGCAGGGGACTCTATATAAAAGCACCCTATGCATTGTGCTGACTTCAACTGAGCCCTAACAAGATCATCCTTTTTTATTTTTTCTACCTGGTGAATATTGATTTCCTTTTCTTGATTTTCTCGGACAAGGTCTATCGCATCCTTTATATGACCCAACCCCCGCTGGCTAAGAATATCATATTTGTGAAATCGGAGGTCTTCTGCTCCATACATGTCAAAATGTGTTGTTGGAAAACCTTTTGGCATTTGTAATAATGCGGTATGATAATATAATGGCCGCTCAGAAATTATAATTCCCCCTGCGTGAATGGATAAATAATTTGGAAAGCCCTCAATTTTTTTGCCATAATGGAATATATATTTGGCGTATGGATGGTGTTTTTGTGATGCAAGGGGTTCGTCAACAATTACATCAATTTCCTTTTTGGGAAGACCGAATACTTTGCCCAATTCTCTAATGATAGATTTTCCCTTAAAAGTGTTGTATGTCGCCAACAAAGCTGTATGCTCAATCCCATATCTGTTAAAAATATATTCGGTAACGTCGTCTCTGTCGCTCCACGAAAAATCTATATCAAAGTCTGGGGGAGAGCTTCTATGTGGATTAATGAATCTTTCAAAGTACAAATCAAGTTCCAAAGGATCTACATCCGTAATGTAAAGACAAAAGGCAACAATACTATTTGCACCACTTCCCCTACCAACATGGTAATAACCCACACTTTGTGCATAGCGAATAATATCCCATGTAATCAGAAAATAAGCAGAAAACCCTAATCGGTGAATTACCTGAAGCTCCTTTTTGACTCTTTCGGCTGCTTCCTGGTGTTGGTCTCCGTATCTCCGTCTACAACCCTGGATAGCGAGTTTGCTAAGCAGCCGATAATCTCCATTTGTGTCTCCTGTAAAGGTTTTTCGGTTATTCTCCTCTTTCGCGGGCATTTCTGTTATACACGAATCTAATATCTTTTGTGTATTCATAAGTACCTCCGGATATAGTTCAAATTTGCTTAAAATCTCTCTGAATGTGTAAAACATTTCGTCCTTTGGCGCAAACTGACCCGGTTCAAGTTTTCCAAGGTGGATGTTGTGATTAATACATCTAAGAAGTTTGTGTACTTTCCACCCCTCCTCATTTAAAAATGTAACCGGAGCAAAAACAACTGACTTAGACAAATTTCCAGATCTTTCTTTGATGGGATTAAGCTCTGATGGCTTAATTCCTATGAATTCATTTTCTCTCAATTGATCGATTTGTTCCTCGGGAATATCCCTGTATACCACAAAGCAGTTTTCCCAAAGTGGGGGATATTTAGGAAAGGGTTCTTTGGAGATAGAATGCTTTGTTAAAAACTGGTTCAACTCTTTTATCCCCTCTTCGTTTTTTGCTATACCCAGATATAAGAATTTATCCCCCTCCCTGAATTCAATGCCAAAAATAGCTTTAACTCCATGGTTTCTGCACGCAACATCAAATTGGTAATAACACGAAGTGTTGTTGATGTCCGACAGTACCATTGTCTTTATTCCTCGTCTAATAGCTTCAGTGACAAGTTCTTCCGGAGAAAGGGTTCCATAACGTAGGGAAAAATAACTATGACAATTTAAAAACATGCCGACATATTCGACAAATATAGTCGAATTTTGTTTCTTTTTGTGTGGTTAAAGGCAAAAATATAAACAGAGAGACTTCTCCGGAGCCGGATTATATTAAAGGTAGAAAAACTAAACCTTGTTATAAAAAAAACTACCTGACTATATCCCCTCGTTTTGCGGCTTCATAGTCCGGCGTTTTCAAAAGCTTTTCATAGTTCTCTGGAAAACGTCTTTTTAGAAAAACTTCCCAATAGGCCTCCTTGGTCATTGAATCCCAATGAATTTGACCCTCCAACTTTTGTCGTGTCTGAAAGAGATTAATAAAAACAACACACGACAATAGAATTGCAAAAGAAAGCCTAAACATTAAGTGACGAGAAAAACAATATTCAATAACCACTGCAAGCGGGAGCGCAAATAAACCATAGAAATCAATCAGAACTCGACAACCAAACGTTCCTCCAAACCACCAACACCACCAACAAGCATTAACCCAGATCATAATTAGAAGTAATATTAAAATTTGGGGTAGAATTTGATTTAAGTTCCTCTTCTGAATAATAAAGCCAAACAGCATAACAGCCATCATTGGAGTGTAAAGTAGCCACCCCTTTCTGTATGAAAATAAAAACTCTGCCACCATTGGTCGGCTCCAAAAAAATTGTTCTCCAACATATGAGTTAAAGACCCAATTCCCTGTGAAAACCCTCCAATACAACAACTGAGGTAAAATGACAAAAAAGACACATAACCCTGCGATTAAAAGGTGTTTGTAATGCGTTTTAACCAATGCCCATTGTTTGTGTACAAAGTTCTTTTGGTCAATATGAAACAACAAAGGTATTATGACGACAATTAAATTTAGCGGCCTAATTAAAATTATGAAGCCTAAAAGCAAACCTAGAAAATATAAAATTTTGGCTTGGGGCGTTTCATACCACCTCAAAGAATACCAAAGAAACATTAAAATAAGGGTAAATTCATAGCAGTGACTAATTGGATTAGTAAAAGAAGTATAATAAAAAATATTTGTGCCAAAGGCAACGCAGATCATGGTTAGCTGCACCGTTTTGGCTTGAAAAAATGTAGAAAGTAGGCGAAAAAGGTACAAAAAGCCAAGAAAGCAAAACAACACATTGTTGAAGGCAATTGCTACCTGGTATGGTGTTGAAAAGCCATCTTGGGTGTGACCAAAAAGTTTAGCATAAGTATGCCCCAAAAAGAAGGCCGGTACATTTAGTATTGCCCAACCCATCGTTGTTTTTATTATCTCATTCCCATTTTCTAAGCGGGTTGGCCAATACAGATTAATAAAATTCGAATCTACTACAGGTTTTTTAAGAAACCCCAAACTCAAATCACCATGAATAAAGGTTGCTGGTAGATAAGCATAATATGAAATTACATCCCAATATATTGTTTTCTGTTCTAGTGAATCTCCTTTCCATGGTTGCCTGATAAAAACACCAGCTATAAAGAAAAGCAAGATGACCCATAACGAACCATATTTACTAAGCTTTTCTTTAACGCCAAATCTCCCCACTTATGCTTTGATTTTATATTTGAATAGTGTCCACACTATTTTTATCCCATCTGTCCACTGTAGTTTCTTTCCTGTTTTTCTAGGTTGATATCTGATTGGGACTTCCTTGATTGTATATTTCTTTTTTAGGATTTTTGCTGTAATTTCTGCTTCCCATTCAAAACCATTGTGTTGAGCTCCTATGAGGATTGGTATCAAATCCTTATGAAAAATTTTATAACCCGTTGGTTGATCTGTGAGTTTTGTTCCAAAAAGTAGAGAAGTAATTAAACTAACGAAGCGCCCACCGAAATAAAAAGCGCTTTCTCCCATTTTGTTTCCTCCTAAGATTCTGGAACCATAAACAACCTTTTGCTCAATATTCTCAAAAAACGGCTTAAGTAATGTTGGATAATCTTCGGGAAACAACTCCAGGTCAGCATCTTGGCAAATAAGTATGTCTCCTGTGGCTATAGAGTATCCTGTTTTCATTGCGCTTCCCTTTCCACCATTACTCTTTCGTCTATAAATAAAAGTCACATCCGGTTTGTTCTTGTACCGCTCTATAGTTCGCATTGCGTTTTGTTCTGTTTTATCTTCGGAACCATCGTTTACTATAATTATTTCTTTTTGTAGTGGGATTTCAACGGCTAAAACCCTTTCAATGACGGCTTCAATTGTTGATTCCTCATTGAAGGCCGGAATAATAATGCTTACCTTAGTGTAAACCATTTTTCTTTTCTATCGACGCGAAGATAGGTTAATGATAGAATATTGTGGGTTTGTTTGGGTTGTTTTACTCTCTATAATTTGTCCTTTTTTCTGTTTCTAATCATTTCGGCATAACCCATTTTTTTGGTAAGTGCTGTTGTGGCTTCAGCAATTCGGTTTGCCTTGGTTTCAGATGTTCTTGCTGTCTGAATCCATTTAGAAAAATATTTTTGATGTGACTCAGGTAGATTTTTAAAGAAAGTATATGCCTCTTTTTCTGCACTTAAACAATCTACGAAATCATCGTCTATGCTATATTGACTCACATCTAATGAAAGCTTAACTAGTACTTTGTCGCCCGCTTTCTTTTTTAATAGTTTTCTTAAAGTCAAATTCAGAGGTAAAATAAATTGACCGTTACCAATGGGTAGAATGCTTGCTCCTTGGATAGAGACTTTGTCTAAAAGTCCTTTAACTCTATATGAAATTTTTTTATTGGGGTTGAGCTGTTCCGTTAAATAGGCGTCCAGTAGAATATAAGTCCATCCTGTTTTTTCGCCATTTCGCCCATACTTTTCTATTTGTGTTTCGAAAAATATTGCCATCACGAAAGCTTTAGCCTAAGTTTAAATGTTCCACGTGGAACTAACCAAATTTGGTTTGAAAAAGATCCACTTTGTTCCACGTGGAACAAAATTGACACTAGGAAGAAAAATATCTGGCGTATATTCTTCCTTCGCCAAATATATTAATAAACCAATTGATACCTTAGGCCAGCTATTAACCCAAATTGCATGTACTTCTGGCTTATTGGATATTTGCTGTCTGTTAAAGATCCAAGATAGTATCTCATAGATGGCTCGGCCAATAACATAAAACCCTTTCGAATTTTATAATTAAGACCAAAAGAAGCAAGTAGACTTATTCCTGCATTGTCCTTAAAGATTTTCTGATTTCCCTCAACTGAAGAGCTCAGGTTAAGTTTTGAGGTTAAATCAGGTCCATACACAAATCCTTCTCTTTTGGTCATCAAATTTATTCCAAGACCACCGCTTACAGTAAAGACAAAATCAACAAGATCTATTTCATATCCCACTGAAATAGGAATATCAAAAAATTTATACCTATTATATATGTTATCAACAATTGCCACCTCTTCCTGAACTGTATCAATAGGATTTCCTTGTGCATCCTTCTTTATCAAGGTGATAAGCTGTGTACCTTTTACAAAATTAAATCTCTCTTTTATTTCAGAATAATTAAAACCAGTTCTTACAGAAAAGCCATTTGCTGAAACCATAGAAATTCTGGAACCAGCTGAAAACGCCTTGATAAAGGTTTCATCCATCTGTCGCTTATTCGCATAAGCTACCGATTGTACATTTTTTGCCTCTATTGTTCTCCTGGAAATTTCCGGGGAATAATAAACATCCAAATATAGCCGTCTTCTTTCTAAGCTCTTGTCCCGAGTAAAACAACCATCATCTTTAAATTTCTTTTGCTTAGGCCACCAATTAATACTATTATATTCAATCAAATATTTATCGTTGCTAGGAATAAGATTAAATTCTATATCTCTACCCTCTAAATTATCCAAGTTTTTCTTACCATCCTCAGTTCTATTTTCCAATTCATTTCTAGCTTGAAAACCCACATTGACCAAAGCATCATTAGATATTGGCTCTGAAAAATCATTAATAATGGAGGAGCCGTCTTTTTGCTTTGATGTTTCGTTATTGTGTGTTACATTATTTGGATTTTCAGAGTTGTCAATTGCTTTATGATAAGTTTTATTATCTGAAACCACTTCATTTACATTAGAAATTCTGGAATCAGAATTTTCAACACTTTGGTTATTTTGTATAGAATGAACACTGTTATCAGCCACAATTCCGGAAGTTACCCTATTTCCATTCTTTGCGTCTTCATTTAGGTTACTTGAATTATTGTTGAAATAACGATAGGAAGCTAACAAACTAAAGCTTATCAGACTTAATACCAAGACACTTTTTAACATCCATGGAAAACTAAGTACTCGTCTGGAACTTTTATCCTCATTAAGAGCAGACTCAATACCTTTCCAAAGATGATCTTGGTTGCCCAAATCAACATCTTTCAATTTCTTTCTAAAAAATCTATCTGTAAAGTGGTCAGAATTTCTAAAACTCATATTGTGACTTTTTGACTATTCAATAATTTTTCTTGTAACACTTTTCTAGCTTTAACAAGTTGAGAACGAGATGTACTTTCTTCGATTAAGAGCATTTCGGAAATTTCTTTATGGCTATATCCTTCAATCGCGTATAAGTTAAAAACCATACGGTAACCATCAGGTAATTCTTCCACCATTTCAATTAGCTCCGCATACATTAAATTGTTTACAGCTTCCTCAGCTTCAAACATTTCAGGCATATCGTCCGAACTTAAAAATTCATTTTGGTTACTTTTCTTGTGATATTTCTTAATTGCATTGTTGATCATTATTCTCCTAACCCATTGTTCAAAAGGTCCTTCAGATTTATACTGATTTAAATTTTGAAAAACCTTTACGAACCCATCTTGAAGTAAATCTTCTGCTTCCATCCTATGTCTGGAATATCTCATACAAACCGCCATCATCTTTCCAGAAAAACGATCAAACAATGCCTTTTGAAATTTTCTATCACCCAATAGGCAGCCCTGTATGATAAGTTCTACATCCATAATAAACCAGGCCCTAAAGAATATGACCCCTCAAAACAAAAATCCGCTGCTCTTCAAATACAATTTCTATTATACTTTCATCAGAAATTTTTCAAAAATTAAGTTAAACTCTTCCGGTTTTTCCATCATTGGGGCATGCCCACATTTTTCCAATATAAATAACTGCGCATCAGGAAGGAGTTCTTTAAATTTTTCACCTACAAAGGGTGGCGTTACAATGTCATTTTCTCCCCATATTAGAAGGGCTGGTTTCTTAATTAGATGCAACTTATCTCCTAGATTATGTCTTATAGCTGATTTTGCTGTAGCTATTACCCTAATTGCCTTTCCTCTATCATTTACAATTCCATAAACTTCATCAACCAGTTCTTTAGTTGCTACCTTGGGATCATAAAAAGTGGCTTCTGTTTTAGTTTTTATAAAATCATAATCACCTCTTTTTGGAAATGTATTACCCATTCCACTTTCATACAAGCCTGAGCTTCCAGTTAATGTTATCGAGGCAATTCTATCTAAATCCTCTAAAGCATAAAGCAATCCAACATGACCTCCTAAGGAATTACCTAATAGGTTTATTTGTTTAAGATCTTTATGACGTACAAAATCATAAACATAATTAACTAAACCGCTTAGAGATACTTGAAGTATGGGTAATTCATATATCGGCAAAATAGGAACAATAACCCTATATCTATTGCCAAAATAATCAATTATACCTTTAAAATTACTTAGTGCACCAAATAGCCCATGCAAAAGCAAGATCACTTCTCCTTCCTTATTTGATTCTATGTACTTAAATCTACCTTCCTGGATAATTTCCAATGTCATGATAATAAAATATTAATGTCAAAAATAAAAAATACTATTAAACAGTTTGCTGTTTTATTCAAAATGATTCCTTCAATCTCCCATTATGCTAAATAACGTTTGTTATACAAACAGAATACACTTAAACCAAAACAAACAATTCCTAGCATTTGATGGGATACTGCAAATTCTATTGGTAAACTACCTATTGAATAAATCAATGTTAAAACTCCAAGTACACCTTGCATGGTAGTAACAACAAACAGAACCATAATTTTACTATCTATAACGCCGTACTTTACCTTTTGCAAAACCAGAAGACTAAATATTATAAATAAAATTATATAAGCCAAAGATCTGTGTAAAAATTGCACAATAAATGCACTTCCATGATTTGATTCATAATCATTAAACATAAATGAAATGTAATCTTTAATAGCAAGTACTTCACTTGGGATCATACTACCATTTATATCTGGCCAAGTGGGAGCAACCAGAGCAGCCTTCATTCCACTCATTAACCCACCTAAAAATACTTGGAGAAAGAAAAATACAGGTAATGATAAATAAAACCAATAATTATTTCGATTGTCAAATTTATCATCCATTCCGTAAACAGCTTTCAATGTCGTCCAAAGTAAATATCCAATAAGCAAAAGAGCAGCACACAAGTGAAATGATAATTTATAAGCATTTACCCACGGTCTGTTAATTAATCCACTTGCCACCATTATCCACCCAAGAGAAGCCACAAATGCAGCTAATAATAAAACAATCAATAGATCTTTAATTAACCACGAGTCTAACAATTTCCTTCGCCAAAAAAGTAAAAAAGGAACTATGAATACAAATCCCATCAGTCGCGCCCAAAGTCTATGAAGATATTCCCACCAAAAAATATATTTAAAATCTTCTATTGTAATACCTTGATTAATCTTTTGATATTGTGGGGTTTTCTTATAAAGTTCAAAAACTTCAAGCCAAGCATTTTCGGTAAAAGGAATAACAACCCCAGTTACAATATCCCATTTTGTAATGCTTAAACCTGAACCGGTTAATCTTGTTACGCCACCCAAAAAGACCTGAATGAAAACCATCAACAGTCCAAAGAATAACCAAATCCTAACAGCCTTACTTTGTACTTTTCCAAACATGGTTCAAAATTGAAATAAAACAAGCACATTTTATTAGTTTTTTTTAATCTTCATAATCTTAATTATTTTAAATGAATTAAAAAAAAAAGACAATACAATGATTAATGTTAATATGTGCAAAAAATTCAATTTTTCAGTTTTAAACAAAAAAATACACAATAATTTCAATCTTAATATTATTGTAAATCAGGTACATAGATTTATTAAATTATATTGTTAAAAAAAATAAATGTTAAAAACTTTGGGTAAAAAAATGTTAAAAAATTATGATTTCTCCTAAGCACATTTACTGATCAATGTCTTAAATATTTTACTTTTTTATATATAATTGAAATTAATTTATCCTTGTATAAACCGTGTTAAAGATTTGTGAGTAAATGTGGATATTTTAATTTTTCCACCATTGATTAAGAATAAAGTAGACATTAATTAAAAACACTATGTTTAAATTTTTAAAAATCTAAACTTAAGATTAAGAATAGAAGACAATATAAGTCAAGAACTATTTTAAAATATGAGGATAATAATTCAAAGAGTTTCAGAGGCTATACTTAGCGTGGATAGTAAAATGCACACCAAAATAGGAAATGGCTTATGTGTGTTAATTGGAATCGGAATAAGTGATGATGAAACAGATGTCAATTGGCTTATTTCCAAATTGCTTCAATTGCGAATTTTTTCAGACCGCGAGAACAAAATGAATTTGAATATTGAAGAAATTGAAGGAGAAATATTACTCATAAGCCAGTTTACATTATTTGCAAGCACCAAAAAGGGGAACAGGCCAGGATTTAGTTTGGCTGCAAAGCCTGAAATAGGAGAAAAATTATATAATTACTTTTGTAATCAAGCAAAAGATAAACTGCCAGGTAAAATAAGAACCGGTATATTTGGAGCAACTATGCAAATAAGACTAACGAATGAAGGACCAGTAACTATTATTATGGATTCTAAAAATCGAGAATAGTGAAGAAATATCAAGATATAGTAAATACATGGATAAAGACCTATGGTAAAGGTTATTTTAAAGAAATGACAAATCTTGCACTTTTGATGGAAGAAGTTGGAGAGCTTGCAAGATATATGGCAAGAGTTTATGGAGAACAGTCATTTAAAAATTCTGAAGAAAAAGATAATCCTTCGGAGAAAATAGAAGATGAGTTAACGGACATATTTTTTGTATGCTTTTGTCTTGCAAATCAGATGAATATTGATCTTGATAAAGCATTCCATAATAATATTATAAAAAAAACAGAAAGAGATAGAACAAGACACCTAAATAACAAAAAACTATGAAGAATAAGTATTCTTTAAAGTCTTCTAATGTTCTATATTACTTTGCAACAATTTACTTATGCATTGCTATAATTTGTGGCTTCTTAGGATATTTAATTTGTACGGATTACACCGAAAATAACAATACTCAGATACCTGAAATAGCTTTGAAAAATCCCGGCTTTGTGGCATGGTTTTTACCCAAAGGCAATAGTGAAAAACGAAACATAATCAAAAAATGGATGCATGGTGACAATTCTTTTGTAAAACCAACACTTGCGAAAAAGGGGGATGAAAATACTGTTAGTAGAACATTTGTATTAGGTACAGATAAGTATGGTAGGGATATTTACAGTAGAATTATCATTGGACTCAGATATACCTTATTAATAGGATTTGCCTCCGTTTTTTTGTCCGCTATAATAGGTACGCTTTTGGGAGCCATTTCAGGTTACTTTGGTGGTATTTGTGATTTTGTAATATCTTTTATAATAAGCATATTTTGGTCTCTACCTACAGTCTTACTTGCATTTATAATTTTATTGGTATTTGGTAAAAATTTTTGGTCAATTTTTATTGCAATTGGACTTACTATGTGGGGAGATTTAGCCAGACTAGTAAGAGGACAAGTTATGGCATTTAAGCAAACAAATTTTGTACTTGCAGGAAAAGCCCTTGGATTCACCAACATCAGAATACTTGTCAATCATATTTTTCCAAACATTACTGGTCCGATTTGGATACAACTATCTGCCAATTTTGCTTTGGCAATATTATTAGAGTCTGGGTTATCTTTTTTAGGTCTAGGTCTGCAACCACCAATTCCAACTTTGGGAAATATAATGCAGGAACAATATTCTCTGATTTTTAGTGGAAAGATAATACAAGCATTAATTCCTGCTATTGTTGTAATTTTGTTAATTCTATCTTTTCAATTAGTAACCAATCATTTAAGAGACAAGTTTGACGTTAAAATAGCTGTTAAATAAGGGAATGAACAGAGAGCAAGGCATATTAACCAAAATGCAAAATGAGTTGAGCCTTAAACAACTTCAAATTACCTCTTTGCTTAATATAACCCAGGCTATCAATGAGAATTTACCACAGGAAGATCTTTTTAATATGTATAAAAATTTCTTAACCTGGGAACTAAGTATTGAAAAAATAGCTCTTTTTATCAGAGAAAATAATTCATGGAATTTATGTGTGGAGTTTAATATTAATCCTGATGTAAAAATTGATGAACTCCCTAATTTGTTTTTGCAATTTACCAGACTACACACTATAAAACCTCAAGATGATCCAAGACTTCAAGAATTTGAATTTATCATTCCTGTTTATCATAAAAAGCAGCCAATTGCATATTCACTAATAAGTGGCGTAAAGAGAAGTGAAGATGTGTTCAATAACATTCAGTTTATTACATCAATAACTAATATTATAGCAGTAGCCATAGAAAATAAAATTCTTGTAAGAGGACAAATCGTTCAAGAAAAGGAAATGGAGTTTGCCAATGAGGTGACGCAAATGTTGATACCAGCAAAAATGCCAAGTGGGACACAATATCAATTGGCCAATGTTTACCGACCGCATTATAAAGTAGGAGGAGATTATATTGATTTTATAAAATTTTCCGAAAACAAAATTCTTTTTTGTATCGCAGATGTTTCAGGAAAGGGGATGGCTGCAGCTATGATAATGGCTAATTTTCAAGCTTTGGTACAAAATCTTGGACAGCAATATAGAGATCTTGAGACATTGGTAATAGCATTGAATCAAACCGTTTCTAGGATGACAAAGGGTGAAAAATATCTCACCTTTTTTATCGCCATTGCAGATATCAAACAAAATATGCTTTATTATGTCAATGCCGGTCACATTCCTCCATTGTTGATAAAAGGAAAAGAAACCACGGAGTTAAAAGCCACCACAACAATAATTGGACATTTTGAAAATCTTCCAGAAATTAATGAAGGAATCGTACGATTGGATGAAGATGTAACACTCATAGCTTTTACAGATGGATTGGTCGATATAAAGAACAGGTCTGGCAAAAATTATAATACAGAAATGCTTAAAAGGCATATCTTGGAAAACAAAATGTTAAATGCCGAGCAGACAGCAGGAAGTGTGATGGATGAGGTGTTAAAATTTAGAGAGGATCAGGAGGTTCCTGATGATATAGCAATTTTAGTTTTTAAATTCTATAAGGATGAAAAATAAATGGGTTGCGGTTTTATTAGCAATTATGGCTGGAGGGTTTGGAGTGCACAGATTTTATCTAAGGCAACCAGAATTGGGATTATTATACATAGGTATTTATTTCTGGATGAGCTTTTTCAAGATATTGAATTTTCCTCTATCTACATTAATAGGATGGTATGATGCATACAGGTTACTGATGATGGACCAAAATGAGTTTGATCGTAGATACAATAGTCACAATTTCAGGGACAGATATGGGAATAGAAGGGATCAAACAAAGGAACAAAGTTCTCGTCAAGGAAGATATATTTTGTTAGATGAAGATGAGAATACTACACAAAAAAGCAGAAGAGGATATTTTGATTTATATAAAAGTAAAAAGAAAAGTGAATCTCACAAGCAGAGTGGTATAAAAAAATTTAAAAACTATGACTTGAAGGGCGCTATTGAAGAATTTAAGTTAGCCTTAGACCTTAATTCCAGCGATACATCAACGCATTTTAATATAGCATGTGCCTATTCACTAAGCGAAAAAGCAAAGGAAGCTTTTAAACATTTGGATGAGGCGACTTCTTTGGGGTTTAGTGATTTCGATAAAATTATGACCCATGAATCTTTATCTTTCATCAGAGTTATGCCAGAATTTGAAGCATTTCGAACCAATCAATTCAGACTAAGTCCGGAAATTTTGGAAAGTCTGAACAAAACCGAGCAGGAACAAGTTTTAGAACTAAGTCGAAGTAAAGAGCAGGTTGTGGTTGAAAACAAGGGTGGTTATGGAAGTTACTTTGAGAAAAGAATAAATGATCCTTTTAAATGATCAATAATAATTTAATTTCTAGTCAAATAATTCCGCTAAAACTAGGCGGTGCAAAAAACACAGCACTACAGTATATGCAGGAAAACCAAATTAGTCATATACCTGTCGTCTCGCAGGGAAAATATATTGGACTCATCAATGCAAATTTATTACATGAAAATAAACCCGAACTAGAAATAACAGAAAGAAATATATTTTCAATTGCAGCAGCTAAACCAGAAGATCAATTTATTCGATTATGGTCAATGATGTTGAAAAACGAAATAAGTTGTTTGCCAATTGTAAATTTAGATAATTCGTATATTGGTTGTGTTACAAAGCCAGACTTGATTCGATATTTCTGTCAAAACTTTTCTACGCAGGAACCAGGAAGTGTTCTTGTGTTATCCATAAGAAGACTGGATTATTCATTGGTCCTGTTGTCACAAATTGTGGAAGAGCATAATGGAATAATTTTGAGTAGTTTTATCACAGAACCCTCTGATGAAAATGAAATACTTGTCACCTTGAGAATCAATAAAGAAGATCCACAGGCGATCATAAACCATTTTTACAGACATGAAATTGAAATAAAAAGTGTCTTTTCGGATGGAGTTTATGTAGATCTATTTAAAGATAGGTATGATGAATTTATGCACTTTCTAAATGTATAGGCATTTAATAATTTTTTTATTATTAATTAGCCCCACCATGGTTTATCCTCAAATAAACCAGATTTCAAGTTGTGACACTTTGGTTATAGATACAATTACATTCACAGGTTTAGAAAAAACAAAGACCTGGGTTTTAATATTGGAAACAAGGATTTTGAAAGGTGAGACAATATTATTAAATAATTTAGATCAAAAAGTTAGAGAGATTGAAACGGATTTAATTAGAACAAATTTGTTTTCTACAGTAGATGTGAAATATGTGGTTGAATTAACTGGTCATTGCAATATTAGTTTTCAAATATTTGTTAGAGAAAATTGGTTGGTTTTTCCTGCAATAATTTTTGAATTGGCAGATAGAAATTTTAATGTCTGGTGGAATACATTTGACCATTCTTTGAAAAGAACAAACATCGGTTTAAAACTTTATCACTATAATTTAACAGGACGAAAAGATAAATTAAAAGTATTGTATCACACAGGATATACTGATAAACATGAATTAAGTTATGAATATCCATATGTCAGTAAAAGATATAATATTGGACTTAAAATGGGAGGTTTATATCAAACTTTTCATGAGGTGAATTATGTGACAAGAAAAAACGAAGCAATATTTTATAAAAATGAAAAAGAAATATTGTTGTATAGATCAGAGGCGTATACAGAGTTTTTATGGAGACCCAACAGGCTGTTTACTTATAGGGTTATTTTGGGTTTTAATAAGAATGTAATTCATTCGTCAATCGGATTTTTAAATCCAGACTATTTGTTGTCTGGAAATACAACGCAGGAATTTTTCAAAATTAATTTGGAAGGACAATATTCATCAATAGATAACGTCAGTCGACCCAATGCCGGAATGAGATTATTTTGTGGTTTAATTAAGACAGGGATTGGTTTCAGAAATGAACAAAATTTGTTCACCATCTCAGAAGCAGCATTGGTTGCAAAAAGACTAAATAGGAAGACCAGATCAGTTTTATTTTTGACAGCAGGTCACGGTATCACACGAAAGAAACCTGCGTTTAACTTATATAGATCTTTAGGATATCAAAATCAGATAGAAGGATATGAATACTATGTAATTGATGGTTTGGATTATTTTTATAGTACATATGGAGTGTACCTGGAGTTGATTAGATTTAAAAAAGGAATATTTAAACCTCTGCGTTCAGAACCAAAGATAAAACTTGATGCAATAGTTGATATAAAAGCAAACTTTAATGTCGGGTATATTAGGGATCCATTTTATAGTGAATATAATCCACTTTCTAATAAGTATCTTTACAGTATCACAACAGGAATAGATATTTTATTGAATAACACTTTAAAGATTCAACTAAATTATTCTGTTAATCATTTAAAAGAAATGGGTATTTTTATCCACACAAAATCAGCCTTTTGACAAAAATTTTAATATTCGGACAGAAGATAAAAGTAGAAGATCTTACCCATTTACTTGGTCTATTAGTTCAACTGAATGAAAACAAAACAGCTTTTTGGATATATCAGGAGTATTTAGAGGAATTACCCAAGGAATTACAGGATAGATATAAAGATAGGACCTGGTCTACTTATACGGATATTCTGAATATTAAGCCGGCGTGTTTATTGAGTTTGGGTGGAGATGGAACAATTTTACAGGCAGTGACTCTGGTAAGAGACAGTAAAGTTCCGATCTTAGGTATAAATATGGGAAGGCTAGGATTCTTAGCAAGTATTGAAAAAAAATTAATTCCGGATGCTGTATATCAACTGGTTACTGGAAGTTATGAGATTGAGGAAAGAAGCCTATTAAAGTTAGACAGCAATGAAAACCTTTTTGGAGAAATTCCGATCGCATTGAATGATTTTACCATCCTAAAAAGGGACAATTCTTCAATGATTACTATTCATACCTATATTAATGGTGATTTTCTTAACTCTTATTGGGCGGATGGACTAATTGTAGCATCTCCTACAGGTTCTACAGGGTATTCTCTTTCTTGTGGAGGACCAATAATTTTTCCAGATTCTTCAAGTCTGGTAATTACTCCGGTTGCGCCTCATAACCTTAATGTGAGACCAATTGTGATACCAGACCATTCGGTATTATCCTTTGAGGTTGAAGGCCGATCAGAAAACTTTTTGTGTACACTAGACTCACGTAAAGAAATAATTCATTCCGGACACCAGTTGGCAATTCGAAAATGCGAGTATAATGTTCGCCTAATACAATTGCAGCCAGTTAGTTTTCTAAAAACCATTCATACAAAATTGAACTGGGGCCTTGACCAAAGAAATTAAAATGATAAAAGAGATTAGCAAAATATCCATAGAAGGGGGTATAAAAATTGACCTTGACCAAGGGGTGGATATTTCTATTTCCTTTAAAGAAGGTGTTGAACAGGTGAACTGCTTTTATGCTCCATTTTTTGAAAGCAATCCAGTAAAAATGGGATCATTTGTTGGATCAGTAAAGGAGGGTGGGCCTGTAAATTTTAGCAATGTAAAACTAAATGTTCACGGAAATGGTACGCATACGGAATGTGTAGGACATATCACAAAAGATTTCATTTCTGTCAATGAAATTTTAAAAAAGTATATTTTTAAAAACCACTTATGTTCTGTTTACCCAACAAAACGGGATGATGGGGATTTAGTCATTGAAAGATTTACTCTAGAACAATTATTAGGAGATGTTGTTTCGGAGACATTAACAATCAGGACATTACCAAATACAGAATTTAAAAAAACAAAGCACTATTCAGGAACAAACCCAGTTTACCTCTCTGTAGATGCTATGGAATATATAGTTCAAAAGGGTATAAAACATTTATTCGTTGATTTTCCCTCCGTTGATAGAGAAGAGGATGGTGGAAGTTTATTGTCTCATAGAACTTTTTGGAAAGGGGAAAGAGCAAATTCATGCACCATTACAGAATTGGTCTATATTCCAAATGAATTTCCTGATGGAGAAAATATATTATTTTTACATACGGCTCCTTTATCATTAGATGCGGTGCCATCAAGACCTATATTATATCCAATTACAAATGACTAGTCTACCAAAAGATAAGGTTCCACATTCGCGGATATTTGAAAGATTCAGGAATATTCCTGTAAAGTCATATTATGATCATGTTTCTTTCTTTGCACGTTATTCTAAGGAAATAGATCAATTACCTTTTGAAGAATCTGTGGAAATAAAAATGGTATATCTAAAAGCTTTATTTTTCCTTGAAAGAACAAAGTACTTTCAAAATCTGGCAGACAATCTTGTACAAGAAATATTAAACCAAGAAACTTTTGAAGAAAACCATAAAAGAATTTATTCCGAAATACTTGAATTGAAAGCGCAGCTATTCATTAGCCAAAGAGAAACAGAAAAGGCCATTAATTTGTATTCTGAACTTAACAGGATGAATTCCGAAAATGTGAATATAAGGGAAAAACTTTTTTCATTAATATTGTCGAAGAATCTTTCAAAATTGAAAAAGCCTATCGCATTGGTAATACTTTTATTAATCATTACAATTTCTTTGGCAATTTGTTCTTCTCTTTTTATTAAGCCCATTTATCCCAATTCCTCTTTGATACTTGAATGGATTTATACATCAGCTTTTTTAGTTGCTGTTTTGACATTATTTGGAACCTATATAATTGCTCTTATAAGAAGCAAAGAATCGCTTAAATCAATTAACCAATTAAAAAAAGGGAAAAAAATATTCTCTTATAAAACATATCCGGAGTAGTAGATTGGGAGCTAAATATTCATAAAAGAGGTCAAACTCTAATTTCTCCAGTTTAATTTTTTAAACCTTTCATAAAAGTAGGAGTCAAAAGAGAAAAAAATATGCAAAAACAAATTCAAATTTACTTGGTGCTCTTAGGTGTTTTCCTAGGATCAAAATCATTGGGAGCCTTTCCAGAAAAGAATGTAAGTGTTGTTATGCAGCCTAAATGGGAACTTTTAGGGACTAAAGCAGCAAAATTTAATCTTGACAGAGATGAAATTTTGGTAGGAGGAAATGATGGATTATTCAAGTCTATACAGATTAGGGTAAAAAGATCCGGAATAAATATGCACAGGTGTGTGGTGGTCTATGGTGATGGGACGGAACAGGCTATTGAACTTAAAGAAGAATTTAAGGCAGGGTCTGAAAGTAGGGTAATTGATCTTGAAGGTAATAAAAGGGTCATCAAGAAGATAGTCTTGTGGTATGACACTAAGAATTATCGAAACAAACAGGCAATAGTTGAAGTTTGGGGCAGGCATTAAGCTCTATTTAAAAAGCCGCTTAAAAGGAATTTTAAGCGGCTTTTTACAATTAAAAAAATATTTATTAAGAACGTTCAATCACCCATTTAGCTACGCTAGGCGCAAGTTCCTTTTGAGATTTAGCACCAACGAACACGCCGATATGTCCACCTGGGAAAGCATAAAGTTGCTTGTCATTACTACCAATTTTATCCATTACAGAAATAGTAGATTCGTTTGGAATAATATTATCTTCCGTTGCATATACATTTAAAAACGGAACCGTCATGTTTTTTAAGTCTACAATCTTACCATCCAACTCAAATTGACCATTTACGAGTTTGTTATCTCTGAAAAGATCTTTAATATATTTTCTGTACATTTCTCCACTTAAATCAGGACAGTCATTTTTCCATTTTTCCATTCTTAAAAAATTCATCAACTTTTCCCGATCATCCATCATTTCAAGCACGCCAAAAAACTTTGCAATATCCATACTTGGTTTCAGCATACTGAAGGCATTGTTAAGCATATCAGCACTAATTATTCCCTGGGTATTGACCATAGTGTCTACATCCACATATTTTGTCCATTTAAACAACATATTACAATTAGCGTTCTTAAAATCATAAGGGGCTACGTAAGTTGTTAGTGATTTGAGTTTTTCTGGGAAAATTGACGCATAAATCATACTGAATAACCCACCTTGGCAAATTCCCATTTTATGGATTTTGTCAATTTTATGGGATTTTCTAATAAAATCAATAGCATCGTCCATATATCCGAGAATATAATCCTCCATTGAAAGGAAACGATCTGCCTTACTAGGATAACCCCAATCCATGATATATATGTCAAGCCCCTCATCCAACAATTTCTTCATTAGGCTTCGGTCGGGTTGAAGGTCAAGAACATCATGTCTGTTCATGATGGCAAAAGAAACTAAAACGGGGATTTTACATTTGGCCGGAGTTTCTCTGATATAATGAAACATTTGAACTTTATCACAAGACCAAACTAGCTCTTTAGGTGTTGTAGCTACTTCAACACTTTCTATTGATTTAAGCGTATTGTATCCTTTTTTTAATTTTTCACCAATTTCAATAAACTCTCCAAAAACGGAATTAGTATTTATCATATATTTTGTTTTATGTGGGTGGCAAAAATAAAAAAGCCTGGCTATAAAACCAGGCTTATAAAACTTTAATTCATTTTACTTTTTCTTGGATGACTTGTTTTCAGGTACAATCTTTTCTTGTTCAGTTTTTTCCGCACTGAACATCTTTTCAAGATTTCTGTACATTTTCTTTAGATCATAAATACTCTTATACACTTCATCCATCTCCGTTCTAGTCGCTATTGGCAAATTTACCAAGAACATACTTTCCATTTGATCATCAATGTCCTTTTTAAGTCTCATTTGAAGACTGCTGACTTCAGTCATCAATTTGCTATACTGGTCGCCATTGAATAATTCGGTGAAAACCTCATCCCCTGTAACCAACCAATCCTGATACAATTTCACGAAACTATCAATTGTTTTGCCTTCTTTCAACTGATTTGCAACTTTATCTGAAAGCTTATCCATGACCTTAAGACCATTTTGATATACAAGGTACTGGAGTTCATTATTTTTGATATTGAATTCCACCATCAGGTCGTTAATGTCATTCCAGATTTTGATATTTTTAGTCGGGCCGTTTTCGTTGGTAAGTTTCGTCAAAGGAGAAACTGCTTCATTGATCGCATTTCTCCAATTGTGATACATATCCCAAGCATTAGAATAAGGATTCTGGTTCATTCCAGGAATTTGCTGCATCTGGTTTTTCATGGAGGAATAACCACTAAATCCAGATTCAGCCATATTTTTCATATACTGAACAAATTGTGTATTCATTTGCTCCATCATCTTTTGACCTTCTTCCGGCATAAATTTGAAGAAACTGTCCACAAAAGATTTGTATTTTTCTGGATTCAAAGAATTCATAAAAGACTCAGCAGTAAACGTTTTGTCTTGGATTGATTTAAACATTGGCATCCATAGTTCAAAGAACTTATTCAGACTTTCCGTCATATTGTTCATACCCTTGAACGTATCGGCAGCAGTTAAATTTGAAAATTGCTTTACCCAATCGTTATATGAATGATTCATCATTTCAAGATACTGTTTTGTAAACTGACTCCAAGAATTGATGTTTTCATTCATGTTGTTTTGTATTGAATTCATATTCATGAATGGGTTATTAGGCATCATAGAGAAGAAAGGGTTTCCATTAAACATGGAAGCGAAAGGATTAGCATTCTGCCCCATTAGTTTTTGCCAGTTTGCCATCCAATCTTTTGGATCAGAATTAAAAGCAGCACTATTTGGCTGGTTAAAAGTAGTTTTAGCCCATGTCATTTGATTTTCAAGCCATTGCTTAAAAAAATTCTGAGCCATTTCTGCGTTGTCATTCATTTGTTTGTTAGTTTTTTCGAAGGTTTCGGAGGCTTTTCTGGCCAATTCTTTTTGTGAAGAGACCGATTGCTGGAACAATTTATGAGATTTATCGATTGTCTCGTTTACCAAAGGTAGATCTTTTGTAAGCTTTTTAGAATTTTCTACAATTTGATCTACGGCTTTTGCGTGAGTGTCAATTACATTGTCAATAAGGTCTGAAGATCTGTTGGACTTTTCCATGATTTAATTATTTGTATAAAAAAAATATCTCTAATATTGCAACGCAAAATTAAGTCAAAAGGTGCCAAACCGCGTGTCAATAAAATATTAATTAAAGTTAAGATGTTACAAATAGGAGATCAATTCAAGCATAATTTTAAATACACACAGTCTGATGTGGATACTTTTGCAAAGGTTTCTGGAGATATGAATCCACTTCATATTGACCCTATTGCCGGAGCAAATAGTGTTTTTGGCAGAAATATTATTCATGGATTTCTTGGAGGAGCTGTGTTTACAAAGATTTTTGGTGTTTTATGGATGGCGGACGGTCATATATATATGAAGCAAACCATGCAATGGTTAAAGCCCATGTTTGTTGATCAGGAATATGTTGCCATTATTACTGTTAAAGAAATATTTCCTGAAAAGCATAGGGTTTTATATGATTGTTCCATTTTTGACCTCACCTCCAACGATCAAACATTTGTTGGGGAAGCTCTGTTGATGAATAAAAAACAGTACGTTTGGTAAGAATGAATTCAAACCAATAGAAGGATCAGTGTTTTTATTGTTTACTGTCTAAAAGTAACCAATAAAATATCTGAAAATTATTAATCCAGCGCATTTTATTTGTTTTACCTAGTTCATCTTTAATGCCCAATTAATAACACAAAAAGGCATTGATCTATATTAAATATATTTGGATTAATCTAAATGTAATGTCGATTAATTAAAACAGAAGATTCAGTTTTTATGGAAGACTAAAATTGTAATCATAAAGTCCATTAAATTTCCATTCGTTTTGGTACAAAAAACTTTGATGAATAAATCAAACCAGTTAAAGGATTTTGAACTAGCGACAGAAAGAGACATGGATTTGTTTTCAAGGTTTTTCACCATTCCTAAATGGACAAGGAATCATCTATTAAAAATATTTATTTCCTTGTAAGAAAAACCCCAAAACTTGGTAAAGAAAAAATAACACAGATATAAAAAATTAAATATCAATTTTTGCATAGTGGGCATGTTCTTCAATAAACTGTCTTCTGGGAGGTACGTCATCACCCATAAGCATCGTGAACCGATCCCCAGCTAAAGTTGCATTTTCAATATTAACTTTTGAAAGAATTCTTCTGGCAGGATCCATGGTAGTTTCCCATAATTGTTCAGCATTCATTTCACCCAAACCTTTATAGCGCTGAATCTGAACACTATCCTCTTTTCCTTTACCTAGTTCAAGAGAGATTTCTTTTCTTTCCTTTTCATTCCAAGCATATTTGGCTTCCTTTCCCTTTTTAACTAAGTAAAGAGGTGGTCTTGCTATAAAAAGGTGCCCATTTTCAATGATTTCATTCATATACCGATAAAAGAAAGTAAGGATAAGGGTTGTAATGTGCGAACCATCAACATCAGCGTCGCACATGATTACTATTTTGTGGTATCTTAATTTGCTGGTATTTAATACGATATCGCCTTCTTCATTTTCCTGTCGAAACACTCCAAGGGCGGTAAACATATTCTTGATTTCTTCATTTTCATAAATTTTATGTTCCATTGCCTTTTCGACATTGAGAATTTTACCCCTTAAAGGTAAAATTGCCTGAAAATGTCGATTTCTACCTTGTTTTGCTGTTCCACCTGCGGAATCTCCCTCGACTAGAAATAATTCACATTCTGATGGAACCCTGGAGGAGCAATCAGCCAACTTGCCTGGTAGCCCGCCACCACTCAGTACATTTTTTCGCTGGACCATTTCCCTAGCTTTTCTGGCAGCTTCCCTTGCAGTGGCAGCCAAAATAACTTTATCAATTATTTTACGAGCCTCTTTCGGGTTTTCTTCTAAAAAAGTAATTAAGGCATCTCCAACCACTCTTGATACGACACCAACAACCTCAGAGTTACCCAATTCTCCTTTTGTTTGACCCTTAAATTGAGGTTCAGGAACTTTTACAGAAACAATTCCCGTCAAACCTTCCCGAAAATCCTCGCCACTAATTTCAACTTTTAGTTTAGAAAACATGCCATTATCGTCACCATATTGCTTGAATACCCTGGCTAAAGCTCTTCTAAAACCACTTACATGTGTTCCTCCTTCCCTGGTGTTGATGTTATTTACATAGGAAAATACATTTTCTTGATATCCAGTATTGTATTGGAGGGCGACTTCAACTTCAATGTTTTCTTCTTTCCCTTTTACAAAAATAGGTTCTTCACAAAGAGGGGTTCTTGTTCTATCCAAATACAGCGCAAATTCTTTTAATCCCCCTTCAGAAAAAAATAATTCATTTTTAGGTAATTCCTCTCTTTCATCTTGCAGATAGATATACAACCCACTATTTAAAAAAGAAAGTTCTCTTAAGCGATGCGCTAAAGTATCATAATCGTAGACCAAACTCTCGAAAATTTCCGAATCAGGTTTAAAGGTTACTTTTGTGCCCCGATCAGAACTTTCTCCTATAACTTGAACATCAGCCAAAGGTTTTCCTCTTTCATATTCCTGCATATATACTTTTCCATCTCTTCTGACTTCAACCCGAACATGAGAAGAAAGAGCATTTACACAAGAGACCCCAACTCCGTGAAGTCCTCCCGAAACCTTATAAGAATCTTTGTCAAATTTACCACCAGCATGAAGAACAGTCATAACCACTTCCAAAGCTGATTTTTGCAGCTTTTCATGCATATCAACAGGAATTCCTCTTCCATTATCGCTAACGGTAATTGAATTATCCTTTTCAATTGTTACTTGAATGTGTGTACAGTGTCCAGCCAAATGTTCGTCAATAGAATTATCTATGACCTCCCAAACAAGGTGATGTAAACCCTTGGAATCCGTACTTCCAATATACATTCCAGGTCGTTTTCTCACCGCTTCCAATCCTTCTAAAGCCTGAATGCTACTAGCACTGTATTCTCCTCCTTTCTGAGACATATATATATTTTTATTAACGTGCAAAGGTAATGAAAATAAGGCAATTCTACTAAATATGTTCTACCCAATAATAGTGGAAAAAACATACAAAAAGTAGAAAAAACGCTCATCAGCTTTTCTTACAAAAGGCAAGAAAGTAAAAAATAATACATTATAGGAGTTAGAATTTTTTTACTACACATCAAGTATAGAAATCCAATCATTATTGTATTTAAAACTATACTTTGATGTTCAAAATTTACCCATACAAAATATGTGATATTGCCGAGGACTCATTTTCGTTTTAGAATCATTTAAAAATCCATTTTGGTACAATATAAATTAGATAGATTTTTGAGTTGCAATATATGTCAACAAAATATCTATAATTCAATGGTTGTGTGAAATTAAAAACCGTACGCAAATCAAATTCATTATTGTTTAAATATAATAAATTGAAAATCTATCAAATTAGAGGAATCAGATTTATTTTTTAACCATTTAATTTCAAGGAGGTAAATTTATAACTTTGATTTAATATGAAATAGAATGAGTTGTAAATATGATTTATATAGTCAAAAGATCGGAAAATCTCAATATCTCAAACTTTGAATGTAGATAAATTTCATTAGGGTTTTAATATACAAATTATAATACATATGTGGCAGCCACTAATTTTAAAATTTGAAGAATCGATTGAAAATATTATACAATGTAAATCTTCAATACAAAATACTTTATTAGAATAAGTTTTACCTGACTTGTTTATTTATTAGTTTGGGTTTAATAATTAATTTTAGATGGACAGATTTTGGGTAAAAAAATATTTGTAGATCAGTTTTAACCAATCTTATATAAACTATAGAAATAAAACTTAATTTTCAAAAATACACTTAATGTTTTTTAAAATGTAAAACAGTACATTAAATGTAAACAAGCGAAAAAATAAATTTCATTAGCCATTAAAAGAAAAGATGGCTTTTGTAGATTTGCATTTAGAATGGAGTATATAAGTACAGAACAGGATTTAAATTCAATTGTACCCTCACTTTTAAAGCAACTTCAAACAAAAAGAATCTGGTTGTTATCTGGGCAAATGGGGTCAGGAAAAACAACTTTGGTGAAACGAATGGGTATATTTTTAGGTCTAAAAGATGAAGTTACAAGTCCCAGTTATTCTATCATTAATGAATATACAAGTAATGAAAATTTAGTTTCAGGCAAGAGAGTTTACCATATTGACCTTTATAGACTAGGTCATATCAAAGATGCACTTGAAATAGGTATTGAGGAAATTTTGGAAGGGACGGATCTCGTAATTATTGAATGGGCAGATATAATTTATCCACTATTGGTGAAGAACTCATTTCAAGAAATACATATAGAACTCTTGGATAATCAAACCAGAAGATATATCTTGAAGCCGAATAAATGAGCAAACAAGTATTTTTTACGGTAGAGAAAAACTTTTATCAGACAAAAGTTGAGATGAAAGATTTTGCCAAAGCAAATCGGGTACTTAAAATAGGAATTCCAAAGGAAACTTTTCCACATGAAAACAGAGTTGCATTAGTTCCACATTCAGTGCATAATCTGGTAGCCAGGGGCCATCATATTTTAGTGGAATCCGGTGCTGGAGAGCGTTCTAATTTTTCAGATCATAATTATTCGGAAGCCGGAGCAGAAATATGTTACAGCTCAAAGGAGGTGTTTCAAGCGGATATTGTATTGAAAGTCGCTCCGCCTAATGTGGAAGAGTTGCAATTTTTTCGTCCTAACCAAATCCTAATTTCACCACTTTATCTTCCTGTCGCAAATACTGAATACATACAGGCATTAAGACAAAAGAGGGTTACAGCGTTAGCCATGGAATATCTCCAGGCAGAAGATGGTAGCTTTCCATTAGTTAGGGTTATGAGCGAGATCGCGGGATTAGCTGTTATTCATACAGCAGCAGAGCTTTTAACCAATACACACAAAGGAAGAGGAGTACTTTTAGGAGGTATTTCAGGAGTTCCACCTGCAAAGGTCTTAATTCTGGGGGCCGGTGTTGTTGCTGAATATGCTACTCGGGCAGCGTTAGCTCTGGGAGCGTCCGTTCGTATATTTGATGATGAAATTCATAAATTGACAAGAATTCAAAGCAGGATAGGAGCCCCACTTTATACATCATCACTTAATCCAGTGTCGCTATTACAACAACTTGTTTCTGCTGAAGTAGTTATTGGAGCAATTCATTCAAAAACCGGCAGAACACCAATTGTTGTCACAGAAGATATGGTTATGCAAATGAAGCCAGGTTCTGTAATTATCGATGTATCTGTAGATCAAGGCGGTTGTTTTGAAACCAGTGAAATAACGACACATGAATCTCCTACAAGAGTAGTTCATGGGGTGATACATTATGGAGTTCCAAACATTGCTTCCAAAGTATCCAGAACCGCATCAACCGCAATTAGCAATATAATTACACCAATTTTACAAAAGGCAGGAGAAACAGGAAGTATTGAAGAAATTTTATACCAAAACCGAGGGTTAAGGAATGGCATTTATACTTATAAGGGATGTTTGACTAATGAATATTTAAGCAGGCATTTAAACTTAAAATATACAAATTTGGATTTGCTATTAACCTCAACCTTATAAGTTAAAAGAAAAAGATTTAACTTTCTTCTATATCGTCATTTTGGCTTAGTGCACCGCTTGTATAAAAATTGCACCATACACATTCTGGTTTTTGACATCCAGGAAAAAATTGTTTATTTTGGATTTTTGCGTATGTGTCAACTATTAGATTTCCAACTAATAATTTATCTTCAGTGCTAGGAAAAATTTCAGAAAATAGATATTTGCCATAATTGTCAGGATTTACATAATAAATTAACCCGGAACTCATTTTGCCGTTAAATTGAGACTCGGTGTCCATTAATATTGAATAGAAAATCAATTGTCGCCAATATGTTCCACCGAATGGATTTTTCTCAGATGGTCTTTTGATATGATCTCGTATACTATTGGCGTTACCAGTCTTGTAATCTACGACCTTAATATTTGTTGGATAATGATCAACCCTATCTATATTACCTATTATTGGGACATTTCTGTAGGTTCGGTTTCTAAAATCATATTCTGGTTCCATTTTAGTAATATCCAGCCAATTGTTATAATGTTGATTAATAAATCCTGTCAATGACTTTTTACCTTCTTCCAGATAATTTTGAAATTCACGGGAAGTAAAATGTGAACGATGAGCCAGCATTGCTTTATTAAAATGATTTAATAGAAGATCTATATCAGGCCCATTCGGATCTAAAGTACGGTTTTTAAAAAAGTTTTCAAGGGCTTTATGAATCGCATTTCCAAAACCCATTGGTGCAGATCGAGCACCAGGTATGCGTAAAACTTTTTCATAGTAAAATTTAAGAGGACATTCCAAATATGTATTTAGTGCAGTTGACGCTAACTCAAAACGGTCTAGAAATATTTTATAATAGTTTTCATCAATTTGTACAAATGGTTTATTGAAATAGGTTATTCTCTGCTCGATTCCGCTAATAAAGTCAGATGTTTCAATGGATTTATTGATTTTTTCTATTTCTTTAAATTCTAATAGTTCTGCAATGTAAAGACAAGGTTCTAGAGATTTTCCTGAAAGAGAATGTACAGGATATGAAATTTGAATAAAATTTTTAGCTCGGGTAATTCCTACATAAAAAAGTCTTCTTTCATCTTCATGCTCTAATTTATTTAACCTTCGAAAAGGTTCGACCAATTTAAAACCAGATTCGTTTTTAGCTCGCCAATTATTTTTGGTGTTATTTACCATAAATACATATTGAAATTCCAAGCCTTTTGATTTATGGAGAGTACTTAAATAGACACCATCTTCAGCTCCAGTAAAGAGAGTTACAGGGATGGACAATTGGTGGTGTACAATTCTATCAATTAGTTTGAGAAATTTGTCTAGATCAATTTCGGGATTTTTAACAGATTGATCTTTTAGAAAATCAAAAAAGCCATTTACAATTTGAAGTTGGGTGTCTCTTTCTGGGGATTCGAGGATATAGGGTAAAATCTTGAGAGAGTAGAGAATTTTTTCAACAAGCACTTGTAATGTAAGTGAATTTATTTCCTTTATAATACTTTCTAAAGCGTTTGAGAATTCGAGGATTTTTTCTGGGTAAGAAATGCCACAAGTCGTTAAGCGATCAGAATCAGATAATAAAAGTCTTAAAGAAGATATATTTAAATATTCGTTTGAGGAATGATTAATTTCCAAATTTTTATCTAATTGATTTAGATGCCATGAAATTCTGGCAATATCAAGGGAAGAAGATGAAACGAAGGGTTGGTGAAGAATTTTATAGAGCAGATGATCTGAAGAAAATGGATTTATTGTTTCTTGATGAAGATACTTCATAATTTCCAACAATGTTATAATTATTGGTTCTTGAATTGCATTAATATCAAAGCTTGCCTTAAATGGAATTCCTTTTTTCTGAAGAATTAAACTGTAATTTGAGATTTCCTTATTTTTCCTTACAAGTACTGCAATTTCTTTATAATTTACTTTTTTAGAAAAAGTTAAGTTTTCAATTTGGTTTATCACATCTATAAATTCTGAATAATTATCAGAATACTCAACGATTTTTGGAAGAGTAGCAACATTTTTATTTTCACCTGAGGAAAGAAGGTCTTTGCTGAGATTTGGAATTTCATTAATTAAGCGATCTAAATTGGATTTAATTGAATGACCAGCCAAATCAAGGATGAATTGCGATGACCGATAATTGTTAGTAAGAAGAATAACTTCAGGGTTGTACTTATTTTTAAATGAAAGCATATTTTCCAGATTCGCTCCCTGGAAACGATAAATAGCCTGGTCGTCATCACCTACTACAAATATATTGGGTTGCTCCCAATAGGAGCATAACAGGTTTAAAAGCTCATTTTGGGATCCGTTTGTATCCTGATACTCATCTACCAGAATGTATTGATATTTTTCCTGATAGATGCCAAGAAATTCATCATCAGTTGAAAACTTACCAATAACCCACAGTATCAGATCATCATAATCATAAAGATTCTTATTATTTAAAGCTTTTTGATACTTTTCAAAGAGCTTAATGGCATCAATTGTTTTTAATAAACTGACTTTTTCTTTTTCCAGAGCTTCGACTTTAATATCTCCTTTTTGATTATTACCGGATTTTCTTTTATACGTAAATTCAGGGTCATTTTTCAAATCCGCAATTCTTTGTTGGATATTTATAATCATTTCATCGGGAGACCAATGTTCTCTCTTTATGTCAGAAAATAGTTTTTTAAGATTTTTTATGGTCTGTGCAAAATTTTCCTTGTATGAAAACAACCTGTTATCAGGTGGAAGAGAAGATAACAATTCTTCTAAACATTCTATAATGTCCAGATCATCTGCAACACTATGGTCTCCATATAAATGAAAAGATTCTGGATTATCACTTATGATTCTATGACAAAAGGCATGGAAGGTAAATATTCCAACCTCGTAGGAGAGTGGTCCAATTAACGAAGTCAGTCTTTTACGCATAGCAGTGACTCCCGAATCTGTATAAGTAAGACAAAGGATGTTCTTCGCTTCTACCAAGTTTCTTAATAAAATTGTTCCAATCCTGTAAGAAAGTATTTGTGTTTTTCCAGTACCTGGACCAGCGATTACCATTACGGGTCCTTCTGTAGTTTCAACTGCAATTTTTTGAGCCTCATTGAGCTTATTATACCCTTCGTCAAAGTTGGCCGTCACATAGACTTTTTCCATTGGTAGATGCACATCATAGGTTAATTAATAATTGAAGACTATTCACGTTCTCTTTGGTAAATGTAATCTTTAACCAACGTTTTTAGTTTTTCACCTGTATCAAACAGCAGTGTTTCATTTGAAGGAAAAGGCATAACATGTGATTTGATTTTTCTTCTCGCCTCTTCACTTAAATGGTCTCTATCCCCTTTAATGAGTTTAGCAAATTTATTTTCAAAAACCACCTCAACAGAAAGAGGTCTAGAAAATTCCACATTTTTACTAAGTTGATGTATCCATTCTAATCTACCAGTCAACAAGGAAGATTTATATTGGACAACCTCTTCCAAAGTGGAAGTATATTTATTTCTAATCTTAAATTTTTTTTCTTTTCCGACAGAGTCCAAAACAGGTCTACCTTTACTGTCAGTAACCACGTCTTCAATTTCCTCTTCAAAGACATCTTCATAGATTCTACTTTTTTCTTTTTCAGGACTAAATTGCAGATTGGTTAGATTTAGTATTATATGGTAATCATATTCTGTTAAAGGGTTTTCCTTCATATCGAAATGTTTCCAGTTTTTATTAAGGTCATCTACGGCAATGCTGAGTAAATCTCGCTCCATTTGTACAGGCATTACATTCAATGTATTGTTGATTATTTTAACCAAGAAATGTTTTGTGCCTAGCTCAATAGCAAGCTTTTTAAGTTGGCTTACATCTTTATAATTACTGTATAATTGGGATATTTTATTTAAAAGTGAATATGCTTCAATGGCTGCTTGTTTATCTTTATTCAACTTGCTTTCTTCCAATAATTTTTGAGAAGATTTGTAATAATATTCAGCAGAATTTGCTTTAGACTCTTTCTTTCTTTCTGAGGTGTTGATGAATTTAAATCCAGCTTTGTAACCGTCTTCTGAAATTAGAGGTAGAAGGCCTTCAACGAGTCTTTGCCGATTTTCAATTCTTGTATGAATTGCATAGATTTTTTCCCATTTATTTTCGTCATCATCCATTAAATACTCAGCTTCGGCAGCTAAATCTCTTTCCTGGGCTTTCTTAAAAGCAAACTCCAAATTCACCACATTTTCTCTGCTTTTCTTTTTTTTACCAGTAAGCTTAGATGTAAGTCGGCTAATGGCATCATCGTAATTGCCACTTTCGATGATTTTATTAATATTGGTGCAAGAAGAAAGAAAAAAAATAAGTGAAAAGAAGTAAATTAAATTTTTCATATAAGATGTTATGTTAAATCCATTTTATGCATTAGAATTTATATTTCAGGTTAAAATACCTTCAAATACCTTTTATACCGCTTTCCTTCCTACCCGATAAATGCGGGCTGGATTCAAGCACTTAATGAGCTTTGGTTCATTAGTTTGAAGGTAATAAAAGATTGTCCATTCATGGAAGCATTTGTCTTTATTGGTCTTTTGCCTTTCATCACGAAACCCAATGCATATAAGGGGTAAATTATTTAATACCGTGAAAATAACACGTAAAAGGAATTTATTTCTATTAATCCATGAGATTAAGCAAAGGTGGTAATTGAATACCTATAATTAAATAGAAAGGGCGTCCATTTTTGATTGAATTAAATTAAAGTACTAAAAAGGAGTACCCGGAACAGGACTTGAACCTGCAAGCCTTACGGCATACGCCCCTCAAACGTACGTGTCTACCAATTCCACCACCCGGGTATGAAGGGGCCCCAAAGATACAAAGGTAGAGGATAACTAACAAGGATTTTCCAGATGCCTACATAGTGTATTGACAAGCAAGCCTTTTGACATAGAAGCATTAATATTATATAAACAATTATATATCAACCAAATATGAATTTAATTTTAATTTTTTCCTCCAATTTCGATACACATCAAATTATTATATATAAAAAAAATTTAAATATTTTAGATCAAATATTTGATTTTCTAAAATATGTATTATAATTTTACAGCAAATCCCGGAGGCAGTGTCTCTAAACGTTATTGACACCTCTCAGTTTTATCTTCTAAGTTATAGATGACAAGTTAATTTTTGGTTTTGCCCAAAAGTAAATTGACAATGGAATTCATTATGCTTTTGCATTTTAGATAAAGATCGTAGTTTTCTTATTTTGAGACCTTAGTCGAAAGAGCCTGAATTTGCGCCGTGCAAATTTGGGCTTTTTTATTTGAAAAGACCAGAGGACCTTGGCTTCAAGGCTGAAGCGGCTAAAGAAATTTAGCAAAGGAGTAAAATCTAATAAGTAAACAAAGTTTATTTATTTTGAAGCAATTCCTCCCAATATTCAGCCGCGCGGCGAGTGTGGGGAATACAAATTGATCCACCGACCATATTTGCAATAGCAAAGACCTCGTATATTTCTTCTGTGGTGGCCTCAAGTTCGTGACATTTACCCAGGTGATATTTAATGCAATCATCACATCTTAAAACCATCGAAGCAACCAAACCTAAAAACTCTTTTGTTTTAACTGGTAGAGAACCCTCCTGATACATTTGATGATCTAAAGAAAAAAACCTTTTAAGAGGTAAGTTATCTTGGGCAAGAATTACCTCATTCATTTTACTTCTATAATCATTAAATTCTGATTGAAGAGACATATGGTGAATTTTTAATTTATTGACCAATTCCAAAATCTCTTAAAGCCTCATTTAGAGAGACTTTTTTATCCGTTGTTTCTTTTCTTTTCCCAATTATTAATGCACATGGTATTTGAAAAGATCCGGCGGGGTATTCTTTATTATAAGATCCTGGAATCACAACAGAGCGTGCCGGAACTCTTCCCTTATAATGAATTGGTTCTTGACCTGAAACGTCAATTATATGAGTTGAAGAAGTAATGACAACATTTGCTCCCAGAACTGCCTCTTTCTCTATTATTGCCCCTTCTACAATTATACACCTTGAGCCTATAAAACAATCATCTTCAATAATATTGGGTTGTGCTTGAGGAGGTTCTAATACACCCCCAACCCCCACACCACCGGCGATGTGCACATTTTTACCAATTTGTGCACAAGAGCCTATGGTAGCCCAAGTATCAATCATAGAACCCGACCCAACATAAGCTCCAATATTTATATAAGAGGGCATTAAAATTGCACCTCGTTCTATATGACTTCCATATCGAGCGATAGCATGAGGGACCGCTCTCACGCCGAGTTCTTCGAAATTGGTTTTAGTTGGAATTTTATCATAAAATTTCAAATCTCCTGCATTAATTACTCTATTTTCAGAGATCGGGAAATAAAGTAATATTGCCTTTTTGATCCATTCATTAACTTTCCAAATTCCAGGGGAAAGTTGCTCGGCGACTCTTATAGAACCAATATCCAGTAGACGGATAACTTCCTGTATAGCCGATTTATTTGGAGATTCTTTCAACAGATCCCGGTTGTCCCAGGTTTTGAGGATGATTTCTTCTAATTGGTTCATATTAAAAAGTATAAGAAAGTGCCAACAAGATAGAGATAAAACCAATTATAAAGCCAAAATAGACTTCTTCCAAATTATGCACGCCAAGCAAAATTCTGGAACTTCCCACCCACCCACTTAAGAAAATTAAAATGCCAATAAGATGATTTAAGTGAAATTCAGATGTATTTAGGTTAGAAAATCTAAAATAATAAACACCATCCTGACAAAAATATAATCTGAGGGATAACCAAAAACAAAGCATGCTTCCGAAGGCAAGCATGTGTAAACTCAATTTCATCCAATTGTTAATCACGAAAGCCAAGACGATTGAAATGATACTTCCCAAAATGAAGGCAATGAATACTTTTGGGATATTATCATCTTTTTTCAAGTTGACGTACATCCATAAGTAAAAAATAAGACAAATAATCAAGGGTATAATCCTATCGTATTTATCGGTCATTTCAAAAGATTTGATCAAACCAACAAACTTTAATAAGGCAACAGCAACTAATGGAATAACGCAAGTATAAATTAAGACAAGTATTATCAATAAACCTGAGTCACTAAAATGATTGATACCAAACCAATGGGGTTTAAGACATACTAATAAAAAGAAAGTATAGATAAAACTAAAAAGAGGATGAAAAATATAGGCACTTAATATAGATAAAAGTCTCAAAGCAAATTTTTACAAAAATAGCAGAACTATTGATTATAAAGTATCAAATTCAGAAAGTTTAATTAATTCAAACGTCATCCATCCATAAGCTGAGTTCAGGATATTTTTTAGATTCAAAAAACTTTTCTATTATATATTTTAATAAAGCTTTCAACAAGGATCTAACTAAATTATTGATCTAAATTGTCTGCAGCTAAACTTTTACAAATGACAAAAATAAACTGCTAATCATTAAGGAAAAAATTGATTTGATTTTAACCAATAGCCAGTTGAGTATTATATTGCATATTCCCCATTATTAGAAAAACCAGCTACTAATCTATTCAGACATGCAATTAAGAGATCGTAAATTGTATCTCATCTTGAATATTAAAAAAGGAAGGCATGTAGGAAATCATATTCCCAAAATTAAGAACTTATAGAATTAGGTTCAAATCCAGATTAAATTGAGCAACAAATCCTATAATACACGATCTTTATTAATAACTTCGCATTTGCAATGAGACATTGCATTTTAGCGTTGTATTCTTTTAGTCTTTTTTTGTTTATGAGAAATTATATTTTTATTGTACTTAGCTTTTGTCTTTGTTTGATCCACGCACAGGAGAAGACTTATCTTGATTATGATAAAAAGTCATATGAGATAAGCGCCATCCATGTTAAAGGAAATCAATATAGCGATGCTAACGCAATCATTGGAATTTCAGGGTTAAGGGTGGGGCAAAAAGTTTCTGTACCAGGTCCGGAAATACCCCAAGCAATAAAATCAATTTATAGACAGAGGTTATTCTCAGCTGTTGATATACAATTTTCTAAAATAATGGGGGATGTAGTAATCCTCGAAATTCAGGTTTCAGAAAAGCCAAGATATTCGAAGCACTCCTTTAAGGGCGTAAAAAAAGGAGCTCATGAGGAGTTGAACGAATTGGTAAACAGCCAGTTATTGAAAAACAGTATCATTACAGAAGATGTAAAGGAAAACATCATTTATCGGATAAAAGATCATTATCTACAAAAAGGATTTCTAGACTGTAGGGTTAAAATTTTTGAATTTAAGGAAGAAAAGAAGGAAAATTCTGCAAGGCTAGTGATTGATATAGATAAGGGGCGAAGGGTGAAAATTTTCAACATTACTTTCTCAGGAAATGAGCATATAAAATCCTCCAAGCTTAGAAAGCAATTAAAAGAAACGAAGCGTTTATGGCAAGTTTTTTCAAAATCGAAATATATTGAAGATGATTTTGCAGAGGATAAATTGAAACTAATAGCTTATTACAACTCAAAAGGCTTCCGAGATGCAGAAATTACCAATGACTCGATTTGGAGAACGAAGAGAGGAAATCTTAAAATTCAAATTCAAATTGAGGAAGGGAAAAAGTATTATTTCAGAAACATTACTGTTAAGGGGAATAGTTTATACCCGGAAGATCAAATAAAAAATGTCCTTTCAATCCAAAAAGGAGATGTTTATGATCAGGACCTTTTAGCAAAAAGGTTAAGTTTTAGCCAAGATGGAAGAGATGTGAGTAGTTTGTACATGGATGAAGGATATTTATTTTTCAAGGCTGAACCCATTGAGATGAATATTTACGAGGATTCAGTGGATATTGAAGTCAGAATAATTGAAGGGCCACAGGCTACCATTGACAGGGTTACCATAAAGGGCAATGATCGAACAAATGAACATGTAGTTCGCCGAGAGATAAGGACAAGGCCAGGTCAAAAATTCAGTAGATCAGATATTATCAGGTCCCAAAGGGCTATTATGGCACTTGGGTTTTTCAACCCAGAAACCATGGGAATCAATACACCTGTCAATCCTAGGAGAGGAACCGTGGACATTGAATATTCTGTTGAAGAAAGGCCATCTGACCAATTAGAGTTATCTGCAGGCTGGAGTGCATTTGGGTTAATTGGCACACTTGGGGTGGTTTTTAATAATTTTTCCACCAGAAATATTTTTAAAAAGTCGGCATGGAGCCCATTGCCTCAGGGAGATGGACAAAAGCTCTCATTGAGGGCACAAAGCAATGGTAAATTTTTTCAATCTTATAATTTTTCATTCACCGAGCCATGGCTGGGAGGGAAAAAACCGAATTCTTTTACTTTAGGCGGGGTATTTACACAGGTTGACAATACTTCGGTTGGGCAAGGAAAATTTACTAATCTTAGGTTTTCGGCAGCTTTGGGATCACAACTGAGGTGGCCTGATGATAATTTTATCCGAACCAGTGCCATAAATCTAGAGAGAATATCATTGGTAGATAATCCATTATTTATCGTGGATGGTGTTGCGATCAGAGATGGAAATTTTTATAATTTCTCCTTTAAGCACACGATCGCAAGAAGTACAGTTTCAGAACCGCTATTTCCTCGTTCGGGATCCAGATTAAGCTTATCTGCCCAATTGACACTTCCCTATTCATTGTTTAAGAAAGATTTTAATCCAGCAGATTCCCCGACAGAAAAGTACAAATGGGTAGAATACCATAAATGGAGATTTGATGGGGAGTGGTATTTTAATCTTGTCAGCAAATTGGTTTTCTCCTTTAATGCCAAAATGGGCATGTTAGGGTATTATAATAAGAAACTTGGTGCACCGCCTTTTGAAAGGGTTTCACTGGGTGGAAATGGCTTGAATAACCAAAATTTTGCCATTTTAGGAAGGGATATAATTGCAATGAGAGGCTATGAACCCGAAGATATTGCCGCAAGAAATACGGATGAATATTATAATACGGTAGATAGGGGCTTCGCTACAATTTTCAACAAGTTTACGGCTGAATTGAGATACCCACTTTCTTTAAATCCTAGTGCAACTATTTATGCCACAACATTTTATCAAGCAGGAAATGCGTGGTATTCTTTCAAAGAATACAATCCTTTTGATTTAAGAAGATCAGCTGGAGTTGGGGTAAGGGTATTTTTACCAATGTTTGGATTGCTTGGATTTGATTATGGATTCGGCTTTGACAAACCATGGTTAGTTGAACAGAACGCATCCCTTAAGAGTTATGCCAGATTTAACCTAATCCTGGGATTTGAACCAGATTAATGAGCAATTAAGATATTGTGTGGTTAAATCAAGGATCAATTGCAGACCAAAATCTTATATAATTATAATTTTTGCTGGTCGAGTAACAAACAGGGTTTAAACAGTTTCTTCTATTTTTATTGAAATTGTCTTTTTGAGGCAACAAATATTACTTTCAGGCAGTCAAGTCTCAAGGATGGACAATAAACTTCTGGTATATAAATGTCTGAATGGGGATCAAAAGGCTTGCAAGAACCTATACGACAATTATGCACCCGTCATGATGGCGGTATGTCAGAGGTACTGTAAAAGTCAAGTTCAAGCAGAAGATTGCTTACAAGATGGATTTATCAAAGTTTTTATTCATTTGGAAAGTTGGAATGCAAGCGGAGACCTTGGCGCATGGATTCGAAGAATTATGGTAAACACCTGCCTTTCCAGTCTGAAGAATGCAAAGACCGAGTGGTTGAGTTTTGAGGATGAGATCGTGACTAACGTTTCAGTTGAATGTGATGCAGTTTCGAGAATGAGCTATCAGGAACTCGAGCAACTACTTTTAAAAATGCCTATTGGATATAGGACCGTTTTTAATCTACATATTATTGAAGGATATGGATATGATGAAATAGCGTCGATGCTGCAAATAACGGAATCGACATGTAGATCCCAATTACATAAATCGAAGAATTATTTAGCAAAAAAAATATCTGAAATACAAGCTGAAATAAAATATGCAATATGACAAACAATTGGTTAGATATTATAAAAGAAAAATTTTATTTCCAAGAAAAAAAAGTTCCTGAGCAGATTTGGTTAAATGTTCAAAAAAATTTACCGAAGAAAAAACAAAGGAGAGGATTTTTCATACCTATTTTTTATTTGAGTATAATTTTTATAGCCGGTTATAGTGTATCAAGGTATATACAGAAAAAAAATTCCTTGGTTTTTGATAATAATTTATATGATAGCAAGAATTTTGAATTGAATGAAATAGCGTATCAATCCAATTTAATACCAATAAAAAACCAATTTAAGGAAGAGGATCAATCAATAGTATTTGATGAATTATCAAATGTTAGTAAAATAGAGTTGAAAAATAAAAAATTAATTCTTGCAAACAAAAGCGATTCGGGGCATACCACATTAAAACAAAATTACAATACAGGAATTCCAAAGTTCAAAATCAAGGACTTGTTTTATGAAATAATAACAGGAAAAAATACTAATACTCAACCAGGTGAAGAATTAACAAAACTAGAATTTTTACCTCCTCGAGCAAGAGAATTAGTGATACAATCAGAATGCGACATTAGAAAAAACACACACACGGAATGCTTTAATTTTAAAAGGAAGAATGCAAGAAAGCTGTCACTTGAGATTTATGCAGGCCCCGGATATAATCCTTATAAGTTAATTACCAAATCAGAACATAGCGAGGGATTCCAGCAAAAAAGGCTTGAATCAGAAAAATCAATGATCTCTGGAATAGCTGGTATTAGGGCCGTGTTTTCCTTTTCACAATTTGCCATAAGGGCGGGGGTAGAATATCAACACATTTATGAACAGTTTAAATATAGAAATTCCAATGATTACAAGGTAGTACAGGTATACAAAGATAGTCAGTTAATAAGAATCGATACATTATTTGGGTCACGATATTTACGTATAAATAATTATCATCGGATGATTCATATTCCAATTTCATTTGCCTATGAATTTAGAAGGGAAAATATTTGGTATTCTGTTCAACCTGGCATAGGAATTAATATATGGTCAAATCACAGAGGGATAATCTATGATTCATTTCTAAGACCAACGTCTGTCCAAACGGCAAGTACAACTGGGCAGGATGTTTTTAAAACTAGGGTTGGTGCGTTTGCTTTTTTAAATTTTCAGGTATCCAAAAGTATTTCTCCTGATATTAAAATATTTATGGAGCCTGGCGTCATTTATTTTATGAACACTTTCAGCAATAGAGATTTTTCTTTAGACCAGAGATATGTCTCCTATCATATTAAGCTTGGAATAAATTATAACATCAGATAAATTACAAGGCAACAAAGGGAGTTGTTTTAAAGTCAAACAAGTAGACAAAAAATTAAAAAATGAAAAATTTAAAATTATTATTAGGAAAAGTTTTATTATTCCTGATTTTATACTTCTCCATTTCATCTTGTAGAGATATAGATGAGTTTATTCAAAGTGAATCAAACAATATATTAATAACAGATAGAGATAAAATATTAAATTCATTTGGTGAGTTAAAAACATACAAAGCTTCATTTGAGTTTTATAATAACCATGGAACTACTTTTTATTTTAGCGATGGTTCCTTCATAAGCTTTAAAGCTAATTCCTTTGTTCTCAATGGTATTCCAGCTGGTGAAAAAATTATAAAGGTTGTTGTTGAAAGAGCATTAAACAAAAAAGAAATGATAGAAAATAGTGTGGGAACAAACTCGGGAAATGAAGTATTGATTTCTGCAGGCATGTTTAATGTGAAAGCATATATAGAAAACAAACCAGTTGAACTTGCCAAAGGAATGGATTATCAAATCAGGTTGGTTTATGAAAAACCAATTTCACCAACCATGGAATTATTTTACGGAGAGGAAACTATTTCTGGTATAAATTGGGTGGAAGCGGATGCGAATCCAAATGTTCAGAACAATGTTTTTAAAGTAAGATGGGAAGATTCTTCAAGAGCTTTTATAGGTATTGAATGTTTTCCAAAACGTTTAAATTGGATAAATTGCGATTACTTTGCAAAATTTCAGTCACTTGAAAAAACGAAGCCCTGTATTAATCCTATTTTTCCCATGAGGGGAGACAGCATTTCAATTCAGGTCTTTTGTGTTTTTAAAAGCTCAAATGCTGTGATATCTCCTTGTTGTAATGGGAATGGGGAGGAGATTTGTTTTGGTCCTTTACCAGTTGGTGAAGAAGTTATATATATTGTGTTGGGAAAAGGAAAGTTAGATTATTATTTAGGGTTTGTTGAAAAAAAGATAATTTCCAACGACAAATTTCAATTAAGCCTAGATGTAAAAACTCTTCAAGAGGTCAAAGAGTTTTTAAGTAAGTTATAAATCGTTTTCAATGATTATTTATTGATTTTTGGCAATTATTGAATTTAATACCTAAATAATAATTGCCAGAATTTTTTCAAATAAATTTTGGTTTAATACTACGGGTGATTAATTACTGCTTAGAATAATTTCATAAGCAATAGTTAAATTAACATTTAGTTCCATTTTTTCATCGAAAATATCCTCACAAACCTCTAATTCATCTGCCAGGACTTCATTACATATCATCTCTTTAAAAACATGAATGACCTTTATCACTTCGGGGTGACTTTCAAGTTTAATAAGAATCCTGTCCGTAATATTGTAGTCTCTTGATTTTCTGATATTTTGAATCCGATTTATTATTTCCCTTGCGGTACCTTCTAAAAGTAAATCTTCTGTAAGGTTGATATCCAAGGCTACAGTAATATCATTATCGGAACTAACCAACCATCCAGGAATATCTTCCGAAAATATTTCAACATCCTCCTTAGTTATGTTGTACATATTATCATCAATTTTTATTTCGATAAAGGAGTGTTTTTCAATATTTTGTATTTGAAGGTTATCAAAATTTGATATGATGTTAATCGCCTGCTGCATATGCCTACCCAATTTTTTTCCTAAAGTTCGAAAATTTGGTTTGGCTTTCTTTTTAACTATACCAGTATCTCCAGAAATATATTCTATATTCTTAATATTTACTTCTGCTTTGATTAAATCCTCAACAAGTTTTATATCTGCCTTAAAATTTTCATCTAAAATTGGAAGTAATATTCTGGATAGAGGTTGTCTAACACGAATTTTTTCCGATTTTCGCAGAGACAGAATAAGAGATGAAATTCTTTGTGCATAATTCATTCTTCTCTCTAAGTCAAGGTTTATCCAAGCATTATTTGGATGTGGTAAAGAAGATAAATGAACTGAAATAATATCCTCTGAAAATTTATCATTAGAACCTTCTGTTAAATTTTTATACAGCCAGTCTGCAAAGAACGGAGCAAAAGGTGCGATTAGTTGGCTGACAGATACCAGACATTCATATAGAGTGCTAAAAGCTGCAATCTTTTCGATTGAAGAATCTGTTTTCCAAAATCTTCTTCGCGACAGACGCACATGCCAATTGGATAAATCATCGTTCACAAATTTCTCCACCAACCTAGTACATATGGTTGGTTCATAATTATCCATGTTGATTTTATATTCTTTGATTAAAGATTGCAGTCTTGATAATATCCATTGATCAAGTTCTGGTCTTTTATCTACAGGAATAATGTTATCTTTATTGAATTTAAATTGATCTACATTGGCATAGATTGCAAAAAAGTTATAGGTATTGAAAAGAGTGCCAAAAAATTTATTTCTTACTTCCGTAATTCCATCTAAGTCAAATTTTAAATTTTCCCAAGGATCTGCATTACTTATCATATACCAACGAGTAGCATCGGCCCCATAGGTTGATAGCGTGGAGAAAGGGTCAATTACATTCCCTTTTCTTTTAGACATTTTCTCACCATTTTTATCTAATACCAATCCATTTGATACTACGTTCTTGAAGGCAACAGAATCAAAAACAAGGGCTGCAATTGCGTGAAGTGTATAAAACCAACCGCGGGTTTGATCTACTCCTTCCGCAATAAAGTCAGCAGGAAAATTTTCTGCAGAAAGACTAATTCCGGAAAAAGGATAATGAATTTGGGCATAAGGCATAGCCCCGCTGTCAAACCATACATCAATCAGGTCAAGTTCTCTAAGCAAGGGTTCATTACCCTCTTCACTTACCAAAACGATTTGGTCTATAAAGGGTCTATGTAAATCTTGTGGAATAATTTGAGAAAGGTTTAGCAATTTGTTAGCTTTCGCTATTTCATGTTGTAACTCCTCAATTGAGCCAATACATTTTGTAATATCCCCAGCCTTGTTTCTCCAGATCGGGAGAGGAATTCCCCAATATCTAGACCTGGATAAATTCCAATCTTGCAAATTCTCCAGCCAATGTCCAAATCTGCCAACACCTGTAGATTCTGGTTTCCAATTTATAGTATTATTTAATGCCACCATACGATCTTTAATGGCGGTCACTTTAATGAACCAACTGTCTAGCGGATAATATAATACCGGTTTGTCAGTTCGCCAGCAATGAGGATAATTATGGGCATATTTCTGAGCATTATAAAGTTTCCCCTCTGTTTTAAGTTTTATCACTATACGCTCGTCAACAGAAAGATAGCGATCTAATCCAAGTCTAATTTTTTCATGATGTTTTTCTTCTTCGGAAAGGAAGTCCTCTTTTACATATTCATGAGCAAAATCGGTCACTTCAGCAGTGAATTTACCCTGTCTATCTACTAATGTTAACGAGCCAATCCCATATTTTTTAGCCACGCGCATATCATCTGCCCCAAAGGATGGTGCTATGTGTACAATACCAGTTCCGTCTTCTGTAGAAACAAAATCGCCAATTAAAATTTTAAATGCATCCCCATCAGTTGGTTTTGAATAGTTGAACAACGGAAGATAACTGATACCCTTCAAGCTAGTTCCTGGAAATTCCTGAGTTACGATTCTATACTTTATGTTTTTGTCCAAAGGTTCTGGTAAAGGGTCAGATGATATCCATTCCATTTCTGGTTTAAACCATTTTGAGATTAGATCTTTGGCAAGAATTATATAATTTTTAGACTTTGTATAAGGGTTAAAGGTTTCAACAATGCAATATTTTATTTTTTCACCAACTGCCAGAGCAGTGTTTGAAGGTAAGGTCCACGGCGTAGTAGTCCATGCTGCACAAAATAGAGGATTAAAATCCTTTAAGAAAGAATTAATTCCGAGCTGCGGCTCTAATTGTAATTGAAAAAGAGCCACGGCAGAGACATCCTTTACCTCTCTATAGCAGCCTGGTTGATTTAATTCATGGGTACTTAATCCAGTTCCAGCAGCTGGAGAATATGGCTGAATGGTAAAACCTTTATAAAGTAAATTTTTTTCATAAATTTTTTTCAGTAGATACCAAACCGATTCAATATAATCGTTTTCAAAAGTGATATAAGGATTATTAAGGTCAACCCAATATCCCATTTTCCTGGTAAGTTCGTCCCATTCACTTTTGAAACGCATTACTGTTTCACGACATTTATGGTTGTATTCGTCAATAGTTATTTTGGTTCCAATGTCTTCCTTTGTAATACCCAATTCTTTTTCTACACTTAACTCAATTGGAAGGCCGTGTGTATCCCAACCACCTTTTCTAAAAACCTTCTTACCAATCAAAGTCTGATACCTGCAAAAGATATCCTTCACAGTTCTACCCATAACGTGATGAATCCCGGGTTTGCCATTTGCGGAGGGAGGACCTTCATAAAATACAAAATTTTCGGCTCCAGTTTTATTTTCAATACTTTTCTCAAATACTTTGTTAGTTTCCCAAAAATTAAGTATTTCCTGATCAATATCCTGTAAATTCAGGCTCTTGATTTCTTTGTACATAAAATCCTGTTTTTAATAAATGTGCAAAGATAAGGAAACAGTTCAAATGGCTTTATCTAAATACCTATGGATTGGTAAAATCAAAGAACAAAAGACCTATCTTTGCAAATATTTTTCTAAGTGTAGGTATTTTAAAATCATTTTTTGGAACAATATCATTTTATAATAAACCCAAAGTCAGGATCCTATAAGGGGCGGGGCATTATTCAAAAAATCAATGTTGGTTTTGAAGGATATAAAATTAATATTCATGTAACCGAATACCCAGGGCACGCCAAGGAAATTGTAAAGGAGCTAGGAGCGCAAAATAATCAAATTATTGTTGCTGTTGGTGGAGATGGCACAGTCAATGAGATTTCAGAAAACATGTTGTTTGGTTCCAATTTATTAGGAATAATTCCCAGTGGATCAGGTAATGGACTTGCAGGCCATATGGGTATAAGTAAAAATATTGAATCGTGTTTTGAAAAAATTAAAAAAAAGAATTTTATTGAATGTGATGTGATTAAGGTGAACGATTTTATTTCTTGTAATACAGCAGGAGTAGGTTTTGACGCCTATGTTGCCAAAATTTTTGGAAAAGATGGTCGAAGGGGTTTTGGAGCATACTTAAGATTGGGTTTGTCTGGATATTCAAAATATCCCGTAATACAAGCCAATTTTCTTAATGAAACATTTACCGGATTATTAACATTGGAAATTGCCAATTCTTCACAATTAGGAAATGAAGCATATATCTCACCAAATTCAAAAAACTGGGATGGAATTGCAGAAGTTGTTTTGTTTAAAAAGCCAAAATTTTATCAAGTTCCGGGAGTGATGTATGACGTTTTCACCAAGCGATTTGATCAATCGAAATTGACAACAATTTATGCAATGAAGGAAGGTATAATTCATTTGAACAGATTAACAGATCTACACATTGATGGAGAATATAGAGGTGAGACAGACATCTTAGTTTTTAAAGTGCTGCCAAAGGCATTAAAAATAATTTGTTAAAGAGTGTAGTTCAATTAATTTTATGACATTTTACTCCTAATTGTCAAAACAGACATGAAAAATTTAAATTGTGGAATGAATTAGAAATGAAGAGTTGATATATATAATTTTTAAAAATTTTGACCAAATATTCTGTAGAGGAAAAAATAGTGATAAATAATTTTTGTATGTTATCTATTAACGATGTATAGTTTCAAAAATTTAATTATCGACCTACATTACTAAATTTAAAATAGTATTTTAAAACTTGATAAATTATTGAATGGAAAAAATTAATTTAGGAATTATCTGTGGTGGAAAATCAGCCGAGCATGAAATTTCCCTACGATCTGGGAGAAGCATTGTAGAGGCACTCGACAGAAATAAATACAATATCATTTTGATAATAATTGATAAAAATGGAAGGTGGTTTTTAAATCAAGAGCAACAATTTTTGTCTGGGGTAGAAAATTTGGAAAAGCTCGAAAATCCTAAAATTGATTCAGAAATAATGTTAGTCAAGCGGAATAATTTAATTTCTACAATAGATAAGAAAACTAACCAGAATCTTAATCATCTAGATGTTGTTTTCCCAATTTTACATGGAACATTTGGTGAAGATGGTACTGTTCAAGGGATGCTTAAAGCCTTGGATATCCCTTTTGTAGGGGTGGATATTCTGGCTTCAGCTGTAGGGATGGATAAAGATATTGCAAAGAGACTTTGGAGAGATTCGGGAATTGCAGTTGCAGATTTCATTTGTGTGCACAGGAAAAATAAAGATGAATTGAAATTTCAGGCGGTGGTAGAAAGACTAGGATTACCACTTTTTGTTAAACCCGCAAATGCCGGCTCTTCAGTTGGTGTGCATAAAGTTAATACCAATATAGAATTTGAATCTGCAATATCAGATGCATTTCAATACGATAAAAAAATTCTTATTGAAGAGGCAATTGAGGGTCGGGAGGTGGAGTGTGCGATTTTAGGAAATGAAAATCCAATGGCTTCGGTGGTAGGAGAAATTATTGCTCAGGCAGAATTTTATTCTTATGAGGCCAAGTACATTGATGCAGATGGAGCTAAGTTGGTTATCCCAGCATTAATATCCAAGGAGGAAGAGCACAACATTCAGGAAGCTGCAATAAAGGCATTTCAGATAATTGGATGCGAAGGTCTTGCCAGAGTTGATTTCTTTCTAAAACCAGATGGAACTGTTGTTATAAACGAAATCAATACTATGCCGGGCTTTACCAGTATAAGTATGTATCCAAAGTTATGGGAAGCCAGTGGTATTCCTTATGGCCAATTATTGGATAGACTTATTGAGTTAGCTATAGAGAGACACAGTAGAGATTCGAGGTTAAAAACCAGTTTTTAAGGACGTCAGAATTTTTTATTTCTTTCCCAGTAGTTTTGCGATTCGATTTCATCGATAAGGTTGATATAGTTTTGATACCTTTGAAATGAAATATGTCCGGATTCAATTGCCATTTTAACGGCACACTCGGGTTCATTTCTATGCGTGCATTTGGATCCAAATCGGCATCCAACCGAAGTTTCAAAAAACTCTTTGAAATTATGAGCGACATCCATTATTTCAAGATTATTAAAACTTAGTGATTTGATTCCAGGGGTGTCAATGACGCGCGAACCATCCTCAAGAATAAACATTTCAGCAAAGGTGGTTGTGTGTGTTCCTTTGCCACTTGAACTTGAAATATCAGAAGTTCTCAAACCAATACCAGGTTGTAAAACATTTAGCAAACTGCTTTTTCCAACACCTGATTGGCCAGCAACCAGGCAAGTTTTGCCAAGTAAATTTTTCTTTAATAATTCTATATTTTTTAATGTGACCGTGGATACCTCTAAAAGTCCGGCGGTTATATGTCTATATATAGATTTGCAATCTTCAAATAATTGAAATTCACTTTCTTTCCAAAGATCAGATTTATTAAAAACAATTAAAACAGGAATGTTTTGGGGCTCTGTTGTGATTAGGAATCGATCAATGAACCCTGGTTTGAAAGTAGGTTGAATTAAAGTGGTGACTAAGACTGCCAAATCAATATTAGCGGCAATTAAATGCAATTGATGTTTATTCTTTGGACTTTGGCGTACAATGTAATTTTTTCTCGGTTCAATTTTGTGGATAATACCCTGATTTTCACTTTCTGGTTCAAATTCGACAAAATCACCTACTCCAATTGGGTTGGAAAGATCTTTTTTCAATAATTTCATCTTACCGGCTGTGCGACAGCTGTATTTATTATTGGTTTCCTGGTCAATAAGTTCATACCAGCTGCCGGTTGAGCGAATTATAAGCCCCTTTTTCATATTACACCCTCCTAAGATCCAATGCGTTAATTTGTTTTACTGCTGCGCTAATTTCCCTGATGAGCTTTGGTTTTTCTTCAATCGCATTTCCTATAACAAGCACATCAGCACCAGCTTTTAACATTTCATAAGCTTGCTCACCAGATTTAATACCGCCTCCAACAATTAATGGCAGGTCACCTACTTCAGAGACTTTACTTATTTGTTGTAACGAAACACTTCGCTTGGCGCCACTACCTGCATCCATAAATAACAAATGAAAACCCAAAAACTGACAAGCTAAAGCTGTTGCAACAGCAATTTCAGTTTTATCATGAGGTATGGGCAAGGTTTGAGAAATATAACTAGCTGTATTGCTGGATCCGCCATCAATAAGCATGTACCCCGTTGAAATTACTTCTATTTTAGAGCTATGCAGCTTTGGAGCTACCTCAACATGTTTGCCAATTAGAAATTCCGGGTTTCTTCCCGAAACTAAAGAAAGAAAAAGTAACGCATCCGCCTGTACATTAATCTGAAACCCACTTCCAGGAAAAATTATGCTTGGGATGGTCGATTGTTCTCTAATAAGTTTAAGCACCTCATCCATCCGATCCTGCAATATAAGGCTTCCACCAATGAAAAAGTAATCAATTGAACATGCATTAGCCTCTAAAATAATGTCATCAATATTTTGCATTTTTTGATGATCAGGATCGATCAAAACAGCCATACTCCTTATACCCAGGCTTTTTTTCTTTAAAAGTTGATTGAGAATGTGTTTTTGCATATTTGCAAAGGTAGGTACAAAAACTATTCAGCGATTAAAACCCTTATGATGCTATCCATTTGCCAGTAATCTGAAATACATTTCTCATGGCCTATAATTGTGTCTTTATGAAACTCACCACCGGGATGGAGATGTCTGATTTTACCTTTTTTGTCTATTAAGAAACTCACAGAAGTAAAGGATTTTGGACCATCACTTAACCAGTAATTATTTAAATTATTCCAATCCGAATCAATGCCAATTGGGAAGACAAATTTCTTATCTCGGATAAATTTATAGATTTCATTTAAGTCAACATCCTGAGGAGCAGGCTTAGGGTGATACATTCCAATGACCAACAAACCTGAATCTCGAAAATTTATATTCCAGTCATTTAAACTTGGCGCTGAATGTGTACAATATTCGCAACCATCAGTCCACCATCGTAAAAGCACTACTTTTCCCAGCAGATTACTTATTTTTTGTTCAGGTCCATTCAGCCAAACAATATTTTCAAATTCGGGAGCATGGTGTCCCACATTATTTTGCTTTGGTGTGCATGATGCAAAAAACACAGGAAGGACAGAGAAAAGAGACTTATTCAGAAAGAAGAACAAAAGGAGCTTGTATGGAAGATCAATTTTTTTTCCAAGACGTACCATCTTTCCCATCCTTAAGCTGAATTCCTAAAGCAAGTAGGCTATCTCGTATTTTATCAGCTGAAGCCCAATCTTTTCTTTCCCGGATATCCTTACGGAGATCTATTATTAAATTCATCAGACCATTTGTAGTACTTCCATCTTCTATACTGTGTTCGTCCTGGAGTCCGAAAACATCAGAGATTAAGACTTTAAAATGATTTTTCATATTACGCCAAACATCCAGACCAATTTCATTTAACTTAATATGACCATCATTAAATGAATTGATCATAGTAGCCAATTCAAATAATGAAGCTAAAGCATTTGGAACATTGAAATCATCATCCATATACATGAGACTTTGATCAATTATGCTTAATATCTCCTGGTCTCTTACTCCTGAAGCGGGCAGATCAGGATTTAAATTAGTCACTAAATTAAAAGCATCCATTAATCTTTTATACCCCTTTTCAGCTGCCTGCAGAGCTTCATCGGTAATATCCAACGGGCTCCGATAATGTGCCTGGAGCATAAAAAACTTAATAGCCATTGGTGAATAAGCTTTACTAATATGTTCACTGTTTCCACTAAATAACTCCTGTGGACTAATAGTATTGCCGTCACTTTTGGACATCTTTTTTCCATTTAATAGGAGCATATTGGTATGCAACCAATAATTTGCCGGTGGATGACCGCACGACCCCATACTTTGTGCTATTTCATTCTCATGATGAGGAAATTTTAAGTCATTGCCACCTCCATGAATGTCGAAGGTCTCACCCAAGTACTTGGTACTCATGGCAGAACATTCCAAATGCCATCCGGGAAATCCAATTGACCAAGGTGATTCCCAGCGCATAATATGTTCCTCTGAAGCTTTAATCCATAGAGCAAAATCGGCCGGGTGATTTTTTTCATCTTGATTTTTCAGATTGTCTCTGGATTCAGCCACTAATTCCTCCACTATTCGACCACTTAATTGTCCATAAGGATAACCCTCTTTAATAAATTTTGGCGTATCAAAATATACCGAGCCATTTTTCAGATAAGCGAATCCTCTGGAAAGTATATCCTCGGTCATTTTTATTTGTTCGATTATGTGGCCAGTAGCCCTAGGCTCAATACTTGGAGAAAGGTTGTTAAAAATTTTCATCATTTCATGGAATCCATTGGTGTACTTCTGGGAAACTTCCATGGGTTCTAATTGCTCCAATCTGGCACCTTTTGCCATTCGATCTTCCCCATTATCCAACAAATGGCCTACATCTGTAATGTTTCTCACATAGCGGACCTTAAATCCGGCATAGAGCAGATACCTGTAGATAATGTCAAACGAAGTAAAGGTCCTACAATTACCTAGGTGTACGTCATTATAAACTGTTGGTCCACAAACATACATTCCTATTCTTCCTTCAACAATAGGTTTAAAAGTCTCTTTTTCTCTTGAAAGGCTGTTATAAATTGTGATAGAACGACTCATATTACAAAGATAAAGATTGAGATTCAAGGAGATGTATTTTCAATTTAGATTAACATCTAACTCTTAAATAAATAAAAAATCCTGCCTTTAATAGGCAGGATTCCATTTTTGTGGTACCTCCAGGAATCGAACCAGGGACACACGGATTTTCAGTCCGTTGCTCTACCAACTGAGCTAAGGTACCTTCCACACCTTAGTTAAAATGACTAAGGGGACGCAAATATAGAGTTTTTTGAATTAATTTTACCCGTGCGCTAAATTTTCGCAACAAGATGCCATATAGATATTTTCTTCTTCCAGTCTTGGTTATTACAGTTGTTTACTTTTTTTGGAGCTATAGTAGTTCTGAACCAAATGCTTATATATTAATTCCCCTTGTAGTGCTTGGCGTTGGAATTTTTATTTTTCAGAATCAAATAAATGATTTTTGGTATGATAAATTTAGAATTGACCTAGATTCTGCAGAAAAAAAATGGCTTTTAGAATATTGTCCATCCATCCAAGAAATGAATGAAAATGCAAGATCAGACTTTTTTCAACTATTGGCTAAGACAGTTAGTTATCATGAATTTATACCAATGGGGCCAGAAAAAATACATGAAGAGATTAAGTGGATGGTTTTGATCCCGGCAGTTCAATTAAGGATAATCCAATTCAAGGATTTATATAAAAGATTTACCAGAACAGCCTTGTATGCTCACCCTTTTATGACACCTCAACAAGATTGGGTTCATGTTTCGGAACATAATTATGAAGACGGCTTATTGATCTTATCTATAGAACAATTGAAATTGTCTTTTTTCGCTCCTAACCAGTATTTTAATCCCGCATTATATGAATGGTCATGCATTCTTGTTGAATTTAAGGGAATCCATTTTGAAGGTTGTGAAGAATTCGTTTTGGAATTGGCCAATACCTTATGTCCACAAGGTTATGAAGGCATAAAAAGTTGGTTGGGTCAGGATCAAATAAATTCTTCCGCTTTAGTATTATATTCTATAGTAAATAAGCCAAAATCTTTAGTTGCTTCACATCCAGAGTGGATCGAACAATTTAATAAATTATATTCTGCCTGATATTTTAATTTACCACATAATGAAATTTTGAAAAGTAGCAGTTCAAGTTCATTCATCTTAACCATAAATATTTTACTTGCTATAATTTTTGATTTAATACCATGTATTTATTAGTTGAACTCACCAATAATTTATTACTGATATTTTAAATTAGAGAGAAACGTGCATATCTTTTTTAAAGAAACTACTAAACATTCATTTTGTACAGATAAGAGGTTGTTTGTTAGATTATATAAATGGTTAAAGCAGAAAAATGGGGAAAACCTTAACCAAACACAATTTTTCCTTTGTTAAAAGTTGAAGTATAAGTTAAATGAATTAACCATTTTTGAAATCTATTGCATTGTATTAGGAAATGTGGAATAGTCTAAATTTTATTATTGTTTGATAATTATACAACACTATGCATAATCGGTGGACCATGGTCTTGGGTAAACAGGGGTTGAAGGATGATGAAGTAAATCTTTCTATTGAGGAAAAAGCCATGGAAGAATTATTAACCCAAGTTTATTCTGTGGAAAGAGCTGCTGGGATAGGAAAAACTCAGCATAGTATCAAGCGATGGTTAGATGGTATAAGGACATATTTTCCACCTGGGGTAATTAGATTATTGCAACAAGATGCACTAGAGCGACAGGGAGTTAAGGAAATGCTTCTTGAGCCTGAACTCCTCGAGAAAATTGAACCAAACATTAATATGGTTGCAACGATATTAACGTTACAAGAATTACTTCCGGATAAAACGAAAGCGGTAGCAAAGATATTAATTAGAAAGTTGGTTGAGGAAACTTCAAAAAAGTTGAAACCAAAACTTTCGAATGCAATTCAATCAGCATTAACGGGAAGAAGTAAGGCGATCAATCCTCAGCATGCAAAGATTGATTGGAAAAGAACTATTGGATCAAATTTAAAGCATTACCAAAAAAGCAGTAAAAGGGTAATTCCTGAAAGGTGGTATGGTTATCATAAAGGAAACCAATTGCCAGAAATTGTTTTATTGATTGATAAGAGCGAATCCATGATCAACAGCGCAATTTACGCAAGTATAATAGGATCAATATTGGTTTCCTTAAAAAGTATTAAAACACATTTAATTTTTTTTGATACCTCAATCACAGATGTATCAGGATTATATAAAGATCCAGTGGATATTTTGTTCAGCGTACCAATGGGGGGAGGAACAGATATCGGATTGGCTTTAAATTACGTACATCAAAAAATAAAAAGTCATTCAAAGACCATACTATTTCTAATTTCTGATCTTGACGATGGAGGGAAACACAAAGACCTGTTTGGGATTTGTAGTGTCCTTCTTCAACTCGGATTAAAAATGCATTGTATACTTGCGCTTGATGATGAAGGCAAACCTGATTATAATGTATCTGTAGGTCAAAAGCTTGCTAACATGGGTCTTCCAGTGTTTAGTTGCGCTCCAAGTGAATTTCCTGAGATTCTTGCAAAGGAAATAAACAAAATTAGCAGTTAAGCCAAATTTTTAAAAAAGGTGTTTTTGCAAATTTTTGAAATCATTCAGATGGAGACTTAAACTTAGAAAATTAAACTCTCTATGCACCAATTCTTAATTCATATAGAAAATTTTATTATTCAGAAAATATAAATAGCTCTTAGAACCATTTTCAAGCATTAATTATTAAAAAACAAGATCAGAGTTCTTTAGTCTACGTAACTATTTCGTTGTTTTCCAGATAATTAGGTCAATTATATAGTGAAGACATTAGACTTTATGCTTAAAATGTTGTACTTTTGCACTCCGTTTTTGGATATTGCATGTTAATCAAACCATGAGTAAAAACAGAGTTTTATACATAACACAAGAAATGGACCCCTATTTAGATCAGGATGGTATAGGTTCACTGATTCAAAAGCTGCCAGCCTTTGCGCAAGACAGTGGAATGGAAATCAGGATTTTAATGCCAAGATTTGGGACGATAAATGAGAGAAGACATCGTCTTCATGAAGTGGTTAGGCTTAGTGGGATGAACATCATAATCGACGACGATGACTATGCACTCATTATTAAGGTCGCCTCACTTCCTGGATCTCGTATTCAAGTTTACTTTTTGGATAACGATGAATTTTTTAAAAGAAAGTTTGTTTTCGAAGATGAAAGTGGCCAACCATTTGAGGATAATCAGGATCGGATGATCTTTTTCTGTAAGGGGGCAATAGAGACAGTTAAAAAGTTTGGGTGGGCTCCGGATGTAGTTCACTGTCATGGATGGATGACTAGTTTGATTCCTTTTTATCTTAAAACTGTGTATAAAAATGATCCTGTGTTTAAGCAATCCAAAGTAGTTTTCTCATTGTATGAAAAAAGCCTGGAATCAAATTTTAATGATGAATTCTTTAAAAAAGCAGCAATTAACAATTTGAAAGCTGATCAACTTAGTCCATTTAAAAATGGAACGGGAATTACTTTACAGAAGGGGGCAATACAGTTTGCAGATGGAATCATCCAGGGCACCCAAGAAATTTCAGAAAATCTAAGGCTGGCAGTTGAAAGTTTGAATAAGCCATTTATTGAAACACCGGCAGAAAATTATTTACCAGACTATATTGATTTTTATAAGACTATTTTATCCTAGACATCGTTATTGTCAGATGAATCTAAGTATTTTTAAGACTTTCAAAATTGTTAGAATTGGGTATTACATTGTGTTTTCTACCTTGGTAATATTGAGTTTTGATTCTTGTGATAAAAATGAGACTCTAGGAAATGGATTAATTTCCGATGAATGGGTTAATGCGAAAGGTGTAGACACGTTCAATTTTAGCGTTAAGCCATATCAGCAAGATTCCTTATTAACGGCTTATGCCGGTCTGCCTGGCACATTTTTACTTGGTAAAATGAATGACCCAATTTTTGGTAAAGTTGAGGCAGAATTTTACAGCCAAATACGTTTTATCCCAACCAAGGAGAGAAGTTTTTTATCCAATAAAATAGATTCAATTGTCATGAGTATACGATATGACACGGTTGAATTTTATGGTGATCCGTTAAAACATCAAAAAATTGAGGTATTTCAATTAGATGAACCTTTAAATCAAAGGACAAAATATTATTCCGATTTTAAGGCAAAATTAAAGCCAACACGTTTGGGTATTTTGGATCAATTTGTGCCAAATCGAAGTGATTCTGTAAAGGTTACCCAAAATAATGTGACTACCGCATTTTATCCGCAATTAAGGATTCCATTAGATACAGCTGTGTTTATGGATATACTTCGCAAGATGCCGGATACTGCATTTACAAATGTGGATAGTTTTATATACCTATTTCCCGGTATTGGATTAGTGGCAAGTCAGGATGCTTCAATGATGGCGTTAAATCCAGGTAACAGCGACAGCAGAATCACGATTTACTATCAAATAAACGACACAACTCAAGGACAATTTGTGTTCAATATGGGGGATTTCGCTGTTAAAGCACCGCATATCAAGGTTGACAATTCAACTGCTCCTGCCGGATCTTTTATAAGTGGTCAAACAACTGGTGACAGCCTTATTTTTATACAAGGCATGAGTGGAGGGGATGCCAGGCTTCAAATTTCGTATGATTCTAATTGGGCAAATAAATTTTTAAATTTTGCTGTTCTTGAATTCTTTGTAGCTGAACTTCCAGGAGATAATTTAAGTTGGTTTAAACCATCAGGCTTATTATTTTTACAGGACTTAAGTTCAGGAAAAGAAGAAGATATTAGGGACTATACCATTGGAAGAAATTTATCAAGAGACTTGACCAATTTAAGCCAATATTTGTCCCTATGTGGGGGAAATCCTGTAACTGTTACCGAAAATGGTGTTAATATTTACAGATACAGGTTTAATATTTCTGCACATTTTCAAAAAACCATTAGGGAGAAGAAAGGGTTGGATTTACTTATTACTCCTCTATACAAAACTGAGTCAGCACAAAGAGTAGTTCTGTATGGGAACAAACACTCAAAATATCCAGCGAAACTCAGGCTTGTATACTCAGAATAAACACAAAACACATTATATTTACACTTAATATGTGTGGAATAATTGCTTATATTGGAACAAAAGAAGCCTATCCTATTCTTATAGAAGGCTTGCAAAGGCTGGAATACAGAGGATATGACAGTGCAGGAATTGCCATTCTTGATGGAGAGATTAAGGTTTTTAAAAAGAAGGGAAAAGTTCAGGAACTGGTTGATTTTACAAAGGATAATCACCCTAAGGGAACCCTTGGAATGGGGCACACCCGTTGGGCAACACATGGCAAACCAGATGACATAAATGCGCATCCCCACTCTTCCGGTTCGGGTAAATTATCCATTATTCACAATGGAATCATTGAAAATTATGCAACCATTAAAGAGGCACTTAGAAGACTGGGACATCAATTCCAAAGTGAAACAGATACTGAGGTATTAGTGCATTTGATAGAAGAAATTCAACAAAGGGAGTCCCTTAGTTTGGGCGATGCAGTTAGGAAGGCACTTACTAAGGTTATAGGTGCCTATGCGATTGTTGTTATGGATAAAGACCAACCAGATGTTATAGTTGGCGCCCGGAAGTCTAGTCCTTTGGTGGTAGGTATTGGAGACCATGAATATTTTTTAGCATCGGATGCTTCACCAATAATTCAATATACCAATAAGGTAATTTATTTGAATGATGAAGAGGTTGTAGAAATTAGCAGGCTTAATGGAATTGAGGTGACCACAATAACCAATGAGGTCATTCAGGAGCCAATCATTCATGAATTGGATATGAGTATAGATCAGCTTGAAAAAAGCGGATTTGCTCATTTTATGTTAAAGGAAATCTACCAACAACCACAAACAATATCAGATTGTATGAGGGGACGCCTGAGTGCCATAGAGGGCTGGGCAAGATTGGGTGGTTTGGAAGAACATTCGAATAAAATTGCGAATGCAAAAAGGATAATTATCGCTGCATGTGGAACCAGCTGGCACTCTGCGCTTATAGGCGAATACATCATTGAAGAGTTGGCAAGAATACCAGTAGAGGTAGAATATGCTTCGGAATTCAGATATCGAAATCCCATTTTGGGCCCACAGGATGTAGTCATTGTCATCTCTCAATCGGGTGAAACTGCAGACACATTGGCTGCGGCTGAACTGGCCAAAGAAAAGGGAGCCCTAGTTTATGGAGTTGTTAATGTGGTAGGATCTACCATCGCTCGATTGACCCATGGTGGTTCTTATATACACTGTGGCCCCGAGATAGGTGTTGCTTCTACTAAGGCATTTACTGGTCAGGTTACATTATTATCGTTGATGGCCATCGTTCTGGGGCATAAAAATGGTTCACTAAGTAATTCATATTATCACCAGTTAATTGCCGAGTTGGCCCAAATTCCTGAAAAAGTTTCCCAGGTACTTTATGCCAACGATGATATAACCAGACTGGCCGAAAAATTCAAGAATACGAATAATGCTCTTTATCTAGGCAGAGGATATAATTTTCCAGTAGCTCTAGAGGGAGCACTTAAATTAAAAGAGATCTCTTATATACATGCAGAAGGTTACCCAGCTGCAGAGATGAAACATGGACCAATAGCACTTATTGATGAGAATATGCCCGTTATAGTAATAGCAACCAATAAAAGTGCGTATGAAAAAATCGTTTCCAATATAATGGAGGTAAAAGCCCGAAAGGGTGTAGTTATTGCCATTGTTGCAAGCGGCGATCACGAAATTAAAAAAATCGCAGATTTTTGTATTGAAATTCCAGCTACTATAGAGCCCCTAACTCCGTTACTTTCAGTAATACCACTTCAACTTTTATCTTATCATATTGCAGTTTTGAGAGGTTGTGATGTGGATCAACCAAGAAACCTTGCCAAATCAGTAACTGTAGAATAAAGAAATTAATTATGCAAGATGTGAATTTTGTTTATAACACCTCCCTAGACGAGCTCATAATGCCAGAATATGGGCGAATGGTTCAAGACTTAGTTCTTCATTGTAAAGCAATAGAAGATCCAAAATATCGTCAATCATTTGCTGAAACAGTAATTGAGCTCATGCAGATTATGACTCCATATAACAGGAATTTTGAAGAACATCGAAAAAAACTATGGCATCATTTTTTCCGCATAGCTCAATATAAAATTGATGTTATTCCTCCTACTGGCATTATTCCAACACCTGAAAACGATATCATTGTTCCTGAAAAAATTGAGTACCCTGGAGCTCTGGAAAGAAACCGTCATTATGGTAATTATGTAAATGCCATGATCCAAAAGGCAGTTACCTTAGAGGACCCCAAAAAGAAGATGGCATTTGCTGTGATCATTGCCAGTTATATGAAAATGGCTTTTAAAAACTGGAACAAGGAACATTACGTCAGTGATGAAATCATTAAAGAGGATTTGTTTAATATGAGTAAGGGGATCCTGGAAATTCCCGAAGAGACTATTCTTGAAGTGGCGACAAACTATACCAGACACCAAAAAATCAGGCCCAATAATTATAAGGGTGGAGGGAAGAACCAAAAACACTACAATAAACCTAGAAATAAAAGCAATTTCAAAAGTCGAAGACCCCAATAGTATTAAAATGAAAATTTATTTCTAATACCTTCAAAAAATAAGTATGTGTAAAGTTCCCGGCAAAATTTCCCTAGTTACTGGTGGCAGTAGGGGCATTGGTTCGGCAATTGTTGAAAAGCTTGCCAAAAATGGATCCAATGTCGCTTTTACATATTTGAGTTCTCCAGACAAAGCACAAGAACTGATTTCACGATTGGAAATGTATCCAGTTAAAATTAAGGCTTACGCTTCAGATGCGTCTAATTATCAGGCAAGTAAAGACTTGATTACCCAAGTGGTTGCTGATTTTGGAGGCTTGGATATTTTAGTGAACAATGCTGGAATAACTAAGGACAATCTTCTTATGAGAATGACAGAAGAGCAATGGGATCAGGTTATGAATGTAAATCTTAAATCTACATTTAACCTAACCAAATTTGCAGTTACTCAAATGATGAGACAACGAAGTGGAAGCATTATTAATATTACTTCAGTTGTGGGCATGTTTGGTAATGCTGGTCAAGCAAATTATGCCGCTTCAAAAGCAGGGATGATTGGATTTACCAAATCAGTAGCAAAAGAAGTTGCCAGCAGAAATATAAGATGTAATGCAATCGCTCCTGGTTTTATTGAGACAGAGATGACACACGTTCTGGATGAAAAAACCAAAGAAAATTTCCTTAAAAATATACCTCTTGGTAGATTAGCTCAGGCTTCAGAGGTAGCTGATGTAGTGACATTTTTAGCATCTGATCAATCAAGTTATGTAACAGGTCAGGTGATCAGTGTATGTGGTGGGCTTAACATGTAAGTTTTTTGCCTCATAATAAGATTATAGCTAGTCTCATAGTTAGATTTATGAATAAAGAAGCATTTTTACGAAATGAATTTTCCAAACATTTAAGAGGACTTTCACCAATCCTGAAAGGGAAATGGGGAGTTATGAACGCTCATGAAATGGTTGAGCATATGATTAGTTCTTTCAGGGTTGCAAATGGGAAAATCAGGCATAAAGAAATTATTACACCTATAGAAAAATTGGATAAAATGCAGGCATTTATAATGTCTGATATTCCTTTTAAAGAAAACACCAATAACATTTTATTGGGGGATCGTCCCGAACCAATTGAACATTTAAATTATGAAGATGCTATTCTAGAGTTAGAAAAGGAGATCATAGATATGTTTGAAGTTTACGAAGAGAAACCAGATTTAAGGATTCGTAACCCTATTTTTGGAGATTTAAATTTCGAGCAAAACCTAGCCTTGCTTTACAAACATGCTCTTCATCACTTGAAGCAATTTGGTATTTAGATATAATTAGGGCTTCCTAAGTTTGTTATTTTAAAAGGAATTTTTGTATTGGACTGAATTGCGGTCCATTTATATTTGTCGCATAATTAAATTTAAGTTAGATGAAACTGAAAAACTACAGTCTGGGTAAATGGATTGAAGGCGATGGAGAAGGAATCCCATTGATTAATGCAGTAAATGATGAAATAATATCCTATGCAAGCTCAGATGGATTGGATTTTAGTGCAATATTGAATTATGCCAGAACATACGGTGGACCCGCATTAAGAAAAATGACCTTTCAAGAAAGAGGAAGGATGTTAAAGGCGTTAGCCCTTTATCTGACAAATAAAAAAGCCGACTACTATTCAGTAAGTTATAAAACGGGTGCGACTAAAGCGGATAGCTGGATAGACATTGATGGAGGAATAGGCACTTTGTTTGCTTATGCTAGTTTGCGACGCAAGTTGCCTAACCAATCATTCTGTTTGGATGGAGAAGTAGCCCCATTGTCAAAGTCAAATACATTTATTGGTCATCATTTATTGGTACCGAAAGAGGGTGTAGCCATCCATATAAATGCCTTTAACTTTCCTGTTTGGGGTATGTTGGAAAAAATATCGGTGAACTTGCTTGCCGGTATGCCAGCGGTGGTTAAACCTGCTACAGTGAGTTGTTATCTGGCAGAAGTTGTGGTAAAAGATATTATAGCTTCCGGAATTTTACCAGAAGGGGCATTACAATTGATTTGTGGTTCTGCAAGAAATTTATTAGACTTTGTCACCAGTCAAGATGTAGTCACTTTTACAGGATCTGCTTCGACAGGTAGAATGTTGCGGTCCAACCGTAAAATGATTGAAGAATCTGTACCTTTTAATATGGAAGCTGATTCTTTGAATTGTTCTGTTTTAGGTATAGATGCGAAACCAGGAACTCCGGATTTTGATATTTTTATCAAGGAAGTACATCGTGAAATGACCGCTAAGTGTGGACAAAAATGTACGGCAATACGACGACTTATCATTCCTGAATCTTATATAGAAGATGTTAAGAATGCCCTTGGACAAAGACTTTCAAAAACTGTGATAGGGGATCCCCATAAAGAAGAAGTTAGAATGGGGGCATTAGTCGGAAAGACACAAATGATTGAAGTCAAAGAAAAAGTTGCAGACCTTTCAAAATTAACTCCTATTGTTTACGGTGATTTGCACAGTGTTAATTTGGTAGGCGTGGATTCAAATTCAGGTTCATTTATGTCTCCAATATTAATGTTGAATGAGCGACCTTTTGATTACCTACAGTCACATGAAGTGGAGGTATTTGGTCCTGTCAGTACTTTGATTCCATATAAGGACATAGAGGAGGCTATTTCAATTTCTAAGTTAGGAAAAGGATCGCTTGTAAGCTCAATCATAACTTCAAATTCGGAGATTGCATCAAAATATGTGATTGGTTCAGCTGCTTACCATGGAAGAATATTGGTGTTGAACGAGTCATGTGCAAAAGAAAGTACAGGTCATGGATCACCAATGCCCTTGTTGGTTCACGGGGGGCCTGGTCGGGCAGGAGGAGGAGAAGAGATGGGTGGACTTCGCGGTATCAAGCATTTTATGCAAAGAACAGCCATACAGGGATCGCCGAGTATGTTAACCTCCATCAGCAAGGTATTTCAAACTGGAGCAGAGACCTTTGAAAGTGAAATTCATTTATTCAGGAAACATTTTGAAGAATTACAAATAGGGGATTCCTGGATTACTGCAAAACACACGGTGACTGAAGCTGATATTACCAATTTTGCGAATCTTAGTGGCGATCACTTTTATGCACATATGGACATTACCTCTTTAGAGGGAACTATTTTTACCGGAAGAGTAGCACATGGATATTATATTTTGTCAAAGGCAGCAGGCATGTTTGTGGATGCAAAGAAGGGTCCGGTTCTACTCAATTACGGAATTGACGAATGTCGTTTTATAAAACCAGTCTATCCGGGAATGACGATAGGTGTAAAATTAATTGTAAAAGAAAAAATAGAGCAGGAGAAAAAAAGTGAAGAAGATATTGCGAAGGGAATTGTAAAGTGGGTAGTTGATGTTTATGATGAAACAGGAGAGTCAGTTGCTATTGCAACGATACTGACAATGGTAAAGAAAAAGGAAAATAATTAACCTTGCAAAAAAGCAAACATGATAAATTTAAATGTTGCGCAACAGGATTTATATGTTAATGGATTTCTAGATGTAGAATTAGATCCAGAAATGGATTTATTTGAAGAAATTAGAAAGCTCAAGAAAGAGAAGAATGCTGTCATTCTCGCGCATTATTATCAAGATTCGGACATCCAGGATATTGCAGATTTTGTTGGAGATAGTTTGCAATTGTCACAAGAGGCTGCCAGGACAAAGGCTGATATGATTGCTTTTGCTGGCGTACATTTTATGGCAGAAACTGCAAAAATTTTATCCCCTCAAAAAAAAGTGGTTATACCGGATTTAAAAGCCGGATGCTCTTTATCAGATTCATGTCCTGCACCTGTTTTTGCAAAATTCAAGGAAAAATTTCCAGACCATATCGTTGTAAGTTATGTGAATTGTACTGCAGAACTAAAAACTTTGACAGACATCTGTTGCACATCTTCTAATGCAAAACATATTATCAACAGCATTCCAAAGGATAAAGGGATCATTTTCGCACCGGATAAAAATCTTGGTGCCTATTTAGAGAAAGAGACCGGTCGAAAAATGATATTGTGGAATGGTGCATGTATGGTTCATGAAATATTTTCACACGAGAAAATAGTAAAACTGAAACATCAACATCCAGAAGCAAAGATTATAGCGCACCCAGAGTGTGAAGAAATTGTTTTAAAGCTTGCTGATTATATTGGATCGACAAGTGGTTTGTTGAAATTTGTACAACAAGATTCTTGTAAAACCTTCATTGTGGCAACCGAAGCCGGGATCCTTCATCAGATGCATAAGGCTTGCCCTGAAAAAGTTTTTATTCCAGCCCCACCAAATAATCTTTGTGCTTGTAACGAGTGCCCACATATGAAACGAAATACATTGGAAAAACTGTATTTATGTATGAAATATGAACTTCCAGAAGTGACATTATCCGAACAAGTTATCAGAGATGCAAGGTCATCGATTGACCGAATGCTTGATATCAGTGCACAAGTTGGATTAAAATAGAATGGAAAGATCTAACTTTAAATCAACCTTGTAAATTTGAAAATTAAGTTAAGCGTATGTACTTCTATCCTTTTAATATTTTACTCCTGCACTCCGTCAACAAATATTTATTTGGTAAGGCATGCGGAAAAATTAAATCAGGAAAGAGAAAGTCCACTATCAGAAGCTGGCAAATTGCGGGTAATGGAACTAACCAGTATTATGCAATCAAAGAAAATTGATCATATATATTCCAGTGATTACTTAAGGACCACAGAAACCGTAAAACCATTGGCTATAATATTGCACAAAGAAATTGAATTATATAAAACTGATTCAACCAGTCTAATTTTGTTGTCCAATAAATTATCTGCCTCTAAAGGAAAAAACTTTCTGGTGGTTGGACATTCAAACACACTTCTGCTCATGATTAAACAGCTTACTAATAAAAATGTAAGTATAAAAGACGATGAATATGACAAGTTATTTAAAATTACTTTCAAATACGGGAAGACTCAGAGGGTTAATTTAAAAACCAAACAATTTGGAAATTCAAATAAAAGGCAATGAATTGTGGATTGGTAATTTGACCTCTCTTAATGGGTGTTCAATAGATCTCCATCCTAAATTAAGAGGATTTTTTATAGAAAGTTTTGCAATCAAATCGGAAGATCTATTATCAATCCCTTCAGAACTGATGAAATAATTTACTGTCTCTAATTATTGATTCTTACTTTTTAGTATGAGTTTTTTTTTGCAGGGAAAGAGCAATAATTTTTTTTAACTAAGATTGTGAAAACAAAGGTACCTATCTGAATAAATTTTAAACGGTACAGCCTTAACAAAAAACAATCTAGAATCAATAGCTGAAATTCTAGGTACTTTTTATATTAAACTTTCAGTGGATCTATTCTTTCTTCCAATAAGTCAATCAGACAATATTCAGGAGAACTTACTTTAGATTTTATAAGTAGCTAGATTATAATTTTTTTATTCTGCATGAAACTACTTTATACTCCGGGCACATGGCTATTTCATCGCTCACATCAGAAGTCACGACATTTAGCATGAGTTCAGGAAAGTGAAATGTAGTGCTTAAAATACCTGGTTTGACTTCATCAGTGATATGTGCCTTAATGGTTATATTCCCTCTTGCTGATTCCAAAAACACCATATCCTCTTCAAGAATATTTAACCTTTTTCCATCAATGGGATTAATCATCAAAATGTCTTCTGTAATAATATTTGCATTTCCAGTTCTGCGTGTCATTGTTCCGGCGTTGTAATGTTCCAATACGCGGTTGGTGGTTAGTATAAATGGAAATTCATCCGCATGGTTCAATATTTCAGGACTTTCAACATAACCTTTGAAAACGAATTTTCCTTTTCCACGTTTGAATTCATCTTTGTGAAGAATTTTTGTGTCCGTTCCATCAGGGAGGACGGGCCATTGTTTTCCATTGGCACCTAATTCATCCCACTTTACACCAGCAAAGAATGGGACAATTTGGCTAATTTCTTCCAGCAAATTTTTAGCTGAGTAATCTGGTTGTGAATAGCCCATTCTGTTCATGATGTCGACAACTATTTGGCCATCAACTTTTGCTTCACCAATTGGCTTTACCACTTGATTAACCCGTTGGATTCTTCGTTCCCCATTAGTAAAAGTTCCTTCTTTTTCTAAGAAAGATGCTCCGGGTAAGACCACATGAGCATATTTTGCAGTTTCGGTCATAAAAAGTTCCTGAACGACTAATAGTTCCAGAGATTCAAGTGCTTTTATTACTTTGTGAGTATTTGGATCTGATTGCGCCATGTCTTCACCCATGACCCAAAGTGCTTTAAAATCTCCTGCAATTGCTGCATTGTACATTTCAGGAATTTTTAACCCAATTTCCTGAGGCATTTCTGCCCCATAAAATTTGGAATACTTATCTCTTATTTCAGGTTGGGTTAGATCAAGATAGCCAGCTCCCTGATAAGGTTGGACGCCCATATCTGCCATACCTTGAACATTGTTCTGACCTCTTAAAGGGTTAACACCGACCCCTCTTCTTCCTATGTTTCCCGTTATCATAGCAAGATCTGCGATCAACATGACTGTATATGTACCTTGATAATGTTCAGTTACACCAAGCCCATGGAATGACATGGCATTACCTGCAGATGCATAAGCGATAGCTGCTTCACGGGCCTGTTCTCTTGGCACCCCAGAGACAGTCTCTAATTCATCCAAATTTAAATTGAGGATGTTTTCTTTGAAATCTTCAAAACCTTCTGTTCTGGTATCTATAAAATCTTTAGCAACCAAACCTTCCTTGATAATGTAATACAGCATCATGTTAAGTACAGCAACATTTGTCCCAGGCCTCAACTGAAGGTGATGAGTAGCCAATCTGGCAATCTCTGTTCGACGTGGATCAATAACAATGGTTGTTTTACCTTTTAAAGCATGTTGTCTCAATTTTGATCCAGTAACTGGGTGCCCGTCAGTTGGATTTGCCCCAATAACCATAATTGCATTGGTATATTTCAGATCTTCAATGGAGTTAGTAGCAGCGCCAGTTCCAAAAGTCCTTTGCATTCCAAGCGCTGTAGGAGAGTGGCATACTCTTGCGCACCCATCAATATTATTTGTTCCAATAACA